>PPCM01000017.1_pt1 | contig 471430 bp, 395 predicted proteins | sample 1555541 | NCBI WGS metagenome assembly PPCM01 (sample SAMN05284479, study PRJNA326546) | Marine sediment metagenome, whole genome shotgun sequencing project. | isolation source: marine sediment | place: Germany: Wadden Sea | collected 2012-09-05
AAGGAACCGTTATCGATATCCGTAGTCGTGATGCTTGTGTTTCCAGTAGCATCCAGTTGAACCGTGATGTTCTGAGTAAGAACTGTAGGGTTGATATTGTCTTCAACCGTAACAACAGCCGTATTCGATGCAGTGTTACCATTCACATCAACAACAGTCAGTGTTACTGTATTCTCACCCACATTCGAACAATCAAAAGCGGTAATATCAAGACTCATTGTCGCTATGCTACAATTGTCAAAGGAACCGTTATCAATATCCGCAGTCGTAATGCTGGTGTTTCCAGTAGCATCCAGTTGAACTGTGATGTTCTGAGTAAGAACCGTTGGGTTGATATTATCTTCAACAGTTACAACTGCTGTGTTTGAAGCAGTGTTACCATTCACATCAACAACAGTCAGTGTAACTGTATTCTCACCCACATTCGAGCAATCGAAAGCGGTAATATCAAGACTAATTGTTGCGATGCCGCAATTGTCGAAGGAACCGTTATCAATATCCGTAGTCGAAATGCTTGTGTTTCCAGTAGCATCCAGTTGAACCGTGATATTCTGAGTAAGAACAGTAGGGTTGAAATTATCTTCAACGGTAACAACAGATGTGTTCGATGCAGAGTTTCCATTCACATCAACAACCGTCAGTGTAACTGTATTCTCACCAACATTCGAGCAATCGAAAGCGGTAATATCAAGACTCATTGTAGCGATGCCACAATTATCAAAGGAACCGTTATCGATATCCGTAGTCGTGATGCTTGTGTTTCCAGTAGCATCCAATTGAACCGTTATATTCTGAGTAAGAACCGTTGGGTTGATATTATCTTCAACGGTAACAACAGATGTGCTCGATGCAGAGTTTCCATTTACATCAACAACAGTTAAGGTAACTGTATTCTCACCAACATTCGAACAATCAAAAGCAGTAATGTCGAGAGTCATTGTAGCGATTCCACAATTGTCGAAGGAACCGTTATCGATATATGCAGTAGTGATGCTTGTGTTTCCAGTAGCATCAAGCTGAACCGTGATGTTCTGAGTAAGAACCGTTGGGTTGATAATATCTTCAACGGTAACAACCGCTGTGTTTGATGCAGCGTTTCCGTGTATATCAATAACTGTTAGAGTAACTATATTTTCACCTACATCCTCACAATCAAAATTGGAAACATCCAAACTCATTGTAGCAATGCCGCAGTTATCAGTTGAGCTGTTATCAATATCAGTAGTCGTGATACTTGCCAATCCGTTTTCATCCAACTGAATTATGATATTTTTTGTGAGAACGGTTGGTGCTTCACTATCATTTACCGAAATATCAAAAGTACAGGTTGAGGTATTACCACTTCCATCGGTAGCAATAAAGGTATTGGTTGTAATCCCAACAGGGAAAGCACTACCACTTGGTAAACCTTCTGTTTGAACAATAGTCAGACTGTTGTTGCAATTATCCGTAGCCAAAGGGCCTTCAAATTCAACGATCATGGTTTGAGAAATTCCTCCACAAGTGCTAGTTCCTGCTCCACCCCAATTTGAATTACCAATACAAGGACGTACAATAAATTCATCATCGGGACAATTACAAATTGATCCGTGAGCACTCAATTCAATACCAGGCCCGCAATCTCCGGTTTTCCAATTTCGTCCATTGTCGATTATAGATATGCTTGATTTGGATTTAAGGGCAGCAGCAAGTTGGTTAACTTTTACTGGATCTGTTACAGAAACTCCCACCAAGTCCTCTGAACCTTTAATCGTTAGCTTTGTGTATGTAACCTCAAGGTCCAATTGATCTATAAAGTCTTCCCATGAAAGGCAGTTTGCTTCCGAGAATTCCCCTTGAGTGAATACCTCTGAGTAGCTGACTGATCCAAAGTTTACAACAGCAGAGCAATTACCAGGATCATTACCAACAATAATATCTTCCGGGCAGTCAAAGATTGGTACTACATTATCTTCAACCGTAACTATTGCGGTGTTGGAAGAAGAGTTTCCGGTAACATCAACAACCGTAAGTGTAACTGTATTCTCACCCACATTCGAACAATCGAAAGCAGTAATATCAAGACTCATTGTAGCGATGCCGCAATTGTCTGATGAACCGTTATCGATATCCGCAGTAGTAATACTTGTGTTTCCAGTAGCATCCAGCTGAACGGTTATGTTCTGAGTAAGAACAGTAGGGTTGATAATATCTTCAACCGTAACAACTGCAGTTTCAGAAGCAGAGTTTCCATTTACATCAACAACAGTTAATGTCACTGTATTCTCACCTACATTCGAGCAATCGAAAGCTGTAATATCCAAACTCATTGTAGCGATGCCACAATTATCAGATGAACCGTTATCGATATCAGCAGTTGTGATATTGGTGTTTCCTGTAGCATCCAGTTGAACCGTGATATTCTGTGTAAGTACCGTTGGGTTGATAGTATCTTCAACAGTAACAGTAGCCGTATTCGATGCAGTGTTACCATTCACATCAACAACAGTAAGAGTAACTGTATTTACTCCAACATCCGAACAATCGAAATCGGTAATATCAAGACTCATTGTAGCAATGCCGCAATTGTCTGATGATCCGTTATCGATATCTGCAGTTGTGATATTGGTGTTTCCAGTAGCATCCAGTTGAACCGTGATGTTCTGAGTAAGAACATTAGGACTCATATTGTCTTCAACAGTAACCAATGCAGAGCTGATATCCAGATTATCATTAGGATCTATTACAAGTAAACTTACGCTGTGAGTTCCAATATCTGAACAATCGAAGTTGGTAATATCTAATGATTTAAAGATGATGGAGCAATTATCGTAAGATCCATCATCTATATCATTAGGTGAAATATTAGCATTACCATATACATCCAGTTCAACAGTAATGTCTTGAGTTACAGCAACCGGATCAATATTATCTTCAACAGTAACCACAGCCGTTTTTGAATCTGAGTTACCGTTTGCATCTGTTACAGTCAATGTAACTGTATTCTCACCAACATCCCCACAATCAAATTCTGTAGCATCCAGATTCATTGAAGCAATTGTACAATTGTCGGTTGAACCATTATCGATATCAGATGGGATAATTGACGCCATTCCGTTTTCATCCAACTGAACAGTCATATTCTGGGTTGCTGCTATTGGATCAGTAATATCATTAATTACTACATTTTGATTTACAGTAATGCTATTATCATTTCCATCATCAAATGTCCATGTAATAACATGTGTACCCTGAGTGTCATAAGTTAATGGATCTGTTGTGGTTCCTGTGATTGTACCAGCACAGTTATCTGTTGTTGTTGGTGCTGTAGCAGTAGCTGAGCATTCACCAGTAACATCATTTAAAACAGGTACAGCAGGATTTTCAGTATCATTTACTGTAACTGTAAAGCTGCAGCTTGATGTATTTCCTGCATTATCAGTTACCTGAAAAGTTTCAGTTGTAATACCAACAGGGAAAGTTGAGCCTGAACCCAATCCAGCCGTTTGATTCAGATCAAGTGTATTATAATGAATAACTCCATTCCAGATTCGCGGTGAATAAATACCATCTCCACCAATACCAAAAGGATATTCCAAACCACTTCCTTCCAGAAAATCAATATAATCATCAGAGGCAAACACATTGCCTACCGCTGAACCATTCGTATATTCAACATTTGCACCATCAGTTCTGGTAATATAGAAGGCATAGATTTGACCTGTATTTGCACTCAGATTAATATCGATTGGTATTGCGGTTGGATTTCCACTTTCAGCAATAGGAATATCCGAAGCCGTTCCAATTAGTGTCCAGGCTGATTGATTGGTCTCAAATCCAACATACGTTCCGGTTTTGTAATAAATTTCAAAATCACAAAAGTTACCCGAGGCGCCTTGAGCGTAAACATCAAAAGTGGAAATTTTCAGGTCATCTTTCGCTTTAATATCGAACATACAACCATTTTGGGAGTTGCCTCCTGCATTTGTAGTATGAAGTCCATTTGAACTCGCAGTACAATTATCACTAATCACAGGTAATGTGTAATTCACTTCAGCACCACATTCCCCGGCATCATTGCTTACTACAATGTCAGCTGGGCATGTAATTGAAGGATCAGTGACATCCTGAATAATTACATTCTGATCAACATTGATGCTATTACCATTTCCGTCATCAAAAGTCCAGTGAATGATATAAGCACCCTGGTCAGTATATGTTAACGGATCAGAAGTGGTCCCAATAACAGCCCCTGCGCAATTATCGTTCGTTATTGGTGCTATAACTGTAACAGAACATTCATCAGTTAGATTCACCAAAGTTGGTGTTTCAGGATTGATGTTGTCTTCAACAGTAACAATTGCCGTTGCAGTATTTGAATTACCACTGTTATCTGTAACAGTTAATGTGACAGAATTTGGTCCTAAGTTGGAACAATCGAAATTGTTAATATCAACTGTCATTGTGGCTACCGAACAATTATCTGAAGAACCGTTGTTGATATCCTCAGCTGTTATACTTGCTTCACCATATGCATCCAATTCAACAGTAATATTCTTGGTTAATACTGTAGGATTAATATTGTCTTCAACAGTAATATTGGCTATTCCTGTGCTAATATTTCCATTATTATCGGTTACTGTAAGAGTAACCGGAATATAAGGAGATGCAGGAGTAGCATTTATTTTGAATTTGTAGTCATGAGCTACATTTCTGTTACTCACTCCATCAGCATATGGATCAGATGTAGAAAAGAATGTCCACCCAATATTCATGTTTGTGGTAAAATACAGACGCCATGTGTAAACTTCCCCGCTGGCAATATTTACATTATCAAAATTGTAGGAATAGTGTTTTTTACCAGTGCTTGTACTTACAATTTGTGTGTTTGATGCGCTTGCTAAAAGCTCACCACTAATACCTTCGCCTTTGTACAACTCCATATAGATTGTCGTATTTTGGCTTGTATTAGGGTATGAATGTAATACTGAAATATGATTTAGAATACCATCCGTATTTGAAGTCCAGGATTGCCAGACAGATGTAGCCCCGGCTGAATGAAAGCCCTCTGTTTGTGAAATAATATCACTGGCTTCTCCAATGTATCCTTCTGTATCATTACAGCTAAAATCGTCCTGATTCAATGTGTATGATGCGATGCCACAGTTGTCTGAAGAACCATTATTTACAGATGCAGGAGTAATGCTTGCATTCCCCGTAGCATCCAGTTGAACGGTGATGTTCTGGGTTTGCACTGTTGGCCCCATATTATCCTGAACTGTAACTACGGCAGTATTCGTAGCTGAGTTCCCATTTATATCATTGACTGATAGGGTAACTGTATTCTCGCCAATATTTGAACAATCAAAGCTTGTAATATCAAGGCTCATACTTGCAATACCACATGCATCAGAAGAACCATTATCAATATCAGCAGCAGTTATGCTGGCCTGACCATTGGCATCCAATTCAACGGTAATATTCTTAGTTAGAACAATAGGAACTTCAGCATCATTAATTGTTACCGACTTGGTCGTTGAAGTAAAACTCATCTGACCGGTATACTCATTAATGGCTCTTAACTTATAATAATAAGTTGTTCCATTGGTAAGTCCGGTAACTTCCTGTGAAGTAACAGAAGGATCTGCAATTTCTTTGTGTTCAAATCCCGGAACATAAGTATTAAATTCCGGATGCGAAGAAATATCAAGAATATATTTTGAAGCCGTATGATTTTGCTCCCAATTGGCCGTAAAGGAATCACAACCAACAGAAGTTGCATCTGTAGCAACAGGATTCAGGATCATTGCATCAGATGTAATCCAATCATCATTTGCCATATTGATCAAAGAACCGTTATTGGAATGTGGTCCCCAATCAGCCAAAACATTACCCGATAAATGATCGAAATTATAATAGGCTACAAGGTTGGCATCGGTACCTACCAGGTCACGTTTCATATATGTTCTGATTTCTTCTATCGTACGAACATCATTCCAGATACGTATTTCATCAATCAAACCATTGAAGAAATAGCTCTCATTATCATCCTGGAATTTTCCAATATTTAATCCATAATCAGAATTTAGATTGACTTGAGAATAATCAACAAAACCGGAAACAGGACTTGATCCGGCAAGCTCACCGTTTACATACAAATCAAGTGAGGAACCAGTGTAAACTGTAGCAAGGTGATACCATTCATAAGGTTCATAGGTTTTTTCTGAAAAGACCACGGTACGGTCATCAGGGAAGGTATTACCTGTGCACACCCAAGTACGGAACTTATTTTCAGCCCCATCATTTAAGCCCAATGAATAGCCACCGCATTTATTTACAGAATTCGAAGTGGCAAATCCATTATCAATTATTGAAGCATAATTGTTGGTTCCATTTACCATAACCCAGGCTTCCAGTGTGAAGGCGGATGCAGGTTGTAATGCTGAATTTGGAGGGACTTGTACGAAATCACCTGTACCATCAAAATCAAGGGTGTTTCCAGGAGGATCCATAGGTACAGTGAACGATACTTCTTCACCATAGGAGGTTCCGTTGAAATTGGTAGCATAGGCTCTTACATAGATGTTCTGCCCGACACTCAGCCCGGATATTGAACTTTGGAAGGTGCCGGTGGCGGAAACAGCACCTAGTGTTGTGGTGTTATCAGAGATCGTTGGTGCTCCTATTGTATTCCAACAGAAACCATGTTGTGTAGGATTTGGAAATCCCAGGTCAGTAATTGATCCATCCAAGATTGCAGAAGAGCTTGTTACACCAGAAAAACCATCTGTAGTAACTGAAACTGGAATAGAAGTGTCTTCCCAAATAACAGATACGGTCGGACTTGTAATATTCAATACTTTTGCGTAAACATTGTCCGTCCCTTCTGATAGACGGTTGTATGAATAGGTAGCCACACCTGATGCATTTGTGTAGGCAAAACCCTGCAATTCGCCCATCCCTGAGTGGAAAAAGTTAACTAAAATTCCTTCCATCGGATTTGCATCAGAATCTAAAACAGTAGAAGATAAACTGGCATTTGAAAATACATCAACAGTTTGATTTGTTGGTGACAGGCTAACCTGGTCAACTGAAGCAACTGGTGCAAGTGACATACCACCAGCATAGCCATATGAATTGTACGGGTTTATACCATGAGAAAATACACCAAAAGGAACATTACTTGTGATTGTATGGTTTCCCTCAGAAATCTCAATACGAGCACCAAAATAATTGCTGGTACCAACTCGCGTGAAATTAGATGCAGGTATAATTGATCCATCTAGAGTGATCGTGTTATAACCAAACTCAGGAGCCACAATGTTGACAAAATGTGAATGGAAATTCAGAGGTGTTGTGATTATATAACCTTTTAAAAATTGATCCTGAGGAGGAATAACCATCATCATTGGATCTCCCAGGTCGGCATTTCCACAATAAGTACCTTTTCCATATTGGACAACCAGGATTGGTTTTGTTGATGTAACCTGCTGAGCTGTGTTGAATTTATAACGGTGTACATCACCACTATTCAGAGTGATGGTGCCTGCTGAAGTGGTTGTGACAGAAGTCCCATCTTCATCTGCTATAATTTGCAGGTAATCAATATTACCAGTCCCCATGTCTGTTTCGCCGGTAGGTAATGCAATGAAGTTCTGACCATATGAACTAATTGGGGGGAGTTGTTCTATTAAGTGGTCGCATGCACCACAGCCAATATTTGTACATTTATCTCCTGAAAAAACGGCTACAGGTTTTGATGCAACAACTTTATATCCAATTAATGAACCGGTATAGAAATACACCTGACCTTTTTGAAGAACTGTTGTAAAAACAAGACCGCCTGATGTGTTTAATAGTTGAACGTTTGTATTGTTATCAGAAGCAATGATTGATAATTGATTTGTACCATATCCTGCAATCCGATATTCTTTGTTCAAAGCGTCTACAGGTAGTGCGGCAAAAGCATCAGTAGTATAATTCTGATAATTCATACCATATACAGCTATCTCCTGGTCTGAGATAATATGAAAAGTATTACTACTTATTCCTGTCGAAGAAATGGAGCCTGTTAACGGGAGACTAGCACCTAAAACTTCACCCTCTGTAACGGTAAATGATTGATTATAGCCAATGCCTTCATTAGTTATGGTGACACTTGCGTTTTGATTTGAGGCTATAAAAGCCATTAAATCAGTGGTGTTGTAGTTTATGTGAAAATCAATCCAGAACTCAGAGCCTTTCGTATCAATCTGGCTAAAGGAACAAAACCCCGAAAGTACAATGAGAAATGATATGAGATATTTTTTTATCATAATTTTATTATTAAATGATTAAAATCATCTGGTTTTAAAACGGATTACTTAATGTCAACTTCAAATTCAAAATCATTCTCTTTCATTGCAGGGAATACTAAGTATTCCTGATCACAATTACCTTGAATGGATTTACTTGCTTGTATATCATGGGTTTCGGTGGTGGATGGAACAGCGGGGTAATCCGGAGTGAATGTAACCTCACATGTTATCTTATGGGTGTTTGTGTTTACAATTTTCACAAAAAGATTTTCAATTTCATCACAAAACTCCTTTTTACTGTAAAGTTCAACTCCTCCAGTACTGTTGAAGAGGATCCATTCGTCATCCTGTTCATCCCATGTTAGTACCTCAGAACATAGTCTGGTGCTGTTTTTTGATGGAAATAGGCCATTTGCCCAGCTATTGTTAATCATTATACCAGTTATTAGTACAATGATCCCAAAACATAAGAATTTTGCTTTTTTCATTATTTGGGTTTTTTTATGTATGTTATTATTTATTATCTTTTTTTAACTATGAATTAGTTGCAATTTGTCTGGTAAACTGAAAGGGTTTGCTAAAAAAAATAGCAGGGGATGGGAGCTAATTGTAGCCGATATTTTTTTTTGATATTTTGTTGCTTGGGCAGGATTCGTTTTTTTTATGTGGAATTGCTGTAAGTGAAAAAGCAATAAATTACAGAAACAAGTAATTCTCATCATGATTGATAAATTAAGGTTGGGGTATATTCGAACATCTATCCAAAGTGCAAAGTACATCAATAAATATGGTAGATATAAGGGCTACAACGGTAGAAATATGGTACTATCGATTGTTTTTTTTATGTCTTTATGAAGTAATCAGCAGTTTTGTTGGGTAGAAGATCGAAAGTATATGCTTTTATAAGCGATTGAGTATTTATATGATAGGCTAATTTGTGAGATTGTGTTACTAATGTGATTTGCTTAGAATCGAGAATATTTAGTCTAATATAACAATTGTACTATGATATTTGTAAATTTGAGAGCTTATTAAATTGTTTGGTAAGTGATGATATGTGTGGTTGGGAATGCTGAGGGAAATAATAATTAGACTTTTCAATTACATAAAAATAACCAGATTCCATTTTAATTATTTATGAAACAAAAGTATTATCCCGAATTACCAGATTCGATTCGGGAAATTTATGCCTATAACCAGGCAGCAACGTTTGTTGTCTCTTTTACGGGAGAGATATTAGGTTGTAATGAAGTTGCTTTGGATATGTTTGGCTTTGATTCTGTTGAAGACATTTGCAAAGTAAAGGCTGCAGATCTTACACCAAATGATTTTGGAGTATATTTTCCACAGGAGATATCGGATGAGCATATCACAAATTATCATTATTTACCCCGGGTGAATCAGAGGAAAAATGGAGATATTTTTGCCTCCGAAGTACTTACATATGCACTTAAAGGTAAGCATGCATCCAAAATTGCTGTTTTTGTCCGTGAAATAGAAGATTACAAAGAACTTGATGATTCGTTGAAAGAACGACGAATGCAGCAGAATGTAGCCGTTCTGCAATGTGAACTCAAAAAAGAGAAACGCTTGCGTGCACAAATGATGCGTGAGAAAACTTCTGATAGTGATATTGTGTTGTTTGATAAAAAGCTATTGGAGAGTTTCCCCCAGTTAACGAGTAATGATTTAAAAGTTTGTGATTTGTTGATTCGTAATTATTCATCTTCCGAAATAGCTGTGAATTTGTGTATTACCAAAGAGGGTGTTTTTGCTGCACGTAAACGTCTTCGAAAAAAATTACGATTAGAAAAAGATATGGATTTAGTTGTGTTTTTGCAGCGAAAGTTTGGTGAGTTGTGGGGGGCATAATCATTACTGGTCATCGTCATCCGATTCGGTAAGGATATCATGCCATGTTGTTCGAATTCTATAATATGCAGGATTAAAATAAAACCCCACCTCATTCCCGATCAATCGGGTGAGGCGAGGTTTTGGAAAGCATACGGAATAGAAACTATTCCCTAATAATCATCTTTCTGATTATATATCTTCCTTCAAATTCAATCTGAGTGTAATACACTCCCGGATTCAGGTTTGAAAGTTTAAATGACATTGTAAGAGCGATAAAGTCTTTTGCCTTTTGCTCATAAACCAGCTTACCTTGTGCACTGTAAATTCGAACTGCATCAGGCAGCGAATTTGTTTTTAACTCAATAGTAAAGTCTCCTGAATTCGGATTCGGGAACAGGATGATGGAAGCATCATCAATATCATCGATTCCGGTACAGTCGGTAAATATGATTTCAATAGTTTCTTGACTTACACAATTAAACTGGTTTGTGGCTGTAACTGTGTATTCGTAGGAACCTACATCTTCTGAAACATTCATAACGGCAGTAGTATTATTACCCGGATTCCACATATAATCCACATTATCTTCACAAACTGCAGTAAGTGTAATGGTTTCACCTTCGCAAACTTCATAATCAGGGCTCACTTCAATACCAAGATCAGAAGAGTAGATAGCCTCGAAGCTTACAGGATTGTTTTCGTAAGTCAGTTCACAACCATTTTCATCACGAACCATAACGTTGTATTGTTCATCAGCATACAATGTGAAATCACCTGATGTATTCCAGTTGCTTCCATTATCGATCGAGAATTCAAGTTCACCAAAACCTCCCAGAGCATTTACTTCAAGAGTAATACTCTCCTGGTTACAAACGATTTCACCAAGCTCCACGTTGGTAATTTCAATTGGTGCAGGTTCGCTAATTGTAATTGGGTTGTTTGCATAAATCTGTTCACAGCCATTAGCATCTTTAACAATAACATTATAAGTGCCTGCTGTAAGATCAGTGAAGTGGTTGGTATTCTCCCAGGTCTGCCCATTATTAACTGAACATTCCAAAGTACCGGTACCGCCAATGGCAGAAATGGTAATACTTCCGTCATCAGTGCCATTACAAGTAGCATCGTCAGAAGAAACAGTTGAGATAAGCAATTCTTCTGGTTGAGCTATTTGAACAGGATTGTTCTCGTAAGTTATTTCACAACCATTAGCATCTTTAGCAAGAACATAATAGGTGCCTGCTGCAAGGTTAGCAAAAGTTATGTTTGTACTCCAACTCTGACCGTTATCAATCGAATATTCCATGGTGCCAACTCCACCTTGAGAGGCAATTGAGATTGAACCATTTTCTTCTCCATAGCATCCTGTAACATTTGTAATCGTGACACCTGTAAACTGAATTTGCTCGGCCTGATCAATTACAATAGCTTCATAATGTTCGTAGATACAACCAACTTCATCAGAAATTTGAATTTGATAAGTTCCAGGAGCAAGATTCTGGAAAATATTACTTTCCTGGAAGGTGATTCCATTATCAATTGAATAAAGGAAAGAACCCGTTCCATCTGAGGCTATAACTTCAATACTTCCCTGATCTGTTCCGTAGCATTCGATGAAATCATCTACAACAAGATTGTCTAATATAATTTCCGGAGCAGGTAGAATTGTTACAGGTTCCGGCCATTCCTGAATACAACCATTCATGTTTTTAGCCCGAACTGTATAAGTATCTGCATCCAAACCAATAAAATGGTTGTTGTATCCCTGCCATGAATAAGTGTTGTAGATCGAGAATAACAGCAGGTTTGAGTCTACCGATGTATTTACAATGATAAATCCATCAGGCCATTCATTGCATGTGGTTATGTTTCCTGTTTCAACTCCTGTGATTTCAAATGCCAACGGATCATTGAAATCCACTTCAAAGTTAGTTGAAGAAGTGTTTCCGTATGTGTCAGTAACTTCAATGCTTACAGATACAACACCTGTATTCAGGTCATAAAGAGTTCCCGGAGCAGGAGTTTGCACTACCGACTGCACCTGGCAGTTATCCGAGTATTCCAAATCAATGGTATAGTCAGCAAGTTCAGCCATACAATCCTCACCACTGGTGATCACTTGATTCTCAATAGTTCCAACAACCGGAGCAACATTATCCACTACTGTTACCACAGCTGAATTGTTTGCAGAGTTACCGTTCACATCAGTAACGGTTAAAGTAACGGTATTTTCACCAACATCATTGCAATCGAAGTCTGTCATATCAATGCTCGTTTCAGCAATCCCGCAATTGTCGGATGAACCGTTATTGATATCCGAAGTGGTTATGGAGGCTTGTCCATTGGCATCAAGTTCAACAGTGATATCATGAGTTAGTACCGTGGGTAAGATGTTGTCTTCCAAAGTAACCACCGCAGTATTTGTGTTGGAATTGCCATTCACGTCTGTCACTGTGAGAGTAACCAGGGTTCCACCAACATCACCGCAATCGAAGTCCGTAATATCCAGCTCCATTGTAGCGATACTACAATTATCGGATGATCCGTTATCGATTTCGGTTGGTGCAATCGATGCTTGTCCGTTTTCATCCAATTGAACCGTGATATTTTGAGTTAGAACTGTTGGAAGGATATTATCTTCAACAGTAACTACTGCAGTATTAGACCCTATATTGTCGTAGTTATCAACTGAAGTTAAAGTAACTGTGTTTTCTCCGATATCATCACAATCAAATTCTGTAATATCCAGGTTCATTGAAGCGATCCCACAGTTATCATAAGAGCCATTATCAATATCGCTGACTGTAATGCTCGTCTGCCCGTTTTCATCAAGTTGAACAGTGAAATCCTGAGTATTGACCGTTGGATTTTCAACATCATCAATTGTTAGATTCAAGGTAACCACTGAGTCACAACCAATAGCATTTTCAAAAATATGAGTAGCTGTGAAGTTACTTTCGGTATAAGTAACTCCATTAATCCATTCATAAGAATCACAATGTTCTTGAACATCAACACCTGTCGTACTTTCAAGAATAGTCAGATTCAAAGTTACAGTTGAATCACAACCAGAGGCATTTTCAAGAACATGAGTTGCTGTGTTATTACTTTCGGTATAAGTAATCCCATCTATCCATTCATATGAATCACAATGTTCCTGTACATCTATGCCTGTTGTACTTTCAAGGATTGTCAGATTCAAAGTAACAGTCGAATCGCAACCAGAGGCATTTTCAAGAACATGAGTTGCTGTGTTATTACTTTCGGTATAAGTAATCCCATCTATCCATGTATATGAATCACAATGCTCTTGTACATCGATACCTGTATTGCTTTCAAGAATGGTTAATTTCAGTGTTACTGTTGAATCACAACCGGCAGCATTCTCAACTACATGTGTTGCTGTGAAGTTACTTTCGGTATAAGTAATCCCATCAATCCATTCATACGAATCACAATGTTCCTGAACATCAATACCTGTAGTATTTTCAAGAATAGTAAGGTTCAATGTTACTGTAGAATCACAACCGGCAGCATTCTCTAAAATGTGCGTTGCAGTGTTATTACTTTCGGTATAAGTAATCCCATCAATCCACGTAAACGAATCACAATGTTCCTGAACATCAATACCTGTAGTATTTTCAAGAATAGTAAGGTTCAATGTTACTGTAGAATCACAACCATTAGCAGCTTCCAGAACATGAGTTGCTGAGTTATTGCTTTCGGTATAAGTAATCCCATCAATCCATGTGAATGATCCACAAGCTACTTGTGTATCAATTCCTGTAACAGCATCAGGTTGAGTAAAGATGTGTGTTACCGTCGAAGACGCACCGTCAGCATCGGTAACTGTAACTGTATATGTTCCGGCATAAAGGTCCGAAATAGTCTGAGTTGTTTCTGAATTACTCCAGCTATAGGTATAAGGCTCAGTACCACCCGACACATTAGCTCTTAATGCACCATCATTCTGACCGGCACAACTGATGGAAGTAAGTTCTTCAATATTTACAGAAATTCCGACCTGGTATGGAGAAAACCTGAAAAGAAAATCAGAATCAGTGCTTCCAAATCCACCAAACTTGTTATAATTCATAATAAAAATATAATAGTCACCGGGAGCAGCAACATGACCCGGATCGCCAATATCAATAGGCGTTCCGCCCACTTCATCATGCCATACCGGATCAGATCCACCCCAGTCGCAATAGGAACCTATCTGTAAAGTACTTCTATACCCACAGAAATTACCCACTTCATTATAATACACCAGATCAGACCATGAAGTAGGGGGATCAACTGTTGCCTGATAAGCAAGAATACTACCACTAAGGTTGACATAGTTTAGGTTTTCAACTCTTAATGAACCGTAAGTTGGTAGCGTTACTTTATACATCAGACCAGGACAACAAGGCAGATTGTTACATGCTGTACCACCTAATGTACCTGTGGTTAGATAAATCCCATCATCCTGGGTGTTTACATTTTCCTCCAGATGGGGAAATGAACTGATTTCGATTACAGAGCTTATTGATGTACCGGGTTGAGAATACCCCAAAAAGCTAAATGAAAGAAACATCAATAGCATGATAAACCTGCCACCAATCCCAATTAAGGATTTGTTTCTGGCCTCTTTATCACCTGAAAAGGATCTAAAGTAGTTTTGTTTTGATTTGGATGGAGTTTTCCACCAATCCGAAGTCAAGAGTACAAGACTTTCCATAAGAATTTTCTAAGGATTAATTATAGTTATTATCATTTATGTCTGAATTCATAAAAATCCTTAACAAAGGAAATCAGCCCTCTTTATATTATAAAACTTATGTTCTGAACATAGGTGTATTTGTTCTGAATGTGAGAATTCAGAACAAAAAAGGATAAATCAGAAATAATATTAATTTAAGTTGGTGTTGAAACTTATTTAATACTAATCAGTTGCAGAAGTTGGTTGCGGTAGTTGGTGCCAATTGGAATTTTATGATCTTTCATCATTACATACAGTGAATTGATAACCTCCAGATGGTCGAGGTTAATGGTGTAGGATCGGTGTACACGGTGAAAATTGGAAGGCATGGATTCCAGAAAACTGTTCATCGAAGATCGGATCACATGACGCTTATTATCCGAAGTGTGGATCTCCACGTAAACATGCTCGCTCTTGGCAAACAAGATATCATTGAATTTAACTTTGTGGAACAAGTTGTTGGTTTTTACAAAAAAGGCATCTTTAATAATTACCTTATCCGAAACTTTATCCCTGTCAACGGCATCTTCATCACCTTGATAATTGTATACAGCAAGTTCTATGGATGTATATAAATCATCTTTAGTAAAAGGTTTAACCAGGTAGGCATTGGGATTTAATACTTTCGCTGCATTTACGGTGCGGGAATCCGTTTGAGAAGTTAGAAAAATAAACGGAATATTTTGCTTCTCCTTAATATAACAAGCAACATCAATACCCGTTTTTTCACCAGCAATTTTCACATCCAAGATGGCTATATCCGGATCATTTTCCTTTAAAGATTCAATTGCTTCCTCATACGATGAAACAGCATCCAAGACTTCATAACCCAATTCTTCCAACAGGTCACAAATCATCATCGAAACAACCATCTCGTCTTCAACAACTAAAACTTTTACTTTGCTCATTATTGTGCTACTACGGATTTTGTCTGTCAAAGGTAAGATATCAGTGATGAATTTAAAATTAATAATTAAAAATTAATAGGTGTTAGTGGATTCCGCCTTGCCCCCGTTTGACGTAGCTGGTCCCGAAAGTTTTCGGGAACGCCAAAAAAAATAAAGTTGGTGGATATTTGTTTCGTGAGTATGCCTTGAAAAGTATGTTAGGCGTAGATTGTATCTACGTCTTATTATTCATGTAGGCTGAGCCTACAAAAATAGAATGACGTAGCTGAAAGCTACGCCAAACATGTATGTTAAATGTTGATTAAGCACTGAATGCCAGCACAAACTTTGCCCCTTCGTCATATTCATAATTCAACTTTCCATTAATCTGAGATGAAAGTGTTCGAACCAGGCGAAGGCCCAGACTCTTTGATTTCGTCACATCCAACTCCTCAGGTAGCCCTTCTCCCTGGTCTTTAATCTCCAGCTTGAAGGCATCATTTTCCTGGTGAAGTTTCACAGAAATCAAACCGGCATCTCCGTTTTTAGCGCTGTATTTAAATGCGTTTGTTGTAAGCTCATTGATGATTAATCCCAGAGGAATGGTTTTAGCAATATCAAATTGTACATTCTCTGGAATATTGATATCAAAATCAAATCCCTTCTTCTCATCAAAGGATTTCCCTATATGTCCGATCAGGTTATTAGTAAATTCTGAGAAATCCACGTTCAACGCATCTTCATTTTGGTGGAGTAACTCATGTAGCAGCGCCACCGATTTCACCCGGGTTAATCCATCAACCAATGCATTCTTGGTGGTTATATCTTCTGTACTTCTCAACTGAAGATCGAACAGGCTTGAAATGATTTGCAGGTTATTCTTAACGCGGTGGTGTATTTCCTGAACCAGCAATTCCTTTTCTTCTTTTTGTTTGGTTATAACTCTGTTCTGAGAAATCAGTTTGTGGTTCGATTTCTTAGTAAGTAAATAATATCGGTATATGATAAATACAAGGGTTGAAATGACCAGGAGTCCGCCTACAAGCAGGTAGATGATTGTCTTTTGTTTTTTATGAAGAAGTTCACTTTGACTAAGTTTGTATGCGATCATATCGTTTTCTTTATTCAGGAACTCAATCTCATAGGTCTTTTTCTCTGTTTCATATTTGGTCTGAAGATCAAGTATGCTTTTTTGCTTTTGTTCCGAAAACAACGAATCTCGCGCAACGATGTATTTACCGGCGTATATCAGGGCCTGCTCTTTAACATTAAGCAGTTCATAGGTTCTGTACAATTTATCCAGACTCTCGACCTCATGTTCCAGAGACCCGATTTCCTTCGAGACAGATAACATCATACCGGAATATTTCAGCGCTTTGTTCAGATTAACCGTTTTATTGGAAGTCTTTCCAGCGGCCAGTTCCATGTGAAGCCCGGATATGTTGGAATAAAGGGCACATCTGAGTTTTTTGCTGCCGTTTTCAGGAAGGGATTCCAGGGCCTGCTGATACTTGCTTTCTGCATCCCTGAACAAACGTTCTTTTGTATCAATATTACCCATTACCATAAAAAGCCGGGCAATGGAGGTCTTATCATTGACATCATTATAGTAATCAAAAGACTTTTTATAATAATACCGGGCACTGTCCAGTTGATGGATGTCCAGATGTAAGTCGCCAATATTCTTGTGTGTAAGGGCAATGTAGTTCAACTTCTCAGCCTTTTCGAAGATTCCGATCGCGATAAAATTATGTTCAAAAGCCTTGTTGTAATTTTCCTGCTTCAGGTAACTCAGGGCCATATTCACGTGATTCAACCCAATGGTGTTATCTCCTATCTTCTCTTTCAATTCAAGTGACTTTAGGTTGTAGAAGATGGCATTCCCGTAATCAGCTGAATAGTGATACATCAGGCCCAGGTTGTTGTAGATGTAGGCCAGTCGTTTTTCAATATTTAACTCAATTGCATAGTCTGCAGCTTGTTTGAAATTTTCGATGGAAAGCACGTAATTTTCAAACCTTGTATAATAGTAGGCGATGTTGTAATGTATATCAAGAAGCTCCTCTTTCATAATAGTCGCTTGGGCCAGTGTGAGGCTTTTATTGAAATAGTCGATGGCCTCTTCCGAACGGAGATCATAAAAGTACACAGCTCCAAGTTTGTTGTTAATCTTTGCCGCTAATTCAGGATTCTTACCTTCTCCAATTAACTCGAGTGCTGCTTTATAATGATAAACCGAAGAATCCGGATTGGTTGTCTGCCACTGATCGCCAAGTTCTTCATAAGTATTTGACCTTGTCGAATCATTTGAGGCTTGTGTTAATACAGTTTTTAATGAATCGATTTTTGCCTGATCTGCGTATGAACTGTTAAGATTTAAGATCATTAAGGATGCCGTCATCAGAATGCACCAAATAGGAGTATGGCTAATTAGCCGGTTTTGTTTTTTCAAAGGTTGTTCGGTTTAGTGAGTTTCCCTGCTTGATTTATTTGAAGTCTCAAATTTAATATAAAATTGAAATGAATGTTTGAAATTGTTTTACTTCCCCTCTCATTCCCCTCTCCTTGAAAAACAGATGCCTAATCACCTCGTTTGTTGGTATGACACTGTCGCAGGAGGAATTGTCATGCCGCAGGAGTGCAAGGACTGTGAGATCTGCTCCTGGTGTTCTATCTTTTCTACAGATTGCTGCGGTGTGCGATTCGATGGATGTAGAAATTGGTCGGTCACGCCTTGTTTGATGTTGAAAAATATTTTGAAGTGTTGAGTCTGAAGAAAATGATTTTCATTATCTTTCGTCAAGTAAGCTTCGTGTAAATTTAATGCGTATGTTTATCTACATAAAGAATTATTAATACAATATCAGGATGAGGCTTTTGTTGCAATACGTTGAATAATAAGGGGAAATGAAAGATAGAGAAAGAGTGATTAAATTTTCAGCCTTGTTCATAGGCACTTTAGGGATGACGTTTTCTGGTCTGAACTGGCAAATAGGTATTTTTGCATGGATTGCACCAATTTGTTTGTTGTTTTATACCAGAAACTCAAGATCCATCGGATTTATCCCATTCTTTGTGTTAATGTCTTTTGCAGGATATTTCTCTCAAACCTGCAATAATTTATTTGATGTTTTTATCGTTGGCTTAATAAACGGACTGTCATACGGTGTTTTTCATACTATTATTTATCTTATCGACAAATGGCTTTATACCAAAAGTAAAGGCTTTTATTCAACATTAATCTTTCCTGCTGTTTTTGTGACTTTTGAATTTCTGGTTTCAATACTTGTTGGAACATCTGGTGTTGTGGCACAATCGCAGTTTTCATTTAGCCCGCTCGCACAATTAAGTACGATTACCGGCTTGTTTGGTATTTCTTTTATCGTTGTGTGGTTTGCTTCAATAGTGAACTGGATTATTGCGAACAATTTTGGCAGATATGCCATTCGTAAAGCGATTCTTATTTATGGTGCTATTTTTCTTTTAATTATGGTTTTTGGAATAAACAGAGGTATCACAACCTTTGAAACTCAAAAGACAGTAAAAGTTGCAACCATTAGTGGGGAAACCGATATTCATGGTCTTGCGGAAAAAGAACAGGCTGAGTTTAGCAAACTAATTGATAATCCCGAACTGGATATTCCCGAACGGTTTTTCGCAAATGAAGAGGATATCCATTCTCAAATCTCTAATACAATTGAAGCTGCAAATGAAGGTGCAAAAATTATTGTCTGGAGTGAAGACGCATTAATCCTGAATAGCAGGCAGATTGATACTATCCTGGTTCAGACAAAAGCAATTTCAAAAACGTATAATGCCTACATACTTCTTGCATTCCTTGAAGAAGATAGTTATGTCGGTTCTAAACCTTTCAATAATAAAAGTTTATTGATTACTCCAAACGGCGAAGTTGCATGGGAATATCTTAAAACTCATCCGGCTGTTCCGGAAGTGCCAATTATTAATACCGGTAATTCTGTAATTCCTTATATCGATACAGAATATGGGAGAATTGGAAATGTTATCTGTTACGACTTAGACTTCCCGACATTATTGCGTCAAACAGGGAGGTATTCAATTGATATCATGCTGGTCCCGGCTTACGACTGGGAAGAGTATGCTGTCTTGCATTCCAATATGGCTTGCTTTGAAGCTTTACAGAGTGGCTATTCATTAATCCGCTCAAATGGAGCCGGTATTAATATGGTAAGCGATAATCGCGGTGAAATTTTGGCCAGCACCAATACATTTACTTCTGATTCCAAAATACTTTATGCCGATTTACCATTAAAAAAAATAACAACTGTTTATTCTGAAACCGGGAATATTATTATGTATTTGCTTGTGCTGTTTCTACTCGTGATTATTGGTCTTAGAATTGTGAAAAGGTAAGAGTGTACAGCGTCTACACATTATTCAGTGTTTTCAATTCATTTCCCGGAAGTGCAACAGTTGTGTGGGCTATTCCAGGTGTTCGATCATTTCTTCAGATTGCTGCAATGTAAGATTCTAAGAATGTGGAAACAGGTCGGTCTGAAGCAGAGCTTTTTCGTATCTTTTCCGGCTCGATTTTTCATTGAATAACCTAAGGACAAGAGGCATGGAATGGATCAGTAAAATAGCATTTTACAGAAATATCAGGAATGAGACACCGAATAAGGAATTGGCAGCCGAACTGACGGAAACGGAGAACAGAGATGCAATCAAGGAGATCTCTAAGTATATGTAAGACAAGAATAAGGCTGTTGCCAGTGATTGTATCTCTGTTCTTTATACCATTGGATATACAAAACCTGAGTTGATACAGGAGTATGTGGATAATTTCCTGGGATTCCTGGAATCTAAAAATAACCGGATGGTGTGGGGGAATATGATCGCCTTATCGACAGTGGCACAATTTAAACCGGAAACCCTCTATAAAAAGATTGACCTGATCTTAAAAACCATCAAAGAAGGTACGTTAATTACTGAGGTATGGGGCATTCAAACTCTTGTAAACCTTTCCTTGTGTAACACTGAGTATAAAGGCAAATTATTGCCCGTATTAATTGATTACCTGGAAACATGCCGTCCCATTGATTTCGCTAAACGCATCGAAACTATTTTGCCGGTTATTAAAAGTCCTGAAGAAAATGAAATTGTAGATAATATTATCACTATTAAAACTCCGGAACTTAGTCCGGCTCAACACAAGAAACTGAAATCGGTTTTGAAGAAGAACGGGAAGTAGGCGGGGGACAGAAACCACCTCACTGCGTTAGTTTAGAATGTGATAGGGATAATTGAGATAGAGGAAAGCAATGAGAATTTGGAGTAATAGATTCCCCAGTCGTTTCACTCCTTAGGAATGACATACAACTAGTGTCATGTCATGTTGCAGAACAAAGTGAGGAAGCATCTATAAGAAATCCGTGGCAATCCGTGTCATCCGCAACATCCGCTTTATCTGTGTTCTATTAATCAACAATGGGGACAGGATTTGCCCTGAATACTCGGGGTGAGATTCAGGAATGCTTTTCGTTAATTGCAATGTGAACCTGTGTGCTATTTTCTTATCCTCCGCCTCGTAGATTAGGCACTCCTGCCTAACAGCTTGTAGGATCTTTTTCAAAGGAGGATAGATGCCTTGTAGCTACCATCATACTATACATGTAGCGGTTCAATTCTACTCAGGATATCTCCTGCGTCGATATGACGGATTTAGTTTTGATATTCAATTATTTCTTCGAGTTTTAGTGCCTTCGTGGCAAAAAAACAAAACCGCCCCAGCAAAAGCCAAGGCGGTCTATATATATAATCTTAAAGTCTAAGCTCTAAAATCTAACAGTCTATAAAGATTTATAATCAACAAGATACTGGTTCACCTGGTTGAAAACGTTATCGGCGGTGAAACCGAATTTCTGATCAAGTACACCAGCAGGAGCACTGTAACCGAAATGTTCCATGCCAAATACACGACCTTTACCACCTACAAGACCTTGTAGTGTAACAGGAAGACCTGCGGTAAGACCGAAGATAGCTGCATTGTAAGGAAGAACGCTCTGCTGGTATTCTGCAGACTGATCTTTGAACAAGCCTTCTGAAGGAGCAGAAACAACGCGTACTTTCAAGCCTTTTTCAGCCTCAAGCTTTTCACAACCTGCAAGAAGAGTAGAAACTTCTGAACCGCTACCTACAAGAATAACGTCTGGAGTACCTTCAGCTTCTTTAACGATATAAGCACCTTTTTCAGCGTTCAGAGCATCTGTGTAGCGATCGCTACCTGGCATTGCAGGAAGGTCGGTGATATTCTGACGAGAAAGGATTAAACCAGTTGGAGTATCCGTGTTTTCCATTGCCATTTTCCATGCAACTGAAGTTTCAGCAGCATCAGCAGGGCGAAGTACTAACATCGAGCGTTTGCCAGCATGGTTACGCATCTGTGCTAACAGACGAATCTGTGCTTCATGCTCGATTGGCTGGTGAGTAGGTCCGTCTTCTCCAACGCGGAATGCATCGTGCGTCCAAACGTACTTAACAGGCAATTGCTGTAAAGCAGCGATACGAACAGCTGGCTTCATATAATCAGAGAATACGAAGAAGGTACCAATAGCCGTGTGAACTCCACCATGAAGAGCGATACCGTTGGCGATAGAAGCCATAGTCAGCTCAACAACACCAACATTAAGGAAGCCGCCGGTGAAATCTTTATGAGCGAATGGCTTAGCACCACCTTTCATAAAACCGTCAGTCTTGTCCGAGTTAGAAAGGTCGGCAGAAGAAACGATCATGTTTTCGATAGCAGTAGCGTAGTGCATCAAAATGTTACTTGAAGCAACACGTGTAGCTACATTTGGCTTGTGAGCAATTGCTTTATAATCGATTTCAGGATAACGACCTGCGATAAAGTCATCAAGTTTAGCAGCAAGTTCAGGGTTTTCTGCTCTCCATGCTTCTTCCTGAGCTCTCTTAGCTTTTACAACTTCACGCTTAGCTTCATGCGCTTTTTCGTAAAGTTCTTTAACATCATCAAAAATCACGAATGGATTTTCAGGATCAGCACCTAAATTCTTGATAGAAGAAGCAGGGCATGCACCAGCTGCAGAAACAGGCTGCCCGTGAGTAGAAACCATACGCTCGAAGCTTCCGCCATCAGCAGTAATCAAACCTTTACCCATGGTAGTCTTACCAATGATAAGGAAAGGCTTTTCAGTTTCTTCATTTGCTTGCTTCAACGCTTCGCGGATCTGGTCAGCATTATTACCATCAATGGTAACAACACGCCATCCCCATGATTCGTATTTCTTAGCTGTATCTTCAGTCGTTACATCATCAACTTCAGTAGAAAGCTGAATGTCGTTAGAATCGAAGAACATAATCAGGTTGTTAAGTCCGTAGTGACCAGCAATACGACCGGCACCCTGAGCAATCTCTTCCTGAATACCACCATCAGAAATGAATGCATATGTTTTGTGAGCAGTCCATTCGCCAAAACGAGCAGCAAGGTAACGTTCAGCAATAGCAGCACCAACAGCCATCGTATGACCTTGTCCAAGAGGTCCTGAAGTGTTTTCAACACCACGTGCAAAGTCAACTTCCGGGTGGCCAGGAGTTACGCTACCCCACTGACGGAAGTTTGTCAAATCTTCCATGCTGTATGTTCCTGTCATAGCTAAAACAGCATATAACATTGGAGACATGTGGCCTGGGTCCATAAAGAAACGGTCGCGGAAGAACCAGTTGCGGTTGTCCGGATCGTAGTTCAGGAACTCACTGTACAATACGTTTACAAAGTCAGCACCACCCATAGCACCACCAGGGTGTCCCGATTTGGCTTTTTCAACCATGGCTACAGATAATACTCTGATGTTATCCGAAGCTCTGTTCACAATTTTGTTATCCATTATGATAGATTGTGTTTTAATATGTTTTGTTGTTTTCTATTCAATAATAAGTTCAAAGTAAAAAGTACCTTGAGCTTTAGCCCTTAGTCTTTTTACTTTAGCCTTTTCCCCTCTATCCGGAATCCCAGCAATTCAAGAATCCGTTTTGCCTCCTTATTATTCTGTTTTAACTTAACAGCATAATGAGGGAACTCTCTTCTTAACCCGTAATTCCCGCGGATGTTTTCAAACTCCGTAGGAATCATTCGAAATCTCTGGTCTTCTTTTTCAATATTATAAGAAGCCTCAACGGCCTTATATAGTATTTCTTTTGTTTCTGCTTCATTAATTTGAATCAGTTGGTTTTCATCCTGAGGTAAATTTTCAGGATACCAGTTTTCCAGGCCCAAATTAAAATGGCTGCTTAAAGCCTGAATAACCATGGCTGTGCCATTGGCTTTTCCTTCGTTGCTATACCCTGCAATGTGTGGTGTGGCAATATCAACTAAGTCAATCAACTCCTGATCGGCATGAGGTTCATTGTTCCAGACATCAATCACTACCCCGGTTATTTTTCCTTCTTTACAAGCCTTCTTTAATGCTGATTCTTCAACAACTTCACCACGACTTGTATTTATAAAGAACTTAGGTTTAGTAAATTTATTAAAAAATGTCTGGTTTGCAAGATGTTGTGTTGCATCAATTTCGGATTCATTTAAAGGAGTATGCATTGTGATGATATCCGCTTTTTTCAACAGGAAATCCAGATCTGAGAAATTCTCAGTGCCTTCTTCACGTTGACGGGGAGGGTCGTTAAGAATTACTTCCATACTTAAAGCATGAGCAACTTTCTCAACGCGGCTTCCCACATTTCCGACACCAATAATGCCGAGAGTTTTTTCCTTTAAATTGAAGTTGTATTTTTTTTCAAGATGTAATAATGCAGCTGCGATATACTGTGCAACTGAGTCGGCATTGCAGCCCGGTGAATTAGTCCATGCAATATTGTGCTGATCACAATATTGAGTATCGATGTGATCGTAGCCAATTGTCGCTGAACCAATAAATTTCACATTGGAATTTTCTAATATAGATTGATCACATTTGGTACGTGTTCGGACCAATAGTGCATCGGCATTTTTAACATCTTGAGCTGAAAATTGTTTCCCAGGAAGTGATTTTGTGTCTGCGCAGGGGTCTAAAATCCCCTCAATAAAAGGGATCTTATTGTCGATAATTACATGTAATCTTTTGCTTTTCTGCATTTTAATGATCTTCGCCTGCGCTTCCACTAAGATGGCGCAAAAGTATTAATTATTTTCTTTTTTGAAAATTAATTTACTTGTTTGGAGTAAGTTTAATTTCTTTAGGTAGGAAGGCAGGAGGGAGAGTGGATTGAAAGGTTGGTAAGTTCAATTATAACACGTATTAATAAATTCAAAAAAAAGATCAAGTCTAAAATCAAGTAAGTCAGTGTTGTTAGTGGATTGAGCGAAAAAAGAATGAAAAAATGTACGCGAAAAACTTGGATGGAATAAAAAAAGCGCTACTTTTGCATCCGCAATGACGGAAAGACGTCAGGCGAAAATAAAAAATACTGGCGGGCGTGATGAAATTGGTAGACATGCTAGACTTAGGATCTAGTGCTTCACGGCGTGTGGGTTCGAGTCCCTCCGCCCGCACTCAAAAGGAGTTGATCGAAAGATTGACTCCTTTTTTTGTTATGTGTTTTTTTGGATCAGGTACATATTCTGGATCTGATACAAAATTTCATTGAAAAATATCCATTGAAGAAACATGATTGTTGAAGTGTTGTTCCATTCTACGTCATCAGGCGCTTTAATAATCCACAATGCCTATATACCATACACACATTATACATGTTCCATTTTCCGGAATGGGCAGTAAGGTCAGAGTAATACTATACACCCACCTCTTTCCTTGATGTCCCAACACCTCAGATCAAACAATGATACGAAATTTCATAAAGAAAGATGTTGTTGCTAATTTAAAGGAATTCAGTAGGGTTGGTGTTTTTTTGGAAAAAAGAATGTGAAATTGTATGCTCAAAATTTTGTTGGAATAAAAAAAGTACTACTTTTGCATCCGCAATGACGAAAAGACGTCATAGAAAATACTGGCGGGCGTGATGAAATTGGTAGACATGCTAGACTTAGGATCTAGTGCTTCACGGCGTGTGGGTTCGAGTCCCTCCGCCCGCACAAAAGGGAGTTAATCGAAAGATTGACTCCCTTTTTTTTGTTTTAGAGCATGTCGTTTTTTATAGTTTAATTATTCATCAGTTGTTTCATGATCAGCCCCCATTTATTGTAATAAATAACAAGATCCCGGATGTAAGTATAGGGGAAATTCCAGTCCATTGATTTTTGTAGTTGTGGGCAATCATGAAAATATGGTTTAACCATTTCCTGATAGTTTTTATGCTCAACTAAAACAGGTGATTCATCATTTTTCTGGAGGCAATAATAATACTTGGTTTGGCGGTAAGATGCACTCACAATTATACTGAAGCCTTGTCCCATACTAGGCGCGTGTGAGTGGTATGTAGCTTCTCTATAGTATAGTAGATTGATGTTGCCACTTTCAAAAACCTGAGCAAATTTATTCAAGTCCTCAAGTTTGTCATTGGATATGGGAGGTAAGCTTCCGGTTCTTTCCATATATCCTGAATAATTAATTACTATATGGGTAAATGCATAAGTGCGCCCTTTAAGTTCAAAAGAGAAATGTTTAATTTGTCCCGGTTTGTATTCTTTTGTATCTTTTTTATTAATGTATACTTTTAATTCATCCTGAAGTTTAAACATGTCAGGTCCTCCTTTGTATCTTAATGACGTTGGGATTTTCATTTTACAATAAACCGTATCGTTTTCGAGAGTGATGTAAAAACCGTCAACTTTTTTTGCCGAAAGATGTGTAATACTTGCTATAAAGAGCAGTGTGAATAAGAGTTGTTTCATTTTGTTATCTTAGTTCGTTTATGTTTTTTATAAATTGAGGTCTTGTTCTTTTATCCATTTATTATAGAATCTAACATACTGGCGAATTTCCTGATACGAGAAATTGCGTTTCATTGCGGCTTCAATTTGCGGGCAATCTTTGAAAATTTCTCGTACAGTTTCTTTATAATCATCATGAAGGATTAATACAGGATGCTCACCTTTTCTTTGTAAGCAATAAAAGTATGATCGCTTTTTGATGGAATTAGCTTGAGATTCTGAATCTACTGTTACTGTAATTTGAATATTTTGACTAGTTGTATTAAATGAAGGTGGGGGAGAACCTTTTATTTCGAAATCGAGTTCCCGGTAATAATACAGGTTGACTTCTCCTTTCTCGAATTCCTGGACGAAAGAATTCTCGATCTTATTCTTTTGATTGAAAAATAATATTTGGAGTTCGGCCTTGTTTTCATTAGTAACCATACGAGGCGAATCAAATTCTATATTTGAAAATGCATAGACTAGTCCATTTAATTTGAATATGAAATACTTGATTTCCCCAGGGATATAGGCGCTTGTTTCTTTTTCGTTGATAAATACGTCAAGTTTCTTTTGCAATTCATTCATGTTAGGCCCCCCCCTTATACTTTATGGATGTGGGAATATCCATTGTACAATAAACCGTATCGTTTTCGAGAGTGATGTAAAAACCTTCAACTTTTTTGGCCGATAATTGGGTGAGGAGTGAAGTAAACAAAGCGAGGAAAAGGATCTTTTTCATTCTTGTGAATAATTAAGTTGGTGTTTGGTATTTGTCGAGCAATAATAGTGAAAAAATACAGGTTTGAACTGGTGTTTGAATTGAAGTTTTGAAAAAAGTATGTATAGATATTAGTTTCAGTTCTTTAAAAAGGAATATTTTGTAAGGAAATTAAAATTATTTTAGTAATTTTGCGAGCCTTAAAATCCGGGGCTGAATACAGTTGGGAACGGATTAGGTAAAGACTTGATTTTGAAAAAATAAAAACTGGATTTCAATGAATATAGTTAAAGAAGAAACTGGAAAACTGACAGCTCAAATTAATATCGAAATTGCAGCTGCTGATTATCAGGAATCAGTTGATAAGGTATTGAAAGATTATCGTAGAAAAGCACAGGTACCAGGATTCCGTGCAGGTAATGTTCCAATGGGAATGGTTAAGAAGATGTACGGTGATGCTGTGAAGTATGACGAAGTAAACAAATTGGTATCGGACGAACTAAGTAAATATATCGTTGAAAACAAACTGGAAGTATTGGGACAACCACTTCCTGTTGAAGACCAGGAACAAATTGATATCCACGGAAAGGATGATTTTGTTTTCAAATTTGAAGTAGGTCTTGCTCCTGAGATCAACATCAATATGAGCAAACGCCTGAAAGTTGATTATTATGATATTCAGCCAGCAGCTGATGTGTTAGAAAAAGAAGTTGAACAAGTACGTATGCGTTTCGGTGTTCAGGTACAACCTGAAGAAACTGCTGAAGGTGATTTGATCAACGGTACTTTTAACGAGCTTGATGCTGAAGGTAATGTTAAAGAAGACGGCGTTTCTAACAAAGCTTCTTTATCAATTCAATTTATTAAGGACGAAGAAATTCGTAAGCAATTCTTTGGTTTGAAAGTTAACGACGTTGTTAACTACAACCCAATGAAAGCTACAGAAAATGATACTGAAACAGCTTCAATGCTGGGTATTGATAAAGAAAATGAAAGCATCAATTCTGATTATCAATTCACACTTGAAGAAATTCACCGCACTGAGCCTGCTGAAATGAACGAAGAGTTCTTTAAGCAAGCGTTCCCTGCAGATGAAATTAAGGATGAAGAAGGCTTTAAAGCTCGCGTTACTGAGGAAATGAAGAAAATGTATTCGAAAGAAGCAGATCGTTTGTTCACTCGTAAGGCAGTTGAAAAGGTGATGGATAAGACTGAGTTTGACATGCCTGATGAATTTCTGAAGCGCTGGTTGGTTGCTACCAACGAAGAGCTTACTGTAGAAAAAGTGAATGAGGAGTATGATCAATTTGCTAAAGGTATGAAATGGCAGCTTCTGGAAACTAAGTTGCAAAAGGATTATGAAATCAACGTTACTGCTGATGATGTGAAGGACTACTACAAGAGCATGTTCAAGAATAGCTTCATGGGTGGTGGTGAAATGCCAGAGCAGGATGAATACCTGAACAGCATCGTTGATAACATGATGAAAAACCAGGAAGAAACAAAACGTGTGTACGATTACTTATTCGATGAGCGCTTAACAGGTGTTTTCAAAGAAAAGATCGGTATGAACAACAAAGAAGTTTCTTACGAAGAGTTTACAGAAATTGTAAGTAAAGAAATGGCAAAGTAATTTCTTTGAAAATATATTTCAGGCAGGCAGTTAACAATTGAGTTGACTGCCTGTTTTGCAATTATTTCAATCATAATTTGCCTTATAAATCCTAAAATAACTCAGGCAAAATTCATATGATTTTGATCAGGATAAACCAGATGCCTGAAATTTTGTTATTTTTGATGGATAAATTGTTATTCCATAATTAAGTAGATATAAAATTCAAAAAAATAACCCAATTATGAATTACAAAGACGAATTCAGAAATTATGCTACCAAGCACATGGGGATCAGTTCTCTTACCCTTGAACGATATAATTCAATTTCGAGCAACTATATTTCTCCTACCATTATAGAAGAACGCCAACTTAATGTGGCTCAAATGGATGTGTTCTCTCGTTTAATGATGGATCGAATCATTTTCCTGGGAGTGCCAATTGATGATAATGTTGCAAATATTATTCAGGCTCAGTTATTATTTCTTGAGTCAGTTGATGCTCGTCGCGATATTCAGATCTACCTGAATACTCCTGGTGGCAGTGTTTATGCCGGCTTGGGTATTTATGATACTATGCAATATATTGCTCCAAGTGTGGCCACAATCTGTACAGGTATGGCAGCATCGATGGGTGCAGTTATTTTATGTGCAGGTGAGGCTGGAAAACGTACAGCTCTTAAACATAGCCGTGTTCTGATTCATCAACCTATGGGAGGAGCTCAGGGACAAGCTTCAGATATTGAAATTACTGCCCGTGAGATTCAGAAATTGAAAAAAGAATTATACGAGATTATTTCATCACATAGCGGACAGCCATACAAAAAGGTGTGGAAAGATTCGGACCGTGATTATTGGATGACCGCTGAGGAAGCCAAGGAATACGGAATGATTGATGAAGTTCTTATCCGTACGAAAGATAAGAAATAAGATTTGTTGTAACTGATTATATAATTATGTCGAATTATTCAGAAAAATGCTCATTTTGCGGCAGGCCTAAAAAGGATACCAATGTTTTGGTAGCCGGATTGGATGCTCATATCTGTGATTATTGTATCTCACAGGCTCAAATGATTCTTAGCGAAGAGTTTGCGTCTCGGGAGGATAATGTGCTTTCAGATGTTGAGTTGATGAAGCCTGTGGAAATAAAGAAATATCTTGATCAATATGTGATTGGTCAGGATACAGCAAAAAGAGTACTTGCTGTAGCTGTATACAATCATTATAAAAGAATATTGCAGCCAGCTTCAGTAAAAAATGATGATGATGTTGAGGTTGAGAAATCAAACATTATAGTCGTAGGGGAAACCGGTACTGGTAAAACCCTGATGGCAAGAACAATTGCACGTATGTTACGAGTTCCTTTTGCCATTGCCGATGCTACTGTCCTTACCGAAGCAGGTTATGTGGGAGAGGATGTTGAAAGTATTCTTTCGAGGCTTTTACAAGCTGCTGATTATAATGTGACAGCAGCTGAAAAGGGGATCGTCTTTATTGATGAGATTGATAAGATTGCCCGTAAAAGTGACAACCCATCCATCACTCGTGATGTTTCGGGTGAGGGAGTACAGCAGGCTTTGTTGAAATTACTGGAAGGAACTGTTGTTAATGTACCTCCTCAGGGAGGTCGTAAGCATCCTGAACAGAAAATGATTCAGGTGAATACCAAGAATATCCTTTTCATCTCAGGAGGAGCATTCGACGGTATTAACAGTCGTATTGCAGGCCGACTTCAAACAAATGCAATAGGGTATTCGGTTGATCAGGAAAAAGATGTTATTGATAAAGATAATCTCTTACAATATATTGCTCCTCAGGATTTGAAGAGCTTTGGTTTGATTCCGGAAATCGTTGGTCGTTTCCCGGTTGTTACCCATTTGGATCCATTGTCTCCTGAAATATTGAGACGAATTATTGTGGAACCAAAGAATGCTTTGGATAAGCAATATAAGCGTTTGTTTGAAATGGACGACATTGAGTTGGTCATTGAGGATAAGGCTTTGGATTATGTTGTTGAAAAAGCAGTTGAGTTTAAGCTGGGTGCTCGTGGATTGCGTTCCATCTTAGAGGCAATTATGACCGATGCTATGTTTGAACTTCCTTCTCAGACAGATTTAAAGCAATTTGTGGTCACGCAGGAATATGCGAAAGAGAAGATTCAAAAATCAAGTGTAGCGAAATTAAAAGTCGCATAATATATAAGGTGTCGGTTTTCCGACACCTTTTTTATGGCATAGTTATTGAACCATGCTTTGGTTATGAAGGGATATCTTAACGTATTACTATCAATTATCATTTTTATTCTTGCTGGTTCAACTGCTCAGGCTCAGGTCTCAGATACAGCTAAACTGGTTCGGATTGGTGAGCTTTATGCTTATAAAGCAACCATTGAAGGTAAAGATACTTTGATTCTTATTAATCTTGAACCGGTTACCATTGTCGCCTCCCCCTTTCCAAATACGCGGTATTATCGTCGTCTCATTTACAATGTAAAAAAGGTATATCCATATGCGAAATTAGCCTCAATAAAATTGAATGAGTACGAATATTTGCTTCGTGATGCAGATAGTGAGCGTGAAAGACGAAAACTCATGAAACAAGCCGAAAAGGAGCTTAAGTCTGAGTTTGGCGAAGAATTGGAAAATCTCACCTTTTCTCAGGGGAAAATTTTATTGAAGCTTCTCGATCGTGAAACCGGAGATAGCTCTTACCATTTAGTAGCTGAGTTGAGAGGTAAATTTTCAGCCTTTGTTTGGCAATCTCTTGCTCGTCTGTTTGGATATAACCTGAAAGTGAAGTACGATCCGGAAGGTAGAGATTGGGATATTGAGCGGGTTGTTAGAATGATTGAAATGGGTAGAATTTAATTTCCTATAGATTTATAATAAAACAGCGGATTCTTATTGAAAAGAATCCGCTGTTTTTTGTTCTTTCAAAACTTATTTTCCTCGACCCTGCACAACAATAATAGCTGTGTAAATCAGGATTTTAAAGTCCATAGCCAACGACATGTTTTCCAGATAAAGGATGTCATATTTTAAACGTTCAATCATTTCATCAACGTTTTCTGCATAGCCATATTTTACCTGCCCCCATGAAGTGATACCTGGTTTGATTTTATGTAATAAGCGGTAATGCGGTGCTCGTTGAACAATCTGATCGATAAAATATTGACGTTCCGGGCGAGGACCTACCAGACTCATATCTCCAATTAAAACACTCCAGAATTGAGGGATTTCATCCAGACGAACTTTACGCATAAAACGCCCCCAGGATGTGATCCGAGGATCGTGCTTTGATGATAACTGAGGTCCCATTCGTTCGGCGTCAGCATACATAGATCTGAATTTGTGCATTTTAAAGGATTTTCCATAAAGACCAACCCGGTGTTGACTGTAAATTATTGGACCTCTGGAGGTAATTATAACTCCCAAAGCCGTGATAAAATACAGCGGAGACAAAAGAATCATTGCGACAATTGACAGAATAATATCCAAAATCCGCTTAACTGATTCCTGCCATACAGGCATTGGTTCCGGTGATATCTGAATAAGAGGTGTATGCCAGATTGATGACATTTTTACACTACCCATTAAAATATCCTGCATCAATGGGATAATCTTAATTACTACTTCTGTATCTTCAAGTAAAGTAATTATGTGCTCTACATTATTGTGTTCTGATTTTTCAATCGCAATAATGACTTCTTCAATATTGTTATCCAGAATAATCTGCTTTAAATCTTCAAAATGTCCCAGATGTGGAAGATATTGCTCCAGTTGATAACTGTTGTAGTTCTTTGCATTTACAAAACCTACAAAAAGGTTACCCGAAGACTTTTCCTGATCTTCAATAGCCTTGTAAATAGAGATTGCATTACCATTACTTCCGATCAGTAATGTTCTGAATCCAATAATTTTATTGTGTACCTTATATGCTGTAATTGATGTGATAATCAAGCGGAAGGTATAGGTGAATGTGAAATGTAATGCAAATAAAGTGAAAAATGACTGATAATAGTTTTTATAGGAGAACACAACATCATCCAGTATTAAGGCAAAGAATATGATAATGACCCCGATTAAGGTAATTAACAAAGTTTGACCTAATTCCTTAAGTCTGGATTTACGGAAAATTCGACGATATGTACCTATTATGGTGTAAAGAAATAGCCAGAATAGTGGTATTAACACAATCCCGGTATATAGTTTTTGATCCTTGAAAACATCCTCAATATGATTGATGATGTCGGGTTCAACAATGTACTTCCTGTAGGAAAAGAACAATGTCCAAGCGATGATAGCAGTAATTGTATCTGCCAGTATGTATTTTAAAACCTGTAACTTTCTGTTCATACTAGTCAGTGTTTACTGTTCATCAGTGGTGTTGTCCAGATACTGGATGATTTTTACATTATCGATTAACGCGGTGTTGGTTTCCTGTGAATCTTCACTCTTTAAACAGGAGATAAAGAAGGAATAATCATCAGCGTTGGTGTTGGAATTTATTGTCGGGGTAATGTTTACGTATATTTTCTTCCAAGTATCTGTGGTGTTAAAGTTGACAATACCGGCATTATATGAGCTACCTCCTGGATTGTGTACTTGCAGTCCTACTTTTACAGGGATATCTGTTTTAAAATCTATTTCAGCAAATACTTGTCTGGTCGTCATAAACTCATAATTTTCGGTAGTAACTACTTCAAAAAAGGTTTGGTCATTATCCAAAACAGCTTTTCCACAACTAATACCCCCGAAGTCCGGGTTTTTATCTTCAAGTTCAAGAACAAAACCAGTGTCGCTTAATTGAGTCGTTTCAAATTGAATCATTGAAGATTCAAAATCTTCATTCAGAACGAGGTCAATGTTATCAACATACATAACCACCGGATTCACAGTTGTGATTTCTTCTTTGGTTAGAGAAATGTTTTCGTTATATGAATCGTAAAAAGGATAAATAATGCGGGTGTTGGAAATTCCGTTCATTTTAACACCAGCAAAAACTTCTATTTCAGCATCTCCATCTGCAAGTACCGGGATGGTGCAAGGTAGCTCAAAAGCTCCCAGCATACTACCATTTACTATAACCCATGCATCTACTATGTTTTGTGATAAAGCTCCTTCTTCCAGATTTGGATTGTCCTGCAAGTCAATTTTCTCTATCTTAATATATGAAGGAATATCCCCTCTTTTCGTACAACCACATACTGTTAATGTAATAAGTAACACTAACAAAGTGTAAAATCTAATTCCCATAAAAAACATTTAGAGTTCGCATTTAAAATAAGCGAACGTTAATTAAAAGTTAATATTGTTACCCCAATGACAATTGGATGCATGAAAGGCTCAACAGGTTGCTTCGAATATCTTTTAATTATTGATTTTTTCAAGTATTTGATGTGCAACCTCCAATGCCTGGTGACCATCGTCGATGGTAACAATTGGTGTAGAGTTATTTAAGATCGCTTCTGAAAATGTTCGAAGTTCACTTTCTATAGCATTTGTTTGTTTGATTTCAGGTCGGTTGAATAAAATTTGCTTCTGACCTTTTTCTTCGCCTAAATCAATCGTCATTGTAAGCGGATCGACTTTGGCTCCGTGGGGCAGCTCGTTGATATTAAGAATTTCGGATTCTTTATTCAGAAAATCAACAGAAATATATGATTTGCTTTGGAAGAATCGAGCCTTACGCATATTCTTCAATGAAATACGACTGGCTGTTAAATTTGCCACACACCCATTATCAAATTCTATTCTTGCATTTGCAATATCATGTGTATCGCTAACAATAGCAACACCACTCGCGCTAATTCTTCGAATATTTGCTTTTACAGCACTCAGAATAATATCAATATCGTGAATCATTAAATCCAATACCACAGGAACATCCGTTCCTCTTGGGTTGAATTGAGCCAATCGATGTGCTTCAATAAACATAGGGGCTTCGATGAAAGGTTCTGCTGCAAGAAATGCAGGATTAAAACGTTCAACATGACCAACCTGTACCTTTACCTGAGCCTCCTGAGCAATTTGAGTTAGTTTTCTTGCTTCTTCAGGAGTTGCAACAATTGGTTTTTCGATAAACACATGTTTAAACTTTCGAAGTGCTTTGGCTGCATTTTCGAAATGTGAAATTGTAGGAGAGACGATGTCAACTACATCAACCTCGTTGATTAGCGCATCAATACTTTCATATTGTTTAATACCATATTCCGATTCAACCTTGTTTGCATTTTCTTTATCAGGGTCAAAAAATCCGATCAGATTAAAGTTTGGAACGTTTTTAATGCACTTGATATGTATCTTTCCGAGATGTCCAGCACCTATAACTCCTATTTTCAACATGCTATGATTATTTAGTAAAGAGATTTGTACTTTGGGTATTGATTTTATTAATTTCGCGTAAAAATAGAGTATTTTTACAAAACGAGGGAATCGGCATATAATTTTTATTCATGATAGATAGTTACCGGCATAAAGGATTAAGAAAGAGATTGATTGAGGATATTCGACTGAAAGGAATCAAAGATGAAAATGTATTGGAAGCGATGTACGAAATTCCAAGGCATTATTTTTTTGATTCGTCGTTTATGGAATATGCGTACGAGGACAAACCTTTTCCAATTGGGGCAGGTCAAACCATTTCTCAGCCTTATACTGTGGCACGACAAACTGAGTTACTCAGAATACAGAGAAGAGATAAGGTTCTGGAAGTGGGTACAGGATCAGGATACCAGGCTACAATTTTGTATCAGATGGGGGCTCAGGTGTATAGTATCGAACGTCAAAAATCATTGTATCAGAAAACAAAAAAGTTATTGACCGAGTGTGGTTATAAGGTGAAGTTGTATTATGGTGATGGTTATAAAGGACTGCCTGCGTTTGCCCCTTTCGATAAGATCATTGTTACTGCCGGAGCACCTTATATACCGGATGCTCTGAAAAATCAGTTGAAGATCGGTGGAATCCTTGTGATCCCTGTGGGGGTTTCATCCCAGATTATGACCCAGATCATCCGGGTTTCGGAAGATCAATGGGAAGTTTATGAGTACGGTCAATATCGATTTGTTCCGATGTTAAAAGATAAAGCCAATGATGATTAATCATTGGCTATTTCATTCAAGACCATAAGGGCTTGATTGAGTTTTTTATCCAAAGGCAATTTGCCATCAATCCAGTGAATATCAAATCCATTTTTCTGCATTCTTCTAAACCAGGTCATCTGGCGTTTGGCAAATTGGTGGATTGCTGTATTTAGCAATTTGAACATTTCGTTATAACCGATTTTCCCAATGATATGGTCGGTTATGTATTTGTATTCCAATCCGTAGAAGCGAAGTTGTTCGGCTTTTAATCCACCATCCAGCAAGCCTTTCACTTCTTCAACCATACCTTCTTCCAGTCGTTGTACAAGTCGTTGGGTAATACGGCTTCTTACTTCATTGCGATCGAAATCGATTCCAAAAATCACAGAGTTGATTTCCGGGAATGAAATATCAAGTTCTGGGTTTGCTTCATAATACTTCTGAATCTCTATCGCTCTGATCAGTCGTTCACGATCATCGGTGTCGGTTGTGTTATGGACCTCTTTGAAAGAAGCCAGAATTTCAACCAGTTCTTCCTGCTCTTTTTCTTGGAATGAAAGACGAAGGTCAAGGTTCTCAGGAACCGGAATCAGTTTATAGCCCTTTAGCACCGATTCAATATACATCCCCGTTCCCCCACAGAGAACCGGGATACGTTCACGTGATTTAATATCTTCGTATGCCTTCAGGAATTCACTTTGAAATTCATAGACGTTGTATTCATAACCGGGATCAGCAATGTCAATTAGATGGTACGGAATATCCTGTCCCATATAATTGTATTCACTCAAATCTTTCCCCGTTCCGATATCCATGCCTCTGTACACCTGACGTGAATCAGCACTGATAATTTCTCCATTCAATAAGGCAGTCAATGCCACCCCAAATGATGTTTTTCCTGTAGCCGTTGGCCCTAAAACTGTAATCAGATCCACTGCAATAGTATTATTAAATAATTGTATGTGTTCGAAGTTCCCCTAACTCTAAATCGAACAAAAAGTTACGAATTTTTTGAAAATCCGCGATAGAAGATTTTGAAAATGATAATGAATTGAGTTCTTTATCGATTTTATATGAATCTTCATGAAATTCATTTTTTATATACGTTGTTAAAACTTCTTCATTTCTGATTGTTGAATCCTGCATAGCCTTAAGGAATTGCAATATCCTTAATCCATCAATTTTATTGATACAAGCTTCAGTAAATTTCTCAATGGTTTTATTGTTCTTTCTTAATGGAACAAACCATTGTTCATCCTTAAACAAAGATCCGATGAATTGTTTCATTGGGAAATCAGACTCCTGTTCGAAAAGCTCAGCAAAAGCCTTGTAAGAATCAGCAACCTGATCAAAAAGTTCAGGATCATAAATAGGGTAGGAGTCCCAGTCACCACTACGTCCTTTAATCATTGCCGGGCCGGTTCCGAAAAATACCCGGTCGGAAAAGCGTGAAGCTGGATTTACTACCACATCATTCCAAATGATGATTTGTCCGTTTTTACAAAGCTTTTGGATAAAATAGAAATCTTCCCCACTCATTTTAGGCGTGATTCCTCCTATTTTATGGTAAGCCCATACCGGAGCAATCATTGCTGATCCAACGGCCGTATATCTGTATGGATTATTGGTGCGAAGCATATTCAGTGAATAATACCGCATGTAGGTTTCGTAGCGCAGAATGGCTCTGTCAGCTTGTTCATCACCTGTCAGTTCATGGTAATAAGGATTTGCCATCCCTACAGCCTGTGGATGTTCCCTGAAACGCTCAACCACCGATTGTAAATAATTTTCAGGATAATGAGTATCCGCATCTATGCTAACAATCAGGTCGAATTTATCTGCTTTCTGATTGATAGCTTCCATTACAGCCAGACGGGCATATCCAACTCCGTGTTTCTTGCCTGTCCATCCCTGTCCCTTTGAGCTTCGGTCGATGATATGAATGGGAAACTCTGTGGATTTTTGAAGGATCTTTAATGTATGTTGATTGTCCTTACATTGTACAACTTTATTCTCATTCTCCCACCAATCATCCGGTTGATTCACGCAAACAAAAAGTTCAAATGAGAAATCCGTTTTTTGAAGAGAAAGACATTTCAATAAAGCCGGAATACGTTTGCTTTCATTCAGCACCGGCAGTGCAAGATAAATAACGGGGTTGTTGTATGTCGCTCCTTTTACCATAGTATGAATTCGAGGGCGAAATTATAAAAAAAAGCCGCCCCGAAGGACAGCTTTTATATGAAGTATGCTAATTTTTATTCAATTCCTGCAAAATGCTTCATAAACTGAACCCTTTCGTATGCAGCAGGATTTTCAGTTTGGTTGTAGCTTAATTTGCCGATGAAGTCATCCATTGCTTTGAAATCATGCTTTTGCATCCATTCTTCAATGCCTTTTATGATGGTTTCGATTTGATCGAATCCATTCTTATATAAGGTAGAGCATAGTTGAACAGCTTTTGCTCCGGCAAGTAATTGCTTAATTGCAGCGGCACTGTCATGTACACCTGTTGAAGCAGCAATATCACAATTCACCTTGTCCGACAATAAAGCAACCCAACGCAATGAAGTTGCAATTTCTTCTGGAGTACTGAATACATTAGTGGCAGTGACCTTGAAATTGTCGATATCGATATCTGGAGAAAAGAAACGGTTGAAAAGTACAAGACCGTCGATTCCTGTCCATGATAATTTTAATGCGAACTTAGTCAGACTTGAGAAGTAGTAACTGATTTTAACCGATACAGGAATAGAAATCACTTTCTTCACCTTCTCAATAATATTGAAATATACCTGTTCGTTTTCAATGCCATCTTTCAATGGATCGGAAGGAAGAAGGAATACATTTAACTCCAATGCATCAGCACCGGCTTCTTCAATTTTTTGTGCAAACTGAATCCACTCACTATCCGAAACACAGTTGATACTTGCTATAACCGGAATCGATACAGCTTCTTTACTTTCCTTGATCAGCTTCAGGTAACGATCCACCTGGTGTTCGTGAGTGTAATGGCTGATATAGTCAGCGGCTTCAGGATACATTCCTGCATAATCGCTTTCCTTGTTGGATTTTGCAATCTCAAAATTGATTTGTTCTTCGAATAAAGATTTGAGCACAATGGCTCCGGCTCCCTTTTCTTCAATTTCCTGAATGTTCTTAACGGAATTTGTTAATCCCGAACTTCCTACGATAATTGGGTTTTTTAGTTTTAAACCCATGTATGTGGTTGATAAATCCATAATTAGTTTTTGGAATTTATGTGGAACGATCTACTTAATTCTTCTTTGCAATTGAATTATAAACAAACATTATATTAACAATGCTTGCTAACAAAATTAAAGATTGATCCGGAAAATCCTAAATCAATCTCTAATTTGTATTCATACTAAATTGCATGAATTTGTACATTTATAAAGCTTATTTTATGCCTTAAAATCGCGGAAGTTTTTCATAAACTGTACACGTTCATATGCTGCCGGATTCTGCATCTTGGCATAGCTCATTTTTCCTCTGAATTCATCTACCGATTTGAACTCTTTTTCTTTCATCCACCCCTCTAGTTGTGAAAGCATGGTTGAAAGGTATTCAGTGCCATTGCGATACAATGCTGAAGCCACCTGGACGGTTTGTGCTCCTGCCAGTAATTGCTTGGCAACAGCAATGCCGTCGTGAACACCTGTGGAAGCTGCAATGTCACATTTAACGCGGCCTGAGGATATCGCAACCCAGCGCAGGGATTGTGGCAATTCGGCTGGTGAACTTAAAACGTTAGTAGCAATCACATTCATTTTATCCATATCAAAATCAGGAGAGAAAAAGCGGTTAAAGAGGACCAGACCTTCAATTCCTGTTTCTGAAAGTTTCTTGATAGTTGCTCCCAGGTTGCTGAAGTAATAGCTAATCTTTAATGAAATAGGAATGGTAACCTGCTTTTTCACTTCTTCAATAACCTCAAAATAAACCTTTTCATTTTCTTCTGTGGTTTTTTCCATATCTGAAGGAAGAACGAAAACATTCAACTCCAGTGCATCAGCTCCTGCCTTTTCAAGTTCCTTAGCAAAATAAGTCCATTTTTGAGCACTAACACAGTTGATACTTGCAATAACAGGAATTGAAAGTTGTTCTTTGGCGTCGGAAATCAACTTCAGATAACTACCTAAAGTATCTTCAATTTCATCATACTCGAAATATTCCATCGTTTCAGGGTATACAAAACCTTCGGCGGTCATTTTGGTGAAAGTTTCCTGCATTTCCTTTATAATCTCTTCTTCGAACAATGATTTGAGTACTACTGCACCAGCACCGGCTTTTTCCAGAGCCTTCAAACTTTCAATATTGTCGGTTAAACCAGAACTTGCAGCAATGAGTGGATTTTTTAATTCAAGTCCCAGATAAGTGGTTTTTAAATTAGCCATAGTTTCTTAGAGTTTGGTTGATATATAAATTTACATATATAAACAATCAAATGAAAGAAGGTTCGCGGGAAATGCGGATTTTTTTCAGATTACTTGTGTTTGACTTGTCTAAGTTGTTTATATATAGGAGGTGAGGTGTTAGATGAGAGGGGTAGGAACCACGATCGTCCTCCCGACGCAGGAGGGAACTCTCGTTTAGCACAACGTATACTATTGAGAAGAGAAAATAGAATAGATGGAACACGGATGAAACGGGTTTTCGCGGATTTTTATAGATACCTCCTCACTTCGTTCGTTGGTATGACACTATCGCTGGAGGGAGAAGGAAGGACAAGGCGGCGGAGACACACTTGAAATTTTTATATACGTCTCCGCCGCCTTGTCCTTCCCCATCACTTATGCTTTAGCGTGTCATCCCAAAGGAGTGCAACGACTGTGGGATCTATGGATTCAGGTATGGATGACCCGCTTAGTACTTGTTTTGGGTAAATTCGACTTAATAACTTCGCTCCAGAAACTGGAATGCTTCCCCAATACAATCAATAATATCCCCAGCAATTAAAGCCTGAACACCGCGATCATCAGCAGCCAGATCACCTGCCAATCCATGAAGATATGCTCCCAATACAGCCGATTGAAGTGGTGAATAATTTTGAGCCATTAAACTCAGGATCATTCCGGTGAGTACATCGCCGCTTCCTGCCGTTGCCATTCCGGGATTTCCAGTACTGTTGAAATAAATGTTTCCATCCGGAGAGCTGATGCTGGTATGTGCTCCTTTTAATACAACATGAACACCATACTTGATACTGAAATTTCGCTGCATCTGAATTTTCTCAAAATCATCCAGCCATTTACCTGCAAGACGTTCAAATTCTTTTGGGTGTGGGGTTAATACACTTCCTTCGGGAAGAAAAGCCAACCAGGTCGTGTTTTCACTCAGGATATTCAAGGCATCAGCATCGATGACCAAGGGGATATGACTGTTTTGGATCAGGTTCTTCAATGCATGAGCAGATGATTCATCCGTTCCTAAACCGGGCCCGATTCCGATAGCGTTATAAGAGTTGAGTTTTGGAATTTCCGAAAAGCAATCTGATGAAGGATCAATACTGATCATGGTTTCTGCTGAGGCTGTTTGCATAATTTCGTATCCTTTCGAAGGGATGTGTGCCGTTAATAAGCCCACCCCCGTTCGCAGGCATCCTTTTGAGGCAAGAATTGCGGCCCCCATCTTTCCGTGACTTCCGGCAATTAACAGGGCATGACCATAGGTCCCTTTATGACTGTGTTTTGCTCTTGGCTTTATCATTGGCCGGATATCCTCACCGATCATAAAGTAGTTCTGCGTTTGTGTGCCATTTACAAAATCGGGATGTAAGCCAATAGGAAGAATATGCCAATCGCCAACAAAGCGATCATTTTCAGGGAGTAAAAATGCATACTTCGGAAACTGAAATGATAAAGTATAATCAGCTTCTACAATTGCTCCTCGTTTATAATCTGTAGTTTGATCAGCAAACAGACCTGAAGGTGTATCAATCGAAATGACAATGGTATTGGCTTTATTGATCTCATCGATACAAACACCGGCCATTCCGGTTGCCAGACGTGATAAGCCCGAGCCAAACATAGCATCGATAAGGATTGCATTACTATCAAATGCCGGAATTTCTTTCTCTTCACGGATATGGTGAACCTTTATAGCTTCTATCTCCTCGCAACGCTTCAGGTTGGCTTCGCAATCGGCTGACAGCTTATCAGCATAGTGAATCATAAAGACTTCCACCTGGTAGTCTGCTTTGCATAACAGACGAGCAATCACCAAACCATCACCACCATTATTTCCGGTACCGCATACAATCTGAAAAAGCTTATCTTTATCACTATGCCTTGAAATCCAATTATAACACTGCTTTGCCGCACGCTCCATCAATTCAATGGATGGTATCGGTTCATGCTCGATTGTATAGGTATCCGCCTCCCTGATTTGCTCTACTGATAGTACTTTCATTGTCGCTGATTTTGTATGTACGAAATTAGTTTTTTTTGACCGCGAATTATGCGAATTATTCGAATTAATTTTCAGATAATATATCATTTCAACGTAACTATACCCTGTTAAAACTTTCTTAGAATCATATTTTCAGTCGAGCTATTAACTTAAAAAGGAATAAGAAAATTAGTTCAATTCGCAAAATTCGCGGTCAATAATCATTTTATTCAATTAGAGGTGTGGTAAATTGTCTCTGTTTAGTATATTTGTCACGCAATTCCGGGTTCGAAATGTTTTTGTCATGACAATAGCATATTATTACTGCCCAATTGATAATTTTATTCTTTTACTTATTCAAATTCTTGTAATCATGAAACGTATTCTCTTTACTTTTTTACTTCTATCCTTTTTCTCCTTTTCTCATGCCCAGTTTGATTGGGTGTCAGCGAATAATGGGTTGCCTGATGAATGTGCTCCAAATGATATGGCTGTGTCTGAGAATGGGGATATATATGCAATAATCAATAGAACAGGTGGATATAATGCTACATTGTATAAGTCTGTTAATGATGGGCAAACTTGGATATTGGTGAATACAAATGGATTACCTGATGGACAGTGGGCGAACTCTATCATAATTAAGGATAATACAATGTTTGTCGGAACAGGTATGTGTGGGGAGGATTTGTATCGTTCAGTTGATTTTGGGCATAATTGGATTCCTTCAAATTCTGGTTTACCAGATGAAAGTGCTCCAAATGGTTTTGCGGTGAGTGATAATGGAGATATATACACAATTATTAATAGAAGTGGAGGGTATAATGCCTCATTGTATAAGTCTGTTAATGATGGGCAAACTTGGATATTAGTGAATACTAATGGATTGCCGGATGGTCAATGGGCTAGTTCAATAATAATTAAAAATGATCTAATGTTTGTTGGAACAGGTATGTGTGGGGACGATTTATATAGGAGTGATGTACTTACATTGATAGAAAATAAAGTAGAAAATCATCTAAATGTATTCCCCAACCCTACAAGTAGCCAACTAACCATAGAAATAGAACAAGAACTTATAAACACGTGCTACACCCTATGTGATCAATACGGCAGAGTGGTACAGCAAGGTGTTTTTGAAAATACTGAGCATTCCATTTCTGTTGAGCACCTGAGTCCGGGCTTCTACTTCCTTCAGGTTGAAAACCAGCCTGGATTAACGAAAAAGATTGTAATACAATAATTGAACTTCAAAAACATTACAACTATGAAACGCATTCTTTTTACAATTACTCTTCTTATGTCCATTCTAAGTACTCATGCCCAGTTTGATTGGGTGCCGGCGAATGAGGGATTGCCTGGTGATGCCTCGATTAATGCTTTTACAATTGATGATAATGGAGTAATATATATAGCAGCTAATTCAGACGCAAGTGGGAAGATTTTCAAGTCAATTGATAATGGTGAAAACTGGAATCTGATAAATACTAATGGATTACCAGGATTTTATTCTGCAAACAGTATAGTATTTGTAAATGAGAAAATGTTCATAGGGACAGGCTCATTTGGAGAATGCTTATATGTGTCAACAAATGGAGGGCAAGACTGGATTCCTTCTAATACTGGTTTGCCAGCAAATACGTCAATTAATGATTTTACTATTGATGGTAATGGTATAATATATATAGCAGCTAATTCAGACGCAAGTGGGAAGGTTTTCAAATCAATTGATAATGGTGAAAACTGGAATCTGATAAATACTAATGGTTTACCTGACCTTTATTCATCTAATAGCATACTGGCTATAAATGAGAAGATATTACTGGGAACAGGTTCATTTGGAGAAGACATATATGTGTCAACGGATGATGGTTATAGTTGGAATCCTTCAAATACAGGGTTACCAAGTGGCTCTTCCGTAAATGACTTTGATTGTGATGATAATGGGGATATTTACATTATGGTTAATTCAAACCAAACAGGATTTATTCATAAATCTGAAAATGGTGGTGAATTATGGAGTATTATTACTACAAATGGACTTCCATCTCAGTGGTCTTCCAATTGTGCTCTAATAAATGAGGATGTGATGTTTTTAAGTACTGGTTCCTTTGGCAACGACCTCTACAAAAGCGCCATCATAACATCCATCGAAAATCAAACGGAATCCCTATTCCTAAAACTCTACCCCAACCCCACAAGCACCCAATTAACCTTAGAAACAGAACAAGAACTTATAAACACCAACTACACCCTTGCAGACCAATACGGCAGGGTAGTGCTACGAGGTGTTTTTGAAAATACTGAGCATTCCATTTCAGTTGAGCACCTGAGCCCGGGCGTCTATTTTCTACAGGTTGAAAACCAGCCTGGGTTAATGCAGAAGATTGTTATTCAATAACGAACCTCAAAACAATTTACACTTATGAAACGATTTCTTTTTACGATAGCTTTTCTTATCTCGGGTTGCCTTTGTTTTGCTCAGGTCAATTGGACTTTGAGTAATGAAGGAATTCCTTCTGGTTATCTACCCAATGATTTTGCTATTGCACCAAATGGAGATATATATCTAGTATGTCATCAATTAATAAATGGCTCATATTATGTACCCAAAATGATGAAATCAGAGAATCAAGGGGGAGATTGGGAAGAGGTTTATATGAATGGTTTGGGAGATCTACAATCTACAACTTCAATAATATTTAATGATAACAAACTATTATTGGCAGGGGGTAGTTATCTCGTGAATGAGACTCTGATATTTTATTCGAATGATTTTGGTGAAAACTGGTCTTTATGCAATATTGGAATTCCTGAAGAATATATACCTAATGATTTTGCAATTGCAGCAAATGGTGATGTATATCTTGTTTGTCAACAATTAGTTAATGGCTCATATTATGTTCCAAAATTGTTAAAGTCAGATAACGGAGGAGAAACATGGATAGAAGTATTTATGAATGGTATAGATAATTTGCAGTCTACAACTGCAATAGTCTTCAAAGGTAATAAGCTTTTCATTTCAGGAGCTAATGCATCCAAAAGTTCATATTTGGTTTATTGCTCAGATGACAATGGTGTAAACTGGACTTTGAGTAATAATGGAATTCCTGTTGATTATAATCCCAATGATTTTGCTTTGGCTCTGAACGGAGATTTGTTTTTAGTTTGTGATGAATTAGTAAATTATACGTTTTACCCAAAACTAATGAAATCTACAAATGATGGAAATAGTTGGACGGAGGTTTCTATGACTGGATTTGGTGATCTTCAAAAGGCAAATTCAATATTGTTCTCAGACGGAACACTAGTAATTTCAGGGGGGAGCTATTTAACAGATGAATGTTGTGTATATACTAGTGATATTTATTCAACTATTGATAAAAACTTTAAGAGTGTAACCGTGTTTCCAAATCCAATTAAGAATGAAATTACAATAGTAATTGATCCCAAATTAGTGAGTTGTGATTTTACGATTACTGATCAGTATGGAAAAGAACAATTTGTTGGGAATTTCAGTAGTATAGAAACAAAAATTCTATTGGAGGATTTTGTTTCAGGTTTTTATTTTTTAACAATTGAAGGTAATCCACATTTAACTAAAAAACTTATAAAGCTATAGACTATTTCTTTTCTAAAGAAACCTTTACAGTAATCCCTAATTCGTATCATGAATTAGGGATTTTTTATTATTATTTACTCTCTTTCCAAAATTGATAATTGGTTTTTATAGAAGGTTTATTCTGGAGCGTTAACAAATCATTCCTTATTCACATCCTAATTGCGTCTCTTTTAGTCTAAGGTTTTAAATCATCAGTTTAAGCCCTTTACCAAAATTTGGAAAGGGGTGAATTGCTCCAGATCTTTGTTACAAAAAGGATAAACAGTGGATAGGAGTGTGTAGTTCTGATCGTTTATCAGACCCGGTAATAATCCGGAATATATCCTTTCGTAATTCGAATAAAAAAATAATAGTTCGAACAATATATAATAAAGACAAATGAGTAAGGATAGAGAAATCTACTTAAAAATGCGTGAGCTGTTTCAGGCCCAACCGCAATTATTTCCTGCTACTGTTGTAAAGGTGGATCCGGAAAATATGTTTTGTACCGTAAAGGATATTGAGGGTATGGAATATTTCAATGTCCGCCTGCGGGCTGTGATCGATGCCAAGCAGGTAGGCTTTTATGCAGTACCGGCTGAGGATAGTCAGGTATTGGTGGGGAAACTACATAATAATGATGCGACCCTTAGTGTGCTTCAATATTCAGATATTGATACAGTTCGGTTGGATAATGGTAAGTACAGCCTGGAAATTAATGATGAGGGAATTATTATGAATGGAGGCGATAGAGGATTGGGTATCATAGATCCAATTATCGATAAAATTAATGAGTTAACCGAGAAGTTTGTTAGTCATTTTCATGGTATAGGAAATCCAAATACAACCACTCCACTTGAAGAACCAGCAGAGGCTATAGTTATTCTTGATTTAGAAGAAGATAAAGTAGTAGATCCACACGTAACACACTAAAATGAAAGATATCCGAGTAACGAACGATTATGATCTGGAGATTGCAGAGGGGGACTTTGTAATCGAGGACGCTTTGGTACAGAACCAGAGCCACATTTTGCAGAACCAGCCGGGTGAGCTCAAGCAGTATCCCTACCTGGGAGCAGGAGTCAACAACTGGTTGCTGGATGAGCAGCCCAACCGTATGGTATTAACCGCACGCAAGCACCTGGAAGCAGATGGTATGCGTGTGTCGACAATAGAATTAGAAAACAATCAACTGACAGTAGATGCAAGCTATTGAATTTAAACAAGGCCAAACCCTGTTGGATACGGCCCTGGAGGCCTACGGCAGCCTGGAGGGAATTTTTGAGATCCTGGCTGTAAACCCGGATCTTAACATGCATTCCACCCCGGCCCAGGGAACTGTAATCAAGGCCGGAACCGATCTGATGCGCAGGGAAATCGTGAAATACTACCTTGAAAAGGAGATCATCCCTGCCACAGCAGTAAACTTCGATGTAGAAGCATATCTAAATTTAATAAATCAAAAAATGGCAACGCAAATAGTAGACGAAAGCATTATCGGAAATCATACGTTTCCGGGGGGTAAACTGGAGAATTTGTATAAAAATCTAACCATACAAATTACCTATTTTATCACACAACCCATTACCGTATATGTGGAGCAATCGCTGGATGGCGTAAGCTGGGACCCGATTCCGGGCGCAGAATATACCCTTGACAAAACATTGAATTCGCACACCTTCAACTTTGTAGACCTGTTAACAAAGTATGCACGTGTACGTGTGGAAGCTACCGGTATTTCAGGTGTAATCGAAAAAATTGAATACTTAGTATAATGGCAAGAACGATACAGGAAATTTATGATCAAATGGCTCTGGAGAAGTCCGAAATAGGGCAACTCCGTGAGCTGGTCACTAGGAATGACAGTCCCAACAGTGTTTTGGATGATCATCAGACACTTCTAAACGACCTTACCAGTACCAGTAAGGTGGCGATCTGGAGGCTCTTTATGTGGATTATTTCTGTGGCCATATGGATCCATGAAACGTTATGGGACCTGTTTAGAAAAGAAGTTGAAGATAAGATTGATAATGACCGGACACATGTTGCTAAATGGTATCAGAAGCAAAGCCTGAAGTTTCAGTATGGGGATGAGTTGGTTTGGAAAGACAATCTCTTTCAGTATGAAACCTATAACGAGGAAAAGCTTATTGTAAAGCACGCAGCCGTTGAAGAACGGAACGGTTTTGTGATTATCAAGGTGGCTACCGAAAAGAATGGGGAAAAGCGTAAACTGGATTATGAACCGGATACCAACCACGTTCAGGCCTTCAAACATTACTGGGAAAAGCATAAAGATGCCGGAGTACGCATTAATGTTATTAGCGCGAATCCAGATTTATTAAAACTAAAATACAAGATTCACTACGATCCGATGGTGATGAAACCAGATGGAACCTTGATCTCAAACCCGGATAGCAGACCTGTTGATGATGCGATCAATGCCTATCTGGATCACCTGGAATTTGATGGCTATTTCAATCTGACAAAATGTGAGGATTATATTCAACTGGAATAGTGGAACCATACCACCCGGTGACTCACAAGAAGTCGAAGTAATCTTTGCTCCAACCGAAGAAATTATGTATTCAGGGAACATTTCAGTACATTCTGATGCTATGAATACAGATAATACTCTTTCAATATCAGGAACAGGTGTTGAAGAAGATGAACCGGATCCTGATCCTGAGCCAACATCATTAAATGAAGATGTTGCAAATAGCCTGCTTAAACTTTATCCCAACCCTGCACAGGAAAAGGTTTGTGTTGAGATTGAAAAGGAACTGGTTGGTAAGAATTACCGGATAATGGATCATACCGGGCGTGTGCTGTTAAATGGAAGGCTCGAAAGTGAAAAGAACACCATTACCCTTGAGTCACTTTCCAATGGAGTGTATTTCCTGGTGGTGGACGGGGAGCGTGGATTGGCTAGGAAGCTTGTGAAAAGATAGATTTAATGTATTTGAAGAGCTTAAAATTAACAACAATGAAACAATATTTATCATTAATCCTTATCTCAATTTGTATTTGTACTCAAGGTCAAAGTGTCTGGGAAGAAGAAAGTGATATTCTATCCAATAATTTTGCTTTTAACCGAATGGATTTTTCTAATGGAAAGATTTATGCCTTTGGTAATTGGAGTGAAGGTTTTGATACTGAAGGTCGATTGTATGTGACTAATAACTTGGGGCAGAATTGGGATCAAATACCATTAGAAGGAATTCCATTTGTTTATTCTGGTGGAGCGATGCTTTGTTCTGATGGAATCCTATACTTAGCAGGTAACAGAGATCCTCTTTATTTTGATTTCTCAGTTTTCCGGAGTATTGATAATGGACAAAGTTGGGAAGAAATCAACCATGGGCTTTCTCCTGATTTTGCAATTAATGACTTTATGATGATTAATAATGAATTATTTGCTTTAGGTAATTATTGTGAAGGAGGAACTTCCGAAGCCCGTATATATAAGTCTTTAGATAACGGGGACTCATGGGTTCAAATTCAGACATCTGGTTTGGATAATCTTACTAATGGAAGTGCTCTTGGTTATATAGATGGAGTTTTAATCCTGGCAGGGTACAAGTATGCCTCAAATGAATTTTCTGTATACCGCTGTACTGATTTTGGTATTAGCTGGGAAGAATCTTCTTCCGGATTGCCATTGATGTTTGGGTTAAATGACTTTGCTGAATATCACGAAACATTTTATGCAGTCGGAACAAGGACAATAAATAGTCATACATCAGGAGAATTGTATGAATCTAATGATTTTGGAATAAGTTGGAGTAAAGTTGAAACCTCCGGACTTGAGAATCTTATTAGTGGAAGTTCAATGTTGGCAATGGATGATAAGATGTTATTATCTGGTTTTACGAGCCTGTCACCATTTTATCACCCGATTTTTACCTCAGTAATTGAAAATCCCATGATTTCAACAATTGAATTAAGTGGAGATTTGTCATTCTTACAGGTGTTAATTAATAGTTTGCATGTTCAGAATTTGATGATTACAAATTCAGGAAATATTGATCTAACGATCACTTCCATCACCTACCCCGAAGGCTTCTCCGGCAACTGGGACAGTGGAGCCATTTCTGCCGGTGGATCACAGGAGGTTGAGGTGACATTTGCTCCAAGCGAAGCAAAGGAATACTCAGGACTTATCACTATTAACTCGGATGCTACCAGTGGTGAGAATACCATTGCAGTTTCAGGAGTTGGTGTAAGTGGACCCAATGCACTGGATGAAGATACAGCAAATAAGCTGCTTAAGCTTTATCCCAACCCTGCACAGGACAAGGTTTGTGTTGAGGTTGAAAAGGAACTGGTAGGTAAGGATTACCGGATAACGGATCATACCGGACGCACCTTGCTAAATGGAAAGCTTGCCCGAGAAAAGAATACCATTTCCTTTGAGTCCTTTTCCAATGGCGTGTATTTCCTGGTGGTGGACGGGGAGTGTGGACTGGCTAGGAAGCTTGTGAAGCAGTAGTTTTGAGTCTACGTATTACACGAATTTCACTAATTAAATTTCGTGTTAATTCGTGTAATTCGTGGACTCAAAAAAAATCACCGAAACATTCCCATACCCCATACGTTTAATATAGAAACAGGGCGAATACGATTTATAATATTTATCATAAATATTTAGAGTATTTGTTTACCGAATAATCGTATTTTTGGAGCTTCAAATTTTGGAAATATGGCAGATATTATAGATCAGATCCTGGCAAAGGATGAGTTTACAAAGGAAGACATCGTTACATTGTTGAATTCGGATGTAAAGGGAAGAAACAAATTGTATCAGAAAGCCGCTGTGGTGAAAGCTGAATATGTTGGGAAGAAGGTTTATTTCCGTGGGCTGATCGAGTTTTCGAATATTTGTAAGAAGAACTGTTATTACTGTGGTATTCGTGCCGGGAATAATAAAGTTGATCGTTACTATGTAACCGAGGAAGAAGTTCTGGAAGCCGTTAAGTATGCCTATGAAAATCAATATGCTTCACTTGTTTTGCAGTCAGGAGAAAGAAGCAATAAGGATTTTGTAGACCAGGTAACCGGTTTGCTTGAAAAGATTACTGAGATAACCAACGGAGAAATGGGGATTACCCTTTCGATGGGTGAACAAAGCGAGGAAACATACCGTCGTTGGTTGGAAGCCGGAGCTAAGCGTTACTTGTTACGTATTGAAGCCAGTAACCGTGAATTGTATGCAAAATTACACCCAAATGATCCTACCCATGATTATGATTATCGCCTGGATTCATTGAAGACTTTGCAAAAAGTAGGTTACCAGGTGGGTACCGGTGTGATGATCGGATTACCTTTCCAAACGGTTGAAGATCTGGCCGAGGATCTGTTATTCTTTCAAAAATTTGATATCGATATGGTGGGAATGGGGCCTTATATCGAACATGAAGACACTCCTTTATTCCAATATAAAGATCAACTGATTTCTAAAGAAGATCGTTTCAATCTTTCTCTAAAAATGGTAGCCATTCTTCGCATTTTGATGAAGGATATTAATATTGCAGCTACTACAGCCATGCAGGCAATCGATGAGATGGGCCGTGAGAAAGCGCTGAAAGTTGGTTCCAACGTGATTATGCCCAACCTGACTCCTGTGAAATACCGAGAAGGTTATCTACTTTATGAAGACAAACCTTGTATTGATGAGGAAGCCTCAGAGTGTAAGAATTGTCTGGAAGCTCGAATTACTATGGCAGGTGATACTATTGGCTATGGAGAACAGGGGAACTCAAAGCATTATTACCAACGTCAGGAAAAATTAAAGGATAATCAGTAAGCTATTATTCCTGTATAATGCCTACTTTTGCGCCGCCGAAAGTGTAAGTAAAAGATTGTTATTATGGGCAAGAAAAGAAAGCCGCTACCGTTTCTGGAAAATGTTGAAATCCTGGATGCCGGGTCAGAAGGTAAAGCAATTGCACGTGTTGATGAGCTCGTTGTTTTTGTGCCTTTTGTAGTACCTGGTGATATTGTAGATATTCAGGTAATCAAAAAGAAGAAGAAATACCTGGAAGGAAAAGCCGTGAAGTTTCATAAATATTCCGATTTGCGAATTGATGCTTTTTGTGAGCATTTTGGAGTTTGCGGAGGCTGTAAATGGCAAAGTTTGCCCTACGAAAAACAACTTTTCTTTAAGCAAAAGCAGGTAAATGATAACCTGGAGCGCCTGGGTAAAATCGATACCTCTTCCATGAGCCCGATTATGGGATCAACAAAAACGAAGTATTACCGAAATAAGTTGGAATTTTCCTTTTCCAACAAAAAGTGGTTGGTGGATACCAATATTGAGGAGCAGGAAAATGGTGAAGCCATGGATATGGATGGTTTGGGCTTCCATGTTCCGGGACGTTTCGATAAGGTGCTGGATTTAAATGTTTGTTACCTGATGGATGAACCTGCTGATGCGATTCGTCTAGCAGTTCGACGTTTGGCCAAAGAAAATGATATTGTATTTTTTGATCCACGATCTCAGGACGGATATTTGCGAAATCTGTTGGTCAGAAGTACACTTGCCGGAGATTTAATGGTGATCCTTGTTGTGAAAGGAGATAAACCAGAATGGTTACATGCCATCCTTGACGGACTGGATAAAGAATTCCCTCAGATCACTTCTTTGATGTATGTGATCAATGATAAGAAAAATGATATTATTAATGATCTTCCTATTGTTTGCTACAAAGGAAAAGATCATATGATTGAAGAAATGGAAGATCTTAAGTTTAAGATTGGACCAGTTTCATTCTTCCAAACCAACGGTGAACAGGCTTATGAACTCTATAAAGTAGCCCGCGATTTTGCAGCACTGACAGGGGAGGAGCATGTTTATGACCTCTATACCGGTACCGGTACCATTGCAAACTTCGTTGCCAAATCAGCCAAGCATGTTGTTGGGGTGGAATATGTTCCATCTGCAATTGAAGACGCTAAGGTGAACTCTGAAATAAATAAGATTGAAAATACAACATTCTACGCCGGTGATCTGGGTAAGATGTTTACCATGGATTTCATCAAAGAGAATGGACGACCTGATGTAATAATTACAGATCCACCACGTGCAGGTATGCATGAACGGGTTGTCAGGCATATGATGGAAGTGGAGCCAAAACGTATTGTTTACATTAGTTGTAATCCGGCAACACAAGCCAGGGATGTAGCTCTAATGGAAGAGAAATACAGGGTTGAGAAAATTCAGCCGGTGGATATGTTCCCTCACACTCATCACGTGGAAAATGTGATACTTTTGGTTAAGAAAGATTAAAGTCTTTCTTCAGAATATTTGCAAGAGAATCGAGATCAAGATTGATCCCGTCGACAATATACTGAGCGCGATTGTAATACAATTCGCGCTTTTTTAATTGCTCCTCAATAAAGGCGATAAGCTCCTCAGGTTGCTTATTCTCAATAATTGGGCGAATTTTTTTGCTGTGTTTTAGACGGTGAGCTAAAGCTTTTGGTGGCATTTTTAAATAAATGGCTACACCATTGTCAATGATTTGATCCATATTATCGAAAAAACAAGGCAGGCCTCCTCCTGTACTAATTACAAAACCATCCAAACTTAGGTAGTGGTGAAGGACATCTGCTTCCAGATTTCTGAAGGCTTCTTCATCATACTTTGAGAAGAATTTAGGGATAGTGATTTTATATCTTTCTTCAAAGGCATAGTCCAGGTCGATAAACTTAAAGCCTAATTTGCGGGCTAATGCTTTACCTATCGTTGTTTTTCCTGCCCCCATATATCCTATCAGAAATACCCGCATAGATTCATTGATTTTGATGTAAAAGTAGATGCTTTCCAAGTCTTATGAAAACATCATTCCGGTTTTTTATTAAGATTAAAGGGTTCAAAACTCAAAATCTAATATCTATGCTCTCAAAATCTAACATCTAATTTTGTACTTTCGTATCAAATTTTTGAATAGTGACAATTCACGAGATCTTAAAGAAATACTGGGGTTATGATGAGTTCCGCCCATTGCAGGAAGATATTATAAATTCTGTTCTGGATAACCGAGATACCTTGGCGCTTTTGCCTACAGGTGGCGGTAAATCTATTTGTTTTCAGGTTCCGGCTATGAAGATGGAAGGACTGTGTGTGGTTGTTACTCCTTTGATTGCATTAATGAAAGATCAGGTGGCAAACCTAAAGAATAAAGGGATTAAAGCGGTGGCTCTTTATTCTGGTATGAGCCATAACGAATTATCATTGACCATAGATAATTGTCTTTTTGGAGATGTCAAATTTCTATATCTATCGCCTGAAAGATTGAAATCAAAAGATTTTCGTGAAGCTTTCCAGCGAATGAAATTGAGTTTGTTGGCTGTTGATGAGGCTCATTGTGTTTCACAATGGGGATATGATTTTCGTCCACCCTATTTGCAAATAGCGGAAGTAAGGGAGTTTTTTCCAAAGGTTCCTGTTTTGGCGCTTACAGCTACCGCAACTTCTGAAGTTGTTAAAGACATTCAAAAGCAATTGAAATTTGGAAAAGAGAATGTTTTCCAGAAAAGTTTTTATAGGGATAACCTTCTTTATGTTGTTCAGAAGGAAGAAAATAAATTAGGACGACTATTGCGTGTTATTCGCAATATTGGTGGCACGGGTATAGTCTATGTCCGGAACAGGAAAAAGACCCGGGAGATCGCCGATTTTCTGTATCAGAATAAAGTTATTGCAACATACTACCATGCTGGTCTTGATTCGCAGCTCAGAGAAAAACGTCAGGAAGCCTGGATGAAAGGGGATGTTCAGGTAATGGTTTCCACCAATGCTTTCGGGATGGGAATTGACAAGCCCGATGTTCGTTTTGTTGTACATGTGGATATTCCTGATAGTCTTGAGGCCTACTTCCAGGAAGCCGGACGTGCAGGCAGGGATGGAGAGACGGCTTATGCCGTTTTGATGTATGATAACAGCAATGTAGGTGATGCCTTGAATATGTTTGATTTGTCCTACCCTGAAATTAAAGAGATCAAGCGGGTTTATAATGCTCTGGGGAATTATTATCAATTAGCGGTAGGAAGTGGGAAGGATACTGTTCACTCTTTTGATCTTCCGATATTTTCTGATCAATATAAAATAAAGCCTATAGTTGCTTATAATTCATTGAAGTTTCTTGAACGTGAGGGGTATTTGATTGTTAATGAAGCTGTAAATGCTCCCTCAAGGCTAAAGATCAAGGCAAATAAGGGTGATTTGTATCGTTTTCAGGTAGAGAACAGGAAATTTGATCCTGTTATCAAAACCTTGTTGCGGTCGTATTCAGGTTTGATGATTGAATATGTGAGGATATTTGAGTCCGAAATAGCCCGTAGAATTCCTATGGCAGTTGCTTTGGTTGAGAAGTATATTCAGCATTTGCATAAGCTTGAGCTGGTGGATTACATTCCCAGGGCGGTTAAGCCTCAAGTGATATTCTCTTCAGAACGTCTGGATGAAAACAATATGCGAATTTCACCTCAAACCTATCATGAGAGAAAAATTCAGGCAAAGGAACGGTTAGAGTCGGTTATCAATTATGTGAAGAGTGAACATCAGTGTCGTAGTCGGATTTTGCTGGCTTATTTTGATGAAAGCAATACTAAAGATTGTGGCTTTTGTGATGTTTGTATAGCAAAAAAGAAAAAGGGCCTTTCTGAGGAAAAGCGGAATTATCTCCATAAAGAATTATTGAGTAGTGTTAAGCATACCCCTCATTCGCTTGATATGTTGGTGGAGAAGTTTTCTCGTTTTAACAAGAATGATATAGCTGAAGTGCTCAGAGGATTGGTTGATGAAGAGCAAATACTCATTAATGGAGAAGGAATGTATTATCAGGAATAAACAGACTAATGATTTTAAACAGTAATTATTATTTGAATCCGGATGTGGTTCAAGTCGCTCGCTCTCTGATTGGGAAAGAACTGGTTACAGTGATTGATGGAAAACAAAGTTCAGGAATTATAACTGAAACTGAAGCTTATGCCGGAGAAACAGATCGGGGGTCGCATGCTTTTGGAGGTAAACGGACAAAGCGGACAGAGGTAATGTACATGCCAGGAGGTATTGCTTATGTATATCTGATTTATGGAATGTATTCACTTTTTAATGTTGTAACCAATGTTGAAGGTGTTCCGCATGCAGTGTTAATTAGAGGTGTTATAGCAAAACAAGGAAAGGACTTTATTGCAGAACGATTAAAAAAGGATAGACTGACCCTGAAAATGACTGATGGGCCCGGTAAATTATCCCGCGCACTGGGGATACACTATTCCGATACTACTCTTCCTTTGCGAGCAAATTATGTTCAGGAGCGTCAGATTTGGATTGAGGATAGCGGAATTGTTGTGCCAGACTCTGAAATTGTTGTTGGTCCACGTATAGGAATCGATTATGCAGGTGAAGATGCCAACAGGCCTTACCGCTTCTTGTGGAATGTGAATATGGAATCTAGTAATCAGTTTTAGGGCATAAAAAAACCGCTTAGTTTTTCAACCAGGCGGTTTTCTTTTTTATCTTCTGGTATAATTACTTAACATTATCTGCTAATTCGTTACCAGCTTTGAATTTTACAACTTTCTTAGCTGGGATAGGCATTTCAACACCTGTTTTAGGGTTTCTACCAGTGCGAGCTGCTCTTTCGGCTACAGAGAAAGAACCGAAACCAACAAGTGCTACACGATCACCTTTTGCAAGGGCGCTAGAAGTTGCGTTAATGAAAGCGTCTAAAGCTCTCTTTGCGTCTGCTTTGGTTAAGCCAGAGTCAGAAGCGATTGCATCAATTAATTCAGCTTTGTTCATTTTTCTTGATTGTTTGGTTAGTAAATTTGAGTAAACACTATGCAAATTTAACCGATAATATATAAAAAACAAGTATTTGCAAAGAAATCTACTTAATTTGTTGAAAAAAGTGAAAAATTGTTAATAACTACCCTCTTTTTACTGGTAATTAAGGTGTTCCTGATACCTAACAGGATAATTTCACCATCCATTCATCTGAAAGTTTAAATCCTCTCAGAAAATCTTCAATACTCATTCTTCGTTTACCCATCAATTGAAGTTCTTCTACTAACAAGCTTTCGCCTATAGTTCCAATTTCAAGAAATGATTTTCCATCAGTGTGAATTTCTCCAATACCTAGTTTCTCAGAACCGGATAATTTCACCTTAAAGAGTTTAAAATATAGGTCTTTTTCGTCTGTTTTTTGCAGTTCCATAAATGCTGCAGGATAAGGACTTAGCCCCCTGATGTGATTGTAAATGTATTCTGCCTGCTGTTGCCAGTTAATTCTGCAATCTTCTTTGAAGATTTTCGGGGCTGGCTTCAGGATCGTTTTATCTGTTATTACATCCTGTTGGGGTGTGGTGTGTGCATTTCCTTTTTCAATGGCTTCTACGGTCTCTAAAGCCAGATCGGCACCCAATACCATTAAGCGGTCGTGAAGATCGCCTGCAGTGTCTTCTTTGCTAATCTGAGCCTCTTTTTGATTGATGATGTTTCCTGTGTCTATTTCATGAGTTAAAAAGAAACTTGTAACACCACTTGTCTTTTCTCCGTTAATAACTGCCCAGTTTATCGGAGCAGCTCCACGGTATTGAGGTAAAAGAGAGGCGTGAATGTTGAATGTGCCGTGTTTGGGCATATTCCAGACTAATTCGGGAAGCATACGAAAAGCAACCACAATCTGCAAATCCGCTTGTAAAGCTTTAAGTTCATTCAGAAATTCTGCATCCTTTAGGTTGGTAGGTTGAAGAATGTTTAAATTATTTTCTAAAGCATAATTCTTTACTGCCGAATGCTGGATTTTTTTTCCTCTACCAGCTGGTTTGTCCGGAGCTGTAATAACACCAACGATGTTTTTTTTTGCTTCCACTAGAGTTTTGAGTGTCTCTACTGCAAAATCGGGTGTTCCCATAAAAACAATTCGTAAATCGCTCATGATGTGTTTTTTTTGCCTTTTTTATTCTTCAGTTTATGCCAATACGGTTTTACTCATCTACAAGAAATAATATTGGAACTACAAAGTTGCTAAGATTCGGTTTAACAGAAAACCATTTATAAAAAAAAATACCCGGAATAATGATTCCAGGTATTTTCAAATATGAATAGAATTTTTTTATTCTGTTCTACCAATATATCTTTCAATATCGCGACCTTCTGCAGTTTTTGAGTGATCAGTTTTAATGATCATGTAAATCTCATGCGCTTTCGCTTTATTTCCAGCTAATTCGTAAGTGTTACCTGCTTTAAGCAGTAACTGAGGAGTTAAAAACTTGTTGTCAGCTTGCTTGGCTGCATCTAAATACAAACCTGCAGCTTTGTTAGCTTTACCTAATTCCAGGTAACAATCGCCTTTTGCTGCTGTAGCCATTGGAGCAACCATTGCATCATCTGATGAAAAATCACTCAGATAATCTATCGCTGTTTCAAATTCACCCTTCTTAAGGTAAGAGATACCAGCATAATAGTTAGCTAAATTTCCAGCTTTTGTTCCACCAAAATTATCAATGATATCAAGAAAGCCAATATGATTGCCATCTCCATTTAGAGCTAACTCAAGCGAGTCTTTCTCAAAGTACTTTTGAGCCATAAAAATGGATTCCTGAGCTTCTTTTTCTCTTGGTTCGATATAGAATTTCTGTAAGCTGAAATATCCCAAAACAACTGCTACAATGATAGCAACAACAATCAAAATGGGCTTTTGATTTTCTTCAATGAATTGTTCGGTTCTACTTAGAGCTTCTTCAACCGAATGGAGTTGTTCTTCAGTTCTTTCCTGATTCTTTGCCATAATGCTAAAATTATTAAGAGCTGCAAAAGTAATTTTTTTTGTGATATTTCGAAAATTAGCTATGAAAATTTTCCAACAGATTGCCTTTCTCATTGTTAATAACTTTATTCCTGGTTAAGGAATTTATTGAGGATTATGGTGTGTATGGCTTGATATTTAAGAGATAAGGTTGTTATTCTCAAAAAGAGAATATATTTTTGTTAACTTGAATAATACTTAAGCAATATAATGGTGAAGTTTGCAATATTACTTCTTTGTATCTTAAATAGTGCCCTACTTACAGGTCAGGATATTGTCCATGAAATGTATATTATCACTTCATGGAATGATACAATCAACTATTCTGTTTTTGTTAAAGGTGATAAAATCAAGGTTTCAGAGTCTTCAGATGCGTTTATTATAGACCTCTCCAATGATAGCCTGTTTTTAGTTTTTCCTGAACAAAAAGTTTATTGGGAAGGAAATTGGAAAGACTATTGTAATGAGAATTTGCAGTTGATGCAAATTCAGATGGATAGTATTATTAAAAATGTGGGAAAAACTCAGGCTGAGATGTATCATTCCGAGTTTATTTATGCAGCTGAGAAATACCAGGGGTTCGATGGAGATAATTCCTGGTCCGACAATTACCAGATTGATGTGATTCCGTTATCTGATACAATTTTTTACGATACCTTGGTGCTTGTTGCTTATGAAACGTGCATGGAGACAGATCTGATGGATGAATTTTGGGTGTGTGAAAAATATGCATATATCGATCCGGCATTTGTTGAGAAGTATTTCTATTATTTGAGTGTTTTACAGGAGTTTTATCATCCCGAATATGAGCTGGCTCCGGCCTTTATTGATTTAATGACTCATTCACTTGTAATTGAGCGGGTTTCGTACCGGCCTTCAGGCATTTTGCATTTTAAAACCAATAAATTAATGCGAAGCTCATTACATGATAGTCTTTTTTATCCACCTTCAGGGTATAGTCAAATATTATTATCCGATCTGGAACGTATTACCAAAGAGGCAAATTACTGATCACTGCAGCAGGATTTTTTTTTTTGATAAAATTCCTTTTTTTTGCAAGTAGATTTTGAAAAATTCACCCTATGACTCTAAATCTTAACCAGAAGAAACAATTATTGAACCATCTGTTGAACTTTGTTAGTGATAACAGACGGATGCGTTTTTATGAAGTCCTGAAGCATCGTACCCGATACCTGAGTGTCCTCATCGAAGATATCTATCAACCTCATAATGCCAGTGCGGTTTTGCGGACCTGTGATTGTTTTGGGATACAGGATGTTCATATTGTCGAAAATAGAAATCAATACGATGTGAATCCGGATGTGGCCTTGGGCTCATCAAAGTGGATTAACATGTATAAATACAACCGAACAGATTTTAATACTCCGGCGGCAATAAAGTCTCTTAAAGAAAAAGGGTATCGTATTGTTGCCACTACACCACATACCAACGATCAGTTACTCGACGAGCTTGATCTGAATCAGGGTAAAATGGTGCTCATGTTTGGGACTGAGCAAGATGGGCTAACGGATACAGCAAAAGAGATGGCTGATGAGTATGTGAAAATTCCGATGTATGGCTTTACCGAAAGTTTCAATATTTCTGTTTCAGCAGCTTTATGTCTGCATCATCTGTCTGAAAAAATGAGGAAATCAGATATTCATTGGCAGCTTGGTGAAGAGGAAGAGGTTGATATTCACCTTGATTGGGTGATTAAAACAGTACGGAGTTCAGATATGATTACAGAAAAATTTATACAAGAACAAGGGTTGATGTTGTAGTTTTTGATTTTTTTTATACTTTTGCGCCTCCAAAAAAAATAAATCTCAAAAGTTAAATTATTATGGGTAAAGGTGATCAAAAGACAAAGAAGGGTAAGCGAGTGATTGGTTCATATGGAATTTCACGCCCACGCAAAGCTACAAAAGCAACTGAAGTAAAGGAAGAAACGAAGTAATTCTTTCTTCGGTTCAATGAAATTTTCGATTAGTGGAGGCTTGAAAAGTCCTCCACTAATTTTTTATAGGTACTTCCTCTGTCTTCAAAATCCTTAAAAGCATCATAACTGGCAGCTGCTGGTGATAATAAGCAAATCATTCCTGGTTGGGTTATGTTGAAGGCTGTTTTTACAATATCTTTGTAATCATCTATCCAGATTAAAGTCTTGTCATCAATGTTCAACTCGTGAATTTCCTCCATCATTCGTTTACCGGCTGACCCGGTAAATAGCAGGTTCTTGATTTCTGATTCTGAAATGAAATTCAATAATGATTTGTAATAGATTCCCCGGTCAAATCCGCCTAATATCAAGGTGTCCACTCTTTCAAGAGTCGATACTGCTGTCATTGTAGCTTCAGGGATCGTAGCAATAGAATCATTATAAAACTCAATGTTTTTATAGGTTCCTATGAATTCCATTCGGTGCTCCAATCCTTTGAAAGAACAGATGCCTTCACAGATCGATGATTCGGGTATTTCTATAGAGCGACATGCCAGAATAGCAGCCATTATATTCAGATAGTTATGTTGTCCTCTCAATCCTATTTGTTGATTCAGGTCAAATATTTCAATTTCCTGGAGTTTATCTTTATACCAAATCTTTTTTTCTTGTATAAAACAACCTTGTTCAATGTTTTCCCGGTTGGTGTAACCTAAGAGTTTTCTTTTCTGACTAAATTCTTTTAAATGTGATTTAATCAAAGGATCGTCTGCATGGAAAATGAATGTACTGTTTTCTTGCTGCAGTTCTGCAATCCTTAGTTTTGCGTTTTGATATTTTTCAAATGAATGAAAATGATCGAGATGTTCTTCGTATAAATTTAACAGAATCGAAATATCAGGAGCGTTCCTGCAGTGTTCCAATTGGTGTGCTGATAATTCATAAATGATAATAGAGTCTTCATCTATTTTGTCGATGATATCAAAAGCAGGGATTCCAATATTTCCAACGATTAAGCAATTAGAAGTATGCGAAGAAACAATATGAAAGATCAGGCTGGTTGTAGTGCTTTTCCCTTTTGAGCCTGTTATCCCTATGATCTGATCATGATAGGCTTCCATAAAAAGATCAGTTTGTGAAGTTATTTCAGTAGTTAAAGGAATCGAACTGAAATGATTTAAACTGACTCCTGGCGATTTTATCACCAACTCAAATTGAACAAGATGGTCCAGGTAGTTTTCTCCCAGAAGCAGGATGAGATTATCGTCATTTTGAATGATTTTATTCTTTCTCCACAAATCTTCATCCTTATCAGCAATGTATAATTGAATGGTCGGATTCAGTCTTCTGATAAGGCGGTAGGTGCTTTTTCCTTCTCTTCCAAAACCTAGAATAAGGATCTTTTTATTGGCAATATGTTGCTTTAATATATTAATCATTTAAACCTTGCTTTAATAAAAACATTAATTTTTCTGATAGGAAATGATTTGTTTCAAGTTGAGAGAGGATTTTCTTGAATGTATTCTTATCTGACCACTTTCCATTAAAATTGTTTTGGTAGTGTACCAACAGTATTGGTAATGTTTCTGGTTTTAACTTGTCGGTAATGTGCTGTAACGCTGTGTGAACCTCTTCCTGAGTTCCCACACATTCAAAGGGTTTTGTTTTTGCATTACCAGTTAATTCATCCAGGTGTTTTATTAGATCTGAATCATTAAGCAGATCAGAACCAAAAATCTCAATCATCTTTTGTCGTTCCACAAATGGAGAAAGAACAATGTAGGTAAATAGACACTTAGGGCATTTACCACACCAGGAATCCGTTTTGCTTCCGACATTGCAACTTCTGAAAGTCAGGTGGTGATTTTTAAAGCTGGAAAATAATTTTACGATTTGTAATTCATTTAGTGGCCTGAGAAAACTCAGGTAATTAATGTCATCAGAAATATATTTTGAGATGTATTCTCTGAAATTCGATTCAAATTCTAAAGATTTTGAATACTGGTGGTTGATCTTTGTATTTAAAACTGTGGCCTCATTGGCACTCGATTCATTGGATAGTAAAATGTGTTTTCGCCCGGTAAGTACCGAGGCTAAGCACGTTACAAAAGCTAGTAATGAAGAGAACGGAGTGTGCCCGTTCAAAAATCCTAATTCATTTAATCTAAGAAGTTGAGGGTGTATAGTTCGGTTGATTTCAATGAAATTGTCAGCTTCATATCCTGCCTGAATGACAGTGTCTTTGGTGGCCTTTCTGGGGTTCATTATTAAAGGTATTGCATCCAACGCTTTTGTCAGTTCGAGCGTGACAACAGAGTCTTTACCTCCTCCAACAGGGACGATATACTTTTCTGAGACATTATGTCCTGATTTGGAAAATGCTTTTTCTGATTCACTCTTTATTTGCATAAAAGAATCAAAATCAGGATCTATTCCGTTTAGATAGAAAAATTCTCCCAGACCATGAAAATACAGGTGTTTCCACCAATGAATCTGATCCTTATTTAGTTGATAAGGCTTGATAATGACCATAGGGCTGCATGCCGCTTTCCAGTAACTGATAAGCTCCACCATTCCAATATGAAAGACCAATAACTCGATGTTCTCTCGTGTGATATTTTCCGTTTTATAAAACGATTTGATTGGGAAATGGAGTGTTGGATAGAAATGGTATTTGTCTGACAGATTGAAGTGATACTTGATATGGATGTCAGTATCAGTAATATCTATTTGATAACTTTCATAGGTGAATTGTGGAAATTCTTCCCGGAAATTCGTAAATTTATTTAAAAGACTTTTTGTCATTCTTTTGGTATGCTTTTTGATAAATATTATGCAAAGATATTAAAAAGCCGGTTTAATTGAATTTCAATATCCGGACAACCAAATGGTGAAAGTTGTAGTCAATTAATGAGACAGGAAGGGGGATGTGATGTGGAGTAATATTCTAAAACCGGAAACAGGGAGAATTTTGATCTCTGAACCATTCCTGAAAGATTTTTATTTCAGGCGGTCGGTAGTGTTGCTGGCCGATCATAATGATGATGGATCCTTTGGGATGATTTTAAATAAACCCGTGAAGATTCGCTTGTCAGACGTTACTACAGAATTCCCTGATTTTGACCCTCAGGTCTATATTGGAGGACCTGTTAAATCGGATAGTCTGTTTGTGATGCACCGTGTCGGAAACATGGTGCCGAATAGTATTAAGGTGATGGAAGGGTTGTTTTGGGGTGGTGATATGGATATCATTAAGCAGTTGATAAAGCAAGGAGAGATTGGAGAAGATGATATTCGATTTTACATTGGTTATGCCGGTTGGGCACCAAAGCAGTTAGATCAGGAGTTGGAAGAGAATTCGTGGGTTGTTACTAATTCGGATGCGAACAAACTGATTAAAACAAATCCAGAAAAGCTCTGGAATGTGATTTGTAAAGAATTGGGAGATGAGTTTGCTCAGTGGGTTAATTATCCACTCGATCCATCTCAGAATTAATATACAATATAAAGAAATCCTATGGGTAAATGGGATTTGGTTTTTGGTTAGGTAAATGAACCGCCTCGTTCTGAGGCGGTTTTCTTTTTTTATTATATATGAAAAAATATAAATATCACAAAGTGTAGATGTGGTGGGGCTTGTGGTGGTTTTTGTTGCGTGATGTATCTATGTGTATATCAGGGTTGTGTATTACCTTTTGAGCCTTTTGTGATTAACCTTTATAGGGGTGAGAACAAATTCCTGTACTAACTAAACTACTAACAAAAATTAATTAAACCATGAAGAGCATTAAACAATTAATGTTATTACTGGCTGCTGTCGTTTTATGTGGCGGTAATGGTTTTGGTCAATTAAAAGATCAAATCAAAAAAGGAGCGATCGCTCCAACAACAGTGTCAACAGGTACTTACTGGGGCTTATCTGAAGCGCTAAAGGATGTACCTGCATTATCTGAGTCGGAAATTGCTGAGCTGGCAAAGCTGGAAGAAAAGAAAGAGAGAAATGAGGGATTGCGGGAAAGGCATTTTCCTTTTGAATCTATCGCACTGCCTAAAGGAGTGGATAATGTATGGCAAAAGCAGATGGGGATTGTTGCCTCAGCGGAAAGATCCACACAGTTGAATTTTGAGGGGATGACGTCTGGTTCCTATCCTCCGGACTGCAATGGTGCCGTTGGCCCTAATCATTACATGCAAACTGTTAATGTTACTTATGCTATTTATGACAAATCAGGAACAAAAGTTGCCGGTCCATCTCCAATGAATACTTTATTCGGAAGTGTGCCTGGTGCAGGGCGTAATGACGGTGACCCAATTGTTCTTTATGATGAGCAAGCCGATCGTTGGTTGATTGCTGAGTTTTCTCTGGATGGAACTTACGGATCTACAACTGACCGGATGTTAGTTGCGGTGTCGCAAACTAATGACCCAACCGGTAGTTGGCATCAGTATTCATTCGATGTGGATGATATGCCGGATTATGAAAAATTCGGTATCTGGCAGGATGGTTACTATATGGGGACTAATACCGGTGGAGGAAATGATATTTATGCCTTTGAGCGTGACGTAATGCTTGCTGGTGGAGCAAACCCTCAAATGGTTGGCTTTGATAATGCATGGCGTCCAGGTACCATCGACGGTTTCAATTGTGTACCTCCTGTTGACAATGATGGGACTTTCGCTCCTGCAGGATCTCCAGCATTATTTATTTCTGTTAATGATGATGCAATAGGTGGTGGTAGTGATCAGCTTTGGATTTACGAATTAGATGTGAACTGGTCGACTCCTTCAAGTTCTTCTTTTAACCGTGTCCAGCAACTCGATATTGCTGCCTTTGATAGCAACTTTGGAAACAACTGGGATAACATCAAACAACAGGGAACTTCCCGCGAATTGGATGCAATTCCTCAGGTTATAATGAACCGTCCTCAGTATCGAAACTTTGGTTCATACCAAACACTTGTTTGTTGCCATACGGTTGATGTTGATGCTTCTGATCATGCAGGTATTCGCTGGTATGAACTGCGCAGAACTACTGGTAACTGGTCTGTTCGTCAGCAAGGAACTTATGCTCCTGATGCACATTCACGCTGGATGGGGTGTGTTGTATTGAACGGACAAGGTGAATTGGGTATGGGATATTCTATTTCAAGTACTTCTCTTTATCCAGGGATCCGTTATACTGGTCAAACAGCAACAGCTTATGCCAATGCAACAGGAACAATGGACGTGACTGAAGAAATTGTACATACAGGACAGTATTCTCAAACTTCTTACAACCGTTGGGGGGATTATACCAATGTTTCCATTGATCCAACCAATGATGATACTTTCTGGTTTTCTACCGAATATATGGCAAGTAGTACTCACGGTACTAAGATTGCGGCATTCAATATTGGGCCTGCTGTACTTACAGCAAATTTCACTGCCGATAATACAACTCCTGATGTAAATATTCCTGTACAGTTCACTGATCTTTCAACAGGCGGTCCTGTAAGTTGGAGTTGGTCAATCACGCCTGCTAACTTTAATTACCTTGGTGGAACCAATGCAAATTCTCAGAATCCTCAGGTGGAGTTTACAACTACAGGCTCATATACTGTTGAGTTAACTGTGAGCGATGGTTCAGGTAATGATACAGAAACCAAGACTAATTATATCAATGTTGTGAATTGTGTTGTAAGTTCATTCCCATGGATCGAAGGTTTTGAAAATAATGGACAATTACCAATGTGTTGGGCAAATGAACATGTTGTTAATGCACAGGATTGGGCCTTCCAGAGTGGCGGAAATGGTGGTAATCCTGCGACAGCTCATACGGGTAGTTACAATGCCTATCTGTATAATGCTTCTTCAACAGCAAATATCACCAAACTGGTAACTCCTCCTATGGATTTATCTGCAGTTTCTAATCCTGAATTATCCTTCTGGCATACCCAGGTATTCTGGAGTCCAGATCAGGATGAGCTAAAGGTTTATTATAAAACCAGTTCTGGTGGAAGTTGGAATCTGCTTCAAACTTGGACAAATGACATTACTTCCTGGACCCAGGAAACGATAGCTTTGCCTAATCCAAGTGCAACTTATTATATCGCTTTCGAGGGTATAGCTCAGTATGGTCGTGGTGTTTGTATTGATGATGTTCAGGTGGATGGTTCTGTAGCATCTGTTCCTGGTTGTACTTCTGCTGTGTCTCCAAATGACGGAGCTACAGATGTCGCTGTTGCTGCAAATCTTGAATGGAGTGCTGCTGCCGGAGCAACTGGTTATAAACTGTATTTCGGAACTGATAATCCTCCAACCAATATTTCTAATGGTGTAGATCTTGGAAATGTGACTTCATACAATCCTACAGGTGATCTTGATTATCTGACTCAATATTACTGGAAAGTTGTTCCTTATAACGGAGTTGGTGAGGCTACTGCTTGTGGAATATGGGATTTTACTACCGTAGAAGAGCAAACCGGTCAGGTTGTTGAGTTGAGCTTTACCGACTTCGAAAGTGGTTTTGGTATCTGGACTGATGGTGGTAGCGATTGTGTGCTATATACTAAAGGGACATACGCAACCCAGGGAAGTAATGCTGCTTGTATTCAGGATAACTCAGGAGTGGCTTCATCGTTCTATTTAACTAATGGGGTTGATGTACATACTCCTGCATATGTTCAGATTAATGTTGAATTTGAATTTATTTCAGTAAAAATGGAAGATAATGAAGATTTCTGGGTTCAGTATTATGATGGTTCAGTATGGAATACTGTTGCAACCTACACAGCTGGGAATGATTTTGAGAATAAGAGCACTTATGCTACAAAAGTTTCAATTCTTGAGTCACAGTATAATTTTCCAACGGATATGAAAATTCGCTTTATGTGCGATGCCAGTGATGACAGAGATGATGTATTCATTGATCAAATCAAAATTTCTGCTTCAACAACTGTTCGCAACGGAGAATATATTGCCCGTACTGGTACTTTGGGTGAGCCAATCGCTAAAACTGTAGAGGAAATTGAAGAAGTGAAGCTTTACCCGAATCCTGCTGAAAACTTCTTCTTTATCGAAGGACGTGAAATCAACGGAGCTCAGCTTTATGTGTTTGATGTGCAAAACCGCTTGATGATCAATCAGCGTATTAAGGCTGATAATATGCGGATTTCTACTGATAACTTAAAGCCTGGTATTTATATCGTTCAGGTTGTAACCCGATTCGAAATAAGCAGTCATCGAATTATTATTAAATAATAAATGCTAGTTTGAAAAAAAAGGTAACCCCGTCCGGATCTCTCCGGGCGGGGTTTTACTAACCAAATATTGTTACTAGAATTTAGAACTTAGACTTGAGATTTTGTCTAATACCTAAGTTCTAACAATCTTATATCTATAATTAATAATCTTCTCTAATTCCAAAAATTGGTTTGTTGTTGATACACTTTCCGCGGGTGAAATCCGGGAAATCCTGAGGTTCGCCATTGTTGGCAATCGATCTTTCTGAAAGCGGGGTAATGGCACTCCAGGCTGCAGCATCATAGGCATCCATTGGAGGATGTTCTTTACGTTTAACAGCTTCCACAAAGGCTCGATCCATAAAGAAATCCATGCCACCATGTCCACCACCTTCAGCTTCTTTTTCGAATTTTTTCCAAAGTGGATGATCGTATTTCTCCAAATGTGGATCAGCCTCTTCCCACCAATGGTCTTTGGTTTGACCTTCGATAAACAGACGACGTGTGTGGTAATCGAAATCGATTATACCACCAGTTCCCTGCATACGGAATCCCAATGAGTATGGACGTGGCAGATTCACATCATGGGTTACAATAATAGACTCCCCACGGGCAGTTGTAATCGTTGTAGTTACCACATCTCCTAATTTCCACTTCAATTTAGCATTCGGATGATCAGGTCCTCCGGCCGGATGTTTAACGATGTAATCATGCAAACCAACACCTTTTGTCGATGTTGATGTTAATGACATAAAGCGGTTTCCGCGGTTAATGTCCAGCATGGTTGCAATAGGACCAGCACCGTGAGTAGGGTAGAGGTCGGCATTACGCTTTAATGAATGTTGGGTTCTCCAACGTGCTTCGGCATGTCCTTTTTCACCAAATTCAACACCGGGGCCGCTGTAGCTTTTCCCATCATTGAACTTAACAGCTCTTAAATCGTGTAAATACCCACATCGTGCATGTACTGTTTCTCCGAAGATTCCTTCACGAACCATGTTCAATACCGCAAGAACATCACGACGGTAACATACATTTTCAAGAATCATACAGTGAGAACCGGTTTCTTCATAAGTGTTTACCAGATCCCAGCATTCAGGAAGGGTTGTTGCAGCCGAAACTTCGACACCAGCATATTTTCCAGCCTTCATGGTATCAACAGCCATTGGTGTATGCCATAACCATGGAGTGGAAATAATGACTCCATCAATATCCTTACGCTCCAGCATATCGCGGTAAGCATAATCATGACCAGTGTAAATATCTACCTTCTTATGACCTGCCTTATCAATCATTTCATTGGCCTTTTTCAAAGCTTCAGGGTCGATATCTGCAATTGCAGGGATAAATACATCCGGGTTATTCAACAGATTCTGCAGGTGATTACGCCCACGATAACCAACTCCAATAAGTGCGATTCGTACTTTATCTTTATTAGAACTTTTCCCCAAAGAGATATATGGTGCAGCTGCAATACCTACTCCGGCAAGCGCCGTACGCTTCAGGAAATCTCGTCTTTGTATGCCTTCCTTCATGGTACTATATGATTTAGATTAATTGCTTCATTTATATTTTTCAAATTAAGTGAAAATTTTCCAAACTTTATAAAATTAATCTGTTTTTCTTGGGTTGAATAATTAAAAAATTTAAAAAGACAATTCTGCGTTTTCTTTTATCTGGTTTAATGAAGTAGCGATCTGTGTTTTTTTAAAAGAGGTAGAATTGTATGAGACGGAGCTTCTCATAGAACGATATATCTTAATGCTAGTGCTTCTTAGCTTTTTCTATTATCTATCTATAGATACTTCCTCACTTCGTTGGTTAGTATGACATAACGCTGGAGGCTTTGAGAGGAACAGGCGGCGGAGACATAATTAAATTTCAAGAGACGTCTCCGCCGCCTGTTCCTCCACACTATCTGACCTTGGATGTCATCCCAAAGGAGTGAAACGACTGTGGGAACTAAAAAAAGAATCAAACACATAATAAACCTTACAGTTATTTATCATGATGTCAGAATATCAATCCTTGAAGTCTTCATGTAAATCATTTAAGAAGTAAATGAAATCATTGGATTTATTTATTAAAGTGGGGTTGCGAAGAAGTTTAGGGAATAAAAAAAAGCGCCCTGAATTCAGGACGCTTTTCGTGTATCTGTTAAACAGATTATTTCTTGATGATAATATCAAGTTTTGATTTGTGTCCTTTTGTATAAAGATCAACTACTTTTGCTACACCAATTACATCGTTTACTGTTTTGAACATAAAGATATCATCTTTACTCAACTTTGTAACACTGGTTAATCCTTCTGCATCATTGAATTCAGGAATAGTCATCCATGAATCATAATTATCTTCTAATGCATCAAATTCTTCACCTGTCATATCAATCATCTGGAAGCGTGTAGCATTTTGAGTTGTCCAGGCATCCAGGTTGAAAGTAGATGTGAATTCATGTGCGCCTTCATCATCTATTGCAGCATATGAATCAACAAATTCCTGACCATGATAGAAAACAAAGTCTATTTTTTCCTGATTTAAAGGAGCTGTTGTGATGTCTAAAATTGAGTCCATTTCAACAGAATAGAAACTACCTATTACATCATCTTGAGCACCAAATTCTTTAATCCCACGCTTTTCAATAGCTTCAACAACTGTAGTTTTTAAACTGATTTTCTTGGTTTCACCATCTTTGTCAGTAATAATACATTCCCAATTAACTTCACCGATAACATCTTTAGTTATAGGGATTAACGAGAGTGTTGTGTCCCAGTTATACATTGCTTCGTTGATTGTTCTGTCAATTACAACTTCAGTTTCATTGTTTTGTACTTTTTGAAACAGAATGTTGGTCAACTTTGCTCCTGAATGATCATTTGCAGTAGCAATTACACCAATTTTGAATTCTTCACCAATTTTCACAGAATGATCATCAGCTGTAAAACCAGAAGCAGCATTAAAAGTTAAGACAGGAGTCTTATCCAGATTTGGATCTTCTTCTTCATCTTTGTTACAAGCAGTAAAAGAAACTGCAGCGGCCATTAGCATAAATGCTAAAAATCTCATTTTTTTCATAGTATGTTTATTTAGAAGTTTATTTTAATTATGTAGTCGTTCAATCAACAATGTTTTCAGTAAACTGTTTTGGTAATTCCAAAATTATAGATGCATTACCATTAACTATGGTTGCGTTGAATTATTGTAAATCCTGATCAAAAATAGAAAGAAATTATATTTATAAAAGGGAGGTTAACAAATTTTAATGGAATAGATTTTTAATGGCCTGCCTTTCAATAATTTTTACTTACTTTATGTTCCTTATTACTAAACCCAAACCTGATTAAACATGATTACTGCTGGAAACAAAGGCCCAAAAGTCCGCTCGGATTGCCATGTAGCCCTGGAGATTACCCGGGAAGGCGGACAGCTGATCGAACTGAAGAGTAAAGTGAAAGCCTTGTATGGAAAGGCCATTATGAAACAGGCCTCAGAAATCCTTGAGTATTTTGAAATTGACAATTGTGTGCTTGAAATCGAAGATTTCGGAGCCTTGCCCTATGTGCTTGCTGCCCGGGTTGAAGCGGCTGTAAAGCAGGCTGTGGATACTGAAAAGGAGTATTTGCCTGGAATTCTGGATGTGAATACACAGGCGACGGCTAAGGATTGTCACCGTTTTTCACGACTCTATCTACCTGGAAACACACCGAGTTTAATGATTAATGCGGGAATTCATAAGCCCAATGGTTTGATTCTCGATCTGGAAGATGCTGTGGCAGTTGATAAAAAGTATGAAGCACGATTTGTTGTTAGAAATGCTTTACGTGCTTTAAATTTTTACGGAGCTGAACGCATGGTTCGAATCAACCAGATTCCAAAAGGATTGGAAGACCTGGATTATGTGATTCCACATCATGTGAATTTATTGCTGGTTCCAAAGTGTGAGAGCGCCGAGCAAATTCATCAGGTAAATAAACGCATTGAAGAAATCAAGAAAGAAAAGAATTTAGATTATCCGGTTTGGTTAATGCCAATTATCGAAAGTGCCTTGGGGGTGATTAAAGCCTATGAGATCGCCAGTGCTGCTGATAATGTTGTCTCAGTGGCTATTGGTCTGGAAGATTACACAGCTGACCTAGCCACCCGTCGAACCAACGAAGCTACCGAATCCTTCTTTGCCCGAAGCATGGTTGTGAATGCTGCCCGTGCTGCTGGTATCCAACCCATCGATTCCGTATTCTCTGATGTGGCTGATATGGAAGGTTTGAAGGTCAACGTTCAGAAATCAAAAGCCCTGGGCTTTGATGGAATGGGTTGTATACATCCTCGTCAGATCAAAGTTATTCATGAGAATTTTGCTCCGGAAACTGCGGATATCGAAAAGGCTAAGAAGATTTATAAAGCCTTTGTTGATGCTACAGAAAAAGGATTGGGAGTGGTTTCTCTGGGAACTAAAATGATCGATCCTCCGGTTGTAAAAAGAGCACAAACAACCATCGAACTTGCTGTTAGCCTGGGATTGTTGGATGAAGACTGGTGTGAAAAGGACGTGTCAAATGCATAATCATTAACCAAAACCGAAATCAAGATGAATAAAAAATATGATAAACTGGTAACGAATGCTGTAGGTCGTGAAGTTCCTACCGTCGTTAACGGAACAAATATGGTGGCTTTTCAGGGAGTGGGAAAATACAAACCCGAGGGAAGACGATTTGCACCAAAGCTTTCTTCTTGCGCCGATTACCCGGAAGATGGAAATAAGCTGGTTCCTAATTTGAAGGAAGCTCTTATAAAAGCTGGATTAGAAGATGGAATGACCATTTCCACACATCATCATTTCAGAAACGGAGATATTCTTGCCAATCAGATTTTTGATATCGCCCACGAACTGGGTGTGAAAGACCTGGTGTGGTATCCTTCGGCATCTTTCCCGTGTCACGAACATCTGATTCCATATCTTGAAGATGGAACTATTCATCACATCGAAGGAAGTATGAACGGACCTTTGGGTAGGTTTGCTTCTAAAGGGAATATGCGTGGATTGGGGGTGCTTCGCTCTCATGGTGGACGTTACCAAGCTGTTCAGGATGGTGAAGTACAAATTGATATAGCTGTAATTGCAGCTCCTACAGCGGATGCATTTGGTAATGCCAATGGTGTTGATGGCCCAGCTGCCTGTGGTCTGCTGGGGTTTGCCTTGGCTGATTCGCAATATGCTGATAAGGTAATTGTTGTAACCGATAATCTGGTACCTTTCCCTTGTATCCCATGGCAGATTCACGGAAACTATGTGGATTATACCGTGGAAGTGGAACAGGTTGGATTGGCGGAGAAGATTGTTTCCGGAACAACCCAGGTGACCAAGAGCCCGGATCGTTTGTATATAGCCGAACTAACTGCTAAATTCTGTGATGAGGCTGGTTTGGTTAAAGATGGATTCTCATACCAGGCTGGAGCAGGAGGAACTTCCCTGGCTATTGGTAATTACTTCGGTGATATTATGAAAGAACGTAATATCAAGGCCCGTTTTATCCGTGCTGGGTCCAATGAATATCCAGTTAAACTTCTTGAAGAAGGGTATGTGGATTATATTTTGGATGGACAGACTTTCGACCTGGAAGGTGTACGTTCCATGCGTGAAAACTCCAATCATGTGAATACAAGTCCGTTTACTTCATATAATTATCATGGAAAAGGAAACTTTGCATCCATGATAGATATTGTGATTCTTGGAGCTACCGAAGTGGATGTGAATTTCAATGCTAATGTAGTTACGCATAGCGATGGTTATCTGTTGCATGGTATTGGTGGGTGGCAGAATTGCTTGTTCGGAAAAACCGTAATCCTTCCAATTCCACTGTTCCGCGATCGTATTCCTGTGATTCGTGATGAGGTGACAACCATTTGCGGGCCGGGTGAATTGATTGATGTAATTGTTACCGAACGTGGTATCGCCATCAATCCTAAACGAACTGATTTGGTAGAAAAGCTTAAAGACAGCAAGCTTCCGATTAAAACTATTGAGGAATTGCAAGCTGAAGCGGAAACAATCTGCGGAGCTCCTGAACCTGTTGATCTCGACGAAGAAATTATCGCCGTAATTAAATGGGTGGATGGTACTGTAATTGATGCGGTGCGAAAAGTGAAGTAATTCTGTTTTAAGCAGCTCCGATGAATCTGAGTCGCTGGTTAATGCGCAGATTATCACTGGTTTTTCAGTGGATTAAAAATCGATAGATACTTCCTCACTTTCGTTCGTCAGTATGACATAACGCTGGAGGTTATAGAGGAACAGGCGGCGGAGACATAATTAAAATTTCAAGAGACGTCTCCGCCACCTGTTCCTATCCCCATCGTTGGCGATTCAATGTCATTCCACAGGAGTGCAACGACTGAGGAATCTATTCCCAGACCAGATAAAAAATGTTTGACCTTAAATCCTGAATCCTGTCTCTTGCAGCTTCCATCCAAAATCATCAGTCATAACTCATCAATCACAAATCCAAAGTCCCTATATTTGCACAAATCCCGCAAATAATACAAACGAATGAGAAATCACAGCATTGATCAAAACCGGCTTGAACAATACGGATCTTTGGAGTTTCTGGCCCGCCAGGTGGTGGAAGGTTTTATAACCGGCTTACATAAGAGTCCGTATCACGGTTTTTCGGTTGAATTTGCTGAGCATCGTTTGTATAATGCTGGTGAAAGCACCCGGCATATCGACTGGAAGTTATATGGGAAGACCGATAAGATGTTTGTGAAGCGTTATGAGGAAGAAACCAACCTGCGCTGCCAGTTGGTGATTGATGCTTCTTCATCGATGTATTACCCGGTAAAGAATAATCCTACATTGGATGATCCGGATAAACTAACTTTCTCAGTATATGCTGCTGCTGCCATTATGCACCTGATGAAGAAACAAAGGGATGCTGTTGGCCTGAGTACCTTTACCTCGCAGATAGATGAAAATACACGGGCAAGAACCACATCTCTGCATCATAAGTATTTGTATGGGAAAATGGAAGAGATCCTGCAAGCAGAGCCATTAAAAAATCCCAAAGGAACATCAGCGGCTCAAAGTCTGCACCTGATTGCGGAAACTTTACACAAACGATCCCTTGTTATCCTTTTTAGTGATATGTTTGAAACCAGTGGAGATGTGGAGGATATCTTTTCTGCACTACAACACCTGAAGCATAACAAGCATGAAGTAATCCTTTTCCATGTTACCGATCGTTTGATGGAAGAAGAATTTGATTTCGATAACCGTCCGTACCGTTTTGTGGATATGGAAAGTGGAGAGCAAATCAAGCTACGCCCCGGAGAGATCAAAGATCATTACACCCGCCAGATTAAAGCCTTTAAAAAAGAACTCAAACTACGTTGCGCCCAATACCGCATCGACTTTATTGAGGCCGATATTAATAAAGGATTTGAGCAGGTGTTGATGCCGTATCTTCTGAAACGGAATAAGCTTTACTAGTAATCCCCCCTAAATCCCCCTAAAGGGGGACTTTTACGTTTTGCTACTGTTTCTGTAAATATCAGGGCTTTGACTCTTGGTTACATGAATCAGAACCGTCATCTCGAACGAAGTGAGAGATCTCAAGTAGAATTCCGGCTCTATAGGAATTTAATAAGCTTTACTCAGCGATTGAAGGTTTCCTTTATTCCAAATTAAACTGCCCCAAACTCTCCAAAACAGAAACCTGTGGATAGGTAACTATTGCATCGTATTTTGCCCCAGGAATATCTTTTATTGTATTTCCTGTTTCGTATGTAACGTCCATTACCTCAAGGAAAATTTCATCTTCCAAAAACAGAATTGACATTTGATTATTTGAATGCTCACCTATAATGTGAATAAGATCTCTTTTTTCTGTCTCATCGATTAAATTGAATTCAACTGTTTGATTTTTATTGTTATCTAATTGATGGGATCCCTGCATTCCTATAAAAGAAATTGCCAGGGATTCACCATGATGCAATGCGAGACTCCAAGTCTTATACATTTGGTTGTCTTCACCAATGTATATGTATCTCCCAGTTTGTTCAATAATGCAGTTGGTTATTACTTTAGCTGATGGTGTCATTCTAACTTTGTTGTCCATTAAACGGAAAATAATACTGGGCCATATATAGGTGTTGGCTTCAATTCTATAAACCATACTTTGGTATTCCACTTCGAGCATATCATAAAACCTGTAAAACCATTTACCTCCCAGCGTATTCCATAGAGGTTGTGAAGAACCCATATGCATAACTTCAAGTTCAAACTTGTACTTAATTAGGTTTAAAGCGTCGATGTATTGTTTTGAATCAACTATGGATTCTCTGATGCTATCAAATATATCCAACTTTCCCAAAACCTTCTCAGCCTCTTTAATTGAATTGATAAAGTTATCTTTCCTTTTGTTTAATCCAATAAAGCAAGTTTGAAACAATGAATCATGCACTTGGGTTTTCTTAATAGTCTTGATTTTTTCAATCAGAAGTTGATCTGTAGCTTTGATATAGTCCGGAAGATCATCCCGTTCACCATTCAGGTAATCCTCCACAATCCAGCTAAAGGCTTGACTAGATTGATGAAAAAATAATACAGGCTGATCTTTGACTAAATCCAGAATTTCACAAACATATTCCTGATGTTCCTGCATATAGGGAGCTCTTCCAAGAAAAACCATTTTATGATCAAGAATGGCATCTTTCAAACTTCCAGGAATTTCATTAGGAGAAAATGTTTCGATATCTCGTTCGACTACAGCTTCAATGTTTTTGCGGCTGACTTTTTTACAAGAAGTGAGCGTTATTGAGAAAGAAAGAGTCAAAATGATGATTGCTATTAGGTATTTAGGTTTCATAAAATTGGATTATTTAAAAATTTCATTAATAGCCGGCTGTAAGAAGTGGTGGGTACAAATATATTAAAAGATACAAAGATGATTAAATAATTCTTAATTATGTAAGCTGAAAAATTTTGGAAACATGTAAGTATTTTTGTTGCTTTGCAAGCGGTAATACTTCCTAAATAGGTATATGGATTCCGAGACAGGTGTTACTTTGTTCTTTAAGGAGATTCTTTTATTATAGTAGGTTATCCCCGATAAGATCAATCAATAAAATCAAATCAGAAATCATTATTAATCAATTTTATATCCAAATTAATATCTTATGGAAAATCAAAATGAAGTAACAAACAATGTAATGGATTCGGATAATTCATTAGTAATCTCATCTCAGGCTTCAGGTTATTTAAGTGAAACCAGAAAATGGTCGAAATTCCTTTCGATTTTAGGATTTATTTTTGTTGGATTTGCGGTCATAGCAGCATTTTTTATGGGGACCGTATTTTCAACTATTGGAGCCGAAACACCTGGAGCGTCTGGTATGGGAGTAGGAATGACTGTTTTATATCTTTTGATGGCCGTATTGTATTTCTTCCCGGTTTATTATTTGTATAAATTTTCCGGAAAAATGAAAATTGCTTTGCTTGGAAGGAAAGGCTTAGACTTGGATGAAGCCTTTAAAAATCTTAAATCACACTACAAATTCGTTGGCATAATGATGATTGTTATGTTATGTCTTTACCCGATTATTGCTATTGTTGCAGTAATTGGAGCACTTTCTGGTATGTAACAACCAAAAATCATCTGATGAATTCTTCTAATAAGAATTCATCAGATGATTACCATAAAACACTTAAAAATACACCACATACATAATATTCGGCAACATGGCAAGTTGAGGAACTTTATCCACCTTACCACTTGAAGAGTCATAGTATCTTAAAACGGTGGTTTGGCTGTTCAGCAGGTTTTGGATATCCAGTTTAATTTCGTGAGAAGTATGTTTACGGTTCATACGAAGGCCAACAGCCAGGTTGATATTGAAAATACCATCACCATATTCCTGCATATATTTATCCATATGAACAATTGTTTCATGTTCCAACTGACTTTGTTCGATGTCAATCGGGGAGTAGGGCATACCACCGGTGTACGAAAGGCGTGTATTCACATTTAAAGCCATTCCCTTTTCTGGTTTACCAAGGGTAAACTCTTTTCCAAACAGGACGTTTCCGTTAAAATGGTTATTAAACTGTGAGTTATTCCATACACCATCTTTAGCCTTGAATTTAGTGTCGTACAACGATCCTGTGACCATGAAATAAAAGTTGTTCTCGAAAAAGCGCTCCAGGGTCAGTTCAAGACCATAGTTGCGACCGATACCATCATTAACCAGCAAGGTTCTTGCAGAGCCATTCATTTCATTCAGGTGGACATAAGGACTGTTTGGATCATTTTCAACAGGAACATCATACAAGTGTTGGTAATATGCCTCCAGCTTTAAATACAAATTAGGCGTAAGCTGATTGGTGTAACCTAGAACTGCATGAGCAGCCTTTGTAAGCTCGAGGTCCTTATTTGCTTCATTATAGATCACATCATCCTTATGGATATTGGCATAATATACCGACAGATTTTCCAGTTTGCTATGCAGTCCAGTTCCAAAGCTTAATGATTGTTTAGGTGTGAATTGCCATTTCAAAGCTGCACGAGGTTCTACCGAGAAGTTATTATTCAGGAAAAAGTGCATATAGTGCGCACCGGCTGTAAAGGTAAGATCTTCATTCAAACGGTGTTTCCAGTTGGCATAACCTTGCATTTTACCAGCATTGCCACTTGCTTCTAAAAGCGTTTTGAAGTTGCCGTCTTCCAGTTGATCAATACGGGCAAAAATATTGTAGAACATCTGCGAGTAGATCAATCCGGCTTTCAATGAGTTTCTTGAGTTAATTTTACCATTAATCTCTGCAATGTATTTTAGCTCTGAGTTATCATAGTTTTCTTCTCCCACCAGCTTCATTCCTTCGGCTTCAGAACCAAATTCGGTATTGGTAAAACTAGTGCTTCCATTTGCTACAAGCATATTCTTTACAAACCAGTTGGTGCTGATCGGGTAGATGTGTTTTAATCCCACAACGCCCATCCTGGATCCGTTTTTGAATCCTCTTTGAGTATTATCTTCATTTTCGTGCAACTCGGTGATTGAACTGATACCTCCAAGTCCGAATAATGAAAGGGTGCCCTTTGATTTTGAAGGAAGAATAATATTGAATGACAGGTCCTGGTATTTCGGAACACCACCAAAATCCACCAAGCCCATTTGATCGATAATGCTGAGTGAAGAATAGCGATAGTTTGCCAGGTAGGAACCTCCATATCCCTGCTTAAACGGTCCTTCAATTGTCAGATCGGTGCCAAGAATACCCAGTGAGGCCATATATTCACGCTTCTGGTTATTACCCGGACGCAGTTTCATATCAAACACGCCCGAGAAAGCATTACCATATTCTGCGGTAAAAGCACCGGTGAAAAAGTCGGAATTGGCAAGCATGGCGCTGTTCAAGGCGTTAATAGGACCTCCGGTTGAGCCGTCCATAGCAAAGTGGTTGGGGTTAGGGATTTCCACACCTTCCAGTCGCCATAGTATTCCTTTGGGCGAGTTTCCGCGCACAACAATATCATTATTCCCAAATGACAGACCTGATACTCCGGCATATGCCGACACCATTCGTGCAGCATCGTTAAACGATCCCGCGTAGCGACTGGTTTCTTCTACGGTAAAAGTCTTGGCACTAACCATGGCCATTTTGTTAATAGCCTCCTGCTTGTTCTTTTGGCCGTTAATCGTAACCTCTTCCAGTTTCACCAACGATTCGGTCATTTCAATGGTTAGTACAACCTCCTTGGCTGAGGTAACAATCAGGTTAGGGATCAGTTTAGGTTCATAGCCCAACATGGTTACATACAGAGAAACACGGCCCACTTCCACATTTTCGATACGGAAGTTGCCGTTAAAATCGGAAGCGCTACCCAGTAATGGATCACTATTCACTACAACAACATTTGCCCCTGGCAGGGTCATCTTCGATATGGCATCCATCACAGTACCACGGATGGTTTGTTTGTAATTCTTTCCTTCAGGATTGTTTGCCTTTACTAACACCGTAAATAACAGCATTAAGCAAATTAAAATTCTTGTTTTCATGTGCTAAAGCTTTTGGTTTACTTGTTTTGATTCTTGTATTACTTGTTTTCAATAGGAGGACAATTGTGAATTGCGAATCCCCCACAAGGGATTTTTGAATGATGATTGGGGAGGGTTGGAAGGTAGGAAGGTAGGAGGGATTGCCAAAATTATAGCTTTGCCAATCTTGAACGAAGTGAGAGATCTCGGTAAGAATTTATGTTTTAAAAGTATTTTGAACGTTTGCTACGAAGCGACTGTCCTCTTTTTTTTTAAAGGAGGTGCCGAGCTTGCGAGGCGGAGGATTTTTGTTTTAATGAAGGAATATGGATTATGCGGATGATGGGATTTATTTCTCGCAGATTACCGCAAATTTTTTCGCTGATTATTGCAGATGTTATTCTATACATTACCTTGATCTTCATGTTGTGATGAAGAGAGATTGCCAAGCCAGGTGCGCCGCGAAAGGTCTTAATTAGAATTACTGAAGTTGGTTGCGGCGCGCAATTACCAGAATCTAAATTCAAAAAAAATCAAAAAAAAAGTTGGAATAGAAGTTTCAAATATTAACTTTGTAGTTCAAAGTGCTTTTAATATGAGAGAACAAGAACACTATTTAGAGGATATTAAGGAGATACGTGAGATTATGCAGCGTAGCTCTCAATTCTTGTCATTAAGTGGTTTGTCCGGAGTGATGGCCGGTCTGTATGCAATAATGGGAGCCATTGCAGGGTATTTTATCGTTTATATTCCCGGGTCGGCTACTTTATTCCGTAAGGTATATGTTCCGGATGTGATTGTACAATTGGGGATAATTGCGACAGTAGTTCTGGTACTGGCACTTGGTACTGGTATTGTACTTACCTGGAAAAAAGCACAGCGTGATGGTGTGAAAATGTGGGGAAAATCTTCCCGTATGATGCTCTCGAATATTATGATTCCTTTGGTGACAGGAGGAATATTTTGTCTGATTATGGTCTATCGTGGATACTATGGAATTGTTGCACCAACCATGCTAATCTTTTATGGTCTGGGTTTAATCAACGGAAGTAAGTATACCATGTCGGAAATCAGGTATTTGGGGATGTTGGAAATCGCACTAGGGATAATCTGTGCACTACTTCCCGGATTCGGATTATTTTTCTGGGTGGCTGGATTTGGTATCTTGCACATTGTTTATGGTACAGCCATGTATCTGAAATATGAAAGAACTTATAATTAAGAGCAGGGGATAACGTGAAGATCGATATCAGCAATTTAAATAAGGCTTTTGAGAGTAAGATCCGGTTAGGAATAATGGCAGCATTAATCCCAAATCCAGATATGTCGTTCAATCAGTTGAAGGAATTGCTGAATGTTACTGACGGGAATCTGGCTAGTCATCTTAAAGCATTGGAAAAGAATGAATTTATCATTGTAGAAAAGTCATTTGTAGGGCGAAAGCCGAATACTACTTACAGAGTTACTACTGAAGGGCAACGTGCTTTTAAAGAGCATATTAATGCCCTGGAGCAGATTATTAAAGGTCAGATGACCTGATTTTTTTTGTTTTTATACTTTGAAACGCAAAGTACTTTTAATTAATAAAAATATCATCATGGAAAAGAAAAAGAACTTTTTTGAAGAACACGGCATTTACTTCCACAAGAGCTTAACATTTAAGCTGATCACAATCTCAGTATTGATTTTATTATTACTAATTCCTAAAGTGATGATTATGAGTTTGATCAATGAACGAAAGTATACTATGGAGGGAGCTTTAAGTGAAGTGATGAGCCGGTGGTCGAATGAACAATCAGTGCGTGGGCCAGTATTGACTATTCCTTATGCTACGCTGGTGAACGGAAAGGAGAAAACCGAAAAAGCCCGCTTTTTGCCAAAGCGGATGAATATCGATGGTCAGATACAATCCAAAAAATTATATCGGAGTATCTATGATATTGTGGTTTATGAATCTGAAATTGTGATTACTGGAAATTTTGTAAAGCCTGATTTTTCGGATTGGAATGTGGATGATACGAATATCATGTGGGATCATGCTGAGGTGACCTTTGCTATTTCCGATTTACGAGGAATACAGGATATCGTAAAGCTGGATTGGAACGGAACGGAATATGAGTTTTCGCCAGGTATGAATAACTATTCCATAGGGAATAATGGGATCAATGTGCGAGTACCTGTTGATCCTCAATGGGATCAAATTTCTTATAAATGCACGCTTCAATTAAAAGGATCGAAAGGTTTAATGTTTGCTCCCCTGGGTGAGGAAACCACGGTACACCTAGAATCCGACTGGAGTTCTCCAAGTTTTAATGGTTCTTTTATTCCTGATAACAGAACGGTAAGTAAGGATGGATTTTCTTGCGATTGGAAGGTACTATACTTCAATCGTAATTTCCCACAGAAATGGTTGAATAATGAGCAGAAAGTTATAAGTTCCGATTTTGGAGTTGAATTGCTGTTAAAGGCTGATCATTATAAAAAGAATACACGAACCGCTAAATATGCCATCCTGGTTATTATTCTGACTTTTATAACATTCTTCCTGAGTGAGATCATAAATAAAACCCGCATCCATTCCTTCCAGTATATTATGATCGGATTGGCAATTTCATTGTTTTACCTGTTGTTGTTGTCCTTGTCGGAGCATGTGGGATTTAATAAGGCCTATATTATTGCTTCTGCTGGTATTATCCTGATGGTCGTATTGTATTCAAGAACCTTCTTCAAAAAGATTAAAATATCCTTGCTGCTAGGCACGATGCTCGTTTTAATCTACGGTTTTATATTCATTCTTCTTCAACTCGAATCATTAGCCTTGTTGATGGGTAGCTTGGGATTGTTCCTCATCCTGGCCCTTACCATGTACGCTACCCGTAATATCAACTGGTATCAAAACAGGGATTAATGACCTTCCCAGCCGGGAAGTCCTTTCCCGGTTGGGTTTTTAAAATTATAGCTATGATAAAACTTTCAAAAAAGAATAAATGGCTATAAAGTATCTTTTATGACATTTCCGACCCACTTATTAATCCACTGAGTTATCCCAGAGCCTGGGGATTAACGCTGTTTATGGGCATATATTCTGAATATGATTTATTGGTCATTCCGGTTGATTCGATACAGGAATTTGAAATCAAAACAGATTAATAGTATCTGACTGTAGAAACTTGATGTTTCTTCTGATATTGCCCCGGTCTTCAGGCCGGGGATTCGATTGGGAGAAGATCTCAGGCACGACATGAATGACGTGGATTAGAAATTCTGTGGTTTGCACGGCGCGCAATTACCAGAAGCCTTTATCCTATTGTTTGTATTATGGAATGGAGTCCTACGAAGTTCTATATTAGCAACTCTCCATGGTGCTTTTTTTATGTGGTGAAATGTAGGCTCAGCCTACAAAAAATGTAATGACGAAGCACTTGCTTCGCCAAACGGGGATACGATCTATGTGATCAAGATTTTCAACGAATTTTAGCGGTTGAGGTTTTAGTTAAAATAAGAGAAGAAGTATTTACTTAGTAAATACCACCATCAACTCTCCAGCCACAGCTTGAAATCCTGCACCTTTTCACGGCTTACGATCAGGTCGTCGGAATTGTTGGTATGCAGCTTAACCAGCAAGCGGCTGTTGGAGTAGCTGATAATATCCGAAATAGCCGAAAAGGAAACGATGAATTTGCGGTTGATCCGGAAAAAACGAGCAGGATCTAACAAATCTTCCAACTGATCGAGTGAATAGTTGATGCCATAATCGCGTCCCTCATTATTTTGAAGAAAGGAATATTTCTCCATGCTGTAGAAGCACTGCACATCATCAATCATAAATACACGGATGTGCTCACCGACTTTAATTACAAATTTGTTCTTGTATTTTTTTGTCAGTGAATGAAGGATGTTGTCGAATACCTGCGCAGGAATCTCTTTGGGCCTGTTGGTTTCCTTGAATTTATCAATTGCCTGATTTAATTCGTTTTGGTCGATGGGTTTTAATAAATAGTCGATGCTATTTACCTTGAATGCTTTCAGGGCATATTCGTCGTACGCAGTGGTGAATATCACCGGTGTTTTGACGATGGTTTGTTCAAATATCTCAAAGCTTAGCCCATCGGCCAGTTGAATATCCATAAAGATCAAATCGGGAGCTATATGGCTGTTTAACCATTTAACTGCATTTTTAACCGATTGGACCGTTCCGGTAATCTCCACGGATGGATCATAATTCTTGATTTGTCCGGATAACCTTTCAGCTGCTACTTTTTCATCTTCAATAATCAGGCAATTCATATTGTTAGGATTCTATAATTGGTAATTTTACTAAAAATTCGTTGTCAGATTTCTCAATTTTCATGGTCGAACCGGAAAGGTATGCATATCTTTTTTTCAGGTTTTCCAATCCCATAGGTTTTTTACCCAAACTAATTGTGTTTTTCTTCTGATAGTTATTTCTCACTATGATCGAATTATTTTCAATGCCGATTTCAATTCTCAATGGCATATCGTCAGCTATCACGTTGTGCTTTATGGCATTTTCAACCAGCATTTGTAAGCCCAATGGAGCGATCTGAATCGTATTGTGAGCAGGAACATTCGAATGAAACATCAATGCCTCTCCAAACCTCATTTTTAAAAGGAAGATATAATCCTCAACAAACTTCATTTCATCATGTATTGAAACGATTTCCTGATCGCTTTTTTCCAATACATACCTGTAAATATCCGATAGCTTTTTGATGTAATCGGTTGCTAACTCTGGTTTCTGCTCTACAACTCCGCTTAGGGTATTCAGACTGTTAAAAAGAAAATGCGGATTTACCTGGTTCTTCAGGGCTTCATATTTTGCCAACAGGTTTTCCCTTTTTAGTTCCTCATTTTTTTCAATGGATTTGACCCAGTATTTTGTGAGGTATGTTGAATAGTATACAGAAATCACAATCATATCAAGGGTTATCAGCATCAGGGATTTTACTAATACATCAATAACCAGGTCTTCGCCTGTCATACCCCATACAAAACGGTCGAAGATATAGGGGATAAGCGGACTCACGATGATCCCGAATATGATATATAACAACAGGCTGATTCGATTTGCCCGTTGCGGATTTTTCATCCAGTCGAATTTTTCGATGCAATAGCTTATGGTCCAATGTCCTGTCCAGAACACAAATCCGATGGTCAAACCAAAGGAGGTGTATTTTAAATAATACGGAAATGATGAAAACAGTTCTAAGCCTTTAAAGCCAAGACTAATCAATGTGGCTGATCCGATTATAAAAATAACTGAGATCATGATGTGATTGTAGACGGCCCTTTTATTGTCTTTGAAGTTAATCATGGTGATGAATTTAAATGATTTAATCATAACACGGAAAGAATATCCGTATAATTTCCGTGCTATGGTTCTAATGTGTTTTTTTATAAATTTTTAATGATGTTTAAATGAGTGTTTTAGCGTTATTTGCTGGTTTCCTTTTCCGGCTTACCACCCTTCATTTTAAATTGCCTTGTGATTTGGATCTCAGGAGTGTTTTTATAAATGTCCTGAAGTTTTGATAGATTATCAGCATCAAGCGAATTCATTAATTCACAGATTTCGTTTAGCGTTTCAATTTGATTTGACGTTAGCTGATCCTTGTTTTCCCTGGCATAGTCCAATATGGGAGCATATTGATAGATGGGATATTCAGTTCCCAATACCGATGCCAGGTCAGTATTCACTTTCCCCAGGATTGAAATCAAGCCAGAATATCTGCCGGGAACTCCATACTGACTGGGATCGATTTCCTGTCGTTGCAACTCTAACCATGCCTCGTTGCTGAAATCAAATTTCTCTCTGCTAAAATCAATCATATTCGTGCTTGGGTCGACAAGCATCCAGCGATTTTCGTTTTTATTCCATACCTCACAGATCGTATGACTCGTATGAAAGTCTGGGATTAAATAGTTCACATGTCCACAACGCACCCTGGCCGGAATACCACGGTATTTCAGTATAGATGCCAGGATAATGGCATTATGTCTGCACCCCAGGATTAAGCGGTCTTCAGGTTTCCGGTCATTAACAAATCCTCTTGCATCATAAGTTACTAGTCCTTCTAAAACCGATTGAACGGTTGGATACCTGAATGACTCACGCCATCTTTCTTTTGGGATCTGGTCCCGGTATTGCGGCAACTCAGCATGGGGGTGAATAAACTGGTCCCGGATCACCTGACATAGCTCTGGCAGGGAATCCGGAAGTTGATCATACAAATAGGCAAAATCCCCCGGATCGGTAAATGTACTGTGTTGAAGATAAAAGTCTGGTAACGAGCTTTCGTTTAGCTCCTTTACTGATAGTTTTTCTTCTGGTTGAGCATTGCACCCTGTTAATGTAAGAAAGTAGCACATAATAATTAATGTTGTGTTTTTGATAATGTAAAGATTTAGTGTTTTCATGATTAGTAATGTTTGTTGATTAATAATTTCCCGACAAAGAATCATACTATCTATCGCTAATCATAATTTTATACGATGAGTTGTTGATTTGTTCAGATGAGCTGGGTTGTTAAAATTATTCCAATAACATTTTTCAAATATCATTTAGATTACAGGTAATCAATTCCAAATTGATTACCTGTAATCTAAATGATGTCGAAACATAATTATCGCCAACGGAAACATCTACGTATGAAAGGATACGATTATTCAAATGCAGGATTGTATTTTATTACCATCTGTGTTCAAAAACGATTGTGTTTGTTTGGTGATGTTGAAAACGGTGAAATGTTGTTGAATGATACCGGGGTAATGGTGGATAAATGGTATTTTGAATTGCAAAATAAATTCCCCAATATATGGTGTCATGAATCCGTTGTGATGCCCAACCATGGTCATTACCCATACGGCCCCACAATCAAAAACACCATGCCACCATCGGGGATATGATGGATTGGTTTAAAACCATGACCACCAACGAATATATACGTGGGGTTAAACAATTGGGATGGGAACGATTTGATCGGAAATTATGGCAACGAAATTATGATGATCACATTATTCGGAATGAAATTTCGTAACAAAACATTTCAAAATATATTAATAATAATCCATCGAAATGGGATGAGAACCGGTTTAATAATTGATTGCCATTTTATTTCAATTATTTCAGATAGTAGGCAGTTATAGATAAACATTCATAATTATATGTTTATTGAAATGTGGAGGAGTAATAAATTACGACCTCAACGGGGGCGAATCTTTGCTGGATTATTTCTATAAACAAGCAATCTCTTCGGGATTAAAAAAATTGTATCTTGCTTTAACTGATTAAGTTTAGCCTTTGAAGAATATAATAAACAAAATCTACACGATTGGTGAAATCTGGCCCGTGTTTTTCAGTAGGTCAGGGATGATACATTGTTTCGACATTACTCAACACAGGAGTTAAACTAAATCCCAAAAGAACATGAAAAAAATCATAATAATCGCTCTGTTCCTTATATTTCAATTAAATCTGAGTTATGGCGGAGGTAATACATGCTATAGGTTTAAGGTGGAAATTGAAACCATGGATGATACAATAACAGGATATGTGGGACTTGGGGATAATTTCAGAACTTACAAAGATTTTGAAATACTCAAATACCTGAACGATTATTATAAAAACCGACCTGAAGGCATAGTGGTTTATGATACCATTTATAATCTGAATTATCCAAAGATGAATGGTTATAAATTAACCGCAGTTCTGGATAAGGATAAAAAGAATGTAGCAGTTGAAAAAATCAGAAGGATAAACATCCTAATGAAATGCCCATGTCAGGAGTGGACAGAGCACAGAGATGAGAATAATCATGAGCGTTTTTACGCATGGGTAGGTCATACAATGTTGATTTCAGAATTGACCTCTCAGGAAATTGAATTATTGCAAAAGGAACCTAAACATATGATTTCTTTTGGAGATCCATTATCGGAATATAGTGGATATTATTTGTTAAGCTATAACGATACATTTACCAAAGATGAAATCAATAAAATAATAGATGATTTTAAAGTATCTATAACAACCTATTCCGGAAATAAATCAAAATATGTATTTCAGAGGGAAGAATATGCAAAATTGAAAAATCAACTTCGTAAAGAGCAGATCATTTTCTTCAGAATGGACGATGATGTATAGCTTGGTGAACATAAGGAGCTATAGTATGATCTGTGTGAAAAGGGATCAAGAGGTAACTTTTGTGATTCTGTTTTCGTGAGTGGTGATTTGAACTATTAATAATGAGCTTGGACATAAACGTGGATAGAATCTTCATGTAGACGTTAAGGAAATAATGAAGTTGCGATTACTATTTGTAATAGAGTTGGAATAATTTGGGATTAATAACGTTTAGGTGTAAAATAGAAGTTAAAAGGAAAAGATATGAAACCAGGGATAATGTTATTGGGGTTGTTGATATCAAGCTTGAGCTACGGTCAAATGTTTGAAATCATAGAAACGACAGCAGATAGTTTACGAAGAGTGGGCAAGTTGGATTTGGCTATTGCTGAATATGCTGAAAGTTATAAGAATGATCCCGAGGACAGATATAACACCTTAAGTTATGCTTGTGCATTATCGGTGAATAATCAAATAGATACAGCATTCTATTATTTGAATATAGCCGTTAAAGAAGATACCAATGTTTCGGTATTGAATGATGCTGATTTTTACAATTTGCTAAATGATAAACGATGGTCTGAATTGGAAAATACCCTCGTAAAGAGAATTGAAGAAAAACATGGTGAATATAAAAATAGCGAGTTGTCAAAAGAACTTTGGCGAATGAAAATTAAAGATCAGGCATTTTATTATCATATAAGAATAGCAGATAAACTTCTCGGAGAAGGTTCACCTGTCACTATGGCCTTATGGGAGCTTAAAAACAAACTCAATCAGGAAAATGTGGACAGGCTTGAGGAAATAATAGGGGAATATGGCTGGCCAAAAAAATCCTATGTTAGAGGAAGTGCTGCTTTAGCTGCGTTTTTAATCATTCAACATGCAGATATTGAAATACAAAAGAAATATTTGCCCTTAATAACGGATGCAGCAAATAATAAGGAAGCAAGTTGGAGCCATCTGGCTTTGTTAATTGATAGAATTAATTTGCGGGAAGGTGGAAAACAAGTTTATGGTTCTCAGATACATCAAAAGGAGAATGGGGATTATTATGTTGCGAATTTGGTAGACCCTGAATTTGTAAATCAAAGAAGAAAATCTGTAGGTTTGGATCCAATCGAAGAGTATATCATTCGTTGGGGCATAACGTGGGATGTCGAACAAAAAGAGAAATAAAACAACCGCAACACAAATCGTATCTTATTGGTATTAGGTGGCTAGCGAACCGATGTTGGAGCCTTCAATACTGCTAATCTTGAAATGAGTTATTGAGTTTAAGCATGCCTGTTTTTTCATTTACTCAGTTATTACAACTAAAAGCAAGTAGTCCTGACAACTGGAACAGAAATGATACGCAGTAGCCTGGGCGGTATGCACAACCTGTCCCGTTTTTTCTGGAACCCAGTGGTGATTCCATGCTTTGGTAATGGCGATCCAAACCATTATCGTATCTTTCACCTCTTGATTACAGCCAATACAATAAGGCATCATACAAAAAACAAAAGATTAGAATGAACAGTCAGTTTGAAAGGATATTAGCAAATATTCAAGAGATACCGTTAATAGATACGCATGAACATTTTATTGATGAAACGGAACGGTTAAAATGCTTGAAACCATTTATAACCTGTGATGATTGGACCACAATTTTTGGGCTCTATTCGAAATTTGATTTTGTATCTGCCGGGATGCCACAAAAGGATGCCGATTTATTTACATCATCTGAAATAAGTCCGGTTGATAAATGGAAAATTATTGAGCCTTATTGGCTCCAGGTGAAGTTTACCGGATGTGGTCAGGTCATTCAGAATACAATAAAGGAGCTGTATGGTATTCCAGAATTGGTAGAGGAATACATTCCAGAACTGGAAGAGAACTATCAGGCATACAAGAAAGAGGGATTTTATAAGGAGACATTAAAAAAAGCAAATGTTATAAACTGCATCGTAAATCCTCCTGGCCGGCCATTTAAAGAAACGGAGTTGCCGGAAATATTGTATCAGGATATCAATGCACTTGGAATGATCAAGGTAAATGTAGAACAGTATAATGAAGGTATTCTTCCCAGGGTTTCTCATTTAAATGATTGGTTGCACATCATTGATTGGTGGTTTGAAAAGTATTCAGATTCGGCCGTTGGTGTTAAAGTTGGTAATGCATATTTCAGGCGTCTTGATTTTCAAAAAACAAGTATTGAGAAAGCCGAACTGTTGTTTAATCGGTTAATTACCGGAAATGAATTGAATGTATCGGAAGAGAAAACACTACAGGATTATCTTTTCTGGTATGTTGTTGATTTGGCAACTAAAAACAGGTTGCCGGTCAAGTTGCATACCGGACAACAGGCTATGAATAATATGATGAATCTGGAAAATGTGATGTTCAATCCTTCCGATTGTGCAAACTTATGTCGGTTAAGTCCCAACACAAAATTCATATTTTATCATATTGCCTACCCTTATTATGAACCCATGATATCCCTAGCGAAGCATTATTCAAATGCAATAGTGGATATGTGCTGGTCATGGACCATTAATCCCATTGCCTCAATCGACTTTCTGAAAAAATATATCATGACTTCTCCAATCAATAAAATGATGGCTTTTGGGGGTGATGACTTGTATATAGAAAACCTGGTTGGGCATGCAATAATTGCGAGAAAAGGAATTGCGCATGCTCTGTCGGGTTTAATTCAGGACCGTTGGATTTCAGAGCGGGATGCTTTAGAGATCGCTGAAAGAATCATGTATAAAAATGCTGAGGAAATATATGGAATAGGAGATTGAGATACAGGCTGTGTATACTAGTACATATGAATATTATTGTTTTCTTTGTATTCTTAATCAAATCGAAAACCACCTGATATGGAAACGCACTTAATAGATATCCAGTTGAATCCACGAAAATTTGTTGCACCCGAGTATGTATTTGGTGTCGATGTTCGTTTAATGGCAGGGGTTTTTTGTAAAAAATTAGGAGGACGAAAAATACTTTTAGTTACTGATCAAGGGATCGTTAATACTTCGTGGTTAAAAGAGATAGAAAATGAATTGCAAAAACTCTCTCTTGAATATGTTGTGTTTTCAGCCATTTCACCCAATCCTCGAGATTATGAAGTAATGCAGGGCAAGCTAATATATGAGCAGAATAAATGCAATATGATTTTAGCTCTGGGTGGTGGTAGTGTTATGGATTGTGCTAAAGGCATAGGAATTGTTTCTACTAATCAGGGATATATTTGCGATTATGAAGGTGTTGATATGATTGACAGACCGATGCCTCCATTAATATGCATACCAACTACCGGAGGTACAGCAGCTGATGTTTCGCAATTTGCAATAATCAATAATACTTCCGAACGGTACAAATTTGCTATCATTAGTAAGGCTGTTGTTCCTGATGTGGCACTTATAGATCCTTTGGTGTTGACCAGTATGGACGCGTTTCTAACGGCTTGTACTGGCATGGATGCATTATCACATGCTTTTGAAGCCTTTGTGTCTAATGCCAATTCGGCATTTACTGATTTGTATGCTCTTGAGTCTATTCAGTTAATTAGTAGAAACCTACGAGAGAGTATCAATAATCCAAATGACATACAGGCAAGAGGTAAAGTTATGCTGGCAAGCCTTTATGCGGGATTGGCTTTTTCAAATGCCAGTTTGGGGTGTGTTCACTCCCTTGCTCACAGCTTAGGTGGATATCTTGATTTGCCACATGGTGAATGTAACGCAATATTGTTACCCCATGTTGTTGATTTTAATTTTGACTCCGCACCAGAACGTTATTTGAAAATTGCTGAAATTATTGGAATGTCACCTCCCGGCAAAAACCTACAAGAAGCAAAAAAGATGTTTACGCAATATCTGCTGGATTTTAAACAAAGTGTTGGTATTCACACTACTCTAAAAGATAAAGGTGTAACAACAGATGTAACACCTCAATTGGCGACTAAAGCGATAAAAGATCCCTGTAACGCTACAAATCCGAAACCTCCTGTGAAAGAGGATCTTGAAGTAATATATAAAGAAGCATTGTAAATTATGGAAGCCAATTGGAATAAATACAGGGATAAAATTATAGGATTAGGAGAACATTCTTTACATAAAAGCTATTACCCTGAGTTGCAGGAAAAGATTGATAATCTGGAAACTTCGCAAAAGAACCTGCAAACCATTATCAATAGTATGAGTGATGGTATAATAATTCATGATGTTAAAGGAAATATATTATCATTAAATGAACAAGCAAAGAAAATCTACAACTTAAAAGAGAAAGATGCTACTCATTATACGGTTTTCGATATAATTTCTCCCAAACAAGAAACAGCTAAAATAATTTCAACCTGGGAAAAGGTAGTGAGTGGTATGTCCCAAATTGTCGAATGGCATGGACTTCAGTTAGCGACAAATGTGGAGATGGAGCTACAGGTATCGATAAGTCCCACTTTATGGAATGGAAAATCAGCTTTAGTATCCGTTGTTCGGGATTTTACTGAACGTAAAAAATTTGAGAAAGAGCTCATTATCGCTAAAGAAAAAGCCGAAGAAGCTAGTCGCCTCAAAACTGAATTCTTGAATAACATGTCGCATGAGATTCGTACTCCGATGAACGGTATAATAGGTTTTTCTGAGCTACTGGGATCTCAAGATCTGAGTCAGGAAAAGCAAAAATATTATTTAAAGATTATTCAAAACAGCAGCTATCAATTATTAAAGATAATTGATGACATATTGGAAATATCAACCCTTGAGACCAAGCAAATTGCATTAAATGAAGAATCGTTTTGTTTAAACGATTTGTTGATGGAACTCTTTTCAGTTTTCAACCTAAAATCGAAAGAACGTAATATTCCTATTTATATAAAAAAAGGGCTACAACATAACCAAAGTCAGGTGATTTCCGATAAAACAAAACTGAATAAAATATTGAGTAATCTATTGGAAAATGCTTTGAAATATACTTATGAAGGATTTATTGAGTTAGGATATTTTTTGGATGGGGATAAGCTAATATTGTATGTTAAGGACACAGGTATAGGTATATCTCCGAAAAACAAAGAGATTATTTTTGAACGCTTTTCTCAGGAAGATAAAGAATTATCCAGAGAGCACGGAGGCTTGGGCCTGGGCTTATCTATTTCAAAAGAAAATGCCAAAATAATGGGGGGCGATATTACCATCGAATCTGAAAAAGGCAAAGGTTCGATATTTTATATTACCGTTCCCTATAAGCCTGATGGCGAATTTCTAAATGGTTTGTCAAGTACTTTGGCTGATGAAAAAACAAAGGAGAGTGACAATTTGGTAATCCTTGTTGCTGAGGATGAAGAGGTGAATTACCTCTATATAGAAGCCTTGTTTGAAGAAGAGATTGAATTTGGATTTAAACTGATTCACGCAATTGACGGGAAAGATGCTGTAGAGATTTGTCATAATAATAAAAACATCGACTTGGTATTAATGGATATTAAGATGCCTGTGATGAATGGATATGAGGCAACAGAGAAAATTAAATTAATGGCTCCCAATTTGCCTGTTATCGCACAAACAGCCTATTCATCCGAGTTTGATAGAAAATTAGCCATGAGATGTGGGTGCGATGATTTTATATCAAAACCAATAAAAAAAGAAAAGCTTTTTGAATTGATAAAAAAATACACAAGTAAAGATTAATGGATTATCTGTAACTAATAGGAGAATGAAGAATTATTTATGAATCAACTCTTTTCGAATGTCTTTGAATCAAACATGTCTTTGTTGAAAATAAACAACCTAAAATGAAAACATTAGTAGTAGGAGCAAGTGGTGAAACAGGTAGGCAGTTGGTTGAGCAATTGTTGAGTTTAGGACTAGAAGTTAAAGTAATTGTTCGTCCGACAGGTGATATACCGGAAAGCTGGAATACTAACGAAAATGTAACCATTATCCGTGGCGGAATAGCTGAGATGAGTGTGGAGGAAATAGCAGTTTATGTAAAAGATTGTGATGCTGTAATATCCTGCCTGGGGCATAACCTGAATTTGAAAGGAATTTACGGAAAACCCCGGGAATTAGTTCGTGATGCCGTTCGTTTGCTATGCCATGCAGTTCAACTGAATTCACCTCAAAAGCCCGTTAAGTTTATATTGATGAATACTTCCGGGAATCACAATCGTGATTTGGATGAATCCATTTCATTCGGACAACAAATTGTACTTGGTCTTATTCGACTGTTGGTACCACCACAATCCGATAATGAACAAGCAGCTAATTTTCTTAGATTTAATATCGGGCAGGATAATGAAAGTATTGAATGGGTAGCCGTAAGACCCGATTCATTAATTGATCATGACACGGTAACCAAATACGAGGTATATCCTTCACCAATCCGTAGCGCCATTTTTAACCCGGGTAAAACCAGCCGGATCAATGTGGGCTATTTTATGGCCAGGCTTACTGCGGATCCTGATATTTGGAATCAATGGAAAGGGCAGATGCCGGTGGTTTATAATAAGGAGGATTGAGTACAGAAAATCATTTCCATAAGATTTGACTCCCATCTATGGTAACGATGCTGTATATTCGGCAGAGCTTTACATTAGGTGATTTCTTTCATAATTTTATACAGAATCAAACATGGGAAATCATGAAAATATTAACAATTACTTTTCTAGCATTGATTGTGACAATTCATACATATGCACAGGATCAGATTAATGTGGATCAGACAAGGAGTTTGGTTTTCATGCAAACGGATTCTATACAAGCGCAGCCAGGTATTGCCGTGTATCCGGAATTACTGGGAAAGGGAATCTTTTCACTTAATGTGGATTTTCCTATTAATTTCAATCACAGGTTTAGTTTTGGCCTAACGCAACTCGACTATGATTTCGAGGATTATGAAAACTTTAGCGTAGGCCCTGATGGTGCAATGACTGCAGGTCTAATGTATTACTATCTGTATGGAAAAAAGCGATCATTTTTGGAGATTGGTGCAGGCTTTAGTTTGTTTCATCGTTTGGGGCTGGATTACAAGGATGACTCTCCACTGTCATTGCATGGAGTAATAGGGTATCGCTATCAAAAGAAAGACGGACTTCTTTTCAGGGCTGGTTTTACTCCATTTAAAAGGATCAATAACTGGTTTCTACCATTAATTGGACTGAGTGTTGGATATAGCTGGTAGATACAAATGGAGTTAGTTTTTTGTAATCGGTCATACTATGCATCATTCAAAACATTTTGTTTCATAGCAACAATCCGTGTTATCTTCCGGTAAAGACCTATATTTGATCTCCTCTCCAGGATCACAGAGGAATGAATCAGATTGAAAATGAAATTATTTTCGTTGATGAGAAATTTTCTAGAGAACACAGAATTATTTAAGCCAGAAGAGATCGAACATTTTCTCTCCTTTGGAACAGAATCATGTTTACCGAAAGGATCTTGTTTTATCACAGAAGGAGAAGTTGCAAAGAAAGTAGCTTTCGTGAAAACAGGGTTATTGCGATGATTTTATTATTCCCAAAACAGCGAGGAGGTTACCTATTGTTTTTCCTTTCCTAACGAATTGATCGCTGGTTATTCTTCGGTTATTACTGGTAAACCAACTAGTGAAAATATCCAGGCTCTTACTGATTGTGAGCTGATTGAGTTTTCCACTTCACTTATTGATGAATTGGTTTCAGGAAACAGAAAATGGTTGCTATTCACCAAGCAGATTGCGGAAGATCAATATGTGAAGTTGGAGAAACGGATTTTTATGCTTCAAAAAGAAAGTGCTTTGATCCGTTATCAGGAACTCCTGGATAATCATCCTGAATATCTTCAAAGAATACCGCTGGGATATTTAGCTTCTTATCTTGGTATTAGTCAGAGGCATCTGAGCCGGTTACGAAAGCAAATATCTTTTTAGACAAATGTCCTGTTTTGTGTGATGCGTGTTTTTGATTTTTGTCAAAAACATTAGCAGATGAAAAACATATTGATAATTAATGGACATCCGGTTGAGGGTAGTTTTAATTGGGGATTAGCTCAATCATATTTTGATGGTGCTGTAAAGGGAAATTTTAAAGTTTCTGTATTAAATATCCGGGAAATGGATTTCAACCCAAATCTGGAATTTGCTTACAAGAAGCGAATGAATATGGAACCGGATATTGAAAATGCAATTCAACAGATTAATGCTTCTGATCATCTTGTATGGGTTTTTCCCTTATGGTGGTACGGAATGCCGGCTTTATTAAAAGGTTTTGTCGACAGAACATTTCTTCCTGATGTTGCTTTTAAAACAAGATTAGGAAAACAACTTCCAGACAAGTTATTAAAAGGGAAAACTTCCAGAATAATTATTACTGCAGATGCGCCCAAATGGTATGATTACCTGTATATGAAAAGACCGGCCATCAATCAATTGAAAAAAGGGATATTAAAGTTTTCAGGAATCTCTCCTGTGAGAGTTACATATATCAGTCCAATAAAGAACTCTTCGGAACGTTTTCGTAATAAATGGATTGAAAAAGTGTTTGAGTTGGGATCTCAAGGAAAGTAGAAGTGATTTAGCTTGTATTTATTTTTTCAGAAATAAGTTTTGTGTTACTATTGTAACCTTCTCCTCTTTATAGGCGACTAATACTATATGAAAGCAGTGATTTGTACCAAATACGGACCACCGGAGGTGCTCCAGTTTAAAGAAGTCAAAAAGCCCATTCCTGGCGACAATGAAGTATTGATTAAGAACCGGGCAACGACGGTCCACATTGGAGATACAAAAATCAGAAGGTTCGCACCTGGTATGGGGGCTGTAAAGGATTTCTTTTTCAAACCAGTGATGCGGTTTATGGTCGGTTTTAAAGGGCCCAGGAATAAAATCCTTGGAATGGAACTTGCCGGCGATATTGAAGCTGTGGGGAGGAAGGTTACCCGGTTTAAAGTAGGGGATCCTGTTTTTGCTTCCACAGGTTTTAAGTTTGGGGCATATGCAACTTATTGTTGCCTGCCGGAGGATGCGGTTATTGCAATAAAACCATCCAATATGACCTATGAGCAAGCTGCTCCTGTTTCTAACGGGGCCTTAACTGCCTTGATCTTTCTAAGAAAGGCAAACGTCAATAAAGGAAAGAAAGTTCTGATTTATGGTGCTTCGGGGAGTGTTGGGACTTATGCGATACAGCTTGCCAAATACTTTGGTGCTGAGGTAACAGGTGTGTGTAGTACTTCCAATCTGGCTTTGGTGAAATCAACCGGGGCGGATAAGGTTATTGATTATATGAAGGAAGATTTTACACAGAGCGGTAATCATTATGATGTGATTTTTGATGCTGTGGGAAAAATACCAGGTTCAAAACGAAAAACTGCACTAACTAAAGACGGCGTATATCTTGATATTCTTGGATTATCGGGCAATACAAAGTTAATAGTAGAAGATTTGACATTTCTGAAGGAGCTTTGCGAGCAAGGTCATCTGAAATCGGTTATTGACAGAACATACTCTTTTGATCAGATTGTTGAGGCACACCGTTACGTCGATCAGGGACATAAAAAGGGGAATGTAGTGGTAACCGTATCTAATAGTGAAGCACTGAAACATTAGAATCCCTTTCAACAAATATAATGTAACGTGTTTAATGATAATAAGGGTAGTATTTTATTATTTTTGGAGAACAAGTTTAAAACTAAAAGGAAAAGATTATGATTTTAGGTGTAGCAGAATGGTTAAGTTATAAACTGGGGTGGAGCGTATTGCTAATTCGAATCGCATTTGTTGTCGGAATCCTGGCATTTGGAACTGGTTTAGGTCTTTACCTGATCCTTTGGGTCGTGAAAATACTTTCGAAATAAATAACAATAGAATAGTAATCAGAGTCTTGAAATAAAGATTTTATAAGCGGCAATAATTTATAGATTATTGCCGCTTTTACTTTGTGTTTTCCTGAATCACATTTCCAGCTCCTCAAAAGATTCAGAACAAACAAAACTAGGGGGATATAAAATTGAATTCAATTTCAATAACCAAAGACCCTGAAGCAAATATATGTTATAAGAGATTTGAAAGTTGTAACTGAATAATTCTGAATTTATACTCTGTTTGTAAATGTGCTATGCAGTAACTTGTGTTTACTAAATCTTTGCTAATGCTTATTTTGTGTTATATTTGGCTTGCCTTTGAAAGGTAGTTGTGGATAATAGATTCACAGCTATCCACATTATTAATTAATCCAAAGTTATGTTACGAACAATTCAATTTTGAGTATTATTAATTATTTGCATTTCCTGTACGAATACCAAACAAGAAGAAGTAGTCGAGAAGCCTGTAGAAATTAATTTAATTTTAACAGATTACAATCCGGAAGTTCATAAACGCTTTATTGATGTAACTGTTGAAAATGAAATACGTCCGTTGAATTATCAGTTAAAGATATCAGACAGTGGTTTTGTAAATTTCAACTTTTTGAACGATCGAAAGAAAGAGTTGGTCTTTAGTTATGAAGGGAGGAAGTTTAGTTTGATTTCTTCTCCAGGAGAGGGGATTGATTTGCAGTTAAGCGTTTCTGAATGGATGAATATGTCAAATTTTCAGGAGGTAAAGGTCACTGGGCAAAATAGGTTAACCAACAACCTGATTCTATCTCATACTTCTTTTATTGATAGTTTGATTATGCAATGTACAGATCCTATGACCCGTGATCGAAGCAATACGGATATGGATTATAACGCAAAGAGGTTGTCCGAAATGGAGAATCAACTTCAAGTGCTGGATGATTTCTTTTTATCTAATGACATTTCTGATAAGACCTTTATAAACTGGTGTGTAGCAAAGGTCCGCTATCATACAGGTTATAATTTATGTTTATATCCCTTTTTTGGAACGATTAACAGAAGCCTTAGTGATAAGAGTCCATACTTTGCATTTATTCATGAAATTATGTCTGATGAGGTTGATGAGCTGGTTTATCATTCCAGGTTAGAATACTTGAAAACATTGACCACAACATATAAAATAATAAGTAATATTTCGGATGAATATCAATCTTATCGGAATCAATTGAAGAAAGATTCTATAAATAGTTTTCCAGTTTTGTTTAATATGACTCAATCTATTCCCGAAAACTCAACCCGGGAATTGGTGATGGCTTTTGCATTCCTGAATAATAAGCGAGTTACACCAGGCTATGAAGACAGTCTCAAACTGCAGGTTGATAACCATCTGTATCAACAAGTATTTCAGGAAGAAATAATTAGTGAACCAATTATAGCTCTGATAGAGGATTATGATATTCCTGGTAAAGAGAAAAAAGAATTGCTTGACCTATACAAGGCTGCAGAAGGTAAAGTGATTTTCCATGATTTCTGGTTCACCAGTTGCGGTTCATGTATGCAGGAATTGCCTCATTATAATGATCTGATAGCCTCAGCAGGGGATGATGTGATCTTTATTTTTTATGGAGCTTATATGAAGGAGAATGAATGGAAAAAGACGATTGATCGCTATAATCTGAAAGGGAGACATCATTTGCTTACTAAAAACCAACGTGCTTTCTTTGAGAAATATTTTAGCCTCAGTCGTTATCCTCATCACCAAATCGTGAGTGCAAATGGGCAAATCTTAAGGGAAAGAGTTAATGATGTATCTCCTGAGAACTATAATGGGATCATTGATATTTTGGAGAAAAGTAAAAGTTAGATTCTATAATACTTTTTTTTTGTTGCTTGGTATTTCTCTCACCTGAATAGAAAATTAGTAACATTTGAAACATTTACGCCAAAGCTTTTATATTTGTGGTGTTTATCTGCATGCAGATAAGTTTATCTGAAAATATATAAGACGAAGATATAATGAAGCAAAAATTTATTCTGACTGCTTTGGCAGTTGTTTATAGCATCGCAATGTTTGCGCATTCGGGGGAGGTTGTAAAGTCATTTAAAACACCGGGACAATTTCCTACGGGATTGTGTTTTGATGGCAAAAACCTTTGGTCTGCCGATCGTGGAACCGATAAAATCTATTGCATTAATCCTAAAAACGGGAAGGTAGTACAGGAAATTGAATCTCCTGCTTATTGGCCAATGGGGCTGGCATGGGATGGTGAATATTTGTGGAATGCTGATTTCAGAGGAAGAACCAATAAATCGGAAGACCGTGATGGGATGATTTTTAAGATAGACCCTAAGGATGGGACAATTCTGAAAACACTACGTGCTCCTTCAAGCAGTCCGATGGGATTAACCTGGGATGGTAAGTATTTGTGGTGTGTGGATGACCGAAAAGATAAAGTAATTCAGTTTAGCCCTGAAGATGGAGCTACAATCAGCTCTTTTGATTCGCCTTCAAGAGATCCTAAAGGAATGACATTCGATGGCAATTATCTTTGGATTACCGACCGAGTTAAAGATGAAATATATATGGTGGATCCTGAAACCGGATATGTGATTGTTATCCTTGACGCTCCTGGTAACTATTCATTTGGTTTGGCTATAGATGAGAAAAAGCTTTGGAATGTTGATTTCGAAGCCAATAAAATCTTTGAGATGAAAATCAGAGATGGTCAAAAGTATATCCGTAAAAACAAGAAAACGAATAAGGTTATCTTCACTCATAACGTGGAATGTTACGGGCCGGGAAAAATTAAAACCCTGGATGTATTCCTTGGGGTACCGGAAAACAGACCCAATCAGGATATTGTTGGAGAAATTACATATAACACAAAACCATCAGGTTTCATTACTGATAAATGGGGATTGAAAACAGCTAATTTCTCTTATAAAGATGTTGAGCCAGGTACTTCGGTGACTTCTGAATATATCGTGACATTTGATTCATATGATGTACGATACTTCCTGTACCCTGAAGAAATTGGTTCAATGGGTGAGGTTCCTCAGGATATCAAAGACAAGTATTTGAGTGATAATGATAAGTATCAAATCAACCACCCTGTAATTCAAAATACAGTAAAAAGGGTCGTGGGAGATGAGACGAATCCATACTGGATTGTAAGAAAACTTCATCATCACCTGATTGATAATTTGAAGTATATTATGGATGGAGCCTGGGATATGGCTCCGACTGTATTAAGTCAGGGCCACGGTTCCTGCTCGGAGTATACCTTTGTTTTTATAGCTATGTGCCGTGCGGCAGGACTTCCAGCCCGATATGTTGGTGCTACCTGGATTAAAAAAGATGAAGCAAGTATGGATGATGTATATCACCGCTGGGTAGAGGTTTATCTACCAAACTTTGGGTGGGTTCCTACCGATCCTACTCATGGTGACCGCGTTTCTCCGCGCGATCAGGCATACCCAATCGGCCTGGTACGCAAGGAAGCATTGATTACCACACAATCTGGTGGTGGTTCCGAAACCATGGAGTGGACATACAACAGTAACGAAAAGTACACTACAGAGCCGAAAACAAACCTGAATATTACCCACTACGGTGACTGGATGCCAGTGGAAGATGATAATAAACCGCAGGTTATTATTAACAGAGAATATATGCCGGTGAATCAATGTGAGTAATAACAACGCCACGAATTCACAAATTAAATCAATTAGTGAATTCGTGGCATTTAGTTTTGATTGGACCAGATTAATTTAGGTCTTTAAAAATCCACAATAACTTTCCCCAAAATATACCTTCCTGGAGCCAATCCACCTTTTTTATCTACATACACTTTATCGAGTATATTCTGAATATCAAGAACGAAAGACAGGTGTTTTACCGGATGGATAGCCACCCGTAAGTCAAGTGTTGCATAAGGTTCCAATTCCAATGTGTTTCGTTCATCCGACCACATTGCACTCACAGAATTATAAGATAAAGCAGTTGAGAATTTTTGGTGATTATAAATTAATCCCATATAATATTGGTGTGGAGGTGTCTCTGCCAGGAATTTACCGGTCAGGTCATTCCCGAAATATCCTTCCATCTCAAAGTCCTGGATAACCGAATGGTTGTATGAATAATTGGCTGTGAATTGAAGGCTTTTCACAATTTCGTATTTCATACCGATTTCAGAGCCCAGGATTTGCACACGGCTGATATTGGTTCTCTGTAAAACAGGCCGGTCTCCATCTATCGTATCTCCGGTTCCAACAAAATATTGAAAATCATGACCATCGTTGTAATATGCAGCCCAGTCGATACTCATGTTTTTCAATGGCTTCAGGTGAGCTCCTATCTCATATGTGATTATGGTTTCCGGTTTCAGATTTGGATTAGCAACTTTAAATCCTTTACTGATTTTTCGTGAGCTGCACATATCATCCAGTTTGGGAGGCATAAAACCACTACTCACTGAAGCATATAAACGAGTTTGTTTGTTGAGTTGGTACAAGACTGCCAACCTCGGACTGATATTGGTCCAGTTGGTAGAAGGGAATTCCTCATATACTTCGCCTTCAAACGCGGTAATACTGGTAGGTCGTTTCACGGTAAGTGATCCGTTATTGAAACCCGCATAATCAAAACGGATCCCACTTTGCAGTGTGATGTTTTTGTACTTGAATTCATCCTGAAGGAACAAAGCAGCAAAGTTGATTTTGCCAAGCATATATAATTCATCAGTTGAAGTACGGTATACTTCAGAAGCATCTATTGAACCTTGTTTGGAATCGATACCGGCCACCAGACTGTGATGTTCGCTCCAGCGTTTTTCCACATTCAGCCAAATTCCCAGATCTTGGGTATTATTGGTTCTGTCGTATAATTTGTAAGTATCGCCAGTTTGGTTCAGACGTTCGCTATGCTGGATATAATCTTGTTTGTGATAAAATGCATGTGTCTGGAGTTTGAGTCCCTTCCATTTGGTTTGATATTTTGCCCGGATGTAAGAGGTTGGGTATTGCAGGTAACCACCGTCTTCTTCATAAACCTTACGGCCATCGCCTCGTCTGTCTGTATAGTATTGGTATTCAACTTCAGCTTTGGTGTCGTGATCAAATTGGTATCCAATTTTCATGTTGGTGCTGAATTCTTTCAGAAACAGAGGTACATCCGTACTGTCTCTCCTCTCATCAGGTTCGATGATGTAACCATCACCTTGACGATAAAAAGACTCGGCATTCCAGTAAAATCCTTTACCGTTTTTAACGGAATTTCCACTTAGGGAGATGCGCGAACCCAAGGTATTATAGGTGCCGCAAAATGCAGAAACCGACCCGGCTAATTTCTTTTCTTGAGTTTTTGAAATAATATTGATTACACCACCCATGGCATTATTTCCATACATGGCTGATGCGGGCCCTTTTATAATCTCAATGCGTTCAATTTGGTCGGGATTGATCAGGTGCCAGTTGATACCTCCACCTGCTGTTTTGTTCAGGGGGACTCCGTTGTATAAGACGAGTACACGTGAAGTACCGTCCATACCGCGCATAGTTACGCTGGAGTTTTTTGAAAAGATTCCCCAGGAGCGGTTTACATATACATTGGGAATGGCCTGTAGTAAATTATCGGTGTTGGTTCCCGGCAGGGTTTTAAGTTCTTCGGCTGAGATATTATCGATGGAAGCTGGAATATCTTCGATATTCTTCACCCAGCGGGTGGCTGTAATGGATGTTTCTTTAAGAATATTAATAGCTGGTCGCAATTGACAATTGATGAAAATGCTGTCGTTGGAATTCAGATGAATCTCCTTTGTGAATTTTCGATAACCAACATGTGTAATTGTAAGCTGATATATACCCGGAGTGTTGCAGATAAAACTGAATTCTCCGTAAGTATTCGTTGTGGCTCCTAATTCAGAGCTTTCAAGAACAACGTTTACGTTATTAAGTGGTTCCAATGTGATTTGATCGCTTACCAAACCACTAACTACATTTTGGGCTTCCGATAAAGAAGCCCAAAACAGTAGTATCGAAAGAAGAAAAATAGTTTTCTTCATCATAGCTTATTCTTGTACTTTAAATGTTACTTTAATGGACCCTTCAGCTTCACCAATTACTTCAGTAACAAAAAATAAACCTGCTTTGTCGTTTTGTGTTTTGAAAGCAAAGCATTTACCAGCACTCAGCTTTTTGGCCTTACGTTTACCATCACTACCTGGGTTGTTGGTAATTAAAAGTTCATCATTTTCAATTGCATTGAAAGTTTCTTCATCGATTTCCAGGCTGGAAGCACTGAAACGTGTTGTGTTTTTTGTTTCCCAATTTTCAGGAGCATTTTCACCTGTATATATTCCATCAATATTAGCTCCAGGAGAAGCGATTGTGTTTTTGTCTCCATCCTCTGTAGCATCATAATAATATAGGATATCGATGGTCTCAGAAATAAGAGCTGCACCAGCCAGTAGTGGAGAAGCACCATCAACCAATGAAAGAGAACTACCGAAATCGAAATTTGCTTGAGCTCCTAACGTTGCTTCAAAAGTTTTAACCGGACCATAAGCTTCACCCACTTTTGTTAAAGTAATAGTAGCTTCAGCTTCATGACCTTCTGCATCACGAACTTCAATTTTAATGATGTCCTGATCAGCATCAGATTTGGTTAGTGTAATTTCCTGATCTAGTTCTGAAGCATTGATTCCTTTGTTTTCAATCGATTCGTCGTTCTGATAAACAACATAGTTGGTTAGGTTGTCATGTTCATTTGATTTAGCAATGATCTTAATTTTGAACGTTTCACCTGCTGCAAGTTCGTTATCAGCAGCGATCATACCATCTCCAGTGCCAAATTCAATTGTTGGATTTCCGTGATCTTCGTCCACTTCTTTGTTACATGCTGTGAACATGAAAATACCTGCCATTAACAGACTAAGCAGGCTTAATGAATTTTTCTTCATGGTTTTTTTGTTTGATTTCCGATATGTGTTAATTCACATATCGTAATGTAAAAAAAGGGAGTAGAATCACCTACTCCTGATGATTTTCTTCTCCTGATAACCTCTCCCGATTTCTTCGGGATTAAAGGGAGTAGGAGAAGAAAATCATATTGCTGAAGAACAGCTATTGAATTATTCAATTAATTAATAGTTATTCTTTATTTTTTCCTACGTGCAGCCATAATGACACCACCGGCAATAAGAGCTCCTGTCATACCGAACAGTAAGTGTGTGAAGAATGGGTATGCAAATCCTTTTAGTAAGGAAGGGAATACCATTCCTGTTACCATACTGATAACAAAACGGAAAACAGGGATTAAAGCGTAAGATACCCCGGCAATCAGACTTAAAGCCCATACATTTTTATGCCACTTTGGATATGCCTGATAAAGTAAATCCAATGAGATACATGGGAGCATGTATGCTATCAATTTAAACGGATCGTTGAAACCCAAAGCCGGAATTAAAAATGCTGTAGCGATACCTAAAGCTGTAAAGACGGCAGTCCAGCGATAGCGACTTAACATACGTGCTGAAAGGATGATCAGCATATATTCTACTCCGTGATGTCCGGGTAAGTGCAAAGGAATTCTCAGGCGTGTTCTCAGGAAGATCACTAACATTCCTGCTCCCAATAATAGCAAAGCCTCAAGTACTAAACTTGCATTAATTGGAAATGGCTTTGATATACTCTTTATCTGCGACTGTCCATTCATAATCTTTATGATTTGAAACTTTGTTTACAACTAATTTGATATTACTATTTTGTCGTACCGGGCGCATCCATCCACCTGTAAAGATTCGGTCTTCAGGATTAGCCAGTATATTATTTTTGTCAGAAACAATATCCACTCCAGATAGTTTTTGTAGTTCAGCAACACTAACAATTTCAGGATATTCTCGTAATTCTTTCCCGCCAATCCAGATATAACGGCCATCATTGCCCCAGGCATGTAGACCTACAGCTGCCAATGCTCCAATAACTCCGTCCTGTGTGCCGGTATATCCTTCAAGAAAAATCTGATGATCGAATGCAATCTGCCGGGCAGCGCTTTGTTTTACAACGTCCACTTTGCATTTTTTTCCCCAGTCGATTACCTGTTCTGGCATGGTGCGCAAAGGAGCGATGCATAAAGCAATATCACTACCAATGGCTGCAATGCGAATCAGGTATTCCTTACAGAATTCCCGAACCTGATCAATTTTATCCGTTTCGATGGAAAGACACGCCGAACTGTTGTGGCTTGTGTAAGGAACATCCGGGTGAAATAACAATTGGTGACGGGTTACACCAAAGACTTTCCCCAGTTGATTATCAGTGATCAAGGCGGCTAATTCGCGCCCACGAAAACCAGTACCCCTTGTGTCTTTGTTGTCTGTATCGTCTATCCCGATTAAATATCTCATCCTGTTCTGATTGTTATTGAATCCCCTCTTTTACCAGTATTTGCAAATATATTAAATAATAACTTGGAATGGTTTTATATTGCATAACGGTGGTTAGATAGTAATATGAAATACAAATGTGGATATTTTCAGTATCTAATCAATATATAATTAGTATATTGATAATGATTGATTCCTGATGTATGGTTAACTTGAGTTATAGTCAGAGTGTGCGTCAATTCTAAAAAATGGTAAATGGATGGATTAGAAGCGAAGTGTCAAACGAAATATTTAAAAGGAATATCTGATGAATACGAAAATAATAAATAGAGACTTCGAAAAAACATTGCTCAGTGAATTAATAGAAATGATTGAGCAAAATCAGTATGAGATTTCTGTTCATGTTAACAGTAAAATAACCCTACTCTTTTGGCAGGTTGGTTCACGTATCAATAATCACCATTTAAACAATAAAAGAGCTGAATATGGAAAACAGATTGTCGTCACACTGTCACGACAATTAGTTAAAGACTTTGGAAGGAATTTTGAGGAGAAAAATCTACGAAGAATGCTGCAGTTCGCTGAACTATTTCCTGATTTTAAGAAAGTCGTTACATTGTCACGACATTTAAGCTGGTCACACTTTTTAGCTTTATTGCCATTGAAGCCTAATAGGGCAAGGCATTTCTATTCAGTCAAAATCGCTGAGGAATGATGGAGTATACGGGAATTGAGAAAGCAAATAGGATTGAAGGCGTATGAACGCACTGGGCTGGCAAACCTTAAGCTCAATAAGACAAAGAGAATTGAACAGGATATTTTCAAAGATCCATATTTTCTCGATTTCCTTGGGTTAAAGGATAATTATCTTGAGGGTGACGTAGAATCGGCGATACTCAAAGAACTGGAGCGTTTCATACTTGAGTTAGGAAAAGGATTCTCATTTGTTGAAAGGCAGAAAAGAATGGTGATTGATGGGGACGATTTCTACTTGGATTTGCTGTTTTTTCACAGGAAAATAAAACGTTTAGTTGCTGTTGATCTGAAAATCGGAAAATTCAGAGCTAAATATAAAGGTCAGATGGAGTTATACTTAAAGTGGTTAAATAAATATGAAAGACATGATGGAGAAGAGACTCCCATTGGTTTGATATTATGTACAGAAACCAGTTATGAGCAGGTTGAATTATTGGAAATGCATAAAGATGGAATCATGGTGGCTGAGTATTGGACTGAGTTGCCTAATAAGTATGAACTGGAAAGGTATATAGGTAATGCATATAAGAATGCTGTTGAGAATATCGAAAAACGAGAATTAAATCAATAATAATTTTGTGTACCTCTAGCTTATTAAGACCCATAGAGATCAATTTGATAATCAAACCTGTTTGGATTTCACTTCATTTCCCTAAATTTACATTGAATAATCTAACAGCAAAAACAATGAAAAGGGTAAGGAAATTCGTTTGAAAAGTATCAGTTTCTGGCGAAATACCTGAGCTAGGAGAAAGAATTTCAGTCTTTTGAAAATATTCCTTGTATGCATAGTTAATTAATAATAGTTCTTATGGGAGCAACAAAAGGATTTATAGTAGCATGTTTCATGATATTATTTTCATTTTCAGATGGGCTAGCTCAAGATGTTTATTATAGTAACACTACTGTGACAAAGGTCAGAATGGTTCATTTGAATGAAGAGAAGACTAAATTTGTATCTGGTTGTATAACATTTGCTGAAATTGATATTAGTATACGCAAGATCAGATATAGAAAGAACAGAATTAAATTGTCTGGTACTATGATTAGTCCGCAAGGGCAACTTATTTTTGGTGTGGAATTTTACGTTGTTAAAGATTGTGGAACATTCTATGAAGTTGTAAAGAAAATTGGAGAAACTGATTTTGATGGAGAAATCAAATTTTCATACAGGCTCAAAGAAGGAGAGTATATCTTCATGAATTATCCTGGCTATAAGGTAATAGAGGTATTACCAAACAGAGAGCTGTTCGATAAAATAGATTATGAACTGGATCAAAATATATTGGAGGAACTGAATTTAGAGACTAATTGATTTCTAATTCCCAATTCCTAAAAAAAATATCTTTGCCATATGAATAGTACAAAACCATACTGCCTGATGCCCTGGATTCACTTTCATGTGGGGAATGAGGGATATGTAAAAGCCTGTTGTGTGGCGAATATTACCTATGGGAATATCAATACACAAAACCTGGATGAGGTTTGGAATGGTAAAGCTGTTCAGAACCTGAGGGAGAAATTCCTGAAAGGTGAAATTGATAAGCGCTGTGCTGTATGTTACAAGCTGGAAGAATCAGGAGGGAAGAGTATCCGTCAGGAGACTTTTGAGAAGTTTTCTCATTTGGAATTACCTACTCAAATTGAAGCTGAAAAACCTCCAATTTATTTCGATATCCGTTTTGCCAATAAGTGCAATTTCAGCTGCCGAACATGTTGGCATGGGGCAAGCTCAGGTTGGTATAAAGAAGCAAAAGAGATGGGATCCCTAGCTTCTAATCAGGCAATTATTCAAAACATCAAAGATTTTGATTCCTTTATTGAAAATATGGGGGAATCCATTCTTCAGGCAGAGGAGATCTATCTTGCAGGTGGAGAACCTTTAGTGATGGAGGAACATTATCTGCTTTTGGATTATTTGATAAAGAATAATGCCACAAAAGTAAGGTTACGTTACAACACAAACTTCTCCAATTTAAAATATAGGGATCATGATGTATTAAAATACTGGAAGCAATTTGAGTCCGTAGAAATCCTGGCCAGTATTGATGCTATGGCAACCTTGGGAGAATATGTCCGAAGGGGGATGAAATGGGACTTATTTCTTGAAAACAGAGAATCGATTCGACAATTACCTCATGTTAAATTTAAAATTGCTCCTACCGTTTCTGTTTTTAATATCCGACATTTACCTGATTTGTATAATTTCTGTTTAGAAAACGAGATCATTGAATCCGATGGGATCTATATCAATATGCTTGAACGTCCGTATCATTTTAATGTAAAGATTCTGCCGAAGGCATATAAAGAAAAAGTACAGAAAGAATACCTTGAGTTTTATCAATGGTTGAACCAAAACAATATTGAAGAAAGCATCTCTGAGAAATTCCAGGAATGCATTGATTACATGATGGCTGAGGATTTGAGGCAGTATTGGCCTAAGTTTATTTTAGAAACAGATAAAATCGATCTAATAAGAAATGAATTCCTATCGGATGTGATATGTTTTGATGGTAGCAAACCTCATACCATTTTCCTTCATTCCCCCTAAATCCCCCTAAATCCCCCTAAATCCCCCTAAAGGTGGACTTGTCACTTCGATTGATGTTGATACTGTACTTATTCTAAATTATCTTAAAAATCAATCAAAATTCGTAACTCTTTGTATCTTGCATGCCTTGTCAGAACGAGATAGTTATACCAGGACTAAACAAGTTAATAACCAAATAAAAAAAGCGATGAAACGAAGTATGTTAATCATTGTTCTGTGCACCCTTGTATCTTTTGGATGGGCGCAGAAGTTTGATGTTAAAGAATTTACATTGAAAAATGGTCTTACAGTTTATCTTCATGAAGACCATACAACCCCTGAAGTTTTCGGAGTTGTATTAACAAAGACCGGTGGTAAAAATGATCCTGCAACAGCAACAGGTATGGCTCATTACATGGAGCATATGTTGTTTAAAGGAACCCAAACCATTGGAACATCCGATTGGGATAAGGAAAAGCCTTTGATTGATTCAATTTTTGCATATTATGACAAATTGGGAGCTACAACGGATGAAGTTCAGCGTGCAGAAATTCAAAAGAAAATCAATGAGTTTTCGGTTGAGGCAGGAAAATTTGCCATCCCAAATGAGATTAGTAATATGATCAAGCAGATGGGAGGAACTAACCTGAACGCTGGTACTGGTCCTGATGTAACCTTATATTACAACTCTTTCCCATCGAATCAGATGGAGCGTTGGTTGGATTTATACAGCGAGCGTTTTTACAATCCTGTATTCCGTTCGTTCCAGGCTGAGCTGGAAGTGGTTTACGAAGAAAAGAATATGTATTCAGACAACTTTATGTCGAATCTGATTCAGAACTTCAATAAGGAAATGTTCAAAAACCACCCTTATGGACAGCAGCCATTAATTGGTACTACAGATCATTTGAAGAATCCATCATTAACAAAGATGAAGGAATTTTATGATACTTATTATGTACCAAACAACATGTCGTTGATTCTTACCGGTGATTTCACCGCTGAAGAAATTATGCCATTGGTTGAAGCGAAATTTGGTAAGTGGGAGCGTGGTGATGTTCCAACACCAAAGACCTGGGAAGAAAAGCCTCTTAATGGACGTGAGTTGGTTGAGGTGAAAATGACTCCTGTAAAATTGGGTATTCTTGGTTTCCGTACAGTTCCTGTGGGGCATAATGATGAAGTTGCGTTGGAAATTGCAAACAGCCTGCTTTCAAACGGTAACCAAACTGGTTTGATGGATGAATTGACGCTTGAAAACAAAGTGATGGCTGCTCAGGTAATCTCGATGCCTTACAATGATCATGGTGCAACCATTATGTTTACAGTTCCTAAAATCATTGGTCAGAAACTTGAAGAAGCTGAAAGTTTAATGCTTGCACAGATTGAAAAGCTGAAAAGGGGTGAGTTCGATGACTGGATGGTTGATGCAGCTAAATTGGAAGCGTATCGTAACCAACAACTGAGCATGGAATCAATCCAAAGTAAGGCCTTATTAATTGCTAATGCTTTCGGTAGAAATATGAGTATCGAAGAATCATTTGCGAAAATTGAGAAAATTAAGCAGGTGACTAAGGAAGATGTGCTTCGTGTAGCTAATAAGTACTACGGAGAAAACTACCTGGCTTTCTTCTCGAAAATGGGATTCCCAAAGAAGGATAAAATGGAGAAACCAGGTTTCGAACCTGTAAAAGGTGAGACCAATCGCGAGTCGGTATTTGCTACAAAATACAATGAAATTCCTTCTGGAAAAGTAGAACTGGACTTGATCAACTTTGATGAGTCTCTGAACCGTACTCCAATTACAAAGAGTGCTGAAATGTTCTATAATAAAAATGAAAAGAATGACATCTTCACCTTAAAAATGATATACGGGGCAGGAGAGTTGGAATTACCTCTTCTTGAATATGCTTCTATGATGATAAATCAAGCAAGTCCTAAAGGAAGGGAACTTAAAGAATTCAAGAACGAGTTTAGTAAAATAGGTTGTACATATGATATCTCAAGCAGTGATTCTTACACCACAATCTCTATTACAGGATTGGATAAAAGTTTTGATAAAGCTGTGGGACTAATTGCTGAATTGATCAACAAGCCAGTTCTAGGACAAGACAAGATGAAGCAATTGCTTGAAGGAGCTAAAGCTGAACGCAAGATGGAAGATGTTGATCCTGCTGCTGTTTCAGGTGCTTTAAAAGAGTTTGTTCTTTACGGAGAAAAGTCTGCATATCTTGATCGCCTTAGTCTTAAGGAAATCAAGAAGCTTACTACGGATCAAATGGTGAGCACATTCGAATCAGCTTTGGCTAATGCTTGTGAGATTCACTATACCGGTTCAACTGATCGTAAGGCAATTGCTCAGTCAATCAAGAAGCACATAACTTTTGCTAAAGAGGTGACGCTTTTTAAAGGTCCTCAAACTCAAGAAATGCAGTTTGAGAATAAGAACGTTGTATACTTCGTTCATAAGAAAAAAGCAACGCAGGCTCAGATTTTGTTTATGATGGAAGGCTCGGAATATACTCCTGAAAAAGTTCCTTACCAGCAGGCATTTAACCAGTACTTTGGTGGTGGTTTCTCTGGTTTAGTTCTTCAGGAAATCCGCGAATACCGCTCAATGGCCTATGGTGCCGGAGCTAATTTCAGAATCCCTGCCCGAAAAGGCGAAAACATGATGTTCGGTGGATTTATCGGAACACAAGCTGATAAGACTTTTGATGCCATCGATATCTTTATGGGTCTTGTAAATGATATGCCTGAAAAATCAGAACGTATCTCATTTATCAAGCCTTACCTTGAAAATTCAATGCTAACTGAGCGTCCACAGCCTCGATACCTGACTCGTCAGATTCGTAATTGGCAATGGAAAGGTTACACTGAAGATCCTGCTGCAATCAAAGAGAAAGCATATAAAGAACTGCGTTTCGATGATATCGTGAAATTCTATAACACCGAATTGAAAAACAAACCAATGACTATTTGTATCGTTGGTGACAAAAAGAAAATCGATGTTAAAGAACTGGAAAAATACGGTGAAGTAATCGTGATTAAAGAAAAGAAGCTATATAAAAAGTAGGATATTTCTTTCTTGATATAGAAAGCAGGGGAGTTATTGATACTTCCCTGCTTTTTTTTGTAATCTGTTATTAGGTTGATGTTTGTAGTTATTGATGGTTATTTATTGTGCCAGGGATTTGATCCCGATAAAGAAGTTGTTAAAAGGGGATATGTTACTTAAAGATATCACTTAATGCAGGGGGAGCAATGAGACCAAGCTCTTTAAGGTTATAGGACTCAGTATGCATGACACAATTATTTGTGTGGTACTATCAAAATTGACTAATATTTAGAAAGCTTTAATGCCATGTGTAGATCAATGCTACTTATTTCTTTTGTTAGCATTTCTGATATAGAAATATATTTTTGTGCAGTGTAAAAATGATTTGTTCTGACTTCTCTGATAATTATTTCTTTAAAGTTTTCATAATTACGTAGATATAGATAACGAGATTCTTTAGTTGTGTAAAATCCGTTTTTTCTAATATGATTACATATTGTAGAATATGATTGTATGGTTTCTTTATCAAAATGTTTATATAGTTCTTTCAAATTTGTGAAATACCCAGTGAGGAATTTGAGTTCAGAAACTAAATTGTTTGAACCACCTTCGTTTAATATTACACCTGTAACTATGTATATTTTAATATTTTTAGCCATTTTATTCTGGAATATGAGCATATATATTGTAGAAACATACTCTTTTCAAGTAAAAGATTCAATTTGTTTCGAATATACGCAATAAAATACAATTTTCTGTTGATAACTAATTGTGAGCTTTTTAGGTCTCAGGTGGTGTTTTGTTTAATTTTGTTATACAAATACAGTGAAAAGGCGCCATGAACTGTACATATTAATAAACTATTAACAATAGGTTGTATGTCAGTTGATGAAATGAAAGATTTAGGGGTTGTATACTATGATTTTGAGAATATCTCTTCTTATCCTGAGATCCTAATAAGAACTCAAAATAGATACATAGAGCTAATCGGATTAGGTTTTTCTAGAGAAGAAATATTGCGGATTATCTTTAATAACTCCAGTTTTCAAAAATCGTTCTTAAGACAAGATATCTTTGAACGATTGAAAGCAGAATTAATGAATTTTGGAGAAGAAGAAATCTAGCTATTAGTATCGATTGTAAACTTGAGTTGCTTCTGCCGTATAAAATAATTAGCTTTGTACGTAAAGAATAGGTGATGGATACAAAATTAACAATACGGCTGGATGATCAGGTGATTCAAAGGGCTAAAGAATATGCCAAAAAACATCGGATTAGTCTGTCTAGGATGATAGAAGCCTACTTAGATTCGTTGACTCAGGATGAGGTCAAAGAGATGGAGATTTCACCATTGGTTGAGAGTTTGAGTGGGGTAATTCAATTGGAAGAAGAAATTGATATAAGGGGGGATTATTCTGATTATCTTGATAAGAAGTACGAATGAAAAAGCTCCTTATTGATACTAATATTATAATTGATTTACTTGCCCGGCGTGAACAGTTTTACCCCGAGGCAGCAAAGCTTTTTACTTTTGCCGACAAAAAGCAGATTAAGCTTTATGTTTCATCCTTATCATTTGCCAATATCAATTACATTCTGCTAAAAGGTTTACATCCTGAAAAAGTGAAGGCAGTTTTGAGAAAGCTTCTTTTAATTGTAGATATACTCCCGTTGGATAAGAAAATTACTTCTCTGGCTCTAAACGATAATAGTTTTCGTGATTTTGAAGATGGACTTCAATACTTTTCGGCCCTGGAGAATAATCTGGATTGTATTATAATCCGTAACCTTAAAGATTTTAAGAATTCCAAGATTCCTGTAATGACTGCTGATCAGTTTTTGAAAAGCAGATGATTAACTTCAATCGCGATTAGTAACTACCAAATAACGAATCAATTACGATTTTTTGTTTATCAATTATTGAAAATCCACATGATTTTTTTAGATGCCGGATTATGAAACCCTATCTTTGCAAGCTAAAATTTGAAGATTATGAATGTTTGGTTTTTATGTAAAGTACGATATGTAAAGGTTGATGAAAGTGGTAAAGAAAAGAAGACTACTGAACCTTATTTGGTAGATGCAGTTTCTTTTTCTGATGCTGAGAAACGTATGTATTACCTGATGGAGCAATATATTCACGGTGAATTTTCAATCACTAATATTGCTAAGACCAACTTTAACGACGTTTTCAATTTCGATGATGCACAGTTGTGGTTTAAATGTAAGGTTACTTACAACGATGTTGATGAGAAAACGGAGAAAGTGAAGCCAATTACCAACTGGGCATTAATTGCTGCTAATGACGTAAAAGATGCTTTTGATCGTGTTCATGAATCATACAAAGAAATGTTGGTTCAGTTTGAAGTGCCAAGTATTCAGGAAAGTCCAATTGTGGATGTATTCCCATATTTCGCAATGGACGACCGGGTGTTGGATGGTGAGTTAAAGCCAATCAACTCTGTTGTAAACTCAGAGTTTGAAACTACTGCAATGACTCCAAATCCTGAGTTCGAAGAGGAAGAAGGTTTTATCAATGAGCTTCCTGAAGACGAACTAAACGGTGAAAAGCCTGTTAGTGTTGAGGAACCAACGGAAGAATAATCGTTGAAATCAACAACAAACAATCATGAACAAAGTATACTACTTAAGCACCTGCAGTACGTGTAAGCGAATTATCGGCGAAGCCGGAATTGACGAACGTTTTGAAATGCAGGATATAAAAACGCAGAAGATTACAGCCGAACAATTGACTCAGATGGCCGCTTTGGCCGGAAGTTATGAGACGTTGTTTAGTCGGATTGCCCGAAAGTATAAGGAGTTGAAGTTGAAAGAGCAAAATCTTTCTGAAGAAGATTATAAAAACTTTATATTGGAGGAATATACGTTTTTAAAGCGTCCGGTAGTATTGATTGGAAATCAGATTTTTATTGGTAATTCGAAGAAGAATGTTGCAGCTTTAACGGAAGCTGTCAATAAAATGTAAATTTCTAGTGTTAATCTGTTAACATAAAGTTTTTGTATTAAGAAATTTACTTTATATTTGCAGAGTAATGATTCTTCAGGGCAGGGTGAAATTCCCGACCGGCGGTTATAGTCCGCGACTCCCGATAAAAAGGGATTGAACCTGTGAAATTCAGGTGCCGACAGTAAAGTCTGGATGAAAGAAGAATGAATATCAAGACTTGCAAGCAATTTCCGGGAAACCGGAAGTCAAGATATTGTATATATGCCCTGAAGTATTGAATGCTTTGGGGCTTTTTATTTTGCCCAATGGGCGAAAAAGCACCAAAGGTTAAAGTAACGGATAAACCTGAGGTCTTTATATGGACGGAATAGAACATAATTACACGACGGAGGATGTACGTTTTATGAAACGTGCCTTGGCACTTTCACTAAAGGGAATGGGCTTTGTTAACCCTAATCCTTTGGTTGGAGCTGTTATTGTCAAAAATGGTGTGATTATTGGCGAAGGTTTTCATGAGAAATTTGGAGAGCCACACGCAGAAATCAACGCTATCCGAAATGCGACTGAATCTGTTGAAAACGCTACTATTTATGTTACTCTCGAGCCATGCTCTCACTTTGGTAAAACACCTCCTTGTTCCTTAGCGATCATCGAAAATAAATTCAAAAAAGTAATTATTGCTATGACTGATCCCAATCCGCTTGTTGCTGGAAGGGGGATGAAAATGATGCAGGAAAAAGGCATCGAGGTTGTAAGTGGAGTGCTTGAAGATGAAGCGAAGAAAGTTAACGAAGTTTTCATTAAATATATTACATGCAAACGCCCCTTTGTTGCGATGAAAACGGCTATGAGCCTTGATGGAAAAATTGCAGCCCATACAGGTGATTCCAAATGGATCAGCAATGAATTTTCCAGAGCAAAGGTGCATAAGTTACGCAACCAGTACGCAGGTATTATGGTCGGGGTGAATACCGTGATTGCTGATGATCCTTCTTTGACTTGTCGAATAGCTGATGAGCAAAGCCGAAATCCGGTGCGTATTATAGTAGATTCTTCGTTGAGAACTCCAATTGATTCTCAAATCCTGGATGTTACTGACGCACGAACAGTGATTGCAATTGCAAGTAAAGTTGATCAGGAAAAGCTGGATTTGTTTAGGGAAAAAGGTGTTGAGATTCTTGAAGTAAAAGAAAACTGTGCTAGGATCGATCTGGATGATTTGATGATGAAATTGGGGGAATTGAATATCGATGGGATCCTGCTTGAGGGGGGGGGGACATTGAATTTTTCTGCTCTTCAGAATGGAATTGTTGATAAAGTATACAGCTTTGTTGCTCCAAAATTTATCGGAGGAGCAAATGCGAAAACTCCCGTTGAAGGAGATGGTATCGAAAAAGTAGCAGATGCTTTTGAACTTGACCCGATTCAACTGGAACAATTTGAAAATGATATTTTGATTACGGGATATATCCGAAAATAATATGTTTACAGGAATAATTGAAGAAATAGGTGTTATTAAAAGCATTAGCAAAGGAAGCAAGTCTTCTCAGCTTTGTATCAAAGCTTCTGAAGTTTTGAAAGATGTAAAGTTGGGTGATAGTATTGCTACAAATGGTGCTTGTTTAACCGTGGTGAGTTTTACATCGACCGAATTTACAGTGGACGTTATGGCTGAGACGGTTCGTAAAACCACTCTACAGAAATTGAATTCTGGAGATCAGGTGAATCTGGAACGTGCTTTACGCATGGGGGATCGCTTGGGTGGTCATATGGTTTCCGGTCACATCGATGGAATCGGAACTATACGAAGCCTTGTGAAGGAAGAGAATGCCGTTTGGGTAACCATTGAGGCTCCAAAATCTATCCTGAAGTATGTTATAGGGAAAGGATCGATTGCCATTGACGGTATTTCGCTCACAGTAGCCCTTGTCGATGACAAGGTGTTTAAGGTGTCGATTATTCCGCATACGGGTGCTGAGACGACCTTGTTGGATAAGAAATCCGGTGATCAGGTGAATTTAGAAAATGATTTGGTAGGAAAATATATTGAGAGATTCATGTTGTTTAAAGATGATTCTAATCCAGATAGCTCTTCAAAGAGTAATGTGGATATGGGATTTTTGGCTGAGCATGGATTTCTATAATCAACTTATGTTTAGAGGGCATAATAAGATGAATAAGATGGAAGGTTTTAATACAATAGAGGAAGCTCTGGAAGATATTCGCCAGGGTAAGATGGTTATTGTTGTTGATGATGAGAATCGCGAGAACGAAGGGGATTTGATCATTGCATCCGAAAAAGTTACTCCTGAGGCAATCAATTTTATGGCTAAACATGCCGGTGGATTGATTTGTATGCCAGTTACTAAGGAAAGACTTGAAGATCTGAAAATAGGGATGATGGTAGAGCAGAATACGGATTCACTTCGTACAGCTTTTACTGTTTCTATTGATGCTTCGGATTGTAAGACTGGGATCTCAGCTTTTGAGCGGGCTCATACCATTCAGAAGGTGTTGGATCCAAACGCTAAGCCAGGGGATTTCAATCGTCCGGGACATATCTTTCCTTTAGAAGCAAGAAAAGGTGGAGTTTTAGTACGTGCTGGACATACTGAAGCAGCTGTTGATTTAGCTCGTATGGCCGATTTATACCCTTCAGGTGTGATTTGTGAAATCATGAATGATGATGGTAGTATGGCTCGTGTTCCTGAATTGATGGAATACAAAAAGAAGCATGACCTGAAATTGATTACCATTGCCGATATGATAAAATATCGCCGTGATAAAGAGCGTATGGTTGAACGCATTTCTGATGCTTCTTTGCCAACAAAACATGGTGAGTTCCGTGCCTACGGTTTTGAAAATAAAATGAATGGTGAACATCATGTTGCTGTTGTAATGGGGGATATTCAGCCAGACGATGAGGTATTGGTTCGAATTCATTCGGAATGTCTTACCGGTGATGTCTTTGGTTCGCTTCGCTGCGATTGTGGTGAGCAATTGGATGAAGCAATGGGTAAGATTGGAGCTGAAGGAAAAGGTGTTGTTTTATACATGCGTCAGGAAGGTCGTGGTATTGGTTTGTTGAACAAACTTAAAGCCTACAAACTTCAGGATCAGGGAATGGATACTGTACAGGCAAATGAGGCTTTAGGTTTTCCTGCTGACTTGAGAGATTATGGTATTGGAGCCGAGATTCTTGCTGATTTGGGTGTGAAGAAAATACGACTGATGACCAATAATCCCAAAAAAATATCCGGGTTATCAGGCTTTGACCTGAAGGTTATTGAACGTGTTCATATCGAGATGAATCATCACGAAGAAAATGAGTTCTATATGGAAACAAAGGCAAAGAAAATGGGCCATATGCTTAAAATGCCTAAGATCCACGTTTAGTATTTTATTAATTTAACTTTTGAAAGAAATTGAATAACAACATAATACCAAAAGAGATGAAAGTATACGAGGGCAAATTAGTAGCCGAAGGTGCCAAATTTGGAATCCTGGTAGGCCGTTTTAATGAATTTATTGGTGGTAAATTATTAAGTGGTGCTATTGATGCATTAAACCGTCATGGTGCTTCAGGCGATAACATCGAAATAACATGGGTACCTGGTGCATTTGAAATGCCTCTTGCTGCCAAAAAAATGGCTCAGAGTGGGAAGTACGATGCAGTTATTTGTTTGGGTGCTGTAATTCGTGGTGCTACACCTCATTTCGATTATGTTTCTGCTGAAGTAACCAAAGGTATTGCCAGCGTGTCTCTTGATACTGGTCTTCCAGTAATTTTTGGTGTATTAACTACCGATACCATCGAGCAAGCCATCGAAAGAGCAGGTACTAAAGCCGGTAACAAAGGTTTTGATTGTGCCGTTACGGCTATTGAAATGGTGAACTTACTGAAGCAATTTTAGGTCCACATTCAATATAAAAAAACAATACGTAGTGGCACGACTATATGCGTGCCACTGCTATATCCAATTTTTTCCTGTACATGCCAAAAACCAATCAAAAGAAATTTCGCACGCTGGATGTATTCCTGATTTCAGCAGCCCATATGTTGCATGATGTTTTTTCATCATTTCTGGCACCACTGCGACCACTTTTGATTGATAAGTTTGACATGTCCTTATTCCAGTCATCTTTACTGGATATCTTTCAGCGCATACCCAATCTGTTCAATCCAATCATTGGAATTATTGCTGAAAAAGCTCCTGCACGATATTTTGTGATTGTGACACCTGCAATTACCGCTGTAACCATGAGTTTACTCGGTGTGGCTCCAACGTATACCATGTTAGCCATTCTGTTGTTTGTGATGGGTTTGAGTGGTGCTTTTTTTCATGTGCCAAGTCCGGTGATGATTCGAAAGGTCGCCGGAGAGCGTATTGGTAAAGGAATGAGTTGGTATATGGCAGGAGGGGAGATTGCACGTACCCTTGGACCTCTTGTAATTACAGGGGCGGTTTCCTGGTGGACTTTGGAAGGAACCTGGAAGTTGATTCCATTTGGATTGGTGGCATCTTTTATTTTATACCTGCGATTACGAAAAATTCGAATTAGTGGAGAGTTTAGTCATGAAGGACAGCAAAGCAATCTAAAAGAAGCTTGGAAGAAATATTATCCTTTCTTGTTGATTTTATTTGGATTAACACTTTTCCGTTCTTTAATGAAATCAAGCCTTACCGCTTTTTTACCTACGTATTATTACAATGAATTGGGTAAGAGTCTGTTATTTTCCAATTCAGCACTTACCATTCTTCAACTTGCTGGAGTCTTTGGGAGTTTATTCTCTGGGACACTTTCTGATAAATTTGGCCGCAAAACCGTACTATTGGTAATCACACTTATAACACCAATTTTATTGATTGCTTTTACACAAGCAAACGAAATCATGGCGTTTCCTCTTCTTATCCTTTTGGGCTTTTTTATTGTTGCTCCCATGCCGGTTATACTTGCCGTAATTCAGGATTTTAAAGGCGAACATCCTGTGTTTATCAATGGAATGTATATGATGATCAGCTTTATAACAGGATCACTGGCGGTGATGGTTTCCGGTTATTTAGGTGATATTCTGGGATTGAAAATAACTTTTGTTATTACCGCTATTGTTTCTCTGGGGAGTATTCCTTTTATTCTGAAATTGCCGAAAGCCGGAAAATAGGGATTAATCTCTATTCCCCTAAATTATCCTTATTTTTATAGAAGATTGAACCAATACAATCCATTCTTGTTGCATTGTTGAACCAAACACAATACATGACACGAGAGATTAAAAGCACCAACAATAAAGCGTTACAGATAAATCTGGATCCTACTAATTATGGAACGATAGCTGAGATTGGTGGAGGGCAGGAGGTTTCACGTAAATTTTTTCAGGCCGGAGGAGCATCCGGTACTATTGCTAAAACCATTTCTGCCTACGATAAATCCTTTTCCGACCATATTTATAATAAGGGGGTACCTGATCGTTATGTCTCAGAAAATCGTTTGGATAAAATGCTTTACAGGGAATATACCGATCTTGTGGGGACTCTTGGTAATCAAGAGGGACGCAAAGCTTGTTTCTTTGCCTTTGCGAATACGGTAACAACTTTAAACTATGTAAAAGATAATTTCGCACATGGGTGGATTGGTATGCGTTTTCAGTTAGAAAATGGAGGTGAACCAAACTATATTGTCCTTCATGTTACTTTACTGGAAAATGATGCTCTGCTGCAGCAAAATACGTTAGGTGTTTTGGGTGTAAATTTAATTTATGCCTGCTATTATTGTAATAATGACCCGAATGATTTGATTCAATCTTTGATGGATAACCTGAGTAGTGAACAACTGGAAATTACGATGATGCGTTTAACAGGGCCTGACTTCAAGGATGTTGATAATCGTATCCTGGGGGTGCAGTTGGTGAAGAACGGAATGACGAAAGCAATTATGTTCGACCGCTATGGGAATGTTCAGGAGCCGGTTGATTTGTTGTATAAGAAGAATGTGCTGGCTTTTAGAGGTAGTTTCAGACCTGCAACGTATGTTACTACCGATATGCTCAAGACCAGTTATGCCATTTTCAAGGAAGACGAGGATTATGATCGGGATAATACCATTTCGTTGTGTGAGATGACTCTGCATAACCTTTTGGATGAAGGGGAGCTTGATGAACGTGATTTTCTGGATCGCGTTGATATTCTGAACCGCTTGGGGCAGAGTGTAATGGTTTCCAATTTTAGTGAATATTATAAGTTGGTTGATTACTTTTCTCAGTTTAAAATTATTAAAGTCAGGATTGTTATGGGAATACTGACCTTTATTAAAGTGCTGAACGAGAAGTATTATTCCAATTTGAAGGGGGGGATATTGGAGGCTTTTGGGAAGTTGTTTCCGGATAATATGAAGCTATATGTCTACCCTGCATTGAAAGAAGATAAAAGTGATTTGTTGATGTGTAGTGACTTAGAACTGGATGAGGATACTTATTTGTTGTTACGTTACTTACAAACTAAAAGAAAAATTCTTGAGATCGAAGATGTAAGGCCAGATCGGTTACATATCTTCCCTAAGGATGTTATGAAAATGATTCGCGAAAAAAACAGAGTATGGGAATTTATGGTTCCCAAAGCAGTTGTGAAAATCATTAAGAAAAGGAAGCTTTTGGGGTATTCTGACTAAGAAAATGAAAACAGATTACAGAGGGTAAGACTAAATTGATATTTTTGTCCCACCAAATTTCAATTCAATGAATTATATTAATTGCGAGATCTTAACTGAAAAAATTATTACAGAAGAAAGTTTACAAATTGTTGACTTACGTATGCCGAAGCAATACGCTGAGCATCATATAACAAATGCTGTTAATATTCCCCGAAAAGAGTTTTTACAAAACCTGAATAAGGTCGATCTGGCGCAACCAATTATATTGTATTGCATGTTCGGACAGAAATCGGACGAAGTAGCTTTGTTTCTTGAGAAGAAATATAAAGAAGCTACGGTATATTGTCTCGAAGGCGGGTATGAAGAATGGTTGAGTCAGGTGGTTAAGTGATTTTCCTAATTTTCTAAAATATTAGGATACTAAGTTGTAATATTATAAATTCGCAAATCTAGATATGTATATAATAGATTGTCTGAATGAAATATCTAAATGCTATACAGCTGAAAGAATTGATGGGAAGAGAACCTGATATACAATTGATCGATATCAGGGACCGTGAGGATTTTGGTATTGCTTTTATTTCTGGTTCAATCAATATTCCCAGGTTGGAAGTTGACAAACATATTCAACGTTTTTCCAGAGATAAATCAGTTGCTATAATATGTCGTTTTGGTACAAAAAGCAGTGGTGTGGCACGCAAATTTATTGAAGCCGGTTTTCCAGCAAATAAAGTTTATATACTGGATGAGGGGATCTTATCGTGGGCAGTTGAAGTAGATCCAACCATGCCCGTTCATCTGTTATAAAAAAAAAGCACTGATTTGTGAATCAATGCTTTTTTTTCAAGTGCCTATTATTAGAAGCTTCGAAACATCCTGGAATATTGATAGCCAGGATTTTTTATGTTCACGTCTAAGTAGTATCCGAAAGGAGTTAAGATTACTTCATATTTTGAAGCTTCCATTCTACTCTTGGTAATTTCTAATAGCTTTTTAGCAAACTCAGGAGTTGATCTACTTTCTGATAAGTGGGTGAAAGTATGTAAAAGGATGTTTGTCGTGTTATTTTTCTGAGCAGCATATTTAAGGTGTTTTAATAGTACCTGCTCAATACCTGTGTCAAGTTCATCCTTTTCCTCCGCATGTATAAAAGCGATCAGGATATCCGAGTAGGATTGTTGGTAGTCACTGGCTTCTACTTCTTCAATCTTTTTTTCAGCGAGATTGTAAGTGAATTCATTGGCATACATCATCAGTAATTTCATAGGTCAAGGATTTGCTACTCTCAAATATATGAAGAAATATGCTTATGGGAACATAAAAACTATCGAGTATTTTGTAAAAATATTAATTTGTTGATATTCCATTAGTTGAAGGACTTATTCATCGGAAACATCGAGAAGTGTCTTGCGATAAGCATTAAAGATGTTCGCTCTGGAAACAAAACCGATGTACTTCCCCTTAAATACCACCGGGAGGTTGTAGTTGCCTGTACGGTTGAATTTCTCCAGTACAGTTTGCATAGACTCATGTGGTGAAACTTCTTCTGGAGATTGAATGATGTATTCCGAAATTGGGTGATCGTATAAAGTTTGATTAAACATATCCTCACGGATGTCATCCAGAACAACAAGACCGATATATTTATTGTTTTCCTCAACTACAGGGAAAATATTTCGCTTTGATTTAGCTACAACTTTTGTCAGGTCCCCTAATGTACTATTGGGAGAAATCGTTTTCAAATCTTTATCGATGAGATTGCTCACTTTAAGAAGGGTTAACACCGTTTTATCTTTGTGATGCGTTATTAAATCTCCACGTTGAGCAAGTTCACGTGTGAAAATGGAATGAGGATCAATCGTTTTTACCGTAATGAACGATATGCAGGTTGTGAGCATCAAGGGAACAAAAAGGGCATATCCACTAGTCATTTCTGCAATCAGAAAGATAGCTGTTAATGGTGCGTGCAGAACACCACCCAGTACACCTGCCATTCCAACTAATGTGAAATTTGTTTCACTTAAATGTTTGTCCCATCCCATTTGGTTGAACGCCCGGGAGAAGATAAATCCCGATAATCCCCCCATAACTGCCGCTGGAGCAAATATTCCACCTATACCTCCGGCTTCGGTGGTTAAGGTGGTTGCTATGACCTTTAATAACATGATCATGCCAATTACTCCTAAAACCATCCAGGGATTATCTTTTAATGTGTAAAAGAAAGAGTTGTTTAGCAGGTCTTCACTATTACCAGATACTATGATCCGTATCATGGCGTAACCCTCACCAAAAAGTGGTGGGAAGATAAAGATTAGGATACCGAGTAGCAAACCTCCTAAAAGTGTTTTGTTGAAATAGTAATGGTAGCGATCCATGAAATTGGCAAGCCAATAATGAGTAGCATTAAAATACAAAGAGATTAATCCGGTGACTATACCTAGAACAAAGAAAAATGGAATATCAGAAACAAAAAAGCCCTCAGTTAAACTGAAATTAAAAAGGAAGCGTTCGGCAAGCAGTAATTTTGTGGTTATTGCTCCTGTTACTGATGCGATAGAAAGAGGTATGATTGAAGCAGTAGTTAAGTCGAGCATCAACACCTCTAAGCTAAAAATTACAGCAGCAACGGGGGTGGTGAAAATAGAGGCCATGGCACCGGCAGCCCCACATCCAATAAGTAGTGTTCTGGTTTTGTAATTAAGTTTGAATATTTGTCCCAATCCTGACCCAATAGAGGAGCCGCTGGCAATAATAGGGGACTCTAAACCAATACTTCCGCCGAAACCAGCAGTTAATGTACTTCCGAAAATGGATGAGAAAAACTTATGTGTTCGCATTTTTCCATCAAGTCGGCTGATGACGAATAAAATCCTGGGGATTCCCTGACGGGTTCGATCATTGATGATATACTTGATCAGAAATACGCATAACAATATTCCGATCAAAGGATAAATAACGTACAAATAGTTTTGGGATTCCATATGAAATTGTGCCGTGAGTAGATCTTCGATCAGGAAGACGCCACTTTTGAGTAGATAGGCTGCCAAACCTGAAAGAATTCCAATAAAAGCACTGATAATAATCAGGAAATACTGCTCATCAATGGTTTTGCTTCGCCAAATATTGAACCGACTAACCAATGATTGTTTTTTCATGCGTTTTTTTGATGATGAGCTATACAAATATATGGAAATTCACGTGGAGTTCTGATAAAACAAAAGGATATAAAAAAAAGGAATCCATTTCTGAATTCCTTTTCTGGGTGGAAGATCGGGTTCGAACCGACGACCTCTGGAACCACAATCCAGCGCTCTAACCAACTGAGCTACAACCACCGTGTCATTGCGAGTGCAAATATACAACAAATACTTTTCGCTCCAAGAGAAATGTGAAAAAAAATAAAACTTTTTTTGGCTTTGAAACGTCCTTGTAGCAAGGGGTGTGTGTAATTGTGTTTATTATCAAATGATTACCATTTTCTTCGTTTTTTATTATTTCTTGTCATACCGGATTCATAAGCCGGGCAGAACTCACTTTTTCTGGAAAATAAACCACATTTTCCTTTTTTCAATCGGAAGGTAATGGATGCGTAAACATCAAATCCTTTAAATTGTGTTTTATTAAATAGCATTCCCAGGTTGTCAGACCCAATACTTAGGAAGCGATATTTTATAAATAGCCCAATTCGTGGATTATGATAATCATACATTAATAAAGGCAGAGCTACTTCAAAATGCTTATACTCAAACCGTGGCGTGAATGCTATAACAGCAGGGCGAAGAGGGACATTTCTATTATATTGGAATCCATGAATCCAGGTTGTATTCAGATGAAATCCATTTTTTAACTTGAAATCAGCCTGGATGCTAAATGCAGAGGCAAGATATGCCTGATATGATTCAGCAGAAATTGATCCTTCATTTTTAAAAATATTCTGATTCAGAGAATCAATCATGTTGTTAAGACCATTGAATTGATAATGGTTCAACCCATACCAGGTGTTACTCCCATTCTCAAAGTTCTTTGATTTCCACGAATTTTGATCAAATTTAATGGCTCCTATATCCAGAATTGAAAAGCCGATCCTGTAGTCATAATCCTGATAAGGAATTTCGCAGGGACGTTTATTGTAGGTCTTTTTATATCCTTTGTCTCTGAAATAATAGGTTAGACCAATATCAAATCCCCAACCTTTTCCTTTAATCAAAGGATTAATAAATTCAAAGTTATTTGTTTCAGGATTGAATGTTAATGCCGATTGTAATGTCATATCCATATTATGGATAGCTAGGGTGCCATTATCCACAGGAGTAAAATTTAAATTATTGAATTGAATGTTTAAATTGGTGAGTCCGTATAGGCGCTTTAGATTTAGCCCGATAGCCAATCGATGGTGAAATTCCTGTCTGAGCATATATGAATAACCCAGATTAATCTCATTCCATACCATTGCATTCATTTTAACATTTTCATTTTGTATGAGTTTTCCATGGTAAGGCGTGTAACTCAAAGCCTCATTCAGCATAAATACAGTTAATTCACCCGAGAAACCTCTAATGTAAAACTGTTCGCGGATTGTTGTTCGTAACGAAAATGCGTGACGTTTGTGGATATAACTTATAGATGGTAATGTGATGCTAAAATTGTTGTAAATCCCGGTTCGTTTATTGGTGTCCAGCCTAATCTGATCCATTAAATCTAGATTACTGGTTCCACTAATCAATTCACTAAAGGTTGTTTTACTAAGGTCCAGGTGGATATTTCGGGAATTCACATGAGCACCTAATCCAATTAGGTTGAATTCCAGGTAGTTTTTCGAATTGTGCAAAGATGAAGGATTAATAGCAGCGCTATAAGTGACGTGATTATTACCACTAATTAATCCCAGCATTTCCTGCCCATTTACAAAACTATTAATCAATAGTAATCCTATCAAAATCAGTTTTCGCATGTGTTGTTCTCTTTTGAAAAGACTTCTCCCCCTAGTAATAATCAGACCCGGATTTATTTAAAAGTTGCCTTGATATTTGCTTTCAATGTGAAATTTCCTGATTCGCTACACATTTACTATATTTATTGCCGGGTATGACTCTTAATAAAACTAACATTAAGATCATTTTATTGTTTTTCACTTAAAACCGCCTTTATGAATAGTACTTGGAAATCTGTCCTTTGGTGGATATTTGCCTTTTTGTTTACGGTAAGTATTGCTATTTATCAACGTTTGACCGGACCAACACACCCTATAAGAGGGGAAGTTGAAATAAATGATGAATTAATAAAGTATAAATTAATTACATCCCATGGTGGCGATTTGGATGCTCCTATTCAAATACAGTTAGGGTCACAACAACTGGAAGGTAAATTAATCTACCGAAGATTTAAGAGTAGTGATTCATGGATTGAGAAGAGCTTTGTTAAAAACGAAGAGCATTTGATTGCATTTTTGCCGCATCAGCCTCCAGCAGGTAAACTGGAGTACAACGTGATGTTATCCTTGGGCGAAAACCATTATAAGTTAAACGATGAACCTGTTGTTATTCGCTTTAAAGGTGAAGAGCCTGGTTGGGTTTTATTGCCGCATATTTTATTCATGTTTATGGCGATGCTGTTCAGTACCCGTACAGGGATCGAAGTTTTGATAAATGGTAAATATACATACGCTTATACCTGGACTACAATTATTACATTATTTATTGGGGGCTTGATTTTAGGACCTGTACTTCAGAAATATGCATTTGGAGATTATTGGACCGGGTGGCCTTTTGGAGGGGACCTGACAGATAATAAGACACTGGTCTCTTTTATATTCTGGGTTATTGCCGTATTTTCGCTCAGAAAGAATCGAAATAAGAAAACATGGGTGGTTGTAGCCGCAATTGTTATGCTGGCTATTTATTTTATTCCACACAGTATGTTTGGGTCAGAATTGGATGTTGAAAGTGGTCAGGTGGTTACAGGCCGAAACTAAGACTAACGGGTATGAGTTTGATTATAATATTTATTCTGGGGATTACTGTTGTAATCTCTTTTATGGCATTTTCAAATAAGGAACTATTCTATAAATTAAGTTTTAATCCTTATAGTATACATGAACGAAAGCAATGGTATCGTTACCTGACGTATGCTGTAATTCATGCCGATTGGATTCATTTAGCCATCAATATGTATGTGCTTTACATGTTCTCCGATCAGGTTCTTAATAGCTTTTTGCTAAATTTTGGATATAAGGGATATTTATTCTTCATTCTACTTTATGTAGGGGGGGTAGGGTTTTCTGTAGTAAAGGATTATACTCAGCATAAGAATGAACCGATGTACAATGCTGTGGGTGCTTCGGGAGCTGTATCAGCAGTAGTTTTTGCTAGCATTATTATCTTTCCTGCCCAAAAGCTTTTTATTTTTCCCATACCCATTCCATTGCCAGCATATGTAATGGGAGTACTTTATCTGGGGTATTCAGCTTATATGGCCAAAAGAGGTAGGGATAATATTGGTCACAATGCGCACTTTTGGGGAGCTGTATTTGGTGTGGTATTTACCTTGATATTAAAGCCTGCTTATTTTACTCAATTCATTCAGAGTCTATAAAGCATGTATAATACACCTACTAAACTCTGGTCTCAAAACCTTTAAAAGCCTAAAAAAATGAATCTGAAATTGTTTTACAGAAGTGCTGGGCCTGCAATAAGGATTGCGTTAATCTATTTTGTACTTAGCTTTCTATGGATCTATTTTTCAGATCAATTAATCTACAGTACCTCTTCAGATCCTGAGGTGTTAACGAGAATCCAAACCTATAAGGGTTGGTTTTTTATAACCTTCTCTTCGGTAATTATTTATTTTCTTATTTATTCTGAAATACGAAAGAAAAATAAAATTATAAAGCGCATTAATGAATCTGAACTGTGGTATAATAAATTGGTTTCAAGCATCCCTGATGTTGATGTGTTTTTGTTTGATACTGAATTAGAAGTTTTACTTGCTCAGGGCCAGGAAATAACAGATTATTCAACTCCTTTATCCGATTTTGTAGGGAAAAAAACAAATGAGATAATGAATGGTGAATTCGGGAAAATGATACTTCCAATGTTTCATCGAATTATCTCTGGTGATACTGTTTATACTGAATATGAGTATAATGGCCAATGGTTATTGCTAAGTGGTGCACCGGTATTTGATGATGATAATAATATCGATGCAGGAGTGATTATTTTGTTGGATATCACCAACAGAAAAGAAAAAGAACAACAAATAATTGAAGCAAAAGAGAGAGCTGAAGAAGGTGACCGTATAAAGACAGCCTTTATTTCAAATCTTTCGCATGAAATACGTACACCTATGAATGGAATCCTGGGATTTACTGATCTGATAACGGAGGATGATCTTACCAAAATTCAGAGAATAAAGTATGCTGAGATTATTCGAAACAGTACCAATCAATTAAAAGGAGTTATTGAAAGTATAATTCAGATTTCCAAACTCCAAACCGGCCAGGTTAGGATTAATAAAAGTATGTTGGATTTGAATGATTTTATGCTACATCTTTTTGAAACAGTGAAAGGAGATGATCAGCTACAATTGAATAATAGTCAACTGCTTTTAAATAATCTTTTATTTGAAAAGTCGAATCTTATTCATACCGACCCGGTTCTTTTATTAGAAGTATTTACACACCTTATTAGTAATGCTATTAAATATACTATTGATGGGAAGATTGTAGTTGGATGTAAAGAAAGTAAAGATTCTACTGATGAAATAGTGTTTTTTGTGTCAGATACAGGTATTGGAATAGAGGAAGATAAACAAAAACAGATTTTTCATACATTCCGTCAGGCTGAAGATCCACATACCAGAAAATACGGAGGAATTGGTTTGGGGTTGAGTATAGCAACCGGTTTAGTGAACTTGTTGGGGGGCAAAATTAAACTTGAATCTGAAGAAGGCAAAGGGAGCACCTTTTATTTCAGCATCAAACAATCATTGAATGAAGATATTACTATCGATAATCAATTACCTGTTGCAAAAAAGATTTACGACTTCTCAGGAAAAAGTATAATGATTGTTGAAGACGTAAAACACAATAGCGAACTTTTCAGAATCATTCTGAAAGCATCAGGGGCAAATCTGATTTTTACAAAAAATGGTCAGGAAGCGATTGATGTTTGTGAAGCAAATAAAAATATTGATCTAATCTTGATGGATCTACGAATGCCTACTATGAATGGTTTTGATGCTACCCGAGTCATTAAAGATCGATTCCCGGAAATTATTATAATAGCCCAAACTGCATATGCGGGACCTAAGGAAATTAAAGAATCATTTGATGCCGGGTGTGATGACTATATTGAGAAACCAATACACCGATTGAGACTTCTAAAGCTTTTGGAAAAACATTTATGTGGGTAAAAGGAGATAAAGTGAATCGTTTTTGAATTGGTTTTTATTCTTCTAATCGAACAAATTTGTGTTCCCATCCCATGTGGATCATTATTGGATTCCAATATTCAGGGAATTCTGCAATAATTTCAATTTTTTCATTGGTAAGAGGATGTTCAAATGAAAGCTTTCGGGCATGAAGCAAAAGATTATGACAATCTAGTTTTTCTGCAAAGAAACGATTATGATCTCGGTCACCATGTTTCTTGTCCCCAATGATGTAATGACGTAAATGTCCGAAATGTTGACGGATTTGATGCCATCGTCCGGTTTCCGGATTTGCTTCAACCAATGTATAGCGGGCTGTATTATATATTCCTACGGCCTCATTTAACTCAGCATGTGCAAGTGGGGTGTAGTTAGTGATTGCATCTACTCGTGATTTTCCGGTTTCCTTCTTTACTGGATTGTCCAATCGGCCGCCTTCCATTAAATGACCTCTGATAACGGCCAGATATTGTTTGTGAATAGTATTTTCAATAAACATTTTTGTGAAAAAAGGGAGCAGAGTCTTATTCGTGACAAACAAAAGGACACCACTAGTTTGTCTGTCAAGACGATGAACTGCAAAGACATGCTGCCCAACCTGGTCGCGCAATTTTTGCTGTGCCGATTCCGTTGCATTTGCGGCAAAACCAGAAGGATGCGTTACCCAACCGGCCTCTTTGTTGATCGCTATAATATCTTTATCCTGGTATAAAATCTCCGGCATAATACTTATTTCAGCTCGCAAAAATAGTTAAAAATTTTTCGGAGCGATTATTACTTTTTGCTGAGGTTGATAAAGATTACAAAAAGGCTTGTCTTTAATGCGATTATTTGGTTATTTTGGTGTCCTTGTTTTTAAAGAGAGTGAATGTATGATAAAATCATAATAGTATAAACCGAGTTTATTACAGTCATAAAAAACAAACCATGAAGAAAATTACTAGCTTGATTGCCATATTTGTATTAGCAATCTCTATGTCGTGGGCACAATCGCCTGCTGATATAAAAGTACCTTTTGATGAGCAAACCCGCGTTGGAAAACTTGAGAACGGACTAACCTACTATATCCGTCATAATGAAAAACCCGAAAACAGAGTGGAGATGCGCTTGGCTGTAAATGCCGGCTCGGTCCTTGAATCTGATGAACAGCAAGGGTTGGCCCATTTTGTCGAGCATATGTGTTTTAATGGTACCAGTCATTTTGAGAAAAATGAATTGGTGAATGTTCTGGAACGTATGGGAATGAAATTTGGTGGTGACTTAAATGCATATACCAGTTTTGATCAAACGGTTTATATGTTAAAAGTACCTACTGACAATCCTGGCTTGATTGATACAGCCATTATTATTCTCGAAGACTGGGCAAACAATCTGACCATGTCTGACGAAGAAATCGATAAAGAACGTGGTGTGATTTCTGAAGAATGGCGTTTAGGACTTGGAGCCAACGACCGAATGCGTAAACAATATTTCCCGATCATGTTAAATGGTTCCAAATATGCTGACCGCTTGCCGATTGGTAAAATTGATGTTATCCAAAACCATGAATATGAAACATTGAGAAGCTTTTATCGCGATTGGTACCGTCCCGAACTGCAATCTGTTGTTATTGTTGGGGATATTGATGTTGACCAGATGGAGACAAAGATCAAAGAGCATTTTTCCTATATGAAAAATCCTGAAAATGCACCAGAACGTGTTGAGTTTGATATTGATAATAATGACGAACCATTAGTCGCACTTGCTACCGATAAAGAAGCTAGTTATACCCTGTTACAGGTTATGACCAAACTTCCTTCCAAAGATATTGAGAACCTTGTTGATTATCGAGAGGACATGATGGCTGGATTATATAATCAAATGATTAACGATCGTTTTACTGAAATCACTCAAAAAGCGGATGCTCCATTTATGTATGGCGGTTCAAATTATGGAGGATTTCTTAGCCGTGCAAAAGACGCTTTAAGTTTTATGGCTGTGCCAAAAGCTAATATGATTGAAAAGTCTCTTGAAGTGGTTATTACTGAACGTGAACGTGCAAAACGTCATGGTTTTGGTTATAGCGAGCTGGAACGTGCAAAAGTTAATTTACTTGCATCTTTAGAAAAACAAGCAAACGAAGCTGATAAAACTCCATCGGATAGAATTGCTGATGCTTTTGTTTACCATTACCTGGAAAATGAACCAGTACCTGGTGCAAAAATTGAGTATATGCTTGCTCAGCAATTGTTGCCAACTATTGGTGTTGATGAATTGAATGGCTTCACAAAGCAATGGTTCATCGATAACAATATGACGATTTTAATAACAGCTCCAGAACGTGAGGATGTTGTGGTTCCATCAAAAGAACAATTATTGGCTGTTGTTGAAAAAACAAAGGCAATGAAAGTTGATGCCTATGAAGACAAGTCAAATGATGCACCGCTTTTAGCTGTTGAACTAAAGGGGGGCAAAGTAATAGAAACAAAAGTGAATGAAGAATTCGAGTATACTGAGATCGTTTTATCTAATGGTGTACATGCTATTTTGAAACCAACAGAGTTTCAGAATGATGAAATCAAGATGAATTCATTTGCCTTTGGAGGAAACTCTGTTTTTGAGGATGAAGAAGTAATGAATTTTAATTATTTGGATGGAATCATTGGTTCTAATGGTATTGGTGAATTTGATGCCATTTCTTTGGATAAGAAATTAAGTGGTAAGGTGGTAAGAGTAAATCCTTCCGTTAACAAGTATAGTTCATCTATTAATGGTTCGGTTGCTCCTAAGGATCTTGAAACCATGTTACAGTTAACTTATTTGTACTTCACCTCACCGCGTCAGGATGATGAAGCTTTTGCGTCATTTGTTTCTAAAATGGAAAATCAATTCAAATTTATGGCTGCGAATCCCCGAATGCAATTTAATAAAAAGCTGGTTGAATTGATGTATAACAATGACCCTCGTATTGTAATGCTTCCTACAGAAGAGCAATTTGCTGAGATTAAGCAGGAACGTGTTCTTGAAATGTACAAGGAGTTATTTGCGAATGCTGCTGATTTTAAATTTGTATTTGTTGGTAACTTCGAGATGGATAAAATGATCCCTATGTTGGAAAAATACCTGGGTAGTTTGCCTGCAAATGAAAGTAAAAGTGAATACAAGAACCGTCTGCGCCTTATTCAAGATGGAATTACTGAAGAAACGGTTTTTGCTGGTCAGGAGCATCAAAGTACAGTTGGAATCTACATGAGCGGTGATTTTGATTGGAATGCTAAAGAACGTCTTCAAATGGCTATGCTTAAGAATGTGTTAAGCATAAAATTGAGAGAATCTATGCGAGAAGATCAGGGTGGTGTTTATGGTGTTGGTTCACGCATTAATGTGAATTCGACTCCTGTTCCTAATTATGCCATAACTGTATCATGGGGTTGTGATCCGGATCGAGTGGATGAATTGGTGGAAACGGTTTTCACTCAAATGAATTTTATCATCAATGATGGACCTACCGATGATGAAATTAACAAAACGCGTGAAGCACTGATTCGTCAACGTGAAGCTGATATGAAAGAGAATAAGTGGTGGTTAAATAAGCTTGAAGATGTTTATTATCAGGATGAACAACTGATCTCTTTCGATGAGTTTAAGTCTTCTGTTGAGAATGTTTCAGCCAAAGACCTGAAGAAAATGGCCAAGAAGTACTTTACTTTAGACAATTATGTTAAGGTTGTTCTTCGCCCGGAAAGTGAAAAGAAATAATCTGTTACAGATTTTGAAATGATGAACCGCCTATCCTGACTTGTTTCAGAATAGGCGGTTTTTTTTGAGAGATGAAGTCACATTCAGAAATTATATTACCTTTGCCGTTTCAAAAGAATTTGGATGATCATAAAAGAGCGTATCATACAAAGTGTTAATGTTAAGCAACTTATCCTCGAAAACGATTTGCTTATAGATACACTACGCTCTGTTTCCGAAGCATTTATCACAACTTTTAAGAACGACGGTAAAGTATTCTTCTGCGGAAATGGCGGAAGTGCGGCTGATGCTCAACATCTTGCTGCTGAACTTTCCGGGCGCTATAATTTTGATCGTCCTCCCTTATACAGTGAAGCACTTCACGTTAATTCATCCTATATTACTGCCGTAGCAAACGATTATAGTTACGATGAGGTTTATGCCCGAATGATCGATGCCGCTGGTCGTGAAGGTGATATTCTGGTTGCTATTTCTACATCTGGTAATTCTGGAAATATTATCAAAGCGGTAGAGAGGGCTAAAGAAAGAGGTATGATCACCGTTGCGATGACTGGTGAATCAGGAGGTAAAATGAAAGACCTTGCCGATTTCTTATTAAATGTGCCATCACAAGATACTCCAAGAATTCAGGAAGCTCATATCCTGCTTGGACATATTATTTGCGAGATTGTTGAAACCCAAATATTTCAACAACAACAGCAACAACAGACCCAACAGCAGCAGCAACAGCTGCAGTAATTTTTCCTTTTACATAAGGTTTTATTAAAAAAAGATTCAATAACTGGAAACAGTTATTGAGAAGGTTGTTTATTTTAGTTGTTATAAGTTATTGATTAAAGAATTTGACATGATATTAAAAGATTTACAAATTGATAATAACTGGAGTTTATTCCTCGATCGCGACGGAGTTATCAACAAGCGACTGATGGCTGATTATGTGAAGTCGGTAGGTGAATTCGAATTCCTTCCTGGTGTACTTGATGCATTGGCCTTTTTCAGCAAACAGTTTAAATATATTTTCATTGTTACCAACCAACAGGGCGTAGGGAAGGGGTTGATGAGTCCAGAAGATCTGGAAGCAGTTCATAACCTGATGCGAAAGGATATTCAAAAACATGGTGGGCGAGTGGATTGTATTTTCTTCTGTACTGATTTAAAAGATAAAGAAGGGAACTGCCGGAAACCTGGTAAAGCGATGGCTGAAAAGGCTTTTGAGTTATTTCCAGATATTGATAAAAACAAAACCATTATGTGTGGTGATACAAAAGGGGATATGGAATTTGGAAAAAACTCCGGTATGTACACGGTTTTTATTAATGATTATGAAGAACCTGAGAACACAAACTTTGATTTCAGATATAATAGTTTAATCGAATTTGCTAACGAATTAAAAAAGTAAGCCTGTGACTCCTCTGGATATATTTTTAAGTTTTGCTATTTATACCTTATTGATCTTTGCTATTGCCTGGATAACCGGGCGTAAATCTGATAGTGACAGTTTTTATATCGGTAATCATAAATCGCCATGGTACGTAGTTGCTTATGGTATGATTGGAGCTTCTCTTTCAGGTGTTACTTTTATCTCCATACCAGGTGATGTGGGTAATTCCCATTTCTCATATATGGTGATTGTGTTTGGGTATCTGATTGGATATTTTGTTATCGCTAATATTCTACTGCCATTATATTATCGATTAAATCTTACATCGATTTATTCTTATCTCGAACAACGATTTGGGAGATCAAGTTACAAAACTGGTTCTTCATACTTTATCCTTTCTCGTATTGTTGGAGCCTCATTTAGGATGTTCCTCGTAGTTAATGTTTTGCAGGTGTTTGTCTTTGATGCCTGGAATATTCCTTTTGGTGTAACTGTGGTTATGTTCGTTATGTTGATTTTGCTTTACACCTTTAAAGGCGGAATCAGAACCATTGTCTGGACGGATACATTGCAAACCACATTTATGCTTGCTGCTGTTGGTGTCACTATTTTTTTAATTCAGAAAGAAATGGGATTGACTTTCGCTGAATTGACTGATAAAGTCTTTAGCAGTAAGTATGGAGAAATGATTAAGTGGAACTGGCAAGGCGAACGTTTTTATCTGAAGCAGTTTATTTCCGGAGCATTCATTGCGATTGTAATGACAGGGTTGGATCAGGATATGATGCAGAAAAACCTGAGTTGTAAGAATATCAAAGATGCAAAAAAGAACATGTACTGGATGGCTGGAGCATTAGTTCCTGTAAATTTCCTGTTTCTTGTCTTGGGTGCTACACTTTTTATCTTCGCCCATGAGCGCGGAATTGCAATTCCTGAGTATGCTGATAATATGTTCCCAACCATGGCAATTCAACATCTGGGAACAGTAACTGGAATCGTATTTATAATCGGACTGATTTCGGCAGCCTATTCCAGTGCCGATAGTGCCCTTACATCTTTAACTACTGCCTTCAGTATCGATATTCTTGAACTGGAAAAGAAAGATCATCTATCTAAAAAACAAAAGACCCGCTATCGTTATATGGTCCATATTTCTTTTGCCTTGCTTTTATCAGGAGTGATAATGGTATTCCGTGCAGTGAATGATCAATCAGTTATTTCTCAGTTGTTCCGAATAGCAGGTTATACTTACGGCCCTTTATTAGGTTTATTCACTTTTGGCCTTTTTACACGATATAAGGTGATTGATAAGTGGGTGCCAGTGGTGGCGATTTTTGCCCCGATAATAACCTATGTAATTAATGCCAATTCTCAGCAATGGCTGTGGGGATATAAGTTTGGGTTTGAACTACTGTTGGTTAATGGATTTTTAACCTTTCTTGGGTTATTTCTTGTTAGAAATAATTTACAGAAGGAGTAGAAAAAATAAGATTAACTTTGTTATAGAAACATATATATATTAATATGCTAAAACCAAAAATGGCCTTATGGACAACCTTAGATTTAAAGCGCTTGGACTAACGATGACCAGAAAGAGAAGGGATTTAAGTCATATCCCTGTGAAGAATATTTCGGAATATTACGGCGAGCTTACTTTCAACGATGAATCTATGCAACGTTATCTTACACGTACTGCATACAAAAGACTTCGTTCAGCAATGGATGATGGTCATCAGATTGAACGTGAGTATGCCGACGAAGTGGCGATAGGTATGCAGGCATGGGCGATCAGCAAAGGTGCTACGCATTATACGCACTGGTTTCACCCTTTGACAGGTGCTACCGCTGAAAAGCACGATGCTTTTATTAATTTGAATGAGAACGGAAAGGCCATCGAGAATTTTGGTGGTACAGAGTTGGTTCAGCAGGAACCCGATGCATCGAGTTTCCCTAGTGGTGGCATCAGAAGTACTTTTGAGGCCCGGGGATATACAGCATGGGATCCAACTTCTCCGGCTTTTATTATTGAGGATACATTATGTATTCCTACAATCTTTGTTTCATACACCGGAGAAGCATTGGATTATAAAACACCATTGTTAAAAGCATTGAGTGTTATTGACACAGCTGCTACTGATGTTTGTAAGTATTTTAATCCTGAAGTAGAGAAAATTCAGGCGACTCTTGGTTGGGAACAAGAATACTTCCTGATTGATTCAGCTCTTTATCATGCTCGTCCTGATATTATGCTAACCGGACGTTCTTTGTTTGGACATGCTTCTGCAAAGGATCAGCAGTTAGATGATCATTATTTTGGAGCCATTAATACCCGTGTTATGGACTTTATGCGTGAGTTCGAATATGAGGCTCACCGATTAGGAATTCCTGTAAAGACCCGCCATAATGAGGTTGCTCCAAACCAGTTTGAGTGTGCGCCTATTTTCGAAGAAGCAAATATTGCTGTGGATCACAACCAGTTAGTGATGCACGTAATCGAACGAGTTGCCCGCCGTCATGAGTTTGAAGCGTTATTTCACGAAAAACCATTTGCCAGAGTAAATGGATCTGGTAAGCATAACAACTGGTCATTGGCAACCGATACGGGTATAAATCTTCTCTCTCCAGGTAAAACCCGTGAGTCAAATCTACGCTTTATTACCTTCCTTGTTAATATCGTTAAGGCCGTGGATAAACACTCTGACCTGATGCGTGCTCATATTGCGACTGTAGGTAATGATCACCGTTTGGGTGCAAATGAAGCCCCTCCGGCGATTATGTCGGTGTTTATTGGCTCGCAACTTTCACAGATGCTTGATGATATTGAAAGCGGTAAGATTTCTTACCAGGATCATGTAGTATCAAATGGTGTGAAAATCAATATTCCAAAGATTCCGGAAATTATGCTGGATAATACAGACCGCAACCGTACTTCTCCTTTTGCCTTTACAGGTAATAAGTTTGAGTTCCGTGCTGTTGGCTCTGCTGATTCATGCGCCAAACCCATGATCGCTCTGAATACTATTGTTGCCGATCAATTGAAAGAATTTAAGAAGGATGTTGATCAGCGTATTGCTGAGGGAATGGATACTGAAGAGGCTATTTTCTCAATCATTAAGCAATACATTACCGATGGAAAGCGTATCCGTTTTGAAGGAAACAGCTACGGCCAGGAGTGGAAGATTGAGGCTAAGGATCGCGGTCTTTCGAATATTACTTCTTCTGCAAAGGCTCTTAAAGCAATTGTATCGGATCAAACCAAAAGGTTGTTTGTAGATAATGAGGTGTTGAGTAATCGTGAACTTGAGGCTCGCTATGAAATCAAGATGGAGAACTATTTTATGAAGCTCCAGATCGAATCACGTGTTCTTGGTGATCTTTCTCAGAATCATATTATTCCAGTTGCAATCAAGTATCAGAATACACTTCTTGAAAATGTTAAAGGATTGAGAGATGTACTGGATTCAAAGACATTTAATAGCCTGGCACGTTCACAGGTGAATACCATTAAGGAGATTTCTGAGCATATTCAGGAAATCAAGGAAATGGTGGAGGATATGATTGAAGCTCGTAAAATAGCTAACAGAATTGAAGAAATAGAAGAGAAAGCTCTTCAATATTTCAAAACCGTTTACCCTCACCTGGTAAATATTCGTTATCACGTAGATAAACTTGAATTACTTGTAGACGACGAACTATGGCCATTGCCAAAGTATCGTGAGATGTTGTTTATTAAGTAAAGTAGTTGATAATATGTAAAGGCAGTGATTGATTTTCACTGCCTTTTTTTATAATACAGGATGAGGTGATTAATAAAATGACTCAACCTGCTACTTAATCGAATCCACAGATTCAATGGAGGGCTTTCATTATACTTCCTGTAGCATGTAAGCTCCAACCTTTCCAAGATTTTTACTACTTTCGTATATCTAAATCTCAAAGGTCATGAAGTATTATAATCATATAATTATTGGAGTTTTCATTAGTTTATTTCTAACAAGTAATATAAATGCACAATCCATTGTGACAAAAGCTGAGAGTGCGACTCCAAACAGGGGTGTTTTTTATTCCCTTCCGCAAACTTGGTTTTCTTTTGATATCACAGTCCAGGAAACTGAATATTTCAAAGGCCCTTATGCAGAACATGCCTATAAGTATCTGGGATTGGAAAATGTTAATATGCGTGATTTTAGTGATTTTGAAATTATTGATATTCAAATAAATTCAGGAACCCAACCCGATCCCAATCAGTATTATTTCGTCCAATTTGATGAGAAGGTTTCCAATAAGGATACACGTAATTTGTTGATGGGGCTGGATAAAAACGGATACCTGTCGGTTGTGAATAAAGCACAGGATGCCAGTACTCAAAAGGAAGCTTCCAACATGGAACTCTTTAAGTATGATCAAAAAGATGAGAACAACCAGGGGATGTTCAATTATATGATCCGTCCTGGAATGGTTGAAAAAGTGGATACCATTATCAAAGTGGTTACTGTGGATACAGCCTTTGTTGAAGATATAACTTTTCAAAGTCGTTTTGTGGAACGAACGGCCGAAGAGATTGCAGCTGAAGCAGCTGAACGTATTAAAGGACTGCGTGGAGACCTTCGTAACCTGATAACTGGATACCAGGAAGTGGCTTATGATGGAGATGCTATTCGTTTTATGCATGAGCAGTTGAAGAAAGAGGAACAGGAGTATATGTCGATGTTTACAGGGAAATCGGTTACACGTATTCATACTTACCGATATTATTACACTCCTGAGAAAAATGATGTTGGAAGCAATGTTCCTTTGTTTCGTTTCTCAAAAGAGCGCGGTTTGGTTGAAGGTGGAAGTACCTTCGGAAGTCCGGTATTCATTAATCTTAAGTCCAATAAGACTTCATTAATTGTGAATACTGCTGCTGAAAGAGCTTCTACCACAACAAAAGGTTTCCACTATCGTATTCCGGAGTATGGCGACATTGATATTATTCACAATAATAATACACTTGCCCGTCAGAGGTTTTTAATTTGTCAGTTGGGAACTGTTAGTTTCTTGCCTTCTTCTGGAAATATTCAGGTTGAAATTCACCCTGAAACCGGAGCTTTGAAATGGGTATATATGGAATAAGAGTTCTTCTTAATTATAAAATTGGAAATGAATGATTCTTCCTATCTGTGTTAGCAATTGTTTGTGAGTGAATTGTTATTTATTTCCTCGGTTTAAGGAAGGTAATGTTAGTGGCTTAAAGTAAAGATCTTTATAAGTGACTGTGTTGTGTCAAAGGTGTGATAAGATTATTTACAATACTTTTTTATCAATGGGTAAACTTCCTTTAAACCTAATTCGCCGGCTTTACTCAAATCCTGGCAGCCTTTGGTTTTTTCTCCCATAAATACATGAGTAAGGCCTCTGTTTAAATATGCTTGAGCCAGTTCAGGTTCCTGTACCAAAGCCATGGTATAGTCAAAAATAGCATTATACCGTTGATGTAACCTGTTTTTGATATTTGCCCTATTGTAATAATAGATCGCCAAAGAAGAATTCAATTGAATTGCCCGATCGAGGTCTCTGGCTATCTTTTGAAAATCCTGAGCTTGAATTAATTTTGGTTTTTGTGATACTGTGAACCCAAGTTCCGGATTCATACTTTCACTGTATATTTCCTCCATTTCCAAAAGCATTTCATATTTAACAGAAGCTAAACAGAACCATAGAAATGCATTATCAGGTTCAATATTTTTTGCAACTTCAAATGCATTCAGTGAGGCATTATAATCCTTTATCATTAACTGAAGAATTCCCAGATATAATAAATTTTTACTGTGATTATCAGAACTGTTTGATATCAAAGAATCATAGAATCTTATATAAGTCAGAATTGTATCGGAAGGGATGTCGACATTTTTATTACAGGCAAAAATGTTAAGCTTATAAGGGGAAGACTCATTCCTGACAGGTATCTCAGGAGAGTTGGTCCCATTCTGTTTTAGCTCAATATAGATTTCATTAAATGAAGAAGGAATGATAACAGGACGGAAGTTTTCCTGAGGGCCGGTAAGCTTATTTTCATTGCTATTGAGTCCATCTCTTTTTCCCCAATCAGCATTAAAATCAGTGATTTCTTTGAAAAAGTCTTTTTTTGCTTTCAGATCCTTGTCCTTTTCATTTTCAGCCAACTCCCCCAATTGAATTAATTTCCTGCGATCAGCCTGAGCTTCCTGGTGTCTGCCTAATTGATGGTAGGCATAAGATCTGTTCTGATAGGCATCAACATATTCAGGATACACTTCAATAGCTTTTGAAAAATCGGAAACAGCCTGCAGGTATTTATTCTGCATCATATATACCGTACCACGGTAAAACCAGGTGAAAACATTCTTTGGGCTTAATTGAATAACTTTTGAATAATCTTCAACTGCCTGGTCATAGTCTTTAATGGTAGAATATAGAATTGCCCTGTTAAAATATGTAAGCGAATTCTTAGGGTCAATTTCCAATACTTTATTGTAATCCTCCAATGCTGATAGAGTATCTTGTCTTTCAAGGTGTAGAATTGCCCGCTGGAAAAATACCAAAGGATTCTTTTCATTCAGCCGGATAGCATAATTATAGTCTTCAAGTGCTTCGTCCAGATTTTTCAATTCTTTATTAATCGTACCTCTTTTAATAAAAGCATCATCAGAATAATTATTAATCCGAATAACCTTGTTACAATCATCCAGGGCTTTTTGTAAACTATCAATTCCTTGCCAGGCCATCGCCCGATTCAAATATGCCAGTTCGAGCTTTGGATTCATCGAAATGGTTTTTGTATAATCGTCAATGGCTCCTTTAAAATCGCCCATATGAGATTTCAAAACTCCACGATTCATGTATAACTCTGAATTATAAGGATCAAGATCCGAAGCAATATTGAAATCGGCTAGTGACTTGGAATAATCTTTCAATTGATCATAAACGACAGCTCTATACTGGAACGCTTTGGCATAATAAGGGTGAAGAAGGATGGCATTTGAAAGATCATCACGGGCGCCAGTAAGATCCCCAAGGTAATACTTTGCAACACCTCTCAAAAAATAGGCTTCAATGGGTTTTTGCTTATTCGCAATTACCACATTGAAGCATTCAATTGCCTTGGGTAAATCCTTTTGTGAAAACGAAGAGCGTCCACGCAACATATATGATTCTACATTTACCTGAGCCAGAATTGTGGCAGGCACCAGAAAGATGAGAAGAATGGCAATGAAGCGAAGACGCCCTGTCATATTATTTAATCTTTAATTGTCCGTTGTTAAACGATCGTAATTTGATTGTTGTAATGACTTTCTTGGTGTAAGCAGGGAAATCTGCTTTCATCATCCAATCATAATATTGAGGTTGTTTTTCGAATACTTTTTCAACCAACTCACCTTTATATTTTCCAAAATTGAATACTTCCTGGTCTTTATCATTAAAGATGATCTGGCCTGCTAGATCCGCTGTTTTCGCATGGAAGGAGAACTCACTCAACTTATCAATATCGTTGACGATAGGAGTGGAGATATTGCCTTTTTTATCCTTAAACTCCACACCTTGATAACGATCAAGTTGTGCTTTTAGGATTTCCATGGTTGCTACAGCATCGGCTTCAGCACTATGTGCATTTTCCAGTTCTGCACCACAATAGAATTTGTATGCAGCACTTAATGTACGTTGTTCCATCTTGTGGAAGATATTCTGTACATCAACAAGTCGACGGCCTTTTATTTCAAAATCAACACCAACACGCAAGAACTCTTCAACCAGCAGCGGAATATCGAATTTGTTGGAATTGTATCCTCCTAAATCACAGCCCTGAAGGTATTGAGAAATCTCATTAGCCAGCTGTTCAAAAGTTGGACAATCTTTAACATCTTCATCATAGATACCATGAATAGCAGAAGATTGTGGAGGGATTGGCATCCCCGGATTTACTTTCCAGGTTTTTGTTTTTGTTTCTCCTGAAGTAGTGATCTTTACAATTGCAATTTCCACAATGCGGTCTTTGCCAACATTGATACCTGTTGTTTCAAGGTCGAAAAAGGCGATAGGCCGGTTTAAATTTAATTCCATATCTGGTTTTACTTAATTACATGTTCAAGCCCCAAGTTTTCCAGTGTTCTTGAAGCATTTGCAAACTTACCTATTTTTTTACGGATGAGAAATGTGCGGCTGTGAATTAATGGTTAAAAAAGTTTAAATGGTTGGTGGTTGTATGGTTAAGAGGCAAAGACCCTCAGGTTATGCCCGAACCTTGTATCTAGAATCCTGAATCTAAAGAAAAAGGCAAAAGTAGAACCTCCCACTTTTGCCAATTTTTATTTCTTAGTTTTTAACTAATTACACCGTCCTATTTAAGTCAAACTCCTCCAAATATTTCTTCACTCGCTGAAGGTACATTCCACCAAGGGCACCATCAACAACACGATGGTCGTATGCAAGTGAGAGGATACACTGATGACGGATTGCGATCACATCACCTTCAGAGGTTTCAATAACAGCGGGCTTCTTCTGAATCACACCCAAACCAAGGATTGCTACCTGTGGCTGGTTAATGATTGGAGTACCTGTAATGCTGACGAATGATCCCAGGTTGGTGATTGTAAAGGTTCCTCCTGAAATATCATCTGGTGTCAGTTTGTTTCCCCGGGCACGGTTTGCCAGATCGTTTACATTCTTAGCCAGACCGGCCAGGTTCTTCTGGTCAGCATCCTTAATTACAGGAACGATCAGGTTGCCGTCAGGAAGAGCGGCAGCCATACCGATATTTACATTCTTACGAAGAATAATAGTATGCCCATCAACAGAAGCATTTACGCCTGGGAAGTCTTTTAATGCTTTAGCAGCAGCTTCAACGAAGATTGGCATAAAGGTGATCTTCTCGCCTTCTCGCTGCTGGAATTCATCTTTGGTTTTCTTCCTCCAGTTTACAATACGAGTCATATCCACTTCAATAAATGAAGTTACATGGGGGGAAACCTGCTTCGACATTACCATATGCTCTGCGATCAGCTTCCGCATACGGTCCATTTCCACAATTTGATCACCTTGTCCGGCTGTAACAGTTGGACCTTCATCTTTCTTTGGAGCAGCAGCAGCTTTTGGTGCAGAAACTTTGGCTGCTTCAGGAGCAGGTTGAGTTCCTCTTGTTTCAATATAGTTAAGAATATCACGTTTGGTAACACGGCCATCCTGACCTGTTCCTTTAATTGATTGCAATTCAGTGATGCTGATATTTTCTTTCTTGGCAATACTTTTTACCAATGGAGAATAGAAACCGTCCAATCCTTCGAAATCCTTAGAAGAGTAATTTTCAATATCCGATTCGCTTACAGCCTCCTGAGTTGATTCAACAGATGCTGGAGCTTCTTCTACAACAGTTTCCTCTTCTTCTGTATCTTCACCATCAATGGAAATATAGGCAATCACTTTACCGACTTCAACAACATCACCTTCTTCAAAAAGGATTTTGGTAATCGTACCTTCAACCGGCGAAGGAATTTCAGAATCCACTTTATCTGTTGCCAGTTCAGCAATGGGTTCATCTTCTTCAACGCTATCACCTTCGGCTTTCAACCATTTGGTGATGGTGGCCTCGATGATGCTCTCTCCCAGTTTGGGTAACAAAATTTCAAATTTTGCCATAGTTATATCCTAATTTTTATTTCTTTCTTATCCAGATATATAAATTTAAGTATTCTTTGTGGTGAATACACTTTCTTCAACAAGTGTTGCAGTAAAATGTTTGCTGAACGGTGGGATTATTCTAAGGAAGAGCCCAGAGTTTGCCTTGGTGAATCTGGATACTGTTATTAGGTGTTATTGGTAGTTATTAAGTGGATATTGATTGTTATTTGTGGTTATTAGAATCCAATTGGGTGAAAATATGAATAGAAATGTTTAGTAAGTCGGTTCGGCGTAGGCTTAGCCTACGTTGAAATATTTGGGTAAGCTGTGCTTACCATTTTGCCGAAGGTAAAATCTCGTATAAAGTATCGATATTATTTTAATTTAGCTATTTATTATACAGGTGGCCAAAGCCTACTAAAGTAAAGTGATAAAGTTGAAGGCTTCGCCAAATGGAAGATAATTATGTTTAAAAGCACAAAACTACTTAAAGTCATTACATTTCTGTTTATTTTGAATAGTGTAAATGTAACGTTCGGGCAATATTTCGCTAACATTAAATTTGATGGTGAAAATAAGGAAGTCAGAAAAACAAAATCAATACTTAAAAAATATAACATACAACTAATTCTTTCAGGTGAGGAAATTAATGTTGAATTTGTAAATGATAATAGTTTTAGGATTGACAGCCTTTCAAATAACCAAATAGAGCAGTTAAGGACACAGGAAGGTTTGTTGGTTAGGCTAAGCAGAAATAATCGTTGTTATTATGGCCTACTTCCAAATGGCTTTTTTGATCCTTGGGGTATTAGATGCCTGATAATTTATAATGTTGGGAGAAGGATTAGGTATTTGGGTGAAATAAAATCAAGATATCTGGCTGTTAATTTTTGTTATACTAATGAACAAGGTCTTTATTGTAATATACCTTTGAGTATTGTTCCTTGTGATGAGTATGAAGGTCAATATGATAATGGACTATATGATTATATAAGATCAAAAAAGAAATGATATAGTCTGTAGTATTTATGATTTTCAGTTTAAATCTTTACTTTATGTAAAGTAGGAAAGCTTACTTAGAATATAATGATGAACCTGGATCCTAAAATATAGGATCACCAACTGGGCTTTTATGGTATCAAAAAGTGTGATGTCTGTTATATATGACAATTTCCATTAGTAGAATAATAACAATCGAATAACCATTGAATTACAATCGAATAACTACAAATAACTTATGAATAACAATCAAATAACAGATTAATAACGAAAGTAACAGTTATAATCAGCGAAATCAGGAAAGAAAAACTTACTACCTCCCCAAATTCCGAAAACCCTTAATGATCATATTAATCTCGCTGCCGATTTTATAATCACGGGCGTAGAGAGCATTTAAGCGATCGATGGTTTCGGGTTGTACTTCACGCTTACCCAGAACATCGCGAGGAGTAAGTACTCCAGATTTAATTTTTGGCAGATGTTTGGTATTACCAGTACCAGAGAAGAAATAACCGGTCCATGATTTCTTTCCAAACAATACAAACAAGATATTTCGAAGGAAACCCAGAGGTTTCTTAACAAAGAAAAGAAGCACAGGATATAAGCCTAAAAACAATATAGAAATTATAAAGTCAAAGAAACGTTTGTTACGCTTATTGTTAGCTTTGCCAATGGAATTGATATCAACGGTATACATGTCTCCAGAAGTATTGATCGAATTTGATCCGATAATCGAAAGACTTTCCGGAGGAGCAATTTTGTAATCCACTACCAGTTCCTGCAGATTACCCATTTCGTTGATGATTTTCTGGGCCGGAATACTTTTGGCGCAGAAGATAATTTCATTGATTTTATAGATTTGAATAATCTCTTTCAGCTGATCGAAGGTGCCAACAAACTCATGATCACTCAGGTCTTTTTCGTCCATCCCCACAAAGCCTATATAACCTGGGTTCAGGATGGTTTTGCGAAGCACACTGTTCACGCGGTAAACCTCTTCCTGATCACCAACAATCACAAAGCGTTTACTACCTTCAGTTCCAATTCTGAAATCGGATTTTCCGGTCAGGTGAAGAATAAATCTCAATCCAATGGTCGATAACATTCCCCAGAGGGTTCCCATTAAAATCAATGCCCGACTGAAACGAATGCTTTCTGGTAATAAGGCATAAACCACCAGAATTAGTACAGTACCAATCCCAACACCTTGCAGAGCTTTGTTCAATCGAATGGGTTTGTCGTAACCACCCGATAAATACATACTGCCAAGCCAGGTGAGGACATAAACGGGTACAACGATATTCATAAATTCCTGGGGATAGTATGCATCACCTCCTGATTGGAAGAAATACATTTCCCAGTATTCTTTAATCAGATAAATACCACCATACAGCAAGGCTCCATCGAGAAAGGGCATAAACAGCTGTTTCATGAAACGCTGAAGAATCGCCAGTGAAGCCCTGAAATAGATAGCCATGTTAATCAGGAAGGAGAATGTTTTAGCATGTTTTTGTGAGAAATGTTTCTTTGCAAAAATGATCATCGCATTGTAAAAAACGAATACATAATTCACACTTCCCTTTTTTGTGCTTTCCCCTTTATAGTGAATAATACGTGCTTCAGGATAATAATAGTTTTTATAACCACCTTTAATGATACGGTAGGAGAGATCAATGTCTTCTCCGTACATAAAGAAAGTTTCATCAAGCAAACCCACTTTATCCAAAACAGTTTTTCGCATCAACATAAAAGCACCGGCAAGGATTTCCACTTCGTGTGTTTCATCATTATCCAGATAGCCCAGGTGATATTTTGAAAATGTTTTCGATTTTGGAAAAACTTTCGAAAGACCGAAAATCTTATAAAAAGCCACATCCGGGGTAGGAAGTCCACGTTTGGATTCGGGAAGGAAATGACCTTTTCCATCAACCATTTTACAACCCAGTCCACCAGCATCAGGATGTTCATCCATAAATTGAACCACCTTATGAAAGGTGTCGTGCTCAACGATGGTATCCGGATTCAGCAGGAGCATATATTCACCTTTGGCAATCTTCATGGCCTGATTATTGGCCACCGAAAACCCAACATTATCCTTGTTGGCAATCAGGTGAACATTGGGGAATTTTTCACGAACCATTTCATTGGAACCGTCAACCGAGTTATTGTCCACCACAAATGTTTCCACATCAAGGCCATTACTTGCATCATATACCGAGTGCAGACATTGTTCAAGAAAATGCTTAACGTTGTAGTTTACAATAATTACCGATAATTTCATTACCCGAGCTTTGATTTATGCTGTATTATTAACTAAGAAAGGCCAAAGATATTTTATTTCCGTTAAAGAATATTATCCGGCTAACTTCTTTTTTAATCTTGTTTTTTGCTTAATACTCACAGCACTTTTAGCAATAGCGAAAATGATAACAAGGGTGAAAATGATCGAAGCTCCTGATGGGATATTCATATAGTATGAAATCAATAGTCCACTTCCTGCACCAAGCATGGCGATCAATATCGAAAGCCAGGCCATTTGTTTAAAGCTGCGTGTAAATAAATTGGCCGTACTTTGGGGTATGGTTAGCATGGATAAAACCAGGATAATTCCGACCACACGAATACTTAATACAATAGTGAGGGCAATAAAAGCCATCATACTGTATTTGATCAGTGATACGGGTAGTTTGCGTGTACGGGCGTATTCTTCATCAAATGCTGAGATGATAATTACATCAGCAAGCAAGAGGAAAACCAGTCCAATAATTAATGCAAGCCCAAGCATCAGGTATATATCCAGGTGGGTAACTGTTAGTATAGAACCAAACAAATAACTCATCAGGTTGGGAGCGTACCCAGGAGTGAGGAAAATAAAGATGATCCCCAGGGCCATCCCGAATGACCATAAGATCCCGATTGCAGAGTCTTCCCTGATTTCAGAACGTTTGGTGAAAAATTCAACACCCAAAGCACTTAATACTCCAAAGATTGCGGCACCGCCGATGGGATTGAAACCAAGAAACCATGCGAGGCCGATGCCTCCAAAACTGGCATGGGTAATCCCCCCGCTTATAAAAACCAGTCGGCGGGAAACGATATAGGTACCAATCAGACCGCAGGAAATACTGGTAAGCAAAGCTGCCAGCAAAGCCCGGTTGAAAAATCCGTATTCAAAGAGTTCCAGAAGATTACTCATTATTGAAGATGCTATTTTATCTATACTTAAATTTCTTTTGTAATCGTTTCAAATCATTGGCTTCAGGATACAAGATCCAGGGAAATCAACAACAAGTAACAATCAACCAAGCCCTGTTAATGATCACATTTATGCGTTCCCAGAACGGTATGTGGTACATCACCATGTGTAATCAGCTGAATCGGACAATTGTAGGATGCCAGCTGTTCCTGAGTGATCTTATTTGAGCTGTGGTGGTGCAATTCTCTATTAACACAAGCAATGGTCTTAACATTGGCAGAGATGGTTCCCACATCATGTGATACCATTATGATGGCCATTTTTTCATTCAGTTTTTGCAAAGCATGATACAAATCATGCTCAAACTTATTATCCACATACGTATTGGGCTCATCCAGGATTAAAACCTGTGGTGATGAAACAATAGAGCGAGCAAGCATCACCCGTTGCATTTGTCCACCTGAAATTTCACCGATGGTTTTTTTAGCCAGGTGGGCAACACCAACTTCTTCCAACAATTGCAAGGCCTGGTCTTTCTCTTGTTTGGTGTATTTTCCAAACAAACGCTTCTTATTCATTAATCCTGAAAGTACAATTTCCAATACCGTAATAGGGAACTTTTTATCCGTATCCGTTACCTGCGGTAGATATCCCAAATGATTATGACCGTTTTCAGTTCCAAAGGAATATTCAACTTTCCCTTGCATGGGATCCAGAAGTCCAAGGATCACTTTCAGAAGTGTGGTTTTTCCTCCACCATTAGGACCGATAACACCAATAAAATCATGCTCGCGAATTTCGAAATCGATATTCTGCAATGCTATAAAATCGGCGTATCCTGCGCTTACATTCGAAAGTTTTATGAGTGTGTTATTTGTCATTCAATACTATTTATTACTTCATGGCTTTGGCCATTTTATCAGTCATTTCTATCAGGTTGTTGTGCCAATCTTCCGACAAAGGATCCACAGCTATTACCGAACCTTCGATTTCATCAGCAATGGCTCGGGCATTTTCTGTATTAAATTGTGATTGTATAAAGATCACCTTTATGTTCTCCTGCTTTGCCTGATCAACCAGTTCTTTCATATGAGCCGGAGAAGGTTCTTTTCCTTCATATTCGATGGCTACTTGTTCAAGACCGTAATCCCTTGCCAGGTAACCTAAAGCCGGATGATAGATAAAGAAACTTTTTCCTTCAACACCCAAAAAGCATTTTACAATTTGTTTGTCGAGTTCATTGACACGCTTTTCCAATACAAGATAATTCTTTTTTAGGACTTCCTGATCATTGGGCAAAAGTTTAAGTAATTCATTATAGGTGTTCTCGATAACCATTTTTGAAGTTTTGGGCGAAGCCCAAACATGAGGGTCAATCCCTGCAAGGTGAACATGATCACCATGAACATGACGTTCTGCAGCAATCAAGTCAATACCTTTGGAAGTATTTAGAATCTTCATTTCAGCATTCACCGATTCAAAACGATCCATCCAACCTTTTTCAAATTCGATATATCCGATTCTTAGGTATAATGATGATTTTGTCAGACCTTGAATTTGTTTTGGCGATGGTTCATATGTTGCAGGGCTTGCTCCGGGAGGAATCATAACATTCACATTCACCAATTCACCGGCTATCTGTTCCACAAAATATTTTTGGGGTAAAATGCTTACGGTTACCAGAGGTTTGGAGTCTTCTTTCTTGTTGTTGCATGCGATGAGCGAGATCGCTAATGCTGCTACTATTATAATGTATCGTAGATGTTTGATCATGTTGTGTGTTGTTTGTTGTGAGTTGTTGGTTATGTGGTAACTCAAGACCATTTTTGTATATCAAATCTTTATGCAATAAAAAATTTCCAGCCAATATATACCAAGCTAAATGCTCCAAGGAAGATTATTCCGAGCCAGCTGTATGTTTTCATCCAGGGCTTGATGCGAGCTTCTTCCGGTATATCTTTCCCGGTTATTACTTTGTAATTCAACCATGCAATCAACGGAGCTGTGATGAATGACAAGGTTGTAGCCAGATCGACCAGGAATTTCATTGATTGTGACAAATAAACCATCAGCACTAAGGTACCGGCAAGTACAATAACCAACCATATCCAATAAAGTTTTTTGAAATCGTTGGGCTTGCTTTCTTTTTCTTTCAATGTTGTGAATATGGTAGCCAATACACGTGGATTGGCATCCAAAGCAGTTAGTGTTGTACTAATCATGGTTGTTAATGCTGCTGTGGCAATAATTAAATAAGCCCAAATTCCAATACTTGAGGTATACATATTGATTAGCTGTCCTGCAAAAACGGCCCCTTTGGGTGAAAGGCTTTCTCCACTTCCGTGCATAATCAAGGCGCCAAGTGAAAGGAAACTGATAGCTAAAACTGCTGTTCCGAAGAATCCCACATTGAAATCAGTCAAGGATTGTTTTAAACTCAGTTTTCGTTCACCTTTATTCTTAGCCACTGACCATAATGAGTGCCATACTGATAAATCAATGGGTGCAGGCATCCATCCAACAAAAGCGATAAGGAAGAAGATGTTTGCCTGAACTTTCCAGTCGAAATTTATAGCATGAGCAGGATTAATTTCACGTTCAATTCCTACTGCTGAAACTACAGCAATTACAGTTGATACGGATAATATAATGATGATATACTTAATAATTTTATCCAAAACATTATAGCGTCCGACCATCAAAATAATGGTTGATACTGAGAGAATGATCACACTGACAGCCACCGGATTCAAACTAATACCAAATACATTGGTGGTGATGCCTGCTGTAACGATGGTCACTGCTGCCTGTATGGTGAATACCGTTGAAATCGTCAGAATAAAAAACAAGATCACCGCCCATTTACCAATACTACGGTAACCTTCAATCAGACTCTTTCCTGTTGATGCCGCATAACGCGGTCCAAACTGGAAAAAGGGATATTTTAGAATGTGTGCTATAATAACGATCCAAAGTAAATCAAATCCGAATCCGGCTCCGGCTCTTGTCGACTGAACCAGGTGAGATACTCCTACCGCAGCCCCGGCATACAAAAGCCCTGGCCCAAGTGTTTTTAAAAAGTTTGAGAGTTTCATAATCAATTAAAAAGTGAAAATATAAATATGACAAAAGTAAAAAGTGGATACTACTTATTTACTTCACCAATTTTTCCTTCGATCGATTTTATCTTTTGTTCCAAGCGGTTGTCTTTGCCCTTGCGGATATCAAATTTCACACTTGAGTAGATTCTATTGCTATCGATTTCCAACTCTTTATGTGCTTTTGAAAGAATTTCCAATGCCTGATCCATGGTGTCGGTTTCTACAATAGTTCCCATAGCTGTTAACTTATAAGCGGCTCCGCTTTCTGAAATCATTTTGATAATGCGACTAACATATTGACTGACACTGTCTCCTTTGTCGGTTGGAAACATAGCGAATTCCATTAATACTGACATAGTAATTGCTTTTTTGTTGGTGATCAAAGTTAAGGAAATTTCAAAACCCCTAAATCCCCTGAAGGGGACTTTCTTAAAAAGGTTAAAGACCCGGTTTGAATAGATTTCGATTAATTCTAACATATCATACTTTATTATTGCCTTTATAATTATAATCAAGATGGAATATAGGTTTTGATCTCGTCGCTGATGAAACGGTTTTACGAGGATTTTTTTCTTACGATTCTAACCGATTTAGAATACTGACGATTGAAGTTTTGTGGCACTTAATCAAGGTTCTGAGTCCTCTCGGCGAAGGAAAGATCTAAAGAAGAGAAAGTATGTTACAAGTTTTTTGATTATTTGTGTTGTTGAAAATATGTCAATAAATATAGTGTTGTTTGTTTTGGTGAGGCTTTTTATTTCTCTACATTGCACACCCAATTCCAAATCAAATTAGCTATAATGAAAAATCAACTTCTATTTAGTATTTTGCTATTAATGGTAATCCTGTCTTCTTGCAATTCTTCAAATACGAACTCTTCAGAACCGGAAAACAAAACGGTGATTATTGCCGGGAAGGTGCATAATTACAATCAGGATATCCACAAATACACCATTAAAGTTTATGACCAGGGTATTGTTTCGGAAGGAAAATACCATACCACCATACTGGAAGATGATGGAAGTTTCGAAATCAAGTTTAATAAGGAATATACCAGTGATTTTTTTCTGGAATATGTTAGTCGGACTTTTTTGTTAGGAGGCCCAGGAGATAGTATTTATATTGAATTAAGTACGTCTGGAGTAGTAAATCCGGAAGATACAAATCCAAAGACGTATAGAGTTTTTGGTAGCAATCAAAAGGAAAATGAAGAAATCAATAAGTATGAATCATTGTTTGATAAATGTTACAGTTACTCTGAGCAAGTTACATTGAAATCGGAGGAGTATCTCGAATTTTTAAAGGATAGAAGATCAAAAGAAAGAAAAATTTTAGATTCACTTAAACAAATTGAGTCATTATCAGAAAAATATATTCAATGGAAAGAAATTTCGATCGATTACCAATATGCTGGTGACTTATTTCATTATTGTTGGTATAATCCTTTTGTGAATAATAAAGGAATAGAGAAGTATGAAATAATTGATATTCCTGATAGTTTTTATAAGGCAATAAAAGATATTCCTTTAAATAATGAGGAAGCGCTTATTAGTTCGAGTTATCTTAATTTCCTGCACGAATATTATTGTTCTACTACAAATACACTTGAATTCTTTAAGAAAGGCGCACAATCAAGAGGATATCATAAGACACAGGAATATAAAGAGGACAAGAAGAAGAATTTGCTTAAAATAGATCAGGGATTTAAAGGGATTGCCCGCGAGATATTATTGAGTCAAAGGTTTTATGGATTTCTTGAAGGAAAGAATATAGATCTTTACGAAGAACTCTACCCAAAATACAAAGACCAAATCCGTCAATCTTCGCGTGAAATTCTTGAGGAGAAATACTCAGAGTTAAAGCTAAAGATGGAAAAGCCAAAAACTCAGGCCAGTTTGTACAAAAACGGAAAGAAGCCTGTGGCGATGAAATCTGATATTCTGGATGATATTATTACCAAAAACAAGGGTAAGGTGGTTTATGTAGATTTCTGGGCCATTTGGTGTGGACCTTGTTTAAGTGAATTTCCAAATTCAAAAAAGCTTCATAAAACATTGGATACCGATGATGTGGAATTTGTCTATCTGTGTGTGAAATCCAAGAAAGAAGATTGGGAAACTAAAATGGCTGAATATAATCTGGAAGGGAGTCATTACCTGTTGAATGATTCTCAATATGATATTTTAAGCGCGAAGTTTAATATTTCCGGGATTCCACACTATGTGCTGATTGATAAAGAGGGGAATATTGTTGATGATAAGGCTCCACGGCCTGGGAGTGGTGAAGAAATAAGAGTTTTGTTGGAAAAATATATGAATTTGTAAAGATGTTTTTTCTACTCTTTCATTGAATTTAAATATCATGAAAAAACTTTTAAATATCTTTATTATCCTTTTGTGGCTAGGTAGTTTGGCTATCTTGATTTTAGCCTTGACAGATATTTATCCTTATCAATCACTACAGGATCATCGTATAATAATTGGAATATACTTCATTAGTATTACTGGATTAATTAGAAATTTCTATAAAAAGAAGATGGGGAATTATTAATTATCCTCTTCTTCTTTCTGGTCAATGTCGATTCGTTCTTTTCCAATAAAAACTTCCATGGGAAATGAATCTTTTTTTTGATACATCAAGCCTAACATCATCAGGATGGCTGACATCAGGATTACGAAAAATACAACACCTTCGCTGATAATTCCAATTGAATATTCAACAGGAATGCTATAGAACAATAGAATGGTTATCAATCCACGAGGAGCAATTAGTAGCTGAGATATTGTATCTTCTGAACGCATAATATACTTGAGGTACAAAAAACGAATTCCGTAAAGGACGGCCAGGATTAAGAGGCCAGTAGCTAAAACCTTCACTTCTGTTAATAAAACCAGATGAACAGAGAAACCAAAGATGAAGAAGAAAAATGTTCGGATCAGGAAAGAACTCTCTTCTACCATGATTTTGAATAGATTAAGGGCGTTGTGGAAATTCTCCAGGTTAAACCATTTTTCAGGAATCCATTTTTTAAAAATTCGAATGTTATTCAATAAGAGTCCAAAGAGCATAATCAATAGTAAAGAAGAAAGGTGCAAAAGCTTTCCTCCGGCATACATTACTGCAAGTACGCTGAGTAATAAGAAGAAATGAAGATTTTGTCCATTTCTACTCATCAGATATATCAATAGTACGGTGAATCCCAATGATAAAATCGTAACCAGAAAGAAGTCAGTAAAAATCCATGTGACAGCACTTGTTGAGAAACTGGGGTTTGCTACTACGATATTAAATAAAATAATGCCCAGAATATCGGAAAAGATCGCTTCATAAATAATGAATTCACGTTTGTCTTCATCAAACTTCATAACAGAAGGTATTGCGATGGCACTGCTGATTACAGCAAGCGGAATGGCATTGACCAGGCACATATGCATGCTGGTATCGGGAGTGAAAAGTTTTAGAATCAAAGCGATTAAACCTGAGCTTATTAGTAAGATAATGAGAGCCGAGAAGAACGAGCGTCGGATAAGTGGAAGTTTTTCACGCGTTATTTTCAATTCCAATGTTCCTTCAAGCACAATCAGAATGACCCCAATAATGCCGAAGATTTCCATAATGGTTTGGGTGGGAGGAATCTTGATACCTAGTGTCTCGATACTTAGTTTAGCAATAATTCCTGTAACCAGTAGAAGAAGCACAGAGGGGATTCGTGTCTTCTGCGAAAGCATGCCAAAAGCATAGGATAATAAAACCAAAACACCAATTGCAAGGACCAGGAAATATGAATTTCCGGGATTAATACTGTTTAATATCATGGTGGTACTATTTTTTTGCGAAGATAGTAAAACCCATTATATGTTATGTTTAGAATGCAAAATGAGTTTTGAACAATGAACGAACATTGCCTGTTATTTGAATAGCAGAGAGCTGGATTTAGCAAAGGGCTGATTTGGGTGTTGAAGAAAATCTTGATCGATCAAGTGATTCTCAGAATGTAATCCAAATGGAAAAGAAAATATATTTATAAAATGATTATTGTGATTTCGTATTCAATTTTTTATATTTGTTTAAAATCATCTCCAATTCATAAAATATGAGCAAGTTTAATACCATTGATGAGATACTGGATTTTGCAATCCAGTCGGAACAAGAAGCTGTTGACTTCTATACTCAAATGACTGATATGGCCAAAAGTCAGGAAATTAAAGAAATTTACCTGGGTTATGCAAAAGAGGAAATGGGACATAAGGCTAAACTGATTAGAATAAAAGAAGGAAACTTATTTGTTTCGGGAGAGGGGCAGGTTCCTGATTTGAAAATTTCGGATTACACCTCTCCAGTTGAATTAACAGATGATATGACTTATGAGCAGGCTTTGGTGATGGCCATGAAACGTGAGAAGGCCGCATTTCGTTTATATAATAAACTTGCAAATGATGCTGGAAATGAAGAGTTACGAGAGATCTTTCTGTTGTTGGCTCAGGAAGAGGCCAAGCATAAGTTGCGATTTGAAGTTGAATATGATGAATTTGTACTCAAAGAGAATTAAATTATAAATAGAATAAACCATGTTGGTGAACATGGTTAATAGTAGATTAGAGGGGAGCAGATAAATGCACCCCTTTATTTTTGTAGGGCTTTGTTTGAGTTTGTCGAATACCTATTTTTGTTGCTCTTGAAATACAAAGAATATGCAATTCCAGAATCCAACATTTTTATATGGTCTTTTCGCTTTGTTGATCCCGTTGATCATACATTTGTTTAATTTCCGAAGATATAAGAAGATATATTTTAGTAATATACAATTCCTGAAAAACATTCAACTGGAAACACGCAAGCAATCACGGCTAAAGCAGTTAATTGTGTTGATGTTGCGGATGCTGGCAGTTGTTATGATTGTTTTTGCATTTGCGGATCCAATAATTTCGGATGAGAAAGAGGCGTCTATACTGAATAAAAAGCATGCAGTGAGTATTTTCGTGGATAATTCATTTAGCATGGAAGCTCAAGGAGCGAAAGGAATTCTATTTGAGCAGGCAAAAAAAATAGCTTATGATATTTTGAATGCCTATGATGTGGATGATAAATTTCAATTATTGACCATGGATTTTGAAGGTCGTCATCAGAAATGGCTGAATAAGGAGGAGTTCGTGTCCATGTTACAACAACTTTCTCTTAGCCCATCTACCCGCAAGCTTTCTCAGGTAATTGAACGGCAATGCGACCTTTTTGAATATTCGGCCGATTATCACAATCAGATTTTTCTGATTTCTGATTTTCAAAAAAACATTTCCGATCTTTCAGTGATTCAGGATGACAGCCTGGTTGATATAAATCTGGTTCCGTTAGTACGCCCTGAGCCGAATAACCTCTTTATTGATTCTTGTTGGTTTGATCGGCCAATGTATGTTGCCGGACAGCAGATGATATTGAATGTTAGCCTCAGAAATACAGGTAATCGAAAACTGGAGCATGTCCCAATAAAACTGTATTTAAATCAAAAGCAAAGAGCGCTTGCATCTTTTGATATTGAGGCAAATGGGAATATCATTGTTCCTATGCACCTTTCTTTACGAGAGGCAAATTGGTATTCTGGCAGCATTCAATTTGAAGACTATCCGATTACTTATGATGATGAATTTTACATCTCTTTTGCATTAAGGGACGAAACACGCATATTATCAATTAATCCAGGACAAACCAACCGGTATTTGAAGGGATTGTTTGAGAGTGATAGTGCTTTCTATCTGGAAGAGAAACATGTGAAAACTCTAAACTATTCCGAATTACAGGAATATGAACTGATTATTCTGGATGGTTTATCTGATTATAGTAGTGGTCTGATTCGTGAGTTGGATTCTTTTGTAAATGAAGGAGGTTCTCTCGTTTTTCTTCCTCCAAATGATATTCATACGGGTAATCCAGCCGATGTTTTGAAGCAAATAAGTGCAATTGATATCAAAGCAATAGATAGTGCCAGCTCTTCCATAGCTGATATGAATGCCGAACACCCATTGTACAGAGGTGCATATTCAAAGATTCCTAAAGATGTACAATACCCTGCGATTTTTAGACATTGTGAGCTTGAGTATCAGAAAAAAGAATCGGTTGAGGTTATACTTCGATTACTTAATAATGACCCCTTTCTGTTGAAACAGGATATTGGAAAGGGGAAAATTTATGTTTTTGCAGCACCTATGCTAGCTTCGTGGACAAACTTCATGATGCACAAAATATTTGTTCCCACATTTGTAAATATTGCTATGCAGAGTGGCTTTGGAATGAAGTTATATTTCGAAATAGGAAGGCAAGAGTTGCTTCCTATAAATGGTCGTATTCCTGACGATCACACTTTGAGGTTGAAACATAAGAGTGGTGAAATGGAATTGATTCCTGCAGTTTCAAAAATTAAAGGAAAAACTATTTTAGAGTTGGGGAATGAGATTTCTAGTGCCGGAAACTATGAACTCTTTCATGAGAAAAAATTAGCCGAATTGGCATATAATTTCAATAGGCAGGAATCCGATTTAGCTGTTTCTAATATAAGTGAATTGCAACAAATTCTTAAGGGGAGTCAGGGTAATGTCAATCTGATAGATTCAGCTCAGGAGGACTGGCAGTTGCAGGTTGTGAAGGATGTAAATAATAAAGGTTTTTGGGCCTTGTGTATTTGGCTTGTTTTGCTATTTTTGATCGCTGAGACGGTAATTTTACGTTTTTGGAAATAAACAAAGGGATATGCAACTTTTTAGAAACGGGTGTTTGATTTGTGGAGATGAATTGGTTTATCAGGATGACCTGAGTGTAACATGTTCAATGTGTGGTAGGAAATTTAGGGCTGAAGTTAGTTGTGCGCAAGGGCATTTTGTTTGTGATGACTGTCATGCAGCGCCTGCAGAAGCCTTGATTGAAAAAATCTGTCTTGAATCGGTTGATTTTGATCCTTTGCAATTGGCGCATAGAATCATGAAACAGGATGCTATTAAAATGCATGGACCTGAACATCATTTTCTTGTTGCTGCTTGCTTGTTGGTTTCATTTGCTCATAATACTGGCCAGACTGAACACCTCAGCTCATGGATGCAAAAAGCTAAACAACGAGCTAAGAAGCTACCTGGTGGTTTTTGTGGAACTCACGGGAATTGCGGTGCTGGCGTTGGAGCAGGAATCTTTGTTAGCATAATCAGCAATGCTTCTCCTTTGTCGGGTGTTGAATGGCAATTGAGTAATCTTATGACTGCTAAAAGCTTACATTCTATTGCTATGAGTGGTGGACCCCGATGTTGTAAAAGAGACACCTACTTATCAATTATAGAGGCTGTCGCTTTTGTTCATGAGCATTTCAAATATGAGATGCCTGTAAAAGACACGATCATATGTGAGTTTAGTCATTTGAATGGGCAGTGTAAAAAACTGGACTGCAAATTTTATTCAAACAAAGAATAATTGGAGTATATGATATAAAAAAAATCCTGTAAAATTTCTTACAGGATTTTTTTATCAAACTTACTGGGAGATAAACTCCAAGAGTTTTATTCGATGTGTATTTAGATTACAGTTTTCATAGGAATCCAAGATTTGAGAATTGTCGTAATTGGGTTCTACTATCACATACCTATAATCCATTACAAGATTTGTATCCAGACTGATAGTGGAAAACCTGGAGAAATATCCATGAATGGACCAGTTTTTATATAACTTCTTACTAACTCCGATAGTTTGGTTTGGAACTACATCAATGATCGTTCTTATGTCGGAAAGAATCTTTTTGTCACGTCCTGTTCGATCGTATTGTTTGACAGATAGGCTAATTCCTGCGAGCAGAAGAATGAGTCCGGTCGCTTTAATGATTTTTGCACCAAGGTGACTTATTATATTTTCAGAAAATACCCGGTGTATAAATGGTAAAGCAATAATACCTAAAGCTATTGCAAATAATGGGAAAACCGGAATGATATAAAATCCACGCTGCTTCATGGTAACCATTATGGGTAATACTCCTGATAATCCCAGTCCAATAAAAGTCCATACCCATTGATTGAGTGGATTGGTTTTTAGATACGAAAGTCGTTTTCTATTAATGATAAGTAATAATCCGATAAAGACTACAGAATAGACCAGCTCATTCAACAGGCTCCAGACAATCCATAAGCGATAGCTAACGGTTTGTACAGTTTGAATACTAACGATAACCTGTGTTTCCAAATATGCTAACAAGCTATCCATTGCTTCTGGGGAGATTAAAAAGATGAAGGCAAAAGGAGCTAAAGTGAAGAATATAAGAAGAAGACTATCAAAAATAAAAGCTTTAAAGTGATAGTGCTTTTGAAATATCCAAATCCAAAATGGAAAAGAAAGGGGGAATAAGCCAACAAAGCCTTTGGTTAAAAAACTTAGTGTAAGCATGCCGCCAGCCATCATAATATGGTGGAGTGATTTTGTTTTCTGACTTTTAATAATAAATAAAATTGCAAGGTAGATAAAAACAGTCATTGTGTTTTCCAACATATTATTGGCACACCCCCATGATATAACAGGAACAATAGCCCATAGGAGTATTGGTATCCAGGCGTATGTCGATTTTTCCTTTCCGGTTACCTCTTGCCATATTAGTTTTATAATCCATGCGGTACTAATTATCATGAACAAGGAATAGAAACGTTCTATATAAATGGTATCTCCAAATACTTTAAATAGAATTGATTGAATCCCAAAAGCTAAAGGAGGATGTTCAAAAAAGGGATTATATATGGTAGCAGTAAAATGAGGATTCCAGAAATCACCCAGCCTCATAGCCATGTTTTTTGCTATTGCAGCATACCAAAGTCCGTCCATAAACATGCCATCACTAAATAATTGAGGGCCTGTAAGACCTAAAAAGAATCCGGCAATAATAAAGTATATAAAAAGATTTATGTTTTTCATGTTTCAGTGAATTAACCCATTACAAAAAACAGGTTTTTGTATTTATAGATATCTTTATTCATTTGCAAAAATAGGATGTTTGGATATGGTATTTGATAGTTTCTCCAAAAGAATTGCTGGATATTTGAAAATGAAAGTAGTTGATAGTATTGGGCGTTGGAAATGGTGATCATAAAAACACATTTCCACGAATAATTAGATATTGTGGAAATGTGTTTTGCTTAATGCTGATTCACAGCACGAAACACTCAATTGATGTGTGCTTTTAATGCTTCGTTTGAGTATTCGTTCAGTGGAGGTGAAAGGTGACTAACAATTCAAAGGTGGAAAAACTAAAGATTGGATTAATTGTAAACATACGACCGTAATAAATTTATGGCTGCGAAGATATGAAAATGATCCTAATTGTAATAGCCTAATGTTAGTAAATGTATAGAGTTTTATTAAGGTAATTTGTAAAGAATGTTTGTCACTAGAAATGTATTTTTAATAATTATCCTATTTGGCTGAGTTTCTTTAGCTCATCAATGTTCAATATCCTAAGGGTACGTCCCTGGGTTTCAATTATTCCATCCAGGCTCATTTGTTTTAGAATGCGTATTGCACTATCTGCCGACATTCCTGTGAATTCAGCCAGATCGTTCCTGCTAATGCGGATACCTGATTCTTTATTGCAGAAGACTTCCTTGTCGAGGTATATCAGCGCATCAGCAATACGCCCATGCATATGTTTTTGGGTTAAACTGATAAAGCGATTATAATCAAATATACCCTCTTTACTGATGTATTTGATGAACGCGTCAGCGAAATCACAGTTCTGACGGATGAGGGTCTTAAATACTGAAAAATCGATGAAACAAACTCTTGACGATTCCAGAGCTGTTACCGAAAAATGATGGAGTCGGTCAACATATAAACCAGGACCACCAATAAATAGAGTTGGAGTAAGAAAACGAAGGATCAGATTTTTTTGGTTATGTCCTTCAATGGAAACTTTTGCAAGACCTGAAGAAAAACTGATAACATGTGTTACCGGAGAGCCTTGTTTAACAATGATTTCACCTGGTTTGTAGGCAACTTCCGTTCTGTGTTTATCTACCAGTGCCAATTCATCTTTTGATAAATATTTAAAAATTTCCGATTTCCTGTTGCATTCACAGCAGCTTAGGTGGTTTGTACTCATGTTCGTTAAAATTAATGTTTCCATTATGTAGACCACCCGATTTCCTAAAAGGGTGTCGGGTGAAAAGCGATATATATCGATATTAACACGTAAATGAACATTTTGTTTACGTATCACACGTCCATACGATAGTATGATTTCATACGGATCATTCCGTTCTTGTTGCTTATTACTAATCAAAAAAATACATCCAGATTATGAAGAGAGTTATAATTGTATGTTTAGTCATGCTATTAGGGTTGTTGACTGAAAATCAAAATGTGTCAGCACAGGTAGAACGAGTGGTAGTTGATTCATCGTTTATTACATGTGGTAATTGCTATTTATGTAAAGTCCGCATTGAAGATGCTGCCAATAGTGTTGAAGGAGTGGTATCGTCTCAGTGGAAAGCGACCGATGAGAAACTAGCGATACAATATGACAATGATGTTACAAGTGCATATGCGGTTATGCAGGCGGTAGCTGCTGTTGGTCATGATACCGAGTTGGTTCAGGCTCCGGATGATGTATATGATGCATTAACAGGGTGTTGTCTATACGATCGCTGGATTGATTATTCCTTCCTGAATATCGATAAAAATAATTTTTATGAATTGAGTATATACCCGAACCCAGCAACTGAAGTTTTAAATGTTAATCTTCAGAATGCTGCAAATTCTGTACTGAAACTCTATGACCTTTCAGGAAAAAAAATTAAGCACGTTGATAGCTCAAGAGGTAATAATACACTAAATGTTAGTGATGTTAATTCTGGGACATATTTACTTGTTGTTGAGAGTGATGGGCTTGTGAAAGCATGCAATACGGTAATTATAAAATAAGGTGTCAACTGACAAAAACTAAGTAGTATGAAGAACAGTAAAGGTTTATTAGGTTTGATCATCTTGTTTAGTGTATTGATATGGTCATGTAAAAAAGAGAGTGTGGTTGAAGAGCCCGATGTAGTTCTTACACAACCAACGATAAAGAGTTTGAGCGCGACAAAGGATACTATTAATTTTGGAGGAGAAGATCCTACATTAATAATTTGCGATGCAGAAGGCGGAAATCTTAAATATTTGTGGGAGGTTGACTTGGGAGATATTATACCTCAAAATGAAATTGCTTCCGAAGTGAGCTTTACTGGTTCACTGTGCTGTATCGGCGATAAGACCATCAAATGTACTGTGACCAATGAGAAGGGGAGTGTTGAAAAAACAATCAATGTCTTTATAAGGGAGCCATAAATAGTTTATCCTAATTGTTAATAACAGATATGAAAAAGATTACCTTAATATTGGGTTTGGTATTATGGGCTGTGGTTTCGACTTATGCACAATGTTGTTCTGCCGGAAATCCGGTCGATAGTGATATGAACAGAGGTGTTGTGGGGAAGAAGAGCTTAATAGTAGGTTTATCATACAAACAAAGCTATTCCGATACTTATTATGAAGGAAATTCAATAAGTGATTATAAATATATTGATGAATCGGGATTTCAGTTTAGTAGCCTTAATCTAACCTATGGTCTTACACCTCGATTAACCCTCAAGGGTGAAATGGGGTACTTCTTCTCTAAAAGTCAAACGTTCAATGTTGGAAATTATCAACGCAAAGCTTTTGGGTTGGCTGATGCCGAAGTAGGGTTGAAGTACACGGCCTATCAAAATGAGAATCATGATTTGCAGATTGCAGGAGCCTTTAATTTGAAAATTCCGATAGGTGTCTTCGATCAGGTTTACAATAATGTGAAGTTACCAATCGATATTCAACCTTCTTCAGGAAGCTTCAGATATCATGCAGGCATTTTAATCTATAAATCATTTCTCGAGAACAGATTTTCCATTTTTAGCTATAATGCAATAGAAATTGCTCAGCGTATTCAATCGGAACGTCATCCTGATTATAAATACGGGAATTTGTATATGTTTTCTTTGGCTGGAAGTTATAAATTAATGAAACAACTCAGTGTTTCTATGCAATTAAGGAATGAGATACGGGAAAAGGCTGCTGATAAAGGAAAAGTACTCAATAGTACAGGAGGTAGTGTTTGGTTCGTGGCTCCCGAGTTGAGTTATATGTTTTTCAACACCTGGACAGCTTCTGCAAATATTAACTTGCCTGTACTAAAAAATATGAACGGAATTCAATTGACGAACAAATATGCTATTGGATTCAGTATACGTAAGAATATTCATTTTTAGGAATATATATATTTGGGTTAATGTTGGAATGGAGTAAGAACCTTCCGGAAAAGAAAAAGTCCGGCCTTTTGGCCGGACTTTCCATTTATCCTTAAATCCTATCGTACAGCTTCAATTCTTTCCCCCTCTTGATTTAATAATTGTTGTTTAATGGTTTGGTAAATGTATGTGATAATAGTGTTTGCGTATGTGATTATGCTTGTTAACATCTTTGCGTTTGTTTTGTTGTTTGTGTCAAATTAATGTAGGAAAGTATTTCTGTAAATAGGTGTATATACCTGGTTTGGATATTGGTCCCTTATTTCCTGTTATTTGTTCATAAAAATGATAAACTTTGTATAGGCAGGTATCTCCTCTTCCTTAAAGTTTTATAGTATTATAAAAAGGGGAAAGTGTCTCTATCTATTTCTTTTGTGATTTAGGAGCCGAAGGTGTGCAATTTGATGAGCAAAAGAATCTAAAAAATTGAGTCTTTGCAATATTAAAGAGTTAAACAAAACCCAAAACCATATGAAAACAACACAAAAAAATTATCATATTCCCAGATCAATTCTGGATGATATCAGAACACACCTTGATCAGAGAATTGGAAAAAAAATCGATGTAAAGGATGATAAGGAAATTGCGGGGTGGTTTATGGGTACCCGTGGTGAAAATCTTGGAGAAGTATTTGAGATTATCACCAATGTTATAAAAACGATGGTCGAGGGGAGGGAACTTCTTTTTCCTGATGATCCCAATTATATAACGGCTCGGATAAAAACATCAGAAGCCTATAAGAATGCCATTGATGAGGTAAAGGAGCAAACCAATAATTTACTGGAGATCTTGAAGAAATATTCACTTCCAATGTATAGTCTACGTTATCAGGGGCATATGACCTGGGATATCACTCTTCCTTCTTTGGTGGGGTATTTTGCAGCAATGCTGGAGAATCAGAATAATGTAACACCTCAGGCTTCACCGGCAACTACTATTTTGGAATTGCTCGTTAGTAATGATATTGCACGAATGGCCGGCTTTAAAGTGAAACCATTGGATGATGATCGACCCGATCAGGGGATTAATGCCTGGGCACATATATCATGTGATGGTAGTGTTGCAAATATCGAGAGTCTGTGGGCCACTCGTGAATTAAAATTTTTGCCATTGGGAATTAGGTATGCTTTAAAACCTGGGGAGTTTTTATCATCAATTGCTGATAAGTTGGAACTTCCTACGAATGAAAAATATATAAAAGCTACTAGTTGGGAGTTGTTAAACCTAAGGCAGGATGATATACTTGAGTTACCCAATATGATAGCCAAACTGCTTTCTGAGAATCAGGTAAATAAGGATAAGAAGTTCAGTAATATCCTAAAAGATGTTTGGGAGACGCTAACCTCAAAATATTCCTTGAATGCCAGAGGAATCCAATTCTTCTATTCAGAATTTTTCCAAAAGGAAGATATTAATATGCCAACAGTTATTGTTCCTTCTACTAAACATTATTCCTGGCCAAAGGCAGCCTCTGTTTTAGGGTTGGGGAATGGTCGAAAAGGATTAAGTGAGGAAGAGTTGGTTGATATTAAATGCATAAAAGATGATGGACTTATTAATGTGTATGTAGATCCGGTTGGAAGGGTGAAAACCGATCTTCTAAAAAAGGTTCTTCAAACATGTAAGGCAAATAAAAAGCCTGTTCTTATGGTGGTTGGAGTGATGGGTACAACCGAAGAAGGAGCTGTTGATCCGCTAGAAAAAATCATAAACGGGCGTGAAGATTTCCGCAAGGATGTGAAAAGTCCGTTTGAGTATTCGATTCATGCCGATGCAGCCTGGGGGGGATACTTCTTGTCTTGCTTTAGAAATGAATTCAAAATGGAAGACTTTCCATCAGAAAAAGCAGTCTCGCTTAGAGCTGTTCCTGAGATTTTTGACAATAAAGATTCCTGGTTCAAAGATTCGGTATACAAGAGCATGACCAGTATCTGCAAATGCGATAGTGTGACAATTGATCCGCATAAGATGGGGTATATACCTTATCCCGCAGGAAGTTTGACTTATCGAAATGATAAGATTATTAACCTGTTAAGCTTCAGTGCTCCATATATTAGTTCCGGAGCTGCTCATGATAAGGGAATTAATACCCGGAATATCGGAGAGTGTGGAATAGAGGGGTCTAAAGCAGGTGCTGCTGCTGCATCAGTTTACCTGAGTCATATGGTAATTCGCCCGGATAAATCGGGCTATGGAAAGATTATCAATCAGAGTATGTTGAACTCAAAACTATTTTACCTGTATTTGTACACGCTGCAATGGATTGAGCCAAGTGATCTGTTTGAAATCGTAATGTTTGATGAATTTTCTTTAAAAACCACCAAAAGTGGATTAAATAAGAATACACTTATCAATTTGTTGTGGTCAAAAGGATTGGCATTAGACGAGATCGTTAAAGATCAGCGGATACAAACTCTGTTAAAGGAGATAGCCGGAGATCAGAACCTGATCGATTATATTTTTATTGATAAACGGGAACATTCTCTTGAAAGAACAAAAAGCCTGAATGATCAGATTTTTACGGATCTTAGTCTTGCTCCTGGGACGACGGTTAAAGATGATGACATATTTGTTTCTGAGACAACCTTCCACCGTAATGAATATGGTGATGATTTTATGAATGCTTTAGCAAAACGTATCTATGTTGATGAACCTGAAAAAGCTGAGGCAATTCCTTGTATTCGATCGGTCATTATGGATCCATGGGCAATTTATACACATGGAAAGAACAATTTTAATTTCTTTATAGATGTGTTTATTCCAAAACTTCGCGAAGTTGTTAATAATAATTGTGAAGAATATGCGAAAGAGAAAAAAATCACAACATTAAAAAAAATCTAAGAATAGATGGAGTGAGGGATTGATATATTCATATTGCCTTTTGTCAATCCCTGCTTTTTTTAATATTTATTTAACAAATCATACAGGGTAATTACTCTTTTCTATCTGTAAAATCACTTCATATTCAGTATGAATATTGCATACCCGTAAACTGGTTCTATGAAATTAAAATACTTTGATATTTCATGGTTTTCTACAGTCGATGGCCCTGGGACCAGAGTGGTGTTATTTCTTCAAGGATGCCACCTCAGGTGTCCATGGTGTCATTCTCCCCATTCATGGAAAACCGAATCACCTTTATTATTCTTCGAAAATCATTGTCTGTTGTGTGGTAGCTGTGTTAGGGAATGCCCAAATCATGTCCATCATATTGCTGATCGAATTCATTTTCTTGATCGCACAAAATGTACACAATGCCGAGCTTGTATTGAAAGTTGTCCCGTTTCTGAATCCACTAAGTGGAATACGGGAGCTTTGGGATTTGCTGGTGATGAAATGGAAGTTCATGACCTTTTCCATTTACTAAAGCCACAACTTGATGTGTTAAAAGGTTTTGGAGGGATAACAGTTTCAGGAGGAGATCCCCTCTTGCAATCAGAAGCATTAGCCGGGTTTTTAAAAATATGTTCTAGGGAAGGTGTACATATTGCGGTTGAAACCTCAGCCACCCTCGATTCAGCATATATGGAATTGATTGAGCCATACATTGATCATTGGTTGATTGGTCTGCGTCCTTCTTCTATAGATAAACAGATTGATTGGGAAAAATTATTAGAAAATATAGGCCTTCTTTCGGCTAGGGATTCTAGAAAAATTACTGTTAGAACACCAATAATACCAGGGTTTACAGATGCCCAAGAGTGTCATGAAAAGATAATAAGTGTGATGCTTTCAAATGGGATTAAATCAATTGAGATCCTTCCTTATAATCCATATTCCGAAAACTATTACAAAGCAATGGATCTGGAATTTCCATTGGAAGGAACTCAGCCTTTAGATGACCAAAAGATAAATAAGATAAAATGCCTTTTTACTTCAGCTGGAATTGATACGAAAATCGTCGAATAAAAGATATAAATCAAAAAAATAGGAGATGAAATCATGGATAAATTAGTTAAAGAAGAGATTATTATTGGTTCAACTCTAAGAGTTGATAGTTTGATCAAATCGATGGAAAAAAGAGCTTGGGCAGATCGTTCTTCAGAATGGTTTACCAAAGATATGTTTACTAATATCGGACAAAAACATCCTGACAAATCGGTGATTATTCGTCGTGCCCTGGCTATCAAAGAGATTCTTACAGCCATGACCAATAAGAATCTATTCGGAGGTCATAATCCACATTATCAGATTCGAAACGGAGAACTTATCGTTGGAGTTATAACTTTGGGATCTCTGGGGTTGGGGAAGTCTTTTCCAAATTACCTTACCGATAGTGAAAAAGATGTAGCATCGGTGACGACCAAGTCTGAAATGGGACTGTTTGGCCACGATTCGGTAAATTATGAAGTGATGCTTGAAAGAGGTTTAAATGGGATAATTGATGATTGTAATAAAAAATTAGGAGTCACTGAACATAAGATCAATCATTATAATATTCTGTTTGATTATTGTGATAAAATTGAAAATAAAGAATCATTTATAGAGGAAATATTTAGGCTCAGGACAAAGGGAGAACCTACTGAAATTGTTGAAAGCTTAAATGAAGTTTTTGAAGAAAATGGTAACAAAGGGCACCGTACTACAGCTTATGAAAAGGAGTTGGATGGGTTGTTCGAGCTTTTGGAACGTCATATCCACACCGACTTTAAAGGGATAGTTGATAAGCGTAAGTATAAACAAGAAACTGACAGTATCCCTTATGTAAAACAAATCAGGGAAATACTGTCAGCCAAAAGAAATATACTCCATAATAGAAGAGATTTTTATAGTTCTGTGAAAATTAGCTGTAATGCTGTTATCACTTATGCCGGTGAATTTGCCGAATTGGCTAAAGAGATGATGAAGGATGAAAAAAATCCAAAGCGATTTGAGGAGTTGAAAGAGATTAGCAGGATATGTAGTAAAGTTCCTGCTAATCCGGCTGAATCATTCCATGAAGCTCTTCAGTCAATTTATTTCTTCCATCTTGCTTTGCATAGTAGTATGAATCAACTATCACTAGGGAGGCTTGATCAGGTTTTGCAACCCTATTATAAAAAAGAGGAGGAGGCTAAACAGCAGGAACTCTTTGAGTGTTTTTTGATTAAATGTGCTGAACGTCTGATTCTTGATTCAAATACTTTTGTAAAACAAGATCACCTGGACTATGGGTCGAATTTGTTAACTATTCCTGTTCCCCTTGATCAGTGGGCCGAATCAAATGAGTTTTTGCAAAATATCATTATTGGTGGTCAAACACGGGATGGTTATGATGCTGTTAATGATTGTACCTATCTTATTCTAAAAGCATTTCAGAAGACAAAATTATATACTCCAACGTTGAATGCCCGGATTTATAAAAAGCAGTTGATTGAAAATCCAAAATCAGGGAAATACTTAAATGCAGTTGCTGAATGTTTGTATGAAACGAAAAATGGGATGCCAGTAATAGGCAATGATGAAGTATTAATTCCGGCAATGAATAAATACTCCGATATACCTTTGGAGGAAGCCCGGGATTACGTTATTGATGGTTGTTGGGAACCGCTTCTGAATGGCTCCTGTGACTGGACTTTTAGAATGTTTAACATGCTGACGGCTTTGGAATGCGCTTTAAATGGAGGAGCTACACTTAGTTCAAATCCAATTTTGTTAAGAGGGCAGAAGTTGAGTTATGAAACACCATTACCAGCTGCTGAGAATGCAGATATTGATTTTGAAGGTCTGAAGGAGATTCTGATAAAACATATCAAGTTCTTTACCGATAATGCAGCATTAAGTATTCATAAACTATATGTTATTGATCAGGCAATTAATCCAAATCCACTCTATTCCGCATTATTAAAAGGTTGTATGAAAAACGGAAGGGATAAAACCTGGGGCGGAGCTGATTATAAATTAGCAGGTATTATTCCGGCGGCTGTACCCAACACTGTGAATACTCTTGCAGCTATTAAGAAATGGGTATATGATCTAAAAGAGTTTGAATTATCAGATGTTCTGGAAGCATTCAGATATAGCTATAAATCATCAGATGGAAAGCAAAAAATCTTTGATCGCATTAAAAGTAAGTTTCAAAATGATTCACCAAAGTTTGGGAACAATGAGAAAAGTGCTGATGAGCTAATGCAATGGTTGTTAAACGCATTTTATGAAAGTGTTAAGAAATCACAAGCCTTGGCAGAGGAGGTGTTCTTATTCCCTGTTAAAAAAGGTGATGAAGAGCGTATTATGTCATTGAGGGCTCTGGCTGGATATTCAGGAAAATCCTTAAAAGAAGAGTTCGGCAATGAATTCAAAATTAACATTACCGCCGGCATGGGGACCTTTGAATTATTTGACATTTTCGGTGAGGGGAATTCTGCTTCTGCAGATAGAGATAAAGCCGGTGATGCGATTGCCAGAAATTTTGCTCCCATGGTGGGTACAACTAAGTACAGCATAGGGCATCTTCTTTCATCATTCAAACAATTAGGACTTAACAGATTTGCAGGAGGTGTTATCACCGATCTTTGTCTGGAAGAGAATGACTTGAAGAAAAATGGAAAGGATATTGTCAAGGCTATAATCAAGAACTTCATGCAAAATGAAGGGAATATGATGACGATAACGATTTCAGATAAGAAATTGCTAAATCACATTTATCATTTGTGTGAAAATAACCGGAATGGAGATTCTGTGGCGAAAAAAGAGTTAAAGAAGTATGAGCGGGTTAATGTCAGAGTGGGGGGATTTCAAATGCCTTTTATCACTTTGCCTCCTCAAATGCAACTAAGTTATATTGATCGACCAAAGTCACCTTCTAATTAATATGAAATTATTAGAATCATGACTGAAGTAGAAAAAATTAAGAAGTTGCTACAACTTAAATACCTGGAAGGAGGAGAGTCAGGATTTTTGGCGAAAATCACAACATCCGAGATTGAAGTTATCCAAAGTGGCCGGACTTTTAAGGCTAATAGTTCCATATATTATATGCTGACAAAAGAATATCCAATCAATTATCTGCATTGGCTTGCCATGGATGATATCCACATTATTTGTAAAGGAGGTCCTGTGAGTTATTACGTTTTTAATGAAGACGGAACTTCAAAACAATATTTCGTTGGAGCAGACATCTCAAAAGGTGAATTATTAACCCTGACGATTCCTGCCGGTAGCTGGAAAGCTTTGAAATTGCATGAAGGAGTTGAGTTTGCTTTAATGGTTTCGGTTTTAACGCCTCAGTGGACAGAGGATCGGGTTGTTATCGGAGCCGGACAAGAGTTCATTGATAAATTTGCATTCTCTTCTTCATGGGCGACTCCGGAATTCCTAAAGGAATTGATTGGGGATGATTTTAAATGAAAAATGCAGTAGATAGCAAATTTTAATCTTTTCGAAAATAAACCAACTTATAAATTAAAACGAATTCATTATGGAAACAAAATTTGGATACATGGGCAAAATCCTCTGGGTGAATTTGACAGAGGGGACATTTGAAGATGAGAATATACCAGATGAAGTATATGAACAATTTCTTAGTGGTTACGGGTTAGCTTCAAAAGTAATTTATGAAAAGCAACCTGCAGGTATCGACTACAAAGATGAGCGAAGTATACTAGCTGTGATGAGTGGAATTCTGACCAATACCGAAGCTACTTTTAATGGTCGGTGGATGCTGGCAGGTAAGAGTCCTTTGACCGGATGCTGGGGGGATGCCAATTGTGGAGGTGATTTTGGGCCTTCCATAAAAAAGTCTGGTTACGATGGGATTTTTATAACAGGAAAAAGTGAAAAGCCTGTATACATTTATATTGATGATAAAAAACAGGAAATTCTACCTGCAGAAGATCTGTGGTCCTATAAAGATGCTGTTGAAACTGAAGAAATACTGATTCAGAAGCATGGTGACAAATCAAAAGTAATTTGTATTGGAAGTGCCGGTGAAAATTGTTCACTCATTTCTGGTGTGGTCAATCAGGGTGGTCGATTGGCTGCACGAAGTGGATTAGGTGCGTTATTTGGCGTTAAACAACTGAAAGCAATTTGCCTGAATGCTTCACAAGATGTATATGTTTTTGATAAACAGAAGGTAATTGAAGCTACCCGTAAACTGAACATGGATCTTAATAATTCCGAAGATCCATTCTGTAATACGATGAAATGGTCGGGTACTGCTGGTACCACTGCTGACTCTGTAGATACTGGAGATACGCCCATTAAAAACTGGGTGGGTGTTGCAGAGGATGATTTTCCACACAGTAAATCGACAAGAATTAGCGGGTATTCTGTTACCAAGTATCAGGAAAAAGAATACTATTGTGCCGGCTGCACATTTGGATGTGGAGGTATTTGCTCAATAAAAGATAAGAAGCTCTTACAAAAAACACATCGCCCCGAATATGAGATATTAGCTGGATTTGGAGCACAATTGCTCTGTGATAATGTAGAAGATATCTTTGAAATCAATGAAAAACTGAATCGGGCTGGTTTTGATGCAATTAGTGTTGCAACAACTGTGAATTGGGCTTTTGAAGCATGGGAGAATGGCTTGTTTAAGGAAAAGTTTCCTTACCTGGAACTCAAGTGGGGCGATTCACAGGCAGTGGTAAATCTGGTGGATGAAATAATTGCAAATAAAAATCTGGGTGCTTATTTGAAGGATGGTGTCAGGAAAGCTGCCGAATGTTTTGATACGGATAAGAAAACCGTACCCATGCATGTTCACGGACAGGAACTTCCAATGCACGATTCACGCAGAGATGGTTCTTTAGGATTGGGCGTTGGTTATGAAGTTGAGCCAACTCCAGGCAGACACACATCCACAAATGCGCAATGGGAGCAGATGGCAGATGCTCCAGCAGTTAATTCTGTATTGAATAATAATAAGCTGAACATTAAATTTCAGAAAAGGTATGTACACACTGATATGTCTCATGAAGAGCAAGGTCAGGATTTAATGGCTGCAAGTTGTTCTGAAGATGTATTGAATGGATCGGGTTTATGTAATTTTAGTTTTATGGGACCTTTTGTTCCTGTTGTTTCCTGGCTTAATAATGTTACAGGATGGAATAAATCTTTTGATGACTATCTGGAAATCGGGAAAAGGATAAAAACCGTCCGGCATTCATTTAATATTCGTGAAGGTATTGATGTGGCCAATATTATAGTACCACCCCGAGCCAAGGGGAATCATACCCTTAAAGATGGGCCAAATGCCTATAGTGCGAATACTTTAAAGTGGGATGATGCTAAAGCTGATTATTATATCTCTATGGGCTGGGATGTGGATACAGCAATGCCTCTACCCGAAACACTGAAAGAATTGGGCTTGAATTTTGTGTATCAGGATCTTTATATGGAAGAGCTTAAGGTCGAGAAGTAGTTTTTTGAAACAGCCGAAAATAAGAAACGGAGCCTTTTTGGCTCCGTTTTTTGTTTTATTTTTTAGTAGCTTTAATATTCCAATAATCAAGCCCGAGGTAGCCGGTTAATTCCATTTTGTCTTCTTCAACATTCAACTCAAACATATATGCCAAATTGTCTAAAAATTCAATCATTAAGGTTTCGCCGTCGTTATGTACGAAGTATTTTCCTTCGAAATTATCTATATCGACATATATACCGCTTATTGCCCACACATATTCACCTTCACCTTCTGCGTATTTTTTATAATCCATAGAAAATAATGCACCAGGGGTGTCAAGTATGTTATCATGATTTATGGTGAATTTATTAACACTCCATTTTCCTTCTATTGATTTGGCGGCTTTTTTCTCTTTTGAACAACCTGGCGAGAAGATTGTCATAGATACTAAAGCAATAATAAAAATTGGATTAAACTTACTAAATCCTTTAAAAGTTGTTACTAGCTTCATTGTATTGGTTTGTTTTGGTTAGATTTTATTTAGCTATTTTCTGAGCAATCATCGTTACTGTGTTGTTATGGTAAAGTCCTTTTAGGTCAAGTCTTTCATCATCTAAGGATATCTTCATTTTCAAATTAATATCCTTCATGAGAAAGGTTAAATATTCTCCTTTTTCATCGACCTTGTATTGATGCCGTATACTCAAGAAATCTTCATTTTCAAATGTAAGTTGCCAGTAGCATTCGCCATTTTGAGAGTCATATTCTTTAAAGTGAATTTCAAAATGATCAACGTCTTTATATAATGTTTGCCTTTCAAAATCAAATGCGATAACCTCCCATTCTCCATCAAGCTTATTAAGGGTCATTTTTTGTTTTGAGCAACCACAGAGTATTGTACTAAAGATAATTATTGGGATAATCAGATTAAAAATTCCAGGTGTTTTCATTAATTTGGTTTTTTAGTTAGTAATGGTTAATTCGTAAATCACTTACTCGATGATATAAATAATTGAGAAGTATGTGAAATGTTGATTGCAAATATAGTGAATTGTAAGTGATATATGTGTCAAGTATGGTGGTTAAATATGAAATAATAAGAAGGTTGATTAGTGTAGGAGTCAAGAGTAAGATTATGTTGAAGGTAGACCATGTATGGGGCGGTGTTAAATGTGGAGAGTTGTGACTACCTTAAAATAATTGTGAATTCTCCTGTTTTGTTCTTTATCTAAACCGTATATTGTTAGTGTCTGCTTGCTTTGTTTCAGTTAAAAGTCCAATTAATTCGCTTTGTGAATAAGAAGTAAAATCCTTTATTTCAGGATCAATCACAGATTGATTATTATATTCTTGAATGTAAAATTGTTTCGGTTCGATGCTAATAATTTGCTGTATATCCTCAGGACTTAATAATTCTTTAAGAACAGTAGTTCTGAATTCGTATGTAATACTGGATTGCATAATGATTTCCACACTGGATTTAATCTGATCCATCACCGAATCTTGAATTTCCCGTCCACATAGTGTACTATATTTTTCCTTTTGCAATGGGGCTTTAATATCCATGGCGATGTAATCCAGTAGATTATTCTGAATTAGTTGGGTGAGCATTTCCCTATTTGTTCCATTGGTATCCAGTTTTATTTTTAATCCTAGCTTCTTAATCTGTTTAATAAAAAGAGGTAGATCTTCATGTAGAGTTGGCTCCCCACCTGTTATTACCACCGCATCTAAAAGAAAGCGATTCTTTTCCAGATATTCGAAAATTGTTTTTTCTTCAATCAAGTTCAGCGCTTTAATCTGTTCGGGTAAGACCAATTGAGAGTTATGACAATATGGACAACGAAAATTACATCCTGCAGTAAAAAGAACAGCGGATAAATTCCCGGCATAGTCAATCATCGAATTTTTTTGAAATGCAGCTATTTTCATAATTAATACTTGCTACTATTTGAATATTGCCGGCACCAGTCATTATGGCTGGCACCGGACTATATCATGATAGTATGTACTTTTTTAATTCAATTCTTACACAGTTTCTTCAACAAATCGTTTATCAAACAGGCGTCGCTGATCGTATTCTGCTTGTTTTCCTTTGTTCCATTGGTCAACAGGGCGCAGGTAACCTACAATTCGTGAGTAAACGGTACATTCGGTTTCTTTTCCTTGTTCTTTGCATTTCGGACAAAGTTTATGTTCTCCATAGATGTATCCATGCTCAGGGCAAATAGAGAATGTAGGGGAAAGCGTGATATATGGTAATCGGAAGTTATGAGTAATCTTCTTTACCATTTGCTTGATTGATTCGATCGGAATATTCTTTTCTCCAACAAAAATGTGGAAAACGGTACCTCCGGTATATTGTGTCTGAAGATCATCCTGGAGTCTTAATGCTTCAAAAATATCTTCGGTATAGTTTACCGGTAGCTGTGTTGAATTGGTGTAAAACGGTTCTGCATCAGGACCATTACAACTATTTGCTGAAATAATATCAGGGTGTGTCTGCTTGTCAATTCTTGCAAGACGATATGAAGTGCTCTCTGCTGGAGTTGCTTCCAGGTTATAGTTATTACCTGTTTCTTTAGCAAATTCTTCCATACGCTCACGCATATATTCCATAACTTTTATGGCAAATGCATGTCCTTCTGGCATGGTAAGTTCCAGTCCCAGGAAGTTCTTAAGGCATTCGTTCATACCGACAATACCGATGGTAGAAAAGTGGTTTTTCCAGAATTTACCATTTTTATTTCGCAAATGACGAAGATAGAAACTGGAGTAAGGGAATAGTCCACGTTCTGTAAAGTGTTCAATGGTCTTGCGTTTGATTTCAAGACTATCTTTTGCTAGTTCCATCATCTTGTCCAGGCGCTGGAAAAACTCTTCTTCTGAACGTGCTTCATATCCCAGGCGAGGTAGGTTTAATGTTACTACTCCAACTGATCCTGTTAGAGGATTCGATCCAAACAATCCGCCTCCAACATTATTAATCTGACGTTTATCCAATCTCAAACGGCAACACATGCTTCGAACATCATCTGGACTCATGTCTGAGTTCACGAAGTTGCTGAAATAGGGGATGCCATATTTTCCGGTTACTTCCCATATCTTATCATAGGCCGGATTTTCCCATTCAAAATCTTTAGTGATATTATAAGTTGGGATTGGAAAGGAGAACACGCTTCCATTTGCATCACCTTCCGACATTACTTCAATAAATGCTTTATTGAATACATCCATTTCTTCCTGAAAATCGGCAAAGGTTTCCTTCTGTATTTCTCCACCATGAATAACTGGCTGGTCTTTCATGAATTCAGGAACTCTCAAGTCAAGAGTTACGTTGGTGAACGGTGTTTGAAATCCAACACGGGTAGGTACATTTATATTGAAGAAGAACTCCTGTAAGGCTTGCTTCACCTGCTTATAATTCAATTTATCATAGCGAATAAAAGGAGCCAGATATGTATCGAAATTAGAGAAGGCTTGTGCGCCCGCTGCTTCTCCCTGCATGGTGTAGAAGAAGTTTACGATTTGCCCCAAAGCCGTTCTTAAATGTCGGGCAGGTTTACTTTCCGTTTTTCCACTTACTCCTTTGAAGCCAGAAATCAATAAATCCTGTAAATCCCAACCAACACAATACACACTTAAATACCCTAAATCGTGAATATGCAGTTTTCCATTTTGGTGTGCCTCCGCAATTTCTGGTGGATAAATTTTTTCCAACCAATATTGGGAACTGATTAGAGTGGAAATATGCTGATTCAATCCTTGAAGAGAATAGGTTGAATTTGCACTTTCTTTAACACGCCAGTCCTGGTTGTTGATGTAGGAATCGATCAAATCGATGTTCCCGAAAAGCTCTCTGGCATTTCGGATATTTGCATGCTGACTGCGATAAAGAACATATGCTTTACCTGCTTCGTATAGTCCATGTTCGAATAGAGTGCGCTCAACCAGATCTTGAATTTCTTCAACTGTAGGAAGATTTCCATTTTGTCTTTGTTTCATTTTTTCCACAACCTTATTTGCCAGCTCATCGGCAAGCATACGGTTGGGCTGTTCTTTTGCGCGTAAGGCCTTGAAAATTGCAAAAGCAATTTTTTGTACATCAAAAGGTACTACACGTCCATCGCGTTTGATGATACTAATACCGTTTATACTACCATTGGTCTTCATAATGCATTGAATTTTAAAATTAATGGTAGCCTGAAAGGGGAAAGAAAAGATTATACCTATTATAGATTCTTCTCTTCGCTTTTCACCCGAAAGCTACGAATTGTTATTACAGGCAGGTCTTCTGGCTCACCCTTCATCCGGGGCCTTCCCAATCGCAAAAGCGAAAAGTGGCAAAGTTGTCCGGTTTATTTCCATAAAATGCAGGAAACGGGCTTACAGCTGCGGGGACAGCTCCGGATTTACACCGGATTCCCTGTTAGCTCCCAAGGGGAGACCTGTAACAGCTAATGCAAATTTGCGGATTTATTTAATGGAATTGATTTCAACTTATGAACATATTGAGGGGTGGTGTTAAGTGAATACTTTGATTTTGTTGGAGATTAGGTTCTGTTGATAATTAATTTCTGCACCAGTTTATTAAATTATATTTACACTTTGTTGATCCCTTTACCGGATACTTTCTTCTGCTTGTTTAGCAGAATAGCACAGCCATGCAGTCCGAAGGAAGTCATAAAGTTTAATATGAAAGTAGAAAAAATGAGGATGGAGAAGATCGTCTCGTTAATGACTTTCATACTCATACCAATAGAAGCAATAATATAGGCCATTTCAGCCCTGCCACACATACCTACACCAATTGTTAGGGATTCAAGTTTGGAGAATTTTGCCAAACGAGCCATACTACCAGCGCTGATTATTTGTGAAAATATGCATGATACAACCAATAAAATAAGTAAAAGTATACCTGAATTAGTAAAGGCATCAAAAGTAATATGGAAACCTAGAGAAATAAAAAAGATAGGCCCCAGGAACGAATATGCAATTCCATATAAACGGTCTTCTACTTTATTGATTAAGGCCTTGCTGGCAACTTCCTCTCTGAAGAATAAACCTGCCAAATATGCTCCAAGGATCATATGGAGTCCAATTAACTCAGCAAACAAACCAAAACCAATCCCTAAAACAAGTAAGAATGTAAATCCTTTTCCTTTTCTATTTCGGAACGGTTGCTTTAAGAAAGGATACAGGTAATGTCCTGCTATTATTGTTAGTCCGAAAAACAAGGTCGATTTCAGTGCCACTAAGGAGATGGAAAAAAAGCTGACTTCTTCACTTTTAATTACAGACAGAATTATGCTGAAGGATATTAATGATAACAAGTCATCAATGATGCATGAAGCAACAATTATCCTGGCAAGGGGTGTATTGTGAAGGTTCAGGTCTTTAAGGATTTTTAGTGTGACAACCACCGCTGTTGCTGTAAAAGTTATCCCAACAAACAAGGCTGTATTTAATGAATAACCAAACAATAACGCAATAGACATGGATGCCAGAAATGGGAACAATGCTCCGATTATTGCAACTCCCCATGATTTATTGAGAGCAGAGAAAAATTCTCTTGGATTGGTTACAACTCCTGTATGTAGCATTAAAAAGAATATTCCCAATTGGGCTAGAACATCGATTATTTCATTGGGCTCTATTAATCCCAAAACAGCAGGCCCTAATATTATTCCGGCAGTTAATTCCCCCATAATTGTAGGCACACCAATCTTTCGCAGTAATACTGCGATCACCCAAATCACTACCATAAGAATGAGTAGTTGTTTGAAAATTGGTATGCTTAGAATAATATTCATATAACTCCATTTTCGACCTTATTTACAAGATATTAAATATTTTGCAGATTTTGTTTATAAATTTTAATGATTTGAAAAAATCGATCTTTTAGAAAATAGTTGAGCAATACCGTGCGTGTGGAACTTGATGAAAGGGGGTTTGTTTATGAATTAATTGCAATTAAACTTGATTTTAAACCAAATTGAAAATATTGATTGGAGTTTGTCTGAAAAAATTGTAATTTTATTAAGCACTGAATTATTGATCTGTAAATCTTCCTGGATTATGAATGAAGAATTTATCCAATATCTCTGGAAGTTTCGTCTACTTAATAAGGACTTGTTTACCATCGATCATAAGCCAATTGAAGTGATTGATCCAGGTTTGGTAAATACCAATGGGGGACCTGATATTTCAACTTGTAAAATCAAGATTGAAGATACATTATGGGTTGGAAATGCTGAGATTCATACATCTTCTTCCGACTGGTTTAAACATAAACATGATAACGATGCAGCATATGATAATTTGATTCTGCATATCGTTTTTGATCATAACTCGGACTGTATCCTTAGAGAAAATGGTGAAGTAATACCTACACTTGAAATCGCTGGTAAATTCGAGTTGGGGCTTTGGGATCGCTATCAACATTTATCAAAAAGCAAAAAATGGATTCCATGTGCAGGATTAATTGATAAAGTGAAACCGAGTGTTTGGTTGGGCTGGTATGATCGTTTACTTACCGAACGATTGGAACGAAAATCAAGGGATATCTTAGCTCTATTTGATCGTATTCAACATAATTGGGATGAAACTTTTTATGTGATGATGGCCTCCGGATTTGGTGTAAAAGTAAACAGAGCGCCATTTGAATTATTGTCCAAATCCATCCCGGGAAGAATTCTGGCAAGACATAAGGACAATCTTTTACAATTAGAGGCTTTGTTTTTTGGTCAGGCTAATTTGTTGCCCGACAACCCAAAGGATGCATATTGTAAGGCTCTAAAAAGAGAATATCAATTTTTAGCACATAAATTTGGTCTGCAGCCTTTACCAAAAGGATTATGGAACTTCCTGCGTATGCGTCCTTCCAATTTCCCCACTTTACGCTTGTCCCAGTTGGCACATCTGATTTACAAAAGGCAAAGTTTGTTTTCATTAGTTAGGGAATGCAGGTCTGTTGACGAACTGTATTCTGTATTCAAGGTTAAGGCCAGTACTTATTGGGACAATCATTATGTGTTTGAGAAGGAGGCCGATTTGAGAGTGAAGATATTGGGTAAGAATGCTATTGATTTGATTATCATTAATACAATCGTACCTTTTTTGTTTATTTATGGGAAACACAAGGCAAATGCAGAATTACAGGAAAGAGCACTTTCGTTCCTTTACCAAATTCATTCAGAACAAAATTCCATAATCAGAAATTTCAAATCACTTGGTGTAAATTCCAAATCAGCTTTTGAAAGTCAGGCCTTGATTGAACTAAAGAATGGCTATTGTCGTTATAAGAAGTGCCTGAATTGCCGTATTGGCAATCATTTGTTGAGATCAGATATTTAATCTATCTTTGGCTAAATCGAAATCTTAGTAAAATTTAATTATTGGAACCAAAGCATATTAAACGTATGGGGAGGGTGAACCTACTTTCTCCTCGTCAAGGTGTACTTATTGCATTTGTTATTCTTCTTCTGATTATTAGTGGAGGAACAATCGGATATATGGCTATTGAGGATTTTGATTTCCTTGATGCTTTGTATATGACCATTATTACCGTATCCACAGTTGGATATGGTGAAGTGGCAAGCTTGAGTACTTCAGGTAGGTTGTTTACAATATTGTTAATTATAAGTGGTTTGGGTACATTTGCTTATGCTATAACTATTGTGTCCTCCTATTTTGTTGAATTGCAGATGAATTTCTTATTGAGTGGGAATTCCAGAAGAAATAAACGAAAAAAGATGAAAGATCACGTAATTGTTTGTGGGTTTGGAAGGAATGGAAGGCAAACAGTTTCCGAACTTCATGCACATAATCATAAGTTTGTGATTGTTGATAGCAATCATGATTTGATTTTATCCCATTCGAGCGGGGACTTCCGTTTTGTTGAGGGAGATGCCACCGAAGATGATGTCCTGATTTCGGCAGGAGTTGAAAAGGCAAAAGCGATCATCACATGTCTGCCTACTGATGCCGACAACCTATTTATTGCTCTTACAGCACGAGCACTTAATCCGGCAATGAAAATCATTAGCAGGGCATCGAGTGAAAGTGCTGAGAAAAAACTTCGTATGGCCGGGGTTGATAATATTGTTCTTCCTGAAAAAGTTGGTGGTGCTCATATGGCAAAATTGGTCACTCGTGCTGATATTGTTGAATTTTTAGAACACTTGTCCATAAGTGGAGATGATCCAACCAGCCTGATTGAAATTGAATGTCATGAAATGAATGAGGGTTGGATGCAGAAGAGCATATATGAAGTTGGTGTACGCAAGAAGACTGGTGCCAATATTATTGGTATAAAAAAGGCTACAGGAGAATTGGGGATTAATCCCCCTGCTAATACTAAATTGGATACAAATTCTAAATTATTTGTTTTGGGTACCGAAGAACAGATACAGAATATGAAGGATGTGTTGTCGAGACCTCCTGAAAACTAAAATAATCAAAAATGAATGTAAACCTCAAAGAGCAAATACTTAATTCTTTGAGGTTTATTTTTTTATTGAATCTCACGGTTTGCTTTTTTTGCTAAAAGTGCCACAGAACTCAAGGCATTTTTGTCATTCTCAACATCCCCGGCATCATATGCTTGTGCAGTTACTGCTCCCAGATATTCTATTCCCAATGCCTGACATGCACGTTTAAACATTTCTATGGTCAAATCACAATCACGTTCGCCAGTTCCTGCAGGTAGAAGCAGGGCAAGTCTTTTAGTTCCCAATTTTCCGGTGCCAAAATAGGGGCGAAGACGGTCGAGCCATAGTTTGGTTTTAGCTGAAGGGCCAAACCAATATATAGGACTCCCTACAACCAAAAGATCAGTATTCTCTATTGCAGAATACAACTTCTGCATATCATCATTTATGGTACAATTGAAATCACCTTTTTTGCAAGCCCTGCAATCCGTACAAGACTGTATTGTGTGATCATACAAAAATGAGGTTTTTATATTGAATAAATCTTTATCCAGCCCCTCGATCAATTTTTCTGCCATTAAAGCTGTATTTCCCTTTTTTCTGGGACTACCGATTAAAATATGAACATTTTTCATTTTGATGGAAGTTGATTTTTTAAAGAATTAAGAGTCCTTTTTTTCTCAGAATTTTCCAGGCTTTTGATTGTGTGAAAACTGTGAAATCCTCATTTACCAGTGACTCATAGCTTTTGGAAATTTCTTCGAAACGAATGAGGTTTTTATTAGTGAGATTGATTTGCTGCAGAATATCCACCAGCCAGTCAGCCTCCTTCTTTGACATTTCGATATGAAATGAAGACTCTTTATGATCGAATAACATCCGAACTCTGTTTTTCTTGGCTTTTGCCATTGCTGGCATGGCTCCCATCCAAATACATATACCTTTTGGAGATGGTTTTATTTCTTTGCCTTTTTTTAAAGCCTGAGCTATTAAAAACGGGTGAACTTTGGTACGTGGCACCTTAAACTCGAACCAATCCTGCATTTGATAATCGAAGCACTGGTTGTGCATGTAATTATACAGCGCCTTCTTCAGGCCATAGCCGTATTTCTCATGATCACATCCGGTAGGATCATTATGAGGACAATCATTTTTTGCAAATGAGTCATCTGAAGGCCCCAAACGTTCAACTTTGTATTTTTCAGGATTAATTCCGATCGGGCTATGTACGGTCATTACAAATTTATGCCAAAAAGCACTCTGTAATAGCTCATTTTCGAATAACTGTCTGACCACCTCCAATGAATCGATGGTCTCCTGAGACGTTTCTGTGGGGAAGCCATACATCAAATAGGCATGAACCATGATCCCCGCTTCCTGGAAATTCTTGGTGACCTGAGCTACTTGTTCAATACTTACTCCTTTTTGCATCAATTGGAGTAAACGGTCTGAAGCAACCTCAAGACCACCTGTAACAGCAATACAGCCTGATGCTGCCAGTAAATGACATAAGTCTTCATTAAATGATTTTTCAAAACGGATATTGGTCCACCAACTGATTCGAAGATTTCTTTTAATAAGTTCAATGGCCAATTCCCGAATTACTTTTGGTGGTGCAGCTTCATCCACAAAATGGAAACCACGTTGTCCTGTTTGTTGAATTACATCTTCAATACGATCACAAAGTGTGGAAGCCGAAGCCTGACTGTAGCGCTTGATATAATCGAGTGATGTATCACAAAAAGAACATTTATGCCAGTAACAACCATGTGCTATAGCCATTTTATTCCAACGTCCGTCGCTCCACATTCTGTGCATGGGATTAGCCATTTCCAACACTGAAATGTAGTTGTTGATTGGAAGTCCTTCGTAATCTGGGGTTCCTATCTGCTCGTGTGAGAAATCTTCGATCTTTTCGTTATTATGAAAGTGAACTTTGCCATTGTGAAGTTTAAAGGTTCTAACAAGGGTGTCGGTTCCTGAATCTTTTAAAAGATGGTTTAATAACTGCAGCAAACTTCTTTCTCCATCATCCAGACAGACATAATCCACGTATTCAAAGAAGCGAACTTCTCCTAATTCTCTTAGTTCAGTATTTGCATAACCACCACCAAAAATGATTTTGACTTCAGGGTAATGTTCCTTGATGTATTTTCCGGTTTTAAGTGCAGTAAGTAGATTTCCCGGAAAAGGTACCGATAATCCAACAGTTTTTGGATGATGATTTTTTAGTTGCAAATCCAGTATTCGATACATCACCTCCCCAACTATAGTGTCTGGCTTTACAGCTTCTTCAAGTGGATCAAAATCAATGGCATTAATGCCAATGTGTTCTGCGTATCTGCTAAAACCAAAATGAGGGTCAATATGATCATGTATGAAATCACCAATATCCTCCAGGAAAAGTGTGCCCAGATATTTTGCCTGATCCTGAATCCCAAGGGAACCAAAAAGCCATTCCAATTCAGGAATGTTTTCAAATCGAGGCCCCTGAGGTAACAATCCATTACAAATATTGTAGGCTAAAGTTTGGTCTTTTCCCTGTAAGAATTCAATAACAGCATCGATATTTCCACAATATTCTCTCCTGAGATTAAATATTCTTTTCCCATTGGCAGACAGTTTTACCTGATTGTTTTCTACATAGTCAAAAACTTCAATTAATCCCTTTTCTGAGAAAATTGTGAGCAGTGTTTCGATGCCCAAATCCAATTGGGCTACTTCAAATCCTTGTTTCTGAATGAATCCCTTCAACTGTGCCGTCGCCGGGTAAGGCGTGTTCAGTTGTGTAAACGGGGGAGTTATTAATAATAAATCTGTTGATTTCAAATATGTCCTTTGTTTTGGGCGAAACTAACGAAATTTCCAATTGTTCTTACATTGATTGATTCAGTGAAAGAATTCATGAGCGTCTATCCATACTTCTCAGCATCCTTTTTTAGTTCATCTCCCCATTGTTCCCTCGGTAATTCTGAATATAGTTCAAGTAAATTTCCCTCAGGATCGCGAAGGTGTACAACTCGCAATCCCCAAGCCTCCATATTTCTGGGGGTATTTATAAATTCTACACCTCTACTGGAAAGTGTTTTATAGGTTTGATCTACATTTTCAATATTGATAACAATGACAAACCGATCTTGAGATAGCAAATCTTTAACTTGATTAGCAGAACTTTCTATCGACTCAGCCATGAGTTCTGACTTGAACAAACATAATCCTGATGGAATTCCAATATCGAAACTTGCATAAGGACTTCCTGGTTCACCCCAGGTTACTTTTAATCCCACTTTGTTTTTATAGAAATCAAAACATTGATCGAAATCATTTACTAAGAGCCGAATGTTGTTTAGTTTCATGTTTATATAGAGTTTTAAGAAGTTAGTTTTTTTTATGAAATAATAAACACTAAAGTAGTCTGAATATCGTTTGCTTAGGAAAGTTTTTTTAGGGAGAAGTAGCGTTTTTTTATGCGATTATAAAAATTGTATATTTGCGCCCAAAATTTGTCGAAAATGTTATTTAGTTCACTGATCTTCTTATATGCATTTTTACCCATTGTTCTGATATTAAATTTTGTCGTTCGGAAAGAATATCGGAACCGTTTATTACTATTGGCAAGTTTAATTTTCTTTGCCTGGGGAGGTGTGAGTTATTCTCTTATACTGATAGCATCCTTACTTATTAACTATATTTCAGGATTAATTATTCATAGATTTGAAGGTAAACCCGCCGCAAAAATAACCTTGACTATCGGTGTGATTTTAAATCTCGGGATTTTGGGAGTGTTTAAATACGCAGATTTTATGGTTGATAATATTAATTATGTGATCAATTTATTTGTGGATTATCACATTAAGAATCCTGGTATAATTCTTCCATTAGGTATTTCATTTTATACCTTCCAAGCGATGTCTTACATAATTGATGTTTATCGCAAGGAGGCAGAAGTTCAAAAGAATTTTTTCAAACTTGCATTATATATTTCCTTTTTTCCTCAGCTTATAGCGGGGCCAATTGTGCGTTATCAAAATATTGCTGATCAATTGACAAACCGCAAAAATCATCGTGCAAATCTTGCATATGGAATTCAGAGGTTCTCACTTGGATTAGCAAAGAAGGTTTTATTGGCAAATCAATTTGCTCTTGTTGCTGATAAGGCATTTGCAATTCCTGTTAGTGACCTTAATTCCTCTACGAGTTGGGTAGGCGTTTTGGCTTATACTTTGCAGATATATTTTGACTTTTCGGGATATTCTGATATGGCTATAGGTTTAGGGAGAATGTTTGGATTTAAATTACCTGAAAACTTTAACTTTCCGTATATGTCTCGCTCCATTCGTGAGTTTTGGCAACGTTGGCATATAACCCTTTCTATTTGGTTTAAAAACTATTTGTATTTCCCTCTTGGAGGAAGTCGGAAAGGAGAGTTTAGGACGATTATTAACTTGTTGATTATTTTCTTTGCAACATCAATTTGGCATGGTGCAAGCTGGAATTTTGTGATTTGGGGGATGACCCACGGTTTTTTTATGATGCTTGAAAGACTTGGTCTAGGTAAGGTCGTTGAACGGATGTGGCGCCCGTTTCAACATTTTTATGCCATGTTTATAATCGTTGTTACACGTGTGTTTTTCAGAGCAGAAACCTTCGATCAGGCGATTGGCTATTTTAAAACCCTTTATTCATTTGATTTCACAATAATTCATCTGGATGTGTTGCCTCTTGTTGATAATTCGATGTTTGTTATAATAACAATTATTGGTGTTTTGAGCTGTACACCTTTCTGGTTAAAACTAGGAGAGTGGATCAATATTAAATATGATACGATTGAGGGGCGTCTAAAGAGTATTATCGGGAATGTTGCTCAGCTTAGTGTTAGTTTTATTATTATTGTGGGATTGTTTATGTGTACAATGGCTTTAGTAGCAGGTTCATACAATCCGTTTATATATTTTAGGTTTTAGTGTGATGAAGAAGAATATAAGGATTTTGTCTAGAGTATTGCCGTTTTTATTTCTTGTTTTTATTGCGTTTCCTTTTATTAATGATTATCTGAAAATCGTTGATAATAGTAAGAGCAATGAAAACAGAACCAAAGCTGATATGCCCAATTTTAATGTGTCAGTCTTGGATCCTTTTCCTCAAAATTATGAAGCCTACTTTGATGATCATTTCGGATTAAGAAACAAATATCTTGAACTAAATAATTACTATAATTATTTGGTATTAAAAAAATCCAGTGCAGAGAAGAAAGTTGTTATAGGAAAGGATGGGTGGCTTTATAGGAATACTTCATTCTTACCCCGTTGTTATGAAACATCCGTATATGAGGATCAACAGCTAAAAGAGATTGATTGTGAGATTCAAAGACGTATCGACTTTTATAAGGATAAAGGTATAGAATATTATCTTTTTATAGTGCCTGTAAAACCGACTATCTATCCGGAATATGTATCAAGTGAATATTCAAATGAAAATACGGAAAAAAATCAAAACAAAACCAGCCAATTGATGGATTATCTGAGTGATAAACCGACTATTACACGGGTCGATTATCTCAAAGATCTTTTGATAGAGCGGAAGCAGGATTATAGAATTTATCACAAAATGGATCACCATTGGAACGAAGTAGGAGCAATGTTTGCATCATCATTTATTTTAGAAAAACTAAAAAAATCTTTTTCTGAAATTACTAATCAAAATAATCTTGATAATTATAGCCTGACATGGGAGTCTCAGCATCATGGTAACCTGGCCTCAGTTATTGGAATAGAAGGTATCATTAAAGAAGATATGCCTATTATGGAAGCTAAGCCAGGAGCAATAGAACTAAAGAACGGGAAGAAAAAAAACTATAAAGCGCCAAAAAGCTTTCCCTATAAATGGGAATACGTAAAAGAGAAGACAACAGGAAATGAAAAAGCACCTAATATTTTGGTTATCAGGGATTCATTTTCCAATGCTCTTATTCCTTTTCTGAGTACAGGATTTAATAATTCATTATATATATGGGATAGTTGGATGTATCAGTTGAATGAAGACATTGTTGATATTGAATCCCCTGATATTGTCATTAATATAGTCGTTGAAACAAATGTATACAATCTGGTGAAATATCAAAAAAAGTAATTGTATTTTGCAGGCAATTCTTTCTTATTCATCGTTGTATGAGTTTATGTTTGATAATTGTGTTTGTTGATTAAAAAACATCCTTTCAAAATGTGTGTGTAGCGTTGTTGTCACCAATAAATAATATGTGATACATTCTTAAAATCTAAACAAATATTCATAGTATAAATTTCACTAGTGACAAGGTTCTTCTTTTTTGATTGAGGATGATTTCGTCGAAAACTAGATTTATGCAAATAATTTAGTCAGGTATATAATATTCTATAATTTAATATTTGGGTTAATTATATGGATTGTTTATCTTAGACTCGGTAATAAAATATTTTTGAAATTTGTTTAATGACAAAGTGTTGATATAGGAGTGATTAGGTGATGTTGATAATTAATTAAAATACTGAGACAACCATTTTACTGATTAGGTTGTCAGAGTTAATAATACATAAATTTAACCAAAGCTAAAACTAATTATGAGAATCAGAAGTTTACTATTAAGCATTATGATGCTGGCATTTATTGGATTAAATGCTCAAAGTCTTGTTTCAACTGAACCACAGTTGAAAAATGCAGTACTTGAGGAGTTTACAGGAATATATTGTGGTTATTGCCCTGATGGACACGTTATTGCTGCTGAATTATTAGAAAATAATCCTGGAAGAGCTGTTGTTATTGCAATTCATCAAGGTTCATTCGCTACGCCTAATCCAGGCGATCCTGATTATACAACACCATGGGGTGATGCTTTGGCTGATCAAGCTGGTGTTACTGGTTATCCAAATGGTACGGTGAATCGTCATGTATTTATGGGTGGTGCTACTGCCATGGGACGTGGTGATTGGACTCCTTCTGCTAATATAATTATGCAAGAAGTATCTCCTGTAAACGTTGGTATTGAATCTTCTTACGAAGAATCAACTCGTGAACTTACTGTTAATGTTGAGTTATATTACACAGCTGATGCAGCTGAGGCTTCAAACTTCATTAACGTGGCATTAATTCAGAGTCATATTTTTGGCCCACAGTCAAGCGGTGGTGCTGGGAATAACTATGAGCACATGCATATGCTTCGTGATATGATAACAGGACAGTGGGGTGATGAGATTTCTGAAACAACGGAAGGATCGTTTGTTGAAAGAACTTATACTTATACTGTACCTGAAGAATTTAATGATGTTGAATGTATTGTTGAAGACTGTGAAGTTGTTGTTTTCGTAGCTGAAACACATCAGGAAATTTTAAGTGGTGATGTTGTACACGCTATTGGTGGAACTAACCAATTTATCGGTAATGTTGTTGTTGTTGATGAATTTGATATTCAAGCCGGTTCTCCTGGTAATGTATCAACATTTAACCTTGAAGCATATAGTAATTTAACTGATGGTGAAGAGTTTGAAATTACTTTAGAAGAAGTTGATGTTCCTGCAGATTGGGATGCTACTTTTACAATTGATGGACAATCATATTCGGGTACTGCTACTATAGCTTTTAATAATGCCGAAACTAAGGATGTTACTGTTGAGGTAACTCCAGGAGCTACTCCTAAAGTTGCAGAGTATCTTATGACTCTTTCTTCTGTTGGTGTGCCTGATGCTCCAGCTAAGCAAGTTCGTTTTTACCTGGTTTCAGGTGTTACTGACTTGATCGTTAATGGTGTAGGTGGTCCTGAAGCTGTTGATTTTCAAGATGTATATATTGATGGTTTAGAGTTGGTTTGTACAAGCTCTTCTATCACAAACGCAGATGTTATGGTGAAAGCGATTGATGCTGACGCATTAGCAAATGTTAACAATATTTACATGAATATTTCATGGACCTTCCCTGCTTTAACGGTTCCTCAACTGGAAGCTACTATGACTTTCATGGATAATGGTGGTAACCTTTTGATTGCTGGTCAGGATATTGGTTGGGATTTCATGAGTGGTGCTGATGGTTCACATCCTTCAGCTGAAGCAACTGATTTCTATGAAAATTACCTGCATGCAGATTACATTGATGATGGTGGAAATTCAAATAATCAATATTTTGCTGATCCTGCTGATGCTGTATATGGCGGTACTGCAGAATCAACTGTAGTCGACCAGTTTGGTGGAAATATGTATCCTGATCAATTGGAAGCTCGTGATGGTGGTTTTGAAGTTTTCTTCTACAATTCTGCTATGGATAAATGTGGTGCTGTTCGTGCGACAGGTGCAACATATAAAGTGGTTTATTTCGGTATTGGTCTTGAAATGTTGGGTAGTGAAGATGCCAAAAATCAGATTATTGCTTCTACAAAAGTATGGTTTGATGGTGGTGCTTTAGCTCCTGTTGCAAGTTTCGAAGCTGATGAACAAGAAATTTACATTCATGAGACTGTGACATTCACAGATCTTTCATTAAATGCTCCTACAGCTTGGAGTTGGGAATTTGAAAGCGGAACACCTGCTACTTCTGATGAGCAAAATCCAACAATTACTTATGATGAGGTTGGTGTGTTTGGTGTAACTCTTACTGTTTCAAATGATGCAGGTGAAAGTTCAGAAGAAAAATTAGCTTATATAACTGTTGACTGGGGTGAAGGTATCGACAGATTAGAAGATCAGCATATTGCTGTTTATCCTAATCCTGTTACTAGTGGTATTCTTAACCTTCAGAGTGTAATTAACGTTACTAACGTTGAAGTTTATGACCAGGTTGGTCGTAAGGTTCTTGTTACAGAATTCAACAGTGTTGAAGGTCAACTTAATATTAACCAGTTAGAAAATGGATTGTATATCGTTCGTTTATATACTGAGGCCGGAGCAATCAATAAGAAGATTGAAAAAAGATAATTATTGATTCTATAATTATTATATGAAAACAGGGTTACATTTTGTAACCCTGTTTTTTTTACTCATTTTTTATTATATGGTTTTTAGATCCTTAACCTATTCTTTCGATAGTATTTTCTTATTCTAAAGAACAGTTCTATCTTTACCATTGGAAAATCATATTGTGGATTTATCAGGAGTTTTGAACTTCAGGATTCATAATTGTTTGATATAGAATGGAAACGAATTATGACAAAAAACGATATACTACGCCGTATACGGTATACTTTTGATTTTAGGGATACAAAGATTCAGAAGATATTTTCTTTGGCCGATCATGACGCCTCGCTGGAACAGATATCAGCCTGGATGAAAAAAGATGATGACGACGACTTTAAAGTAATGAAAGATGTTGAATTAGCTGTGTTTCTAAATGGCTTTATCAATATAAAACGTGGGAAGAAAGAAGGTGAACAACCCGTTCCTGAGAAGGAACTTACAAATAACCTGATTCTTCGTAAACTCAAAATTGCACTTAACCTAAAGGATACGGATATGCTTGAAATTCTTGAGTTGGCCAATTTCCGTATGAGTAAGCACGAGCTTAGTGCCTTTTTCCGTAAACCAGGACATACTCATTACAAAGAATGCAAAGACCAAATTCTGCGTAATTTCCTGAATGGGATGCGGATGAAGTATAGAGGGAAAGAAAAGCAGAATTAATATCCTGTATAAATACAAAACACTCCTGACATAAATTGAAGTAGGAGTGTTCTGTATTCTCTCCAATCTATTTTCTATAGCTTGGATCTTTTTATCAAATCCCGATAACTTCATTGAACTTTTCCTTATAAGCCTCACCAATAGGAATATATTGTTCGTTGATAATAATACGGTTTCTTTCTATGGTATCAATCTTCGCAATTGAAACCAAATATGATTTATGAACCCGGACAAACTTATTTTCAGGAAGTATCTCCGATAGTTTTTTAAAGCTCATTAAAGTCAGAAATTTTCCTCCGTGGGTATGAATCTGTATATAATCCTTCAGGCCTTCGCAGTAGAGTATTTCTTCCAACAAAACCTTGATGACCTTGTATTCCGACTTGATAAAGATGTAATCCTTCTTATGATTGATTATTTCAGAATTTGTTTTTGGAACTGAAATGCTGATTTTCTTTTCCAGAATCCTGCTAACAGCCTTATAAAAGCGCTCATAAGCGATAGGTTTTAGCAAATAATCATTTACCTCCAATTCATAGCTTTGAACAGCATATTGATCATAGGCCGTTGTGATAATCAAATGTGGTGGATTTTCCAGAAGTTTAATAAAGTCGATACCATTTAAATCAGGCATTTGAATATCTACAAAAATAATATCCACATGAGTTTCTCGTAGGTAGTCCATGGCCGAGATAGCATTGTTGAAGAGGTGTTCCAACTTCAAGAAAGGTGTTTTACTGATGTAGTCCTCCAGTAATTCCAGAGCCAGGGGTTCATCATCTATGGCGATACATTTAAGGATCATGCAAGTTCGAGTTTTAATTCCACAACAAAATACGTGTTTTCAATCTGTTTTTTCAAATTGTATTTCCCGGGGTACAGCAATTCCAGGCGTCGTTCCACATTTTGAATTCCAAGACCTTTTAATTGATCTTTTGAAACTTTTTTTGTCGGAAGCTGATTTTTAATGGAAAAATTAAGATTATCGTTTTCAATATGAATCTTTACAGCTATCTCACCATCTTTTGCTCCATGCTTAAAGGCGTTTTCAAGGAACGGGATAAATAGCATGGGGGCGATTTGTTTGCCTTCAGTATCTCCTGTAATTTCCAAGTTGATCTTTTTTTCTTCCGAATACCTTAATCGCTGCAGGTCGAGATAGTCTCGCTGGTATTTTACCTCATGCTCTAAATCAGCTTTGTCCTCAGTACATTCATAAAGCATATATCGTAGAATATCCGAAAGTTTCATCAGTGCATTTGGAGCCTCATCTCTCTTCTTGTAAACCAAAGTATATATATTGTTTAAGGAATTAAAAAGAAAGTGTGGATTGATTTGGGAACGTAATAAAGCCAGTTCACTTTTCAGGTTTTGGGTTTCCAGTTGATCTTTTTGTTCTTCTTCTTTTGTGGCAATGCTTATCATGCTCATAGCCGAACCACAAATAGCAAGAATTAAATTAATAATGAATGGGTGAGATAAAGCTATAGAGAATTTTACATCTTTTCCAGTTACATTTTTATAGGATTCTGACACCTCAAGAAAATCTTTGTAGTTAACAATAATATATTCGAGAAGGGAGATTCCCATTAATGGGATGAATAAGGCTATCAAAAAGATGATGCTACTCTTAAAATTATAAGCAAAGGGAGCTATGTGTAAATAATAGGTGTAGAATATCCCAATACCAAACAGGAGAGGTACAAGCACTTTGAATGTGATTATTGAACTTATTATTGAACCAAATTCAACACCTTCAGCCATAGCAAGGAATAAATACAGAACTGTAGTTATTAGCCAAAACTTTAGGTGAACCGTATCAAGGGATTTAAAAAACTTTTTCATAATTCTTTTTGCTGCAAGAATAACCAAAGGTAGGGATAGAGGAAGAATAGAATAGATGAAACCAGATATTTTATCGACAAAGATTGATTAGGAAATCTTGTTATTGATCTTCGTCGATTTCCTGAATCCAAAATCTCATATCTTGAATCTTGGCTTACTCCACCACTTCAAAATCTATATGAAAATGATCATCGTGGAGCATGTTCATGGATTTGGGTAGGTTTTTGACAAAATAAATACCTCTTGTTTTTAATGCCTTTCCATATTTAGTAGCAAAGAGCTCATCTTTTAGGTTGGTTTCCAGGATGACCTTCCTGATTTTAAGACCGTGTTTTTTTGCTGCTTTATCCAGGGATATTATTTGCAAGGCAATGGCTTCAAAATCGAGTACAATTTTATGGCTCAGCGAAAACTTTCCTTGTTTGTTGAAATCGGCCAGATAACGCCACATGCCTATATGATCAAGCAGTAAGTAGCTTTTGTTCTCCTTTTTTAAAGGAGTCATAAAATCCACACTCAATCCGTTTTGATGAGTTTGATGTGGCCATAAATGCCCTCCTTTTCTTCTGGCTGTTTCCATAATGTAGAAGGTATATCCAGGAAGCAGTTTTTCGAGTTCCTTAAAAGAATCGATTAAGGTTTTGTGAACGCGTGAATGCACATAGCAACGACCACCAATATAGTAATCTATTATGCTGAAATATTTGAAGTTGGGGCCTTTGCGAGGAAGCTTCCAACTATTAATCAAAGAGCCTTCACCAACAGTTCCTTCAGATTTGCTTTCGCCTGAGTTTGTATAAAATATTTGAGGGTAGGAATAAATAAACAAACCAACGAGAATAAGTAATAATATGGTGAGTCGCTTTTTCATAAAGGTTAGTTTATATCTAAACTGAAGATACGAAATTTTAGTATGTTTTTACCGTGGATAAATCAACAACTCATTTGTAAATCTTACATTTGTAATTAACAAAAACCAAAATGAACATGAAATACATTTGTCCCCTGATTACGGTTTCAGATATCCAAAGAAGCCGAAAGTTCTACGAGGAAATACTTCAACAAAAAGTAAAATATGACTTTGGTGAAAACATAACCTTCCATGGCGATTTTGCCATTCATCTGGATCAGCATTTTGAGGGATTAATTGATCCTCACAAAGTAACCAAAGGTGGAAACAACTTTGAATTGTACTTTGAACTGGATCGAATTGATGAAAAGGTTGAGCTCCTGAAAGAGCATCAGGTTGAGTTTGTACATGAGCTTCGTGAACAACCCTGGCGCCAAAAAGTGGTTCGTTTCTACGATCTAGACAGGAATATTATTGAACTGGGTGAAAGTATGGAGTTTTTATCCTATCGACTTTCAAAAGAAGGTTTGTCTGTTGAGGAAATTTGCCGGATTACTAATATGCCGGAGGGGTTTGTTGATAATGCTATACAGGCATTTGGCCTCTGGGACTAAATTATGCTAGAAGCAACTTTATTTCATTTATTGTCGAAACTAGTCAACCTTTGAAATCTCATGAATTCCTGCTAACTTTATGTACAACAATTGATTTCTTACTGCACTATTCCTGAATAATTAGCATATCTAACTGAAAAGTATGGGGTATGAATCCAGATTCTGATAAAAGAAAATATGCAAAGTTGATGCGTAATCGGGTATATGCACATCAATTGAGTACGCGAGGCTGGAAGTACCGGTCTTTTCTGCGCTGGCTTCGTGTGTTCAGGTATATTTCCTTTATGCCTCAGCGGGGAGAGTTTCTTGAATCCTATTACACGTTAATGCGCTACATCGATGATATTGTTGATGGGGATACAATTTTACCTGAAGGTTATTCTAATGCAGCTGATTTTGTTTTGGATAAAATCGCCTTTTCCAGAGTTCTGAAAAATCCAAAAGATGAGGTAGACTACCTGATGCTGTATTGTTACCAGGTGGCAAATCAGTTTGGAGAATCCTTTCAGCAAGAGACTGAGGATATATTGAACAGTCTGCTTTTTGATGCAAATCGTTTTGGGAGGAATATCTTTTTCCCGGAAGAAGAGTTGATGCATCATTTTCATTTATTGGATGTAAGGGGGACAATAAAAGGGATGTTGAAGATTTATAATGAAGATCCTGAAAAGTACCACTTCCTTTCTCCTTTGGGAATAGCCACACGGATTCATTATGATTTGCAGGATTTTCGTGCAGATGTAGATGCCGGGTATATAAACATTTCTGAAGAGGATTGTATCAGGTTTGAGATTAAGATGGCGGATATTCTGGAAGATGATTCTCCTGCTGTAAGAAAGTGGTTTATTAAACAGGCTGAGAAAGGTCTGGAATTACTGGAAGAACACAAGAGGCTTTTGCCGCAGGCCAAATTTCGATGGTTTACCCGGAATACATTGCCTGTAATCTATGGAAATCCTGCACGAAAGTTTTTTATGCAGGTACTTCAAAATTCAAATATTTAACTTGAAAATAGTGACCGAACAAGGGCCGAAATATGGTAGTAGTATAATGGGAAGGAAGTCAGGTTTCAGGCTTTCCAAATGGTATTTGGATTGTGTGAACGAGAATGGCCTGGTTTTCATTGGGTATGCTGCTAAGCTTTGGTGGAAAGGTTTGTCGGTGCCGTATAACAGTAAGCTGATAAGTCTGCCTGATGGTTCTGTATCCAGAGAAGCACGTTTTAAAAATCTGTCTGATCCTGATTATGATGACGATGAAATTCGTTGGAGGGATTCAAAATTAAAGCTAAACGGTATTTGGAAAAGAGTGAGAGCCCCATTATATGCCCGGCTGTTTGACTCTGAAGATGGTTATCTGGATTGGTATTGCTATCATCCGGTTTCACAGGTTGAGATATTTTTGGAGGATTATAATCATATTAAAGGATTTGGATACTCAGAACAATTAGTTATTACCGTTGAGCCCTGGAAGATTCCTATGGATCAGTTACGTTGGGGGCGATATATTTCACAGAATGATTCCCTGGTTTGGGTTGGGATAAATGCAGAAAGTCCTAAGGTATGGGTTTGGCTTAATGGAAAACAGATGGAAGACGCCCAGATATCTGATGATTTGATCACCGTACCAGTAGAAGGGATTGAACTGCAAATGGATCGGGGACGGATTCTGGAAAATGAAAAGAAGATTTTGCAGATTGTAAAGGCGATCTTATTATGGCTACCAGGCTTTAATAAGGTGATGACAAAATCATTCTTAAATGCAGATGAAATCAAATGGTTGAGTAAAGGGAAATTGAAAAAATACGGGAAGCGAATAAGCAACGGATGGGTAATTCATGAATTGGTTGATTTCACAAATAAAGGATGATCAAGATATGAATACAGCAAAGAATATTTTAGGTAAAGTTTTGTACGGGGGGATTTTTGTGGTGGTACTTCCGATATTACTTTGGATTTGGAGCTACTTCACCGAAGATGTGGTAAATCTTCCGGCAATTCAATCTACTCCTTGGGGAATAGGGATGCTTGTTGTGGGAGGGGGCTTGGTTATCTGGGGAATGATAGCATTGATGATATACGGGAATGGTCTGCCCATGAATGCTTTTCCTCCAAAAAGACTTGTACGAAAAGGACCCTTTGCTTTTCTGGATCATCCCATTTATACAGGGTTCGGAATCGTATTGATAGGAGTTTCCGTTTTGATCGGGTCGGCAAGCGCTCTTTGGATAGTAACACCTTTAGGTATATTAAGTATGCTTGCTCTGGTTTGGGGTTTCGAAAGGATCGACCTTAAAGAGCGTTTCCCAGACTATAGTTCTTCCGGTTTATTGTCTTTGCCTGGGAAAATGGAAAAGAAGTTACCTTTTGGAAAAAGGGTAACGGCATTATTAATACCAGTGATTTTATGGATAGTTGCAAATAATATGGTTTGGTTGCTTTTTGGAGTTGACCAAAGCATTGAAGACCTGAATGACTTTATCTTTTTACAGGACTATTATGGTATTCCAACCTCCTTATGCTTATTGTTTATTTTGTTTATCCCCTTCTTACCTCTTTCTGCTTCTGGATTCCGTGAATGGATTTTGTCTGTTATACTCGCCGCTGGGTTAATTACTTTCACAGCAGTTGTCTGGCCGGTAATAGGTGCACAATATTTTTATAGAGGGAAAATATATCCGGGCTTGGATGAAATAAGCCTCTTTGGCTTTCCTCTTTTTATCTTCTTCAGTTTTCATACCAGCTGGATGCTGTTTATTACCAAAATCTTTTCGCAGGCATTCTACCGTTGGCGTATTATCATCTGGAGTATTGGCTTAGTCCTTTTTCTCCTGATGTGTATTAATACACTTTCTCCCATACTGTCTCTGGTTATTGGGGTGTTGATTTTCTGGATTATCACTGAGCGGTGGTTTATTTGGTTAAGATTGAGACGAATTTCTGAACGTATTGCAAATTCATGGAAGGAATGGGTGTTTGGTCCGGTGAGAATAATCAACCACGGTTTCTATGTTGGGTTCGGAGCTTTTCTTGGAATCCTTATGGCTGGATGGTTAGTTGGAAGTGATACCGTTTGGGGGCTCGTAATTTTCGGAATTGTGGTGGTTGTTTTTTCGGCTCTATGGGCACAGCTTATCGAAGGTTCCGAAAAACTTAAAAGACCTTATGGTTATTACGGTGCTTTGGTGGGAATTGTTTTTGCTTCAATTATTATATGGACTCTGAATTATGATGTTTGGGTAATCATCGGAATAATTTCTGTTTTTATGCCCTGGGTTCAGGCGATAGGAAGATTGAGGTGCCTGGTTAATGGTTGCTGTCATGGGAAGCCTGTTTTCAGATCCGGGATCGGTATCCGGTATTATCATTCCCGTTCAAGAGTTTGTGGAATATCTAACCTGAAAGGAATAGCTCTGCATCCGACTCCTTTGTATGCCATTGTTTGGTTGTTTTTTATTGGATTGTTTCTTCTTGCATTATGGCTCAGAGGGATGTCATACAGCTTCATCTTCGGAATGTATCTGATTTTAACCGGCATCGGTCGATTTGTGGAAGAGGCTTACAGGGGAGAAGTTCAAACTAAAATCTTATATAAACTTCGATTGTACCAATGGACAGCAATAACTTCGGTTGTTATAGGGGCTATATTTACATGTATCAATATACCTCGATCTGAAATTGTTGTTGTTCATGATTTTAGTGTCTTATATGCAGCCTTGGTTTTGGGGCTCTTTACCTTTTTTGCCATGGGGGTTGATTTTCCTAAATCAAATCGGCGATTTTCACGGTTGGTATGAGTGATTGAATGGTAGGAAGTCATTTGATGGTTATTTATTGTTATTAATTGTGATAAAGTAGATCTTTTTAGAAGAAACCAGCCTTATTAAAGGTCCCAGGTTTTAACCTGGGGCCTGAGTACAGAATAATGGAGATGGCGCGGCGAAGGTGACATAGAGTAGAACCAGTTGTTTTCACGCCGTGCAACTAGAAATGATTGATTAACGAAATAGGGAAAAATCATTCTTAAATAAAATCCATATTTAATGGATATAAGAAAAATCATAAAAAAGACCGGAACACCAGTTTACATCTACGATGAGCAAACCATTATCGATTGCTACCGGAATATTCTTGACGCGATCCCGTATTTCGATAAGCGATTGCATTACGCTGTAATGTGCAATAACAATCCTGAAATCCTGAAGATTATCCAGCGAATGGGAGGTTCGGTTCAGATAAATTCTTTGCATGAGATGGAAATTGTAAAGCAAGCCGGGTTTTCTGCTGATCACATTTCTTTTACATCAACTGGTCTTGATGAAAATAGTCTTCAAATTCTGTGCAATGAAGACGTGCATATTAACCTGGATTCGGTCGAAGAGGTCGAAAAATATTGTAGAATTAGTCCTGGAGGAAGGTTCGGTATCCGGATAAAAATGTTGGAAGATATTGAACTTCCTGAAGAACATACCAATTCACCGAAGGATTCTGATATTGGAATATGTTCTGATGATTTTGAGAAAGTGAAGATCATTGCTAGTCGTAAAGGATGTATTATTAATGAGGTCCACGGATACCTGGCTTCCAATATCCTGGTTTCAGAACCATTTATATTGTCATCAAATTATATACTTGAATCAGCAATACAGTTTCCGGATCTGGAAAAAGTAAATTTTGGTAGTGGTTTTGGAATCCCCAGCAAACCTGATGAGAGGGCTTTTGATTTTAAGCGGATTGGGTTACACTACTCTCAGCTTACAAGGCAATTATCTGAAAAGTTAAATAGTGAGATTCATCTAAAAATAGAACCAGGTAGATCCATACTCGGACCTGCCGGGACTTTGTATGCACGAGTTACTAATGTAAAGCAACTTAAAGGAAAGAAACAAATTGCTATTGATGCCGGATTTGGCGAGTTTGCCAGACCAAATTTGTACAATGCCTGGCATGATATTCAGGCGTTAGGAAAGACAGGTAAAGAGGAGATTTATGATATTCGGGCTAATACAGTGCTTCAGTCCGATTTTCTGGGCCGCGACCGTTTGCTTCCCGAAATAAAGGAGAATGATATTCTGGCACTAAAGAATACCGGAGCCTATGGCTTTGTTATGGTTTCCGGCTTTCCTGGAAAAAAGCTTCCTGCTCAATTGCTGATTCGACTTGATAGAACCATTCAGGTTTTATAATCATTTATTGTGTCACAATTCTACGGGCAATAGCCTCAATATGTCGGTTATCCGAGCCACAACAACCTCCAATTAGTTTTATCCCATATTTTTTATGAATATTAATCATCATATCAGCAAATACTTCCGGATCGGTAGTATCGAGATAGGGGAGACTCTCCAGTTCTTCGGGTGTTTTGGCTGAAGTGTTCGCTTGCAAACCGAGAATTCGATGTTTTCGATCTCCCAAATACTGCAATTCAGCTTCCATTGCTTTAGTAAAGATTGTAGGATGTATACAGTTGACCATATAGAAAGTAGGGGGATTTGTGATTTCTGAGTCGATTTGTTCTATTGCATGATGCAGCGGATTTCCATCCAACAACTTCCCATCTGGCCGAACAACAAAACTCAATACATATGGGACCTTTAGCTCCGATATTGCCGCTGCAATTCCTAAAGCTTCACTCAACGCAGGTAAAGTTGCCGCCTTTATAAAGTCAACTTTACTTTCAGAAAGGTGCCTGGCCTGAGTGCTATGGAACGATTGTGCTTCTTTCATAGAAAGAGCTTCTTCAGGTTTGTAGGCATCATTCTTACAAGCCATCATACCACCAATAAAAATCGACTCCTTGAAATCTCCATAGCTATCTCTGATATCCTGCAAGAACTGAACACAATCCTGATTGATTACATGGACTTTTTCCCTGAAAGCTGAAAGTTTAATACGCTCAGGATTTGCTCTTCAGGTCGGAGCAAGATCGAGCATGTTAAGGTTATATTTAATAGCGATATCAATGTAATCCCGGTATATCTTCTCCAGAATTTCTCTTGATACTGGGTTGTAAATCAATCCGGCATGGACGATGTGTGGATCAAAGAATTCAGCAGCCTCCCTGCGGATGCGCTCCACCATACCTCCCTCGGTAAGGATGAAATTACTTGTTTGGATCAGTTTTTCGAATTGGGTCATCTTGGGCTTGCTTTGGGAGACTAAGGTAATGATTAATTTTGGTAGAAGGGTATAAAGGCTTAAAGGTGGAATGGTGAAACGGTAGAATGATAGAATATTAGGTCGTTATTGATTGATATTAAGAGGACCTTTCAAATTTAATTCTTCCATTCTAATAGATTAACCAATAAGTGATTTCAAAGTCTTCAAATTAACCGTATTCGGCAGAAACTCCCCAAACCACCTCACACAACGGTTGGCATCTATAGGCAGGCCGATAACAGGAATGTTCATTTTTCGACATTTTCTGATTCCGAAGGTAAGTTCAGGAATGCAGGCGACACCCATTATACCGAAAGTTTGATTGCTTTTATATGCTTCCTTTACCGCTTTTTTTATACTTGCGCCCTTCCAGATATATGGCTCAATACTCTGCTCTTTCAACAATTGACTAACACTATTCTGGTAGCAGTTTTTTGAACAGGCCTGACACTGATGATCGAAACCGGTATTTACAGCTATACAGTCTACTTTTAGATCTCGAAGACAATGTGGGAGAAGAGCAATTTTTTGATCACAGTTCAGGAATATTTCTTTATTCATGCGGTTAGTCAATTCAATTTCCAGCATAAACAGGTGATATTGTTCCCGTGATGTTCGCAGGGCTTTTTCCCAATAATCCTTTAATCTTAAATTCTTCAGGTGAGCAGGAGTCTTGATTGTATACTTATCCAATTCAGGGGTAATTAGATGGAGGATCCGGGACAATGGATCATACGTTTCATTTTTTTTAATGATCCTTTTTAGCCGTCTTTTTTTTCGGGAATTATCTTGAATCAAGCTGATCGCTGGTCCAATTCCATTGCTTATTTTTATTAACCGCTCAGCTAATTCCCCAATCTTATGGTAATAATTATCAGTTGATCCCGATTTATCAAACAGGGTATAGGTTTTGCCTTCCTTTGGATGATATGGTAGTTTGCGATCCATATATTTGGGATAGTAAGTGTGTACCTATTGATAAAGGTAAGTTTATTAATTAGGATGCAGGTTGTTTATGTATAAAAACTATTTTAAGTCATATTTTCGTACACAACAGCACTACCGCCTTATTATCCTTATTCGTAGTGAAAAACAGATAAATATCTCCACCATCCTTGATCTTTGTTTTCTTCCGGATTTGATTTACATCTGATTTGAAATTCCTGACTGTTATATTGGCCTTACCTTCCGGTAAATGTTTCATCAAAGTTTTTTTATCGTAGCTCAGGATGTTTTCAAAGGAGAAAGTACGCCCGGGAAAATTCGTTATCAATTCTTTGGATGTATACAGATGACTGTTCTGATGAAGTTTTGAAAGGTTGAAATTTTCAGCCAGACTATTAAAACCTCCTGATTTCATAATGGAAGCATTGGGCTCGTATAAAAAATGTTCAGGAAGAGAGAATGTAGCAGTGTCTGTTTGTTCTTCATTGGAAAATGAAAATTCCTGTATACCCTGATCTGTTAGATTTATGGTTTTATAATGAATCGGACCTTCATATCCTTTCTCAAGAACAAACAATAATTCTTTACAATCATTTTTCACAGAGATAATGTGAACTTCTTTTGTGTGACCTAATTCACGGATCCCATTTGTGATATCCAGTAGGGGAGCAGCCTTTAGCAGAATGTGATCTGTAAATTCAAAAAGTGTATCAATTAATTCCGGAATATTTGGCGTACAGTCCGAAAGCAGAAATACCTTATTTTTATTATCATCTCTCCGTGCAGGATCGGTGTAAATCCAGTCAAATTTTTTGTTCTGTTGTTTCAGTATCTCGATACCATCTCCCGCAATGCATTCTATGTTTTTTGCTCCTAGTTGGGTGAAATTATGTCGGGTTAGATCCGATAATTCGGTATTCATTTCACAGTGAATCACTTTCTTAAAGCTTTTGGAAAAGTAAAAGTCATCCACTCCCATTCCGCCTGTTATATCGATCAGACTTTCACCTTTAATGATTTTTCTTTTGTAATCTGCCGTAGCTTCAGAAGAGGATTGTTCGAATGATAATTTGGGTGGGAAGTAGATGTCGGAGGTATTGAACCAGGTTGGAAGTTTCTGCTCACATTTTTTTTTCGATTCAATCTGTCCGGCCAGTTCCTGAATGCTTACATTTTCGAAAGGCGATCCCTTGAAAATCAGCTTAGAAAGATCTGATTTCAGATTGGAATTGATGTAATTTTGTATTTCTGGGATTAATATGTTTTTATTCACTGCCACTGGTTTATCTAAAACACTGCAAAGATAGGGTTTTCCGGGCTATACGAATTTATTTATTGATCCAGAACAAATTCTTTTAAAAGTATTTTGAATAAATAAAAATAAACATAAATTTGGGAGCCCAAACCATTAATGAAATCAATGCATACAGAGATTTAAATACTGAAATATGTATTGAAGTTTATATGATGAGGTTTGAACTCGCAAAGTACTAACATTACAATAAAATAACCCGTTTAACTTTGAGTATATGTATAAGATTGAACAACACCCGATTCTGGAGGTAGAAAAGCGGGAAAAGGAAAGTTTCCTTTTTGAAGGGAAAGAAGTAGAAGGTGACAAAGGTTTTACCATTGCCGCAGCCTTACATCAGGCTGGTCATCCTGTTCATAGTCACAGTCTGGACGATCGTAAACGTAGTCTGGAATGTGGTATTGGAAAATGTGGAGCATGTGAAATGCTTGTTGATGGAGAAGTAAAACGAATTTGTATTACTCCGGTAGATGGAGTGAAGGAAGTTCTTGAAATTCCACAGGGATATACGCCAAAGGTTATTGATTACGTTAAGGAAGATCCTTTTAAAGTTTATAAAACCAAAGTAGCGATTATTGGTGCCGGACCTGCTGGTTTGGCTACCCGTGAGAAACTGAATGAGCACAATGTGGATAATATTGTTCTTGATAATAATACCCAGATTGGTGGTCAGTTTCTGATGCAAACACACCAGTTCTTCTTCTTTGAAAAGGAAAAGAAATTTGGTGGTATGCGAGGTTTTGATATTGCTAAAACACTTGCTGGTGACAGCCACGACGGAATCATGTTAAATTCCACTGTTTGGGATATTCTGGAAGGAAACCGATTGGCAGTTAAGAATGTTCAGACCAATGATATCTTCTTTGTGGATGCCGATTATTTGGTGATTGCAACCGGAGCTGTTCCGTTCATGCCTGCTTTTGAAAATGATGATGTTCCAGGTGTTTATACTGCTGCAGTTGTTCAGAAAATGATGAATCAGGAGTTTACACTTCTTGGGAAAAATGTATTAACAGTAGGTGCTGGTAATATTGGCTACCTGACTTCATATCAATTGATGCAGGGTGGAGCGAATGTAAAGGCAATTGTAGAAGCGTTGCCTAATGAAGGTGGTTTCCCTGTTCAGGCTAACCGTGTTCGTCGTTTGGGAATTCCAGTAATTCTTTCGCATATCCTTCTGAAGGCCATCCCTAATGATGATTATACAGGGGTGATTGGTGCCGTGATTGCTGAGTGTGAGAATTTTGAACCTATTCCTGGCACTGAAAAAATCATTGATGGAATTGATGCTATTAATATCTGCACTGGTCTTGTTCCTGATGATCAGCTATTGATTAAGGGTAAAGAAATATTTGGTCGTAAAGTTTATGGTGTGGGTGATGCCATTCGTATTGGTGAAGGTACCAGTGCCGTATTGAAAGGTACTCAGGTAGCTTATGAAATCATCGAGGATATGGGAACCCGTTTCAAATACGACGATTTTCTTGCTGTATCTAAAGAGTATATTGATTCACAGCAGCATCCTGTGCGTGTTTTGGAAGAGCCTTATAAACCAACACGAGAGCGTTGTGAAGATAAACCATATGTTGTAATTGACTGTCTTTATGGTTTTGCATGTAATCCATGTCAGTTTGCATGTCCTCATGGTGCTATTACAAAGACAGCTTCTAATACTTGTCCTCAAATCGATTTCGATAAGTGTATCGGTTGTATGAAGTGTGTTTATCAATGTCCTGGTCTGGCTATTTTCGGATATAATGAAAAGAAAGATTGGTTATTCCTGCCAATTGAATACGAGGCTGAAGAAAAGGCTGAGGTGTTCCTGGTGGATAATAATGGAAAGAAGCTGGGGAATGGCGTAATTGAGAAGATTCTTCGTAAGGAAAATAAAACGCATATCGCACGTGTGAAATCTCTGGATGTTCACGGTGAAGACCTGATGAATGTGCGTGGATTTATTGTTAAGGAAAGCTATCCTGAGCCTGTGCAGATGAGTCCGAATGATGATAATACCGAGGTAGAGCAATATATCTGTCACTGTGATGATGTTAAACTTAAGGATATCCTGGATGTAATTGGTGACCGTAAATTTATCTCTGTAGATGAAATCAAGCACACAACCCGCTTGGGTATGGGAGCTTGTCGTGGAAAGCGTTGTATCAAACGTTTGAAGCAGATTCTTTGGAAATATGATAAGAATCTTGTTGGTGATGCGACTCCTCGAGGTCCTTTATCCAACCAGGTTGGAATGGGTGAGATGTATCCAAGAGTAAAAAAGACAAAGATTATTACTGAAGCAAATGGGCATAAAGCACGAAAAGTGAAGGTGAAGTCGCTGGTTGCCGGTGGAGGTATCGGTGGTAGTGCCTTGTTCCGCTATCTTGCTGAAGCCGGACAGGATCCTGTTTTGGTGAACTTTGGTCGAGGTGCTTCCTGGAGAAATATTGCTGGTGGTCGTCCGAACTTCAGTTTACCTGAACTTTCGGAAATAGCCAATAATAACCTTGATATTTTCAGGGAATTGCAGGCGGTTAAAAACATTGATTTCCTTCCGATCAACTATGTGACCATGGCGCATGATGATGAAATGTATAAAGCTCTTGAAGCTTCTATGGCATGGTCGGATGCATATATGATCGATCCGAAGGATTTCACAAAAGAGATTTCAGCGCATTTCAATCCAAATTTGGATAAATATAAGTCAGCATTAGTAACTAAAAACTGCTGGCAGGCAACTCCTGGACGTGTAGTTGATTTGCTCCGTATCATGGGTATCGAAAAAGGCGGTAGCGTGATGGAAGATTGTGAGTTGATTAATGTTGAAAAGAATGGTAATGAGTACACTGTTTTGGTGAAAACTCATGAACAGGAATATATCGAATATACGACTGAAGTATTTATCAATGCTTTAGGTCCTGATGGTGATAAGTTTGCCAAGCAACTGGGACATGAAACCGGAATTTACCCGGTACGTCACCAGGCATTTATTACCCGACGTCTTCCGATGATGGGTATCGATGGAAAGCCGCTTCCAATGGTAATCGACCGTAGAAAATACAAAGGCTTCTCTGCTGTTTACGGACAACAATTGGCTGAAACCGGTCAGATTATTGGTTGTGCTTCTCCAATAATCGAACCAATGGAAACCGATCGTAACCTGAAAATCAACTCCAAAGACTTTATAGAAATCGTTTCGGAAGTGTTTGTTGATTGGTTACCTGAGCTTTCTGCTGTTGGATTCCAGGCATTTTGGTCAGGCTATTATGTTGAACCTCGAATGGTAGTGGATCCTGCTGCCGGTTTGTTCATTGGCCTGCGCGGACAAGGATTTATGCTGGGTATGGGACTTGCCAAGATGTACGTTGATAAACTAATGGGTAAGGAAGTTCCAGCTTATTTCGACCGTCTGAGCCTTACAGGCGATGGACTGCTTGAAAAAGCATTTAAATAGATCAATTATTGCAACCAATTGATATAGTTTAGACAGCCTCATTCACATTTGTGGATGGGGCATTTTTTTTATCAATACCCTTACTTGTTGACTTTCTCTTGATTTGGGTGATCAGTTAAACTGAAGAGATTCGCAGAATTTTGGGGTTTTGTTAACGAATCATTTTATGTAATTTTGCAGCAAATTATTGGAAGGTCAGTATTAATTGGAACTCCATTTATACTCCTCATTATAAATTCAAAACGAATAGTTTATAAAAATATATTGTTATGTCTGAAGAAATGAAGCCTTGTCCTCTATGTGAATGTCCATATGGGTATCTATCCGGAACGGAAACTTATACTTGTCCTGAGTGCAGTCACGAGTGGAATCCAGCAGCTTTGGAAGAAGAGCAAGGATTGGTTGTGAAAGATTCTAATGGGAATATTTTACAGGATGGAGATTCAGTAATTGTAATTAAGAATTTGCCTGTGAAAGGAGCTTCCGGCCCGATAAAGGCTGGTACTAAAGTGAAAAACATTCGCTTAACCGAAGGAGATCATAACATTGATTGTAAAATTGATGGTTTTGGCGCCATGTCATTGAAATCAGAATTTGTTAGAAAAGCCTGATATAAAGTTTAAGCAATTGATATAATTGTTAAGGTCCCAATTCTTGAAGCGTTGGGGCCTTCGTTTTTTTTTATTCGATAAAGAGTTGCTTGGAATTCATCCTTCCCACATAAATCCTAATTTGAATGTAAATTCATTCATTAACACTCAATTAACAAACAAAATCCCTTCTTGAATGTATCTTTAAATAGAATAATTCTAAATAAAAAAAAGAGCACCATGAAGAAAACTTTATTAACAAGCTTATTCTGTTTTATAATGGTATTAAGTGGAATGGCTCAAGAAAAAGCAGATTACCGTATTCCTTTGATTGGTGAGCGGGCCCCAGCTTTTGAAGCCAAAACGACAATGGGTGATATTAATTTTCCTGGAGAGTACTTCGGGAAATGGAAAATTCTATTCAGTCATCCGGCTGATTTTACACCAGTATGTACTTCTGAAATTCTGATGCTGGCTAGTATGCAGGAGCAATTTAAAAAATTGCAGACCGAACTGGTTGTGGTCTCTACCGATGGCTTGAACAGTCATATACAATGGGTGGAGTCGATGCAGGAAATAAAATTCCCCAAGGAAAATAAGCAAGGAATTAATTTTCCTTTAATAGCTGATCCGGATCACAGTATTTCGAAGCTTTATGGAATGATACATCCGTATTCCAGTTCTACAAAGGACGTACGTGGTGTATTTATTATCGATCCTGATGATAAAGTACGTGCTTTATTCTTTTATCCTCTTACTACCGGGCGGAATCTGGATGAAATAAAGAGGGCCTTAATTGCTCTGCAGGAATCAGAAAAAAGAAATGTACTGACTCCTGTTAACTGGACTCCAGGTGACGATGTGTTGATTCCTGCACCAGCGAGTGTTGCAGAGGCCAGAAAACTGGAAAACAAAAAAGATCAGAACTTGTATTCGCTTGCATGGTATATGTGGTTTAAGAAGTCAAGATAATTTTTAAGTCATAATGTAATTGTGATCCTTTCAGTAGGAAGGGTGTTTTTTATGGGAAGTTGTTGGTGAATCAGGTAGTGAGGGGGGCTTTGCTACCTGATTTTTTCATTTAAATTGTATTTAGAATGAAATGAATATCAACCAAATTTTTATCATGCAGTTAATTATATTATCGTGTTTTTATAAGTGTTGTTATATGATTTACGATAGTTCAATGAAATAATAAAATAGGATGATGTTTATGTATTGTTTTATAGTGATAAAATATGTAATTATTATTTTGTGGAAAATAAAAGATAGTATTGGTGGTATTGCTTATATTTACCGTTAAATAAATAGACAAACACCTATGTGTGGTTTAGATTAAGGTTATGAAACTTTAATCGATCTAACAAACTATCTAAACATGAAGAATAAATTTCAAAAACTTATATTAGTCATCTTTTATAGTGTTTTATCCTCAGGTTTAATTGCTCAGATTCCGTTTAAGCCAGCTTATATTGTGACTGATCTTAATGATACAATCCAGGGTTATATAAAGGCAGATATTGATGATAATTTAAAATCGAGCTTTTTCTTTAGAGAATCTGAAAATGGTAAAGTAGATGTATATTCAACTTCAGATGTTAAAGCTTTTGTTTTTGATAATGGAAGGTGTTTTGAACGTTTTATCTCATACAAAAAAGTACAAGGAGATTCTGTTCGAAATTGTTTTTTCGCAAAAAATATTATGGAAGGTAAAATCGATATTTTTACCATTAAAACCCTTAAGAAAGATAAACCTGATTTTGTTTTTAGAAATAATCAAACGATGAAAATTGTTCATATCCAGGAGCCTAAAAAGGTTCAGGAGATGACAGACAAAGGGTTGAAGAAACGGTATGTCGAGAACTTTTATTTGGGGTATATCAATTATGTGAAATATGATTCTACGAATATTACTGATTTACAAAGGAATCAAATTCGTTATGCAACAAAAGATATTAAAGAGGATATACGAGAATATAATACTAAGTTTGAAGAAGAATATCCAATAAAAGAATATGTTGATCAAAAGGATTATACATATAACGTGTCATTCGGGGTAGCAATTTTAAATCCTTATGTAGGATTTCCATATCGACTTAGTTACTTCAGGTACAAAAATAATCCAGAATTAACCTATAAGTTTTCAACTTTCAGGGGGATTACGTTTCATAATAATCTGGATGCAAATGTCGCCAATAGTAATACAGATGCAAATGTCCCTAAAGCTCCATTGTATTATATGAATATTATGCCATTTGGGGTTAGTTACCACGGTCGTCCGGAAAAGATTATACCTTTTATTTATGCAGGAGTTGGAGTTGGTCTTTATGCCCGGTTAGATCCAGATGGAAATATTTTTAAAGCATTCCCAACGATTAATTTGGGGGGCGGAGTTAAATATAAAATAGGAAACAAAGCCATTGTTCTTGAGCTGGTACCTTCTTTATTTGCTGTTTATATGAATATAGGATATGAATTCTAATTGGAAGTAAATGAGACGTATGTGGTTTTTTTTCTAGGAGGATTGGTGTATTGTTAATATTTCCGGGTTTTCAGCTTTAATGAAGAAGTTAATGGGCTTGTTAACCGGTTTTACTGATTTCTTTTAGTTTTTTCGGATCCAGTATATCTATGTTTTTACCCTCAATATTAATCAATCCATCATTTTTGAATTCTGCCAATAATTTGATTGTACTTTCTTTTGAAATACATGCAAAATCAGCAATGTCTTTTCGGGTAATGTACTTAAATACATTTTCATTGGTGGGTTGTGATGAGTCCAGGTGCAGTAATGTGTCAGCAAGTCTTCCGGGCATTTGCTTATAACTGATACTTCTTATAATGTCAAAGTAATGCTTCTCTTCATTACAGAATCTCTTGATCATTTCGGATGCAAAATCAGCATTGTTGTAGAGTAACTTCTTGATACCTTCTTTTTCAATCAGGCAAACATCTGTTTCTTTCAAAGCGATTGCTGAGTAGTTGTAAATGTTATCTCCAAAAATTGAAGCCAGTCCTATGAAGTCTGAGGCTTTGAGAATCTTGATGTTGGTGAATTTTTTGTTGGTGTTTTCAAGGTAAAGTTTCACCAAACCATTGGAAATGTATAATACATATGAAGCAAAAGCCCCTTGCTTGCAGATGTTTTCTCCTTTATTATAACGGATCTGTGTTTTTTTCTGATTGATAAATTCTAACTCAGAAGGAATTAGCTTCCTGAAACAATTCGAACCTATTTTACAATCAATGCAAGTACTTGCCGAACTCATAAGTTTTTACTTAAAATATCCTGCAAAAATAGAACAAAATCATTTATTAAAATTTTATTTACATGAGTTAGCTTATCAAAAAGGATGAGTTATCTCATCGTAGCTGTTAAGCTACCGAATGCCTGGTTTTGAAAGAAATGATGATATCCAACTTAACTTTGTAGCTGAACTTTTTTAAACAAGGAGGATGTTATGCCAAACAAAAACGGAACAGGTCCGGAAGGAAAAGGACCAAAGACCGGAAGAGGATTAGGCAACTGTGGTGCCGATAAATCTGCTGATGAAAAAACTTCTTTTGGAAGAAGACAGAGCAGAGGTTCTGGGCAAGGACAAGCTCGTGGACAGGGGAATCAGAATAGAAACAGAGGTAATTCATAACAATAATTTTTAGAGGCTGTTTTAGAAGAACCTTCTTATTGTTTCGAAGCGTGGGCTATAAGAAATCGATGTCCGATTCTATTTCCAAATGGAAGTAAGAATTGAGGTTTCATCTTTTGAATGCACTGTGGTTCTCTCCACTGCAGTGGATCGAGACAATTTGAATATGTCTTTTAATTCAGCCGCTTTAAAATCTAAATAAATAAAAGATGATAAAGATTGCAATTCCAATTGTAAACGGTGAATTGAATGGCCATTTTGGTCATACTCAGGAGTTTTACATTTATGAAGTAGAGAATAATTCAGTTGTACAAGAAGAAATACTTACACCACCACCTCATGAGCCAGGATTATATCCAAAATGGTTGGCTGGAAAAGGTGTGACAGATGTTATTGCCGCCGGAATGGGGCAAATGGCCATAGCGTTATTTAACACCAACAAAATTAATGTCTTTGTTGGTGTGCCAATTAAATCTCCAAAAGATCTGGTTGAAGATTTTATTAACGGTACCATCGAAACCAGAGATAATACTTGTTCACACTAATCGTCTATGAGAATTGCTATTGCAAGCGGGAAAGGCGGTACAGGAAAAACCACACTTTCAGTCAATCTGGCTTCATACATTAGTAATGAAGGTAAAGGTGTAAAACAAATAATTGTATTGACTGATCTGGATGTTGAGGAACCGAATTCAGGTGTTTTTATCCATGGGATTCTTATGGATAATCAAAATATTTACAGATCAGTCCCCACATGGGATCAATTAAAATGCAGTTTGTGTGGGAAGTGTTCAAGTTGGTGCAATTTTAATGCTCTGGTACGCTTACCTGAAAAGGTGTTGGTTTTTCCAGAATTATGTCATTCATGCTATGCATGTTCTGAATTATGCACTGAGGATGCGCTGCCAATGACAAATTTGAGGACAGGTATTCTAAATCACTATTTGGTTAAAGATCATTTTTCTTTTGTTGAAGGGAAGCTTGATGTTGGTCAGGAATCTGCTGTGCCTTTGATAAATCAGACGAAATCTTATGTGGATGATCATTATCAGGATGATGTTATCAAAATCTATGATTGTCCGCCAGGTACATCCTGTCCCGTAATCGAAGCTGTAGATGGAGCTGACTATGTTGTGTTGGTTACCGAACCAACTCCATTTGGCCTTCATGATCTGAAGCTTACTGTGAATACAATCAAGGAGTTAGGCTTGCGCCTTGGAGTGGTAATTAATCGTTATGGGGTTGGGGATCAGAACGTAGAAGCTTACTGCCTGGAAAACAATATTCCAGTGTTGGGGAAGATTCCCAATATGCGTGATGCTGCCACCCTGTACTCTCAGGGTATGATTTTTTATGACAAATTTCCGGTTATAGAGCGTGAGTTGAAAAAGATTTTTGAAGACATCAAAAGGACGCTTATGAATGACCTTGAAATTGATAAAGCATTAACTCAAGAAATTATATGAAGGAAATTGCAGTGATATCAGGAAAAGGAGGGACAGGGAAAACTTCCGTTTCAGCTTCTTTGGCCTATCTGGCAAAAGAGCGTGCAATTCTTGCAGATTGTGATGTTGATGCAGCTGATTTGCATTTGTTGCTTAAACCGGATTTTGCGAACAAAGAGGCGTTTTATAGTGGAAAAGTCGCATCAATAAATCCTGATAAATGTATTGGATGTGGTAAGTGTGTGTCTGTTTGTCGTTTCGAAGCAGTTTATTCAAAAGATGATTTTTATCAAATCAGTGAGATGCATTGTGAAGGCTGTGGATATTGTGCGATTGTATGCCCCGAAAAAGCTGTTCAGATGAACGACAATCTTACGGGTAAAACCTATGTTTCATCGACCCGTTTGGACACAACCCTAGTGCATGCAGCGCTAAGTACAGGTGCTGAGAATTCGGGGAAACTGGTCTCAAAGGTTCGACAACATGCAAAAGAGTTGGCTGATGATCGAATGATTCCTTACGTGATTATTGATGGTACACCAGGTATCGGATGTCCTGTGATTGCTTCAATTACAGGAGTCTCATATGTTGTTCTGGTTACAGAACCAACAGTTACCGGCCTGCATGATTTACGTCGTGTTTATCAGCTTGTAAAACGAATGGGCATCAGATGTGGCTGTATTATTAATAAAGCTGATTTGAATCTGGGAATTGCAGAAAACATCAGGTTGTATCTTTTTGAAAACAAGATAGATCCTATTTCTGAATTGCCCTATGATGACGTGTTTACCAAGGCAATATTAGCTGCTCAGACAGTGACAGAGTTTGATTGTGAAGGAATAGTTTCTTCAAAACTTAAACAAAGCTGGAGTTTGATTCAGCAATACTCAAAATAAATAAAATCATACTTATATGAATATAATTTTTGCTGTGCAAAGTAACGAAGGATGGGAGTCAGTAATAAGCTCCCGATTCGGCAGAACACCTGGTTATATATGTTTTAATGAAACTTCCGATGATATCTCTTATCATTCCAATGAAGTGAATGTTCAGGCAGGTCATGGGGCCGGAATACAAGCAGCTCAAATCGTAGTCAATTTAAAAGCGGATGTGGTTATTACGGGGGGGACTATCGGGCCTAAAGCATTTCAGGTTTTAAAAGAAGCTGGTATTTCTGTAATTAGTCAGGTTGGTGAAATAGGATTAAAAGAAAGTCTAGGGGATTTTGTTTGCGGAAAATATTCTGCACTTGTTGAATCAGATCAGTAAAGTAGTTGTTTTAATTAGTTCTCAGTTTTGGATAACTTGCGAGAATTGTAGTTTCGATAGCCCCGTGCAGTAACGTACGGGGCTTGCTTTTCCCCGGAAGGGTCGGGTTGTTTCATTGACCTGAATTTTCATCTTGTAGGAAATAATATGCAATGCGTAGATTCATATTGGTTAACTGTATAGTTTTATTGTTTTATATTTATGTTTTGTTAATATTTGTGATATAGAGTAGTGTTTCAATGAATATTGTTACTTACTAACTATACCAATATTTTGCAAAAACAAGAATAAACCATCTTATGAAAACAAACGTTCCTACAAGTATATTATTCCTGATTCTTTTTGCGATTACATTAGATGGTCATGCCCAAAAAACAACAGATCAATCCACAGATAAATGGCCCGAGATAACCCTGATCAATAGTATTGAATTTGTTGATGGAACTTTTGCCCAATCCTACCCAGGTTGTGCTTTTTTGCTTGATACAGGTGAGGATACGCTAGCTGTAACTTGTAAGCATGCTTTATGGACCGGAAAAAATGACCAAATAACAAACATTGATTTAAACGGACAGGTGAAGAATTGGCGCATGCATCTGAAGAATGATACTACCCGCTATTTGATAACAGAACGACTGATAAATGCTGATAAAAAAGAAAAGATCAGTGAATGGAATACGGATCAGGATTATCTGGTTTTCACAATCAAAGAGAACCACACTGGGCTGAAAGCATTAAAGTTGTCACCAAACTTATTGAAGCGAGGTGATAAGGTTGATAAAGTGGGATGGGCTTTTAAAGACCGTGAAGGACCGCAGCGGATTTACAATTCGGAGTTTTTCAGATACTCAGGGAATGCGATGTTGGTAAAAGATGCCAAACGTGAAATTCAGGCCGGAACAAGTGGTTCTCCTGTCATTAATTCAAAAGGTGAACTTACAGGGATTGTTTCTTCCTGGAAGTTTGATAATATCTCTGGCGCCTGGTATCCTGCTCCTTGTTCAACTGATTATTTATGGGAAGTTTTATTCTGGTATTGGCTTGAAAAACATGCAAAAGTGAAATCTGGCAATTCGTTTAAGGAATTTATTCAGGCCTACGAGGATCTTAATTCTGTTCGTGTTGAATATTCTGATAATTTGATTGTAAACCTCTTTTTTAAGGATTGGCTTTCTGGTTGGGATGTTAAATATGGTAAGATTGAGGATTTTCATAAATGGGTTGAAGAAATTGAACAAAGTCTTAATAGAACAATCCATTTATCAGATGAAAGAAAGAATGAACTAAAATTGAATTCCTGGGTAAACCAATATCTCAAGGGTGAAAAGTCTTTTGGAGATTTGGGTGAATTGATTACTGCAGGTCATGCTTATATCAATTGGCAGTTTTTGTGTAAATTCTCAGAGGATTTGGTTAATGCTCAAAGGTATGAAACGGCAATTCAAGTTATGAATTACACCGTGTCGAAATTTCCTCAAAGTGGGCAGGTTTATTTCTTTGAAGGAGAGATTCATTTGCAAATGAAGAACAGAGAAGCAGCCAAAGCAAGTTTTGAAAAATGTCTGCAGTACTATCCCGGCTATCCCTTTGCTACGGATAAATTAAACGTTATAAACAATATTAATCAGAATTGAAAATGAAGAAAGTAAGGCTTCTTATTCTGTTTGTAACACTTTTGCAATTCTGCTCAGCTCAGGAATTCCTTGAGCTATATGGCGATTACCTGGGGCAGAAACCGCCGGGTGATACTCCTGTAGTTTTTGCTCCTGGCCTGATTTCTAAGGAAAGTCTTGAGCATAGTAGTCCGGTGTTTTCAAAAGATGGGGGCGAGGTTTTTTGGTGTTCGAAAGATGTACCTTTTAATGTTAATATTAAGAAAATCTGGTGTATGAAAAGAATCAACAATCAATGGACTCAACCGCAGGTTTTGGATCTTTTTGATGATGGATTGAGCATTGGAGTTGGAAGTCCGTTTTTATCAACTGATAACAACAGACTCTTGGTTAATTCGGTGCGTGTTGATGTGGATAAAGGAGATCTTACTCCTGATCAATGGACTCGATATACAAATCATGATATATGGCTTGTGGAAAGAAACGATGATGGATGGAGTTCTCCTCAAAGCCTGAGCCCGGTGATAAACAGTAACTACATTCAAAGCCAGGTTAGTATCACTGCAGATGGAACGGTCTATTATATGAGTTATATGGATGGTGTTCAGAATGAATGTGGGATTTATAAATCTGAATTGGTGGATGGAGAATATCAAACACCTGTTGCCTTACCCGAAACCATCAATTCGAAAGCGCAGGATTGGACTCCGTTTATAGCACCGGATGAAAGTTATCTGATATTTTCTTCTACCTGAACCGGAAAGGGATATGATTCAGGTGATCTTTATATTAGTTTCTATGAAAAGAAAAAGGATATCTGGAGCGATCCTGTTCGCCTAGGAGAACCGGTTAATTCACCTTCCCAGGAGCGTTTCCCTTACATTTCCCCTGATGGAAAATACCTCTTCTTTACCCGAAATGATTATGAGAATAGTCAGGATGTTTTTTGGGTGAGTGCTGACGTTATTGATAGCTTGAAGAGCTTACATAGATAAAACTAGAACTCCCAATATTCTTCAATAAGCTGCAGTCTGGATTTTTGCAGATTACTATCATCAACTTTGGAAATCATCAGTTTAGTTACTTTACGCTGGTGATTGGTGATCTGGTAAAGTGAAATCAAAACAATATAGGCAACCGCAAACCAGATTTTATAGATCTCTGATGTATCCGAATCTCCATGTTTTATATAATCTGATATTGCGAAAATCAGGAAACCAATTCCTCCCAATAAGGCAGCAAGCGTCTGTTTCCAGGTTTCTTTTTTTGCAGATTTTTCCAATAAAGAATGATCTTTTGTTTGATTTATTAATTGTAGGATGGAATTCTTAATCTTCTTCTTCTCTTCCTTCAATAAGGTTTTCTGAAAATTTCTTTCCTTAAGTATCTTTCCGGCTATCAGTCTTTTTTCGAAATTCAGGTGGCCATCTTGTTTGAAATATTCAAATAAATCTTCGGAGCTTTTTTTCTCCATAACCTTTGCTAACTCTTGATTCATGGTTGTATAATATTTGTCGATTTGGTTATGCTAATATAGGGAAAAGGGAAGAAAGGTAGAGGGGGCTGGGGCAAGGTTTGGAAGAAATATCAAAGAAAACTGTTACGCAGGGTGTTGAGATTATACTAAATCTTCAATCGGATTATTATCTTGAAATATTTTCCAGATGTTCACCCTATCAGAAAAAAACTATTAGTAGCTCTGAGTCAAAGTGGTGTTAATATCATTTTCCAATGATTATCTAGAGAGGTACAATCTTTCTTCAACATCAAGTACGCAACGTGCCATTGAAAAACTTCTGGATTTGGGGATTATTGAAAAACGAAGAGAAAGAGTGCACCTTTAGCAATCCGTTTTTCAAACGATTTCTGAGTGAACGAATATTCAACTAGCAGGCTTTTGTAAATCCAAGGATTCCTTCTAATTTTGAAATCCAAAAAATCAAAAGTTGAAGCAGCAATTAAGAGAATGGTTTAATAAAGAGGTGCGCTTGCCTGGTCCGAAATCAAAAGAGATTTATTTGTCCTCTATTGGTTTTGGATTGTTTGTCGCTGTATTTCTAATGATTTTTCAACCATTCCATTTATTTGAAATAAAGAGTTCCTATAAATACTTATTGATATTTCTATATGGCCCCTTAACTACGCTTGTAATTTTGTTTTTTTACAGTTTTTTGCCAGCCATTCTTAAGCCGATATTTAATATTTGGAATAATCTAAAAGAACTGGTTTATTCATTTGTAGTGATCTTTGGAATTAGTTTATGCAATTGGTTATATACAGGGTTGTTGGCTAAAGAAAGCTCTCAATACCCATCATTATTAGGATTCTTTTTTATCACTTTGGCTGTAGGCTTGTTTCCTATGATATTTTATGCTCTCTATAATGAGCGAAAAGCAATGAAAAATCGTTTGAAAACTTTGGGAGATTCTGAGCCAGATTCAGGAATTTCAAATTTAGTAAAAGTGAAGTCTCAGGTTTCCATCGTAACAGAGAATAATCAAAGCCTGAATATCGATGCCGATCACTTTTTCTGTGTGAAATCGCTTGGTAATTATTGTTCTGTTTTTTTTCTGGAAGATGGTATTGTAAAAAATGAAATGTTACGTGTAAGTATGCTTAACATTGAGCAACAAGTTGGAGATTTACCATTTATCTTACGTTGTCATAAATCATATATTGTTAATCTGGAAACTGTGCAAAAGGTGCTTGGAAATTCACGTGGGTATAAATTATATATACCTGATCTGGATTTTGAGGTTCCTGTTTCCAGAAATATCTCTTTGGATTCGTTGAAAGAAAAGGGAATGATTGTTAAGGATTAATCCTGATAACTTTTTATAACCAAACAAGCAGGATTATTATCCTGCTTGTTTGGTTTTCATGGGTGTTAATAGAATCATCTTTCAAAAAGGAAATCGATTTGAATGGTCAGGTATTCAATAAAGTCTTGATAATCGTCAGGTGTTTTCCTGTTCAGATACAATAATAATGCTCCTATTAGTGTATGCTGAACCTGAACTTTGTAGAATTCTGATTTGTCCTTATTAATTACCTTTTGATTAATGCAGTCTTGCCACAGTTTGGTTGTTGCGATTTCAAAAGATTTATTAATCAGGTCTATGGTCCTTTGTTTGTTTCCAAAATCGCCCATTTTTTCCAAATAGAACAAGTCAAAAATACCCGGGTATTCTATGAAGTATCTTGCGTAAGCTATAACTGCCGAGCGGAGTTGTTCATATGCATTTTCACCAGGTTTGGTATTCGACTTAACATATTCGATGCATTCTTGTTGGAAATCCTCTACACATAAAAACACGAGATCATTCACATCTCTGAAATAGTTGTAGATAGTTGCAAAGGAATAACCTGCTTTTTCTGCAATCTTCCTTACACTTATACTTTTTAGTCCTTCCGATTTTAGGATTGCTTTGGCTGCCTCCTGGAAATAGCCCTTCATCCGTTGTTCCTGAATTTCTTTATTTTTCATGCTAATGTATTTTGGTTAACGGTGCAAATATAGTAAATAATGTTAATATAATGAACAGTGATAATATTATTAGCGGTGTTATTTCTTTTCTTCCGTGGTGCAATTTTTGTCATTTGCTGTTGAGAATTTTTGAGGTATAGTTGAGTCTTTGGATACCCATACATCCCTGAATATTACCTGTTGCTCCCTGTACCTTCCCGTTCATGGAAATTTACATCAACTTATCACTATTATTTGTTTTACTTTTAGCTTACGGTATACTTTTGGCATTTGAAAAGAAAATCAAAGACATGATGAAGGCTAAAACAAGCACTATTTTATTTTTATTTATTCTGTATGTCATTTCGGCAAATGCACAATTAACACAAACAATAAAGGGAAACGTGGTGGACAAGCAGACCCAGATGCCACTTCCTGGTGCAACCATAATGGTGCAAAATACTGATCCGATTCTGGGGACAACCACTGATGTCGATGGTCGGTTTCGATTGAATGATGTTCTGGTTGGCAGGCAAAGTATGAAAATTAGTTTTGTCGGATACCATGATGTTTTTGTTAATAATCTGGTAGTTAGTTCGGGAAAGGAGGTCGTATTATATATTGAACTTGATGAGAAAGTAGAAAAACTGAATGAAGTTATTATTATTGGACAGGCCGAGAAAGAACGGCCAATCAATAAAATGGCCACAGTAAGTGCCCGGATGTTTACCGTCGAAGAAACAGAAAAATTTGCCGGTAGTAGGGGAGATGTGGCACGTATGGCTATGAACTATGCCGGTGTTTCTGGTGCAAATGATTCTCGTAATGATATCGTAATCCGGGGAAACAGTCCTTCGGGTTTGTTGTGGAAGTTGGAAGGAATCGATATCGGAAATCCCAATCACTTTGCTCAGCAAGGTACTACCGGAGGACCTGTTGGAATGCTGAATAATAATAATCTTCGCAATTCCGATTTTTTTACCGGTGCATTTCCTGCAGAATATGGAAACGCTATGTCTGGAGTGTTCGATCTAAAGTTGAAAACTGGAAATACTGATAAATATGAATTTCTTGGGCAGGTAGGATTCAATGGCTTTGAGGTAGGTATTGAGGGACCAATCAGTCGAAAGAACAGGAGTTCTTTTCTTGCAAACTATCGTTATTCTACCCTGGCTGTTATGAATAAATTGGGAATGGAAGTGGGTACTGGTACAGGTGTGCCTTATTATCAGGATCTGACATATAACGTGGTCATACCTCTCAAGAAAGGTAAACTACAATTCTTTGGGTTGGCTGGGACAAGTCATATTGCAATGCTTTCCGATACTGCCGGCCCAGAAAATATTTATTCCCCAATGGATCAGAATCTTTATAACGGATCAGATCTTGTTTTTAGTGGAGTCAAATACAGCCGGACTTATAGTGACAAAGCCTTTTTGACACACTCCCTGTCATATTTATATGAAGGCGGCTGGACTCGTATCGATTCGCTGGATTTCGATTACAATCCTACGGAGGTGTTTAAGGAAGAATCTGCATCCGAAAAACTTTCCTATCGTAGTGATATGAGTTATAAATTTAATTCAAGGATATCATTTAAAACCGGTGCTACAATCGATCGGATGGGCTTTAATCTGAATTCTGTTTATTTTGATCCTGAGATCAATGGTTACAGGGATATAACCAACACAAAAAAAGGATTAGACAACGGTGTTTGGATGAGTCGGGTTTATAACCAATGGCTATATAAATTCAACGATCGTTTACAAGTTACTCCAGGTGTGCAGGTCATTTATTTCGATCAGAATAAGCAAGTATCTGTTGAACCTCGAATTGGTTTGCAGTGGCAGGTAACCGAACGAAGTCGATTTAACTTGGGGTATGGTTTACATAGTAGAATACAGAATTTATCTATAATTTTTATGGAAACCAGGTTAGTGGATGGCTCCTATATAAAATCAAATACTGATTTGGGTTTTACAAAAGGGCATCATTTTGTAGCTTCATACGATTTGAAAATTTCGGATAATACCAGACTCAAATCTGAAGTCTATTATCAATACCTGTTCGATGTGCCTGTAACTAGCTACCCAAGTACCTTTAGTATGCTGAATACAGGTGCAAGTTGGGGAGAGGCTGCTGTTGATAGTTTGGTGAATGAAGGCTTGGGCCGGAATTATGGACTGGAGCTTACCCTCGAACGCTTTTATTCGAAGGGATTGTACTATCTTGTAACTGCTTCTTTATTTGAGTCCAGGTATACAGCTAGTGATGGTATTGAACGTACGTCTGCTTTTAATGGGAATTTTGTGCTAAATGCATTGCTTGGTAAGGAGTTTTCGATAAGTAAGAAGTCATCATTTTTTGTAGATCTAAAAGCTACCTGGGCCGGAGGTCGCCGTTATACGCCTATTGATATAGAACGATCAAAGCTGGAGGCTTTTAATGCTTTTACGGCTGTTTATAAAAATGATGAAGCTTTTAGTCTGAAATTTCCCGATTATCTGAAAGCGGATGTAAAACTTGGATATCGTTTGAATGGTAAGTCTATAACCCAGGAGTGGATCCTTTATGTAGAAAATGTCACCAATAAAAAGAATGTTTTGATGCAAGTTTGGGATCCCCAAAATAAGGAGATTGATACAAAATACCAGTTAGGAATCTTTCCGATGATGCAATATCGATTGTTGTTTTAATATGTTATTTGTATATCTTCTTAAAGATAAAATTAAACTTTTTTAAAAATAGGTATTTATACGCTATTATATCTGGTTTTTCATTCCGATATTAGTAACAGTGAATTTAATGGAAATGAAACATACTAATTGAATACCAGAAATAAAGCCATGGAAACAATATCAAATGCTGTTAAAGTCAAAGAAATTGATAATAATCATTTAGGTGATTATTTATTGGGAGAATGCTATGCAATGGTAAAGTATCTTTCAGCTGAAGGAAATCAAATACCTGTTTTAGCTGAAGAATTAATTAGTAGAGATAATTTAACTGGAAAAGAGACAGTACAATTGCATCGGAGATTAGCCTCTCTGGTTGCCCCTGCCCGTCCCCAAACTATTTGGCTATTGTATAATGAATCACGTAAAAAAGGACTGCTGAGTTTTCTGGGACCGGTTGGATTGATTCGTCGTCTGATGTTGACAACCTTTCTTTCATTAGGAGCATTTATTTTATTGAGCTTGTCACCTGATGTAAATAGTGAGAGTATAACCAAGGGAACCCTGGGGGATAGTGGAGTGGAATTGCTCTTGAATTTATTATATCTATTATCTGCAGCTGCAATTGGAGGGTGTTTTTCAAACCTTTTTCAGGCTCATAAATATATTCTGAATGGAACCTACGATCCCAAGTACGAGTGTTCATATTGGATCCGCTTTGTGATGGGATTAGTTGCCGGACTAATGTTGGCTGTAATTATTCCGGTTACAACAGAGTTGAATAGTGTTCCATCCAATTCTGTGGGAATGATAACAATACCATTACTGGCTATGTTAGGCGGGTTTTCTGCAGCCTTGGTGTATCGGATATTAAACCGTCTTGTCTTTGCAGTGGAATCGTTGATTACTGGAAGTGATTCCGATCGGAATGAGAAGCGTATTTCCGAATTGAAAAATTTGAATGAACAAGAAAAGGTGCTGGACAAAAAAAGTTTTGTGATGAAATTACAAACCATCCAATCAATGGTGAATCAAAATTCTGGTGCAGAAGCCGTAGATAAAAAGATTCAGGAACTAATTCATGAAGATTCTGATTTGGAACTCGTAAATCAGGATCAGAGTACGAACTAAACCAGAATCCTGTTTTTGAGTTCGAGATCCGGTTTGATTATGTACCGGACTTTTGTTTTTAACCATTATGCTGTTAGTAACTCGATTTGGGAAAGTGCTCAAACTTGGCTTAATTTGTTAGTGATTTTAACTGGAGCACAAATCATCAAAAATTGTTAGTCGAATGCAGGAAGAACTGGACAAACAGGAAGAAAACGAAAATAAAGAAGAACAATTATCTGATCAGAATTCAGCCATAGAACCTGAAGAGTTAGAAGATTTTCTGGAAAAGGAAACCCAGGATCAGGGGGAGGTTTATCATACCATTTCATTGAACGGTATGTATGAAAGTTGGTTTTTGGATTATGCATCCTATGTTATTCTGGAGCGCGCCGTTCCGGATATTGATGACGGTTTGAAACCTGTTCAGCGACGAATTCTCCATTCGATGAAAGAGCTTGATGATGGTCGATACAACAAGGTTGCCAATATTATTGGTAATACCATGAAATATCACCCGCACGGTGATGCTTCCATTGGTGATGCTTTGGTTCAGCTCGGACAGAAGGACTTGTTGATTGATGCTCAGGGAAACTGGGGTAATGTATTGACAGGTGATAGAGCTGCTGCTCCGCGTTATATCGAAGCCCGATTATCGAAATTTGCTCTGGAGGTTTTATTCAATCCAAAGACTACTGATTGGAAAAAGTCTTATGATGGTCGAAATAATGAACCAACAACCCTTCCTGTAAAGTTTCCTTTATTATTAGCCCAGGGAGTAGAGGGGATTGCTGTTGGTCTGGCATCGAAAATTCTGCCTCATAATTTCAATGAATTGATTGATGCCTGCGTAAAATATCTGAAAAATGAAGAATTTGAAATTTATCCCGACTTCCTGACAGGAGGTTTGGTGGATGTTTCAAAATATAATGATGGTCTACGTGGTGGTAAAATCCGGGTGAGGGCAAAAATTAATAAGATTGATAAGAAAACCCTGTCCATTACCGAAATTCCGTTTGGAACCACAACTTCTACCCTGATCGATTCGATTCTTGCGGCCAATGAAAAGAATAAGATCAAGATCAAGAAGGTGGATGATAATACAGCTGCGAATGTTGAAATTATGATCCAACTCGCAGCGGGTGTTTCTCCCGACCAGATGATTGATGCACTTTATGCATTTACCAACTGTGAAATGTCAATCTCACCAAACAGTTGCATTATTAATTCAGATGCTCCAGCTTTTGTTGGTGTCTCTCAAATACTCAAACATTCCACCGATCATACTGTTGAGCTATTACGAAAAGAACTCGAAATCCGAAAAGGTGAATTGCTTGAACAACTGTTGTTCTCATCTTTAGAAAAAATATTTATTGAAAATCGTATCTATCACCAGATTGAAGAATGTGAAACCTGGGAAGATGTTTTAAAAACGATTGATAAGGGATTGGATCCATACAAACCTCAATTATATCGTGAGATTGTAGAAGAAGATCTGATTCGTCTGACTGAAATTAAAATTAAGAGAATTTCAAAGTTTAATGCTTTCAAGGCTGATGAAATTATGCGTCAGCTCCATGAAGAACTTAAACAAGTTGAATACCATCTGGCACATATTATTCAATATTCCATTGATTATTTTGAACGTATTCAAAAAAAATACGGGAAAGATCATCCGAGAAAAGCTGAAATCAGAAACTTCGATAATATTGAAGCAACTGCTGTTGTGGTAAATAATGCCAAGCTTTATGTTGACCGTGAAGAAGGGTTTGCAGGTACAGGGATTAAAAAGGCTGAGTATGTGTGCGATTGTTCAGATATTGATGATATCATTGTTATCCACAATGATGGGACTTACAAGGTGATGAAGGTGGCTGATAAAGCCTATGTGGGAAAAGATATTCTACATATTGATGTCTTTAAGAAAAACGATGATCGTACCATATATAATGTCGTGTATAAAGATGGTAAGCAAGGTTCAGTTTATGTTAAAAGGTTCTTTGTTAAAGGAATTACCAGAGATAAGGATTACGATCTAACCAAAGGAAACGACGGTTCAAAAATCATGTACTTTACAGTGAATCCTAACGGAGAGGCTGAGGTTATTAAAGTTTATTTGCGCCCTAAACCACGTCTGAAGAAATTGTCATTCGAATTTAATTTCAGCGATCTGGCGATTAAGAACAGGAACGCTCAAGGTAATGTTCTTACCAAAAATCAAGTGCGAAAAATTCTGAAAAAAGAAGAGGGAGTTTCTACCTTGGGAGCAATAAAGGTCTTTTTTGATGATACCGTTCGCCGTATTAATATGGAAGAACGTGGTAAGTTACTGGGCTCATTCATGGGGGATGATAAAATCCTTTCAGTGATGAAATCGGGTCATTATATGCTGTATAATTATGATCCTTCAACACACTTCGAAGATGATATGTTTAAGATCGAAAAACATGATCCTGAACAGATTTATACTGTGATCTATTATCATGGCGAGAAGAAGAATTATTATATCAAGCGCTTTAAATTCGACGTGACTGATCGCAAGATGGAATTTATTCCTGAGCACAGAAACACACGCTTGATCCTGTTCAGTGATGATCAGTATCCTCGGGTTGAATTGGCTTTTGATAATTCGGATCGTAAAAAACCTTTGGAGAATGAAATTCTGGAACTCGAAAGCTTCATCGATGTGAAAGGGATGAAAGCTATGGGGAACAGGCTTTCTTTAAATACAATTGAGAAAATTGAAGAATTGGAGCCGCTTCCTGCTGATGAACCGGAACCTGAAGTCGAAGATGTAGAAACACAGGATGTTCCAAATGATGAACATGAGGAAGACGATCCTGATCAGATTATTTTGGAATTTTAATTAATATCATACATAAGCAATGAAAGACCGTATTTAGATGCGGTCTTTTTTCATATAAGGAGGATAGGTTTGAATTTATTAGTAATTATTCTAAATAAATTGTAGTTTTGCCGCGCAATTATATGATATCAATTGAATTTAACGAATACAGTTGAAAATCACAATGGTTGATGCCGAAAAACAATTGAAGCGGCTTTTTGAACGAAGTGAACAAAAGACGCATTTAATTGCTAATTGGTATAACAGGGGTGCCTTAAAAATTCAGGCTGAGATCAGACCCTTCGAACCTGCTCCGGGTAATGCCGGGTAGGAAGTTGATATTCCTGATCTTTCCATAAGGTATTCCCTCTTTCAAATTTCATCACATAAACTCAAAGTTATGGTTAATTGTTTTTTACGATTTGTTAAAAGCAAGTTGTTGGTTTTGTTCATTGGTTTACAGATTATACCAATGCTTGCAATGTCTCAGTTTAATATTAGTGGTAAAGTGATGGATGGGCAAACGGGTGAAACATTGGTCGGTGCTCATGTACAACTATTCAATACACATATAGTTACCTCTACCAATTCAAAAGGGGAATTTCAGATTTCAAACTTGAAGGCTGATACTTATCAGTTGAAAGTTTCATTTATTGGTTATGATTCTTATACAAGTGAGCTTCAGCTGATAAATGATCAGGTGCTTTCGATAAAGCTACAGCCGAGTATGGTTATGCAGGATGAGGTGATTATTAAAGCAATCCGTGCTGCTGAAGATGTTCCGGCTACTTTTACCAATGTTGGTGCAGAGCAGTTGAAAAGAGAGAATCTGGGGCAGGACTTGCCTTATATGCTGTCAAGAACGCCTTCGATGGTGGTTACTTCTGATGCCGGAGCTGGTGTAGGTTATACGGGGCTGAGAATCCGTGGAACGGACATTACACGTATTAATGTTACGGTTAACGGTATTCCTTTAAACGATCCAGAATCACATGGTGTATTTTGGGTGAATATGCCTGATTTTGCTTCTTCTGTTGATCACGTTCAGATTCAACGTGGGGTAGGGACCTCTACTAATGGACAGGCTGCTTTTGGTGGTAGTATTAATATTCAGACTACAGGGATGCGTGCAGAACCTTATGCTGAATTGAACAGTGCAGCAGGTTCTTTTAATACCTTTAAGAACACAGTTTCTTTTGGTACAGGTTTGTTGAATGATAAATTCACCATTGATGGTCGTTTGTCAAAAATCAGCTCTGATGGTTTTATCGATAGGGCAACATCTGATCTGAAGTCTTTTTATATTTCAGCCGGTTATTATGGCAAATCCAGTATGCTGAAATTGAATGTGATTTCAGGACAGGAAAAAACGTATCAAGCCTGGAACGGTGTTCCTAAAGTAAAGTTATTGAATGATACTATTGGAATGCTCGATCTTGCCGCTGATAACTGGTGGGATGAAGAAACTACCCAGCATTTACTAAATTCTGATGCCCGGACATACAATTCTTATACTTATGAAAATGAAACGGATAATTACCAACAGGATCATTATCAATTGATCTATTCCAACCAAATTACCAAAGGACTATTGTTTAATGCTGCAGCCCATTATACCTATGGACGTGGCTATTACGAGCAGTATAAGAAAGGTCGTAAATACGAAGATTATCAGTTGGAGAATCCGGTTTTTGGAAATGATACCATTACCCGTACAGATTTAATTCAGCAGAAATGGTTGGATAATCATTTTTATGGTGCTACTTATTCCTTAAATTATAAAGAAAATAATTTTGATGCCATTATTGGTGGTTCATGGAATAAATATGAAGGCGGACACTACGGTGAAGTTATCTGGATGCAGAATGCAGGATCAGCACCTAAGAATTATGAGTGGTATAACAATATGGGAACCAAAACAGACTTGAATGTTTATGCTAAGGCTACCTATATGTTGGCAGATATGATTAACCTGTATGGTGATATCCAATACAGAGCAATTGATTACAGTATCGCTGGTATTCATGATGATTTAAGAGATCTTACTCAAGAGCATACCTATAACTTTATCAATCCAAAGTTAGGAGCTTATTATAAGATTGGTGAGCACCAAAATGCGTATGTTTCATTTGCTGTGGCAAACCGTGAGCCTAGTCGATCAGTTTTTCGTGATGCTGGAGCTGGTGAATTACCTGTTCCTGAACGAATGTTAGACTATGAAATCGGTCATGAGTTCCAGACAACGAATTTCTCAATCGCAACCAATCTTTTCTACATGGACTATAAGGATCAGTTGGTCTTAACCGGTGAAATTAATGATGTGGGTGCAGCGATTATGACAAACGCTCCTGAATCATATCGTGCAGGTATTGAGGTGTCTACTGGCTTTAAAGTAACTGATTTTATGGATTGGGCTACCAATGTAAGTTACAGTCAGAATAAGATTAAAAACTTTACTACCTATGTAGATAATTGGGATACCTGGGGGCAGGAAGTGGAAGAATTAGGAACCGTTGATATCGCTTTTTCTCCGGATTGGATTGTGGATAATATCCTGACTTTCCACCCTGCAAAAGATTTCAATGTAGCTTTAATGACCAAATTTGTAAGTGATCAGTATATCGATAATACCTCAAGTGAGGAACGTAAGCTGGATGCTTATCTTGTAAATGACATTAAAATGGATTATACATTGAGAAATTTCTGGTTTAAGGAAATCAACTTCTCTTTGGCTCTGAATAATATTCTGAATGAAGAGTATGAAACCAATGCCTGGGTTTATCGTTATTACTTAGGTAATACGCATAAAGTAATGGACGGCTATTACCCTCAGGCAGGAATGAACTTTATGGCTGGGATTCGTATTGGACTTTAATCAAGGAAAATATTATATACAAAACAGGCTACTATTATTAGTAGCCTGTTTTGTATATGGCAATTGATACATGAATGGTTTTGTTGATCAGGTATTTAATAACAAAATGAAGCAAATTCGTAAAAACGTTGTGAAATCAAACCTTTTCGTATCTTTACACTAAACTAAATCATCAAATAAAATGCAACAACAAGAATTAAACATGAAAAAGGTGGCTCCAATTGCCATTATAGTTGGTATTCTTTTGGTTATCTTGATTTTTGGTAGCCGCATGACAGTTACCATTCCTGCCGGTCACGGTGGTGTACTTTTCCGCTTGTTTGCAGGAGGAGTTGATGTTGAACAAACATATGCAGAAGGGTTTCACTTTATAGCACCATGGAATAGAATGTATGTATATGAAGCTCGTCAGCAGGAAGTTGCCGAGGAAATGAATGTACTTTCATCAAATGGTCTTGAAATTAAAGTGGATGTTTCGGTATGGTATCAACCTGAATTTGCAAAGTTAGGTCATTTACATGGGAAAATTGGTCAGGATTATTTGCGAAGAGTCGTAATCCCCAGTTTACGTTCTTCGGCTCGTAGTGTAATTGGACGTTATACTCCTGAACAGATTTATTCGACAAAAAGAGATGCCATTCAGGATGAGATTTATGAAGAAGCTAAAAAATTGTTGGATGAGAAATATGTTCAAACCAATCAGATTCTGATTCGTTCAATCATTCTTCCTCCAACCATTAAGCAGGCTATTGAAAGTAAACTTCGCCAGGAGCAGGAAGCTTTGGAGTACGAGTTTAAACTTCAAAAAGCACATCAGGAAGCAGAACGTCAGCGTATCGAAGCTGAAGGTAAAGCGAAAGCAAACGAAATTATCAGTGCGAGTTTAACGGATAAGATTCTTCGCGAAAAAGGTATTGATGCAACACTTAAATTATCAGAATCTCCAAACTCTAAAGTTGTGGTGATTGGTAGTGGTAAAGATGGCATGCCTTTGATTTTGGGTGATAGCAAATAGTCTTTATTGAGGTATTGTATTAAAGAATAATTTAGAAGGTCACATCAATATGTGGCCTTCTTGTTTATACCTGAATTCTTTTCATCTTTATTTCCTTATATTTGCAGTTGCAAAATAGTTATGGATAAGAGTAATATCAATATAAAGAATAAAAAAGCCTGGCATGAATACTTCATCGACGAAGAATATGTTGCAGGTCTGGTTTTAAAAGGAACCGAAATTAAGTCAATCCGCAATGGAAAAGTTAGTTTAGCAGAATCCTATTGTGCATTCATTGAAAATGAACTTTATGTGATTAATATGCACATTAGTGAATACCTGTATGGTACGCATGTAAATCATGAACCCAAGACGGATCGCAAATTGTTATTAAATCGTCGGGAAATAAAGAAACTTGAGATCAAGCTGAAGGAAAGGGGATACACCCTTATTCCGTTGAACCTGTTCATCAATGATAAAGGTCTGGCTAAGTTACGTATCGGTTTGGCAAGAGGTAAGAAGCTATATGATAAACGTGAAAGCCTTAAAGAAAAGGATCAGAAAAGAGAGATCGACAGGAATCGTTTTTAACACCTTCTTAACTCTGATTTGTACAATCATACACTATTTTTGATGCCTTAAAATTGTCAGCTATGAAGAATTTGTTAGCGTTTGTGCTTGTTTCAGTAGTTTTTATCCTACCAGTTTCAGCCCAGAATAAGATTGAGTGGAAGAAAGCTAAGGCCGCTCTTGAGCAACATGATGGTGAAAAGAAGGTGTTTATTGATGTTTATACCGACTGGTGTGGTTGGTGTAAGAAGATGGATAAATCAACCTTTGTGGACACTGATGTGGCTGAGAAAATGAATAAGTATTTTACTGCTGTGAAATTTGATGCTGAAAGTGCCACACCCATAAAGTTTAAAGATAGAATTTACGAAAATACCAGTCCTGATGTTCGCAGGTCTACCCATGAGCTTGCAGTGAAGTTACTAAATGGTAAATTAGGTTATCCATCTTTTGTTTTTCTGGATGAAGAGTTGAATGTTATTACCGTTGTGAACGGATATGTTGGTGCTGATGAGTTTGTTCCCATTCTGGATTATCTTGGATCTGGAGCCTATAAAACTCAAACCTGGGAAGAGTATACTAAACAATAATTCTTGGATTTTCTTTGCACTCTTGCTCACTGATTCGGTGAGCCTCGACTTATTCAGTATTTCTGGCTATATTTGAGTTGTTTTGTTACTTACAACATCATTCGATTCTTATGGTAGGAATAAAAAAATCAAAGCATATTTGGAGAACCTTAGGTCTTACTTTGATATTTGTTATCATTTTAATGGTATTAGCATATGTTGCTTATCAGAAGTTTGTTCCTCAAAAAGTATCATCCGAATTGAATGCGAATACCATCGAATATCTTGATGATCGTGATCCTCAAAAGAAATATTCAGTTCAGGAGATTGATGAATCCATTGACCTTGCTGCTTTTTATCTAAATAGTCATATTCAGCAAGACGGGAAATTTGTTTATCGGAAAAACCTGAACCCAAAAGTAAGACTCCATGATAAGTATAATATTCTCAGGCACTCAGGAACCATTTTTGCACTATGTAATTATTATAAACATACCGGAGATCAAAATAGCCTGAATAATGCTCATTTAGCCTTGCGATTTTTGTTGGATAGTTCAGTTAAACCCATCTCGGATACCACTAATTATTATGGAGTCTGGAGCTTGCCAGATATTAATAAAGCAAAACGTAAGGCTCAATTGAAGCTAGGAGGGACGGGTATTGGGCTCCTTGCATTAATGAGTTTTTACGAATGTGTTCCTGAATTTAAAGATATCGATCTTGTTCGGCGAATGGGTGATTTCCTAATCTATATGCAGAAAGAAGACGGTAGTTTCTATTCAAAATATTATCCCGGAAGAGGACCTGATGATAGCTGGACTTCTCTGTATTATCCAGGTGAAGCAGCGCTGGGACTTGTTTTGCTTTATGAAGAGGTGAAGGATGTTAAGTATCTGAATGCGGCAGCAAAGGCCATTAAATATTTATTCGAAATTCGGAAAGGAAAGGATCGTGTTGAGGCTGATCATTGGGCTTTGTTGGCGTCAGAACGTCTTGTTAAATACAAAGATCATTTTGCGGAGATTGTTTCTGAGGAACACATTTATCAGCATGCTTTTCAGATTTGTATAAGTATTATGACCCAAATACCCGATTATCTTCCAGAAGCACCTTATTATGGAAGTCTGACCAATGCAGGAAGAACTACTCCAACTGCCACCCGACTGGAAGGATTGATCAGTGCTTATAAGTTCTTACCTGATGAATATGTTGGATTGAAAGTAGACCTAGCTGTTGTAATTGAAAATGGAATCAATTTTCTGGTTCGATCTCAGGTTCAGAAAGGTGATTGTAAAGGTGGAATTCCCCGTGCCTATTTCTTAAGTGAAAAATTTCAATTGTATTTTGGAATAGTACCTGATAAGAGAGATACTGAAATCCGGATTGATTATAACCAACATGCTATGTGTGCAATGATGCAGTGGATCCAGGTGGAAAGTAACAATTAAGAAGGTGCATAGGCTGTACTCATGCGAGTTACTCCTTATAATTCGTTATTAAGTAGTTAATGTTGATTGTTATTCATTTGTGGTCTGACAATAAATCTCGATTATTATCAATTAATAACTTCTAATAAAGATTAGTTACAGACTTTGGACAACTCTTTCTTCTTTCCTTAAATAAGAAAAGGCTGCTCAAATGAGCAGCCTTTCAATATATTAGAGTATTATAATCTACTAGTATACTCCAAGATCCATCATCGAGTTAGCAACTTTTAAGAAACCAGCAACGTTAGCTCCTTTTACATAGTTAACATAACCTTCTGCATCTGTACCGTGCTTAACACAAGCTTCGTGGATAGAAACCATGATTTCGTGAAGACGAGCATCAACTTCATCTCTTCTCCAGTTCAATTTCATAGAGTTCTGAGTCATTTCAAGACCTGAAGTAGCAACACCACCAGCGTTTACTGCTTTACCAGGGCCGAATAATACTTTTGCTTCCTGGAATGCTTCAACAGCTTCAGGAGTACAAGGCATGTTAGCACCTTCTGCAACAGCTTTAACACCATTAGCGATCAATGCAGCTGCATCTTCTTTGTTAAGTTCGTTCTGAGTAGCACATGGAAGAGCTACGTCAGCCTTAACTTCCCAAGGCTTAGTGTTAGCATGGAATTGTACTTCTGGGAATTCGTAAGACATTGGCTTAACGATATCCTGGTTAGAAGCACGTAACTCAAGCATATAATCAATCATTTCCTGAGTCATACCACCTGGGATATGAACGTATCCGTCAGGACCTGAAAGAGTAACTACTTTACCACCTAGTTCAGTTACTTTGATAGCAGCACCCCAAGCAACGTTACCGAAACCTGATACAGCAACCTGCTTACCTTCGAAGCTTTCGCCCTTAGTTTTAAGCATTTCTGCAGCAAAGTATACAGCACCGAAACCTGTAGCTTCAGGACGGATTAGAGATCCACCCCAGTTACCACCTTTTCCAGTTAATACACCAGTATGCTCACGAGTTAATTTTTTATACATACCGTACATGAAACCGATTTCACGTCCACCAACACCGATGTCACCAGCAGGAACGTCAGTTTCAGGGCCAATGATCTTGTGTAGTTCCATCATGAAACCTTGGCAGAAACGCATGATTTCAGCGTCAGATTTTCCTTTAGGATCGAAATCTGAACCACCTTTACCACCACCCATTGGAAGAGTAGTCAAAGCGTTCTTGAAGATCTGTTCGAAACCTAAGAATTTCAAGATACTTAAGTTTACACTTGGGTGGAAACGTAAACCACCTTTGTAAGGTCCAATCGCGTTGTTGAACTGTACACGGTAACCTAGGTTAACGTTTACTTTACCATTATCATCTACCCATGTTACTTTGAAAGTAAGTACACGATCAGGTTCAATCATTCTATCAACGATACCAGCAGTCTCGAACTGAGGATTTTCTGCAAGTACATCTTCAAGAGTTTCTAATACTTCACGAACTGCTTGTAAGTATTCAACTTCACCTGGATGTTTTTTCTCCAGACCATTCATTATTTTTTCGAGGTCCATCGCTTTAACTGTTTTATGTTATTAATATAAGGTTAAATCTCAAAACTTGTTACGGGAATAACACTGTTATTCGAGTAACAATGCAAATTTATGTGCATAAAAACTAATTATCCAAATTATAATTAAGTTTTTTTTCAATGAACGCTTATTTATATTCAAACCAGTCAACCACTATATTTAAAACGTTTGTGGTGTTGATTTGTAGCTGCAAATATCTAATTTTTAATTAATCAACAATAAGAATAAAACTTAAAATGAGTATAAATTACCAACTTATTCGAAAGCCTTATCTGTCAAGCTTTTTGTTCGATTGAGCTTGTTTATGGATCAGGTTTCCTTCCTCATAAAAGTAGGTTTCCAATACAGAACCATCCTTTGCATAAACGATTTCCTTCCCATGTTTATGATTGTCTTGATATGAAACTCTTCGTATGAGTTTTCCATCTATAGTCCATACCTCATGGGTTCCAGTTCCTTTGGTGTAAGTTCCCAGACCGATTTGTATACCCCTGTAATCAAAATATTTCCAGTTTCCATCAAACAATCCCTCGGAATATTCCCCTTCAATTTGTAGCGAACCGTTGTTATAATACTCAGAATAGGAACCATGAAGCTGTCCGTTTTTGTAATTTGCTTCCAAAATCCGAGCTCCTTTTTCTGAATATTGAGTTTCTTTGCCTTCTTTTAAGTTGTCGATATAGAACTCTTCCGAGATTAATTGCCCATTCGTATGCCATCTTTTACTCGGGCCATCCATCATTCCGTTTTTGTAGGACATTTCCATTTGTTTTGTACCTGTTTGATAATACCAGGTTGATGTTCCATGGAATTGATCACCTTTATATTTCATTTCCGACATTAATGCTCCGTTCGGATAGTACGATTCCTCTGTCCGTGTACATGAACTAAAGAGTAGAGATAGAGCAAAAATGAAAAACAAATATTTTTTCATTGCAAAAATGTTTTATAAACAACTATTTAAAGCTTAAGCCCTCTCTGTCTGACGGCCTCATATAAAATAACACCTGATGCTACCGAAACATTCAAAGAGCCAATACTTCCAGCCATTGGTATTTTTGCATGGAAATCTGAACGATTTAGATACTCGTGTGAAATACCTCGATCCTCTGAACCTAAAATTATCGCAACAGGTACCGTATAATCAATCTCTGTGTATTGATATTCGGTCTTTTCAGTACAAGCAACTACTTTTAATCCGTATTCTTTCAGATAGTCGATGGTGTCTTTTAACATATTACTTCTGCAGATTGGAATCCGATGTAGTGCACCAGCAGAAGTTTTAACCGCATCCGCATTAATTGCGGCAGCTCCCTTGGCTGGAACAATAATAGCATCAACGCCTGCACATTCAGCCGATCGTGTGATAGCTCCAAAATTCCTTACATCTGAGACTTTATCCAGTACTAATAGAAAAGGTGTTTTCCCTTGTTCATAAACCCCGGCCAAGACTTCTTCGATGTTTTGGAATTCAACTTCAGAAATAAAAGCGATCGCACCCTGATGTGTTTTTCGGGTTATTTTATTCAGCTTTTGAATTGGTACGTATTGATAGGGGATCTTGTGATCCTTGATTGCAGTACGTAATTCAGTTAGTAATTCCCCACTGATTCCGGTCTTCAATAACACCTTGTCTACTTCACGGCCAGCTTCTATCGCTTCAATTATGGCCCTTATTCCATATATAATATTATCACTCATGCCAACAAAAATATGATTATCAAATTTCGACTTTAACACCATTCAGTATTAATGCGCAAAAGTACTAAGGATATTTCAAAACTGGACTCTTTCGATGAAACTGTGACTTATTTTCTTAGCATTTCTACTTTTTTGAACCAGTTGTTCTTCGTTTGAGGATCTTTTTCGAGAATAAATTCCTCAATACCGGGTTCGATAATCGTTCGATTGAACATAAATTGTTCTGAATACAGGACATTTGGTTCTCCATACCACCATTCCTCAATCTCATCATTTTTGTATACATAATCTGGCTGACCGTAAATCATATAAATTATACCTCTGTCAGATTTCCATCCTTTAGATGTTTTTGAAAACAATGAATTAGCATTTTCCATGCGTCCGTAATATTTTTTGATAAGAGTAAGGGCCAGGTCGTCGTTACCTAAAGCAACTTCCATCCAGAAACTGTCGATGGCATATTTTGCATTAGTTTGCCTTAAAAGAGCTTTGTATTCATCATTGTTAGTGATGTATCTGAGTGCAGAGCGCATTTCTTGATGGTTTGCGGCCGACGGAAAATTTTCATCAAAAACATTGAGAGTATATGCTGAAGAAGCATGGTTGCTTGATCGGATTCTATAAATACCAGGTTGGTTCACAGCAAATTTTAAGCTCAGACTATCTTCTACAGCGATACGACTTTCAATTGATTTAATCAGGTTAATGTCTTTTTGCTCAGTAACAAATGGAGGGGTGGCGAGATGTTCTGTAAATGGGTAGATCTCTATAATTAAACTATCATATGCCTTATTTGAACGGACGATAATCTCATCTCGTACCTTTATTTCATTTTTGAAAAGAATTTCTTCTGCATCATCGTATAATATCAAATCATTTATACCTCCGTTTTCATATGGATATACCATCAATTGCTCAGTATATTTTTTATCCAGATTAATATCCCTTAATTCAACTATGGCATAAAGAGGGGAGTCGAATTGGATGGGGACATTGAATTCGTGTATGAAATTTATTTTATTGAGGAAGTTTAATGAATCAGAGAATTCAATTGTTTGGGCGAAAACTACATCTTTACGTGTAATCGAATTTGCCAGTTTAATTGAAATAGAATAATTAGCTGTATATTCTTTACCCGATTCTCCTCTTTTATATTTTAATCCCATGTTGTTTACTGAACACAGAAACATAGTTCTTACTGCATCTGGATGGTAGAATTTAACTTCAAAGTCTGCAAAATTGCTTTGATGACTGTAATAGGATGAATAATTGATAGCATTCATCGTTATTTTCTTTGAGCACGACTCCATGCAAAGAAGGAAAATGCTGGTCGAAACGATTAGAAGAAGGTATTTATAGAAAATTGTTTTCATTTGTTTTTAATTTTTGTTTTGAAAATACAAGAATTGTCATTGACAAAATCAAACCCAATCATTTCATGAATTCGAATGGATAATCGACTCATTTTGACATGAATTTAATGATTATATATGTCAAAGGTCATCCCTGTTAATTATATTCTTATCTGGTAAGGTATGATTTTTAATGAATTGTTTGCTGTTCTTCTTTTAGAGCGTCCTCTTCATTTAAGTATTTATCCAAATCTTTAGTCCTTTTAACACCCAGACTTCTTAGATTTTCAACTCGGTTGATCAAATTACCCTTTCCAGAGGACAACTTTTTCATAGCACTGGAATAAGTTTGTTGGGTTTGACTAATTTGCTTCCCGATCTTATCCAACTCATTGACAAAATTAACGAATTTGTCGTATAAGGCACCACCTTGTCGGGCTATTTCCTGAGCATTACGTGATTGTTTCTCACTCTGCCAAATGGCATGGATTGTTTTCAATGTTGCCAAAAGAGTCGAAGGACTGACTATTACAATTTTGCGTTCCCATGCATATTCAAAGATTGAATGATCAGCTTCTAATGCAACACTAAAGGCTGATTCAATGGGCATGAATAAGAGGACGTAGTCCGGTGTGGTTAGATCGGAAAGTGATTGATATTTTTTTTCTCCCAAAAGTCGGATGTGGTTTTTTACCGAATCTTTGTGGTCATTCAGCGCCTTTATTCGAATTTGATCATCCGTGGAATTCGTAAAACGTTCATAGGCTATTAATGAGACCTTTGAATCAATAATAACATGCTTGTTTTCGGGTAGATATAGGATCACATCGGGTCGTAACCACCTGCCTTGGTCATCTTTTATTTGTACTTCCCTTTTATATTCTTTTCCTTCCTTAAGTCCACTGATTTCAAGTATTTTTTCAAGAATTAACTCCCCCCAGCTCCCCATTTTTTTTACATCGCCTCGAAGTGTGTTTACCAAACGTTCTGCTTCCGATTTCAATTCCTTGTTCAGCGAAAACATTTCTTTAAAAGCACCAAAGAGTTCTGCTTGATATTTGTGTCCTTCTCTAAACTGGTCTTCCAGTTTCTTTTCAAATCCCCCAAGACGTTCTTTCATAGGTTCGAGGAGATTGCTTATCTTTTCGCTGCTTTGATTTGAGAATTGATTCGAATTATCTTGGAGTATCTTGTTTGCAAGATGTCCGAACTCCAGTTGCATTTGTTGCCTTATCTCTACGAGATTTTGTTCTGACTTAAGGTTATCTCTCTTTTGAAATTCCAATTCAACACGAAGGCTTTCAGTCTGCTTTTCTGAATAGCGAATTTGCTCATGAAGCTTTGAAAGTTCATTGGATAATTGCTGCTTATCTGCTTTGAGAATCAGATTATGTTCTTCAAGAACCGCATAGCTCATTTGCTGTTTTGCCTTGTTTTTGTTTTTGATTAGCAAGGCAAGCAAAAAGCCGCAAAGAGCTCCGGAAACCAGTAGTACAATTATTAAAATTAATTCCATTTACTCTATTTTCCAATCAATTTCAGTTTTGCCTATGCTTTTAAGGATTTCATTTGCTTTTGAAAAATGTTTACACCCTAGAAAACCCCGGTATGCTGATAATGGAGATGGGTGTGGTGCTTTGAGAATATGATGTTTTGAACTGTCGATCAGTTTTGATTTAGCCTGAGCAAAACTCCCCCATAATAAAAAAATGATGTTTTCATTTTCTTGTGAAATTTTTTCGATGACCCTGTCTGTAAACTGCTCCCAGCCTTTGTTCTGATGTGCACCTGCTTGGTTTGCTCTTACTGTCAGTGTTGCGTTAATTAAAAGGACTCCCTGATCGGCCCATTTTTCCAAATTTCCGCTAACGGGATATGGATGCCCCAGGTCTGAATGGATTTCCTTAAAAATATTAACTAACGATGGAGGATGTTTTATCCCATCAAAAACAGAAAAACATAAACCATTAGCTTGCCCTGGGCCATGATATGGATCCTGTCCCAATATTACCACTTTAACTTGTTTGAAAGGGGTGTGGTCGAAAGCTGCAAAAATACGATTCCCTGGAGGATAGACCGTTTGTTGGTTCTTTTCTTCTCTAAGAAAGTCTTTGAGGTTTAAGAAATAGTCTTTTTCAAATTCATCAGATAAAACTGATTTCCACCCAGCTTCTATTTTAGGATCCACTTTTTGGTTCATGATATGCGTCATTTTATTTTGACTATACTGCAATTATATGCTATTTTTTTTGTTTTGAGCCGAAGGAATCCTATTTTTGCAATGCTAGTTTTCAACAAATCGAAAAATATTTCGTTTGTATTAAATAAAGGTTGTTAAATTAAGTCCATATTTTATTTGTAAAATGCTGATTATATATTTTTATAGATTAAATTTGGAGGTATTAAAACGAATACAATGAAAAAATTATTAGTTATTGCTGCAGTTGCATTATTTATTGCTATCTCATTTAGTTCTTGTAAATCAACAGAAAGATGCCCGGCTTATGGTGAGGCCAGCAAGCATCAGGTGGACCGAATGTAGGAATCAAACAATTAACGTATAACATTTAACTCCGGAAATTTATGAGTGTATTCCGGAATACCATTATTATAGTTTTTCTTTTCGCGGGTTCGATATTTCAACTCAGCGCGCAGGATTATAATGCCTCTGATACAATTTCGGAAGACATATTGTTTTATTATGAGAAGCAATATGGTGTTATGCTCAGCAACCGTGGTGTTGGAGCGTTTTATAATTTTGCATCGCATAAATCAGCGTTTCGTAAGCATGTTTGGGAATTTGATTTTCAAACAGTGAAGGCTTTGAATGAATTCCGATCGATTCATCTAAGTAGTATTATCTCAACTCAAACCAGTTATCAACTCAAAAAGTTTGTTTACGGTAAATCAAATTATGCCTACAATATTCGGTGTGGCGTTTATATAAACAAGCTGATGAATGATAAGCCATATTGGGGAGGTGTTGATGTACGCTATTTCTATGGTGGAGGTGTAAACCTTGGGATAAGCATCCCCATATATTATCAGTATTTAATCGACGATGGTTTAGATGAGAATGCCTATGTTCAAAGTGGCCGATTTGATACTGAATTGGCAAATAGTAATATAATTCTGGGTAAAGATTCTTTTTTTAAAGGGCTCGGTGAACCCCGTATCCATCCAGGCCTTCATATTAAGGCTGGATTCTGCTTTGATTTTAGTAAATACAACCAGGTTATCCGTTCTCTTGATGCAGGTCTCATAATTGATGGAATGATCATACCTTTCAAAATAATGCATGAACAAGCAGGGACGTTCATTATTCCGAATATTTTTATTCGAATAGGATTCGGTAATAAATACAATTAGATTCATTAATAAAGCCCTTATAGTTTTTAGGGCTATTTCCATTACTTATTTTATTTTTTTGATAGATATTCTGGGGGAAATCAGAGTTGAGAAACCTGAAATGAACCTTGTTTCTTTTAATTTATACAACTTTTCTCTATTGTTTCAATATTTTAGTTTTGTCAGCTTAAGTGGCAGATATACATGTTCTTGTAGAGTTGTGTGATGCTGAATCATATGATTTTTATCAAGTTCTAAATGTCTGTAATATCTAAGTTGTACTCCTACAAATTGAATGATTTATATCTGATTGTAGGTTGTGTAAAAAGCAGATAATCAAGGGGTAGGAGGGTGGTGTATGGGTGAAATTAGGGTGATTGGTGGCCTTCTGTTGTAGTTTTGTAAGTGACGAAAGCTTTGATAGCAATTCAGATTACGAATCTTTGCACCAGAAACAAAAAAACTGACAAGCCAGAATTTAAAACCGGAGGTTATTATGACGTTAGAAAATTTGATTGAAGGGTGTAAAGGAAATGATAAAAGATGTCAGGAAATGCTCTATCGAACTTTTTCTTCCAAAATGTATGGAATCTGTCTGAGGTTTGCCAAAAATGAAGTTGAGGCAGAGGATATTTTACAAGAAGGCTTTATTAAAGTGTTTACCAATTTACATACTTTCCGTAATGAATGTCATATTGAAGGATGGATTCGTCGAATCATGATCAATACTGCAATTAACTTTTATAAAAAGAAGCTTCCTAGTTTGCTCGATTTAGACTTTGATCGATTAGAGACTTCAAGTGTATCTCATTCCTCCGCTATTGATAATCTTTCAACCGAGGAACTTCAAAATTATATTCATGATTTGCCAAAAGGTTACCGAATGGTTTTTAATTTAAATGCTATTGAAGGTTATTCCCATAAAGAGATAAGTAAGATGCTCAAGATATCTGTGAATACTTCAAAGTCTCAATTAGCGAGAGCTCGTAAAGCTTTGCAGAGGAAGATTGAGAAGCAGGCCATGCCAAAATTAGCTCTGGAAGCTAGTTGTCGATTGGATTATGCCTATGCCGTTTAATTTTTTTTGTAATAATATCCATTTATAAGATGTTGATAATAACTGATGTGAAAAATATAATTGAAAATAGTAGAGAAAAAAGAGATAATACGGCAACCATTTGAAAAATGGGGCTGTCATTATTCTGTAAGGTTTTTTTAGGGGACTAGAGAGTCCTTTTAGTTTAGTAAGGTGGTTAGTAATAAGGTTAGTAAGTAATTATTACTACATGAAAAGGGTCGGGAGACCCTTTTCTCATTTTAGGCCATTTGATTTTGAAAAGTTAGATTCCTCATTTTCTAGTATATTTATATAAGCCCCAATCAAACCTTAGCCTATGACCTGGTGCGATCTCTTTATTTTCGATACTACGATTACTGCATCAACAGTTACTTTTCGTCTTCTACTTAGTATTATTATTGGCTTAGTTCTTGGGGTGGACGTGAGACCCACCGCCAACCAGCAGGCTTGCATACAAACCTTCTGATCTGTCTAGGCGCTAGTCTTGCAATTAGCATATCCATATATATACCTCAAACCTTTCATAATTTTCAAAATGGTGACCCTGGACGAATTGCAGCCCAGGTCTTATCAGGTGTTGGATTTCTTGGGGCAGGAGCAATAATGAAATTTGGCGCTAACATTAGGGGGGTAACCATCGCTGCTACAATCTGTGCTATGGCTGCTGTAGGGCTGGCAATTGGTGCAGGTATGTTTATAGCGGCTATTCTTGGGGCTATTTTAATATTGGTGACATTAACTATCATGGGTAAGCTAGAACGCATTGTTTTCAAGCCTAAATACTACAAGTGGCTTCGGATTGATAGTTCAACTTCCATTCCAGAAGATATTGGATCAATATCGGATAAAGGTAAATACCATGGATATTACGATCAATCCAAGGTAAACTAATGCATCCATTTCTTTTCTTATTCATATTTCTGAACAAACAGACTATATCCAGCTGATTAGAGATATCAAAGAAAATGGTGAAATTGACTCGATAAAAATCTCTCAGGTAGGAGTGGTTGATTGATCTTTATTCCTTGATGAAAATGTCTTCTGGATAATCTATTTTCTCTAAAAACAGAGCCTGGCCAGGGACCGAAAACCCTGCAGCTGACCTGTTTTTACTTTCAATGATTTTTCTGAAGTCATCGATATCAATTTTTGAATGCCCAATTTCCACCATTGTTCCGACAATAGCTCTCACCATGTTTCTCAGAAAGCGGTCAGCTTTTACTGTGAATATAAGTTTGTTTCCAACCTCTTCCCATTGAGCAAACTGTATTTTGCAATTGTTGGTTTTTGTTTGGGTTCCTGACTTTGAAAAACAGCTGAAATCTTCGTATTCGTATAAAACGTTACAGGCCTTCTTTGCTCTGTCCAAATCGAAATCTCCATATAAATAATAAGAAGTATCTGTGGTGAAAGGATCTTTAATGCGGTTTATATAATATTTATAGGTACGGGCTGTTGCGTGAAAACGACTGCTCGCGTCTTCCTTAACCGGTAGCATATCATAAATAACAATGTCATCGCGAAGAAAACGATTGAGTTTATGAATCCATTTCTTACGTTCAATATTTGAGAATTTTTTAGAAGAATCAAAATGTGCATAAAAATCACGGGCATGAACTCCGGTGTCGGTTCGGCCACAACCTACGATATATATATCTTCTCTCAAGATTAATGAAAGTGCTTTGTTGAGTTCGGCTTGTACCGAATGTGCATTATCCTGAATTTGCCATCCATGATAATTTTTACCATTATAAGCAAGGTGTAAAAAGTATCGGTGTTTTATCTTCTGTTCTTCCATTATTATCAAAGTCAAGTTCGGGTACAAAGTTAAAGTTTATAAGGAATCTGAAAAGATTTCTTATAAAAGGATGACTCCGTAATAAATAATTTGTGGGGCTCTCTGAATCATGAATGAATTTTGTTTTCAACGTATATGGGAAAGTGCGTATATAGACGCAGTCTAAATATAAATTTGAGTTTTTTTTGCTTTTGTTAGCGCGCTAACAATGAAATCTTCTATTTTTGTTATGTACTGTTAACGGATTAACAGATATATTTTTCAACGGATTTTATATTTAGAATTTTCTTTTTCAACAATTTAGAAAATAAACATGGAGGACGTTATGTCAAACACAAAAGAACTAGTAAAAGAACTTGTGGAAAAGCACGGCAAAGAACGTAATAGTTTGATGCCTGTTCTTCAGGGAGTTGTTCAGATTGAACGCTTCTTGTCTGAGGAAGCTATGCTTGCTATTGCAGAAGAATTGGAAATTTCTGCTGCTGATGTTTATGGAACAGCATCATTCTACACATTCCTGGACACCGTACCACGCGGAAAGAATATTATCCGCGTTTGTAAGACCATCACTTGTAAGATGAAGGGTAAACAAGAGATTTTAGAAGCCCTTGAGGATATGTTGAAAATTAATGTTGGAGAAACTACCGGTGATAATCAATTCACTCTTCTTACAGCAAACTGCCTTGGCTGGTGCCATAAAGGGCCTGTTATGCTGGTAAATGATGATGTATATCCTGAAATAACACCTCAGAAAGCAATAGAGGTCATTCAAGGGTATAAAATTAAGTAATCATTCCTAACCGATTAATTTTTAACTATCTAAAATCGATTATCATGACTATGAGTAATCTTAAAAAAGTTGATATTATCTTCAAGTGTGAAGACGACGGATGTTCTCCCATAAACATCGTGGAGAAGACCCTCAAAAGAGACGCTGATGAAGTAATTCTTGATGTTATTGATTCAGGTCTTAAAGGCCGTGGTGGCGCCGGATTCCCAACCGGATTGAAATGGAAATTCACCAAAAATGAGAGTGCAGCAACAAAGTATGTTATTTGTAATGCCGACGAAGGTGAACCTGGAACTTTCAAAGACAGAGAGATCCTTGATAGTGTTCCTGAAAAAGTATTTGCCGGTATGGCCATTTGTGGTTATGCAATAGGCGCGAAAGAAGGCTATATCTATTTAAGAGGTGAATATAATTTCCTCCTAGATGATCTTAATGCTAAACTTGATACCTTCAATGCAGAGTTAAAGGAATTAGGTTTAGATTTTACAATTGCAATTAAATCAGGTAGTGGTGCTTATATCTGTGGTGAAGAGAGTGCGCTATTTGAATCGATGGAAGGTAAACGTGGTGAACCACGTAACAAACCTCCTTATCCTACAGTTTCTGGTTATAATTCAAAGCCTACCGTAATTAATAATGTGGAAACATTGGTTTATACTACCATGATTTGCCATTATGGACCAGAACAATTTAAGGAAATGGGAACCAAGGACTCAAGAGGGTCTAAAGTATTCTCTATTTCTGGAGATACACCAAAAGCTGGTATTTATGAACTTGAACTGGGTATGCCTTTGAACCAATTCGTTGATGAATTTGGTGATGGTGATACCAAAGCTGTTCAGGTTGGGGGAGCTTCTGGTGCCTGTGTGCCTCGTAAGAACTTTGATCAAACTATTATTGGTTTTGAAGGAATTCCTACCGGAGGATCTATGATGATTTTTAACAGCTCACGTTCAATGTACAACGTGTTACATGACTATCTTGAATTCTTTGCAGAGGAATCTTGTGGACAATGTACTCCTTGTCGTGTTGGTTGTCAGCAACTTCTTAAGGGTGTTGAGGCAGTTAAAAAAGGTGAAAAGAAACCTGCTTATCTGACTGAATTGAAGAAACTTTCTCAAACCATGAAGATGTCGGCAAAATGTGGTCTTGGACAATCTGTCGCAAATCCATTTTCTTCAATTATTGATAATTTCAAAGAGGAAATTATCTACTAATCAATTCATTAACCTTTAAAGTACATTACAATGAGCAAATATCAGGTAAATCTTAAGATCAATGATATTCCTGTAACAGTTGATGAAGGTACTACTATCTTAGATGCCGCTAAAAAACTCAACTTCAGGATTCCAACATTATGTAATCATCCCGACCTGACTGTCGCTGGAAACTGCCGCGTTTGTGTGGTTGAACAAAAAGGAGCAAAAGCCTTACCGGCTGCATGTGCTACTCCGGTTTCGGAAGGAATGGAAATTTTAACGAACAGTGCCAATGTGCGTAATGCACGAAAGCACGTTATCGAATTATTACTTTCAGAACATAACGCTGACTGTACTAAGTGTTTCAAGAATCAGAACTGTGAACTACAAGAATTGTCTTCAGAGTATCGTGTCGGTGAACGTGCATTCCTGAATATTCTTGAAGATCATCATTATGATATCGATATTTCTTCTCCTTCAATTCAGAAGGATGATAGTAAATGTATTCGTTGTCAGCGTTGTGTAAGAACTTGTACTGAATTACAGAAAGTAGGTGCTTTAGCAGTTTCAATGAAAGGTGAAGATCAGAAAATTTCTACTTTCATGAACAAGCCTTTGCACGAGGTGGTATGTACCAATTGTGGTCAGTGTATTAACCGCTGCCCCACAGGAGCACTTACCGAACGTACTTATATTGATGAAGTTTGGGAAGCCGTTAATGATCCGTCAAAACATGTTGTGGTTCAGACTGCACCAGCAGTTCGTATTGCTTTGGGTGAAGAGTTAGGTTATGATCCGGGTGTACGTGTTACCGGTAAAATGGTTACTGCATTACGTCATATTGGATTTGATTCAGTATTGGATACTGATTTTACTGCCGACCTTACTATTTTAGAAGAAGGTACTGAGTTGTTAACTCGTTTGAAGAAGGTGTTAGTTGAAAAGGATGAATCAGTTTCAATCCCTCTAATGACTTCATGTTCTCCAGGTTGGATTAAATTCCTGGAACATACATATCCTGAATTTATCCCTAATGTTTCTTCTTGTAAGTCTCCTCAGCAGATGTTTGGAACACTTGCTAAGACTTATTATCCACAGAAGAAAGGATTACAAGCTAAGGATATTGTTTCTGTATCTATAATGCCTTGTACTGCTAAAAAGTACGAAGCGGATCGTCCGGAAATGCGTGATAGCGGATATAAAGATGTTGATTACGTATTAACTACCCGTGAATTAGCCATGATGATTAAGCAGGCTGGTATCGAATTTATGAGTCTTGAAGATTCAAAATGTGATAGTATAATGGGAGACTCTACTGGAGCCGCTGTTATTTTTGGCGCTACTGGTGGTGTGATGGAAGCTGCACTTCGTACTGCGTATGAGATTGTTACCGGGCGTGAGGTTCCATTCCAGAATTTGAATATTACTCCTGTTCGTGGTATGGAAGGTATTCGTGAAGCTTCAGTGAAGATTGACGATTGTGTGCCTGAATGGTCATTCCTTAATGGTGCCGAACTTAAAGTGGCGATTGCTCACGGTTTGATCCATGCCTTTGAGTTATTAAAAGCGGTTAAAGAAGGTCGTGCATCTTACCACTTTATCGAGGTAATGGGATGTCCAGGTGGATGTCTTGGTGGTGGTGGCCAACCTATTCCTACTTCTGCCGATATCAGGCAATTGCGTGCCAATGCAATTTATGCAGAGGATGAAGGAATGGAAATCAGAAAGTCACATGAGAATCCGGAAGTTGCTGCTATCTATGAAGAGTTCCTGGGAGCTCCGAATAGTCATAAAGCGCACGACTTATTACATACCCACTATGTAACCCGTCAGAAACACTAGAATAAAAATTTCCTGTATAAATAATGTTTTTTGAGTTTGAGCCGTCCGATTTCGGGCGGCTCTTTTTTGTTATCCTGGTTTTTTATTTTTAAGTATATTCTTATTTATTCATTAATTATTAGATGATTTCATGAAGAGAATGTTGTAAGTAGCATGTAGTTAGGTTTGTATGGAAAGTTCTTTGTATAAATGTTGATGTAGTGTTAATGGAATAACAGTGTTAAAAAAATAACATAAATATTTGGTGGAGTAATAAATTGATTTAACTTTGCAGTGTTGAAAAAGAAATGAGGTTATTCTGCGATGGGAATCGCGGACTAACGTCCTCCAAGTTCTATTAATCCGTTAGCTTGTACTATGGTGCAAGCTTTTTTTGTGCACCAAAGAAACCGAATTCGTAATTTTATAATGAATGAGGGAAAAATGATGAAGATAAAAGATATACGGGAGATTTTACAGGCTGAAGTGGTTACAGGAAATCATCAGCTTGAGATGGAAGTACAGCAGGCATTTGCATCCGATTTGATGAGTGATGTACTTCGATTACAGACAGAAGATTTGGTATTAATTACCGGATTAGCCAATTTGCAGAGTATTCGTACGGCTGAAATGGCAGATATTCAGTGTGTTGTTTTTGCACGCGGAAAAAAGATCAGTCAGGAGATGCTGGAGTTGGCAAAAGAAAATGAAATGATTATTTTGCAGTGTGAATATTCGGTCTTCAAATCAAGTGGTTTGTTGTATCAAGCCGGATTAAAACCTGTTTACTAATGATGGAATTTAAATATACTGTTGAGGGTGGAAACTTTTCTGATGCCGGCCGGGCATCCAGTCAGGTGAAAAAGATGCTGAAGCAATTGCATATTGATCCTAAAATTATAAAGCGTACTGTTGTAGCTTTGTATGAAGCGGAGGTGAATATTGTTGCTCATGCACATTCAGGTACAATCACAGCAATTATTGATCCTGAAAAAATCCACCTGAAACTCGAAGATCAGGGGCCTGGAATACCAGACATAGACGCAGCCATGCAGGAAGGTTTTAGTACAGCTTCCCAAAAAGTTCGTGAAATGGGATTTGGAGCCGGAATGGGCTTACCTAATATCAAGAAGAACATCGATAAGATGCATCTGGAAAGTCAGGTTGGAAAAGGAACCCTATTAGAACTAATTACCTATTTAAAACCAAATGGAGGATAAGAACTATTTTTTTCATGCACTGAAAGTAAATCATGACTTGTGTCTTGGTTGCTCACATTGTATGCAGTCATGTCCCACTGAAGCGATCCGTATCCGAGCCGGGAAAGCTTCCATATCTGATAATATCTGCGTTGACTGTGGAGAGTGCTACCGCGTTTGTCCTGTGAATGCTATTTACGTACAACAGGATGATTTTCATAATATAAAACGATATAAATATCGTGTAGCTTTAGTTCCAGCTGTGTTTATAGGGCAATTTCCCAATGAGATTAAAACGCGGGAGATATACAGTGCTTTATTGGATCTGGGATTTACCCATGTTTATGAGGTTGAGCAGGTGGTTGATTTTTTAAGAGACCAAATTAACGAAACTCTTGATAATCCGGATAATGAACTTCCTTTGATTTCTTCTTATTGTCCTGCGGCTGTTCGTTTAATACAAGTACGCTTTCCTGCATTAACATCACACATTATTCATATTAAAACACCTGTGGATTTGGCTGCACTGGATATTAAGTCGCAGCTGACTACAGAAGGGATTCATGAAAAGGATTTCGGGATATTTTATATAACACCATGTGCCGCAAAAATTGCAGCCATTAAGAGTCCTGTTGGAGAGTTAATTTCTCCTGTTACCGGAGCATTGAATATGAATGCCATGTTCAACAGGGTTTATAAAAAGTTAAAAGAAAACAGAAATGAAGCTGTTTCGCTTCCCGAAAGGAGCAAGCTTTCTGATACTGGCGTTCTGTGGCCTTTAACAGCAGGTGAGGCCGATCATGTTAATGGTCGTGCTTTAGCTATTGACGGTATGGAGAACGTCATAGAGTTTCTTGAGAAAGTTGAAAACGAAGAAATAAGGGGGATTGATTTTCTTGAACTCAGAGCCTGTGATCAAAGTTGTGCAGGAGGTATTTTGTCGGCAGGAAACCGATTCTTGTCAGTTGAACGTTTGAAAAATCGAGCCAAAGTTTATCAGAAGCGTGTGGAACAATCTCCGGAGAGTTACGGTCAATTATATAATAAGGAGTATATCATTGAGAATATGCGTTTGGAAGAGGTTCAGCCTCGTCCCGATGCATTGGATACTGATATGAGTCGGGCACTTGAGAAAATGCAAAAGGTGCAACGGCTTATGTGTTATTTGCCTGGATTTGATTGTGGAGCCTGTGGAGCCCCTAATTGTGAATCCTTGGCTACCGACATCGCACAAAGTAAAGCGACTCTTTCTCATTGTCCTTTTATGCAAAGGATTATGGAGAAAAACTATAAACTCAGCCCTGATCATGCTTTTCGTATTATTGAGAGCGTTTGGGGGAAAGATCGTTTAAATAAGGATTGTACAAAGAAAGGAGCAATAAATGAAGATAACGGATTTGGTGGAAAGATTAAACCTTAAGGTATATAGTGGACAGGAAGGTTTGCAGAATGAGGTTATTGGTGGATATACATCTGATCTTTTAAGTGATGTAATGGGGAATGCTTCGGAAGAGCAGGTTTGGATAACCCTTCAAACACATAAAAACGTAATGGCTATTGCTTCATTAAAAGATCTTGCCGGTGTTATCTTAGTAAAAGGTTACACTCCAGATGATGATACTGCTGAAGTTAGTAACTCTGAAGGTATCCCAATTCTGGGGACTGACAAGGAAACCTTTGAAATAACAGGTGAGATTTACAAACTTATTAAGGGATAATTAATAGTGAAAACGTTTCGGGTCGATTTACATATACATACCGTGTTGTCACCTTGTGGCAGTCTTGATATGTCGCCCGAAACAGTAATGCATCATGCAAAAGCCAGGAAAATTGATATCCTCGGAATTACCGATCACAACTCCACCTTAAATTGTAAAACCTACCAGAAGGTAGGAAGGGAACATGGGATTGAGGTTCTGACTGGTGTTGAAGTAAACAGCAAGGAAGAAATTCATGCACTGGCATTCTTTCCCGATCATGAAAGCCTTGATTTGTTTCAGGAATATCTTAATGAACATTTACCTTCGATAAAAAACAAGCCTGATCTTTTTGGTTACCAGGTTGTGATTGATGAGCATGAAGAAATCGTTGATCAAGTAGATTCACTGTTGATTAATGCTTTGGATGTGTCACTTGATCAGGTTGAGAAATATGTGCACCAACTAAAAGGGATTTTTATTCCGGCGCATATCGATCGTCAGGTAAGTAGTATTGTGAGTCAGCTCGGGTTTATTCCCCCTGATCTGAATTATGATGCCTTGGGATTATCCAAGCATTCAAGTAAGGAAAAAATCTTAAAACATCATTCTTATCTGGATGGCCAGACATTTATTCAAAACTCGGATGCTCATTTTCCTGAGGATATTGGATTGGTTTATTCAAAATTCCATATGATGGAGGCTAGTTTTGAAGATGTGAGAAAGGCATTGCATGGACAGGATGGTCATTTTTGTGAAAGCATGTAATTATTATTATGAAGGAAATTTCATTACATATACTCGATTTAGCAAATAATTCAATCAGTGCAAAAGCTGAAAAACTCGAGATTGAAGTTATTGAAGATATAATCAACAATAAGCTTGTTTTTAGAATCATCGATAATGGTAAAGGAATGGACGAAGAAACGCTAAAAGTCGTTACCGATCCATTTATTACAAGCCGTAAAACCCGTAAAGTTGGTTTGGGACTTTCTCTTACTAAAATGAATGCAGAACTATGTAATGGTTATTTGAAAATCGACTCCAAACTTGGAGAAGGTACACAAGTTGAAGTGATGTTTGAATATGATCATATAGACCGCCCCATACTTGGAGATATGACTGGTGTAATTACCATCCTGCTTTCATCCTCTCATGAATACCATCTGATTTACCGCCATCAGTATAATGAAAATGAATTTGTCTTCGACACCCTGGAAATTAAATCCGAACTTGGCTTGCCTCAACTAAATCAACCAGCCATAATCGGAATGCTTAAAGATTATATTCAAACGAATATTGATGATTTAATAGAATAAATTCTTACGACCGATTCATTTTCATGATTTGTATTGTTGCCTTGTAGAGAAAGACTGCTGGCAGCTTTGTCGTTTTTCTCTCAATCAGGCCGCTGTTTTTTTTGTTTTCGTATCATCTTAAATATGTAAATTTTCTCTCTGTATTTTGTTTTCCATTTATTTTGATTATATTTATAAGAATCTCGTTTTCTGGGGATTATAACTGTATTTATTTAGAACAAATTTATATTGATGTTATTAGGTTAACATTGTTATAAAATTAACAATCAAAATTTGGTGGAGTTAAATTCTCAATCTATTTTTGTGTCGTAAAATGTTGTAATTAAATAACAAATCGAATTTTAATCGATAATAAACCATAAATACCAATCGCAATGGCTAAGATTAAATCATTAGCAGATCTTAAGAAATTGCAAGAAGAACTGCAAAGTAAAGTTGATCTTCGTGAGAAGAGCGAACATCCTGAAAATCTTGTTCAAATCAAGGTGGGGATGGCAACTAGCGGTATTGCTTCTGGCGCAAAAGAAGTATATCACTTCTTGATCGAAGAACTGGAAAAGAGAAACATAGAGGGCCTTGTTACTCAAACCGGAGACATGGGGTACAGTTATGCTGAACCTACTATTGAAGTTACATTACCAGGAAAGGAACCAATCGTTTTCGGGTACGTAGACACTAAAAAAGCCGATGAGATTATTGAAAAATACATCAAAAACGGTGAACTGGTAGAGGGAATTATCCCGGTGAATTACGAAACAATTGACGACAAATAGTAGGAGGTAGTAGCATGGCAAAGTATAAAATGCATTTATTAGTTTGTGGTGGTACGGGATGCCGTGCCTCACAAAGTAATGTGCTCTTTTCATCATTGAAAGGTGCACTTGAGGAAAAGAGTCTTCAGGATGAAGTACAGGTTGTGGAAACCGGATGTTTCGGTTTTTGTGAAAAAGGACCTATCGTAAAGGTTCTTCCTGATAACACATTCTACACTCAGGTAACTCCTGAGGATGCTAAAGAAATTATTGACGAGCATGTAATTAAAGGTCGTCAGGTAGGTCGTTTATTGTATACCGATCCTACGAAAGGTGAAACTGTTGCGGATTCAAAGCATATGGGATTCTACAAAAAGCAGATCCGTATTGCATTACGTAACTGTGGTTTCATCGATCCGGAAAATATTGCTGAATATATCGGCAACGAAGGTTACCAGGCATTGGGAACCTGTTTGACTGAAATGACTCCTCAGCAAGTTATTGATGAAATTAAGAAATCTGGTCTTCGCGGTCGTGGAGGTGGGGGATTCCCAACTGGTTTGAAGTGGGAATTTGCTGCTAAAAATGATGCAGATCAAAAGTATGTAGTTTGTAATGCCGATGAAGGTGATCCAGGTGCATTTATGGACCGTTCAATTCTTGAAGGTGATCCACACTCGGTATTGGAATCTATGGCAATTTGTGGTTACACAATGGGCGCTGATAAAGGTTTGATCTATATCCGTGCTGAGTATCCACTTGCAATTGAGCGCTTGAAGATCGCTATCAACCAGGCTCGTGAAACAGGGCTTTTAGGAAAAGATATCCTGGGAACAGGTTTCGATTTTGATATCGAGTTGCGTTATGGAGCTGGTGCTTTCGTTTGTGGAGAAGAAACTGCTTTGATCCATTCTATGGAAGGTCATCGCGGTGAGCCTACTGTTAAGCCTCCATTCCCTGCTGAATCAGGTTATAACGGAAAGCCAACAAACGTAAACAATGTTGAAACTTTTGCCAACATTCCTGTTATTATTAACAAGGGTGCTGACTTTTTCGCAAGCATTGGTACTGAGAAATCAAAAGGTACTAAAGTATTTGCTCTTGCAGGAAAGATCAACAACGTAGGTTTGATTGAGGTTCCTATGGGAACAACACTTCGCGAAGTGATTTTTGAAATCGGTGGCGGTATCAAAGATGGTAAGAAATTTAAAGCCGTTCAAACGGGTGGTCCTTCAGGTGGTTGTTTAACTGAAAAGCACCTTGATACACCAATCGATTTTGATAACTTGATTGCTATTGGTTCTATGATGGGATCAGGTGGTATGATCGTAATGGACGAAGACGACTGTATGGTTTCTGTTGCGAAATTCTACCTTGATTTTACCGTTGAAGAATCTTGTGGTAAATGTGCCCCTTGCCGTATCGGTAATAAGAGATTGTACGAAACACTTGATAAGATTACTCAGGGTAAAGGTACAATGGATGATCTTGAGTTGTTGAAGAACCAAAGTAATGTTATTAAAGATACAGCACTTTGTGGTCTTGGACAAACATCTCCAAACCCTGTTTTATCTACACTTGAGAACTTCTGGGATGAGTACGTTGCTCACGTAACGGAACAAAGATGTCCAGCAGGTCAATGTAAGGATTTGATGAAGTACAATATTGAAGCTGAAGCTTGTGTTGGTTGTACTGCTTGTGCTCGTGTTTGTCCTGTAGGATCTATTACAGGTGAACGTAAAGAAGCGCATATCATCAACCAGGAAACTTGTATCAAGTGTGGTGCTTGTATGGATAAGTGTAAATTCAATGCAATCTTCATTAAATAAACGGAGGGCAAGAGAATGGAAATGATTAAAATCACTATAGATAATAAAGCTGTTGAAGTAGAAAAGGGAGCTTCTATCCTTACAGCTGCCAAGCAAATTGGTATTGAAATCCCTACCCTTTGTTACATGAATCTTCATGATATGGAGATTGAGAACAAGCCTGCAGGTTGTCGTGTTTGTGTGGTTGAAGTTGAAGGCCGACGCAACCTTGCTCCTGCTTGTGCTACAAAGTGTGACCCGGGAATGGTTATTAAGACCAACTCTATGCGCGTAATCAACGCTCGTAGAACGGTTATGGAATTCATCCTTTCTGATCACCCTAAAGACTGTTTGACTTGTTCTAAGTCAGGTCAGTGTGATCTTCAGGATATGGCCGTTAAATTTGGTGTTCGTGAGATTCCAAATCAGGAAACTTCTGAAATGTCTGATTTCCGTATCGACACTTCACCATCTATCATCCGTGATGTGAACAAATGTATCATGTGTCGTAAGTGTGAAACAATGTGTAACGACGTACAGACTGTAGGTGCTTTATCTGCAATCAACCGTGGTTTCGAATCAGTTGTTTCTCCTGCATTTGAAATGAATCTTGAGCACTCAACTTGTACTTATTGTGGTCAGTGTGTGGCTGTATGTCCTACTGGTGCATTAACTGAAGTTGATCACACACCACAAATTATCCGCGCTTTAGCCGATCCTTCAAAGAAAGTAATTGTACAAACTGCTCCTGCAGTACGTGCTGCTCTTGGTGAAGAATTCGGAATGGAAGCTGGTACTTTGGTGACTGGAAAAATGGTTGCTGCATTGCGTGGTTTAGGTTTCGATAACGTATTCGATACTGACTTCGCTGCCGACCTTACCATCATGGAAGAAGGTACTGAATTTTTAGGAAGATTAAATAAGTTTCTGGCAGGTGACAAAGAAGTTAAAATGCCAATCCTGACATCTTGTTGTCCAGGTTGGGTGAATTTCTTCGAGTCTAACTTCCCGGAAATGAAAGATATCCCATCAACTGCACGTTCTCCTCAGCAAATGTTTGGTGCTATTGCTAAGACATACCTTGCTGAAAAAATGGAAGTTAAGCGTGAAGATCTGGTTGTTGTTTCTATCATGCCTTGTTTGGCTAAGAAATATGAAGCTCAACGTGATGAGTTCAAGACTGATGGTAACCCTGATGTTGACTTCTCTATCTCTACAAGAGAATTGGCTCATTTAATCAAGCAAGCGAATATCGATCTGAACAATCTTGAAGATGAAGATTTCGATAATCCACTTGGTGAATCAACTGGAGCTGGTGTGATTTTCGGAGCTACTGGTGGTGTAATTGAAGCTGCTGTTCGTACTGCTTACGAAATTCAAACTGGAAAATCTCTTGAGAAAGTAGATTTCGAACAACTTCGTGGTATGGAAGGAATTCGTTCTGCTTCTGTAGATGTTGATGGACTTGAATTGAAAATTGGTATTGCTCATGGATTAGGTCATGCTCGCCAGTTACTTGAAGACATCAAAGCTGGTAAATCACAGTATCATGCAATCGAAATCATGGCTTGTCCTGGTGGTTGTATTGGTGGTGGTGGTCAGCCATTGCACCATGGTGACAGTTCAGTACTTGGAAAACGTGCTGCTGCTCTTTACCGTGAAGATGCTGGTAAGCCAATCCGTAAATCTCATGAGAACCCATATATTCAACAGCTATACAAAGAATATCTGGGCGAACCTTTGAGTGATAAAGCTCACCATTTGTTACATACTCATTATTTCGACAGAAGGAAGAAAAGAGACTTCGAAGTTTAATGAGTTACTAATTAAGTGTTAACTTTTAAAAAAAGGAAAAGGTTATGTCAGATATAGCTGTAAAACTAAAAAAAGAAGATGTTGAAAAGATTGCAGAAATCTGTAAATCATTCAATAATGAACCAGGTGAGCTAATCAATGTTCTTCACAAATGTCAGGAAGAGTTTGGTTATTTACCAGCAGAAATTCAGGAAGTTGTTGCTGAAGAATTAAAAATTGCTGTAGCAAAAGTATACGGTGTTGTTACTTTCTACTCATTCTTTACAATGACTCCTAAAGGAAAATACCCAATCTCGATTTGTACTGGTACTGCTTGTTATGTTCGTGGTGCTGAAAACGTACTGGATCAGTTTAAGAAGCAACTGAAGATTGAAGTTGGTGAAACTAGTGCTGATGGAAAATACTCACTTAGCTGCCTTCGTTGCGTTGGTGCTTGTGGTCTTGCTCCAGTAGTACTGGTAGGAGAAAAAACATACGGACGTGTTTCTCCTGAGATGGTTGAGGATATCATTAAAGAATACGAAGCCCTCTAAATCTAATATATCTATCAGGTCCTGTCAGTAATGGCAGGGCCTTTTCTTTTAGACAGAATAAGAAAGCTAGATAGTTAGTTAGTATTTGTTGCTAGAAGATAAACTGAGCTCTCAATATTATTAGGAGAGCTTTTTTTTGTGTTTTATTTTCTCCGTATGTAAAGCATTTATATAATCAAAGCCTGTTAGGATTGTTCTTTGTCTAGGAAAAGTCTCATTTCATTCATATCTTTAGATCTATATGAAATAATATGATTTGAGCTATGTCAGAAGATTTGAAGAGTAAAATTAAATGGATTGGATTTTTTGCACTTTTAATGGCTATTGCTTTTCATTTCACAGCTTCTATTAAAAATTTAAAGCAAGATAAACTGATCACTCTCGAATTCGAATTTCGGGAATCTGAGCAACACATTCATGAAACTATTTCATTGGCGACGGGATTTCTGAAAGTTATTCAGTCGCATGGTGGAACCTTTTCCTCACATCTAGAAAACCTTGATCAGACCCCATTCAGATATTTGAAGCCTTCTGATGTTATGGATGGTTACAGTTTGAATGATACATCTTTTTGGGAGATATCCAACCAGACTGGAAATTTGACCGGAAGTGGGTCTTTAAAAGAGTTGAGTAATGAACACCTTCATGATATTATACTTGGATTTTCTATGACTCCTCTTTTTCGTCTTACTCAGGAATACGTACCAAATGCTCCCTGGTTCTATTATATTTCCAGTAATGAATTCATCTATCTGTACCCTCATTTACCTGATTCTGAATATTGTTATGTTCCAGATGTTTTGAACCATCAGGTTTTTCAATTGGGTTTACCAGAATATAATCCAGGGAAGGATCATTTTTGGACTTCTGTATATATTGATCGTGCAGAGGAAGCCTTGATGGTTACAGTCGGAATTCCGATTTATCAAGGCGCTGGATTTAAGGGGGTTGTAGCCCTTGATTTAACCTTAAACAATTTAAGTAATTATCTGACAACAATTCAATCAAAAGAAGCCTTAATTTTTCTTGCTGATTTAAACGGAGATGTTATTGCTAACCCAGATCTTAACTTTAATAAATTGGGGTTTGTAGCTAAAGCTGATTCTTTAATAGAAACCTTTGGTGTGGGATTAATGGAAATTGATAGGGCTCAGGCCGGAGTGTTCACAAAAATTAATCGGAATCAAATCATTCGATCCAAGATTGAAGATACTCCCTGGACTCTCTATTTAATTAAATCAAATAGCAGGTTGTTTTGGGAGGTTGTTATCGAGTTGATACCCCAGTTTATTATTGCAATGTTGATCTTGGGGATGCTATTGATGATATTCCGCTTAAATAAAGCTCAAAAGCAGATTAAAGCAAGTGAGGTGAAGTTTAAAAGTGTGTTCAATGAACTCAAGCAGATGATGTTTGTTCTTTCCCCTGAATTATGTATCGTTGAATCAAATACCGTTTCTGGAGAAATTACAGGAATGCATGAAGATATAGTTAAAAAAAGTAAATTTTATGATCTTCCAATATGGCAACAGACAGCAGGTTTAAGGGAAAAGTTTGCTTTAGCTATTTCAGATGCTAAGAATGGAAAGTACATCCATTTTGAAACCGTTTTGAACTCATCTATGGATCGTGAGCGAACTTTCGATTTCACCTTCTTTCCAATACATGATCACTTGGGAAAAGTAATTTTGATAATTGTTAGTGGCTATGATATAACTGATTTAAAAGAGACTCAGAAAAGGCTACGTCATACAATTGAAGAATTAAAGCAAACTCAGGATCAATTGATTATTTCAGAAAAAAAAGCAGCCTTTGGACAATTGGCTGCAAGTCTTGCTCATGAACTTAATAATCCAATGGCAGTAATAAAGGCGTCATTTGTAAATTACCAGGAAGCAGCGACATCCTCATTGGCAAATATGTGTCTTATTAAGAGTGTTCTGAGCCCTTCGGAAATTGTATTTGCCATTGGTCTTGTTGAGAGATATTTGGACACTGTTGAGGATGTGAGTAGTCGCGAAAAAAGAAAAATTAAGAAGCAACTTGAGGAAAGAATTGTTCCTTCGGATGTGATCGATTCTGGAGAATTGATTGAAAATATGCTGAATCTCAAAATAAAAAGTCCTGATGTTCTATCGGAGCACATCTCGAATCCCAATTTGCCTATCATGTTGAATCTTTCACGTGGATTTGCGTCTTTATATAAAAATAGAGACTCAATATCATACTCAATAAAGAGAGCTCTTAATGTAGTAAGTTCTTTCAAGGAATATGCAGGGAAGGATATTAAGGCAGCGAAAGAAACTTTGATCTTATCCGAAGCAGTGGACATTGTTCTTAATTTATTAAAGGCATTGTTAGTTCCCGGGATTGAGATTGTTAAAGATATTGATGCTAATCTTTATATCCTTATGAGTAAAGATGACTTATACCAGGTATTTACTCATATTATTAAGAATGCAATTCAAGCTACACAAGCAGGAGGGAAAATATTTATCAATATAAAGAAGGCTGACCAGATCATAATTTTACGTGTTAAGGACAATGGGCCTGGAATTCCGGTAAGTATTCAGGATAAAATATTCGAACCTTTTTTTACTACCAAAGATCAAGGTCAAGGAGCTGGACTGGGTTTGTATATTGTGAGTGATATCATCACAAATATAAAAGGGAGTATTACTTTCGAAAGTGCTGTAGGGAAGGGAACTGAGTTTATAATAGGCCTTCCTTTGGATTAAATCCCATCCTTGTGATAACCGATATAAAACGATAAAACAATCTGTGTAAAACGTAGATATACGTATATGTAACAGGAATATATTGTTGAGTATCGATTATATATTGTTGAGCTCTTGTTAACAATAATTTATCTTGGCGGCAATGAGATAGAGAATTATTGAACCCCCTAACGGAAGAGAATGAACGTCGAGAAAAGAATTCAAGGATTAGCCAGTATGATCGGTAATACTCCGCTATTGGCCATTAGATTTAAATTTAAAGGTGAAGAACGAACGATCTATGCCAAAGCCGAAAACCTGAATATGACTGGTAGTATAAAGGATAGGATGGCTTTTCATATAATTAGTAAAGCATATCAATCAGGGAAACTGAAGCCCAACGATCATATAATTGAGGCAACTAGTGGAAATACTGGTATTTCGATGGCCGCAATTGGTCGCGCTATGGGTAATCCGGTGACTATTTTTATGCCAGACTGGATGAGTGATGAACGAAAGAACCTGATACGAAGTTTTGGGGCTGATATACGCCTTGTAAGTAAAGAAGAAGGTGGTTTCTTAGGAAGTATAAAAATGACAGAAGATATGGCTGCTGGGGATGCTAAATGCTTCCTGCCATGTCAATTTTCAAATACACATAATAGTGAAGCACATTATCATACAACTGGTCCTGAAATATTCTGGCAGTTAAAATTCAGAGGTCTTGTTCCTGACGCTTTTGTTGCTGGTGTTGGTACTGGTGGTACTGTTATGGGAGCCGGTAAATTTCTAAAGGAGAAAAATCCAAATATAAAGATACACCCATTGGAACCGGCTAATTCACCAACCTTAACCACAGGTTATAAAGTTGGGAAACATCGTATTCAGGGGATATCTGATGAGTTTATTCCTTCTATTGTAAAATTGGATAGATTAAATGAAATTATTCAGGTAGATGATGGAGATGCAATAATTATGGCTCAGAAATTATCACAAACCCTTGGTATCGGTGTTGGGATTTCTTCAGGAGCAAACTTTATTGGTGCTCTTTTGGCTCAGGAAATGCAAGGCGGAAAAGATACAGTAGTAGCTACAGTATTCTCAGATAGCAATAAAAAATATCTGAGTACAGATTTAATGAAGCAAGAACCAGCCAAAGAAGGATTCTTGTCACCTGAAATAGAATTGATAGATTTTAGAGCATATAAACGGGTATGTAATACCTGTTGTGATCCGGTAGATTGTGTCGAAGCACAGTATTCTGATTTACAGAAAGAAGTGCCTTTGCCACATTGCCCAAGAAGAAATTAGAAAAGTATAGATTATTAGATTTGAGAAATATTTCAAATGAATTTCCTAGTCCCACACAAGAAATGTTTGAAAAAAAAGAGTACTTAGAGTTAATCCTCTAAGTACTCATTTCTCATATCTGTAGTCTCTGTGTATCAGATTAAAGTTTGAACCAATCTTTTATGACAACCGTTTTGTCTTTAGGTTCATCTTTATGTTTGAATTCGTTGGTATGCTTATCATAGATGTATGGCTTTGCCCATTCTTCATGATTTTCAGCAATTTCGCCAACAGCCTTAAGTACCATATTCAGTTCCTTATCAGTCATCGTAGGGTGGAGTGATAATCGTACCCATCCCGGCTTGGTTGATAAGTCACCAACGTTGATGCGCTGAGTGATTTCCTGAGAGTATTCATAGGTCACGTCCAGAAGATAATGGCCATATGTTCCAGCACAAGCGCAACCACCACGCACCTGAATACCGTATCTGTCGTTTAGTAGTTTAACGACCAGGTTGAAGTGTGCATTTTCGATATAAAACGAAATAACCCCCAGGCGATCTTCCACATTATCAGCGAGAATCCGAACATTAGGGATCGCTCTTAAGCCTGCAAAAGCTTTATTAAGCAGTTGTTTTTCCCTTTTTTCAATGTTTTCAGTTCCCATTTCTTCTTTAAGCTCAATTGCTAAAGCAGTTTTGATAGCTTGCAAGAATCCAGGAGTACCACCATCTTCACGGGCTTCAATATCGTCAATATATTTGTATTCTCCCCAGGCATTGGTCCAGTCAACTGTCCCTCCACCAGGATTATCAGGCGTTTTGCTATTGTAAATTTGTTTGTCGAAGATCATGACTCCTGATGAGCCAGGGCCTCCCAGGAATTTATGGGGTGAAAAGAAGATGCAATCAAGCTTTTCCATTTCATCTGCAGGATGCATATTCATAGAATCGTAAGGCGCAGAAGCAGCAAAATCAACAAAACAAAGCCCACCATTTTCGTGCATGACTTTCGCCATTTGATGATAAGGTGTGCGTACACCAGTTACATTGGAACAAGCCGTAAATGAACCAATTTTTAATTTACGGTCTTTGTATTTCTCCAATTCTTTGCGCAGATTGTCCACACTAACTACTAATCCTTCACCCGGAGGAACAACAACTACATCACAATTGGTTTCATACCAACTGGTTTGATTGGAGTGATGTTCCATATGTGTAACAAATACTACAGGTCGGTCAACGTCCTTTAAACAATCCGATCCGCGAATTTTACCACACGTTCGTAGTCCTAAAATTCGTTGAAGTTTGTTGATAACGGCTGTCATCCCAAATCCATAAGTGATTATTACATCATCAGGCCCTGCATTTACATGCTCTTTTATTTGATGATGTGCCCAATGATAAGCCTTTGTCATCAAGGTTCCTGTTTCACTGGTTTCAGTATGTGTATTCGCTACATAAGGACCAAAAGTTTTGATAAACTTTTTTTCGATAGGTCCGTAAAGTCTTCCACTAGCAATCCAGTCGGCATAAATCATTTTCTTCTTGCCATATGGCGAATTGAAGGATTGATCATAGCCAATCGTATTCTTACGATACTTTTTAAAATATCTTTCCATAGTCCCACAATAAATTTCTGCATCCTCGACAGTTGAAACCTTTAAAAGGTTGTCAGCAAGGTCTGCAAAAGTACATAAAAAAGGAATATCTATATGATCAGATTCTAATGCTAAATACGAAGATTTTATCGTCTGAGTTTCCCTCTGGCCATGGAGGCGAAAATACCTGCAATACACAGGATGGTGAATAGCAGAAATACCGTTTTTACACTTTTCAGGAACAGTGGATAGTTATCAGGCTGAATACTAACTTTTCCCAGATAATAGTTGAAAACAAGCAGGGCAATCCCCATACTGAAGACCTGTCCAATCAGACGCATAGTTCCTGTTGAGGCTGAAGCAACTCCATAAAGTTTTCGTGGGACGGAGCTCATAATTGCATTCGTGTTTGGAGATGAAAAAAGAGCGAAACCCAATCCTTGAATAAGGAGTCCGGAAATGATGAATAGATTTGAGGTGTCCTCCTGTAAAAAGATAAAAACAGAAAGGCCTAAAGCTGAAAATCCCATTCCGATCGAAGCAACATAAACTGGCTGCATTTTATCAGAAAGTCGACCAGCAAGAGGCGAAAACAGGGTCATCATAATTGGCTGAGCAATCAATATCATACCGGCTTCGGCTGGCGTTAAGGCTTGTATGTATTGTAAATAGAGACTTAATAGAAAACCAGATGCAAAAGTTGCACTATAATTAATCAGAGCGGCCAGATTTGAAAAGGCAAAAACAGTATTCTGTCTGAATAATGAGATATCAAGTACAGGGTGTTTAATTCCTGTTTCTCTGCGGATAAATAGTAAAAAGGCCAGAAGCCCTCCAACGATCAAAATATAGCCCTCAGGATCCGGTAGACGCGTGATTCCATACATAAATCCAACCAAACTGATACCATAGACAATAGCTCCGATGATATCAAATTTTTCACCTTTTGCCTCTGCCCATTCCCCTTTAAGAAATGCAAGTACTGCCGTGATGATAATCAAGCCAAGCGGGACGTTCATATAGAAAATACTTCTCCAACCAAGGAACTCAGTTAATAAGCCTCCCAGAAAAGGTCCCAGGGTTAATCCCAGATAAACAGATGCCACATTTATTCCCAACACCTTTCCTCGTTCGCTGGCCGGGAATACTGAAGTAAGGATAGCGATACCTGTTCCATAAATCATGGCACCACCCATCCCTTGCAGAACCCGGGAACATAGAAGAGTAAAAGTGTTTGTTGATAGAGCTGTCGTAAGCGAAAACAAAGTATATGCAATAATCCCGATAAGGAAAATTTTCTTCCTTCCGTAAATATCTGCAAGCTTACCAAATGGAAGCAGAAACATGGCTGCAGACAAAAGGTAGGAAGTTGCAACCCAATTTAATGTTGCCGCATCCAAAGAAAAATCATTACCTATTTGGGGAAGAGCTACGTTTAGTGATGCTCCCATAAAAGGCGTTAAAAAGGATGCCATCGTAGCAACCAGTAATGCGGATCGTTTTTCTTGTTTATCTTTCAATTTTAAGGATTGGATAAATCAAAATTAATTGAAATTCACAGATCAGAGAATGGCCATCTTTGAATTATGAAAAAAAACGCCGGAAAAAATCTCCGGCGTTTCTTAACATCAAATTACCAAACCCTATTGACCAAGATAGACTTTCAGCAGCTTACTTCTTGAAGTCTGCTTTAGTCTGCGTATAGCTTTTTCTTTTATTTGCCTGACTCTTTCACGTGTTAGGTCAAATTTGGAACCGATTTCTTCCAAAGTAAGACCGTGATTCATCCCAATTCCGTAATACAGGCTTATCACGTCCCGTTCTTTAGCTGTAAGTGTATTCAGAGAACGTTGGATTTCCTGGGTCAACGATTCTTTCATCAGGCTTTCATCGGTTTTTTCACCGTCTTCACTTACATATACATCAACAAAACGTTGGTCTTCCTCATCCGATAACGGAGCATCCATAGAAACATAACGTGTTGAGATTCTCAATACCGCGTCAATTTTGTGCTCAGGAACATCAAGTGCTGCTGCAATTTCCTCTGGTAAAGGAGCGCGCTCGAACTTTTGCTCCAAACGGCTGGTTTCTTTCTTTATTTTATTCAAAGAACCAACCTGATTAAGAGGTAAACGTACAATTCGGGATTGTTCAGCCAAAGCCTGTAGAATGGACTGGCGTATCCACCAAACGGCATAAGAAATGAACTTAAATCCTCTTGTTTCATCGAATCGTCTTGCTGCTTTAATGAGTCCAACATTCCCTTCATTGATAAGATCGGGTAGGCTGAGACCTTGATTTTGATACTGTTTAGCAACAGAAACGACAAAGCGTAAGTTAGCACGTGTAAGTTTGTCGAGTGCTCGTTCGTCTCCATGCTTGATTCTTTTAGCTAATTCCACCTCTTCGTCGGCAGTAATTAATTCCTCCTTGCCAATATCCTGAAGATACTTGTCCAGGGAAGGCGTCTCCCTGTTCGTGATCGATTTGGTAATTTTTAATTGCCTCATGGGTTAACTTTTTCTTTGTACTTAGGTTATTCTGGAAATATATGTTCAATTTAACATATTTCTTTAAATAATCCAACAGTTACAAATTATTTATTTTTGATATTTAGGAGTTTAGCTGTCTTAATTATATGCCAAACCCATAGTACGCCTTGGTTCCATTAGGATAATAACCCTCTAATAAAATTCCTCCACTCGCATTATTTAATATTCCGGTAATATCGGAAACCGACTTCACAGGTTGATCTTCAATTTGAGTTACAACGAAGCCTTCTTTAACACCTGAGCGTTTAAGAGGACCATTGGTTATATGACTGATCCTTACTCCATAATTTAAGTTTAGTCTGTCTAAATCTTCATCAGATACCTCTTCGAATGTAGCACCGAGTATGGAATTTATTTCTTTTTCTATTCCTTTAACAATTTCAACGTTACCGTACTTATTTCTTAGGACAAGATCATAATCATTTATCCTTTTATTTCTTTTTACTGTGAGAGTTACATGGTCTCCGGGACGATACTGACCAACATAACCCATAAGTTCTGAGGTACTGTTTACTTTATGCTCATTTACCTCCATAATGATATCTCCTTCACGTAATCCGGATTCATTTGCTGCACCATCTTCAGTTACACCATTAATATATACACCTTCCAGGTCATCTACGTCCAGATTGTAGTATTCTACAATTTGAGAATTAAGATCAGAAATAGTAACGCCAAGAAAAGCTCGCTGAATTACTCCATACTGGATCAGGTCGGAAACAACTCTTTTAACTATGTTTACCGGGATAGCAAAACTATACCCTGTATATGAACCTGTATTGGAGGCTATGGCAGCATTTATCCCCACCAAATCGCCAGTTGTATTAACTAAAGCTCCACCACTGTTTCCGCGGTTCACAACAGCATCTGTCTGAATAAATGATTCAATAGCAGAACCAACATCTTTACCCAATATGTTTATGTTTCGGGCTTTGGCGCTCACAATTCCGGCAGTAACCGTTGAAGTCAGGTTAAATGGATTACCAACAGCTAATACCCATTCACCGAGTTTTACATTATCTGAATCTCCGTATGATAAAAAGGGTAGTGCAGATTCTCCAATCTTGACCAGTGCCAGATCAGTTGTAGGATCTTTTCCAATTAGCTCGGCCTCATAAGTCCGTTTGTCATTGAGTATTACTTCAATCTTTGAAGCACCATCCACCACGTGGTTATTGGTTACAATATATCCATCCTCTGAGATGATGACTCCCGAGCCTGTAGCCATCAAAGGCATTTTGTGTTTCGGCCCGTAATAGAAATATCTTAGGATATCGTCCATATCAAAGAAATCATCGTAATATTCACTTTTGCGTTCATATTCCGTTCGGATATGAACAACTGCGTGAACACTTTTTTCCGCTGCTTCGGTGAAGCTTGGCAGGTTTTGTATTACCGGAGCTGAATGAGCAGGAGTGTTTGCGTTTGAACTAAATGCTACGGGCATTTCCGTGCCTGAAGTGTTAATGTATTGAACATCATTGTTTTTGTTTTGAATACGGGTAAAAATGTAAAGTGAAAATAAACCACCTAATACCGCAGTTAACAGAAGTCCTAATATCCTTTTCATAACTAAATCATTTTAAAATATTAACTACTAATAATATACGTTGTTTTCTTTAAATCAACAACCATACCTTGAGTTAGAATGTTCAAAGACCATGAAACACCCCAGAGGTATCGATAGGTTAACGGCCCTGTAATACCAGTATTATCAAGCCATTGTTAAAAAATGTTAAGCTCAGATTGAACGCTGGCCTATGTCATTTCGGCATTTTCGTAACTTTGCACAGACAATAATAATTTGTCACACTGACAATTTTGTATCACAAAGCATAAAAGGAATCAATGGAACTGAATTTCTCAAAGTATCATGGGGCAGGGAATGACTTTATTTTGGTTAATAATTTGGATGCTGAAGTCCATTTGTCTACTCAACAGATTCATGATTTGTGTCATCGACGATTTGGTATTGGAGCCGACGGTTTGATGTTGTTAAACAGTCATTCTGAATATGACTTTGAGATGAAGTATTACAATTCAGATGGACGGGAAGGAACTATGTGCGGAAACGGCGGACGATGTATCGTTGCTTATGCTGCCCGCTGTGGTGTTATTCATGGGAAAACCCGATTTATAGCTTCTGATGGACCGCATGATGCTGAAGTTACGGTGTTGGACGATGCCTTGTTTCAGGTTAAGCTTCAGATGCAGGATGTAGATTCCCTTGTTGAAAAAGAGGGAGGTTTTTTTCTGGATACTGGTTCTCCTCATTACGTTGAATTTGTTCAGGATTTGGCGAATATGGATGTCGTGACTACAGGAAGAGATATTCGACACAGTGCCGCTTTTGCTCCTGATGGAGCCAATGTGAATTTTGTGGAGAATCAGGACGAGGGTTTGTTTGTAAGGACTTTCGAAAGAGGCGTTGAGGACGAAACCTGGGCTTGTGGGACAGGTGTTACAGCTTCGGCTTTAGCATTCGCTCATCAGCAAAAACTTGACAGAGGTGTACTTGCTATTCGTGTTTTGGGTGGTCAGTTAAAAGTGTTTTTTAAAAAAGAAAAGTTAAGCTTTGAAGATATTTGGCTGGAAGGACCGGCCCAATTTGTTTTTGAAGGTAAAACAATAATACAGGAAGGATAATTCGTGGAATTTACAGAATTCAAATTAAATAAACAGCTTATAAATGCTGTTGAGGATGCCGGGTTTACTAAAGCAACCCCTATTCAGGAGCAAGCCATTCCCAAAATAATTGCCGGGCATGACTTGATTGGTATAGCACAAACAGGGACCGGGAAAACGGCAGCATATGTTTTGCCTTTACTTATGAAATTAAAATATGCCGAAGGAAATGATCCGCGGGCATTAATTTTAGTTCCAACACGCGAATTGGTACTTCAGGTTGTTGAGAATATAAAGACACTTACTACCTATACCGATATCCGATTTGCCGGAATTTATGGTGGAGTTGGTAAAACTACCCAGTTGGATGAATTGCGTGCAGGTATTGATATTCTGGTTGCAACCCCGGGGCGTTTGCTGGACTTGTATTTTGAAGGGGGAATGAAAACCAACAAAATAAAGAGCTTTATTATTGATGAGGCCGACCGTTTGATGGATATGGGATTCATGCCACAGATCAACCAAATATTGGAAATTGTACCACGAAAACGTCAGAATTTGCTGTTTTCGGCAACTTTTCCTGCCCAGGTTGAAAAACTAACAGAGGACTTCACAGCCTTTCCTGAGCGAATCGAAATAGCACCTCAGGCATCTACTGTTGATACCATTGAACAATTTTACTATGAGGTCGCTAATCTTCAAACCAAGATCAATCTGACAAAGCATCTGTTGAAAGATGAAGAAGCATTTAACCGGGTAATGATATTCTCCGGTACTAAAAAGGCTGCAGAGAAGATTTATAAGGATCTTGAAAAAAGTGATTTGGGCTCCGTTCGAATCATACACTCCAACAAAGGACAGAATACCCGTATCAATGCATTGAATGACTTCAAATCTGGTGAAATTCGTATCTTAATTGCTACTGATGTATCAGCCAGGGGTATTGATGTGGAAAAGATATCTCATGTGATCAACTTCAACACACCCCAGCAGTATGAGGATTATGTTCATCGTGTTGGGCGTACCGGTCGTGCCGAAAACGAAGGAGTGGCAATTACCATGATTTGTGATGATGACAGGTATCATTTGAAACAAATTGAAAAGCTGATTAAAAAGCAAATAACTAAGCTCGAAATTCCGGAAGAAGTTGAAGTAACCTGGACTCCCCATGAAGAACGTCAGGAAATTCTGAAGAATCTGGATACATTAAAGAAAAAGCTGGATCCTACTTTTAAAGGGGCTTTTCATCCTAAAAAGAAGAGGAATACCAAGGGAGATAATCCTGCACCCGGAAAAGGGAAGAAAGGTTCTTCTAAATCAAAAAGCGGAGGTAGAAGGAGGCGTTAACCAAATCCTGATTCCTGAATCCTAAATCCTGTATAACGATGTTTATAAAGCGTGATAATATTAGCCTTCGGGCCATGGAGCCTGCCGATATAGAACTTCTCTATAAGTGGGAAAATGATCAGCGATTATGGTATCTGAGTAATACCCTGACGCCATTTTCAAAGTATGATTTACAACAGTTTATTGTGAATTCTCACAATGATATTTTCACTGACAAGCAGTTGCGTTTAATGATTGATCATCATCAGGATGATCAGGTAACACCCATTGGATGTATCGATCTTTTTGAGTTTATTCCATCCTATCGCCGGGCAGGCATAGGGATTTTAATTGATGAGTCTGTGCGTCAGTGTGGTTTTGCCTCCCAGGCTCTGGATTTATTGATTGACTATGTTTTCAATACATTAAATCTTCACCAGTTATTTTGCAATATTCTTACTACTAATGAAAAAAGTTTAAATTTGTTTCGCAGCAAGAATTTTGAAATTACGGGAACAAAGAAGGATTGGGTTATTCTAGAGGGACAGTGGCAAAACGAGTATCTGTTACAGTTGATCAATCCTGATATGAAAGCATAACAATATCATGACACAGTATTATATTTATAACAATCGCAAAAAGAAGAAGTCACCGGTTAAGAGATTTATTGGAATCCTGTTTTTACTCCTTATTGTAGCCGGTGGTGGATTCGGTTATATGGCGTATCAGGCAATGTATAATCCGAATACCTGGGTAGGAGAGGAAGGTGAAAAGAGTATTTTTATTCCAACGGGTTCTTCTTTTGAAGATGTTAAGACGATACTGTATGAAAATGGTGTGATTGTTCATCGAAGTAATTTTGAGTGGGTTGCCAAACAAAAGAAGTATGCAGCTTCGGTGAAACCAGGGCATTACCTGATCAAGGCGGATTTACCCAATAATGAATTGATTAATATGCTAAGGGCCGGGCTTCAAAGTCCGGTAAAGCTGGTGTTTAATAATATCCGTACTCTTCCTGAATTAGCTGCACGTGTTTCAACGCAAATTGAAGCGGATTCTTCTCAGATTATGACTCTTTTGAGTGATTCTGTGAAAATGGCGAGATTCAATTTGAATCGTGAAGCCCTTCCGGCAATGTTTATTCCCAATACCTACGAATTCTACTGGAATACGGATGCTGAAGGATTTGTAAACAGAATGAACAAGGAGTATCAGCGATTTTGGAATGAAAATCGTAAAGCTCGTTTGGAAGAACTTGGGATGACAGAAAATGAAGTGGTGACCATGGCTTCCATTGTCGAAAAAGAATCAACAAAGAACGATGAGAAAGCTCGTATTGCTGGAGTTTACGTGAATCGTATCAACCGGGGATGGTATCTGCAAGCCGATCCTACCGTTGTATTTGCATCCGGAGATTTTACAATTAAACGGGTGTTGAATAAGCATAAGGAAATCGATTCACCCTATAATACTTATAAGTATAAAGGATTGCCTCCGGGACCTATTTGCCTGCCTTCTATTTCAAGTGTGAATGCTGTTTTGAATTACGAGGATCATAAATATATGTACTTCTGTGCCCGTGACGATTTTTCGGGTTACCACGATTTCGCCCGTACATATATTGAGCATAATATAAATGCTGTTCGTTACAGAAGAGCATTAAACAAGAAGAAGATTTACAAATAAGGTATTAAGGAAAAAGTATTCGGTAGTTTTTGCTTTATACCAGTTGTTTAATACTGATACCTTGAATTTATGAAAGCATTCAAAGCTTACGATATTCGTGGGGTATACGGTGTGGATTTTACCGCCGTTGATGCCTATAAAATTGGTTTCTTTCTGGCCGACTTATTAAATGCAACAAAAATATTGGTGGGACGTGATGTACGGAATTCATCCAATGAAATTCATCAAAAGCTGATTAAAGGAATTACCGACAGTGGATCGGATGTTTATGATGCCGGATTAACTACCACTCCTATGATTTATTGGGCTACCGCTAAGTATGGTTTTGAAGCTTCGGTGCAAATCACGGCTTCACACAATCCAAAGGAGTATAATGGGATGAAGATTTCCAGAAAAAATGCCCTGCCGGTTGGTTACGATACTGGTTTAGCTGAGCTGGAGCAAATGATGGAAACCCGAAAAATATTTCCCAAAGCGCATTACGGCCATGTTCACAGTTTGGATTTTAAAGAAGAATATATCCGGTTTCAAAAACAATATCTGAGTGATCTTTCCAATCTGAAAATGATCGTGGACTGTAGCAATGGTATGGCTGGTTTGCTTATTCATGATATTCTTGGAGATCAACCACATTATTTATATGATGAATTGGATGGTGATTTTCCTAATCATGAGCCCAACCCATTGGAAATTGAGAATGTGAAAGATTTGCAGCATGCTGTTTTGGAAAGACAAGCCGATATCGGAGTGATTTTCGATGGGGATGCCGACCGGGTGATGTTTGTGGATGAAAAGGGGGGCTTTATACCTCCGGATCTGATAATTGCACTGTTAGGTCATTATTTTTTGGAAGGACAGAATGAGAAGGTTTGTGTATTGCAGGACATTCGTTCTTCAAAGTCAGTTTCTGAATTCCTGGAACCCATGGGGGGTGAGATGCATACATGGAGAGTAGGGCGGGCTTTTGCTGCTGAAAAACTGCGTGAAATTGATGGCCTCTTTGGTGGAGAATATGCCGGGCATTATTATTTCAAAGATTTCTATTACTCCGATTCGGGAATAATGGCTGCGCTTATCGTATTGAATATTGTTGCTGAAAAGAAGAAAGAGGGTGTTAGCTTATCTCAGCTTATTTCAAAGATTTCGAATTATGCTAACTCCGGTGAAATCAATTTTGTGATTCAAGAGAAGCAGCAGGCGATGGATGCTGTGAAGATCCACTTCGAAAAACAGGAAACACCAACAAACTTCTACGATTTTGACGGCTACCGGATTGAATTTAATGACTGGTGGTTGAATATTCGTCCTTCGAATACAGAACCCTATTTGCGCTTTTTGGCAGAAGCTCGTACGCAACAAATGCTGGAGCAGAAGATTGCTGAGGTTCGCGAGGTGCTGAAGCCTTTTGTTATGATTGATGAGTGATGATTGATGATTTATGATATAGGCGTGGTGCGAATAAGTTGAATTAGTATTCCAAATCATACACACCGCGTAATGAGATAATGATTAATAGAATGAAGAATTAATGGGAGAATTTTCAAACCATAATAAATATATCAAACGTTTTTGGATTCTGTTTGTAGTTTTATTTTTTTGGAATAATGCTTCTGCCCAATATCGGGATACGATTCCTACCCCGGAGTTTAATCAAAAGCGTTTTAATGCCGTTGTTACAGCAGGAGCTGTCGCTTATACCGGTACCATGTATGGTTTATACCACCTGTGGTACAAGGACTATGGTCTAAATAATTTTCATTTTTTTAATGATAATGATGAATGGCTTTATTTCGATAAGCTCGGCCATTCGCTTTCGGCATACTATATTGGCAGTTTGGGGTATAATACCTTAAAATGGACCGGCCTTGATGAAAATAAATCCATCTGGTATGGAGGCTCATTGGGTTTGGTTTTTCAAACTTCTTTTGAAGTTTTTGATGGTTTATCGGATGGTTGGGGGGCTTCACCCGGAGATTTAATTGCTAATACAGCCGGAACGGCCTTGTTTATCGGACAGCAATTTCTATGGCATGAACAAAGGATTATGCTTAAGTGGTCTCTTCATTTATCCCCCTATGCTCAATACCGGCCCAATGTCCTGGGGAGTACGGTCCCTGAACGATTGCTTAAAGATTATAACGGACAAACCTTTTGGATGTCAGCTAATATTGCTTCCTTTCTACCTGAAGATACCCGTTTTCCCAAATGGCTGAATGTAGCGCTGGGGTATAGTGTGGATGGTCTGACGGGAGGAAGTGTAAATATTACAGAACACAACGGGAATCCGGTTCCTTATTTTACCCGCCAATCTCAATATTTCCTCAGTCTGGATGTGGACCTGAGTAAAATACCCACTAAAAATGAACATTTGAAGGTTGTTCTGCAGGCTCTGGGGGTTATTAAAATTCCTTTCCCTGCTTTGGAGTTGAATGCTAAAGATGGAGTGAAATTTAGACCTTTTTATTTTTAGGAAAAGAAGCCTCATGTGAATATTTTAATATTCATTAGACCTGTTGCTACTCCTGATAATGTAGTTTTCTGTTACGCTTTTGAAAGCGTTTGTCTCCTTTTCTTTTATAATAAAATACACAAAGTCGGACAGTCATCTTTGTACAGAAGAGGCTATTCTGGTTGATAATGTCTTTTTTTTTCATTCTAAAAATTCGAATAATTAGCGGTCACTTTTCACCCTCTTTCCTGGTTGGGACGATCTTTTACAAATATCTTGTAAAATGTTTACATTAATTATCATTTTATTATTATATTTTGCGTGTCTAAAAATCCGTAATGCTTTTATAATAATGTGTGCACGTGTGTAGTGATGGGTGTTGTTGTTTTAAAGGAATAGATGAATTATCAATATATATGTAAGTTTTGCCACCCATCGCTCATTGAGTCTTGCCTCTTGCTCAGAACATCTAAACCATAGCTCCTGATCATGTTCAAATAAATATGACATGAGTTGTGAAATAACCTGGACATACCCAATACAAAAGTACATTATAAGCATTCTTCCAATTGCTTCATGTGAAGATACATGGCTTATTGTAGAATAACAGGTTTTTTAATTATTTAATGCATACTCGTACCTGTTAGATGTATGTTATGTAGGTGTAAGAAAAGTGATAAATATGTATATGGCAAGTTAAGAGGTTGTTAGGTGAGATTTTGGATATAAATAGCATCATGGTACTCTAGTTATAGAGTACCTATGTGAATGAGGATCCTGAGGTAATAATAACTGCTTAATATATTTGACAGGATACTTCGTGATATTTTTCAGATGTTGTTAGGTAGTTGTAAAGACCTAAAATAAAATACTTATACCTGCTGTGGTTTTCCTTCTATAAATGGATGTGTTATATGTATTAAGGTGGTTGCGATGGTATTTGGACCCCATAAATGATGTACAGGATGCTAAAATGGAGGTAATCTATTTCAGATATACATCCTATTATATGCGATTGGTAAAAGTTTTTAACACCTCCAGCTGTTCTGCAAATCATTGCTGTTCTTCGATTGTGCTCACATACCTTGTTAATATCTTATGTTTTCTTTGGTATTTATATCATGTAATGATTTTACATGTGTAGAATTTGTTTTATTTTCGGATGCGGTTTAAAAACGACAACCTCTCGCAAGGATCTCCTTGTTATTATTGGTGCCATATGCGAGATATACCTAATAGTGGTTGATTTATTACTCCTATTTGGATGAATAACTCAACCTCTATTTGGAGTAGCGTTTAGTTGTGTTTAATTTTGAAAGAATGAGAAACGGTATAATAATAATTTTGACTTTGATTTTATTTGGTTGTACAGATATTCGAAAAGAATATTATTCAAACGGACAAATAAAATCTGAAATAAAATATAAGGATGGCATCCCAAGTGGAAGTTATATATTTTATGATAAGAAAAAAAACATTTCGGAAAAAGGAACATATTTAAGCGGAAAAAGAGATGGGATTTGTATTTGGTATTATGAAAATGGAAATATTGATACAAAAGCAACTTTTGAAAATGATGTTGAGAATGGATTAATTACTCATTATTTTGAAACGGGAGAACTTCAAGATTCTGGCTTTTTTATTAATGGTATTCAGGAAGGAATAATTTACACTTATTTTAAAGATGGAAAAATTGATAGAGAGCAAGAATATAAAAATGGAGTTCTAAATGGTTATTTTAAATCATATTATAAAAATGACACATTAGAAATGTATGCTGAGATTAGAAATGATACTACTACCTATTATATTGAGTATGACAGCTTAGGAAATGCAATAGATGAATATTCGGACTGTTCTAATTGTAGTTCTAATGATTATAAATCATCAAAATTAGAGATTATTATTCCTGACAAAGATTACTTAATAATTGATAGTACTGAAGTTATTAAATTGAAAGTAAATAATGTTCCAAATGCTTGTTTAGGCTTGTCTGTTACAAATGGGACATTGTTTAAATCAAAATATGTTGATGAGTATAAGGTAAGAGTTAAGAAATCAAAGAATAATAAAGTAAGATTTGTAGTTAGTATGCTATGTGATACATCACGAATTTATTTAGGAATGATTGAAAAAGAAATTAGGACAGAATAAAAACTAAACACAACAATAAATATAGGTCATTTGGCGGATAGGGCTAAATTTGAAGTGAATACAATTAATAAAACATATAGCGGTTTGATAGTTAGGAGCTTTGAAATACCAAACGCCCCATATTCAGAACGTTGTGCTTCATACTGGGAGAGGAAGTGCAAATAGGTAATGTTAATGGAGTGGAGATAAAAACAGGCTTGATATTTTCTTGGAGAAAATTGAAAGTTAGACATAAGTTTATAATAATATGAATTTTATTCGAAAGAAAAACTCATTGAGAAATATAATAAGGATTTTGGTTTTGCTTACTTTTCCGTTACTTCAGAATTGTGCGACGATTCAATTGACTGATAGAGTTGGCAAAGATATATACTTGGAAGATTCAGATTATATTAAATTAGAAGGAACATATGTTGACAGCACGATTGTTGATTATCCAAAGAAAACGACTGATACTATAGGATACGTTTATGCACCTTGTAAAGTAAATTTAAAACCATTGTCACCTAAAAGACTTGAGTATACATATTTCATTAATGATAGTATTGTTGATTCGAAAATTTTGAAAGGAAAATTTGTTGATGGATATTTTATGCAAAAATCAAAATTTGTAGTCGAGTTTACTTTTGGGCCACTTTTGTGGGGACCTGGTTCTGAAAAATATGCTTATGGGCTTACGACAGAAAACAACTTGATTATTAAAGAGTCACATGGTGGAATTGCCATTTTTATTGTTCTTCCATTTTTCGCAGGAGGAGGAGATAGTAAACATGAGTATAAACGGGTTTATAATAAAGAAAGTACGAAAGCACAACAATAAATATAGGTCATTTGGCGGATAGTGCTAAATTTGAAAATGGGTACATTTAATAAAAATTATAGCGGTTTGATACGGTGGAGCTTTGAAATGCCAAACGCCCCATATTAAGACCGTTGTGTGCAAGCCTAAAAAGAAACCGTATAAATCATAACTTACTCGTAAATGAAAATTAAAATACCAGCTCAAATAAGTTTAAATATAACTGATGAAGCTTTTAATAGAGATGTTAAGAGTAACTCTATGAAAGGAAGTGCTCAAGATTTTCAAGAGTCAAAAAATTTAATTGCGATATATGAGCATTCTGAATCAAACAGGAAAGTGTATCAAATGTTAGACGTTGAAAGTAAAGGCAATAAATATGTATCAGCATTACCTAGTCCAACTCATTTGTTTTTAACTTCTGCTATAGAACTCTTTGAATTATCAGAGTATAGAAAGTTGAAAGATTTCCCAGAGTGCAGTACCCCAATGAATGAATCTAACCTTTTCCTATTAAATTTTGAGCCAGGTTACACTCATGAGTGTTATACAGACTATATTAAGGCTAGAATCTCCTGTATAATCCTTCTTGTTAGCACAATAGAAAACTTCATGAATCAAGTTATACCAAATGATTTCATTTTTGAAAGAGAAGAAAAAAGTGAATTGAAACGGTATAATAAAAAGAAAATTGAAAGAGTAATATCCTTTAAAGACAAACTTGAACAAGTTATACCAAAAGCTATAAAAAATGAGGATTTTTGGACTACAAGAAACATTGAATTGTCCAATATCTTAACGTTATATCAGCATCGAAAAGAATTCATTCATTTAAAGACAAAGTCTGAAGATGAATGGAAAAGGTATTCAGATGTTTTCAGGTCAATGCTTGATTTTGATTTATTAAGAGCGATAAATACAGTGATCTCTATAATAAACCAAATTGAAGATGACTTCATTGAATTTGAACAAGTAATGGATTGAATATCAAGGCCAGCACACAACAATAGCTAAAATGCAAGCGGGGGCGCGTCACAATATTGAAACGAAGTAATAATTAACAAACAAAAACGGGAAAGCAAATGCGGTTGGGAGTCTGTGCCCGCCTGCATTTAGTGTGCCAAGAATCAACCACGGCAATAAAATGGTTGAATGCTGTAAATAAGATGATAGTAGGCCTATCAGAGTCGTTGTATAGGCGATGGCTCTAAACCACCTAAAGGTGCTGTGGTAAAGAGCTATGGTATTGAGCGTTTAGGAGAATCCAGTCCAAGAGGCTGGCAGGTGTGAACTAAAGAGATGAATGCGAATAAATCGCAGAAGAGGTGTCGAGACGGCGGAACAACCAGTCAAAAGCTACGGAGTAAATGACGGAGTTAAAACTATTTTGTGAAAGCACTATAATTGCAGAGATTACCTATTTATTTTCTGCAAGGCTGGCGGCATACATGCGACATGACTTTAGTTTAGGCTTATTTACGGAACTCGGGAACCTGCACGGCAATGCCAAGGGAAAAGCACAATAGAATCAATCTAGAGGCCCAATACCGAAGTTGCAATCAGGGGCAGACTAATCCGTAGTAGTGAAGAAACTTTTGCAATGAAAGTGGAGCGAAGGGATTAGGTTATACAGTATCATAACATTTACCAACTCGAACAGAGGATGAATTTATGGAATGAGACAAGTCGATATTAATTTTTTAGATTTGTATAACAAGAGCCACTGCAAAAAAAATGCGGGGCAGGCTGTATGGTGGGAGGGTATCACGTACGGTTTTGAGAGAAGCTTAGGGTGAAATTCCCCTTATCTACTTGATCCCAAATCGTTGTGGTTTATTTTAAAAAGACATTACTGCATATGAAAAGAATAATATTGATTAATTTGATAATTCTAGTAACCTGCTCTTGTTCAAGTCCAACAGGGCAGAAACGAGAGTCTGATAATAAAGAATCAAAAGCTCAATCCATTGATACTCTTATCGGAAAGAAAAATATTACAAATGAGATTGCTGGTTCGGCTTATCGAAAAAGAGCCACTGGATATTTCACGATTGTAAATAAAGATACATCTGATTTTATGCCAATATTTAGTGAATATAACGACAATGGAAAAATAGGAATTAATCTAAATTTACCGTATTTAAAAAACGCTAAGACCTATTTCCAACGTCTAAGTGAATTAGAATTGATATTGCCTGAAGCCGCTTTGGAATATAACTTTGATTCATTAAGGACTGTGTCGATTGGAAGACTGATATTATCAGGAGATTTGGCGATTTCGGTAACAAAAGAATACAAGGAAAAATTTGGTAATAAAGAAAAAATAATAACATCAGACTACAAAGAAATATCAGAATTTCTACTAGCAGAATCTACATTAGCGAAAGACTTAAATGAGTTACTAAAGCCATATTCGAAATCAGTAAGTAGGATTGACATTGAAAAAGCATTTTTTACTGACAAAGATGAACTATTGAGATACAGTGAAATATCAAGAGATACGACCGAAATACCAGAAAAGATTCTTGATTTTATAACTTGGATAAATATTAAGGATGAATAAACAAAAAAAATACAAAGAAAAAGGCGGCTGACCCCGGAGTAACCGGAGCCAGTGCACCTCTCATATCACCCAATCCCGAACTTGTTTCGGGAGGCCTTGTATACTGCTTGTCCCGAAACAAGTTCGGGACAAGCAGCTAAGCTATGGGGAAATGAATGGAGTAAACTCCGTGTTTCGAAAAAGGATTGATTTGTTTGTAAAGATTGATAAGGGATGTATATCCCTTTTTCTTTAAACGTTCCAGCGGAATTGTAATGCCAAGAATCGGACGTTACTCACAATTTTAAGCCATTTAATTTACAGAGTAAATTATCTACATTATATTTTTACAAGGCCGTATAATGGCTTATATTTGATCCCTTATTAATTTTTGGCGGAGGTTTTTAGACGAACTGCCGTTGGTATTGATTTTAAGAAATCCTCAGCATCAATGATAAGACCATATAAAAGAACTGATAAGAATGAAGTGGTAGAATTACTGCGATTAAATATCCCAAAATATTTTGATACCACAGAAGAAGTGGATTTCATCGATTATCTTGATAATCATATAGGCAGTTACTTCGTTTTAATAGATGCAGGTTCAATCATTAGTGCAGGCGGCATTAATTTCGGATTTGATGACGGGAAAACAGCAAGGATTTCTTGGGACATGGTTCACCCTGATATGCATGGGAAAGGATTTGGTTCAAAATTGACAGAATTTAGGATTAATGAGATTAAAAAACATAATCAGGTCAATAAAATTGTTGTAAGGACAACTCAATTAGTCTATCCGTTTTATGAGAAAAATGGTTTTACGCTTGAGAAAACTGAAAAAGATTATTGGGCACCTGGATTTGATCTTTATCAGCTTAAAATAGAGTTGTAAGAATCGGTTAACATGTTATTTATACTGAATTAGAAATACTAAAATGAAAAAACTATTCACATTATTTATTGTATTATTTTACTCACATTTTATATATGCTCAATGGTCTCCTCTCGGTTTATCCGACATTCAATGCAGATGTTTGGCAACTGATGGAATTGGTCTTTTTGTTGGGACAGATCATGGAGGGATTTTCCGGTCAGTTGATAATGGATTAACATGGGATACCATAAATAATGGACTAACTGAATTGGTCGTAAGAGATATTGAGATTAATGGTTCAAACATTTATGCTGGTACTTGGAATGGAATGTTTCTAACTGACGACCATGGGGCTTCATGGAAACCAATAAATAATGGGCTTACCCATTTAGATATTAGAGCAATTGAAACATTAGATTCAATCATTTATATAGGAACAAATGGAGGAGGAGTTTTTAAATCATCAGACAATGGCAACAATTGGACAGCTATTAATAATGGTTTAAGCCAGAAGGGAGTTCTAGCACTAGCTGTTGACTCCTTTAGGATTTATGCAGGAACGTATTCAGGTATTTTCACATCTTCTGATGGAGGTAACAGTTGGAACTCACTAAATGGAATTAATATTCAAACGAGTTCTATAGATATTTCAGATTCAATCATTATCGCGGGAACTGTAGATGGATGTTATAAGTCCGACAATCTGGGAGAAACTTGGGTGAAATCAAGTAGTGGAATAACGGAAGATTACGTGACAGCTGTGATAATTAAAGAAAAAGATATGTACGCTGGTACTTGGGGGGGAAGTGTGTTTTTATCTATAGATAATGCTGATTCATGGAACTCATATAATGTTGATCTCTCAGGGAATTATATTTCCGATTTTATTATTCACAATGGAAATTTAATTGCAAGCACTTTGTATGAAGGAGTTTGGGTGTATGAGAAAGCTGTTAACATTAATGAAATACCGAATGATCTGCACATTAATATATTTCCAAATCCAGCTACGGACATTTTTACTATCAACCCAGAACCAAAATCAGTAGAAATATTCAATTCTATTGGACAGCTCGAGCAAAAATATGATTCAAAAAACAAAATCGATGTTACACAATTTGCAAAAGGATTATATTTTGTTCGAGTTGAAACAGATAATGGATCTGTTCATTTAAAAAAGTTGATTGTAAAATAAACTATACACTATGTTTTGTATAAGTGATTGTAGTTAAAGTATTGAATGTTAGGGGTAGTGGCCCACTCAAACTGTATAACGATTTGACAGGACACTACCACGCAATTTGCCAATACTCATACGCGTTCCGAGAAGGAGTCAATCTGTCACAAACGATTTTCTCTGTGAAAAATTAAATATATCTACGATCGAAGGAAAACCAATAGAATTAGAGTCTTGTCCTTGCTGTGGATATAAAACGATTAGGGTTTAATGGTAATACAGGTTGGAGGGTATTATCGCGATTTGAATTCCAGAGATAGTATAATTGTTTAAATGTACTATATAGTTTAGTTATCCTGCAGTATAAGTTAATCTCCCATACATTAAAATAAAATCAATACCTTCGCTCTATGAAATCGGTACTGGTATCCTTTGTATTTATGTTGATGGCTTTGATGCTTGATTCCGCTGGAGGTGGGAGCAGGGGACAGGTCATTGCCAGTATATCAGCCAGTGAGATTTTAAAAACAGAATGTGTTATTCCTGAAGAGCGTATTACTCCTTCCTGTGATATTTCGGTTTGGAAGTATTTCCGGGTAATTCCAGAGAGTTATCAGGGTGTTTCTACAGGTCTTAAAGATGAATTTTTAGCAGGCTTCAATAAATTCTATCTGGAAAAAGCCGTTGATATCATCCCCTTAAAACAAACGCCTTTCCGGCAGATTATGCTTTACAGCCCGGAAGAATCGGATTCTGATTACCTCGTGTAAAATCCAAAAACAGCTTTTTGAGGCTGTTCCATTAACAATTTTCTATTTTTTAATAATTCTCATTGTACATCAATAATGGTGTATGTATGAGGTATATGGAGGTAATAATGATTCATAATATAAAATCAGTTCTAAAGAGCGTGAGGAAGAATCGCTTTTTTTATTTCATTAACCTGGTTGGATTTATAACAGGTTTTCTTGTTCTAACAATAATTTTCAATTTCGTTTTTCAGGAACTAAGCTTCGATCGCTTCCATACGAATAGCGATCGGATTTATCGGATTAATTGTAATGGTTATGGGGTGACACCTCCCTGTTTTGCGGAGAAGTTAGCTGGCAAGATTCCTGAAATTGAAGGGGTGGTTCGGTTTCGTAGCGAGAATATAACAGTAGTTCAAAAAAGTGCAGTAGTCCAGATAGGTAGGGCATACTATACCGATTCTGATATTTTCGACCAATTTTCATTTAAGATCATTTCCGGTGATATGGAAAAGGCTTTGGATGCACCGTATTCTATGGTTATCAATCAGTCGACAGCCGATAAATTATTCAGGAATGAATCGCCAATTGGGCAGTCCATTCGCGATAAAAGGGGTACGATTTATACCATAAGCGCTGTTATGGAGGATCTTCCTTTTAACTCACATTTGCAAGCCAATGCTTTTGTTTCCATTGAAACTCTCAGGGAAAAAGATGAAGATCGATATTTCTCTTGTGGTGCGTGGAGTATCCTAACTTATGTGTGTTTATCCGAAAACGCTGATTATACAGTGGCGGAACAAAAGATGAATGAATTGCTTTATGATTTCAGAATGGGGAATGATGATGGGAAATTTCATTTAAACTTACAGCCGTTGGAAGAGGTTTATTTCGGTGCCGATGCCAATAAGTTTGATGGCTGTAAGCATGGAAACCGGCAGACGGTATTGTTGTATTTTGCCATTTCCTTGTTAATCCTGTTGATCGTAATTATTAACTATGTCAATCTCGCGACTCTGATTTCGGGAGGCCGTATTAAGGAAATTGCCATTCGGAAAATAAATGGAGCTGGTCGTTTTCAGATTATTTCACAGGTTGTGTTCGAAGCTCTGGTAACGGTACTTGTTTCTTTTGGAATAGCATTGTTAGTCATTGATGTGTTGTTGCCTCAAATAAGTAAGCTGTTAAATATTTCCGTCTCTGACTCTCAAAACAGATCGGTAATTTATCTCTGTTATTTTGTTGGGATATTATTGGTTGGATTTATATGTGGGCTTATTCCGGGCTTTGTTTTATCGAAAATACCTGAAATGAAAGCGTTGAAAAATGAGTTATTTTTAAGTTCTCGTGGTTATCAACGAAAGGCCTTATTGGTTGTTCAGCTATTAATTGTGGCGGTGTTTTTAAATGCGACCTTTATAATTAATAATCAAATCAATTTTGTTTTGGATAAAGATATCGGATTCAATTATGATCAAGTGGTATATTTTGAAGCTGACAGAACGCTTGCTGAAAAGGGGGAAGTGTTGAAAAATAAATTAATGCAAAATCCGGAAGTTGAATCGGTCTCATTTTCCTATGGTGTGATCGGGCGTGATCCGGGCGGGGCTGTGATGGCGTGCAATGAGAAAAGGAAGCTTTGTAAGTTTTTAACTGTTGATCCCGATTATCTGGATTTGTATCAAATGACCTTAAGGGATGGAAGAAACTTTTCATGGGACCTGCAAACTGATATCGAAAACAATTGCATTATAAATGAAGCTGCATGTAAGGCTTTTGAATTAACTGATCCCATCGGTAAAAAAGTTAATACCCGGACTGTGATCGGGGTAGTGCATGACTTTAATTATACTTCCTTACATAACCAGGTTGATCCTTTGGTGATGTTTTGCGACAAGGGAGAAACGACAGTGCAGGTTAAGATTGCTTCAATAAAAAAGCCTGAAACAATTCATTTTATTAAATCTGTCTGCAAGGATATATCTCCGGATTTCAAAAGTGAAATAGGATTGATGGATACAAGGATCCGGGAACTATATCAATCAGAACAGGATCTGAAAAGCAGCTTTATGATGTATTCGGTTGTTACATTTATTATTGCTTTGCTGGGATTGTTTGGGTTATTTCTGTTTACGATCAGAAAGCGTGCTAAAGAGATTTGCATTCGAAAAGTTTTTGGAGCAAGTCTTAATGACACTTTTAAGTTATTGACCAAAGAGCAAATCCTAATTGTTTCAGTCTCCAATATCCTGGCAATACCAATTACCTGTTTGGTAATGAATAACTGGCTTAGTAATTTTCAATACAGAGTAGGGCCTGGGGTACTCGTTTTTTTTGAAACATATGTAATAACAACTGTGTTTACTCTTTTAACCATAGTGATCCTGATTTTTAAAACACACCGGACGAATGTGGTTGAAACTTTGAAGTATGAGTAGAGTAATAAATAAAAAAAGCCGCAACCCATACAGGTTGCGGCTTTTCTATATCGATCGTTGAATAAATCTATTCAGCATTTTTTTTCAAAAGTTCTTTACCAAACTCCTGACCATATTCGATACATTTTTGTAGTTCGTCACCTTTAGGGGTAAACTTGATGAACATCCCATCACCGAACATTTTCAGTTTTAGGTTAGAAAGCATGCATTCGATTAGTTTCGAAGCTTCACCACTCCAACCGTATGAACCGAAAGCTCCGGCAAGTTTACCTTTGTCGCGGATAGGATTTACTACAGCCATCATCTTGTAAACAGGAAGAAGGATATTTTGATTAATGGTAGGACAACCTACAATTAAGCCTTCAGAACGTGCTATTTTTTCATCAATCTCTCCCAGTGGAGTCATTTCAATATCACAAACATCTACCTTGAAATCACCTACAGAACGGATACCTTCTGCTATCTTTTCAGCAATCAAACCCGTTTTGTGGTAAGCTGAAACGTAAGGGATAAAGATGTGACGATCTTCTGGCATGGTAAGTGCTTCTTTAGCATACTGCTCAGAAAGATCAACCCACTTTTTCCAGTCGTTGGTTAGCAAAGGACCGTGTCCTGTACAAATTGCGTTAATTTCCAAAGGTCGGATCTTTTCAATAGCCTTCAGCATAAATTTACTGTATGGCTTTAGAATCACGTCGAAGTAGTATTTGAAAGAGTCGGTGTAATCACCCACCTTGTCGTCGTACATTTCTTCGTGGCAGAAGTGTGCACCGAATGAATCACATGTGAACAATACCTTATCTTCAACCAGATAAGAGTAGATTGAATCCGGCCAGTGCAGGTTTGGAGCATTGATGAAACGGATGGTTTTGTTACCTAAATCCAACTCGTCACCTTCGCGTACAATCATGCTTTTGAAACCGTTACCAATCAGGTCTTCCATGTAGCGGATGGCATTGCGGCTACCAACAACAACTGCGTTAGGAGCAACATCCAGTAAACGGCGAACGTTTCCTGTGTGATCTGGTTCGGTATGGTCAAGAATGATGTATTCGATTTCTTCAGGATTTACAACCTGTTTGATCTTTTCGTAATAAACATCCCAGAATTTCTCTTTGGTTGTTTCAACGATTGCCTTTTTTTCGGCATTAATGAAGTATGAATTATAGGTGGTACCGTATTTGGTTTCCATCACCACGTCGAAGGTTACGATGTCTTTGTCCATCACACCGATCCACTTCACGTCTTCTGTAATATCAAGAATTTTGTTATCTACCATGGCATCCAGTAAATATTATAATTGTTTCTATTTGTAACTATTTCCGGCCGACAAAAGTAATAAAATACTTAATTAACTTTATAGGTTCCAAAGGGCCTTTTATTAATTTAGAACCAGTCAATATTCGGGTCACCAAATTACGTATTATTAGCGGGATTTTATTCAGATTTGACCTTATATTGATTTTAAATCTGGGATTAACAAAAGGAGCAATAAACGGAAGGGGTGGTTTATTTCAGTCTTTTAGGATCCAGTTGTGAAAATTTTTGAATTCCTTTGGCATAATGGTCGACTACTATATTACCATCGTAGATCATGTTTACCGATTTTTCAGGAATGTGTGAACGCTTCTGCTTTAGTTTTCTGAAATTCCTGTAAATGTAGAAGTGAGCACGTGCTACAGCCCAGAATTCTTTTAAACCACCACTAAAGATAAATTTTACTGCGGCAATTCCATCCAGGATCAAACGGGTGAACAGGATGTGAGTAAGTTGCCGTTTGGGGAGGTTTTTATAAAGCATTGCAATGTTGTTGCGAATGTTCAGGTAGGTTTTGAAGGCTGAGGATTTAGGAAGTGTTCCACCTCCTACGTGATAAACCTTTGAGTAGGGGAGGTACATGATTTTAAACCCAAACTTCTTCAGCCGCCAGCAAAAGTCGATTTCTTCCATGTGCGCGAAGAAATCTTCATCGAATCCACCTACCTGGTGGAATAGCTGAGATCGTACGAACAAACAGGCCCCAGTAGCCCAGAAAATTTCAGCTTCCTGATCGTATTGTCCCAGGTCCTTTTCCAAAACCTGAAAAATACGTCCACGACAGAAAGGATATCCGTATTTATCGATAAAACCACCGGCACCACCTGCGTACTCAAACGATTCTTTGTCATGATATGCAAGAATCTTTGGTTGACAGGCCCCGATTTCAGGATTCGCATCCATCTTTTCAATAATAGGACTGATCCAGTTTTCGGTAATCTCAATATCGGAGTTAAGAATTACATAATATTCGGCATCAACTTGTTTGAGTGTATCATTATATCCCTTGGCAAATCCTTTGTTAACTTCATGTTGGATAATGCGTACCTCAGGGAATTGCTGCTGTAAGAACTCTACCGAACGATCGGTGGAAGCATTGTCGGCTACAATAACTTCAGCCTCATCTTTACTGAATTCAATAACCTTTGGAAGGAACTTCTCCAGGAACTTTACACCATTCCAGTTTAGTATTACAACAGCTGTCTTTGCCAATGATATTGATTTTTGTTGATTAGGTGTGCAAAGCTAAGATTTTTCCTGAATATTGGTTTTATGTAAAAAGAAAAGCCCGCCAAAACTGACGGGCTTGATGATTATTTTTTTATTTCGATTGATTCCATAGATCTTCTAAATTGCTACCCCATGTTCCAGTTCCCAATTCTATGTTGTTATAATTGTCTGAATTACCCTGAGATTCATAGAAATTTCTGGAAAGTAGTTCTTGTTTCCATTCCGGGTTGTTGATTTCTCCAACAACATCAGAGTGAAGAAGTCTGAAATCGTTGGAAGCAATATTTGTCGTGTAGAATAATAATCGTTTGTTTCTTTGATTACCCAATACATAATATTGCCATATTTCAAATGGATATGACTTTGGTTCGTTGTAACTTTCCAGGATTGAATTTGGAGCACCATACTTCAAATAAATGCGACCGCGATCAGTTTCAAATCCTTTTTTTGCACCTGTACCAAATGCTTCTTCTGCTTTGCGAACTTCTTCAGCATATCTGTTCCATTTGCCTTCAGGATCGGCTGGAGCTTTTTCAAGCCAGAAATGGTAGAAATACTTTTTAAGCAAATCCATATCAGCATTCTTAAGCTGATGTTTGATAAAGTCATTTTCCATGGACGAACTGATTGGTTCAAGACTTCGCAAAGCCATCCTTAGACTATCTTCTGTTGGAATAAGATCAGTGAAATTCTGACCGATTTGCATCGTTGCTAATTCGTTAACATCAAATTGAAGATTAGAGTTACTCCTTTGGAAGAATGCTTTTCTTGACGTTAGAATGTTATTTTCCTTGTCAATCACATCAATATTCAGGTAATAATTACCTGTAGGGAGCTTTTCAATGTTAAAATTATTCAGGATAGGAACAACTGGTTTTGATTCCATCCTTTTAATCGAAACAAACTTATTAAGTGCTTCACCCGACTCGAAAGAAGAAAGATAGGATTTAACCAGGAATTTCTGGTTTTCGCCAATTTTTTTATCCAGGTTGTATACTTCACCATAAAATGAAATATTCTGCTTGGTTTCTGGATAGAAATTAGATACTCTTGGTGTCAGGTCATATCCACTCTTCGAAATTTGATTGATTTTGGTTGTCTTCTTGTATTTGTCAACCAATTCAATTCCTGAGATCGATACGTCTTCAGCCGGGAAATCCAATGATACCTTCTGTGTAACCAATACCGGGTGCCTGGCCGAGTTTTGATCTTTAATCATGAGTTCATAATCATAATCACCATTATCAAGAGTGAAACGTTGAATATCCAAAAAGTCAACCATCACGGCGGTGGTGTCCTCTAACTCAGGACTGGATAAGGTATATTTACCGTAGTTAGCAACGGCGTCAGATTTATCCTTGAATATCATAGTAACTTCAATTTCACCCTGGTATTTTCCATTTTCAAGCTGCTTGAAAATTACGCTGTTTCCCACAACAGATAAATAGGTTTCAACATAAGGCCCATCATTGGGAGAGTTAAATGTTGAAAATAACAGATATGCCTGTAGCCTTTTTTCCTGAGCTACAGAAACACTGCTAATGAGGATAGCAATTGTAAGAAGTGTTATTAATTTCTTCATGGCATTTTTTATTTTGTTACCTATGGGCAAATTTAGGGTAATTATTTACGACCAACAACAAGCAATCAGTTTTCGGTAGCCTACCAAAAGTGAGTGGTAAAATGTCCCGATTACTTTGAATTAATCGGGAGTGAATTTTTTTTTCAGATAAAGTGATATCGTAATTGTTTGATAAAAAATGGGTTGTGTTTTTGTTTGGATTTTTTTTTCAGCAAGGTCTTGCACAATCCAAAAAAAGTGTACTTTTGCCCACGGAGAAATGGCAGAGTGGTCGAATGCGGTAGTCTTGAAAACTATTGTACCGCGAGGTACCGGGGGTTCGAATCCCTCTTTCTCCGCACCTTTTTTGAGAAGAAATTATATCAAAAAAAACGAAATTAAGAGGAGTTTAATTTCGGAAAAAAAAACAAGACGAAAGTCGAATACGGGAGTAGCTCAATTGGTAGAGTAGTGGTCTCCAAAACCATTGGTTGTGGGTTCGAGTCCTACCTCCCGTGCAACTTAAAGCTGATCTGTTTAGATCGGCTTTTTTTGTTTTTACCCTATGATTGTGAAAAAAGAAAGGCTACCCTAATGAAAAGGTAGCCTGACATGAAAAAATAGTTATTTAATCTAATCTTTTTCTAAATCTTGTATCTTTTCATACGACGTCATCAATCCCTTAATTAATGAAGAACTGAAACCTTGAAATTCCATTTCATTCAAACCAGAGATCGTGATACCCTTTGGAGTCGTTACCTTATCAATTTCGTGTTCGGGGTGAAATCCAGATTGTAAAATCAATTCAGCAGCTCCTTTAAGTGTTTGTGCAGCGATTTTATTGGCATGTTGTGCACTAAATCCGATTTCAATACCTCCTTGTGAGGCCGCACGCATAAAGCGTAGGGCAAAGGCAATACCACAAGAACCTAATACCGTTGCAGCAGGCATCAATTCCTCACGGATAACCAGAGTCATCCCTAGTTCTCTAAAAATGTTTTCAACAATCCTTATTTGTTCTTGACTTGCATTACGTTCAGTGATGCAACTAAATGATTCTTGTATGCTTATTGCAGTGTTTGGCATGACGCGAATAATGGGTCGAACACCTACTATTTCTTCAATCTCCCAGGTTTTAACACCTGTGGCTACTGATATTAGTAGCGCATCAGAATTCTCAATAACGGGCATGATTTCTTTTAAAACGCCTTTTACATGGTTCGGCTTAACAGCTATTATAATAATATCTGCATTCTCTGCTGCCTTTACATTATCAGTTGATAAATGAAGCCCATATTTTGCAAGTTCAGCTATTGGCTCAAGCTGAAGATTTGTAACCGTAATATGATCTTCTTTAAAGGTTTTACAAGCAGTCAAACCTTTAGCAATGGAACCTCCCAGGTTACCTCCACCAATTATTGTGATTTTTTTATTTTCTGTCATTGTGTATGGTTTTATTTGATGCGGCAAAAGTATAGTATAGTAAATCCTGCCGGGTTCGGTGTTTTACGGATTCTTCCCTACGTGAAAGTATTATTTGTTTTAATTTTTTGTCCTGATTCAAGACAACTCCGTTGTTTTTTGAAGGCAATAGTGAGGTTGAAATAATTTGAAAAAATAAGTTTATATTCTAAAAGTATTATAAACAGGGAGCTATGGAGAGATTTGATTTTTTTTACACCAAATGTTTGCGCAATTCAAAAAATATGTACTTTTGCCCCGGAGAATTGGCAGAGTGGTCGAATGCGGTAGTCTTGAAAACTATTGTACCGCGAGGTACCGGGGGTTCGAATCCCTCATTCTCCGCAAAACTGAAGCCTTAGCACGTAGTGCTAGGGCTTTTTTCATTTTCAACCGAGATAAACTTGTTTGGTGAACTGATTCCCCTTTTATTAGTCTTTGTCCTTAAAACTGTTTTCAAGGTAAAGTTTTCATGAATAATCAATAATTACTTTTTTGATAAGCTGTCATATCTCCTTATTTGATAGCCTATACGGCTATGTTGTAATATTTGAATAAAACTATGGAAACGTGAAAAGTTTTCATAATTTAGCGGCTTCAATAAAATTTGTATTTATGGAAGTGCAGGAACGGATATTAAAGAAAGCTCTGGAGTTGTATACTACCATGGGGATAAAGAATATAACCATGGATACTATAGCAGCAGAACTTGGTGTTTCCAAGCGGACGATTTATGAATTGTTCACTGATAAAACCAACCTGGTAAAGCAAGCGGTAAAAGAAATGGTGGAAGATGATCGGGTTGAAATGATGGAAATAATCAGTGAATCCCGGAATGTGGTTGAGGCTTTATACCTGATTGGAGAGAAGGGACGTAAGCGGAGAGGTGAGATTTGTCCGGCATTTATTAAGGATATACAAAAATATTACCCCCAGGTACAGGAGATCATTCTTGGAGATAAAAAGAATTACGGGGAGTCGGTTACCTATACACTTTTGAAGAAAGGTACCAAAGAAGGGATTTTCAGAAAGGATCTCAACCTTGATTTGGTGAATGTATTTATTCATGAAATGATGGCTGCAATGCATAACCAGGAGTTGTACCATAGTATGAAAATTACCCCTGATGATATCATGCATAATATCTTTTTGCCTTACTGGATGGGGATTGCTACTGATAAAGGTCAGGCATTGATTCGTGAATATTTTGAAAACAAAAAACTTTAGAAACTTAAATAGTTTTATTTTTTATAAGATGAGCATAATGATAAGAAAACAAGTACTGATTTTATTGATGCTGATCAATGGTGTGGGATTACTTTCTGCCCAGAATTCGTTATCGTTAAGTGTGGATAGTGCACAAAATTATGCCTTACAGTATAATAAGATGCACCTGAATTCTGCACTTGCAGTAGATGAAGCAAAAGAAAAAGTCCGGGAGGCTATTGCCTCTGGATTACCACAGGTTGATGCAGCTATGGATTACTCCAATTTTATGGGTGCCGAAATGGAGTTACGGTTTATGGAAGGCGCCCCACCAAATAAAATTCCTTTTAAACCAACCAGTAACCTGAATGTATCCATTGGGCAGTTGGTTTTCAGTGGTAGTTATTTTGTGGGTGTACAAACAGCCAAATTGTTCGCCGAAGTTAGCAAAACAAACTATGAGAAGAGTGAACAGGAAATTCGTGAGCAGGTGATTCGCTCATACTTCCTGGCAATGACTGCAGAGAAGTCGCGGGGAATTGTTCAACGAAATCTGGAAAATATTCAGGAAATATACCAAAAGACTGAAGCATTATTTCAGGTGGGGATGGCCGAGCAAACTGACCTGGACCAATTATCGGTTCAGGTGGTGATGCTTGAAAACGGCCTGCGTTCTGCCGATCGTCAGGTGTCTCTGTCTTATAATATGTTGCGCCTGCAACTTGGAGTAGGAATTAAAACCAACATTCAACTGACCGAAAGCCTGGAGGATATGTTGATGAAAAATAACACCGAAAACCTACTGGCGACAAGTTTTGTGGTAGGGGAGAATCTGGATTTTCAATTGATGCAGATGCAGGAAAAACTTTCGGAAAAGCAGGTGGATATGGAAAAGGCCGCTTATTTGCCATCAGTTTCGGCATTTTATCAATACACAACCAAAATTCTTAAACCGGAGTTTGATATGTCACCAAAGAATGTGGTTGGATTGAAAATGAACATACCTGTTTTTTCAAGTGGAAAGCGTAAATCGAAATTGGATCAGGCAAAGATCCGACTTCAATCTACACAAAACACCAGGGAGTTATTGGCCGATCAACTTTTGATTCAGGAAAATCAATTGAAATTTAACCTGAACAATGCAGTGGATCAATATAATAGTCAGAAGCACAGTGTGGAGGTTTCTCAGCGGGTTTTTGATAATATCCGGATGAAATTTGAACAAGGCATGCGATCCAGTTTGGATCTGACTACGGCAAACTCAAACCTTTTACAAGCCGAAACCGCATATATCAATTCATTGATGCAGTTGCTGGATGCTTACACAGCACTTAATAAACTTTATGGTAAGCTATAATTATGAATCGATTAGAACAAATAATAATGAAGAGATTTTTAATCCCGATTGCTGCAATTTCTGTTTTGCTCGCCTCTTGTTCTGAAAAGAAAGACGCCTCAAAAGCAACCGAACCAGTAAAGGTTGAAAAACCAAAAACAGAGCATGTAAAAGTGCAAACGATTGCCCGTCACCAGCTGGAAAACACCATTGATTTGAGTTCCTCATTGATTGCTTTCGAGGAAAATTATCTGGCTCCGGCTACTCCAGGTCGTATCGAAAAGATATATGTGGAAGTTGGCGACAAAGTTAAAAAGGGTGATGTATTGGTTCAGATGGATCGTACCCAATTGTATCAGGCTAAAGTGCAACTACAGAGCCTTGAAACGGATTTCCATAGAATGGATACCTTGTATCAGGTTGGTAGTATTGCCAAACAACAATATGATCAATTGAAAACACAATACGATATCGCTAAATCGAATGTGGCCTTTCTAAGCGAAAACACAACTTTAATTGCTCCATATACGGGAGTTGTTTCCGGGAAGTTTTTCGAAAATGGAGAAATGTATTCCGGAGCACCAAATACTCAGGCTGGAAAAGCAGCTGTGGTTTCAATGGTTCAGATTGATAAGCTGAAGGCCGTTGTGAACCTGTCGGAGAAGTATTTTCCACAGATTGAAAAAGGAATGCAAGCTCGCGTTAATTGTGATATATATCCTGAAGAGCAGTTCGATGGAGAAGTTTACCGTATTTACCCAACCATCGATCCTACAACCCGTAGTTTTCAGGTGGAAGTGAAAATCAATAATGCTGAAGAATTATTACGTCCGGGAATGTTTGCCAGAGTGAATCTGAACCTGGGAGATATTGATGTGATCAGTATCCCTTCAATCGCAATTCTGAAAGTTCAGGGAGCAAACGATCGTTACGTATTTCTTGAAAGGAACGGAAAAGCAAAGCGCGTTTCGGTAAGTCTTGGAAAACGTTACAATGATCGTGTTGAAATCCTGAACGGAAATATTAAAGCTGGTGATAAGTTGATTGTTGCTGGTCAGTCACGATTGATGGATGGTGTTGCTGTTCAAGTGGTAAAATAAGTTTGAGCTTGTTAAAGAAAAAAGAAAATAAGTAATGAGTATATATAGAAGTGCAGTAAATAAACCAATTACAACCATGATGGTTTTTGTCGCCATCATTGTAATGGGGCTTTATTCGCTGGTGCAGATATCGGTTGACCTTTACCCTGAAATGGACCCTCCGTTTATTTCAGTTATGACAACCTACCCGGGAGCCAATGCCTCCGATATCGAAACCAATGTGACCAAGAGTGTTGAGGATGCCCTTAACACCGTTAGTGACCTTAAAGAAGTAACTTCTGTTTCCTATGACAATCTTTCGATTGTAAGATTGGAATTTGAATGGGAAACCAACCTGGATGAGGCGTCCAATGATATTCGTGATGCCATCGACCGTATTTATGATAATCTGCCTGAGGGATGTGAACGTCCGGCAGTTTTTAAGTTCAGTACCAGTATGATGCCGATTCTCTTCTATGCTGTAACGGCAGAGGAGAGTTATCCGGGAATCTCCAAAATTCTGGATGAGAAAATTGTTAACCCGCTGAACCGTATTGATGGTATTGGTTCTATCAGTACCATGGGAGCTCCAAAGCGAGTTGTTTATGTGAATGTGGATCCACAACGCATGGATGCCTATAATCTGACCATCGAACAAATTGGTAGTCGCATTTCCACTGAAAACATGAATATGCCTTCTGGTAATATCAAGATGGGAATGATGGATTATCAGCTTCGTGTGGAAGGTGAATTTGAGGAAAGCAGTGAAATCCGTGATATTGTTGTTGGAAGTTTCAACGGACGCAATGTTTTTCTGAATGATCTTGCCGTTGTTCGTGATTCACTCAAGGATGTATCTCTTGATGAAAAGATCAATGGGAAGACGGGTATGCGTCTGTTTGTGATGAAGCAATCAGGAGCCAACACTGTGAAGATTGCCCGAGAGGTGGAAAAGAAAATGGCCGATTTGATTAAGACACTTCCTCCTGATGTGAAGATTGAAAAGATTATGGACACTTCCACATTTATTAAGGATTCTATTGGAAACCTTTCTAAAACCCTGATGTGGGCTATGATCTTTGTGGTATTGGTGGTGCTGTTCTTTCTCGGAAGATGGAGAGCGACCTTTATCATTGTACTTACTATTCCGATTTCCTTGATCGTATCCTTTATTTACCTGTATGTCACCGATAGCTCTGTGAATGTAATCTCACTGACTTCATTGGCAATTGCAATTGGTATGGTTGTGGATGATGCAATTGTGGTTCTTGAAAATATTACCAAACATATCGAAAGAGGGGCCAGTCCGCGTGAAGCTGCAATTTATGCTACCAACGAAGTTTGGCTTTCTGTAATCATTACCACGCTTGTGGTTGTGGCTGTGTTCTTCCCGTTGACATTAGTGTCGGGTATGACCGGTGTGATGTTTAAACAATTGGGATGGATTGTTTCCATTACTGTTGTGACTTCAACCCTGGCTGCTATTTCTTTGACTCCAATGCTTTCATCAAAACTTCTGAAACTTAGAGAAAAGAAAAAAAATCCGGGTATACTAAGTTATGAGAGGACCATCGAGAAACTACTAGCAAGACTGGATCGTGGGTATGAGAAAACCATCCGTTGGGTGCTTCATCATAAAACCATGGTGATTATTGTAACTCTTCTATTGTTCCTTGGCTCTTTCGGGTTGATGCGCTTCATTGGTACCGACTTTATGCCTGAATCGGATGAAAGCCAATTCTCTTGTTCCGTTGAATTGCAGACGGGGTTAAGGGTCGAAGAAACCGTGAAGACAACCCGTAAACTGGAGAAATTACTGAAGGAAACCTATCCCGAGATAGAAATCATGTCGACCTCTTCAGGTTCTGATGATGAAGGGGGAATGTTCTCGTTGTTCAGCACCACAGGATCGAATATGATCAATATTAACTGTCGCTTGCAACCTGTTTCCGAAAGGTCACGTTCGGTATTCGAAATTTCCGAAGATCTCCGAACTCATCTGGATCAATATGCTGAAATTGTAAACTACAGCATTTCAACTTCTAATAACTTTATGGGAGGCGGCGGAAACGCCGTTGATGTTGAAATCTTTGGTTATGATTTTGATCAAACAAACCGCCTGGCTGAAACAATCAAGGAAAAACTTACGACCATTCAGGGTGCAAAAGACATTCAAATCAGTCGTAAGAAAGATAAACCTGAATTACAGGTTGTTTTGGATAAAAAGAAGATTGCTGAGCATGGTTTAAATACAGCCACTGTTTCAAGCTTTATCCGAAATCGTGTGGATGGTATGCGTGCATCGATGTTCCGTGAAGAAGGTGATGAGTATGATATCATTGTTCGTTTGGATGAAGAATATCGCAACTCAATTACCGATCTGGAACACTTAACTATTGTGAATCCACAAGGCAAAAAGATCAAGTTGAAAGACCTGGCAGAGGTTAAAGAATTCTGGGGCCCACCAAACATCGAACGTAAACGTAAGGAACGTATGGTGAAGGTTTCTGTTAAGCCTGTGGGAATCTCATTGGGTGAACTGGCTAACCGCATCAATGCTGAACTTGAAACTGTGGAAGTTCCGCAGGAGGTGATGCTGAATGTGGGGGGTGCTTATGAAGACCAAATGGAATCCTTTATGGATCTTGGATTACTTCTGATCTTAAGTCTTGTGCTTGTATTCCTGGTTATGGCTAGTCAGTTTGAATCCTTTGTGATGCCGTTTATTATAATGGTTTCAATTCCGTTTGCATTCACCGGGGTATTGTTGGCTCTTTTTATTACCAATACAACCTTAAGTGTAATTGCTGCATTGGGTGCTGTACTTCTGGTGGGTATTGTTGTGAAAAATGGTATCGTATTAGTTGACTTTATTAACCTGCAACGCGATCGTGGACTGGAACTTTACGAAGCAATAGCCATTTCTGGTAAGTCTCGTTTGAGACCCGTATTGATGACTGCCATGACAACCATCCTGGGTATGTTGCCAATGGCAATCAGTACCGGTGAAGGTTCCGAACTGTGGACTCCGATGGGGGTTACCGTAATTGGTGGCTTGATTTTCTCAACCCTGATTACCCTGATTATTGTTCCTGTGATGTATGCTGTGATGGCACGAAAAGGTGAACGTGACAAGCAAAGCAAGATCAGGAAGAAGTTTGTTTTTATGGATAAATAATATGATAGATATGAAGGCTGTAATGATTGTCTTTAACCAGGCCCACACCGAAAGGGTGGAATATATGCTCGATAAACTTGGTATCCGTGGCTTTAGCTGGTGGAATGATGTGAAAGGCCGTGGAAGCGAAACCGGCGAACCTCGTATGGGAACGCATACCTGGCCCGAAATGAATTCTGCCGTAATGGTTATGATCCCGGCTCAGAAAGTGGATGAAGTCCTTGAGACCGTTAAGAAAATTGATGAGATCAATACGGAAGTGGGTATCCGGGCCTTTGCCTGGGATATCACCCATCAAGTTTAATCCGACTCTTGACGAATTCAGATATATGAATTTTGTGCACCTCCGCTCGCTTTGAGTGGGGGTGTTTTTTTATGTTGAGTCCACAAATTTATTTTGACCGTGGATTAAGCGAATTTTCTAATTAATTATGACTGCCCCGAATAGTTTTTTTCCATGTACTTCCACTTTGCATTTAACGATGGTAAGTTGCTACGACAAAAACAGTGCAATCGAAACCCCAATAAAAGTCCCGATAATATACCCCAGAATTCCAACCAGGATACCGGGAGTAACCAGTTTCTTTTGTCCCATAGATGCTGCCATAGGAGCAGCAACGGATGGTCCCATGATATTTGCAGCAGAAGAAACAATCACTTCGTATTTATCCAATTTGAACACTTTGGCAAGAGCTACCAAAAGGATGAAATGAAAGATCATAATAGTTAGGTAGAAGCCAAGAACGGCGGGGCCAATACTGAAGATCTGAGTCAGATTGGTGGCAGCTCCGATCACAGCCAGAAACATATACATCAGCCATAAACCAATTGAAAAAGCGGTATCTTCTAAATGTTTAAGAGCTTTAGGAAATAAGTTTGCAGCCAATACAGAAAGGATGGTTATAATCAGAATACTCAAATTCAAAGGAGTGTTCATCCAGTCTTGCAGTAGAGGTGCAATTAACTTTCCCAATCCTGCTATTACAGCAGCTATAAATACTGTAACAGCAATTCGTTCAAAACTTATGGGAAAAACTTTTTCTGTTTTTTCAGGTTGCCGAACCTCGCTATTGTTATTAGAAGATTTGACAAAGAAGCGTGTTAGAAAAGCCAGCGAAGGAACCAGGAAAAGGAAGAGGGTATACATATTCGAAACCAGGTTGTCTACAGCTATTGTGGCAGTAAATAGAGGGTTGGTGCTGAAGTTCAGAATTTCGGCAGAGGCAATAAAGTTAACACTACCTCCAATTAATGTAGCAGCAATTACTCCAGCTGTTCTTCCTGAATCAGGTCCCAAATCAATAAACCAGAATGCCAGAAAGCAGCCAAGAACTACACCGATGGCTCCGATGATATATGCAACCAGTAGTTTTCCACTTTCTTTAATGATCTTGACAATATTGGAAGAAAATAACAGCATGGGAATGGAAATAGGAATGAAAAACGAAAATACCAATTCATAAATATCCACTTGTACCTCCGGGTTTGAAGCTACCGGCACCACTCCTGTCATGGAAAGAATTGACATTGAAATCATAGTAACCAGGATTCCGGAGAGCTTACCAAACCACTTTTTATGTTCGGAATAGATACCAAAAGCAGCAGCTCCGGCAATAATTGCAAATAGAACAAAATGGTTGTCAGGGTGTATCAATGAATTCATACGTCTTTGTTTTGTGCATGCAAGATAAGATATTCATTCAATTGCCAAAAATTCTTAATTGCTGAACAAAAAGTATGCAGATGACTTTTAATATAAAAGGTGGATTTTGCCAGATCTTGAATCCTGCATCTTGCAACTAAAACTTACAGACTATGAAAACAATCCGCATCATCATTGGTTTAATGCTTACTGTAATAATAAGTAATGTATCAATATCTCAATCCGAATATATGACCGATAAAATGAATCTTGAAAAGGCTACTTTTGGAGCCGGGTGTTTTTGGTGTGTTGAAGCCATCTTTCAGCAACTGAAAGGTGTTGAAAGTGTCGTGCCCGGGTATTCCGGAGGAAAAGTGGCTAATCCGACCTACAAGGAGGTGTGTAGTGAAATAACTGGTCACGCAGAGGTTGCACAGATAACATACAATCCTGAAGTAATCCGTTTTGAAGTATTATTGGAAGTGTTCTGGAAGACTCATGATCCAACCACCATAAACAGACAGGGAGCGGATGTGGGTAGTCAATACCGGTCGGTTATCTTTTATCATAATAAGAGACAAAAGAATATTGCTGAAACCTACAAAGCTCGTTTGAATGAAGAGAAAGCTTATGACGATCCGGTTGTGACGGAAATAAGCAAATTTGAGGAGTTTTATGAAGCAGAAAATTATCATCAGGATTATTTCAAAAACAATCCTAATCAGGGGTATTGTCGTATGATGATTCAACCTAAGGTCGAAAAGTTTAAGAAAGCCTTTAAGGATAAGATTAGGAAATAGGACAGAGGAATTGGGGTTTAGGAATTAGGTTCCGGCGAGCAGAGGATAAAGTTAAATTGTATAAAGTAAGAAGTATGCATTGCTACGCAAATCTCATTTATCAGCTCGAAGGATATATCAATATGCCATAAAATAAAAAAAAGAGACCCATGAGAGGCCTCTTTTTTACTAGCTAACATATATATCAATATCTATTTATTGATCTCTAAACGTTCTTTAAAAGGTAAGAAAGTCATGAAATCGGCATGGTGTACTACATAGGCTTCTGTCGATCGCTTGATCATATTTCCCTCGCCGGCATGGGCCGCGATAATATGACAAACTTCTGCCGGTACGCCGCATTGTTCGGCCAAAGATACACCAGAAAATGGATGTCGCAAATATTTACCATAATTTCCTTGAACAGCTTTCCCATTTTCATCTAAAACATACTCAAGTAGTTTACCTACATCGGCAAGGATTGCACCGGCTATGCACACATCCATATCACAGGTGAGTTCACCGTGATACATGTCATTGATTTTTTGCCCGGCATCGCGGGCTATATGTACAACCGAACGCTTATGGTCCATAAAGGTCACTTTTAAGTCTGGTCCGCATAACAGAGTAAAGGGAATGCGGTTTAAATCATCGGAAGAAAGCACGCTTTTTTTGAGAGCTTCTTCCCATGTTTTAGCGGTTTTATTTTTAAGATCTTCATCCTGAATCCAGTTTAGCTCAGGCCACAGATCATATACTTCTTTTGTCATTGGTTAAGGATTTGGGTTGAAATATGTTTGTTTTTACCATCGGTTGAATAATTTTATTAGCGATGTATCCTTTAAATTAAATCACAATCTTTTTATTTAAAGGCAATTCAACCGATGGTTAATATTTGCAAAATTATAAGTACTTATAATTTTGCAATAATGGCATTGGCCATTTCGTGAGAACTAGCCGCTCCTTTTTCAATCACGTCTGCACGTCCAGTCATCTTCATCATATCATAAGTGCGAATTTTGCCTTCTTCAATGACTTCTGCAACAGCTTTACGAACTTTAGAAGCAATTTCCTGCTCGTCTATGAAATCTAACATCATACAAGCTGATTCAATCATCGCGATCGGATTTACGATTGATTCAGGGTAGTCCGCATACTTAGGAGCTGAGCCATGTGTAGGTTCAAAGACCCCAATACCTTTTTCAGGATTGATTTGTGCTGAACATGCAAAACCGAGTCCACCAATCAGACCAGCAAAACCATCCGATACGATATCACCAAACATATTACCGGCAACAATCACACTATAGGTTTCCGGATTTTTGGTTAACCACATCATTTGTGCATCAATATTGGTATTCCAAAGTTGAATATCAGGGAAGTCAGCTTTTTGAATTTGCTGAGCCATTTTATACATCATACCCGATGTTTCGCGGATGACATTGGGTTTTTCACATACAGTAACTGAATGGTAGCCATACTTTTTAGCATGTTCGAATGCAGCTCTTAAAATACGATCGGTAGCTTTTTTTGTGAAGATTCGTGTAGAAACTGAAATTTCTTCAACAGGTACATGACCGAAGTTTTTCTTGAATTTTGGGTGAGTCATCAGTGAATCATAAACCTGAGCAGGAGGATTACTCCATTCAACGCCACCGTATAAACCTTCAGTATTCTGGCGGAAGATAGCCACATCTACCATTGGTTCTTCAATGGTATTGTTTGGGCCACGACGAATGAAATTCAGAGGATTACCTTTGTAAGAACGGCAGGGGCGAAGACAGATATCCAGGCCGAAATGTTGGCGTAGCCCTACAATCGGGCTGGAATAAACCAGACCTTTTTCTCTGAGTTCAGGAGCTAATTCGTTAAAAGCTTCATCCTTTGGCTTAGATGTTATTGCTCCGAAAAGGCCAACTTTGTGTTTTTCAATCAGATCGATGGTGCGCTGTGGAAGTGGGTTTCCTTCTTTGCACCAGAATTCCCAGCCGATGTCTCCTTCTACATAATCAGCTTTAAATCCTGCAGCATCCAATACGCGGATTGCTTCATCCAATACAACTCTTCCGATCCCGTCTCCGGGCATTTTTACGATGGTTTGATTAGCCATAATTATTTACTTTTTTTCCTAGTTAGTATAGTAGATAATAAATTTGGTTCCTTCAAATATACGATTCTATATATTTTGGCAAAGTATAAGCGACAAGAAGTGAGTGTGAAACAAATTAAATATATTTATTCTAAATTAAAATTACGAGTTTGTAAGAAATTTTGGACTTCATCAATTCGAAAATCATGTTGCTAACAAAAGGGATGGTTTTTTGTTACTTTTGCACAAAATATTGGAATTAGAGTGAAACAGCCATTTTTTATCTTTTCATAATATATTGATGAAGGATTAAATGATGGATAGTTCAACAAGAACATATTATATAATTAACGAATTGTTGATCTTGTGAAAGAATACCTTGATAAAAAGATTTTTAAGATAATTGCGGAGGTCGCTTCGGAAATGAATATGCCTGCTTTTGTAATTGGCGGTTATGTTCGTGACCTGATTTTGAAACGTCCTTCTAAAGATATTGATATAGTTACGGTTGGTAGTGGTATCGAACTTGCAGAGAATGTAAGCAAGCGAATTGGGAAGCAATGCAAAGTGAGTGTTTTTAAAAACTTCGGAACCGCCATGCTCCACTACAAAGAAGGTGATAAGAACTGGGAGATTGAATTTGTAGGTGCCCGAAAGGAGTCATACCGGGCTAATTCCAGGAAACCCATTGTTGAAGATGGGACCCTTGAGGATGACCAAAATCGACGTGATTTCACGATTAATGCTTTGGCTCTTAGTTTGCAGGCAGAGGATTTTGGTGAATTGGTTGATCCGTTCGGTGGGGTAAAAGATATTGAAAGCATGATAATTCGTACACCACTTGATCCGGATATTACTTATTCGGATGATCCCCTACGAATGATGCGAGCCATTCGGTTTGCGACTCAGTTGAAATTCCACATTGAAGAGGAGTCTTTTGATGCCATTAAGAGAAACAAAGAGCGGATAAAGATCGTTTCCATGGAGCGTATTACTGAGGAAATGAACAAAATGATTCAGGCTGATCGGCCTTCATTGGGATTCAAGCTTTTAGAGAAATCCGGTATACTGGATATAATTTTTCCTCAGTTTGTAGCCTTGAAAGGGGCTGAGGTGATTGATGGTGTAGGTCATAAAGATAACTTTTACCATACTCTTCAGGTTTTGGATAATCTGGCCGACACATCCGATAATCTATGGTTGCGATGGGCTGCAATTTTACACGATATAGCTAAACCTGCTACCAAACGTTTTGATAAAAAGTTGGGATGGACATTCCATGGACATGAAGTGGTTGGCTCCAAAATGGTAGGCAAATTGTTTCGCCATTTCAAACTTCCATTGAATGAGAAGATGAAATATGTGCAGAAAATGGTCTTCCTACACCTGAGACCACAGGTTTTGGCTGATGAGGGAATTTCTGATTCAGCTATACGTCGTATGCTTTTTGAGGCAGGTGATGATGTAGAAGATCTGATGCTTTTGTGTGATGCAGATATCACCTCAAAAAATCCAAAAAAAGTTAAGCGGTATCTTAAAAATTTTAAGATTGTTCGCCAAAAGTTGAAGGAGGTAGAGGAGAAGGATCGTATTCGGAATTTTCAACCACCTGTGAGTGGGGAGTTAATTATGGAAACCTTTGATATTACTCCTTGTAAAGAAGTAGGATTGATTAAAAATGCCATTAAGGATGCCATTTTGGATGGTGCGATCCATAATGATTTTGACGAAGCTTTCGAATTTATGCTCAGTGAAGGTGAAAAACTAGGATTAAAAAAGAAGGAATAATCGCCCATTTGATCTGATTTTATTATAATTTTGAATAAAGATTGTGTGATAATTCATGATGTTGAATCGAGGTAGAAGGAGGTAGATATGCTAGCGTATAGGTTTCGGATTTTATTTTCAGAAGATGAAGATTTTGTTAGAGATATAGATATATTGTCCAATAGTACTTTTTTGAATCTGCATGAGTGTTTCCTGGAAACCATCAAGTTTGATGGTAAGGAATTGGCTTCTTTTTATTTAACAGATCCGCAATGGAACAAAAAGGAAGAGATAACGCTTATTGATATGCAGTTGGGGGATGAACCTGCTATTACAATGCACCAGGCTCGTTTATGTGATTATATAAATGAACCCCATCAAAAACTAATTTATGAGTATGATTTTCTGAATGTCCAGATTTTCTTTTTTGAGTTGATAGATATTGTTGAAATTGATGATCAGACAGATGAAGATGGCTATCCTGTTCTGCTTTATTCAAAAGGAACTGTTGATTATGTTAATGGTTCGAATGGTGATCATATAATGAGTGAATTGCTCAATGATTATGAAAAGGTTACCAAAACAGAATTTGATATTGCTGAAAATGAGGATATCTCAAAAATGTTTGAAGATTTACAAAGTGATGACCTGCAGTTTGGTCATGAGAATTAGACAAACCATTGGAAAAGAATTATTCTGATAAATATTTGATTTGTATAGCCGGTCCTACTGCAGTAGGTAAGACGGGTTTAAGTATTCGCCTGGCACAGGACTTGAATACTGATGTACTTTCTTTTGATTCCCGTCAGTTTTACAAGGAGATGTTGATAGGAACGGCTAAACCCACTCCAAAAGAGATGCAGGGGGTTCCACATCATTGCATTGGACATCTTTCTGTTCATGATTATTATAATGTATCTATGTTTGAGCAGGATGCTCTTAAAGTAATGGATCATGTATTTGAAAGAAGTAATTATATTGTTGCTGTAGGTGGTTCCGGATTGTATCTGGATGCATTATGTAAGGGGATTGATGATTTACCCGATCCAAATCCTGAAATCCGTGAAAGACTTAAACAGCTGCTTAATGAAGAAGGAATTGAAGCACTCCAGGAAAAACTGAAAGAACTTGACCCTGCTTATTATGATATCGTGGATTTGAAGAATCCTAAACGCCTTTTACGGGCCCTTGAGGTTTGTGAAATGACTGGTGAGACTTTTACTTCTCAAAGAACTAATCAGGTGAAAAAACGACCTTTTAATATTGTGAAGGTCTGCCTGAATCGCGACCGCCAGGAGCTATATTCTAATATCAACAAGCGGGTTGATATTATGGTTGAGGAAGGATTGATTGATGAGGCTAAAGGATTGCTGCAATACAGAGATTTGAATGCGTTGAATACTGTTGGGTACAAGGAATTATTTGAGCATTTTGATGGGAAATGTAGTCTGGAACAGGCCCTTGAAAATATTAAAACCAACACCCGTAGATATGCTAAGCGTCAGGTAACCTGGTTTAAACGAGATCCGGAGTTTCAGTGGTTCAATCCTGATGATTATGAAACAATAAAGGCAGCCATATTATAATAGCTGCCTTTATTGTTATTTGGAATAATATTCTACAAATCAGTGCTGAAATAGTCGATCATTCCATCCAGAGGACGTTGAATGATCTTACCCAGTGTCAGATTGTTTTCGATGATAACCTGTTTGAGGATATCCTGATAGTTATAGGCTACTGATCCAACAAAGCTGACAGGTTGTTCTTTGGTTTCTTCAAACCGCAAAACATGTCGTTCAATAAATTCCTGGAAACACGCCTTAATCATTTTTCGAATACCAGGTTCATTTTTAAACTTATAGACATAGTGAGATAAGGATGATAAAAACTTACCTGATTTGTTTTTATCATAAACTTGTTTTAGGATTTTTTCCCTGTTTAGATCATATTCTTGTTCAAAGTCTATACGGATAAATTCAGGTAAATTACCGTAATAACACCTCCTTATAAATTCACGTCCCAAGTGGTGCCCACTTCCTTCATCACCCAGAATATAGCCCAGGGTGACTGTGTTTTTTACGATGTGTACGCCATCAAAAACACAGGCATTGGAACCTGAACCCAAAATGCATGCAATCCCTTTGCTACGGCCAAAGAGCCCAATAGCTGCACCATACATGTCGTGTCCTACGTTCACGCTTGCCTTGGGTATTATATTGTTGATTGCTTTTTGGAGTTTATGTTGATGAGAATAATTTGAACATCCTGCTCCGAAAAAACTCACTTTTCGAATTATTTTATCCTCAACTTTGGATTTGAGCTCTGTATCGAGAATATGATCGATCTCACTCTCGGTTAGATAATAAGGATTGAGGCCTGATGTAGTAAATCGGTCCACGCAAACTCCCAAATCCATTAACGCCCATTCAGCCTTGGTTGCACCACTATCTGCCAGTAATATCATTGCCTTGATTTTTCTCTAAATTACAAAATAATTTGCTACTTAGAAAAGCAAAGCCCATACTTTTGGTCCGAAGATAATAAAGCCGATAATTGCAGCAATTATTGCGGCAATAAGTACACCACCAGCACCCACATCCTTGATTAAGCCAACTTGTCTGTCGTATTCAGGGTGAAAGCGATCTAAGAGATCTTCAATGGCCGTATTTATTACTTCTGCTGTTAATACCAATCCCATAGCCAGAAGGATTACCAGCCATTCGGTAAGAGTTATGTTAAAAGCAAATCCTGCTATAATAACAAGGGCAGAAGTGATCAGGTGTATCCACGCGTTATGTTGGGTTCGGATTACATAGAGAAGTCCCCGGAACGCATGAGTGAAGCTTTGAAGTCTTTTATTTATTGAAAATTTCTCCATTTAACTCAAGTTTTTCGATAGTCTGGCTTTTATGGATTGGTAATCCAAATAATATAACACCTTGACCGAAAGACTATTTATCATTGGGCTGTCAAGTGTGTTGTTTATATTATCTATAATGTCATTGGCCTGACCTTGATCACTGTGTTGGATGGCATTTTTCCAGACCAGAGTCATTTCACTACCTGGGGCAAAGTTCCATAGAAATACCATATCAACATTTAATGCATTAAAGTTGAAATCATGATTCTCTGAATAATCACTTCCTTCCAAATACCCTTCTTCCGAAAGTCTGTAGAAGTCTTCGTGGACACCGTTCATCCAATAATATCTCATGCGAAAACTCAGCGAAGTTTTATTGTTTAAAATATAGTTTGCTTTCAAGGTATTTGTAAAGTTATTAATATTTCGCTGACCAAACAGGATTACTGAATTGTTATTAAAGGTACTGTCAGCAACATATCCCAGATTGTGCCCACGATGCTCTAATTTTACATTATTGGTGATCATAAGTTTTTCTGAAAGCCGTAGCCGGGGAGTAAGACTCATTGATAAAGTATTGCTTTCTAGTTTTAACATTTTAAAAAATGAGAAATTGTAGTCAACCACAAAATTTTTCCTGTAATCAGGAGAACCCCAGTGTGAAACTCGGAATGAAGCTGGTTTTTTGTAAATCCAACCATCATTTCGGGCTTCGTAATAATCATGCTGAGCAATGGGATTCAAGTTGAAATTCAAACCTGCTGAGAAATGATTTCTAAAAGTACCACTTAGCCCACCATGAATATTGGTACTTGTGTAAGCCATCGGTTTGTACAGCATTTGGTATGAAGAGTGAAGTTGAGCATTCCATTTTAAGAGGCGTCCATTGGGTTGGTGTTCATTGTATCTGAATGAAATCCCATTGCTGAATTCATTATTCTGCCGTAAGAATCCCATGTCATTTGGATCATATGTATCACTTTCAACCGTTTGCCAAAAGTGATACCTGAATTTACCACTGGTTTTTCCTGCGGAAAATGAATATCTGTACCCCAAATCATCTATATTTTCAGGTTGGTACTTTTGGCTCAAGGAAGCCTTCCCACTAATAGCATATAGGTTATCGGAGGTTGCTAATCGGAAATCGGTGGCTGAAACATTGGCCGTAGGCATGTCATCACCTCTGTAAACATTTGTGTTTGCAAAAGAGACGAATGAATGATGTCCAAGTGATTGATCCAAAACAAGCATGTTGTAATTGGTCATTGGAGCGGTTTCAACCTTTCTGCTTTCATTACTTAGTGTATCCTCAATGTCTGCAAACATTCTTGCTGTTAATGCATTTAAAAAGCCAATACCCAATCCTTTTTCTGTTTTGCCCGTTATTTTCGAAGCATTTATCAGGTTCGACTGGTCCGGGTTATTTAGTACAACCTCATTATCCTCTACCTGTCCGTATACATCATAATAATTGGTTGGCCTTGAACCAATTCGTCTTGAATAGAAGATTCCTCCTTTGCGAAATAATTCAACTCCTTCCTGAAAGAAGGATCGCTGCTCACTATGCCAAACCTCAAATGGGGATAAATTTTTGATGGCATCATCAGATTGAACCTGCCCAAAATCAGGGATCAGGATCATATCAAGAGTAAAGCTTTCGTTTATACCCATTTTTAGATCCATCCCTCCTTTGTATGAATATCCCAAATTTGATGATTCTGAATAATTTTCAACATAGGCTGATACATAAGGCAGAACTGAAAGTCTTAACGGAGGCTCTATGTCTTTTATGCCTTTTAAAACTCCTGCTTGATGGTTTTTTCCATCTACTTCTACATCAATATAATTCCAACTGCTTTCTTCTTTGTTTTTTTGATTATATCGTACGATTTGCAATCCCCAGGGATAATCTGATTCTCCCGGGAAGCGTAATGCCGAGTATGGAATTTTAAATTCAGCAATCCATCCTTGGTCCGTGATGCGAGTGGCACTTTCCCATACGGCATTCCAGCTTCGGTCAAATCCATGTCCGTTATCAGAGGCTCTTACATCTACCTGAACTCCATCAACAGTTATAAAAAAGCCATAAGCATTTTTTGAATCGTTAAATGGATCAAGGTAAATTCCAAAGTAGTCCGATACATTGAATTGATCCCGAACACTTAGTTCTTTGGTTATATCTTCCGGATTGTCATAAATGATAGCACCCACATAAAGAGCCTGGTCGTTATATATAAATTTCACCTCTGTCTTTTTGGATGCAATTTCTCCATTAAGGGGGCGTATTTGTATAAAATCTTTAGCGGTATAAGCCTTTTCCCAGATCTTCTCATTCAGATAAGCATCAATTTTTGGACTTATTTTGGTTCGTTGAGCCAGAATATTCTTCTTGTTACCTGTAACTGATTTAGCCTCTGTATTTATAATTAAAAATAGCAGAACGGGTATTAAACATACGATCTTCCTCATAATTCTCCTTCAATCTCTCGCTTTAGTCGATTACAAATGTAACAAATGAAGCGGAGACGTCTTTGTGAGAATTTTTAAAAAGATGTTAATACTAATAAATAACAGATTTAGTCGGGTCAATGACCGGTTTACGATATCCAATGGATGTTAATCAGTAACTAATAGTTTTTTGTAGATTTTGTAATTCTCCTGATCGAAGCATACAAAATAGGCTTTTTCGATGGATTGATTATCAGTCATGAATTGAGAAACTACCCGAATAGCAATTTGAGCCGCTAATGGTTTTGGGAAATGGTACACACCAGTACTGATATTTGGGAAAGCAATGGATCTGCAGTTGTTTTTTAAAGCTAACCGGAGACTGTTATTGTAGGCCGAGGCCAGTAATTTCTCCTCATGATTATGGCCTCCGTTCCAAATAGGTCCAACCGTATGAATGATAAATTTGGCAGGGAGATTATAGCCTTTTGTGATTTGAGCATTCCCTGTAGCACATCCGTTCAATCTTTTACATTCGGTTAATAATTCAGGACCTGCAGCCCTATGGATCGCACCATCTACTCCCCCTCCTCCTAAGAGGCTGTTGTTGGCCGCATTAACGATTACATCAACTTCCACCTGAGTAATGTCCCCTTGAATGAGTTCCATACTAACTTCCATATGTTGATATTATGTATTGTTTTTTACAACAAATAATTGGGATGTGGAATATCCTCTAACACTAATTTGTTCACCTCTCGAGATAAATCCCGTTTCAGAAACTGCATCATAAACATCATCTCCAATGGTCACTTTTCCTGCAGGACGTAAATCAGTATGAGCGATGCCAACTTGTCCGATTTGAGATGCATAAACACTGTCTGAGGAAGTAAAACCGTCTGTTTTTTCCTGCGATGTTGCTAGTGCTATTCCTCCCAGGAATGTACGTGAAGATAACAATTTTTTACTTAAATAGAAAGAGGTTATGAGGGCTAAAAATACGGATGTTATTACGATAAAAAATGCACTTCCAACGTTTTGAAGGTTTTGTGGGCTGAAACTGAATCCAAGGTTGTCAACCATGCTCAGGGTGAGACCTGTTATCATCAACAGAATCCCCGAAATTCCAGCCACACCAAATCCAGGTAGGGCAAATATCTCAATGAGCATCAGGAGTACACCAGCAATAAATAGTAAGATTTCCCAGTTCTCGGCAAGTCCTTCCAAATAAAGAGGGGCAAAATATAGCAAGGCAGCAACAACGGAAGCTGCGATCGGGAAACCAATGCCCGGTGTTTGTAGCTCAAAATAGATCCCTCCAATAATAACCATGATCAATATACCACTTACAAACGGATTGATAAGCAGGCCTATTATTTTATCAGTACCCTTCAACTCTTGTTCTACAATTTCATATTCTGTAATGCCAAGTTTAGAAATAACCTCCTGAATGTTTTCAGCTTCACCTTCACAAAAATTATGTTTAATGGCCTCATTAGTGGTAAAGGTTAGAACCTGGCCAGAGTCAATTATGTTCTCAACAATTATTCGAGGATCCACCATTGCTTCAGCTATCTGTGGATCACGACCTTTCGCCTCTGCTGTTGAGCGCATCATCGATCGCATATACGATTGATATTTATCCGGAAGTTGTTCGCCTGATTGGTTTACTACAGTTGCAGCTCCAATATTTCCTCCCGGACGCATGTAAATACTATCACATGCAATGGATATCAAGGCTCCTGCTGATGCCGCATTATTATCAATGAAAACATATACAGGGATTTTAGTGTTCAGGATTGCCGTTCGGATGGAGTCTGCAGATTCTAACATACCTCCATAGGTGTTCATATGGATAACAATAATATCCGCATTGGTATCTATTGCTTGTTCCATGGCTAGTTTGGTTTTTCGCCAAACGGGAGGAGCAATTTGTTCTTTAATATCAAATTTATAAATCCGACTTGATTCTGAGATAGAATCAGATTGGGCCTTGACAGTAATACCAATAAAAAGAATGAATATGGTGATTAAGGCTCCAAACTTTGTTGTTTTGTTCATGTTCCTGTTTGTTTAAAGTTGAGTTCCTGGTGACGGTCACGATGCATTTGGCGGTATTTTCGCCTCCACATCTGACGTCCGAAATAACTCCTACGCCAATATTTTCCCCATCTGATATTGGTCCACATGCGTTCGTGCAGGTAATAAATGAAAATTTTCGCAAAAAACTCGACCGATGCAATGATGCTGGCAAAGTGTATGTTTTCATCCAATTTGTTGTTATTGGTGCGATCCAATACAATCAGGCTGACCAGAAAAGTGGTTCCGGTGGCTATAAATCGCCAACTAAAAGCTTTAGCTATACTACGGGTTGGACTATCTTTAACATAACTAACTTCACTTTGCTTCTTACTCTTTTTAAACGTCGGTTTATGTTTACTCATATGAGTGGTTTATGAATACTTTGTTATACAATAATAGATAAAAAAGGAAGATTAAGCAAAATATTTTTGGATAATCGGCAGCAGTTGTCCATGCAATGAAGAAGGAGCTGTTAGCATTTCCTTCCCAAACAGGAAGTTGTCTCCTCCTTTAAAATCAGTATTAATACAACCAGCCTGCTGTGCAATAAAGGTCCCCGCTGCAACATCCCATGGATTTAGGCCATATTCATAGAAACCATCGAAACGTCCGCAGGCTACATAAACCAAGTCTACTGCTGCAGATCCCAGTCGTCTGATTCCACTTGTTTTTCCCATCAATTCCTTAAAGAGTTCCATGTATTGATCCATTAGATTATAGTCGGTATATGGGAAGCCTGTAGCCAGCAGAGATTTGTCTATTATAGATTCCTGAGAGCACTGAATTTCGTTGCCATTTAAAAAAGCTTTTGCACCCTTCCATGAGTAAAAACATTCTTCAGCGTTGATTTCATATACAACACCTAAAACTATTTCATCCTGAAATTGTAATGCAATGCTAATAGAATATACAGGAACTCCATGAATAAAATTCGTCGTACCATCAATAGGGTCAATTATCCAGTTGAAAGTATCCGATTTGTTGGAAGCGGTTCCTTCTTCAGTAATAAAACCTGCGTCCGGAAGAATTTTTCTTAAGGCATCAACCAGAAGTTTTTCAGCTAGCATGTCTATACGTGTAACAAAATTGTGGTTGCCTTTCTCTGAAATGTCGGCACCTGACATATTGTTGCGTTCGGTGTTTATGGTTTGTCCTGTTTTTCTTACAAGATCACAAACCCTGTTGCATATTATTTCGAGATCAATCATTTTCAAATGTGTGAAGATTTATATTACAGAAATTTTAATATTCGATAGCCACTTGGTTAAGCAGCGTAAAAAGCTAAATTAGTAGAAATCGGTCTTTGTTCATGGTTTGGATTGTTAATTTATCCTAACTTATATTTATACTATCTCAGTATCTAGTTATTATAATAATAATTTATTATATTTATGAATGAAAGTCATAGTTATATTTTCAAATATATCCACACGTAAAAATGAATATTAATTTTAAGATTCTATTCATAGGTGATTCTGATATGATGCGGTATTTGCGCCATTATTTAGAAGGCTGTGAGTACTGTGATCTGAATGTTTGGGATGGAGTAAATTCACTATCGAAGAATCTTATACAAAATCAATTTGATTTGATTATATTAGATAATGAAGAATATTATAATCAAAAAGATGATTTATTAAAACTAATGGACAGGGCTAAGGACATTGTTTGTTTAACAAGCCCAAAGACTGAGAAAGGACTGATGCATCCTCAAAGACATACGATCCATTATCTTGTTGCGGATCCAAAAGAAGATAAGAACCTAACCTTGGATATCTTTAACAGGTATATCTATCAAAACAATAATTATTTATTTATTCGATTAAACTTATTAGTTCAAAAGATAAGCAGGAAAAGTATATCTCTTCAAGAGGTTGAAATGCACTTGGGGGATTTTCTTCGTTTTATTCCTTTCGCCACCCATTGTGCTTTTTTGTGGAAGCATAATTCAACAAATCAATGGTTTATCAGTCATGAAGTCTTGAGGAAAGATGTCGTTCTTCGAGAGTTTTTTATACAAAATGCAGAGAATCCGGAATTCAATATTTTTTATAAATCCACATTATTAAATATTATTGATATACCGGGTGTTGGCTATCAAAAGCATCTGCCTGAAAATGTTGTATGTCTTCCAGTTGAGGTTTCTGATGGGCTTGGTGTGTTGTACTTATGGGGATATGAGCATAGCAAAGAAATTGCAGCAATCCATATTCTTGTAGTACAGTTTTTGGCGTATTTTTTAAAGGGTGTTATTGATCATCAAATTTTGAAGACCAAAGAGAATTTATTGCAGGAAAAATTTAATCAGGCAGAGAAAGTTAAGGTCGCATTTTTAAATAATATCAGTCATGAAATAAGGACTCCCTTAAATGGGATTTTGGGTTTATCTGAACTGATCTGTGATGAGTCTATACCAAATCTGGAGAAGAAGGATTTTGTCAATCAGATAAAAAAGAATAGCCGTAACTTACTATTAGTTATCAATGATTTAATAGATTTGAGTCAGATTGAAGCCGGTGAAATTAGGGTGAAGCGAGTGAAAAAAAACCTTATTGAGGTAGTAAAGGAATTTTATGAATCCAACTGTAAGGAATTTTCAAATGAAGACATTGAGTTTCTTTTGGATATAGATATCCATCAAAAAGTTTCGGCGATGATTGAACCTCGATTGTTTTGGCGTTTATTAGAAATTATTTTGGGTAATGCCTATAAGTTTACGAATAAAGGTACAATCACGCTTGGGTGTCGTTTAAAGAAGAAAACGGTTGAAATTTATGTGAAGGATACTGGAGAAGGTATTGCTCCTGAATTTTTTCCTAATTTATTTAAACGTTTTTGGCAAGGGGATGCTTCTTTAACCAGGCCCCGTGGAGGCAATGGACTGGGACTTTATATGGCGAAAAAAATTGTTGATTTACTGGATGGAACAATCGATCTTAAGAGTAAAGTAGGGCAGGGTAGTGAATTTATTATTATTTTTCCGAAAATTATGGGTGAAACAAAAGGATTTCCAGATTGGAATGATAAAAAAATCTTAATTGCTGAAGATAACGAGGCTAATTTCGTTTTTTTGCAGACCGTGCTTAAACGTACTGGTATGAGTATTATATGGGCAACAGATGGCAACGAAGCTATTGATTTATTTGATAAGAATCCAGATGTGGATCTTATACTTATGGATGTTTATATGCCAGAAATGAATGGGACAGATGCAACAAAAATCATTCGTGAGAAAACCGAAATCCCAATTATAGCTCAAACGGCCTATTCGGATGACGATGATAAGAGTAAATTAGGTTCATATGGATTCAGTCATTTCATTTTTAAGCCCATTCGACCCAATGGGTTGATTGAGATGCTCAGTAAAATTTTTCAGGGAGCAGATTAGTTTACTATTTCTCTTTTTGACAGGTAGCGCTGCAATAAAATACCTGTGATTATTAATCCCAATCCGGCTATTGTTGTCCAGTAAATCGATTCCTTCAAAATCAGATTAATAATAATTAGTGAGATGAATGGGGCAAGAAAGATTAAATTACTGATTCGTGCGGTTGTTGTGGTGTATTTCAACGCCTTCATCCATAAAATATAGGTGATTCCCAATTCGAAAAATCCAATATATATCACACTCAGAATCCCATTGAGATTTTCAATTACCGGGGATGAAAAAATGAAAAGAGCTATTCCTGTATAGAGCGTTCCAAAAACGAAATTCAAGAAAAGTTTGTGCAAATCTTTACGTTGATCTTTAAGATTGTAGATCCAATAAATTGCCCAAATGATAGCAGAAGTTAGTGCAAAAACAACTCCAGTTGCATTCTCAAAATGATAGGCTTCCAGATTGCCTCTGGAAGCAATAAATATGATGCCAGTAAAACTAATGATTACTGCCAACAAACTCTTCCCACTGATTTTTTGTTTCAATAATGGAATTGACAATAGAACCAGAGCTATAGGCCAGGCATAGTTCAATGTTCCTGCTTCTTGCGCCAGAAGCATATCATAAGCTCTTAAGAGTAATAAATAATACGCGAAAGGATTTAAGGCTCCCAGCAGAGCTGAATTCAGAAGGTCTTTCTTTTTGATATTTTTATAAAAACCGGGACCTTCCTGAATTAAAAGTACCACGATGTAAATAAGTAATGAGATCACCGAAGCATAAAATACCAGTTGGAAAATATCGAGATATTGAAGTGCTAGTTTAAATGCAGTGGCCACAGTTGACCAACCAGCTACAGCCAGTAAGGCGAAAAGATATGCTTTAGTTTGATTTTCCATATTCGAGGTTCAAGGATCGAAATTAATATAAATCTTGAGTTATGAAAATTTCGATGGGGAATTATCCTGAAAGTTCACTTTGGTTCATTCCTTATTTTTTAGTAAATTTATTAAGGAAATCAATAATGATAGGTATGGATACGTGGAGGACGGCATTAAATAAATTCTTTTCGGAGCGGGAAATATCCAAAACCAAAAGAAGCATTCAATCAATTAAGGATAATGTTATTATTCCTGCATTTGAAGAGCTGAGTGAGGAGATGAATCAGTTTGATTATGTAAATGCAGAAATTAAGTCAGAGAGTTATTATGAGGGGCATATCGGAGGACGGGTCTGTCTTTATATTACGCAATCTAAGAAGCCTTTATTCAGATGTGAAATTATGTTTAGCCCATCTGTGGAGAGTTCATTTAAAATGAGTATCAGGTATTCTTATGGGGAAGAGATTTTGGGAGATGATTCTGTTTTTCATTACGTAGAAAAAGATATGCATTATTTTACTTCTGAACAGATAATCGAATTGATCGTGGAGCGGTTTATTTCCACCTCAAGAAAGTAGCAGCCCCAAAAAGGCTACTACTTCTATTATTATATATGAAAAATAGGTTACAGTTGTTTCTTTTTGAACACCAGACCAAGTAGTCGGTAAATTAATTTTGCAGCAAGAAAGTCTGAAGACTTTTCAGTAGGATTGGGGCAAAGTTCAACCACATCAAAACCAACCAGATTCTTCTTCTCAATTACTTTCTGAAGGAATTTCACCACTGGATACCATAATAATCCTCCTGGTTCGGGCGTGCCTGTTGAAGGTAATATTGAAGGATCAAAGCCATCCAGATCAAAAGTCAGGTACACATTATCAGTAAGTAAATCAATTGCCTGATTCATCCAATCTTCATTATCATGAATTTTTGAGGCCAGAAAAATTCTTGAAAAATCGAGATTTGACTTTTCTTCTGGACCAACAGCTCGAATACCCACCTGAACAATGGGGCAGATTTCTTTAACCCGGGCCATGACACATGCATGATTGTATCTGCTTCCTTCGTATTCTTCCCTCAAATCAGTATGTGCATCGATTTGCAGAACTGTAATGTTTTTAAATTTATTAGCATGTGCCCGGATAGCTCCGGTACTAACAGAATGTTCACCGCCAATAGTAACAAGAAACCGGTTTTCTTCCAAATAGTGTCTTGCTGTTGTTTCAACGGCATTGGTCATAGCCTCAGGACTGGAATCCTCTTTCACTGCAGTAGCTGTATATATACCATCAGTGGAGACGTCATAATCAATATCTATATCATAAAACTCCAGGGCTTCTGAGCAATCAAGAATAGCATTTGGGCCTTTGTCAGCTCCTTTGATCCAGGTACTGGTTCCATCATACGGTACCGGTAGAATTACGATCTTACTGTTTTCGTAGCTTGTGTGTTCAATATCAAGACCTGTGAATCTCATATAGGCAAAATTATAAATTTGCAGAGATTACAGGGTAGAAATAATTAGTAAAGCATAATGCGATCAATACTGTACCATATTGCTTTTTAGGAACTAATGTGTCGGAGATCACGCGAATGTCACGCATCTCAAATTGATCATCAAAACCATTGGTGTAAAGTTCATCAAGGCTGGCCATCAAGTTTTTCTCGATTTCTTCAACTGGGTAACTGCCCTGATGTTCACAAACCAAACCTCCATATTTTTCTCCGGTTATTTTGTCGTATAACATACCGAAAATAATTCCGGCACTCACGCGTTCGCCTTTGTTACATGTACCAACAGCCATAATTGATTCCAATACTGCACCATGAGTAATGTGATCAGGTTTTTTGATTTCCCGAGCAATTCCTGGTAGTATTGATGAGTAGGTCATTATATTCCCCATTTCAATTCCGGCATCTTTCAATGCCAGGTGGTAAGAGCCTGCATGAATAGCTATGTTACTTTCTCCTTTTCCTTTCGTTATAAAGTAGTCTTTGGGAATTCGGTTCCCAATTAATAACCCTTTACCTAGTTGTTCCAGATTTTCTTCCGGCATCATAAATTGTTGATCTGTTCCCTTCATCATCTCCTGCATTTGCTATAATTTATACCCTTACCAGTCTGTAGTAATTTTCGGGACGCAAAAGTAATTTTTTTGAGAATAAAATTCCAGATTGAACGAATTTCATTAGCTTTTTGATATGTCTGTGTTGGTAAGTGTCTGGAGGATAAGGGGAAGGGTGTTTTTTAACTCTTTGCTATGAATAAAATGTATTTATAAAAATTATTATTGAACATTATAATATAAATAGAGTAAGGCGTAATAATGACTATAAAAACATAAAAGTAAAAAATAATATATGGTGCAATTAGGAATAAATACAATAGTAGAAAGTAAGAATAAAAGAAAATAAAGATATAATGCCATTAGTGAAAAAAGAAAATAGAGAAAATAAATAAAAAAAAAGATAAAACAATAGTGTGAATAGCAATAATATAAAATATGGATGAAGGAGTAAGAATAGAAAACAAAAAATATAAGTAAATGATAATAGAGATATATTATCATAGTAATAAAATATAGTTAAAAATAGATGATGTGATAATTATAACTAAATTTGTAATGATTTTAGATTAGTATGTTATGATCAACTTGCAGACATTTTTTAAGATACATTTTAAAGACCCAAAGATTAATTATGATAACCTGAAGAAATTTGCTCAGGATCATATTCAGCGTTTATCTGCGAATAATATTGATCACAAGTATGATGAGATGATTCGGGAAACTCAGGCTACTTATAAACAATTTTTCCAGGCACTTGGTAATGGAGATACCAGTTTTTCTCTTCAACAGGCTCGAACCGTAACTGTTGATAAATTGATCAAGGAGTTCAAGCAAATGATTAGTCAAAAGGAGGGGATTATTCGGGGGACCTGGGGGAAAAATTCTCCGGAATATCGTGAGTTTTTTCCGTCTGGTATGACTGAGTATAACCTGGCTCTAAAGTCTAATATAGAGACCTTGATGAATCGTTTTGTAGATGCAACCAAGGCGCATGTAGAGGATCTTCCTCCGACTTTTTTATCTATTTTCGAAAAGTTGCGTGACGATTATGTTACAGCACGCAATTCCCAATTGTCACAGATTGGTTTGGTGGCTTCTGATAAAGCAGCTTCTACAGAGAATCGACAGAAAATGGAAATCCAATTAAATAAGAATTTGTTGAAGCTTGCTATTGAGTATCTTGGGAATCCCGAGCGGGGGCTGTCATTTTTTAATCAAAGTATTATTCGTGGATTTGAATATGCGACAGAAGAGCAACAGTTGATTCATAAAGGCAAGGTGGTTGCTGATGATCGGAAGACGGTTTCAACTGATATCCGACCTGCAGATAAACTGGAGATTAAAAATGTAGGTGATATTCCTTTAATGTTTTATGTAGTAAAGAAGGAAAGTTCAGATAGTACAAACAAGATTATGCTACAACCCGGAGCAAAGGATACTTATGTTACATCCGATCTTGGGGAAGTAGATGGAAACTACCTCATTTGTTTTAATGGACATGAGATTCCAGGTGAATATGAAGTGAAAATTGTTCGTTAAAGCTTAATCATACATTTGGATGAATTCGTATGTGTTTCCACATGTATCCAGGTATTTCTTAAAGTCGGCCATGCTGATTACCAGAGATGCCGTGTTTTGATTGGGGTGAAAACTAATGCGATCAGCATTCCTAAGTTTTTCATCAACAAACAAGTGAACATGATTTTCGGAATCGTTGATTAGTCCAAAAGGACTTACACTACCAGCTTGCAGACCTAAATACTTATCGAGTCTTTTGTCGGAGGCAAAGGATATTTTACCTTGCTTCAACCGTTGCTCCAGATCACGGATGTTCAGTTGTTGACGGAAATCAAGAACCACCAGGTAGTGTTTTTTTCCTTTGTGGTTTCTGAAAAACAAGTTTTTACAATGAGCTGCTTCAATGTCTTTCCAGTGTTTAGCAGCCTTTTCTACAGTTGGTACTGGTGGATGTTCGTAATATTTAAATTCAATTCCAAGTTTCTCCAATGTTTCGTATACCTGCTTTTGTCCGTTCATTTACATTCTGTTTTTGTGGTGCAAATATACTAATAGACTTTTTTGTTTACGAATATCAGATCCCTTACTGTGTAACATTTTTGAAATAATCAGAAGTGCCTTGTGTTTTGATATAAGTCGGTGTAATTTTGCGACACAATTTTGAATTGGTGGGAGATGGATAGAAGGGAAGAATTGGTGGAGAAACTGCAGAAATTGCATAATGAGGTAGATGTACAGGTTGGATCGTTAGAAAAGCAACTTGGAGATATGTTAAAGTGTGGAAAAGGTTGTAGCGAATGTTGTATTGATGATCTAACCGTTTTTGAGATAGAAGCTGAGAATATTCGAAAATTTCATTCTGATTTTTTATTGGGTTCTGATCCTGCACCTGAAGGTGTGTGCGCATTTCAGGATGCGAACGGCGCATGTCGAATTTATGAGCATCGACCCTATGTCTGTCGTACACAAGGTTTACCGCTTCGATGGATGGATTATGATGATTATGATGACTTGGTTGAGATGCGAGATATTTGCCCGGTAAATGATGCAGAGAAGAGTGTTCTTAAACTGGAGCAAGGCCAGGTATGGGCCATTGGTCCATTTGAAGAAAGATTGGCAAAACTTCAGGTGGAACTTGATGGAGGTAAGCTCAATCGAATTCCACTCCGAAGCCTATTTAATAAAGATTAATTCAACGACTTTTTTTTGTTTTCGAAGTATTTGAAAACGGCATATACTATTACAGCCATTGTTGTGCCTATTATGGTGCCAAAATACGTGTCGATGTAAAAATGCTGAAACAGATAGATGCGGCTTATTCCGATAAAAAATGCATAGATAAACATCAAAATTCCAATCTTTTTCTCTGGGTAGAACAACACCATTGAAGTTGCTATCAGAAATGCCAGAGAAGTATGACCTGAAGGGAAGGAATATAAATAGTGCATATTTACTCCTTCCACAAAGTTTAAAGTCAGTTCACCTTTAAAGTGCTTAGCTGGTCGAACAACGTGTGAAAACAAGTGTTGCTTAAATAAAAGCTGAACGATTACACTCATAATGGCACTGGCCGTTCCAAAAATTATAAATTTCCTACGATTAGTAATTAATAAAAAGATCAGAATAACAGCTATCATAGAACCTCCACCAAGGTTGGTGTAGTACTTGAAAAAAATATCAAGTACGGGCGTATGATGATCATTGAACCAAATTGTTGGAACTCCCTTATCCATCAGTAATAAAGGTATTCCAGCAATAAGATATATCCCTGTTAGAATAAAAAATAAATAATGTGTTCTCTTGAGCTTCATTCAGATAATTTTTGACAAAAATAATTAAATCACCCATTGGAAATATTTTCCAGATTTAAAATCCGTGAAATATTTCAGTTTGCAAATGCAATTATCTATACCTTTGCGGCTTTTAATCACAAAATCAAAGTAATGGATAAAGTAAGTTACAGCTTAGGTGTAAGCGTAGGTATGAACTTGAAAGAGCAAGGTTTTGAACTTGAAAGTCTGAATGATTTTACAAAAGGTTTGGAAAGTGCTTTAAAAGGTGCTGATCTTGAGATGGACCTTGATACAATTAATAATATCATCCGCGATTATTTCAATGAACTTCAGGAAAAGCGTCACGCTGAAATTATTGAAATGCAAAAGGTTTTCTTTGCAGAAAATGCAAAGAAAGAAGGTGTGATTACTCTGGAGAGTGGTTTGCAGTATGAAGTTATTACTGAAGGTAATGGTGAAAAACCATCTATCGACTCTCAGGTAACAACTCATTATCACGGTACTTTACTCGATGGCAAAGTATTCGATAGCTCTGTTGAGCGTAATGAGCCTGCTACATTCCCTGTGAATGGAGTTATCATGGCTTGGCAAGAGGCTCTTCAATTGATGCCTGTTGGATCTAAATGGAGACTTTATGCTCCTTCTGATTTAGCTTATGGAGCTCAGGGTGCCGGTAATATGATTGGACCTCACACACCACTTATTTTCGAAGTAGAACTTATTAGCATCGGCTAATCTACATGATAAATATTAAGATGCCGATCAGTATTAAATTGATCGGCATTTTTTTTTTGTGATATATAATTCACATTATCATGCAGATATAAATTAGTTGTAATTTATTTTCGAAAAAGCGTGCTGTAGAAAGGAAAATGTTTCTATATTTGCACTCGCAAAACGCACTGGACCCGTAGCATAACTGGATAGTGCACCACGTTACGGCCGTGGAGGTTAGGGGTTCGAATCCCTTCGGGTTCACAGAAATAAATAACTCCGCATCAATCAAATGATTGCGGAGTTTCTTTTTTTATATCCCTGAATGATGATTTTAGTTAAGTTGTTGAAAACATTGGGATACTGGGTTCGACAAAATTTATGATTTCTATAGGTAATATCTAAAACACCACATCCATTTTCCATTTGAGTGAATTTATTCCTTGTTGAAGAATGGATAAAGACTCTATTAGTTCATGAAAATTCGGAGAATCACCATGAATCATTTGTTCTTGCATTGTCATATAGTCAACCTCCCAAGCTGGTAGAAGTTCTTCTGGAGGAATGAAGTTGATCATTTGTGGGTTGTGTAAGTTGTAATCAACCCCGCCCAATCGCGTAAAACTATAACGATGCTTAACAATAGTCTCGTACAAACCTGAGTTTTCAAACGCTCTATTGATATAATTGGATTTTGATATTTGATAAATGTCGTATAAGTGACGACTTAATCGATCTACTCTGATTTTTTCTTTGGGTCTTTGGAATTCTTCGTGTAACAAAAATATCTTTTCAAGAAATGTACGTTCAGGTAAGACTGAAGGTATCTTTACGTGTTCTTGAGAAAAAGGGGTTTCAGGATATGTTTCGTCAAGTAATGAAATAATGGATTTATTTTCGAATGGTTCTCTTAATGAGCGACAACCAATCTCTATCTGAATCCTGGGTTGAATATATCCAGGTGTTTCAATCACATTTGGATAGTATATGCTAATTATTACAGGATCCTGATCACTTGATACGATTTCTTCCAACTCGAATTTTACTCCAATTAATCCTTCTGTAACAAAAGCTTTTTGTAATTCCGAAAATATGTTTTCGGTTATAAAGAGGTTTGCCGTCTTGCGAAGTTTTGTACGTTGGTGTTTGCTCAATTCTCCTTTGAAACCGAAAAATGAACGATCAACAGCTAAATCAATGTCTTCCGAAAATCTCGCAATCACATTCCATGCTTTACTCAAAGAAGTCCCACCTTTAAATACCAGGTGCTTTCCAACTTCCATTTTAAACAAAATGGTAAGTGTTTGAACTACCCACCAATCTTTTTCAACGGCAAAAGCCGGGAGGTTGGTTTTTTCGGAAATCTGATTGTAAGCTATCTGCTTATCTACATCAGGTGTGTTATACCATCTATTCATTCACTGATTTATTTAGGGCCTTTCTTAAGATTACGCGTATCCATTCGGGGGCAAGCTTTATGTCATGTTTTAAGTGATCTGGTTCTTCCTTTGATAACTGATTTAGTATGATCTTAATTTCATGTTCTGTAACATGGTCTTTACCGATCTCTTTTAGGGCTTGAATTACCAGGCTACTTATGTTGCCAACCGCAGCTAAATTCTTTGGAGAAGTTTTTTTGAACTTTATGGTACGCTTTCCAATCTTAATTGTGCGAGCTGAACCATCAGTCAGGTAAACAATATTTAATGGAACTTGGGTTGATAATCCGAGTACATTTAATGCTAATACTCCAGTTGGTATGATACGGGCTTTATCTCTTTTCGCTATTGCTTTAGCTATTTCTTCAGTAGTTGGTTGAAGTACACCAAATATTTCATGTGTGTTTAACAGAGCATACATACCTCTTGCTACACGTGAGATTTCTCCTTTTTCGGTTAGGCGTTCCAATGCCTTTGCAACTGCTTTTGCCGAGCCAAAATCCAGGAAGTTTTCAGCAAAGAAGATTTCTCCTTTATCTACATCCTTTATTTTTTCAATAATATGCTTATCGACTGAATCCATGATTTTTGATAAATGTGTTGTCGCAAATTTAGTAAATATTTGCGACAATATTGTATTAATGCTGTTTGTGTATTCTCCAAAATCAAGCTACTTTCAACCACTCTGCCAGCTCCACCATTTTCTTCAAATCCTGATCTTTGAGATTTACTTTCTCTGTATAATATGGTGGTTCTGAGGTGTTAGGGTTCGACAATTGTCCCTTCGGGTTCACAGAAAGCTCTCACAATAGTGAGGGCTTTTTTTAGATAAAACTTCCTGAATTCGTACCGGAAAACCAGGATCGTATCCGATTTAATCCTTTTATCATTCCGAAACTGTTATACGTGCTTTTACTCCGGAGTACTCTGCATTATTCCCCTGCTTTTTCCTACTTTTGAGCCTGAAAAGAAATTGTAACCAAATATTATAACAGTGAAAAAATTAATGATCATATTATGTGCAGCAGTTATTGGTCTGACTGCATGTAACGAAACAAAAGAACAAAAAGCTGATAACAGCAATCCGTTCTTTACAGAGTATACAACACCTTACGGAGTGCCTCCGTTTGAGCAAATCAAGCCTGAGCATTACATGCCTGCTTTCGAAGAAGGTATGAAGCAGGAAAAGGCTAACATTGAAGCAATTCTTGCCAACAAGGAAGAGCCTACTTTCGAGAATACAATTGTAGCAATGGATAAGGCTGGCGATTTATTAAGCAAAGTAAGCTCAGTGTTTTTTGCCCAAACCAACGCAAATACCAACGAAGCACTTCAGCAGGTACAGGTTGAGATTTCTCCAAAACTTGCTGCTCATGGCGATGAGATTTCTCTAAATCCTGAGTTATTCAAAAGAATCAAGAGTGTTTACGAGAACAAGGGAAAATTCAATCTGACACAAGAAGAGACATTTATTCTTGAAAACATTTACAAAGGTTTGGTACGTGGTGGTGCTGATCTTCCAAAGGAAAAGAAAGAACAGTTGATGAAGGTCAACCAGCGTATGTCTACTTTGGCTGTACAGTTTGACCAAAACTTACTTGCTGAAACCAATGCTTTCCAGATGGTCATCGAGAACGAAGCTGATCTTGCAGGTCTTCCTGAGTCGGTTCGTGCTGCAGGTGCTGCCGATGCAAAAGCTGCTGGTCTTGAAGGTAAGTGGTTGTATACTGTATCACGTTCAAGCATGTATCCTTTCCTTCAGTATTCTGAGAAAAGGGAATTAAGAGAAAAACTATACAAGGGATATATCAACCGTTGTAATAACAACAACGAGAACGATAACAAGACAATCCTTTCTGAAATCGTAAAATTGCGTGTTGAAAGAGCTAATTTGTTAGGATATGAAAACCATGCTCAGGTTACATTGGAACCACGTATGGCTGGAAACCCTGAAACTGCAATCGAATTGTTGATGAAGCTGTGGAATGCTGCTTTACCAATGGCAAAAGATGAAGCTCGTCAGATGCAGGAAATGATCGACGCTGAAGGTGGAAACTACAAGCTTGCTGCCTGGGATTGGTGGTATTATGCTGAGAAAATTCGTATGTCAAAATACAATCTCGATGAAAGTGAAATCCGTCCTTACTTCGAGTTAAATAACGTTCGTGATGGAGCTTTTGCTGTTGCTGAAAAGTTGTTCGGCATTACCTTCACCGAGATGCAGGATGTGCCACTTCCTCATCCTGATGCACAGGCTTTCGAAGTGAAAGAAGAAGATGGTAGTCCAATTGGTGTATTGTATATGGATTTCCACCCAAGAGCAAGCAAGCAGCAGGGTGCATGGTGTCTGACTTACCGCGATCATCAAATTGCTGAAGGTAAAGATGTACTTCCGGTTGTTACCAATGTTTGTAATTTCACGAAGCCAACAGGCGATACTCCTGCTTTGTTGAGTATTGGTGAAGCAGAAACTCTGTTCCATGAGTTTGGTCACGGTTTGGATGCATTATTCTCACAGACTTCTTATAAAACCAATTTCATTGCATGGGATTTCGTAGAACTACCATCGCAGATTATGGAACATTGGGTGATGGAGAAGGATGTTCTTAAAATGTATGCGAAGCACTACAAAACAGGTGAAGTTATCCCTGAAGAATTGGTTGCTAAACTGGATGCTGTTGGTAAATTCAATATGGGCTTTGTAACAACTGAATTTGTTGCTGCAGCTCTTTTAGATTTGGCTTACCATACACAAACTGAAGCTGAATTGCTTGATGTCGCTAAGTTTGAAAAGGAATACCTGAACAGTATTGGTTTAATTCCAGAAATTGCTGCTCGTTACAGAAGTACGTATTTCGCTCATATAGTAGGTGGTTACGATGCCGGATACTACAGCTATATTTGGGCCGGTGTTCTTGATAACGATGCCTTCGATGCTTTCAAGGAAAAAGGTATTTTTGATCGTGCTACTGCAGAGAGTTTCCGCAAAAACATACTTGAGAAAAATGGTATCGAAAATGCCATGAAGATGTATGTGGATTTCCGCGGTCGCGAACCTCATATCGAACCGTTGCTTAAAGCAAGAGGTCTGAACTAAAAATTCTTCCCCTTGTGGGAGTGTATAATATTAAAAAGGATGTTGGGGTAACCAGCATCCTTTTTTTATAAAGTCAATTATAACAGGTTCCTCAGCAACGAAGCCAGTTTTTAACTTTTTCCTTTCCCTAAATTAAATCCCGATTCCTAATAACTAATTCCTATTTTCTTGGCAGCAACCGGGCCATTCGCTATAGCTGGTTTGTGCAGGCTTGTTTTTGCTGCTATTGTACGGGGGCTTCGTGCCTCAGCCTCCGCCAGCAGGCAAAAAACAAAGCCCACACTTCACCAGGCTGCCGCTACTGTCCCTGCTGCAATGGGGACTTGACAGGTTGTAATCAATGATGAACACTATCCGGGTGCCTGAGATTTGTTTGAGCATTATGTTTAAAGGTTGAAATACCGGGGTGAAAGGAGGTGCAATATTAATTCCTTTGCCTGAAAGACTAATTGAAGGCTCCAATATACAGCGAGAGCAGGAAATTGTGATTTCTGGTAAAAAAAAAGTGAAAGGCTAAAGCGCTGGAAAATACGTGTTAAAATAATGGCTGAAAATATTTATTAATTTTTTTCCAGGAAAGCCATGGTGTGAAAGGAAAATGTTTCTATATTTGCACTCGCAAAACGCACTGGACCCGTAGCATAACTGGATAGTGCACCACGTTACGGCCGTGGAGGTTAGGGGTTCGAATCCCTTCGGGTTCACAAAAAGGTTCTTGGTATCAAGAGCCTTTTTTTTGTTTACTGCCTATTTAATATTAATTCAAATTGTGTTGTTTTTGCCAGGTTTTCAGTACTGCTTGTTTTCTTTGTATCTCTTGCTTTTATTACAGCTTAAAGGTGTCAACCGTTTGTTTTATCTATTTTAATTTCTGTGTTTTGTGTCTTGGTTTTGTGATATTTATCATATTCTTCCGGGATGATTTTGTTATCTTGGCCATGAAAACTTTATAACTAACTATTAAACCATTACTAACTAAAGGAGGATTATCGTGGATACTAAAAACGAGGACTACAAGGTGAGTTTCTTCCGTCCAACTAATGAACATGCTAAGGCAAACCGGAATATGGTATTGCTTTTAGTTGTTATTTGGGCTGTTGCTGTTTTTGGGTTTCAGGCGGCGATGCGAATTATACAAGAGCCAACCCCTGAACCCGCTTTAACCAGTTATTATGATGTGAAACATGTTGTGTTAAGTGAAGAATATGTTTCAGCTGAGCAAAAACAAGTTTTTGTTAAGTCAATTACTGCAGTTTTAGGAAAAGCCTATTTAAGAGATCTGGGCTTAAATAAGGTGAATAAAGAAAACTATCCCATGTTTAGAAATATTTTGGGATGGGCGGTGTATTCAATTATTCCTGATAGCGTAAGAGCGGAGTATAAGACTACGCTAGTTTCATTTAATAAAGCACAGGATGAATTGGCTACTTTACTGAAGAATCAGAAAATTCCAGGAAAAAAGTTAATTCAAAAAGATTTTGAAAAGCAAGCAGCCTTACTGGAGGGTGAAAATGTTGAGGGAAAAGCTGCTGTGAAAGCTATACTTAGTCCTTATATGGGATTAATCATTGGTGAAGACCCAATGGCTGAAGTTATGCATAATGTAATCTATGCTCAGATTAAAGCAGATCATTTGGAGCAATTGCCTGAAGAGTATATTTCCAAATTGGATGGTGCTATGAATTTTTATTTGATTCATAACCAATCCGTGTTGACAGATACTAAATTTCTGGGATTCCCATTCCATTATTTCTATTCAGCAGTTTTCTTGCTGGTACTATTTGTTTTCTTATGCTGGGTTTATGCATGGAGAACTGAAAGAATTAACAAGAAATTTGGTGTTGAGGACTAATTCAAAACAGAAAAATTATGAACAAAAATATATTCTCAAAACTGGCATTAATATTTGGGCTTGCAGCTTTGCCTATGATTTCGTCGGCTGCAGCTACCTCGCTGGAAGGTGAATTCAGAACCGGTCCGGCAATTATCCTGATTACGATCCTGATACTGTTTGTAGCAGTAGGGATTGTGTTTCGTGCAAAAGATACAACCGACTTCTATGCTGCAGGTCGTAGTATTTCCAAAGTTGGATCCGGTATGGCGATTGCCTCAAACTGGATGAGTGCTGCTTCATTCCTTGGAATGGCCGCCCTGATGTATGGTTTCGGTTATCATGGTCTTGCCTTTGTTGTTGGTTGGACTGGTGGTTATGTATTGCTACTGGTTTTGATGGCAGGTCAAATCAGGCGCTATGGTAGATATACTGCCCCTGACTTTATTGGAGACCGTTATTACTCTCAAGGATTAAGGGCTACCGCAGCCATATTGGTTCTTGTTATTTCCATTGCCTATTGTGTAGGGCAGTTTGGAGGTATTGGGCTAATGTTTAAATGGATCCTTGGATTCAATTATGCATGGTCGGTAATTGTTGGTGGTACTGTTGTACTTACCTATACATTGATTTCTGGTATGCTGGGTGTGACAAAGAATCAACAGATACAGTATGTGATCATCATTGTATCGTTTATGATTCCAGCATTCTTACTTACTTTTAAGTTTGATTATTTGTGGGTATTACCTCCGATTGGATATGGTCAATGTGTTTCTGATGCAGTTACCGGTATACCTGTAACTGACTTAGTAAACAGTATGGGGCATGCTTATGCAATGATGCCTGCACCTGAATTTGCAATGCCCTGGGATCAGGTTACTGATAAAAGTTTCTATCTGTGGATGGCAATTGCTTTCTCATTGATGGTAGGTACGGCAGGTTTGCCTCACGTATTGCAACGTTTCTATATTGTGCCAAAAACAAGTGATGCTCGTTGGTCGGTTGTTTGGGGCTTATTCTTCATCTGTGTCCTTTATTGGTTTGCTCCTGTTTATTCTGCGTTAGGTGAAATCCTTTCTTCAGATCCTGAGGTTGGTAAGCTTGCCAAAGATGCTATTGTTGTTTATACAGCACAATTGGGCGACATTCATCCATTGATTGTTGGTTTCCTTGCTGCCGGTGGTGTATCTGCTGCATTCTCTACGGTTTCCGGATTATTTGTTACCGGTGCTTCTGCATTTTCACACGATTTGTATGTGAAAGTTTTTAATCCAGAAGCAACTCCTAAAAAACAGCTTATGATGGCTCGTATAGGTACTATTGCCATGGCTGTAATCGTAACTGTTTTGGCATTGTTTAATTTTGCCCTTATCGGACAAATTGTTGCTGTAGCCTTTTCATTGGCAGCTTGTACTATGTTCCCTATGTTCTTATTAGGTATTTGGTGGAGTGGTTCCAATAAACAGGGTGCTATTGCTGGTGTTATTGTTGGTGTTACCATTTCATTGGTTGCTTTAATTAATAGTTTCCTTGGAGCTGATGGTTCTGCATGGATTTCTGAATGGATGGGTCCTTGGCACTTTGGATTATTTGGTGCGCCTCTGGCCATTTTCGCAAACTTCATTGTTTCGAAATTCACGAAACCAACACCGATTGAAATCCGTAAATTCCTTGTTGAGCAAGTACATTCTTAATATGAGTATATTCAAGTTTACAAAACAATCCAGGAGGGTCATACTAGTGATGACTCTCCTTGTTTTTGCTGCTGTATTGGTGGCATGGTATTATTATTCCAATGTGAATAAATCAGAAGATCCACGCGTGGTGGAAGTGAAGTATATGTATTTAAGGTATAATAATCATGTGGAGAGTGAGAACTTTGATCAGATGTTACTCGTTCTAGACTCCATAGAACATATCTATAATCAGGTTGATCATTACAAGCAATCGTATGAGTTGGGTGTGGCTTTAAATAATAAGGCTGCGATTTATCTTACGCTTGCTTTACATCATATCCAGGATTCCCTTGAGAAAGTTGAATATCTTGAACATGCCGGTAATTTTGCATCAAAGAGTATCGAAATATACCATTTGTGGTTTGATGCTTTTGATGGGCTTAAAACCGATGAAATCAAGAAGAAAATCTTACCGGAATTTGGGAGTAGTATGCTTAAAACTGATGAAAGCAGGGCAGAGAAAGTCCTGGCAAAAAGAATTAAGGATATTCAAGAGGCTCAGTTTGAGAATTCAAGGCGTTTGTCGGTGAGTTATACTAATCTGGGGATTGTTCATCGGCATTACAAGCAGTATGAGTTGGCTGCTGAAAATTATAAGAAGGCCATCGATCTTTGGGAGGAAAACCTGACAGCAAGGAATAATCTCAATCTTTTGGTGGGTAGACCATTGGAGAAACAGAGTATCATAAAGAAACTTTTCCCTCCCGACAGGAAAAAGAAAAGCGATTAATTTGGGATATTTGTCTAAGCTAAATCGGAAGCAAATTTTATAGAGAAAATAATTACTAATCTTATGAACAAGAAATTATTATGGTTGATCGTGTTGGCATTACCCGTAATTGCTAATGCGCAGAAAGAAGATCAGAAAAAGGCCTTTGGGATTAAATTCTCAGGCTTTGTGAAGAATGACTTTTTTATGGATACCCGTCAGACGGTAACTGCACGTGAAGGGCATTTTCTATTATGGCCAAAAGCTGAATCACTGGATGCAAATGGAAAGGATATTAATGCAGGTATTAACACGAACTTCCTGGCAATTCAAAGTCGTATATCTGGAAAAATTTCAGGACCGAATGCTTTGGGGGCAAAAACCTCGGGTGTGATCGAAGGTGATTTCTTTGCCCAGTCGAACGGGAATATTAACTTGTTTCGTTTACGTCATGCTTTTGTGAAACTGAACTGGAAAAAAACTGAGTTGTTGATGGGGCAGTATTGGAACCCATTGTTTGTAACGGATTGTTTTCCTGGAACGGTTTCATTCAATACAGGAGCACCTATTCAACCCTTTTCTCGTAATCCCCAGATTCGCTTAACACATAAAATGGGAGCTTTTAAGGTGATGATTGCAGCTTTGGAGCAACGTGATTATACAAGTAGGGGGCCTGCAAATGTACCAGCAGGGGCAACCAGCGATTACCTGAGAAATGCCGCTATTCCTGATATGCATGCACAATTACATTTTGCAACTCAAATGGGTGGTGCAAAGTTGGTGACAGGTATTGGTTATGCCTATAAACACATAAAACCTCGTCTGTTTGCTCTGGTTACAGATACCACAGGGACCAAAACATTTGATGTAAATGAATCAGTAGCGGGTGGTTCGGCAATTTTCTTTGCCAAGCTAAAAACTAAGCCAGTTACAATGAAGTTTGAAGCAGTATATGGTGAAAATATTGCAGATGTACTTTCAATCAGTGGTTTTGCTGTTATGAATGTTGCTGATGTTAATACCGGTGAGTTTGCTTATACTCCACTCACCAATATGGCAATGTGGACCGATATTCATACCAATGGTAAAAAGTGGCAGTTGGGGTGTTTTGCCGGGATGACCAAGAATTTGGGAACCAAAGAAGATATGAGTTCTGCTGCAAATCCTGTTTGGGGACTTGGTACAGATATTAGCATGCTATATCGTGTGTCTCCCCGAATAATATTTAATGCTAAGAAGCTTCGTCTGGCTGCTGAAGTGGAATATACAGCTGCTGATATCGGCTCAAAATATGAAGATGGTAAGCTTGTAAGAGGTGTCGACGGATTGCCTGTTGAAACCAAAACTGTAGCAAATACACGTGTGTTATTTGCGGCCTATTATTTCTTCTAGAAAATCGAAGTAAAAAGAATTTCAAAGCCACGGATTCACGAATTAATAATTCGTGAATCCGTGGCTTATTTTTATGATACTAATTTCAATCCAACAATTGAGGCAATTAACAGGAAGATGAAGAATAAACGTATGGTTCCGGCTTGTTCGTTGAAGAACACAATTCCCATAGTAACAGTTCCGATAGCTCCAATCCCGGTCCATATAGCATAAGCAGTTCCAAGCGGAATAGTCTGTATGGCCTTTGCCAAAAGTGTGAAGCTAATCGCTCCGCAAATAATAAATCCTAAAGCCCATTTCAGGTTTGTGAAATTCTCCGATAATTTTAAACAATAGGTAAAGGTTACTTCAAAAAATCCTGCTGCTAGCAAATACATCCAACTCATATCAAATATCTTTTTCGTTTGTCTTGCAAAAATGAAGATGAAGAGTGTGGTAATTTTTAACCTATGTTAAAAAGCTATTTTTTGTTAGAAATATTCGCTCTGATTCTACTCAGAGAAACCTGGTTGATCCCTAAGTAGGATGCTATTTGTCCCAGAGGAATGCGATTGAGTACCTGAGGGAAATATCGCCTTAATATTTCATATCGTTCGCTAGCCGAAGAGAGTAACTGGTGGTACATTCTAACCTCGAGTAAAAAGAAATATTTTTCTGTAAGTTCAAGCATTAGTTTTGAAAGCTGGTTATCTTCTTTTATTAGTGCTTGTAACTGATCAATATGAATGCGTTCCAGTTCACAGTCTTCCATTGCGATAATGTTCTCTAATGCTGGGTTTCTTGATGAATATCCAGCCAAAGAAAACACAATGTCTCCCTCAAAACCAAACCACATATTAACTTCTTTATGGTCTTTTCGATAGAAAATTCTCACAGCCCCCTTCCTGATGGTATTCATGTAAAAGTGATTCTCTCCATTTTGGAATACGTATTCCCCTTTTAAAACGCTCACTGGTTTCCAGTATGAGAAAAGTTTTTCATAGAGGACTTTGCTTAGCGACTCTATTTGTTCTGAAATCGATTCTATTTCCTGCATGGTTGATGTCATTTATTTCTTTATAAAAATAGGATACTTTCATTTATTAGGAGAATCAGAGGAGGCCCTTTTGTAAATTTATCGAAAACCTGTGGTAAATTATGGTGCTTTGGAGGTTGGCTATATCCTATAGTCTGATGAAAAGAAAAGATATAATGAAATATGAACGATTGTGTGAATAAATATAGTTGTTTGATCGATGTTAATATGTGTGGTAATTACTGAAAACAATAAAATGCAAATATGCGATGTGAAAAAAAATAAACACGATGCCGTTCAATATGATGTATCGACTAAATAGAGATGTGAAAAGGTGGCTTGAAAATGTAATTTTATAAAACACAAAAATATGATATTTTGTGATTAATCGTTTCTGTTAATTGGTAAAAGTATAAAAACATAAATGCTTAAACGTTAGTTTACAAATGTGTTATAGGAATGTATATTGGTTTTGTGTGCCGATGGATTCAGAGGGTGAATTTATTACCAGGTTGACTTTTTTTGATAGGGCGATGCTTGTAATGTGCATATAACGTGTGGGATAGGTGTATGGTGAGGTGTTGATAAGCTGGCAATTTTGATAGTATATGTTCTGTTCCATTTGTAAATGGTGTGATCCTTGACTTAAGGAATGTTTATGCGTAGAGTGATTCTGATGAAATATTATTCCTTATGGAAACTAAATCATACCAGGGCTTTCAGCGTACTACTGGTTTGTTCTAAAAATGCTGATTGTGAATTAATGAATTATTAGGGCGTTTTGTTGCTTTTTTTTATGTGTTTGTTAGTGGTTGGAAATGTGTTTGTTAAGGCATGTTTGGGGGCTTGTTATTTAGAGTGGGTCTGCGCAAACCCTTGTTGTTTATACGCTAAGAAACTTTTGTTAATATTTAAAAAGCTCTTTGAAGTTCTCCTTTTTTTTCTACATTTGCGAGGACTAAACAGTAGAAATAGTTTTTATTTAAATCGCACGACATGAAAAAAGGTTTACTTTTTGCATTAGTTGGTGGTGTTAGTATGATGTCTTTTGCACAAGGGACATATACAAAGGTTAGCACTAAAGCACCGAAGCCAATCGCAATCGAGAATGTTGCTGAAGCAACTACTTCAAACGGAAATCAGGTTTCTGAACCTGTAACAACAATGGTAGGTGATCGTTCAGTTTCGATTATCCCTATCGGATCTTCTGGAAACGTATATAGTGTTCTTGGTAATGGTAGAACATATGTATGGGCAGATCCAACTCTTAATAGTGTAGTATTTACTCACCGTATGGTTAATACAGCTGATACTTATGGTACAAGCCGTGTTGCTTTTGATGTATCAAATGAAGGTGGTGCAGTGGATACTTGGTCAAACAATATCCATGTATACGATCCAACAGGTCCTGGTGGAAGTTACCCTGATGCTGCTGGTCGTTATCCTCAAGGTGGTATCTTGAATCCTGTAGGAAATACAAACCCTGCAGATGCATATTATACTTATTTCGCAACTACTCTTGATGGATCTAATGGTGATAGCTGGGGTGGATATGCTTACGGTACTAATGGTTTAACTAATGTTGATCCTGCAAACCCAACACAGCATAACGTTGCTTCTTCTGGTGAAGCGCTACGTTTAATCCCTAAAGCTTTTACAGTAACACAGCAAGGTGTTAGCTGGATGGTTGATGAGAGTACTGATATGACGACTGAAGAGTATACTGGTAAATTAATTGTAAACAAAGGTACTCTTACTGCTGACGGTGATGTTGAGTATGAAGAGTTCTTAATTGATGCCTTAGAACAAGCTGATGGTATTAATGATATTAAAGTAGCTTTTGCTCCTGACGGACAGATTGGTTATATTTTGGTAATGTCTGAACCTGCAAACTCTACCTTTACGTATACTAACTATCACCCAATTCTTTTCGAAACTACTGATGGTGGTGCAACTTGGGCTTCAACTGGTAATCACTGTGAATTAGGTGGTGCTACTGGTCTTGCTGAAGTAAAAGAATTTGTTGCTGATGATGTATTAGACGAGCTTTACGGTGCTGGTTGGAATCGCGATGAGATCCCTTATAACATGGGCTTCCACGCTGACCTTGCTGTTGATGCTAATGGTAACGCTTATGTAACTGGTTTGGTAACTTGTGCTACAGATGATGGTAGCTGGTATCCAACAGGTGATGCAAGTGGTACTTTCAACTTGAAGTATGATCGTGAAGCTGCTGCTTGGGAAGCAGATTTCCTTTACATGAACAAGACTTTCGAAGGTGAACTAGGTGATGTAAGTATGTATAACCGTCCTCAGGTTGGTACTGACAAGAATGGAGAATTCATGTTCTTCTCTTGGATTGATACTGATATTGAAGAAGAAACTGCTAACATTAATCCTGATATCTATGTGATGGCGTATGATGTTAACAATGATGCATATTCTGAAGTTATGGTAGCTACTCAATTTACAGAAGCTATGTACAGCGCATTCTTTGCTACTATGTCTCACTATGTATTCTCTGAAGTTAATACTGCTGAAGGAACAATTACTTTGACAGTTCCTTTCGTATATGCTCACATGAACGATCCTCAGGATCCAACTGCTGAAGTTCAGTATAAGTATATCGATGGTGTTGAATTCGTATTCGCTCATGTAGGTGTTCAGAATAATGCTGAAATGATCTCTAACGTTAAGCAAAACTATCCTAACCCAGTAAGTACTTCTACTACTATTGAAGTAGAAATTGAGAAAGCTGCTGATTTGAGCATCGAGGTTTCTAACCTTGTTGGTCAGGTTGTATATGCTGAAAACAGAGGTACTGTAGGTCAAGGTACTGAAACTTTTGTTATCAATGCTGAGAACTACAAGAGTGGTGTTTATTTCTACACTGTTAGAACAAACAATACTTTAGTAACTAAGAAGATGATTGTTGAATAATCAATAATCTACTTTATATAAAGGAGCCTCCTCATTTTTATGGGGAGGTTTTTTTGTGCATTTTTCTAACACGCGAATATCAACCGCAGCAATACATAAGCACAATAACGTTTGGTTTTCAGCTTAAAGGGGCTTTTGTTCATCATAAAGATCATAGAATAGGCTTTGTAGTGGGGTGTGGAGCTGCTGAAGCCTTTGAATACAGCTGGTTTTAGAGAGGGTGTAAATTTCCTGTGGGGTTTTTTTCGACAATATTGCCTTGTAACATATTTTTCATATCTTTAGCACAACTATTTACTAACTATTTTATTAATCAAAAGCGTATAGTATGAAAAAGATCTTACTAATTGCTATTGCTACTGTCGTAGGTATGTCTACTTATGCACAGGGCAATTTCCAAAAAATGAGTACTAAATTTGAGAAAAGAGCGATCGTTGACAACGTAAATGATGTGTCGACTAACACAAATGGAACACAATTAACCGAAGCTCAGAATTACACAAATGGAGACCGATCAGTTACAATTATGCCTATCGGATCATCAAGTAATGTTTACAGTATTTTAGGTAATGGTAGAACTTATGTTTGGGCTGATCCAAACGTTAACAGTGTGGTGTTTACTCACCGTATGTTAAATGAAGCAGATACATATGGAAACAGTCGTGTAGCCTATGATGTATCTTGGGAAGGTGGAGCTGCTGATACATGGACAAGTAATATTCATGTATATGATCCTCTTGGACCTGGTGGAGACTATCCAGATGCTGCAGGCCGTTACCCTCAGGGAGCTATTGTAAATCCTGCTGGAAATACAAACCCTGATAATGCGTATTATACTTATTTTATTGCAACCCTGGATAATACTAATGATAACTGGGGTGGTTATGGTTATGGTTCAAATGTCCTTACTGCTGTTGATCCAGCCAATCCAACTCAGAATAATGTGGGTTCTTCAGGTGATTATTTACGTTTAATCCCTCGTGCTTTAACTGTAACTCAACAAGGTGTAAGCTGGATGGTTGATGAAAGTTATGATGCCGCTGCTGACGAATATCAAGGTAAATTGATCATGAACAAAGGAACCATTAATGGTGATGGTGAAATTGAATATGAGGAATGGACAATTGATGTTCTTGCTGCTGGTGATGGGATCAATGATATTAAAGTTGCTTTTACTCCTGATGGACAAACTGGCTATATTCTTGTTATGTGTGAAGAAGCTAATAATCAGGTTCCTTATACTAATTATCATCCGGTACTTTTCGAAACCACTGATGGTGGCGATAACTGGTCTACAACTCCTATCCATTGCCAATTAGGTGGTACTGATGGTCTTGCGGCTGTTAAAGAATTTGTTGCAGATGAAGTACTTGATGATATTTACGGAGCTGGTTGGAATCGCGATGAGATTGTTTATAATATGGGTTTCCATGCTGACCTTGTGGTTGATGCAGAAGGTAACGCACATGTAACAGGTTTAGTAACTTGTGCAGATGATGGTGGCTGGTATCCAACAGGTGATGCAAGTGCTACTTTCCATTTGATATATAACAGAACTGATGAAGCTTGGGACGGTCGATTTGTATTTCTGAATAAGACTTTCGATGGTGATCTTGGTGATGTAACGATGTATAACCGTCCACAAATTGGTACTGACAAAGATGGTAATTATTTATTTATTTCTTGGTTGGATACTGATATTGAGGAAGAAACAAATAACTTGAATCCTGACATCTACTGTGTTGGATATGATGTGAGAAAAGATGAGTATACTGAAATAGGTATTGTAACTCAATTTACTGAGGCGATGTATAGTGCATATTTTGGAACAATGTCTCATTACACTTTCTCTGAAGTTAATGGTAATGAAACTACATGTACTATTCCTTTCGTATATGCTCATATGGATGATCCTCAGGATCCTATCGCAGATATTCAGTATAAGTATATCGATGGATGGAGTTATACCTTTGAATATATTGGTGTAAATAACAACGTAGAGGCTATCGCAAATGTTAAGCAGAACTATCCTAATCCTGTTAGTGGTTCTACTACAATTGAAGTAGATCTTCTTAAATCAGCTAATTTGAGTGTTGAAGTAACCAATCTTATTGGACAGACTGTATATCAGGAAAACAGAGGTAATGTTTCTCAAGGTATGCATAAGTTTGAAATTGATGCTTCAAGTTATAGTAATGGTGTTTATTTCTATACCGTTAAAACTAATAATTCATTAGTAACTAAGAAAATGATTGTTGAATAAACAGTCTAAGCTTATAGATAATAACCTCCTCAGATATTCTGGGGAGGTTTTTTTTGTTCTTAGTTCGATCTGGTTTCTTGAGCCTTTATCCAGATCATTCTTTTTAAAAAGTATTGCATTAAACCTGTCTGTGCCTTATACATAGGATATGACTATAGCTGATAGCTGTCATGTGATTGATGACTCTATAATTCATGTGGGGGGCAATTAATAGAGCTGTTATTACTCTTTACTTTAGCTTATTTCACGAGGACTCTCCTTTTATATAACCAGATTGTCGTATTAATAAACACATAAGAGTGTACCAAGCTTCTCTAAGCTTCATTACCTGAATATCTGGCTCTGGCTATGTGTTTTACTTTGGCTTACACTAGTAATCAAAATATGAGCGCTTTTTGGTTAATCCTTCACTGTAGTCTTATTTCTGAGGTAATGCAACGTAATGTTGTTTGCTTATTAGTTTTTAGTGAGATCTTAATTTAGCGTTCCCATTGTGATGGGAGGGGTGTGTTGATTTTATGTTTTTATTCAATTATTATAGTTGTTGTAAATATTGATTATACGGCTAAAAATTGCGCTAAAAATTTATTAAAAATCGTATGATGGAGTTATTGAGGTTTGATAAAAAATAGAAAAAGTGAAGTAAAAATAGCTCCATAAGTGAGGAGAGGATAAGATGGGAAAGAGTTAGGAGCAATGGAAAAATATAAAAAAAATGACTAGAAATATTGTGTGGGTGTAAAATATTAGTACTTTTATTGCCGATAAAAACTTGTTTAAATCTTTAACAAAAACGTAAGATATGAAAAAAACAATTCTACTTAGTTTAGTCGGATTAATGAGTACGGTTGCTTTTTCGCAAAGTAACTCAAATATTGGTAAAATGGTTAAGCCCGTTGTACCAAAGGTTGATGTGATGGAAACTCAATCATCAAATGGTTCAACTATCTTTGAAGCAGCTGAACCAAATGTCGTAGCGAATGGAGATCGCTCTGTGACAATTATGGATATTGGATCCTCAAGTAATGTGTATAGTGTGATGTTTCAGCCTAGAACTTACCTCTTCGCTGATAATAATGTGAAAAGTGTGGTCTTTACTCATCGTATGCTTAATGAAGATGGTACTTTTGGTAATTCTCGAATAGCTTATGATGTTTCTACTGAAGCTGGTGTAGCCGGTTCTTGGACAAATAACATCCATGTTTATGATCCATTAGGTGAAAATCCAGGATCTTTTCCTCTATCAGCTGGGCGATATCCTCAGGGTGGGATAATTAATCCTCAAGGTAATACTGATCCTGCAAATTGCACATATACATATTTTATACCAACATTAGATAATTCTAATGATAGTTGGGGCGGTTATGGATTTGGTGTGAATCAATTAACTGATGAAACTGCTGCCAATGTTACACAACATAATGTAAGTTCAGCTGATGATGACAGATTGCGTCTGATTCCAAGAGACTTTACTATTACTAATGATGGTGTAACTTGGGCTATTGATGAGGATTACAATGCTGCAACAGATGAGTCTAGCAACAAACTTATTATTAATAAAGGTGTATTGAATGCTGATGGTGATATTGAATATACTGAGTCTGAATGGGATTTTTCAAATTTACTTGATGGTGATGATTGGGTGTATGATTATAAAATTGCATTCGCTCCTGATGGGCAAACTGGTTACCTTTTGTTCTTATCTCGTACACTAACTGATCCTCAACCTTATACTTCATTTCACCCCGTTTTATACGAAACAACTGACGGTGGTGATACATGGTCTGATACTCCTATTCATTGCCAACTTGGTGGTGCTGACGGTATTGATGCAGTAAAAGAATTTGCACCTGATGATGTTCTTGAAGATTTTATTGGAGCTGGCTTTAATCGTGATGAGATCGATTATTTCATGTGTTATCAACTAGATATGGTTGTTGATATGAATGGTAATCCTCATATTACAGGTTATGTTTCACCTTTAAATAGTAACGATGAATATTTAATTGCTGGAGAAGGTAGTGCTACAGTTCACCTATGGTATGATAGAAGTTCTGAAGAGTGGGATGGAACAAAAATATATACAAATAAGACATTCCAGTATGAAATAGAATCTCAGGTTTATGCAAGAAATCGTGCACAAGCATCTAGAACAATGGATGGATCATTCGTATTTTTCTCTTGTATTGATACTGATATTGAAGAAGAGTCAGCTAATTTGAATCCTGATATTTATTGTATTGGTTATGATGTGTATCATAAAGAGTATTCGGATCCTATGGATGATATTGATATGGATCGTGTAACTGAATTTACTGAGGCTATGTTTGGATCTTATTTTGCAATGATGTCTCCATATGTATTTTCTGAGGTAAATGAAACTGAAGGTACTATTACTTGTACAGTTCCTTTTGCATATGCTAAGATGACTGCATATACAGATATGGATGCGGATGTTCAATATAAGTATATTGATGGTTGGGAATATACTTTTGATTATGTAGGTGTTGGAAATAAGAAAGAAACAATTGCTACAGTTAAGCAAAACTATCCTAACCCTGTTAGCTCTTCAACAACTGTTGAGGTTGAAGTTTCAGAATCTGCAAATTTAAGTATTGAAGTGTCTAATTTAGTTGGTCAGATTGTATACTCTGAAGATAGAGGTACTGTTGGACAAGGAACTGAATCTTTCATCATTGATGCTCAGAACTACAAGAGTGGTGTTTATTTCTACACTGTTAGAACGAATAACTCTTCTGTTACAAAGAAAATGATTGTTGAATAAGAAATTATTCACTTTATATAAACACCTCCTCAAGCAATTGAGGAGGTGTTTTTGTTTTAAACAAAAGAAATTAAGTGCTATGTTAAGAGTATCCCAATCGTTTATATTCAAAATTTTGTTCCATCCAATTCAACTTGAAGGATAAACATTAAAAAAATGCATAATAATGTGTGATAATTTTATGATAGGTTAATATGTAGTGATAAAATGGGGTTATAATTATTGAAAAAATAAGGTAGCAAAATAAAAAAGACTATATTTAAATAATTAAAAAGAATTGAAATATATAACCAAAAATGTAAAAATGATGAAAATATCCCTACTTAGTTTGTTAGTAATGATGAGTGTAGTAGCTTTTTCACAAGAAAGCATTAAACCATTGAAATCATTTATACCTGCAAAGGTGCTTATTGATCCATTATCACATCAATCTGTTGACGCTTCAAATCAAAGTTCTACATCAGAGACAAGATCCTATAACATAGGAGATCGTTCAATAACCATGATTCCAATTGGAGAGTCTACTAATGTTTATAGTATGGGGTATAATGGTAGAACCCATATTTGGGCTGACCAAAACCTGAACAGTGTGGTGTTTGCGCATAGAATGCTTAATGATGCTGATACTTATGGTAATGCACGTGTGGCTTACGATATATCAACAGAAGGTGGGGTAGATGGATCCTGGACGAATAATGTTCAAGTATATGAACCTTTGGGGCCAGGAGATGAATATCCTGAGGCGGCTGGCCGTTTTCCGCAGGGAGCGATTGTAAATCCTGTGGGTAACACCAATCCTGATGATGCATTTTTCACTTATTATCTTACTACTCTTGATGGCTCTAATGGTGAAAGTATTTGGGGTGGAACTGCATATGGTGTTAATGGTTTGACAGATGTTAATCCTTCAGCCCCAACTCAAGTCAATAATACAACTTCTGGCGATACTTATCATTACATCACGGATGCTTTAACCGTTACACAGCAAGGTGTTGTGTGGGTCGTTGAGCCATCAAGTCCAATTGATGGGGATAATGTTGGGTATTCTGGTCAACTTATTGTGAACAGAGGTGAAGTTAATGATGATAACGAGATCCAATATGAAGAATGGTTGATGGATGTATTTACCGAAGAAGATGGGATTTCTGATACGAAAGTCGCTTTCGCTCCTGACGGACAAACTGGATATATACTTGTGCTTGCCGATGCTGTTACAGATCCGGTTCCTGCAACCTCGTATCATCCTGTACTATATGAAACATTGGATGGTGGAGAGACATGGGCTGAATCTCCAAATCATTGCCAATTAGGTGGTGTAGATGGACAGGATGCTATTAAGGAATTTATCCCTGATGAGGTACTGGATGCACAATACCCTGATGGATGGGATCGAGATGAAATTATATACAATATGGGCTATCAGGCTGATATGGTTGTTGATAAATATGGTAATGCCCATATTGTTGGTTATGTAGCTTGTGGAAATGAGAGTGGCTGGTATCCTTATTCTGAGTTGGGGGCTACATTCCATTTAATATATGATCGGGAATCTGAAGATTGGGTGTGTACATTATTACATAGAAATTATTCCAATATTGAAGGTATGCTAGGAGGCGAAGGTGGTATACCTCAATATAACAGACCACAGGCTGCATCCGATATATCCGGTAGGTGCCTGATCTTTTCATGGTCGGATACAGATCTTGAAGACGAAGAGGAAAACTTGAATCCGGATATTTATTGTATGGGGTATAATGTAGAAGATGATTTATACTTATCAAATGAATATGGGCAGGCCGATAAGGTGACTCAATTCACACAAGCGATGTATAGTGCATACTATGCAACGATGCCTCATTATGTGTTTTCTGAAGGTAATAGTAGTCAAGTAGATTGTTTTATTCCTTTTGTTTATGCTGACTTAGGTAATGATATCGATTATTTGGGTGATGTACAGTATATGTATATTGATGGATGGGAATATAATTTTATTTTTGGTGATGTAGCTGATAATAATGAAGCTCATACAAAAGTTAAGCAAAACTATCCTAACCCTGTTAGCTCTTCAACAACTGTTGAAGTTGAAGTTTATTCCTCAGCAAGTTTGAGTATTGAAGTTACTAATCTTGTAGGTCAGGTTATATATTCTGAAGATAAAGGTGTTGTCGGCTATGGAGATTATGAATTCAATATTGATGCTTCAAATTACACGAGTGGTGTTTATTTCTATACTGTTAGAACGAATAACTCTACTATTACAAAGAAAATGATAGTTGAATAACTATTATCATACATGTGAAAAGGCCTCTTATTGTATAGGAGGTCTTTTTTATTATATTTAGAATTAAACAAATAAAATGATAGTAGATACATAAATACTAAAACGTAAGATGAACAGAATAGTGTTTATGAATTGAAATATAATGATGCGAGAAGTATTTTGTAGATTGTAAATAGGTGAGATATAGGGTGTAGAAGTGCTTGGAGATCCATGTGTGTTTTAGTGAAATGGTTTATGAAAAAATACATATATTTGGTATGGTTATTAGAAAATTGTGGTAATATCTAAAATTGTATAGCATGAAACAAGGTGTTCTAATTATAATGATGCTCATTGTAAGTTCTTTAAGTTACTCCCAACAACCATATAATAAATGCAGTATCCATTTGAATCAATCAGTAACTATTAATGAAGGAAATATAAGGGAGAATTCAGCATCAGAAAAAGAATCCGAAAATGATTTTGAGAGCACGGAAATCACAGACCGTTCAATTAGTGTCGTTCCTCTTGGTACTTCTGCAAACGCTTATAGTATGTTAGGAAATGGACGAACTTATCTTTGGGCTGATCCCAACCTGAATGCCGTCGTTTTTACACATCGAATGGATGATAATCCTCTGGATTCATATGGAAGCAATCGGTTGGCATACGATATCTCTTCGAATCGTGGAGAATCAGGTTCATGGATAAATAATGTTCAAGTGTATGAGCCTTTAGGTCCAGGTACTTCATACCCTGATGCAGCATGTCGATACCCACAGGGAGCTATCATCAACCCGCAAGGAAATACCAATCAGGAAGAAGCTTATTATACCTATTTTTCCCCAACTTTGAATGATGAGAATTCATCATGGGGAGGGTATGCCTACGGTACGAATCCGTTAACTGCTATTAATCCTGCAAGTCCTACTCAGACGAACATTGGTTATGAGGAGGGCTTTTATCGCTATATTCCTAATGCATTTACTGTAACCCAACAAGGAGTGGCTTGGATGGTTGAGCCTAGCTATGATGTAACCAATTCGATTTATACAGGTAAGATGATTATTAACAAGGGCGTAATTGATGAAAATGGAGATGTCCAGTATGAAGAATGGTTACAGGATGTTCTGATTGAAGGGGAAAATATTAATGATGTGAAAGTTGCTTTTGCTCCGGATGGCCAGACTGGTTATATACTTTTGATGGCTGAATCCATAAGTGATCCACAACCATATTCTAATTACCATCCTATTTTGTATGAAACGACAGATGGAGGAGATAATTGGTCAGAAACACCATTTCATTGCCAGCTTGGAGGTCCAGATGGTTTGGATAAGGTCAAAGAATTCATCTCAGACGAGGTCCTGGAAGAACTATTCGGAGTCGACTTTAGTCGTGACGAAATATATTATAATATGGGGTTCCATGCCGATATGATTGTTGACTTTAGGGGGAATGCTCATATTACTGGTTTAATAACCTGCGCTACTGATGATGGAAGTTGGTATCCTGCTTATGGATCTATGGGGACTTTTCATTTAATATATGACAGAGAATTACAAACCTGGGAGAGTGATTTTCTGTATTTAAATAAAACATTTGAAGGAGAACTGGGAAGTATCAAACAGTATAATCGTCCTCAAATTGGTTCGGATATGGATGGTCGAGCATTTTTTATTTCCTGGCTTGATACAACTCTTGAAGGTAGTGGAGAGGAAGGAAATGTCTATCCTGATATCTTTTGTACCGGAAAGTTAGTTGTTAATGGTATCTACTCTCCGGTTGAAAATGTAACTTGGTTTACACAGGCAATGTATTCTGCATATTTTGGAACCATGTCTCATTATGTGTTTGAAGAGTCATATTATGGGATGCCTACATTTACAATACCATTTGCTTATACCCATATGGATGAACCTCAGAATCCACATAATGAGGTTCAGTTTTTTTATATAAATGATTATAGTGTAGCATTAATGCATTGGGACCCAGGGACTGTTCAAAAAAATGATTTGAATTTAAAGGTGAAGCAGAATTATCCAAATCCATTTAATTCAGCCAGTACAATTACGGTTGGCTTAAACAAATCAGGTTATTTGTCTTTAGAGATAACCAACATGTTGGGGCAGGTCTTACTAAAGGAAAATAAAGGTTCGGTCGGGCCGGGCGAATATGAATTTCACATCAATGCTGATGATTTTGCAAGTGGGACTTATTTTTATACTGTTAAGACGAATACAACAGCTGTATCAAAGAAAATGATTGTGGAATAATAATTCTGATGTTAAAAAACAAACGCCTTAGTCATGGAGGCGATTGTTTTTTTATCTTTCTGTATCTAATTAAAGATTCACATTCCAATTTAATGTACTCATTACAGTGTTTTTGTAATTACGCCCTATTGGTAGTGATTTGTTCTCTAATTCGATATTGGTTGCAGTAAAAGCTTTTATCTTAGGAATGGAAACGATAAAAGATTTATGAATTCTCAGAAAGTTTCCCTCCGGTAGTTTTTCTGCAAAGGCACCTAATGCATACTTTGTGATTACACGATGATCTCCTGTATAGATTTGAATATATTCTCCCAGACTTTCAATATAATCGATATCTCTCAGGTATATTTTCACCACTTTTTTATTCTCCTTCACATAAATAAAAGAATCATCCTTCCCGGATCCGGAATTGATTTTGACATCATCACCCTTGATGCTGTAATATTTATCAATGGCTCTTAACAAACGTTCGAAGGTTATTGGCTTTAACAGATAGTCAACAACATCCAACTCAAATCCTTCAAGTGCATATTCACGATAGGCGGTGGTGATAATTACCTTTGGCGGATTCTTAAGGTTCTTTAAAAATTCAATTCCGGTAATTTTTGGCATTTGAATATCCATAAACATTAAATCGACCTGTTGAGTGCGAAGAACTTCAAAAGCTTCCAATGCCGATTCGCATTCTGCAACTACTTTCATGCCTTCTATTTGGTCGAGATGTGAGCGTACAAGTTTTATTGCTAAAGGTTCGTCATCAACTATTATACATCTTGTTTTCATGCCGTGGGAGTTTTAATTTAACAATATATTTATCCGAAGTTTCGTTGATCTCCAGCTGGTATCGGTCTTTAAAATAAAGGTCTAACCTTTTACGGGCATTTGCAAGTCCCAGGCCGGTGGTTTTCTTTTTCTTATTACTATCCAAGGTTTCGGCCTTGCTGTTTTCAATCTTAAATTCAATTTGTGTAGAGGTTGATTTAAGGAAAATGTGGATATACTGGTTTCCATTTACCAATTGTCCACCGTGTTTAAAGGCATTTTCCACAAAAGTGAAAAGGAGCATTGATGGGATGGTATGTACTGGATTTTCGATGGAACTTTCGAAAATTAGTTCCAATCGCTTTCCATAGCGAAGTTTCTCTAGTTCTATGTAATTTTTTATTAATTCTACTTCTTTACTAATAGTGACCATACGACCGTTACAATCGTTGATCATATAATCGAGTAGGGCTGTAGTTTTTCTTAAATATATGGTCGTTTCCGATGTTCCGGTTACAGCAAGGGCGTATAAATTATTTAATGTGTTGAACAGGAAGTGTGGGTTTAATTGAGTTCTTAGAATACTGAGCTCAATTTCTGAAGTTTGTTGTCGTAACTGTATTTTTTCCAGGTTGTTTACATACCAGTCCCGGGTGAATTTAAAGGCAGAGAATGTTGCAATGTATACATAGAGCCAGAAAAATTTTCGAAGGATAATTGCATGAATCAGGGGATCGGAGATCTGGATCAGCTTTTTGTTTTCAATATTTGAATAAAACAAATAATCAATTCCTGTTCGAAAAGCTAGAATAACAAGAGAAAGCAATATTACGAAAAGGAAAAACAAACTTGTTTTTTTTCTAAACCATTTAGGAAATAATCTTGTATAGGTTATTGAAATAAACGATGTACTCAAGAACCAGCAAATTATTAAATGAGGTACTATAAATTGATTGAGAGGTCTGTGTGGAATAAAGAACTCAACGAGCAAAAACATGGCAGTAAACATCAGATAAAGTGCCAGGTTTTTGTATGTCAGGATCGCTTTTATGTTTCCGTCTTTATACATAAAGAAGTCTTAGCTTAATACATAAGTCTTGTTCATTCCATTCAGCAGAGAAAGCTTTTTCTTCCAAATTCAGGAGGCCGAAGTGTTCTTCCAGATTACGGAATTGATGTAATGCCTGGTCTTCGTCAATTTCTTTGATGATCGATTTTATCAGAAGGAAATCTTGTTCGGCATCGATTCCAACCTCTATTTCATATCTGGGTTTTTCTTTTCCGAAAATTTGAATTGTTTGATCAAGAAACGGCATGATTTGACCAGGGCATATTTTCTTTCCTGAAACCTTTTCAAAGGGAAGATCATCTGTGTAGATGTATGTTTCTGATTGTTGTGAAATTAATTCAATATAACTTTCAATAATTTTAAACTCTTTCTTTACCGATATGGATTTAGCCCCGGAATCATATAGAACATAACTCAGGATTTCAGAAAGCTGAGCAATCCCTTCTGCTGTTGATTTAAGGTTTTGTTCTGAAAGTCTTTCTAAATGAGTTAATGAAGAGAAAAGAAATTGAGGATATAATTGGGTTCGAAGTCGGTTTACTTCGGCTTTTTGTTTTTGCTGTAATAATGAAGCCTTTTCTTCTTCACTTTTCAAGTAATCGCGTAAAAATTTAATAGCTGTAAAAATTACAAGGGGGGAGAGATTCCAAACGGTGTTTAGCATTATATCCTTTAGGGTATATCCTACATAATAATCCTTAATGAAGATCGAGAAGTATACATTATTAAAGAATAGATTAGCCAGACTGAATCCTACGATACTGACCAGTAATATCGAAATTCCATTTATGAATTTTCTTCGCTTAATTAAATATGGAACAGTAAAATAGTTTGTGAAATAGGTTAGTCCCAGATATGTGGGCAGATCAAAAATAACATTCATCAAACTGTGAAAGTATGTACGCTGAGTTCCAAATGAGAAAACAAAAGCTAATCCAATTACATAAGTAATCCAAAATGCAATGTGCAAGAGGATTCGATTGTAATTGTATATTTTTACTGTGTTATTCATTTAAAACGGATAAACTGACACTGCTTCCTTTTGCATGGTCTTCCTTATTAAGTTCAAATGCAGTATTGTAAATCGTACGCATACGTTGCATCCATTGCTGGATTTCAGTCGAACTTATAAAATCATCAAAAAGGCCATGTTCTTTATATTCCGCATCAAAATTAAAAAGAACTGTGTTCTTTTCTTCTTCAAATGTGAGATTTATATCCAAACTGGCGATATTTCCATGTAAAGTGTTGATAGCCTTTTCTATCAAAGGGAAAAACATTAAAGGAGGAACCTTTGTGTAACCTGTCAATCCAGAATCTTCAAATTTGAGTTCCAGCTTGTTGTTTCTTAGTTTTTCAATGCATATATAATTTTTAATGAAATCAGCTTCTTTGCTAACAGTACTTTTTGGTAACGAGCATTCATCAAAAATATAGCGTAACATACCGGATAGCCTGAGAACAGTGTCGGGAGTATGTTCATCGTTATTTATTGCCAGATAGTATAAATTGTTTAGTGTATTAAAGATGAAATGTGGATTGAATTGTGACTTTAATAACTTCAATTGTGATTCTATATGTTGCTTCTCAATTTCAAGTTTTTGTTTTTCGAAAATGAATTGCTGTCTCATATATTTTATGCCGGTAAAAACGGCCCAGGGAATAATGATCCATATGGAATAGCTAATGATAAATCTAATGTTGAAATCAAATAGAGAGGTTTGCCCAAAACTATGTCCTGGGAAGAGGTGTGTTGTAATATAGAGATCGGTAACAAAAATCAGAAAGATAAAGAATACGACAGAAGATAATAAGGCCAGGCTAAGAGATAGGTACTTTTGTTTTCTTGCTAAACGAGGAATTATAAAATAATTATTCAGGTATGTTAAGCTTATATAGAAAGGGGCGCTAATAGTAAAATCTACTATCTGATCTAAAATATTGCTGCTATTCTTTCCCATAAGCTGAATCAGGCTGAATAACAAGATATAAGCGATCCAAAATAGGATGTGTAAAAAAATGCGATTGTTAAATAATTTTAGTCTCATATATTTCCCGTAAATTTCCCAGAAATGTAAAATAAGTGCATTTAAAGATCATTCACAATGCGATATCTATGAAATGCATCTAATAGCTATCATATGACAGCTATTGACTGAAAAAACAACCATTGATGTTTTAATACATGGAAGTTGGATGTTCGATGGTTTGAGTAGTAAATTTGGTTACAGTAAAACCAAAACATCTATCATTTGTTAATGAGGAAAGCCAAACATATGATTTGTATTAAGCGAACACAAACCGACCCATATTTTAATATAGCAGCTGAGGAATATGCTCTGAAGGCTTTTGATGAAGATATATTTATGCTTTGGATTAATGATCCATCCATCATTGTTGGGAAACATCAGAATTCACTGGCAGAAATAAACTACCATTATGTGAAGCAAAATAATATTCCTGTTATCCGACGGATTTCAGGTGGCGGAACTGTTTTTCATGATCACGGTAATTTGAATTTTACTTTTATCACATCAGGTGAAAAGGAGAAGTTAGTGGATTTTAGGAAATTCACTGATCCGATTGTTAAAATTCTTAATGAAATAGGAGTTCCTGCCCGTTTCGAAGGCAAGAATGATTTGCGTGTAAAAGGTTTAAAGATATCTGGGAATGCCGAACATGTTTTTCGGAATCGGGTATTGCATCACGGTACTTTGTTATTCAATTCAAAACTCGGTCGCTTGAATGAAGCCATCAAGGTTAAAGAGGGAAAGTATGTTGATAAAGCTGTTAAATCAAATCGTTGTATTGTAACCAATATTTCCGATCATCTGCCTGATGAATACAGAAACATGTCAATTCATGAATTTAAAAGTATAATTGAAGATGGCCTAATGAGAATGTATCCGAATGTACATAAACAAAGTCTTTCAGAGATGGATATTCTGGCAATTAATAAAATGGTTGAGGAGCGGTATGCTTTATGGGAATGGAATTTTGGTTATTCTCCTAAATTTCAGACCGAGCATGATTTGTTGTTACGTGGTGAACCCTATAGACTACAATTTTCTGTGAAAAATGGAATTGTAGAGGATGTTGGAGAATTGAACTGTAATAATGAATTCAATTGGTCTCAGTTAGTAGGAAGTCGGTATAATGAATTCGAACTTCCTGAAAAAATATCGGAATTAACGGATTTATCATTTGAAGAAAAAGAAATGCTTTTGAAGCAGATGTTTTGAGGAAGGGGGGAAGTAGTTTCTTGCTATGTCACAGTTTGAGGTTGTATTTGTTTGTTTATACTCGTAACTTGTAGTAAAACAGGTGCGTTATGAAAGTGAAAAGTTTCAAAAAAGTAATCAAGGCTGTCGAAAATCTTAATACTCAGCAATATCGATTATTACAGGAACAGATTAGAGTCATTGAATCCAGAAAGTATGTATCACGAGAGTTAGAGACCCGTTACGATAAGATTAACTGCCCACATTGTGGTAGCAATTGTATAGGTAGGTGGGGGAAGCGTAATGATTTAAGGCGATATAAATGTAAAGATTGTAGGAGAACGTTTAATAGTTTGACTGGTACTCCTTTGGCCAGGTTACGAAGGAAAGGTCATTGGGTTGATTATGCACAATGTATGACGGAAGGCATAAGTCTTCGAAAAGCAGCTGTTATATGTGGAATCCATCGTAACACGGCTTTGAAGTGGCGTCATCGCTTTTTGGAAAATGTCACCTCAATAAAGGCTGACCAATTGCATGGGATTGTCGAAGCCGAAGAATCTTACTTTTTGAAATCAGAAAAGGGGAGTAAGCAAATGTCACGTCCACCAAGAAAAAGGGGCATTAAGTCAGCTAAAACACACTTAACTAAAGAGCATATTTGTGTTTTTGTTGGAAGGGATCGAAATAAAAATACTTTTGACGCCATACTTGATAATATGAACACCAAATGCTTAATAGATGTTTTTAAAAACCATATAGCATCAGATGCATTGTTTTGTAGCAATAGTAAATCTGTTTACAAAAGTTTCGCCAAAGAAAGCAGAATCCGTCATGGTTGTTTGGATATGTCCAAAGGTGAACTGATAAAGAAAGATATCGTACATATTCAGAATGTAGACTTATACCAAAGTCAATTAAAAGATTGGATAATAAAAAGATTTCGGGGAGTAGCTACAAAATATATGGACAACTATATTTCTTGGTATCGTGAACTTGATGAGTTTAACGACAACATTGATGCGTTGACTATACTTTTGAGGGCTAAGTCAGGCGGGACTTATAAAGTCCTACCTCAATATGTGACATAGCAAAATAGTTCATGCCATAGTTTTCCAAATAGCCAGTTAATAGCCCCTTTCTATCCTGGTTTTCTATTTCAAAGCCTCATAAAGGATCACAAGAGGGTGTTTTGCTTCTTTACCTGTACCATCTTTTATCTGATGACGGCAGCTAGTCCCGGGAGCTGAAATCAAATATTCTGTTGAAGCTTTCCTTACCTCAGGAAACAGAACAAGCTCCCCAACTTTCATAGAAAGGTTGTAATGCTCTTCTTCGTAACCGAAAGAACCGGCCATTCCGCAACATCCAGAAGGAATTTCATCCACATTATAATTTACTGGTAAACTAAGCATGGTTTTACTTGAACCTGTGCCCACAAGAGCTTTTTGCTGGCAATGACCATGCAGTTTTATCTTCAATGGTGAATCAGTGAATTGGTCATGAGTAATATGCCCCTTTTCAATTTCTTCTGCAATAAACTCTTCAAATAGAAAAGTAGAATTTGCTAAGGACTTTGCTGACTCTTTATTTTCAGGGTTAGCCAAATCAGGATATTCATCTCTGAAAGTTAAGATTCCAGAAGGTTCAATCCCCACCAGTGGCTTAACTAATGAAACTTCATTCTTTAACAGCTCAATGTTTTTATTGGCGATCTTTTTTGCTTTTCTTAGTAATCCCTTAGAAAGGAAGGTTCGGCCGCTTAGGGTATGTTTGGGAACAGAAACCTCATATCCAAGTTTAGTCAGAAGTTTGATTGCAGTTATTCCGATTTCCACATCATTATAGTCTGTAAATTCATCCACAAACAAATTGAGTTGCCCCTTGCATTTCCCGTTGGGATTTAATTGAGAAAGGTTCTTTTTCGCCCAGTTTCTTAAGGTAATCTTATAAAGCAAAGGGATAGAACGTTTAGGGGCAAATCCAAGAACTTTCTTCAGTATGGATGAGAGCACCGGATTTGACATTACAAAATTTGTAATTGAAGGAATGAGCATCCCCAGCTTGTTAATACTGGTGATGTATGCTATTGCCCTTGTCCGCAAAGAAATACCATTAGAATCGTAATAATGCTGAAGGAATTCGGCTTTAAGTTTGGCCATGTCTACACTTGAAGGGCATTCTGATTTACATCCTTTACATGATAAACAAAGATCCAAAACATCATAAACTTCTTTATGATCAAATGGATTCTTCTGATCAGAATTAGTTAGGAATTCTCTTAAAATATTTGCACGGGCACGAGTGGTTGTACTTTCGTCTTTCAGAGCCATATAACTGGGGCACATGGTGCCACCTATAATTTCCGATTTTCTACAGTCTCCCGAACCATTGCATTTTTCAGTAGCTCGCAAAAGGCCCATTTCTTTCGAGAAATCAAAAATGGTCTCAAATTCCCTGGTTTCTTTCCCTGGTTCATACCGCAGTTGAGCGTTCATTTTAGGAGTATCTGTGATTTTTCCCGGATTGAAAATATGTTCCGGATCCCAACATTCCTTAATATCTTTAAAAATATTATTAATCCGGTTACCCAACATCAATGGGATAAACTCTCCACGTAGGCGCCCATCACCATGCTCACCACTTAGAGAACCTCTGTATTTTTTTACCAGTTCGGCTGATTCTTTTGCTATAGTATGAAATAGCTCAACATCTTTTGGATCTTTCAGATTTAAAATTGGGCGAAGATGGAGTTCTCCGGTTGCTATATGTGCATGATAAACGCACTTAAGTTTATGTTTATCCAAAATTTTATTGAATTCCTCAATATATGCTGGAAGATCTGCAGGACATACTGCAGTATCTTCAATAACAGATACAGGCTTTGCATCTCCTGGAAGATTGGATAAAACACCAAGACCGGCTTTTCGCAGGTCCCAAACCTTCTTTATATCTGCGCCAGTAACAATTGGAAAATGATAGCCTAACCCGGCTTTTCGCATTTCAGATTCCATTGCTGTCGTTTTTGCTTCAATGGTTTTAGTCTCTTTTTCATTGAACTCGACAATCAAGATCGCTCCTGGATCACCCTTTAGGAAAAATCTGTTTTTTTGAGCAGCGCGGTTTTCTTTCGTAAGGTTCAGGATTGCCTTATCCATCAACTCAATAGCGGAAGGTTGATGTTGCAAGGCTATCAGGTTTGCTTTGGTTGCATCAATAACTGAATTCAGATGAACACAAACCAAAGCTTTATTCGTAGGCGGTGCTGGAACAAGGTTCAGTTTTATTTCTGTGTAAAAAGCTAAAGTCCCTTCTGAGCCGGCTAGTAAATCACAGAAATTAAACTTCTTTTCAGTTTGAGTGAATGGTGCAGAATCAAGTAATAAATCCAATGCATAACCTGTATTTCTTCGTTCAATTTCAGGATGCGGGAACTCCCTTCTTATATCCTTTTGATTTTCTTCATCTAAAAGAATATTTTTTAGCTGTAGATATAGTTTGTTTTCCAGTTGATCTCCCTGGCATTTTTGTTCAAACTCATCCTTGTCAATAGCATTAAAATGAGCTTCACTGCCATCACTGAGAATTGCTTTTATTTCCAATGTGTGATCTCGAGCACTTCCATAAACCAGCGAATGCAATCCACAACTATTATTCCCAACCATGCCACCAATCATACAACGATTGGCTGTGGAAGTTTCAGGTCCAAAAAACAAACCTTTTGTAAGCAAGATTTTGTTTAATTCATCAAGGATCACCCCAGGTTCAACCTTCACCCATTTCTCCTCTTCATTGATTTCAATGATGCGTGTCATGTATTTTGATACATCCACCACAATTCCATAGCCAACAACCTGCCCTGCAAGGGATGTTCCGGCTGTACGGGGGATCAATGAAATCTGATACTTTGCTGCAAAACGAATAATTTTCTTGATATCCGTAACGTTCTTTGGACGCACCACCGCCAATGGAATTTCACGGTATGCCGAAGCGTCTGTTGCATATAATATTCGGTTGGTATCATCGGTGAACACATCACCCTGGAAAAATTCAGAAAATCGGTTGAGTTCCTTAAGTAATTTTTGATCCTCCTGGGACGTAGTAATCATAGTTATGGATTTTGGCTAGTAAATTTAAGAAAATAGAACGATTCGAGAAGCAGATTGTTTGAAAGGAGTATACGTAAAGGGTGGAATGTCGAATGTTCAGTCATTTATAGATGAAATAACTAAACATTCGATATAGATCTACACTAAATTATTCTATTGCCAGGAATTTCTTAATTGCTCCCAGGTAATGCATATTCCATCCTTCAAGAATATCTTCATAATCCTCATCCGGAATATTCGTTTGTCTTACTTCCACACTGCATTTGTTATTGCCTTCATGAATTTTTATCGTAACAATCGATTGCTCTTCACGGTCTCCGAAAAACCACTCCTGTACAACTTTTTTATTTTCTTCAAATTCGATGTTTACTCCGGAAATATCACCTTCCCAAATAGCAAACTGGGTACCAGGTACTGTACTCATCTCTGCTTTAAAACCTGACCATAATTCAATTGTAAATGGATTTGTAAAGCAGGCATAAATATCTTCCGGCTCTGCATGAATGTCAGTATATAATTTCAGATCTTTCATCTCAATTTGTTTTGAGGCAAAGATAAACAGTTTCCATTCAGAATTACTGGAAATGAGGCTTCAAAAATGCAACCGCTTGTTGAATTTCCTCATTTGTAAGTCTTGGACGGTTTAAACTGTCCAGTTCTGTAGTGTCATCCAGTGATTTATACCAGTCACCTGGATTTTCCATATCCCCATGTTTTCTTACCAGAATATGTAAATGCAGGTGCATTACAGTTTGCCCTGCAGAGGCTCCATCTTGTAAACTCCAGTTGTACTCAGAAGTATTAAAAGCCAAACATAATCCCCTTGTTATATGACGTGCAAATTGCATCATCTCAAGGTAGAGATTATCGCTCAACTCTGATAAATGTACAATATGAGATTTAGGTATTATCATACTATGCCCTGGTAGTACTGGGGCTATATTATAAACAGCATTAAAATTTTCACTTGATGCAAAAACAGATTGTTCTAATTCATTCTTGCAAAAGGGACACCTAATTTGATCCATTCCTGTTTTTGATTCAAAATTAATAATAATGTGTTTCAACGATGGGTTGCCAAAGTTTTCGATATGTTTCATCAGAAGCACCTTTGCATACCGGGCTAAAAATACATTCATTATGATCTTTTATATCAATGATCGAATGAAATGAGCAAGGGCTTTTGGCGCAATATCCTTGTTCACAAAGCATGGTATCGATACAGCAACTACGACCATGAGTCCAGAAGATGTCATTCATTTTCCACAAATGATGTCCTGATTTTTTAGAAATCAACTGCATAGCTTCAATGCATCTTTCACGAATTATCAGGTCATTATCAATAGATTCTCTTTTGAGTAGTTTGTTTTTCAGAACAGAGTCATTAATCTCAATACAACCCAAACGCATTAAAACCCTTTGCATGTGATAGTCCATGATGGCAATATAATTTTCAGGATCTGTAATGGAAATCAATTCAGCATCAGCCAGTAGTTTAATTAAAAAGGATGATTTCTTTCGCATAGGATCACTAAATGCTTCAAATGCTTCAAGTGTTTGATAGATACCTCCTTTACGCGCCAGGCGTATTTGTTGAGTAAGCATTTCGCGAATATCACCTGAATAAATTGAAAGGATTTTGTTAGCAGTATCCTTTAATAAACCAGCCCGTTCCCCAATACGATCCAGTGTTGAATGTTGGCACTGATGATCTTCTGAGAAAGCAATCAGTAATTCTTTTTCAAGTTCTTCTTGTCTGATTTGCTGGATATATAAAGGATCCAGAAGTGGGGAGTTCGATCTCATCAAATTAATGTAGACAGTCTCAATCACATCCCAGCCCATGATGTTCGATTCGATATGTTTAAGATTGTGGGTTTGATGACAGATTGCTACTGAAAAGAAGTATGCATACAGTTGTATTTCTTCCTTACATTCAATCATAAGGAAAGGTCTTTGATAGAACGAATCCCTGATGTTTATGGTGCTCAGAATTTGAGCTACTTTGCTACATTGATTTTGATTAATTGAAACTGGGTCCATGTTTGATGATTTTTTTTCCAACATTTCTATAAAGATAATAGCTAAATTGGATTTTCTAATCATTTAATATATTATGTGATAATTTTTCATTTCGAAATATTTGTTTTGTTGGTAGTTGTCGAAAAAAAGCGATTTGTCCTCGAATTGAAGTAATTTTGCACTATACATATAACAGCATGATGAACATGAGGTCTGATAAATTACTGGAGATAAAAATTCAATTTCTGGAAGAACTTTCACATATATATGAACCCCAGGAAGTCGAATCAATCTTTTATATTATTTTGGATCATTATACTGGATTGAAGCGTGTTGACTTGGCTCTCAATCCTGATAAAAGTTTAAGTGAAGAAAAGTTGCGTGTTTTTTCAAATGCGTTGACGGATCTGAAAAGTTGCCGTCCGGTACAGCAAATTACCGGTGTTGCGTTTTTTTTTGATTTGAAATTTAAGATTACCCGGGATGTATTAATTCCGCGTCCGGAAACGGAAGAATTGGTAGCCTGGATAATTGAAGATTTTTCCCTTTCTCCAACGAAGCGTGTGAAACTATTGGATATTGGTTCAGGTAGTGGATGTATTCCTGTTAGCCTGAAACATCTTAAGCCTGAATTTGAAGTACAAGCCGTTGATATTAGTAGAAAAGCTTTGGAGGTGGCTCGTGATAATGCACATGTAAATCAGACGGAAATATGTTTTCGGCAGTTGGATATATTGAATATGGAAAACTGGGGAGAATTGGATTGTTTTGATATAATTGTTAGCAATCCCCCCTATATCAAGAATTCTGAGAGAAAACTAATGAACCGGAATGTTCTGGATTTTGAACCTGAGCAGGCCCTTTTTGTAGAAGACCATGATCCCCTGTTATTTTATCGGGAAATTGCCACTTTTGGCCTAACGCATTTAAAAGAAGAGGGATTGCTGTATTTTGAAATTAATGAAGCCCATGGTCAGGAGATGAAACATCTGCTTTCAGACATGGGCTACACAAATATTATTGTTAAAAAAGATATTTTCGGAAAAAATCGAATGACTCGGGCTACTAGGCCGTAAGTTGTTCCAGCAATTCTGTTAAGATCTTGACTGCTTTTTCGTAGATACCTGGCTCCGATCCTTCACGGGGTCCTGCAATATTAAGTTTGGTAATACGAAATTCATCAATCCATGATTCAAGATCTTCTATTGAAATAAGTTCAACATTGCTGATCAGATATGGCTTTTGAAAAGCCTCGCATATTTCCATTGTTATCTCAGTACCTTCATCCATTTCCTGGTCAACAAGGATTAATGTACCATCTGTTGATTTAATATTTAGTTCTGTGCGAATTTCATAATCTGACTCGCGGGTTTCTTTTAAGCGGTATTTTCTTGGAATAACTCCGTCTTCAGCAAGTCGACCCTGAGGACACCATCCACCATGCCATAATCCACACTCAATAGCAGCGTCTAATGCTGCTCTGTCTACACCTGTCTGTCCACCAGAATAAATACTCAGTTGTCTGCCCATAAACGAAAATTTTTGCAAAGATAAACCGATAATTCATTTACTACATTATAGTTCTTTACTTATTAATGATTTAACTGTTTTAACCCAAAATGGGGAGTCATTCAGGCTTTTCACCAGAGTCAATTCTTTACCTCCACTTTCCAGAAAATCATTTTTTAGTTCAATTCCCAACTCATGCTCTGTTTCTAAGCAATCGGCTACAAAAGCCGGACTGATAACTAATAATTTCCGGGTTCCTGATATTGCTTTTTCCTTAACCAGTTCATCTGTAAATGGAGTAAGCCATCCTTTACCCAACCGCGATTGAAAACTGGTTGTATAATCTGAATTGTTCAACCCCATTTTTTCAGCCAGAAGTCTTGATGTTTCATAACAGGAAGATTGATAACAAAAATAGTTTTCAGGATTTCTGTTACTGGTGCAGTTCATTTCTTCACATGTATGTCCAGGATGTGCGTCATAAACCTGACGTAACGGAAGACCGTGATAGCTCATTATTATATGGTCGTATTGTTCGGGACGGTATTCTTTGATTCGATGAACAAAAGCATCAATAAAGTTTTTGTTGTCGTAGAATTGTTCAATGGTTTTTACTTTTGGAATTTGTTTCCATTTGGAAATAATTCTGAAGCATTCCTGTATTGCAGAGCCTGTTGTTGATGATGCATATTGTGGAAAGACGGGGAGTATTATAATTTTCGTTACATGCGCTAATTGGAATTTGTTCAGAGCGGATTTGATACCAGGATTACCATATCTCATCCCAATCTCAACCATGAATTTTTCACCCAATTCTTGTTGCAGGCTTTCTCTGAAGGCAATGCTGTTGATCAGTAGGGGAGAGCCATCCTTTTTCCATATTTCCTGATAGAGCTTGGCTGATTTGGGAGATCTGAAAGGAACAATGATGAGGTTAACCAACATTTTTCTTGCAAGCCAAGGGATATCTATAACCCGAGGGTCGTTTAAAAATTCGCCTAAATACTTCCTCACAGCTTTTGTTGAAGGAGAATCCGGAGTGCCGATGTTTATTAAAAGAATACCTGTCATAATTTCTTTTTTTCTGCAACGTAGTTTTGGTAATCAAAAATCACCATTTATCGCATCATTCCCATACCTGCTGAAATCATTATAAGAACAAAGGAGATCCCATAGTAAAATATTGTGTTTTTGAATTTTCTTTTGCTGGTGAGATTGTTGATTATAAAAAGCCGTCCCAACTGAGACAGGAATAAAGCAAAGATCATGAAGGAAAAATGTTCAATCACCCAGAATCTGAGTGATGAATTTTCGACGACTTCGTTCATGTCCATACTTCCGGTATGATCAGCTGATCCCAGAAAGAAATACATTAACAGGCCTAAAACCAATTGTATGTATAGGAGTACCAAGAAAAAAAGTGAAAGGTAATTATCTGTTGGTGTATAGGAACTGTTTTTTATCCATCCCAGGATCGCTTTAATGATCAAAAACAATCCAGCAAAGGTAAAGAGTGAGCTGATGATTACATGTATGTTAATTACAATATTATACATTGATGAAATTTCTGTTGTGGTTCAGTTGGGTAAAAATAAACAGAAGAAGTGAACTTTTGTTGCTTGTAGCCGGATTATATTCACAATCTTCTTTTCAAATTGTAAATTGTTTCCTCTTAATTCAATTCTATGTGTTATTTTTTTTACAAATAGAAAAGTTTACTTTTGGTCTTTCAAAAACGACCGTCATACATGATTGAAGATGCATATAAGACAATTACCGATGAATCGGAAGGCTTTTTTAAAGATAAAGGAAGTAAATTTTTTGCTCATGCATACCCTATAGAAAGTGAGGGAGAGATAAAACTCATTCTTGAATCTTTAAAAAAGCAGTATTATGATGCCAGACATCATTGTTATTCATATGTTCTTCTCCCGGATCAATCTGTTTTTAGGGCTAATGACGATGGCGAACCTTCCGGCACTGCAGGGAAACCGATTCATGGAGCTATTCTATCAGCCGGATTAACCAATATTTTTATTGTTGTTGTAAGGTATTTTGGTGGGACAAAACTTGGAGTCCGGGGGCTGATCGATGCTTATAAAGCTGCAGCTGCTGATGCTATCCGGAATTGTAATGTTATTGAAAAAACGATAAATGATATTTATGAGGTAGTTTATGATTACCCTTTGATGAATAGTGTGATGCGTATAGTGAAGGATGAAGATTTGAATCAGATTGTCACCCAATTTGAAGAACGTTGCCGAATAGAAATTTCTGTTCGCCAAAAAGATTCAAAACGCATCTTTGAGAAATTCGACGAAATTCACCAAATCAAAATTAAACACCTGAGAACTGAATAACCTGATTCTCTTTATCAATTTATACTTGGTGAATTCATGTTTTTCAATCCCAGAATCTAACTTGTAAAAAACGGTTGTAGTTTTTCATTTAGATATTCTGGAGATTTGACAGGTTTTCCATTTTCATTATTTAAAAATACCAGAGATGTTTTGCCGATAGTCAATAGCTCATTTTGCTCATTGAAAAGTTCGTATTCAAAATCGATTTTATATCCAGGCATTTTCTTTAATATAGTTTTAACACATAATATGTCATCATACAAAGCAGGACGATAATATTTCATCGAAATCGTAACTACGGGCATGATAATTCCGTCGGCTTCCATATCCTTATAACATAATCCTAAACTACGCAGCGCCTCACTTCTTCCATGTTCGAAAAATTGAGCATAATTTCCATGATATACGACCCCCATTTTATCCGTTTCGGAATATCTTACCCTGATTTGTGATTCGTGTGTGAACATAAACTCCTGTGTTTGAATCTGATGAATAATTATTCGTCATTTTGTATACTAATGTAGCAAATATTAGAAAAAAAAATTGAATTTTTGTTAGAAAGTATTGAGTTTATACCCTTAAAACGTGGGAGAAAGTTTTATGATTCAGAGCCTAATGGCATATGGTTTGATATGGGGTAAAAAAGAAAAAAATCAAACAAACTAAAAATCAAAAAAACAATCAAAATTTGACGCGGTCTCAGCTCATGATATTTAATAATTATGTTATGTAAGTGGGTTGCGGGAGTGTAGAGGTGATAAGACTTTCACGTACTTGCGTTTTAGATGCCCAGAATGGCTATTGCACACATTTACTGGGTTTTACTTGACTGGTGTTTTTGAGTGGTTCCCTATAATTAGGAAAAAAAAAGAGAAAATCAAATACTACAATGATTTTTTTTAAACAAATTATTAACGGAATTTTGCCACCGGAGCTCACGCCATAAATCTCTGATTTATTTCATATTTAATAATTGTTTATATTAATTGATTTACAAGAAGTAAACTAACTAGCTTTATCAGTAGCTAATGGAAAAAGACCACATTAAAGTATGGAACAGTTGTCTGGATATTATCCGTGACAACATCAACGTACAAAGTTTTAAAACCTGGTTTGCGCCTATTAAAGCGGTGCGGATTGTGGAGAATGTGTTAACCATCCAGGTACCCAGTCAGTTTTTTTATGAGTGGTTGGAGGAGCATTATATTAATTTGCTCAAAAAGGTGATAAAAAGTGAGCTAGGTCCTGATGGAAGACTAGAATACAGTATCGTTATGGACAGTACTTCAAACTACAACGGTAAAAGTGCAAAGCCTGTTACAGTTCAAGTACCGACTGCTAACAAAAAAGCCATTAGAAATCCTTCTGTGGCTATGCCTATTGACTTGAATAGAGGTCGTTCGAAAGAGATTCCGAATCCTTTTATTATCCCAGGTCTGAAAAAGATTAACGTACAATCCCAATTGGTTGATTCTTATTCTTTCGATAATTTTATTGAAGGAGACTGCAACCGTTTAGCCCGTTCAGCAGGATTTGCTGTTGCTAATAACCCTGGCAAAACAGCATTTAATCCATTGTTTATTTATAGTCCTGTAGGATTAGGGAAAACTCATCTGGCTCATGCCATAGGTATTCAGGTAAAAAACAATTACCCGGATAAGACCGTACTCTATGTATCTACCGAACAATTTATCCATCAATTCATCGATGCCGTTCGTAATAACAACCACAATGATTTCGTACATTTCTACCAAATGATGGATGTACTTATTATGGACGATATCCAGTTTTTAGCGGGTAAAGAGAAAACTCAGGATGTGTTTTTCCACATCTTTAACCACCTTCATCAAAAAGGGAAGCAACTGATTATAACATCAGATAAAGCTCCTGTAGAGATGAAAGGATTTGAACCCCGATTGTTATCTCGATTCAAATGGGGATTAGCTGCCGATTTGCAGGTTCCGGATCTGGAAACGCGTATGGCGATTTTGCACAAACGCTTATATAATGATGGCATTGAAATGCCTTTGGAAGTGATCGAATATTTGGCGTATAGTATCACTACAAACATCAGGGAATTAGAAGGAGCTCTTGTTTCCATTTTGGCTCAGTCATCATTAAATAAAAAGGCAATTACTCTGGATCTGGCCAGACAGATGATCGATAAGTATGTAATTAATACTTCCCGGGAAATTTCAATTGATGTAATTCAGAAAATTGTTGCTGATTATTTCAATATTCCCATGGAATTGATCAATTCTAAAACCAGAAAACGGGAAATTGTACAAGCGCGACAACTTGCAATGTATTTTTCGAAGAAGCACACCAAAGCTTCTCTGGCCACAATTGGATTGCACTGTGGAAATAAAGATCATGCCACTGTATTGCATGCATGTAAGACAATCAATAACCTAATCGAAACGGACAAGCAGTTTAGGACTTATGTTGAAGAGATTGATAAAAAGATCCAGGGACAATAAAACAGCCCAAATTTGATAAAACTCTACATAAGAAGAAGACTCAACAAACCGAACTCTTGAAATAGAGAAAATATTGAATGAACAAGGGGCAAAACAATTTGCCCCTTGTTTTTTACCTTCTAATTTCTTATCTTATCAACTGGTAATTCCTTTGAATTTATTGTTGAACCCTAAAAACTATGCGAAGATGAATGTACTATTTTTATGCCTCGGAAACACTTGCCGTTCTCCCATTGCTGCTGAACTTTTGAAGAAAAAGTTTCAGGAAAATCATATCTCCGGGGAGGTTGATTCTGCTGGATTCGAAGCCTTCTTTATTAATGAAAAACCAGATGACCGTGCTGTTGAGGTTGCCAGAAATCATGGGTTGGATATTGAGGGACATGGCGCTCGCCTTTTTAGAGAAGATGATTTTGAAAAATTCAATCAGATTTATGTAATGGATCACAAAAACATGAGAGATGTTAAAAGTTTCATCCGTAAAGAGGAGGATTTGGAAAAGGTTGATTATTTAATGAATTTGGTTGAACCGGGAAAAAACCTGAACTTAGCTGATCCATTTTACCACGAGCTTGAGAAGTGTGAAGAGGTGTTTGACATGATGGATAAAGCTTGTGATAAAATAGTGGAAATAATTAAAAAGCAGAAATAAGCTAAGCCGGGAAGTTATATGGGAAAAGGTAAGTTGTATTTGGTTCCCACCACATTAGGTGAGAATAATTTTGATGAAGTATTACCATCGTTTAACCGTGAAATCGTTTTAGGTCTTGATAGTTTTATTGTCGAAGAATTACGGACTGCCCGTCGATTTCTAAGAGCGTACGGGTATAAGAAGGATTTTGATGAGGTGGATTTCCATTTACTTAATGAGCATACCAAGTCGCAGGAAATCACTTCTTACCTTGATGCCTGTAAGAATGGAGAGAATATCGGATTGTTGTCCGAAGCCGGAGTACCGTGTATTGCTGATCCGGGCAATGAAGTCGTAAGGATGGCACATGAGAAAGGGGTTGAGGTGATTCCTTTGGTTGGTCCTACCTCAATTATCATGTCATTAATGGCGAGTGGCTTCAATGGTCAGAACTTTGCTTTTATCGGATACTTACCTGTTAAGCCTCCTGAAAGAAATAAGAAACTGAAACAACTGGAGCAAAATATTTTCAAGAATAATCAAACCCAAATCTTTATTGAAGCTCCATACAGAAACAATAAATTGATGCAGGCCATGTGCGAAAACCTGAGCAGTGAGATTATGATTTGTGTGGCTTGTGAAATTGCAACGAAAGATCAGTTTATTCAAACCAAGAGTATCAAAGATTGGAAAAAGAAACTCCCTGAACTGCATAAAAAGAATACCATTTTTCTGCTTTATAAGTGATGGAACACGAATGACGCTAATAGTTAGGATTATAATCTAATGGAAATGTACGATTCAATTAGAAATGCTAAGGATTATAAGATTATAAATATTAGTAGAGGAGAAATTGAATACAAAAATCAAATTCCTCGAGAAAATAGTAGTTGGAAAAAATTGTTTATCCTTATTCCTATAATGATATTGTATTTTATATTTATCTTGTTTGTTGTTGAGTATGAAATAGAGTTGTTAAAATTCTTAATACAGTGTGGTTTTGTGTCTTTCTTACCTTTGTTCATATTTCTACTTATTTTATTTCGAGTAAGGTTTAGGGTTTGTATTTCAAGTAGTAAGGTGTCGTTTCATCACAGTAAATTTTTTAGGTTTTATACGAAAACATACAATAAGAACCAGGTAAAAAGTATCATGTTAGTGGAAGATTCTAGATTGAATAGAGAAGGAAAACACATAAAAGATATCAGAATTATCATGGAATTTTTTAAGTCTAAATATGAAGAATTAATGAACTTCAAAGTAGCACAAGAAGATTATGATCGAGAATATTTCGAAAAAATTAAAAATGATTTTGACGATATAATAGGTTGTCGATAGTGTCTTTAAATATTACTGAAAGGATAACAAGTGTTAACTTAATCAACAGCTAGGTTTAATAAGTGGAATAAATGGTGAAATATATTCCAGAATATTCTTATTCCTATCATCCTCTGTATGCTTCTCCTCAAGACTTCAATAATTGAAAGCTAAATATTATAGTAGGTAGCTGAAGACACACTCATGAGGTGTAATAGAAATATTGTATGATGATAATCTAATGTTGAGCTCCGTGGTCTTATTAGCGATACTCCATAGCGCGTCTTTTTGAAAAGAAATACCTATCCTTGTAGCAAAGAATTTTAAGATAAAATCTATATTTTGGTACTCCCCAAGATCTCTCCTTCGTCGAGATGACCTAAATGGCTATGCAACTGATGTCAAGAATTGAATAAAAGCGGTCAACCTTATTCAGGCATGGTCACTTCTTCAATCAGCAATCTTCAATGAATATTCTCAAATAGAACTTTTTCCCTACCTTGTAACCAAATACAAGAAACCTCGTCTAAACTCATTGAAAACCAAAGAATACAAGTATTGGAAACAAGTATACTTACGATAAACAATCTTTCGAAGCATTTCGGCCGTTTAAAGGCCGTAAATAATCTTTCCCTTTCGATTCCTCAGGGAAGTGTTTTTGGGATCTTAGGGCCCAACGGAAGTGGCAAGACAACCTCTTTAGGGATGGTTTTGGATGTGCTCAGAAAAACATCCGGGACTTATCAGTGGTTCGATGGGAAGCAAACACCTCACCAATTGAGAAGAAGGGTAGGGGCCATTCTTGAGCAACCACTTTTTTATCCCTATTTATCAGCATACAGAAATCTTAAGATTGTAGCGGAGATAAAAGAAGGTGGTCACGATCAGATTGATGAAAAATTGGAGTTGGTTAACCTTTTGGATCGAAAGCACGACCGGTTTAGTACCTTTTCTTATGGAATGAAACAGCGATTGGCAATCGCAGCATCCTTGTTGAATGATCCCGAAGTGCTGATATTAGATGAGCCTACCAATGGGTTGGATCCACAAGGAATCGCCGAGATCAGAGAGTTGATTATTAAAATCGCCAAACAAGGTATTACAATCATTCTTGCCAGTCATATGTTGGATGAGGTTCAGAAGGTGTGTTCACATGTTGTGGTCCTTCAAAAAGGAAAGAAATTATTCACAGGGAAAGTGGCTGATGTGTTGCAGGAAACGAAGGAAATAGAGTTACGGGCAACAGATATGGTGCAACTTCAAGAAGTAGTAAAACAGTATCCATTATTGCAAAGCTCAGAAACTGAGGAGGATTTTATTCTTGCTCGCCTAAGTGATGGAGCCAATGCGACTGAGTTGAATCAATACCTGATTGATAAGGGGATTACACTTTCCCATCTTGTTCAGCGTAAGAGTTCATTAGAGCAGTACTTCCTTGAAATTACCGAAAATAATGACCATTAAAAGCTTCAGCCATGATTCGATTATTAAAAATAGAGCTACATAAGATTACCTCATTTAAGACCTTCTGGATACTGGGATTGCTTTACCTGCTTGTTTTGGGGACCATTGTCTTCGGGATGCAGGGGTATATAAACTATATTCATGATATGACCAAACAACAAAGTCCGATTCCCATACCTGAACTGATGGTCTATAAGTTTCCGGATATCTGGCATAACTTCACCTTCTTATCCGGTTTTTTGAAGATTTTCCTTGGAGTAATACTTCTGATAATTATTGGGAATGAGTTTTCGTATAAAACCATTCGTCAGAATATAATCACCGGAATGAGTCGAAAAGAATGGTTTGGGAGCAAAGTATTACTTGTGCTTACTTTATCATTGGCCAGCACATTAATTTTGTCAATCTTTATTCTGATACTTGGATTTATAAACAGTCCTGAACTCTCATTCTCAGCAGTAACATCAGAGCTGCATTATGTTGCTTATTATTTCTATGAAGTGACTTGCTTCCTGATGTTTGTGTTGATGTTAGGCATGTTGGTAAAGAAAACCGGTTTAGCAATGGGGATATTACTTCTCTATAAATACATTATTGAGCCAATCGTTGTTTATAATCTTAATGAAAGCTGGAAGGGACTAATGCCACTACGTGCCATAGGAAATACCATCCGAATGCCAAACACTCAGATTATGCGTATGCTTAAAATTGAGTTTCAGGAATACGTTAGCTGGCAGGATATGCTGATTACCATTGGGTGGTTGGGGATATTTGTTTTGGTTATCGGATTGTTGCTGAAGTATCGGGATCTCTAAAAAGAATTTCCAATATCCATTGAAGATTGAAGAAGTATCGTAAAGCGGTTATTAGCACAGTACTTCCCTGAACTGTGAATTAGACGTGTTTGGCATTTCCGATAATTATCGGAAGTGCCTATGTCACATCATTTATGTAGGCTTTGCCTACAGAGAATATTATTTCGAAGTTGAAAGCTTCGCCAAACAAAAGTTTTTAGTATAGATGATTTGATATTCTGTAGAATGTAGTCTATTAGCACTAATTGATTTTCATTCGTGAATTCGGGGCTATTCTGCAAGCGCTTTCCCTTGCTTAATCCGGTCAGCCATACCAATTCCATCTCGTAGGTTTCCAGCTAATACCAGGCCGGGGAAGTTCTTTTGGATTGCTTCAACAGCAGCAAAGCGCTCACAGCTATCGGCATAATACTGAGGGATCGCATACTGGTGTTTCCAGATTTCAAACAAATCAGGATTAAAATCCATAAGTCCCATCAGGGCTTTCATTTCACGCTCAACAGTTTCTTTGATCTGATCATCTGATAAATCAATTAAATCCTGACGACGAACTCCACCCATAAACAGTGTTAACAGTGCTCCATCTTTAGGAGCACGATTTTTGAATAGAGTAGACATAAACAATACGCCAAGAATATCCCGGTTCTCTTTGAAAGGGATCAATCCTCCAAAACCATCCAGATTCATTCCATCCCATTTATCAAAGCCAAGCGTAACCTCAATCACCTTTGTATAATGAAGTTTGCTTATTGGATCAATTTGTTCTTTGGGGATAAATGGAAGTAATTCGGCTAGGGCATATGCACCTCCTGTGAAAATAACCTTTTTAGCTTGTATTTCTTCTTCTTGATTTTCGGTCTTGTATTTAATTATATATTCTTCTCCTGATTGATTGATGGAAAGATCAGAAAGATTAAACAGGAAGTTTTCTTTTCCTGCAGAATTGAAAAGTGCTTTAGTCAGATCTTCAAGGCCATTGGCGCATGAAAAGATCTTTTTGGTCGCCTTTTTAGCTTCTGGATTTCCCTTGTCGGCTTTAGCCTTTTTCATTGCACCTCCAATAAAACTACCGAAGTTTTGCTCCAGATTATACAGCTTAGGTAGTGCATATTTCGGAACCAAACGATTCGGATCACCGGCATAAATACCCAGAATAAACGGATCAACAGCATAATCCAGAAAGCTGTCGCCCATGCGGCGTTTCACAAGATTTGCAAGAGTTTCGTGCGGATCTGTACCCGGCTTTCGGAATGGCTCGCCCAGAATTCTGAATTTGTCCTTCCATGAAAATAAAGGTGTTTTTACCCCACCAATTAAACCAGAAGGGATAGCTTCCCATTTTGCATTTTTTAAAACATATCGTTTTGCAGAGGCTTCATTAGCCAACTCGATTTTAAGTTGTCCATTCAATTCCTCAAACAAATCAGCAACTTCAGGATGTGAGATAACACCTGAATTGGGCCCGGATTCATACAGATAACCATTTTTACAATGGGTGTTAATAACCCCACCGGCTTTGGAATTCTTTTCCAAAACCATGAAATCCGTTCCTTTTTTATTCAGATAGTGTGCACATGTGAGTCCGGTAAGTCCGGCTCCAATAATTACCACATCTTTTTGTTGCATAAGTCTTATATTGTTTTTGAATATTGATTTTCGGAAACACTAAGCATTGGATCCAATGCCATAGCTATGTTTCGGATGAAAAAAGCTCCTTCTTGTTTTACAATTATCTTATTGCCATTGATTTCAATCAGTGAATCAGTTAGGAAATCCAGCAGTTTGTTCTGGTCATATCCGATAACCTTCTTCACCTCTTCTACATTTGTATTGAATCCAGAAGCGATGCTTTCAAAATCCACCTCCATATTACACATGATATCATTGATCACAGTTCGGGTAATTTGTTGTTCACGGGTAACAGAATAACCACGTTCAACAGCATATCCGGTATCTTTTACCTGGTCGATATAACCTTGGATCAACTTGGTATTTTGCATATAAGCCCCAGTAAGCTGACTGATCGATGAAGAGCCAAATCCATAAACCTGACCGGTTGTTTCGCGTGTACAATAACCTTGAAAATTCCGGTGGAGCGTTTTGTTTTCCAGTGCTTTGAAAAGCTCATCCTCAGGTTTGGCGTAGTGGTCCATTCCAATTGGAACATAACCATTGGCTTTAAGCTGGTCGTAACCCGCTTCCATCATCGACATCTTTTCTTCAGCTTCAGGAATATGATATTTTTCCAAAACTTTCTGAGCACTCTTTACCCATGGCACGTGAGCATATGAGAATGTCACCAGTCGATCAGGATTGATTTCAATTGCCTTTCGGATATTTTGCTTAAAGCTTTCAACCGTTTGTCCGGGTAGACCATAGATTAGATCCAGGTTCACACCTTCAAAACCTTTTTCCTTCATGCGCTTTACCAAATCTTCTACCGGAAGTTTTGAAGGATCACGATTTACTAAATGGAGCACTTCATCATTGAAATCCTGAATTCCCAAGCTTAGCCGGTTAAATCCGATTTCAGCAAGGCGATCAATATCTTCAAGAGACAGATAGGCAGGACTACATTCCATCGCAATTTCCGGCTTTGAACTGAACTTGAATTTGTTATTAAGCAAATCCATCACTTCAGCTACATAATCCAATGGGATGGAGTTTGGTGTTCCACCTCCCCAATGAACTTGTGTCACCGGACGATTTAGGTCAAGATGCTGCGAAACATTTTCAATTTCTGTTTTCAGAGCATCAACATAGCTTCTGACAAGGTCTTTGTTTCGCATGCCTGTGGTGTTACAACCACAGAAATGACAGAGTTTTGGACAAAATGGTATATGTACATAGAGTGAAATATAATCCGGATTATCCTTATTGGATTGAACCAAACTCTGTTTGTAATCATCAACCGTAAATTCCGTATGGAAATAATTAGCCGGAGGGTAACTGGTATACCTTGGCCCCGGCTTATTATATTTTGTGAGTAAATCCCTGTCTATCTTCATTAATTATTGTAATTGTGTGATTGTGGTATGAATTATTATGATTTCACAGTGATCAATAACATCCAACCTAATCTATCTTTCCCAGTCTACCGACTTTATCCAGTCTACCACAAACTTGGCATTATCAAATGGAATGCTTGGAATAAAGCCATGTCCCAGGTTAAAGATCCATTTGTGATTCTCTTTTCCAAACGGTAGGAATTGCTCCAGATGTTTACGAATGGTATCCTGATCAGCAAGTAACAGTCTTGGATCTAAATTTCCTTGCAATCCAATCTCCGGATTTACAATTTCACGTGCATTGTACATACACATTTGCCAGTCCACACTAACGAAATCAGCAATCTCTTTTTCGATATACTTCATTCCATATCCTAGTCCCTTTGGGAAAAAGATAAATGGAGTGCCCGTAGCACGAACGGCCTTAGCAATGCGTTTGATATATGGCATTACCACTTCCAGGTAAACATTGTATGGAATCAATCCTGCATGCGTATCAAACAGTTGGAAAGCCTGAACACCATGTTCAATTTGCTTCAACGCATATTGAATGGATAGTTCGGTGATCTTTTCAAAGATCTGCTCCGTGGTTTCACGATCTCGATAAATCAGCTCAACAGCATCCGGAAACAGGTGATTGGAGCTTAATCCCTGAACCATGTAGAACATGGTTGTTAAAGGAGCTCCGCAAAAACCGATCAGTGGTGTGTTATCTGGTTTACTTGCATTAATGGCATCAATAGCCGCATATACATGGTTCAGCTTTTCAGGATTGGGTTGAAGAAAATCAACCGGCTTTTTCATATCCTTTAGAGCCTTGGTAAATCTGGGGCCTTTATCGGTCCAAACCAGATCCATACCCATTGCTTCTGGGATAACCAAAATATCAGAGAACATAATTGCAGCATCAACACCCATTAAATGAACAGGCTGAAGGGTTACTTCTGCTGCCAATTCAGGAGTGTTCATCAATTCCGAGAAACTGTATTTTTCCCGTAGTTTTAGGTATTCAGGAATCACACGCCCTGCCTGGCGCATAAACCAGACAGGAGGTCGCTCCCGCTTAATTCCTTTTAAGGTATCTGTAAATATAGAATTCATGTTTAAGTGTTGTGTTGTAGAAATATTATTTGAAGTTCTTTTTCAGATTCATCAAGCCTCTTAAGTTGGCATCAAGCGTTTTATCGATATCCTCATCCGAAGTCGCTTCGCAAACAAACATGGCTTCAAATTGAGATGGCCCTAAATAAATACCGCTGGCAAGAGCATCCCTGTAATAAGAGGCGAACATTTCAGTGTTTGATTCCATCGCTTCAGCAAATCCGGTTACACGTTCACCTTTATTAAAGAACATGGTCATCATTGAGCCAACGCGATTGATAACAACCTGGATCCCTGCTTTCTCGGCATTGACTTTTAAACCGGATTCCAGTTTAGCCGCTTTACGTTCTTGTTCTTCATAAAAACCCGGAGTTTCATTTAAAGCCTTCAGCATGGTTAGACCTGCAGCCATTGCTAATGGATTTCCAGAAAGTGTGCCTGCCTGGTAAACGGGACCGTTTGGAGCAAGTAGATCCATAATTTCTTTTTTACCACCGTAGGCGCCAACAGGAAGCCCACCACCGATAATCTTGCCTAAAGTTGTAAGGTCTGGCATGACATTGAAATATTCCTGAGCACCACCTTTTGCCAGACGGAAACCAGTAATTACTTCATCAAAAATAAGCAATGCACCGAATTCATCAGCAACTTCTCTTAAGCCTTTAAGGAAACCTTCAGCAGGAGGAATAACCCCCATATTCCCTGCTACAGGTTCCACAATAATTGCTGCGATTTCATTTCCTTTTGCAGCAAACAGTTCTCTTACAGAGTTTAGGTTGTTGTATTCAGCAGTAAGTGTATCTTTTGCTGTAGCAGCCGTAACACCAGGACTATCTGGCAAACCAAGAGTAATCGCGCCTGAACCTGCTTTAATCAAAAAGCTATCGGCATGACCGTGGTAACAACCGGAGAATTTCACAACCAATTCACGTTTTGTGTAACCACGAGCCAAACGAAGTGCACTCATGGTAGCTTCAGTTCCCGAATTTACCATACGAACCTGGTCTATCGAAGGTACCATGTCACAAATCAATTTTGCCATTTCTGTTTCAATAGCAGTAGGCGCACCAAAGCTGGTTCCATTTGCAGCGGCTTTTGAAATCGCATTTAAAATACGATCATCGGCATGGCCTAAAATAAGTGGACCCCATGATGAAACATAGTCGATGTATTCATTGCCATCGATATCCCAGACTTTTGAACCTTTTGCACGTTCAAAAACAACAGGATGTGTACCAACACTTTTAAAAGCACGTACTGGTGAATTAACCCCACCCGGAATATATTTTTTTGCTTCTTCGAATTCGTTATAGCTTTTTTGTCTTTCCATGTTCTTAATGTTTTAATTAAAACCGGCCAACAGAAGTCGGCCGGTTTGCTCAGACGTAACCTGTTATCAATTTATTAACCTCAAAAAAATTATCAACGTTGTCTGAGTGTTTCTGCAAATTCTTTTGCATGATATGTGATAATAATATCAGCACCTGCTCTCTTTATCGAAGTCAGGATTTCACTTATAATTCTTTTTTCATCAATCCAGCCTTTTTCAGCAGCAGCTTTCACCATCGAAAACTCTCCGCTAACATTATAGGCTGCAATTGGAACGTTATAATTATCTTTTACTCTGCGGATCACATCAAGATAACTTAATGCCGGCTTCACCATAACCATATCAGCACCTTCCATCAAATCTTCCTCTATTTCACGCAGGGCTTCATCCGAATTGGCCGGATCCATTTGATACGTTTTTCGGTCACCAAATTGAGGAGCACTTTCTGCTGCTTCACGGAAAGGGCCGTAGAATGCCGATGAAAACTTAGCAGAATAGGATAATATTGGAGTGTTGTAAAATTCGTTATCGTCCAAAGCTTCACGGATACGATCCACACGTCCGTCCATCATATCACTAGGTGCAATAATATCTGCACCGGCCTTAGCCAGAGATACCGATTGAGCAGCCAATGTTTCCAGGGTGGAATCGTTGTGAACATCACCATCTATGATAGTTCCGCAATGCCCGTGTGTGGTATATTCGCAGTTGCAAACATCGGCAACGATCATGATTTTATCGTTTAACTCTTCTTTGATAGCGCGTATGGCTTTTTGTACAATTCCATTATGTTCGCAAGCTACATGACCATGCTCATCTTTCGACTCAGGAATGCCAAACAACAGAACAGTTCGTACTCCCAGATCAACCAATTCTTTACATTCTTTTACCAATAAATCAACTGAGAGTTGGTAATTGCCCGGCATGGAAGAAATTGGATTTTTTACATTTTCTCCCGGGCATACAAATAATGGCATGATCAGGTCATCAAGCGATACATGAGTTTCCCGGATCATATCTCTGAGGATAGGTGTTCTTCTTAATCGTCTTAATCGTGTTTCAGGAAATGCCATAGTTATGCGATTTATGATTTATTAATTATGATTTTGATATTTAACAATTTTAGTTATGACTTGATTGCCCTTATTGGTATTATTTAGCAAAATATTCTAGTATACTTTTTGTCATACCATAAGCACCCGGTTCAGAAGCTACCACCTGAGGTTGGAGCCCTGCTGCCAGAACTGCTTTTTCAGTAGTTTCGCCAATGCAAGCCATTTTTACTTTTTCTAACTCAATTTTATCTTCAAAATAATTTTTAAAACTGATAAATCCAGAAGGACTGGTAAATAGAATCAGGTCGTACCGATCTTCAAGAATCCTGGCTTTCTGATCTTTTTGGAAATGTCGATTCTCAATGGTTTTATAAACGTTGATACGCTTTGTCTTACAGGTTGAGTCCAATCCTTCTGCAAGCAAATCAGTTGCAAGGTTTCCCATGGCCAGTAACAGGTGGTCTTCAGTTGTACATTTTGTTTTCAACACCTCAAGCAGGTCTTTTGAAGTATTACCAAAACTGGCTATGTCAGCATTTTTTCCATATTTTTCCAGGGTCATGAAAGTTCGACTACCATAAACTGCGTACTTCAAATGGCCAGGTGTTTTGGTATGGCCATGAAGTTGGTTAAATTGTTCGAAGAAATGTTTCACCCCATTCTGGCTGGTAAAAATAACCCGTGTATAATCGTCCAGATTGAGTAATTCCTGTTCGTTTTCGCGTACATTGTTTTCGGTTATCGCAATCATAGGAAGTTGTACAACGGTTGCTCCTTCCTTTCGAAGTGCCTGTCCTATTTTATCTTCACTGTATTCAGGTCGAGTTGAAATCAGTATTTTACCTTCCAATGGTTTTATCATATGTCAACTTGATCTAAAGAATTACGAATTTCATCCAGTATCTCTTTCGCACCCTTCTCAATCAACTCATCATGGATTTTCATTGCCACGGCTTCTGATTCAATAATCGAGCCTGAATGTGTGGACTTAAGTATCGTTTGGCCATTAATACTAGCCACGAGTCCGGTCATTTTAATCTGATCACCATCAACGATAGTATAGCATCCGATCGGAATTTGACAGCCACCTTCCATTGACCGAAGAAATTTGCGCTCACCTTTGGTCACCATTTCGGTTTCCTTGTCGCTGATATGATTAATTACAGTTTCTACTTCTGAATCATTTTCACGAATTTCAATACCAATAGCTCCCTGACTCACAGCCGGAATATATTCCTTTGGATCAAGTAAATGTGTGATATGTTCGTCCAGCCCTAAACGTTGAAGACCTGCTGCAGCCATTACCATGGCATCACAATGACCATCGTGCATTTTTTGAAGACGGGTGCCCACATTTCCACGGATATCCACGATCTTAAATTCCGGATTAATGGCCAAGAGCTGTGCTTGACGTCGTAAACTTGAAGTGGCAATGGTATCTTCAGAAGTGAACTGGTTCAATGATCTCCCATCCTTACTTACAAAAGCATCACTTACTTCAGCTCTTTTCAAAACACCTCCTAATTTTGCTCCTTCAGGAAATGCTGTTGGTAAATCTTTCAAACTGTGAACAGCCACATCAATTTCATCATTGAAAAGGGCGACTTCCAGTTCTTTAGTGAAAAGGCCTTTGTCTCCGATTTTTGAAAGCGCCACATCCAAAATCTTATCACCTTTGGTTTTGATAATGACTAATTCAGCGTCTATGTTTTCAAGAGTGTTTTCCAGAGTGTCTTTAACCAGATTGGCTTGATAAAGCGCCAGTTTGCTGCCGCGGGTACCGATGCGTATTTTAGTTTTGTTCATTAGCAGATAATTCAAAGAGTTGATTAAACATGTTCAGGAATTCCACTTTCTTACCGTTATCGGTAACGTTTTTCAGATTTTTGATCAACATTCGGGAGATTTTTTCTGAGATATGGTCTCCGTACTTCCAGGCCATATCGTAGTCCTGTCCGTTGTTCTTCTTAAAACCATCAAATTCCTGTTGGTTTACCTTTCTGATGTTCTCTTGTAATTGTCTGAAAATGGGAGTCAGATTGCGGCTTGAAAGCCAGTTCATAAACTCCTCAGCGATTTCTTCCAATATTTCTTCAGCCTGGATGATTTCTTCCTTACGTTTTTCGTAAGTTTCAGTAACAATTACTTCAAGATCATCCACATCAAACAATCGAATGCCCTCAATCGACTTTATATTGTGGTCGATATTGCGGGGTACAGAAAGATCAACTAAATATAACTCTTTTTTTGTATGTTTCTCTTTTATATTTGAAATCATTTCCTTGGTAATCAAAGGTGACTGAGCTCCGGTGGCAATTAAAACCACATCCACGTCAGGAAGTTGCTTCTCAAGTTCTTCGATTGGAAATGAAGATGCACGATAATTATTAGCCAACTCGATGGCCGTTTGATGCGTACGGTTGGTAATGGAAATATGCTCACAACCCTTTTTGATCAAACTTTGAAGCGATAATTCTCCTGTTTGACCTGCACCAATTAGCAGGATATGTTGTTTGGTAATACTGAAACTTCTGCTTACCAACTCAACTGCTGCACTACTCACCGATGAAGCACCTTCATTAATACGTGTCTCAGTGCGCACACGTTTTCCCGATTCAAAAGCCTTGTGAAATAATCGGGTAAGAACTTGTCCGGCCGTTTTATTTTCTTCGCTGATAAAGTATGCATCCTTTACCTGACCAATAATCTGGTCTTCGCCTAAGGCCATACTGTTCAGTCCTGAAGTCACCCGGAATAAATGCTTAACAGCACTTTCGCCTTGATGAGAATAAAAGTAATCACGGTAATTTGCTGTTAGGTTTTTATAATCTAGTAAGTGCTTGAAGACATGTTCAAAGCCTCCTTTTTTACAAGCTGTGCTGTAGTGAAAATAAATCTCCGAACGGTTGCAGGTAGATAGTACTACGGCCCCTTCTATTTCAGGGGCTGCGTTCATCGTATTTAAAAAGTGAATAATCTGCTCTTTGTTGAAAGCGATCTTCTCACGCACTTCAACCGGAGCCGATTTATGATTTAATCCAATTACACCAATGTTTTCGTACATATGTATTTGTTACGTCCAACTGAGGTTCTCAATCTTTATTATACACCAAAACTAAAGCCCAATTCTGAAGCAATTCTGGAGATTTCAACAGATTTTAGATAAAAGTGTTTGAATGCTTAAAATAGAAGCTGGTGGGGACAATCCTTTTCAAAGGTGTAGAATCGCATTTTTCAAACATTGTTTATGTATCCGAGTTTGCATGGCAAGTGTTACTTTTTGGGATAAGTCGAATGTAAAGGCAAAAAGAAAAAAGACAATTAAATTTCCGAATTTGAAATTTCGGAAATTTAATTAATCACTTCTGTCTCCTTTATAGAGTTGTTGAAGAACAGGCGTAGAGAGCCTTTCTGTAATTATCTGCTCATGGGTTGCGTTTTATTATTCCAGCCTACTCAATTTTCTAAGTAAGGCATTTGATCTCAGATCTAAATTTGTGTTTCCAAAGTTGTAGTTTCTCATGATGATCACTCCATATTTACTGTTTATTTCAAATTCAAAATGTGCCGAATACCCAGGTGTTGATCCTCTGTGACCGACAGTAGAAATCCCTTGGTTTGAATATAAATCAAAGCCATAGCTATAGTTTGATCTTAACCTCTTAGTTGGAGTTTGAGAGGTTTGTAGCAATTTCAGCCCCTCTTTATCTAAAATGTCAGAGAATCCCATACAAGCTTTCATAAACTTAGCCATATCATTTGGTGTAGAATAAATTCCTCCATTGGGTATTCTGTATCCTCTTCCGTTATGTTCTTGTTTTGGAAGATCGTAATTTAGTTCAGCTGTTGGACCTCCAGCCATACCTTGAGCCAGTTTATGTCCTTTGTTTTTTGGGATTTCAAAAAAGGTATTATCCATTTCCAAAGGATTTAATATATATTCTTCTATCAATTCTATATATGGTTTATTACAAGCCTTGGAAATAGCTAATCCTAATATGGCATATCCAATATTGGAGTATCTGAACCTTTCACCTGGTTTTGAGCGAAAAGAAGTTTCTGGTATGGCTTTAGTAACTTTATCCGTCCATTGTTTAATATTCCCAAAGTTGGCATACCGGTTTCCTGACTCTCTATCAATTCCTGAAGTGTGGGAAGCTAATTGCTTTAAAGTGATTGGAGTGTGTTTGTCGTAATCGATTAGTGATTTTATTTCCGGTAAGTATTTTTCTACAGGATCATTTATATCTAAAAAACCTTCTTGTTGTAATTGTAATAATAGAAATCCTGTGAATGATTTGGTAATTGAACCTATTCTGTAGATTGTATTCGAATCTGCTGCCGTTCTTTTGAAGGGATCTGAACTTCCGAACGTTTTAGATGCAATGTTCACATCTTTATGAACAATGACTAGCGAGATACTTCCTCTTATATTATCATCCTGAATGTCACTCCCAATTTTTTCGATAAAAGCTCCGATTGTTTGTTGGGATTTGTTATATGTCGAATAATTTTCCTTCTTTGATTGTTGGCAGCCTAATAATGTTAAGGCTAATGTTAATGTTAAAATCTTTTTCATGGTTTTATTTTATAGAGTAAAACGACAGACCGTCCTAAAAATAATCTGGTTCATTATTTATCAAAATGAATCCCATTTCCTATAGTTTGAGATGAGCATCATTTAATTGCATTTTTCAATCAGATCAGGATATATGGTCTCTACTGAATCAAGAAAAATGAGATTTTTTGTTTTCATTATTTGAATTGCTTTTGTTTTTAATGTTAGGTCTGATAATAGTTAACTGATGAACGTTCGAATAGTTTCAGATTTATGCAAAATTCTTGATTAAATCATACTGATTAGTGACTAAGGGTGTGTTGTAGAGGTAATTAAGTCAGGTTTGAACAGTTGGGGAGACAATCAGTAATCTTGTATGTCAAAGGATTGAACATGGTCAGGATATCGGAACAAAGGGGCAGGTGTCTTGAGTAAGAGATGTAGGTGAGGGTAAGGCTGTATCTGTTATTTAATTAATATAGCTAATCATCAAGCAATCGATCCAATCGGTAAGCATGTGAAAGAGCAATCCGATTCCGATAATCTTAAATGGTTTTGGGAGGAAAAGTAAAATCACATAGGCCGCTATAGCGGAATACGAATGTAGAAAGTGGAAACCGATGCTGCATCTGTTTGCCTGAAAAATTGGTGATACCAACAAATGATCCAGATCAACAAGCATGGTTGCAAGCAATATCAGGTACACTTTTTTCCATTCTTTCCTGAAAAAAATGAATGCAATAACTACCGGAAATCCCAGATGTAAAAAGTAATGGATAAATGTTTGCATGCTTATAACGACTGATTATTAACTGGTTTTGTTTGCGTTGATCGTTGAAGCGAATCGTTGATCGTTTTAGGCCATGATTAACACTGCCTAATAATTAACCCAATTCAAAAGTAGTTATTCCATAAACCTTGTCCATATTAATTTGAGGAGCTTTTCCGTAATACATCCTTGCACATTCAAATACGTATTTTGCGTTATATTTTTTTACAATTTGAATTGCTCCCTGATTAATCATTGGAATATCAATAAATAGCGGTTCCCCGATAACAGAATTTAAACAAGCCTTGTATAATTCTTCGGCAATTGTATTATTATCTGCGAATAATGGACCGACTTTAAATCCATTTGAAACTTTCCTGGCAATAGCAAATCCTCGAACCTTATTTCCCTCTGAGTATTTAAAGGTTCTGTTTTCCGGGAGATTAATCCAAGGTTTTAAAAATTGTGGTCGTCGAAATCCAAAAGCTTGTTTGTCGTAATCTGAAATTTCATCAAAGTCTTTATCTTTTATTGCTGAAATATGATGATCAGTATTAATCGCTATTCCTGTTTTTTCATAACGCTCATCTTTAAATGCAATTTCAAATCCTCCTTTATTATAGAAAGGTTGCATATCTACAACTCCATCCATACCAATTGGAGCGTTGTTGTTTAGTCTTTCAATCAATAAATTGCGCCTGAGATTCCAGAGTTTTCTTCCTATTCCGCTTGCCCTGTATTCTGGTTTGACAATAAAGAGCCCCATAAACCCGAATTCCTTATTATAAGAAACTATCGAGCCTCCAGCAACCAGAACTTTTTCGGAATAGAAACCATAAAACCCATCAGGATCTGTTGCCCAAAATACTTCTGCATCATTAGGCCCCGGATTCCATCCTTCATTCTTTGCCCATGCGACCAGTGTCTTTACCCCCTCGAGATCTAATTTTTTGATCTCTAAATATTCTGTGTTTATCATAGTTTCCCTCTTGTACAATACATACCTGCAAACTCAACGAGCTAAAATTAGTGTATTTATTTTTTCTTTAATTCATTGTCTACTCTTATTTAAATAATTTTGCCCCCTATAATTATGTGGATAACATTTGCGATAATATCGGCCTTATTCAGCGCTGCGGCTGCCATTGGTGAGAAGAAAACGCTGCTCAACACCAGTGCCATTAGCTTTTCACTAATGCTCTCCGTGTTTAATACGATTCTTTCGCTACCGTTTTTGTTTTATACAGATTTCAGTGTTGTAACCACGGAGGCGATATTAATTCTCTTTTTCAAGTCAACCCTTGGTGCGTTTTCATTTCTTTTTGTGATGAAGGGATTAAAGAGTCTGGAAATTAGTTCTTCGTTGCCTTTATTGGTTATCACGCCGGGAGTAGTGGCTTTACTTGCGTTTCTGTTCCTTGGGGAAAGTTTGAGTTCCATTGAGGTATTGGGAATGGTTATTCTTTTGTTTGGGACTTATTTATTGCAATTAAAGCCTGACAAAGGATTATGGTATCCATTTCAATTCAATAAGCAACCCAAAGCCATGTTATATATTGTTATGGCGGTACTGATATTCTCGGTGACAAGCGTATTGGATAAATCATTGTTAGTTAATTACAAATTGCCACCATTGGTTTTTATTCCCTTGCAGCATGTGTTTTATACATTAGTTTTTACACTCATGTTTGTTATTCGTAGAAACAATGAAGCTCCTTTAACAGGCAAATTAAAAAGTATTTGGAAATTGGTGTTAATGGTTTCTGTTTTCACAATTATTTACCGCTTTTCACATATTTATGCAGTAAAGCTTGGTTCTGTTGCACTTGTTATATCCGTCAAGCGAACCTCTGTGTTTTTTGCCACTCTTATTGGAGGGACTTACTTTAATGAGCAGAATTTAATGCGAAAGACAATTGCAACTATCTTCTTAATTATTGGGGCAATAGCGATTATTAATGCCTGATTTGCTGGATGGAGATCGGATAATTAGATTTGCCCCTTCAAACGCACAATATTGTATTAAAAAGAAATAATTAGAATTATAAAATATTGACTATGAATATTAAAACTGAAAATTATAAATTCTCTCAGCACTCTAAATGTGAGTTTTTTCCATGTCATAAAGTTAAGAATGAGGCTGAATTCAACTGCTTGTTTTGCTTTTGCCCTTTATTCATGTTAAAAGATAAATGTGGCGGAAATTTTAAATACACCAATGGCGTTAAAGATTGTAGCGATTGTTTGGTGCCTCACACAAAGGGCGCATATGAACATGTAATGAGTAAGATGAGTTTGGTTGTTAAAATTGGAAGTGAACGGGATTTGTAGGGGTGTAAATTGCTGTAAGATAGGTGATCTTTGAGTGAATAGGCTTATGTCAAATACTGGCCCAAATATTTTCTGATAACAGAAAACATCAATAAAAATAATCCATTATGAAGCAAATTATACTAGTAACCTGAGTTCGATTATTAACGATGTGATAATTAACTAAATAACACTAAAATACTTTTGTTATTATTTGGATAAAAAGATGGGTTTTACTAATTTAACAGTCTAGCAAACAGTTATTTAAAAGTAAAACCCATGCAATTAAGTAAGGATAAAATTACAGAAATTTTCTATTTAACGGACGAGTTTTGCCAAGAATTTGAAAAATCCACCTCAAACCATATTCTGGGGAACAAACCTAAGAGAAGGCCTAAAATGAGTCAAAGTGAGGTTATTACCATCATGATTTTATTTCATAGCGGAGTATTCAAAAACCTCAAACACTTTTACTTATACTATGTCAAGGAACACCTCAATGCGGAATTTCCTGACACCGTATCCTACAATCGGTTTGTGGAACTACAACAAGCTGCGATACTTCCAATGACTTTATTCTTGAAGACCTGTTGTTTAGGAGAATGTACTGGTATTTCATTTATTGATTCAACCCCTATTCGTGTATGTAAGAATAAACGTATTCCAAGGCATAAGGTTTTCAATGGAATTGCTCAAAGAGGTAAGTCTACTATGGGATATTTTTTCGGATTCAAATTGCACCTGGTTATTAATGACAAAGGCGAAATCCTAAGCTTTATGATTACTCCAGGAAATACCGATGACAGAGAACCTTTGAATGATCAGAAGTTTATTGAAAAAATCAGAGGTAAACTTTATGCGGATAAAGGCTATGTTTCTAAAGCACTTACTGAGGTCCTATTTGTGGACGGGCTGCATCTGATTACTTACATCAGGAATAATATGAAAAATGTTTTAATGGAGATGAAGGACAAAATACTACTCAGAAAACGATCTGTTATTGAAACTGTTAACGATGAACTCAAGAATATTTGTTCCATCGAACATTCTCGACACAGGTCATTTGAGAATTTTATCACTAATTTAATATCGGGCTTGATTGCTTATTCTTTCTTTCCAAAGAAGCCCTCAATTAAATATGAAGAAATTCTATCCAATCAAATTATGCTATTTTAAAATCGAACTCAGGTTAGTACTAAGTTGTTTGATCCTGTTAGTTTCTTGTCGGAAGAATGAAGAGGAAAATAAGCAGGTATTCGAAATGCAGGATGTCAAGAGTGATTTTGTAACCCATAATTCAGCTCATATTGTTGCAGAAGTCACCCCTTTTGAAAAACTATTGGGAATTTGTGCTTTTCGTGTGGAGTATTATGACACAAATCAGAGCGGGATTATTCATCAGTCTTTAGAATTAGATTTTAAGATCAATCAATATTCAGATTTTGATGGGCCGGCAGTTATATATCTATCCAATTTAGAGACTAATACTACCTATAAAGCAAAAGTATATCTTGATGTTTATGAGGATTATCAAAAGATTGAAAGGACCTGGGAGAGTGAAGAAATTGTGTTTACTACAAAATCTGTTGAGGTATATACCGATCATCGTGATGGTAATGCCTATCAGGTAGCACGTATTGGTGATCGTATTTGGTTTCTGGAGAATTTAAGGTATCAGGTAGAGGATGAGTCATGGGATGTGAAGGGGATGAGTCAGGATTTTGAGAAATATGGATTGCTATATACTTATGAAGGAGCACGGGATGCTGTTCCGGATGGCTGGAGGATTCCATCTGAAGATGATTGGAATGATTTGAGGCAAGCTGTTGGTTTGGAAACTACCGATAATCAATATCTTGGATCAGGTGTTGTTGGGAAATTGATGGAACCTGGTAAACGTCACTGGGATCGTGGACGTTTTTCAACCAACGAAACCGGATTTTCAGCTATCCCTGCAGGGGTTTATATACCAGCTGATTATAATCTGGCGGATGTGCAAACCGGGGTGTTTGAGGGATTCGGGATACGTGCTTGCTTTTATAGTTCCATTGAATATCCTGATGATACTTCCAGGATTTATTTGTACCAAATCGATGATTATTCGTTTCAACGACTAAATATGCCAAAAGAGTTGGCTTTCTCTGTTCGTTGTGTAAAGGATGTGGAATAGATTTATTTAGTTTTTTTTAAAAAAAATCGGATAATGCTTATGCTTTACCCGATTTTTTTATGGTATGTGAAATATTATTTCCCAGCAGCAGGTTGACTACTCATCTCAAAAACAATCTCGCCACCATTTACAATATCCTGATGCATTAGCGTATCACCATCTATTTTCTTTCCATTAACAGAAACACTTTGCACATAGATGTTTTCCTCGCTTTGGTTATTAGCTGTAATTTTCAATGTCTTTCCATTTTCCAAATGAATAAGAGCTTCTTTAATCAAAGGGCTACCCAGAGCATATTCAGGAGAACCCGGATTGACAGGATAGAATCCAAGACTACTGAAGATATACCATGCACTCATTTGTCCGGCATCGTCGTTTCCACACAAGCCTTCTACAGTTGGTGCATACATGGTGTTCATAATCATTCGGACACGTGCCTGTGTCTTTTCAGGGTGATCTACCCAGTTATACAGGTAAGGAATATGATGACCGGGTTCATTACCGTGTACATAATTTCCGATAATACCATCGCGCGTGATGTCTTCATGATGTTTGATGTATTTATCTTCAATTTCCATTGTGAAAAGTGAGTCCAGTTTCAGGCTAAAATTTTCTTTTCCTCCCATCAAACTGATCATATGATCGATATTCTGAGGGACATATAAACCATAATTCCAGGCATTGCCCTCGATAAAGCCTTGACCGTGTGTATCCATTGGGTCAAAATGTTTCCTGAAGGAACCATCAGACAATCGGGGTCGCATATAACCACTCTGAGGATCGAACACATTGTTGTAATATTCTGAACGTGCAGTAAATTCTTTTTCTGTTTCAGTATCGCCGGTCTGCTTTGCTATTTGAGCAATACACCAGTCGTTATAGGCATATTCCAGGGTTTTCGAAACCGAAGAATGGCTTTTATCATCCGGAACATATTTGTAATCGATATAATCACCCAGACCATCAAAGTATCTTACAGAAGCTGTATTAACAGATGCTTCAAGTGCATGCTTCTGATCAAAATCACCAACATTCTTAGCCATTGCATCTGCAATAACCGAAGTCGCGTGATAGCCAATCATACACCAGTTTTCGTTGGCATAATGACTCCATATTGGAAGCATCTTGTGCACACTCTGATCGTGGTGTGCCAGCATCGATTTAATCATGTCGTTGTTGCGCGTAGGTTGTGTAATATTGAATAGAGGATGTAGAGCTCTGTAAGTGTCCCAAAGTGAGAAGATGGTGTAATTGGTAAATCCTTCTGAGGAATAAATATTCTGATCTAACCCTCTGTACTGTCCATCAACATCTTCATAAAGAACAGGGGAGAGGTTGGTGTGATACATGGCTGTGTAGAATGATATTTTATCACCTTCAGTCATGGTCTCAACCTCAATTTTAGAAAGCTCTTTATTCCATTTAGCTTTGGTTTCTTGCTTTGTTTTATCGAAATCCCAATGTGGTATTTCTGCTTCTAAGTTTTTAAGCGCTCCATTCGAGCTAACATTCGACAAGGCAAATTTTACATTGATCTTTTCACCTTCCTGTGTGTCAAAGTTGAAATATGCACGCAAATCTTTGCCAGCCATTTCAGGGAAATTTTCGTCCTGCTTAAACCGTCGGTAAAAGCCGGTATACTGTTCCTTGTTATACCTTTTATGGCCATAGCTTTTGAAAGGCTTTGAGAATTCCATGGCGAAATACACGTAACGGGTACGGGCCCATCCCTTGCTTTGTCTGTAACCTGTGATTAATGAATCATTCTCCACACGGATGAAAGTCCATACATTTTTATCATCGTGATGGTATACATTATATACCATATCTAAAATAATATGTGCTTCATTCGATTCCGGGAAGGTATACTGATGAAAACCTACTCGTTCACTTGCCGTCATTTCGGCCTGAATTCCGTAGGTGTCCAAATCCACTCTGTAATAACCCGGAGATGCTTCTTCGTGATCATGTGAAAATGAGGAATAGAAACCTTTACTTCCATCTTGCGTATGGATAGGATCCAGAATTAGTTCACCAGTTGTAGGCATTACCAGAAAATCTCCCAAATCGGAATGACCAGTGCCACTCATGTTGGTGTGGGCAAAACCAATAATTGTCGTATCACGATGTTGGTAGCCTGCACAATATTCATAGGTTTCCTTATTGTAGCTTCCATCTTCATTAAACATGACTTCAAAGTTGGTTTGTGGACTCAGTTGTACCATGCCAAAGGGAGCAGTCGCCCCCGGAAATACATGACCCATCTTGCTGGTTCCAATAAATGGATTCACGTATTGTGTAAAATCCTTAGTAGATTTCACTGGCTTCTCAGATTCTGAATCTTTTTTCTCACAGGCAGTCAGGAGTATTATTCCAAATAATAAAATTGTAAGTATTCTCATGTTGTCTTTTGTTATTCTCAATATCAATTCAGCTTGTTTATTCGCTTGTTTTACCGATCAAAGATAGAATACAGTTTTAACTTGCTGAAATATTTAAACAAATATCTTTAGCTAAACATAAAAAAATTAAAAAGTTTAGTTGAGGATTTTTTTTTAGGTGGTAAGTGTGGGTGTTGGGTGTTGTGAGTATTAAAAGGTGCTCCCGAATCTTGTCAGTGTTTTTTAAAGACTCGGAAGTAGCTTGTGAATGAAACTTTTATTTGATAATTATTTCATCGGCAAAAATCATTGAATCATATTGAGAACCTGCATGGTGCCATTCGGGCAATTTGCCAAAATGATAGGCAATAATTTTCAGAAAACGGGTTTCCACACTATCAAATTTAGTTGTGTAGTTTTGTTTACTACTTCCTTTTTCTTTAGGTGAAATTGTGTTTTCTATAGTTTGAATTAGTTTGTAGTCTTCGCTTATTTCATCTTTCCCGTAAATCTCAATCTTCTTCGGGAAAATCACCCAGCTATGGGTGTTTTGATAAAATCCCATTGAGAAGAAGTTAATTGCCTGAACTTCTCCAAAATCCAGTTCAATATCAATATCCTGACCTGAGAACCCTTGCCATAGGCCGCTTTTTAAATTGCTGTATTCTCCAAGTTTCCCATCAATAAGAGCATATTGTCCCCCTCCATCATAACTTGGATGGTAATCACTGTAGGTAGCATTCAATTTATGCAATTTCCCGATTGCTTTGTGGTGTATCAGTTTGCATACTGAATAGGGGAAGGTTTTTTCTGAAGTAATTACACTGGCCTGAATGTTGGCATTCGTATCAATTGTAAATGGATTATTATACTTTACAGATTGCTCAGTTACGGTATCCGTATTCATCGAATACCAAACGGGGAGATCATTAAATAGCGAACGAATACTGATCATTCTGTTACCATCTGTCAACGTATTATCGGGGCTAATAATGCAATGACCTTCCAGGTTTTCGAGACTTTCAATCAAATGATCGAATTTTGCCAGGTTTTTATCCAACCACCAAAGACGGTTTTCCTGGTTCCATAATCTTTTATATTCAGTTTTTAAAAATCTGGCTTGTTTAATTAATTGTTGAATATCACTTCTTAAGATTGAAGCTGTATTGGTATTTTCATCATTTATGTAGTAATACAGATCGATACGGAGTAGGTTTTTGTGAACGGAAAATTCAACTTCATGGATGGCATAGTTGAGGTATTCCAATGTGTGTTGATTTTGCATTATTTCTGGATGTAATTTCCCAATCTTTTCTCTGATTGTTTTCAACTGAGCCAATAATTCCAGGTTTTTCTTTTGTTGGTCATCGGAGATGTAATCTAAATGGATAGGGAAAACCGGCTCAAATAATCTACCATTTCTTAGAATATCCTTTATTCCTGATTGGTGAAGATTAGAAAATGCAATGATATCCTGTATTAATCCGTCTTGTTCAAGTTCGTAGAAGATTGCATCAAAATTTCGATTAAAATCGGTATATCTGCTTTTTCTGGTTAAAATGGATCCTTCAGGTGAAAGATTTGTTACCGGAGCTTTCCAGCTGTTTTCAGCTCCCCAGATTAATCCATGCCAGTTGTTGTGAAAGAAATTCAAACCGTCATCATCCCAAGAGGTGTTTAGAACGCCTGTTGCACCGTGTTTATATCCATCTCTGATGAAATTGTAGATGTTAATTTCTGTTTCGTGGAAATTGGGGAAAATATTTGCCCAACAATTGATTCCGGGGGCAACCCAGAAATTCAGTCCGGTTTCAGCAATTGGTTTTACTGCATAATCGAAACTCTCAGCGGCATGGTAACCCCAGGCCATTACCGTAATATCTTCAGGAAGCTTACTGATGATCTGCGGATAGCTGGTTACAATATCACCCCACATCAGAATCTTTTTGTTGAAGGGCTCTAACATGGCATTTAGTTTATTGATGTGGTATAGATATACTCCATCAATCCCCATTGTATCGACCATGGATTTTGATTTACCTTCTCCCAGACCAAATGTTTCGTCGCAATTGATGTTGAAATATTCACCGTTAAAAGCCGGGACAATTTCACTGTACACATCCTTTAAGAATTCGTATGATTCTTCCAATGCCGGAGAGATGATGTGCTCATTCTCTGCAAGGTGTTTGTAATTGGGGTGGGAGAGGGTTTTGGCCATATGTCCGAACGACTGATAACTACCGATCAGGCTCACATGATACTGCCTTGCGTATTCGGTTAGTTCATCCAGTTGGGCTTTGGTGATTCCATCTTCAGGTGCAATCCCCGGATGTTTTTCAAACTTAAAAACATGTTCGATATATAGGGTGAAATGGTTTAGTTTGTGGGATGCCATGGTTCGGATTTGCTTTTTTAACAATTCCATGGTAGGTATTGGTCCACGACTAATATCATCCTGCCAGCCTCTGATTGCAAAATCAGGAGCATCATATATAACCAAACATGGAATACTGTTTTCGATCCTGTTTGCTGTTATCAGCTGCTTGAGGGTTTGGATCCCATAAAAAATCCCGGCATCAGTTTGCGCTATGATCCTTATTCTCTTTTTTTTCACAGACAGTATATATCCTTCTTTACCCAATTTGTATTTCGTATCGAGCCCAAGATGGTCTAATAGCAGACTGAGCTTTTTTATTGAAGAAATCCGAATGAATTCAATGGAATTTTTTCTGTGCTTTTCGGTTTGCTTTAAATCTATGTCCAGTTGCTCTTTTACTATGTTGATCAGCTCTTCTGCATAAAAAGCGTCCAATGTACTCTCATTTATTGTCGTGCTTTTATCAAAAGTAAATGTTGAGGTTTCTAGCGCTGTTATCTGAGGTGTGGGGATTAGTTTGAGTTGTGCATTTAGGGTGATGCATTGTAGAAGGATGATTATAGCAATTGTGATTTTTTTTATAGCCATTAGTATATGATGTATTAGTGACTGAAAATTGGAATTATTTACTTTTTCTATATCAACAAAACACATGACAGTTATGTGGTGTCTGTGGATGTCAGGACTTGTGAATTATTATGAAACCATAACTTCTGTTTTTTTAGTGATCTAAAAACAGGAAAGTTACAATATAATATTACACCCAAACCTGGAGGATACATCTTCTAGGTTTGGGTGTAATATAAAAATTAATAATTTACTTTGGTTCTATTCAGAAAAATTAAACAATACAATCTGGTCTCCAAATTCTTGTTTTACAGCGTTGTTAGAATATGCCCGGTGATCTCCACCCATTAGAAAGATCATCTTTTTTCCAGGATTTTCTTTGATGGTTTGGATGATGTTTTTGGCAATGTGTTCATCTCTTTGCAGATAAAAATCGGTTATTGTTTCATATTTGGTGTTTTGATGAAGTCTTGCCAGTTCTTTATAATAAATAGTTGTGAGTGAATCGTATGTGCCATCATTAAATTCACTGAGAGATGCATCAAGAAAAACGGCCTTTATCTCAGTAACGATTGGGGCTAATACTTCCATTTTTTTATTCATAATACTGTCCTGACTTTGCTCACGGCTTAGCTTTTTTATGACACTGATCTCTTTCCAGTAATTCTCCGGAATGGCTTTTCCTTTAATATTATCACCTAACCAGTCAAAACCAATAAATTTCTTTTCTTGAAATTTTGATATTGATTCGAACATTTCACTTGGGTAATTACTTTTCAGGTAATTGACCGAACTATCCATATCTTCAGGCCTGATCTCAACTCCCACAATATCCGGATTTGTTTTCTCAATAAATGCATACAGGTCGTCATAACTGTAGTTGGGATTTGTCCTATGTGCACCATGAATGGTTCCGCAAATGATCACTTCCGTTTTTTGTTGCTGACAGGAAAACAGACTGATTGTAAAAATCAATAAAATTGCTAATCTCACTTGTTTCATTTTGGTTTGTTTGTTATAGTATAATTTGAATTTTTAAGCGGGCAAACTTAGTCAAATTTGAATCCATACGTTTCAGTCTCTTCAAAGGATTTGAAATAACCAAGTTTATCCCTGATTGTGATAAATTCTTTTGCTTTTAAAATGCCGAAACTTTCAAAAGATGCAATTTCATACAGACCAGCTGTGTTGATGTTTATTTTAAGAGGCATTTTGTGCTTTGCAATCCACAGGGTGGTTCTAATCATTACCTTTTCATTTTCCAACCATATTTCAGGGCCAACGTTTTGTTCCAAAATTGAAAAGTCGGCAAGTACATTATTTTTTATCTCATCAAATTTCTGATTGTACTGCTTATTAATTTCTTTGTAACGAAAGTAATCTCCCAAACTTCCATACCATGCTAGTTCTTCATAAATATCTGCTAATTCATTACATACTGTCTTTCCTTGTGTGATAGCAAGAAAGATTTTAGTGATTTCTTGCCGGTCTTCCGGGAAGGAATTGCACCATTCCTTAATGAATGCTATTACTATTTGTTGTTTATTAAAGTCGGTGTGTTTTATTTGTTCCCAAATCCAAAAGTTTTTAAGGATCACATTTTCGAAAGGAGTGAAGATATCCTTCGGATTTGTTCCATCAGCTATTTGAGAGAGGAGGAATTTTTCATAAAAATCATTTTTCAGAAAGTTGTTCTGAAGAGGTTTATTGGTGTTGATTTTGTAGAATAATGTTGCAATAACACCTTCACACGAAAGCATTTCCTGAGCGTTTTTAAGTTTTGTGAAATCGAAAACAGGAGAGGTGTGTTCCGATAAGATCAGCTCCTCAGGCATTAGTGTCCCATTAAAATTGGGACGTTATAAATAACTAAATAAATCTGGCTCATTAAGCCTAAAACGTTCTTTGTCATTTTGAAATTTAGTTTTCTCAAAGAGGTTTCGAAGATGAGTTTTATCGGTTAATGATATACTCAATATTTGCAAAACTTCATATGTACTTCTGTCAAGTTGCATGTCTTTTTGGACGATTGCTACTAAGCAATAAGTACATATTGCAGTATAGATTTGAATTCGAACGGCATTTTCAGTATTACCCCAGAACTTCTTAATTTTCAGATGTTGTTTAAGCCATTTGAAGAACAGTTCAACCTGCCAACGATTTTTGTAAAGTTCAGAAACTTGAAGTGCAGAAATATGCATCGCATTGGTTAAGAAAGCAAACTCACGTTTTTGATCTTCATCCCAATATCTAATCAACCGAAGAGTTTCAGGATAGTATTGTCTGGGATAAAATCCGGTCAATTCAATAGTTGCATCTGAAAGTACATTCTTTGGCAATCTACGTTTCCATTTGATGGACTTGTATTGCAGATTCTTCTTAGCCCTTAAAACAAAGTAAGCTCCTATCTGATGAATCTTATACAGCATCTTGAAGTTGTTGTATGCTCGGTCAAATATGTAGAAAGAACCTGATTCATAAGGAATCTCCTTCATTACTTTTGAGTCATGTACAGAAGCTTCGGTGATATGAAAAAATGCAGGTATTTGAGCTTCTACATCGTATAATGTATGAACCTTAATTCCGCCTTTTTTCTTGCGAAACTTCGCCCACCAAAAGACCGAAAGACATAGATCGATTGTTGTTGAATCAAAAGCATAAACATTACCATCAAGTTTGAAGATGTCAGTGACTCGTTTCTTCCGAGCTTCGTTTACAAGGTAATACGCATACTCCTCAAAGATATGATAGTCTCTGTTTTGATTTGCTCTTGCCAGAGATGATTTTGATACGTTCTTACCCATTCCCAAATGATAACATTTGGAGTGATGAGCATCAAGAGCAACAATCAAATCTCTCAAGCTTTCACGATTGGACAATTGACCGAACATGAGAGCAAGCAATTGATTCCAACAGGTAAAATGTTTTACATATTTGTCACCATTATACTTGGTTACAATTCGGTTAAACTTACTTCGATTTAAAAACGAGATCAGTTGAGCAAAAACGTACTTGTCTTGAAACATATGCTGCCAGATTAATCTGAAGCAAAGCTAAAATTCAAGTCCGTTCGCTCATAAAACCGTTGTATTTAACTAAATTTCAATCATTTCAAAGAACTGTCTTAGATTTTAATGGGACAGCAGTGCTCCTCAGGCTTTAATGAATTGCTTGGGTTATATTGAGGGAGTAACTTTCTGTGAATATAGTCGTTGGTTAAGACAGCATTTATTCTGAGATTTTCATCCACATTGGAATGCCACAACTTATTAGTTCGGTCGTAGTTGTAAGTTTTTGCAAAGCCGGTTTGGTAAAGAGGAATCTGATCATGTGCCAAACGTTGAAAATGGATACCCCAGCCTTCTGCGAAGGCTTTATAATAATCGGTTACCCCCATGCTGACATGTTGTTTTTTGGAAATGTATTTCGGGAAATTTTCCCATATATTATTCATCATTACATGTCCTAGCTCATGAGAATATATATCCAGAGCTCCTGTTTCAAACATATTATCACTGATTACAAGATCAACATAGTTTAATTTGGGATATTCCCTGAGATTATCATCACTTTGTATCGCTATACCTTGCCGGGGAAATCCTCCTTGATTTTCGGATAAGAATAGCACATTGGGTCCATCATTGTTACCAGATAAATTCCTGCTACATTGATTCAACCTGATTACAGATTGGTGAAATGGATAATTTAATTCCCTCATGATTTTTTGGGATGTAGGGAGTTCCTTTTTTAATTCAGATCCGGATAAATTCTCCGATTTATCGACCGACTTCCTGGCTTTCACCAAGATGATTCGTTCTGTAGTATCCGGAAAAATGAGGTGATCATACGATTTCTGAGCCTTTACTTCAAGCATGATAAAGGCTAATATTAAAATTTGTAAAAAATAAACACTTGTTTTCATATCTGATAATCTCTCTATAGAGGTGAGATCCTCCGTTTTGTACAGGATTTAGACGGTATACAATATCCAAAAGTTACATTATAGATCAGGTTTGTAAATTCAGATAAACCCTATGAATAGGGGGCAGGGCATTTTTCTTGCCTGCCTGGTTGCATGATTCAACCAGGCCGTTAATGTTGGTTTTCAACGGATGAAAATAGGGAATAGAAAATTATATGTTTAAAGCGTGTTTGTGTTAATTAATAAACAAATCCAATCGGGCTTTGTCTTTCTCAGAAAGTGTTCCTTTTCTTGATTTTAGTTCTGTTTCAGAATAGATTTTGCTAATGCCTAAACCTTTACGCATCGTTTTAAACATGCTTCCTGTGATTAAGGTATACGTTGTAAACAATGCAGTTTTTTGTTTTATCGGCCTTGTTACGTTTGTAGCAAATTCCTTCCAGATTTTTTCAGGATGTTGAAGGAAAAACATCAGTCCACTGGTCCAGCAACCTATCAAAAAATAATCGGCTTCATTAAGGCATGCATCTGTGTACTCTTCTATCGGTAGAATTGTTACTTTAAGTTCCTTTTCCTGTAAATATGCACCAATTTCCTCAGCATATTTTTTTGTTGTTCCAGTTTTACTGTTGTAGGCGATTACTGCTTTTTTCATATTTATTAATTTGAAGTTAATGTTAGGTATTTAGGTTGTTACCTGTTTTGTTTGATGTTGTATACAGTTTTGTCTGGTATAGTGGTGCAATCCCCTTTGCATTATGCTAATGATATAAGTGTTTGGGGATAATGTGTAAATGTAGTGAATATATTTGATAAATCAGCATGTGTTTTATGGCTTTTAGAATAAGGAGTTTGATAATATTTAATCAAATGGTGTTAAAACCTTACTCCTAAACTCAAAGGAATCAACATGGATTGTTGCATAAACAAGACACCTGATTTTATGTAAGCACCCAGTTTCGGTGTAACTCTGTAATTCATGCCCAGATTAAACTCTGCCATGGTGGTACCCGTTCCGTTTTTATTTTGGTTCCAAAGGTGATTGTAGCCTACTTTGAAATTTATCAAAGGGGATAGTTTTGTTTTTAGCGGCAAATATTCCAAATCACTATAGGCAGATATGCCACTAGAGCCATTGAAATTCGAATATCCAATACCAACACCAACAAAAATTTTGTCATTGAATTTGATTCCATTGATAACATTCAAATTACATCCATCATGTCCCTTTAGGTTATACCCTTTCCAGCCCGGGCCTGGATCAATTTGAATCGTATGACGTTTAAATATCAGATATCCAGTTTCAAATTTCATGGAATACTGGATTTGTGTATAGCTTTTAAAACCTGTAATAAGGAGGATGGCAATTATCAGAACGAATTTTGTTTTTTTCATTGACAGTATTATATTTTTGATATCTGCAATAATCATAGTTTTTAATACTTTGTTGCAATTTTCTACTAAGTGATGTTTGTTTTGGTGCATGCGTTGCGTTGCCAGTTGATGTTGCAAGTTACTGTGATACGTGATTTATTGCATATAGCTTAATTAGATTATCCTTTTGATTAAGTTTTAAACACATTTTATATGTTTACAGCATGATCAGGAATATATCCCCAATAATGGAGATCCTTTTTATCCCTAATTTCTTTGATACCACCATCATGAGTGACAACGGTTTGTGTTGTAATATCTATTATGTTTCTGTAATCATGGTCTGTTATTATGAATCCTTTAAATTTCGATTGTTCTTTAATAATCCGTTTAACTTCCTCCTTATAAACAGGAGCCACTCCATTAAAAGGTTCGTCAATCAATACATATTATGTCTAAAGTAGTATTATATTGAAATGATCGAAATTGGCGATTGTATATGTCATGATTTATAAATTGGTCCTCACAAATTTAGAGATAATCCTTTTTTGAAAATGGGGGAGATATGGCAGTTCGTAGGACATTGAGGAATAATCAGGTATTATATTTTTCCCAGAAATCATTAAATGTTTTTTTCCATAAAAAAAGCATCCTGGTTTAATCAGGATGCTTATTCTATAAAAGCTTAAAATTTAATCTTTACTAAACTAAGGGATGAGATTGCGTCTCCCGACGTACTGCATCTTAGAGTTCTTTACTTTCCTTTAGCAGTAATCTCAATTCAAAACTAACATTCAATTCTGTAGCAAGTTTGGAGATGGGGCTAAATTTTAAATAAAAATGATTTAAATAATAAAACCGCCATGATTGTATTGTTCATGACGGTTTTGTTTTTGGGGTTTATAAAAGTTATTTTACAATTACTTCATCTACAAATAACCATGCCGCTTTACCTGCACCAGGATGCCATTTCGGACATGTTTTAATGCTATGGCCTTTAATTCTAACATAGCGTGTTTTTACCGGGTTGAATCTAGCTTTGAAATTTTGTATAAAAGGCCCCTTTTTATCATTAGGAATGATATTCTCTACCTTTTTTATGGTTTTAAATTCCTTTCCATCTCTCGACGTTTGTATTTCGAATGCTTTCGGAAGGAAAATCCAGGTACGGGTATCCTGAAGGAAGTTGGCATCAATCATTGAAATTTCAGTTTCTTTTTCAAAGTCAATAATCAAATCCAAATCTTTGGCCAAATATCCCTGCCATTTTCCATCATTAAATGTATCAGTACCTTTAATTCCATTGAATAATCCATTTTCACCCCCGGCATTATATTTCTTTGAAAATCGGGTCCATAGGTTCATTTTTTGACCAATAGCTTTGTGGACGAAAAATTCCTGTGCGGAAAATCCCTGAGCCTGTCCATCTGCAAATAGTTGCATTTGTACATTGGCATCTTGTTTCAGAATAAATGGGCCATTGTATTTTTTTGAGTTCAAACCCGGAGTGCTACCATCTGTTGTGTACCTGATTTCTGCTTCTGGATTCGTACTCTCAAGTATGATTTCGATTCCTTCTGCTTTTGGGTGTGACATAATGTTTCCGTCAGGAACAACCTGCAATACATCAAACCACGCTGTACCACGACTTGTAAGTTGTAAATTTGGTGAGTATTCCACCTGCTGCCCTGCTTTTTTATCGATGATTACATTCAGGAAGTACTCCTTCCATTGATTGCTTAATACAAAGGTTTTTGTTTTACCGGCAAAACTTAGAGTAAATTTTTCAGGAGCTTGTTCGGGTTGTTTTGTGAAAAGCTTTTTTAACCATCCTTTTCGATCGTATATCAGCTGTTCCAGGTTATCAGCTTTTGCAGCTTTTGCCCATATCGATACAGTATAGGTCTTTTGTCCTTTTACAGGAATCCGATAGAAAGATAAATTCATACCCTGATTTTCCTTTGGAGTAACCAAGCGAACGCTGTATTTTCCTTGTCTCTTTTCCTGGCTGTCGATGAAATAAGTAGAACCACGATCTCCTTTGGATTTAGCATAGCATCCTGCAGGTACTCCGGCTACTGTAACAATTTCAAAACCAGTATTGGTGGTCAGGTTGGTTTTATGTACCAGGTTTTCTTTTTCCTTATTCGTTCTCAGTGGGATCAAATAGGCCCGTGTGCCAAGAGCATCTACCATATCCTTCATCATCCCTTCGCGTAAGTTTATCTTACGATTTTCGAAAATGAGATCGGCATATGCTCCCAGGTTTTCATGATCAATATGAACTTCAAATTGCTTGGGTTTTGTAATCAGATTTACAGCCAGTATCAGAATATGATCCTCATACTTGTAAGCCTTAAAGAAAAAGTCCTTATCAGTATTATTGACAACTGGTTGAGGTTCTTCTGAAAGTAAATACGGTTTCATCATCTGTACTTCAGTGGCAACTGCGCCACATTCATTCCAGGCTATTACCGATTTTGGAAATGAATTTAGCCCGTGGCGAATAAAATATTGAATACCTGTTGCATGCTCCATCATAGCAAGGTAAGTCATCAAACGCATTTCAGCCGGAGTTGGCTCACGCATCCACCATTCGTTTCCTCCAAAAGCCTGAGGAACGATCCATACCGGTTTTTCCGGGTAGAAATCCCTTCGCAAATGTTCACATACTTCTTTTACTTCTTTAACAGATGAATTTGGAATCGGGTAGGGGTCGGCCATTACAATATCCATCGCATTGGCATAGTCTTTTGCTTTACGAGGCGTCATAAATACAATAGTCACCGGATGGTAGGGATCTTGTTTTTTAATGATCTGATAAAACTCCTCAAGGGGTTTTACCGATACCCCCTGCCCAACAGGTTCGTCAGAAATATACCATGCCAATAATGCCGGATGATCTTTAAATGCATTGATTTCCTGGATCAATAATTCTTTCTTTTCTTCCTGATTGAGTGCCTTGTTTTTTGAAGAACCAACACCACCTCCTCCGGCGATACTTAGCAACTGGTAATGGACTTTCATTCCCAATTCGGCACAGCGATCCATGTAAGCGCGTCTTTCTTCAATGGTTTTGCCTTCAATTTTCTGATATGGCGACATCATATTAAAACCTCTTACCACTTCCTCCTCCGACAGCGTTGGCTGAACTGGAGAATAGGCATAAAAACCGAACGGAAAATAGGGGGCGTTGTCTACCACCATTCCACCTGTTAAGTGATCAATCTTTACTTCGTTGGACTGTGATAAAAGTTTCACCACTTTGAATTTTGTTTCAAGCTTAACATCTTCGTACTGCAACGTACATGTTCCAGAATATGTACCGGCTGCGAATTGTTGCATTCCAAAGGGGATTCGAATAGGTTGCAAGGGGGTACTTTGCTTTGAGATACTCAGGTCTCCAATTTTAATGTCAATCTTCAGTGGAGTATCGTAGTCTTTGGATAGTTGGTCGGGTAGGAAAATCAGGATCTCGCCCTGATCTTCGGTTGTGTAGTAATCATATCTGCTGAGTACTTTTAATTCTTTGTGATTTGCAAACAAAGAAAGACTGATTAGCCCAGCAATCAGCGTAAAAAGAATTCTGATTTTCATATCATCGATTTTAAGAATGTAAATATAAGGCATAAAAAAACTCCTGTAAGAATCACCCTACAGGAGTTTTCAAGATTTTATAAAGAATTATCGCATGTCAACGACTTCAATATCCTCATATTTCTCAGGATTGAAAGAGAATTCGGTGTCATTAAATGCAACGTCAGGAATGAATTCGATCACCTGAATGGTGAAAATATTATCATTCTTGTCCATGATTTGCATATTGTAAACCTGATTTTTAACCTTATCAACAGTTAATGTGATCTTTTGATACTTCTTACCTTCATTGGGTATTAACTCCAAAATATCCATTGCTCGCCCCTTGATAGTGGCTTTCTTTTCGTATTTGGCTTTGTACTTTTCGTAATAATTCCCCAATAATTTCTTAGGAGTGATAGCATCCTCATCTTCCGATTCTTCATTGATTTGAACCTCGTTCATTTCAGCAATGTACGTCCAAACCGTTTGCCCGTCACAAATAACAAGTTGTCCGGCAATATTTAACCGATATTTTTCCCCCATGGTTGAAAGCTCGCCTTCCATGATTTCATCTAAGTCAGCAGCTTCATTTTGCATTCTGTACGTAAATCCAACTTTAATGGTTTTATACGTTTTGGTTTGTTCAGTAAGTTTCTTAAGGATCTCGTCTGCCTTTTTATCCTGCCCGTAGCCTGGGCCTATCATTACCAGGCCTGCTAGTAATGCAAATAATAATTTTTTCATTATTATATTTCTTATTAAGTAAATTTTTAGTTTTCCAGCTTTCTACTTTCTATGTCTTGCAAATGTTGTTCCAAAGCCATTTCATTGGCCACACGAACTTCACGAGCTTTACTTCCTTCGAAAGGGCCAACAATTCCTGCAGCCTCTAATTGGTCAATAATCCGGCCTGCACGGTTGTACCCCAATTTAAGTTTTCTTTGCAATAAAGAGGTTGATCCGTGTTGATGGGAAACCACCATACGAGCGGCTTCTTCAAAGAGTTCATCTCTGTCGTTGGGCTCAAAGTCTTTATTTGATTCAGCTTCCTCATCTAAATATTCCGGTAATTGGAACGCTTCTGCATATCCTCTTTGGGTTCCTATAAAGTCACAGAAATTATCCACTTCAGGGGTGTCCACAAAGGCACATTGCAGACGAACCACATCACCACCTGTAGATAACAGCATGTCTCCACGCCCGATTAATTGTTCGGCTCCACCAGTATCAAGAATTGTTCTTGAATCAATCTTGGAGATTACGCGAAAAGCAATTCGTGCCGGGAAATTGGCCTTAATGGTACCAGTAATAATATTTACTGAAGGACGCTGTGTGGCAATTATCAGATGTATTCCAATTGCACGCGCCAACTGTGCCAGACGGGTTATAGGTCCTTCAACCTCCTTACCGGCTGTCATGATCAAATCGGCAAATTCATCCACAACAAGTACAATGTAAGGAAGGAAGCGGTGTCCGTTCTGTGGATTCAACTTCCGGGCTATAAACTTGGTGTTATATTCTTTAACATTTCTTACCTGAGCATCTTTTAACAAATCGTAGCGTGCATCCATTTCCAGACACAATGAGTTGAGCGTACGAACGACCACCCGGGTATCAGTAATAATTGATTCTTCCAGGTCGGGAAGACGAGCAAGGTAATGACGCTCAATTTTTGAATAGAGTGATAATTCAACCTTTTTTGGGTCAACCATAACAAACTTCAAAGTTGCTGGATGCTTCTTATAGATCAATGACGCAATAATAGCATTCAATCCAACCGACTTTCCCTGGCCTGTGGCTCCAGCCATTAACAGGTGAGGCATCTTGGTCAAATCGGCTATGAATATCTCGTTGGAAATGGTTTTACCAATGGCAACTGGTAATTCATATTTGCTGTTTCTGTACTTATCAGAATCCAGTAATGATCGCATCGAAACAATTTCACTATTACTGTTAGGGACTTCAATACCAATAGTTCCTCGTCCTGGAATTGGAGCAATAATACGAATTCCCATAGCCGATAAACTCAGGGCTATATCATCTTCCAGATTCTTGATTTTGGAAATACGTACTCCCGGAGCAGGGATAATTTCATACAGTGTTACTGTAGGTCCAATTGTGGCTTTTATTTTATCAATCTTGATCGAATAGTGATTCAGGGTCTCAACAATCTTATTCTTGTTTTCTTCAAGCTCCTCTTTCCGGATGGTAACAGTTCCGTCTCCATATTCGGTTAATAAATCTGTTTCTGGAAATTGAAAATCTCTCAGATCAAGTGTAGGATCATATTCTGAGTCGATACCAAAATGAATGGGTTCTTCGTCAGAGTCTTGTTCAATTGTGTCTCCGCCATTTTGTGGAACTTCCTCGATTACGAAATCTGGCTCATCTGAATCAGACTTTGATTTGACAGCTTCAGGAATATCAGTACTCAGGTCATAATTTCCGGCCTCAAGAGTTTCTTCCTTTGTTTCTTTTGCCGGTTCTTCAAATGTAAAATCTTCAGCTGTTTCTGTTGTTTTTTCTTTCTCTCGTTGGCCCTCTAATGAATCTTCTTCTACAATATCAAAGCCCTTTTCATCTTTGGTTTGTGACTTTTCTTTTGCAGGCTTCTTTTCTTTTTTTGGACGGCTTTTAAACCACTTTAAAGGGATGTTATATGCAACGGTAGTTATACTCAATAAAATAAATAGTAGCAGGATACCGGCTCCTACTTTCCCAATGACTGTTTGTGTTATCTGGATTATTTCCAAACCGAAGAATCCCCCCAGGATTCCTAGGTTATCATTCGATTGGAAAATATAGCCCAAGGCAAGCGATAACCATACAAGAATGACCATTGTATATTTAAAGGAGCGGGAAAGGAATTGTTTGTTGATATTCACCAACATGTGTAAACCGAGTAAAAATACCCAATAGGTTAGGATATAAGAAGCAATCCCAAACCAGACTTTGATAAACTGGTCAGCGATTTTATAACCTAATCCCCCGGCCCAGTGGCGGGTTTCATTTCCATCGAAAAACCAGTTATACATATAGGAAGTGAAAGCTACGATCAGGTATAATGAAAGTAGTAATAGAAACAAACCGCTTACTTTGATGAAGCGTTCATCTTTAATGATCTTAATTAAATTAAGCTTTGAGGTAGATGATGATTTACTCGTGGTTCGTTTTTGTTTTCCTGTGTTTTTCCTGGTACTTGATGAATTTTTCTTTGTTGGCATCAGCGCATTTCCTTTTTTACAAAAGTAGCAAAATCCCCGATAAAATAAATCCCCTTTCATTGAAAGAGGATTTATTCATATCTGAGTATTTACCGAAGGATTTATTCCTCAATAATTACAATCTTTTCAATTTTATCACCCTGACGAATATCATCAATTACATCAAGTCCTTCGTACACTTTACCAAAGCATGTGTGACGACGATCAAGGTGTGCTGTGTTTTGGCGGCTGTGGCAGATAAAGAATTGAGAACCACCAGTGTCACGCCCAGCATGAGCCATTGATAAAACACCTCTCTCATGAAATTGGTTTTTCCCCTCCAATTCACACATGATTGAATAACCTGGTCCACCGGCACCTGTTCCGTCAGGACAACCACCCTGAATTACGAAATCAGGAATAACACGGTGAAAGTTTAAACCATTGTAGAATCCTTCTTTTGCCAGTTTAACAAAATTGGCAACGGTTCCCGGAGCGTCTTTTTCGAAAAAATCGACTTTCATAACGCCTTTAACTGTATGTATTTCAGCTTTTATCATCGTTTTATAATTTTATTTGTCTATTGTTCTAATGTCTATTGTCATCAGTCTATTTAATAGATCTGAATATCTTACTCCATCTGAATTTCTTCAAAAATGATTCGTTTTTATCCAAAGATAACCAAACAAATACAGCTTTTCCAACAATGTGGTCTTCAGGAACAAAACCCCAATAACGAGAGTCAGCAGAATTATGACGGTTATCCCCCATCATCCAGTAGTAATTCATCTTAAATGTGTATGAGGTTGCAACTTCACCATTAATATAGACTTGATTGTCTTTAATTTCAAGATCATTGTTTTCATATACATCAATAATACGTGTATAGAAGGAGATATTATCTATACTAATATCAACGGTTTGACCAGCTGCAGGAATTACCATAGGGCCAAAGTTATCTATGTTCCAAGGGTATTTAGAGTCATTAGGGAAAATAGCATTATCCCAGATGCCTTTTTGCGCAACAATCTTTGAAACATCCTTTACACCTTTAATTTTTGCAATTTTTTGTGCAACTTCATCAGTTAAGGTCATGATTAATAAATTGTCACCAGCAAATGTAGGATCTTGTGTGATGTTGAATTTCTTAAGCGTGCGCTTTGAGAATTGCATTCCATCTGTCAGAACTTTGTAATTGTGTTGTAATTCTCCTGGTATTTCCGACAATTCACCATTAATATAAATATCCTGATCACGAATTTCGAATGTATCTCCTGCAATACCAACACATCGTTTGATATAATTTTCTCTCTTATCTACCGGACGATATTCAATAGGGCCAAAATTGTATTTATCCTGCCATACACGATCGCGTCCAAATTGATTAGCTAATCGGTAATAGGAAACGTTACTTTGATACTTTAAAGAAACGGTATCTCCATCAGGGTAGTTGAATACCACTACATCGTTTCGTTCTACATCACTGAAGCCAGGAAATCGGTAATACGGAAGTTGTACAGCATCTGTATATGATTTGGTGTATTGTGACATAGGCATAGTATGATGAACAAACGGAAAAGCTACTGGTGTATTTGGAACTCGTGGTCCGTAAGCAACTTTACTTACAAATAGAAAGTCTCCAACCAACAATGATTTTTCCATGGATGGCGTTGGTATCGTATATGCTTCAAATATAAATAAGCGGATAATTGAAGCGGCAACCACAGCAAAGATGATTGCATCGGTCCATTCACGAATAACACCTTTTTTATATTTTGGACGATCTGCCTTCTTGACAAAAACTTCTTTCTCAGAAAAACCATAAAGAGGAAGCATAACAAAAGGGAAAAGAACAGCCAAGGCTTGCTCTCCCAGAGTAAACTTTTTATATCCTTTGGCGGTTTCCACAATCATCAAAAAGATCATAAAAACATTGATAAATGGAGTGAGTAGCAGGATATACCACCAAATTGGTTTTTCAATTATCTGTAACCAGATGTAATAGTTATAGAATGGTATGATCGATTTCCACCCTTCGTGTCCGGTGTTTTCAAAAACCTTGAAAAGAAGGATCGGGAAAAAGGTAATAATAATGGCGAATGTTAGAATAACTGAATCCATGTTAAATCTGTTTATTTGTGCGGCTACAAATTAAGTATTTTGTGGCTGACACCTGTTGGTTTTTGTTGTTAAAAATTATTAATAGAATTATTTCTTCTTGCCAAAGAGTAAATCGGGCATCTCAAAGAAACCTGTTTTTCCTGAAAGAAACTCAGCAGCTAAAACCGATCCAAGAGCAAATCCCTGACGGCTTTTTGCTTCATGCCTGATTTCGATACAGTCGATTGTTGATTCGTAACGTAGTACATGGGTGCCTGGTACTTCATCTTCACGATATGCTTTTATAAGCATTTCATCCTGTGAATGAACCTGGTCAAGTTTCCATTGATTTTTACGATCGATGTTTTCCAGAACCTGATTGGCTAAAGTGATTGCTGTTCCTGAAGGGGCATCAACTTTATGAATATGATGGGTCTCTTCCATTTCAACGTCATAATCCGGATAAGGATTCATCAACTCAGCCAGGCGCTTGTTGATTTCAAAGAAAATATTCACGCCGATACTGAAGTTTGAAGCATAGAATAAACTCCTATTCTCCGTCAGACATTGTGTTTTAATTTCTTCCAGATGATCATACCATCCTGTTGTACCTACAACTACTGGCAGATCTATCTTAAAACAATTTGCTATGTTTATTAATGCTGCTTCCGGTATACTGAATTCTATGGCGACATCAGCTTTTTTTAACGCTTCTGATTTGGTATTCCAGTCTTCCGCTTTGTCGATTGTTGCGACAATCTCATGTCCTCTCGATAGGGCAATGTTTTCGATTACTTTGCCCATTTTACCATATCCTAATAGTGCAATTTTCACGATTCTCAGTTTTAATAATTAAAATTTAAGTTTCAGACTTAATCCTCCTCCAATTTGGGGGGCTTGCTGAGAAGTAGTTATTGGCATTAAACTTGGCTGCAAAGATAAGGAAAGATCATCACTTACATCATAATCCATTAAGTGAGCATCAACGGTTGCATCTACAATCTGTACAATGTAAAACAGCGCCATGTAAATTGACCACTTTTCCATGCCTTTCCTGTATTGATTCCTACGCGATTGCAAAGCAGATGCATCGCTGTTAAACTGGGTAACATATTCATTGACCGGTTCAACATCATCACCTGGATTACTTTGTACAAAATTATAGGCATCACGGAATTTGTGATATTCATTTCGGTTGAAATAGATCAGGTATCCCATGGTCCCAATCCCTCCATATACAAAGGGTAGTTTATAGTATTTCTTATTGTATATCTGACCAAGTCCAGGTACTACAGCCGAATAGATGGATGCTTTCCGAGGAGAATGGATATTCGGATCAATATATTGCGGTTCTTCAATTCTGTTAGTATCCGAAAGTTCCACAACTTCATATTGTTCATCCTGTTGTGTAGCCTCCTGTTCAGGAAATTGAGCCAAAACCGGATCGATGCTAAATAACAAGCACAAAAAGAACAAAGGTTTAAGTTTCGATGAAACATAAACCTTTGCAATATTATTTTTGAATCGTTTCACGTTATTCTTCCGATTTAACATCTAATAATTTTAGGATTCGTTTCAATTCATTATCCGATTTGAATTTGATAACGATATTTCCAGCTCCTTTGTTGTTTGTCTTAAGATCAATTTTTGCAGCCAGACGTTGCGTCAGATTTTCCTTAATTACTTTATATTTTTCAGTAAGTTCAGGTTTTTTCTTTTTTGCCTTTACTGAAGGAACTTCTTTTGCATCCCTGCTAAGCTCTTCCGTATCTCTTACTGATAAGTCATTATCAATAATTTGACGCAATAATTGAACTTGTTTATCAGAGTCGGTAATTGTAATCAAAGCCCGGGCATGTCCCATGGTGATTTCTTCATCACGAATAGCAACCTGGACATCAGCAGGTAGTTTTAATAAGCGCAGGTAGTTTGTTACTGTTGTACGACCTTTTCCTACCCGATCAGCAACTTGTTCCTGGGTGATTTTACATTCTTCAAGCAATCGCTGATAACTGATGGCTACTTCTATAGCATTAAGATTTTCTCGCTGGATATTTTCAACCAGTGCCATTTCCAGCATCTGCTGATCGTTGGCAACACGAATATAACATGGTACCTTTTCTAATCCTGCAAGTTTGGATGCTCGTAGGCGTCGCTCTCCCGAAATCAACTGATATTGATCATAGCCAAGTTTGCGTACAGTAATGGGTTGAATGATTCCTTGTTCCTGTATGGAATCTTTTAATTCATTCAATCGGTCTTCATCAAACTCAGTACGAGGTTGGAATGGATTTGCTTCAATGCTTTTAACCGCAATGTCAGCAACAGCTCCAACGACATAATTGCCTGAAATATCTTTGGATGTGATATCTGTATCAGGACTTTCTAATATTGCGCTTAATCCTCTACCTAATGCTCTTTTCTTATTCATTGATGTCATTAATTTGTTTTTCTTCCTGGGGAACCTTGGTCAAATTATTGTTCTGAAGAATTTCCCGGGCAAGATTCAGATAGTTGATAGCTCCGGTACTTTGTGCATCATGAATAATCACACTTTCACCAAAACTCGGTGCTTCACTCAACTTAATATTTCTATATACTAAGGTATCAAATACCATTTGCTGGAAATGGGTTTTTACTTCCCCAACAACCTGTTTGCTTAATCTTAATCTGGAATCATACATGGTTAACAATATGCCCTCAATGTCCAGGCTCGTGTTTAATCGCGACTGAACTATCTTGATTGTATTTAATAACTTCCCAAGACCTTCCAATGCGAAATACTCACATTGTACCGGAATGATCACGGAATCAGCTGCAGTAAGTGAGTTTACAGTGATTAAACCTAATGAAGGTGAACAATCGATTATGATAAAGTCATAGTCTTTTTTGATTTGATCCGTAACTTTGCGCATCATCGTTTCTCTTCCTGGTAAATTGATCATTTCAATTTCCGCACCAACAAGATCGATGTGAGCTGGAATCAAGTCCAGGTTAGGTGTGCCTGTTTCAAGGATGATGTTTTTTGGATCAATATCATCAATAACACATTCATAAATGCTTGTTTTAATGGTCTTAGGGTCAAACCCAACACCAGATGTTGCATTTGCCTGAGGATCTGCATCAATGATTAGTGTTTTGTATTCCAGTACTGCCAGACTGGCTCCCAAGTTAATGGCTGTGGTTGTTTTACCTACACCACCTTTTTGATTGGCAATGGCTATAACTTTTCCCATAAATAACTGCCTAGTTTTTAGATTAAAATAGCTGGAGAATAACCCTCTTTTCAGCCGTACAAATATACAATTTTCAAATTCACATAAAAATTTATGTGGTCTTTGTTGAAAAGTTTTTTTTGAGAAAAGAGAGGATTTAATATGCTTTTAGTTACTAACTAAAATGGAGTGAAGTCATTTCTTGAGCCGGTTAAGGTGTTCATTAAGTGAGTGTGTCTGTCAGAATAGTTTGTGCCAATCGGGCATGAAGATACTGTGTCATGATTAACTCAAAACCAAATGAAGTGGATGTGGTATTGAATATGAAATGGAGGAAAAAAAAGCTGGATTATCCAGCTTTATTCTTTTATAAATTCTACATTGGTTTCTAAATCTTCGAATTCCACCTCCGTAGCATGATTTTCCAAACTGATATTTTCCTCGTTCGAGTATGATTCTGTTTCAATAAAATCCAGGACTTCTTGCATGCCGTTTACAAACTTCTCGAAATCTTCTCTGTACAGAAAGATTTTGTGCTTTTCGTATTGATATCTTCCCTGAGGATTGGTTGCCTTACGTTTACTTTCGGTGATAGTTAAATAGAACTCATCTGATTTGGTTGTCTTTACATCAAGAAAGTAGGTTCTTTTTCCGGCTCTTTCCACCTTCGAAAATATTTCACCTCTTCCATAAGATTGGTTCTTGTTACCAAAATCTTCCATTTTGTAGCTAATTGTTTTCAGTGTTTATATCGCAAATGTAACAAAATATCTGAATAATCAAAGCTTACCTCTAAAATAATTACACTTGACATTGGTAATGATGTGGACGAATAATTCACCCCTTATTATATGGTAAAGTTCCGTTAAGCATGGCCTTATTGATAAGGGTTATTTAATTGTAGTGAGTCTAAATAATCAACGTGCATATGTAATATGTTTTAATGATGAATGTAAGAATATCTGAAGCCTGTTTTTTTACACTTTAAAAAAATCAGTAAATCATGCGGAGGTATTCGAATTTGTAATACTTTTGCACACTGAATAATTAGGAACCGTTCATTATATAAGCATGTTAAGCAGAAGGCATTTAAGGATTAAAGTGTTACAGGCGTTATATTCTTTTTATCAGTCGGATAATAAGAGCCTGAAAGAGGGGGAAGAATATTTAAGAGAGAGTATTGCTAGTATTCATGAATTGTATATCCATCAATTATCATTCCTGGAGGAAGTTGCAGACTTCGCCAAGATGAAAATTGAAGATGCCAAATTGAAATATTTGCCTACCGAGGAAGATTTGAATCCCAATACCCGATTTATAGATAATAAGTTTTTGAGACAGTTGGTTGAGAATAAAACTTATCGTGTTCGTAAAGAAAACCTGAAAATTTCATGGGAAGACGAGCAGGAAATGATTCGCAAATTCTATGTACACCTTAAAGAATTTCCCGAGTATATTGAATACATGGAGAAAGAGGAGTGTACTTATGAAGATGACAAAAATTTCTTGGTGAAGATCGTTAAGAAATATGTCAATTTCTACGAATTACTTGAATCCTACTATGAAGGACAATCTGTGTTTTGGGCCGATGATTTTGATACCGCAAATATGATGGTTATGAAAACCATAAAAATGTGGGAAGAAGATTGGGATGAATTTGCTTCATTGCCTGGTATCTATAACACAAAAGGTAAGGATGATCTTAAGGAAGATGAAAAATTCACCTACAACCTCTATCGACGCGTGTTGCTAGATGGCCAGGAATATGATGAGTATATTAAAGAATTCAGTAAGAATTGGGAAGCGGAGCGTATTGCGCTGATGGACCGCATTATTCTTAAGATGGCTCTTGCTGAAATGATGTACTTTCCTAGTGTGCCAGTAAAAGTAACTATTAATGAGTGTATTGAAATTGCAAAAAATTACAGCACTGAGAACAGTAAGGTTTTTATTAATGGTATGCTTGATGAGTTAATCAAGAAATTGAATAGCGAAAATAAGATTAAGAAAATTGGACGTGGCCTAAAGGAATAAAGCCGGGTAAATATTAATTTTTATATTAGCTGAAAAATTGAATAGTATGAAGCGAATATTGAGTACAGTTGTAGGTGTTTTTACAATCATTGCACTCATTACAGCATGTGGTAATTCTTCAGAATCCAGGTTGGATGCGGGTGATCTTGTTAAAAATCCAAAATCAGCCAGTGGAATTGATAAAACTGTAGCTATGCCAGTTATTAGTTTTGAGAAAACTGAACATGATTTTGGGAATTTAATGCTTGGGGAGAATGTTACTTATTCCTTTAAATTTGAAAACAAAGGGAATGCTGATTTGATCATTTCTTCCGTTGAAGCTTCTTGTGGTTGTACTGTGGCCAAATACAATAAAGAACCGATTAAACCCGGAAAAGCTGATTTTATCAGTGTTTCTTTCGATAGTAACAGTCGGAAGGGAATGCAGAATAAATTGGTAAGTATAATGAGTAATACTCAGCCCAGCAAAACCAATTTGAGAATAAAGGCAAACGTAATGATACCATAAAACATTAAACGATGAATTTAAATTTTATATTACTTAGTTCTACAGGTAGTGGTCAGGATCCTTTGACCAGTATGCTACCTTTGTTAGCTGTTGTAGTTGTGTTTTGGTTATTCTTTATCCGTCCTCAGATGAAGAAAGCAAAAGAAGAACGCAAGTATCGTGAAAGCTTAAAAAAGGGTGATAAAGTTGTAACCATTGGTGGTGTACACGGGAAAGTTATCGATATTCAGGAGACTACTGTTATTCTTGAAATGGTTGATAAAACCCGAATCAAAGTTGAGCGCAGTGCTGTGTCAATGACAGGAGCAAACCCTCAACAAATGGAACAAAAGAAATAAGAATTAAACAATATTATTTTGAAAGCTGGTCTTCAGGAATTTATCAGGAGGTTTGTTCGGCCCATAGATAAAAATCTTAAGGACCAGCTTTATGTTTTTGCGATATGTATCGGCATATCTATCTTCTTTTGGCTGTTGATAAAACTGTCTAAGGAACACACTACCACCATACCGTTGTCAGTAAAGTTTGAGCAAATTCCACAAGATAAGTTATTGATTAATAATCCGGATCCTCATATTTATATTGATATTGATGCGACAGGGTCTGATTTGATCGGGATGAAGTTTTTTAAACGCCGGCCAAGGATTACCATTGATGTAAATGAACAACCATTTATTAGGAGTGGTAATACTTCCCGGGTGCGTATTCCTACCAACCAGATTTTGGATATGAATTTGTTAAGAAATGAGTTTCATGAAAAACTCATCAATGTTTCTCCAGATACATTGATTCTTGAATTTGAGGATTTACATAGTAAAAAAGTACCTGTTCAAGCTGATTTGAAGTATGAACTCAAGCAGCAACATTTTCTTTCCGACAAAGTTCTTCTAACACCTGATTCCATTGTTATTACCGGGAGGAAAAATCAGGTTATGAGTGTTGATTATGTGAAGACCCGGTTTCTTGAATATAAGGAACTTTCGAATAAAATTGACAGAGAAGTGGATCTGTTGATTCCTGAGGATTGGGATAATATGAAGGTTTCCGATAATCGGGTTCATCTTGAAATACCTGTTCAGAAATTTACTGAAATTGAGAAAAAGATTTCCATCCAAATTTCAAATGTACCCAAAACGTATTCAGTGAAAATGTTTCCGGAAGATGTTCAGGTGGTCTATCGTGTTGCCATCGAAGAGTATGAACTGATTACAGAGGAGATGTTTCATGTTAGTGTGGATTATAATGATGTTTTAGAGAGTAACAGCCGAATTTTGAAAGTGAATTTGCTTAATCATCCCGACCAGGTTGAGATTGTGTCCATGAATCCTTCTCAAATAGAATATATAATTGTTAAAGAAAATGATTAAAGTTGGCCTGACTGGAAATATCGGAAGTGGGAAAAGTACTGTTGCGAAAATATTCAAGATATTAGGAACTCCTGTCTATTTCGCTGACGATGAGGCTAAGAAAATATATCAGAATTCTGCTTTTTTAAAAGAGCTTGCTGGTGTTTTCGGAAACCAGATTATTGTTGATGACCAATTGAATCGACAAGTTCTGGCCAATATCGTATTTAACGATAGTAACAAACTTGAGCAGTTGAATGCAATGGTTCACCCAAAAGTGCGGTCGCATTTTGTTGACTGGACGCTTATCCATCAGGATCAGCCATATGTTATTCAGGAAGCAGCTATCTTGATTGAATCTGGTTTTTATAAGATGTTTGATAAAATCATTCTCGTAACGGCAGATGAAGAGAGTAGAATGAAACGTGTTATTAAAAGGGATAAGGTAGATAAAAATGCTGTTGTAAGTAGGATGGCTAACCAAATGACTGAAGAGGAAAAAGCAAAATATGCCGATTTTATTATCCGTAATAACGATGATCAGATGTTGATCAGGCAGGTCTTAGAAATTCATAATAAGCTGTTGAAATAAGTAATAACAAAGTTATAGATATAAAAAAACTCCTCTGTCAGAACTTGAAAGAGGAGTTTTTTTGTAGAGTCAATAGACTATTCAGGCTTGATATAAATATTTGAGTTATTTCTGTATCCTGATTTGTTTAGATACCAATCTTCATATATATTTCCTGATCCCTCTGCCCATTCAGCAAAGTGTAAATGTGCATCAATGATTTCTATTTTTTCGATAGGATAATCAAATGAAACAGGAATGTTTATGGCCCATGGTAAATTCTTTTCTGTTTTATAATATCGTCCTTGATCCGCATCGGAATCATCTTCTTCTTTTCCAAAATAAGTGTCCACATCTTTTACTAAAGAAGTTGGCTCCATATCAGCTAAATGTGCTTCTCTGTCACGATCCTGATCAATGATAATAAAAGGATTAAATGGAGCAGTACCATTAATGTTTTGAGATACAGGATTTTTAAAGCTTACATGAATGTCAATAGGCTCTTCATTTATGTAGGGCGCTTCTGGTTGGGTATTTACCCCAATGTAGCCTCCACCTGGATGAGCAAGGATTTCATAGGCGTTGTCAAAAACAATAACCGTAGCCTTGTCTTGTCCCGATTCGGTACCATTACCCTCAAGGTTGATATAATCTTCAGTTATATTCTGACCAGTTACTGATTCGATTGAGTTTGGGTCAGCCCCCATCTGGAAACCAAATCCATTATTGAAACTTGCGCCAATAGCTACAACATCAAATTTCCCGTATAGATCAACAATGCCATTATCACTATTAATAACCTGTTTGTACTGGTAATCAATTACCAAATCATTGAAGTCATAATCTCCTTTGCCAGGCCAGTTATCTTCAAAAGCTAGTGTTGCAAAATCCTCTTCATTTGGATAATAGATGTTGAACGCACGTTCTGAATCCTCAGGGTAGTCATCCTCATCATCAGCAACTCCATCATCATCCATATCATTCACAGGTCCTGTTACAGTAACATTATCCCATGCAATAGAAGAACTGCCGTTATAATCACTGTTCCATAATAACACATGAACTTTTGTGGTTTGTGGAGGCATGGTAGCTACAAGAGTTTTTGTAGTCCACTGCTTTTTTGGATGGTAATAATATAATCGGTAAAACTTAAGGTTTTGACCGCTGCTGTTTTGAGGGATTAGGTAGATGTATGAATACAACTGACTACTGCTGTTACCTGTTCTTCTAATGTCAGCTGAAACAGTAATAACATCACCTGCTTTTGCTTCAACGATTTGTGATGCACCACCTGAGTAATGTGGAAAACTGTTATTAGGTGTTTCGATATAGCCATTAGAGCCGTCTTGTTTCCAATTCATTGTTCCATATGGAGCCCAATTTGAAAAATACCACCTGTTATCAGCAGGATGCGGAGTATCCCACCATTGAGTGGTGCCAAAATCATTCTCAGAGAAATCACCGTTTCCAATTATATTATTTTTCTGGTTTGGAGCAGGTGCATATGAATTAGTTGTGGCCTGAATTTTTTGAGACTTATAGCCTTCAATTGTTGAATCTGGTGGTGGTATTCCGATTTCATAATCATCACCAAAGTCAATGATACCTTCAAGGGAGGCCTTTGTGTTGCTTAAAGAAGCGGTAATCGATCTATATTTTGTTGAAACATAAATCGAATCAAGATGTTTTGGGAGTTCAAAATTGCCTTCAAATAAACCATTTTTATCAGTGGTTACACTGCTTATAAGTTTTCCACCATCTTCTTTGGCAGCAGTGCGAATCTCAATTTTACTTCTGAAGTTGTCGTACTCCACAGTTTGTGGAAGTAAGATCTTGAGTTCATGATTGGTGGTATTGCTGAAATCAAAATCATCATTGATAGATAAATCTTCAATTGTTTTTACTTGTGTAGGATCAGGTTGCTCGGGGGTGTTTGTCTTGCGGCAAGATTGAAACCCGATTAGTCCTATAGCCAGTATAGCTAATATTGTTCGTTTCATAGGTTAAATGTTTTTCAAATCAAGTAGACATATCAATTAGATGTAATACTTTTATGTCTAATATCATTTTAATTCGGCTTAAATATAAGCAAATTTTAGGCCTTTAAGTGTGAGGTGGGGTAAGTGCATGTAAGACAAGGATGTATGTGTGTAGGGGAGTTCGTTTTGTGTCCCTTTTCGGGACTATGTGTTAAATATGGGAAATTATTAGCCCGGTTTCTGTTTGGAAACCGGGCAGTAAATATTACTATGATTGATTAAATAGCTGTTCTTAAGCTTAAGAAAAAGTTTCGACCAGGAGCTGCAATTCCTGATGAATATGGACGATATCGTAGATCCAGTATATTGTCCACACCAAATATAACCTGAGCACTACTATTAATTTGGTATGATGTTTTGAAGTTTAGAACCATCCATGAAGGAGAATATAAACTACCATCCTCATTCGTAAGGTAAATATGATCTTTGTCTTGTTCTGATGGAGAAAGGCCACGTGATGCAATTGGTTCGCCATCATGTTCAGCCTTTAGGTATTCCAGGTTAAATGGGAAATATAACTTGCTGGTTTCATCAGCGAGGTGACCATTGAAGAACATGGATAATTCACTTTTTAGTTTCTTAGTACTGTATTGTAAACGGGCTGTTCCGTATATTGGTGGAACATGCCGTACAGCCATTCCATCACTATCTTCACCCCAGGTAACTACTATATTATTTGAATATTTTAAATTTGGTGTAATGTTTACAAAGGCATTGAAACTCCATCCAACGATATACGCATGGTCAGCATTAACCAATGCTTCAACTTTGCTCATTTCGCCATCATACATGATCGAATCCAAACCATTGTACTGGAAGTCACGTCGAACCATGGCGTCTTTCAGATAGCTTGCAAATGCAGATATCTCAAAACCAACACGGTTTTTAAAAATATTCGAGTATCCAAAGTCTATTGAATATAGATTCTCTGGCCTTAATTCAGGGTTGGGAACGACCACATTTCCAGGTTCACTATCAAATATTTTCCCTACATCATCGAGGTTTGGGGCCCTGAAGCCATTACTCAGGTTTATCGCAAATTGTGACGTGCTGTCCATCTGATAGGAAATACCGGTACCTCCATTTATCGCGTTATTTTTTAAATTGATTTCATCGAATGGGAAATCAAAAGAAGAATTGGTTGAAAAACGTGACTTCAAATGATTTTTATTGAAGCGAATACCTGCAGTCCATGTTAGTTTTTCATTGATCTTGTGCTTGTAATTTGTATAGATTGCTCCAGCATAATACAAGTTTGTAGAGTCGGGATATCGTGAGCTTGTGGCTTTTGTTTCATCATTATAAACATCCGTCATAATTCCATCCGAATCAACCAGGTTGATGAAGCTTTCTACACCATAATACAATGTACCGTTTTTATATAATGATTTCCTGGCATCAGCATTGAGTGAATATATATCAATCGTCTCTGTGCGTGATCGTAACCAGTTATCATTCAATTTCCGATCATGTCGACTTTCCCTGTAATTTTGATTCGATAAGTTTATTTTTAGCTTATCGTAAGCAATATTCCGGTTGTTATGTTCAGCAGTAAATGAGTGCATAATCCAATACTGGGGCCCATAATACCATTTGGCATATTTCAGGTTGTCGTTCTTATATTGAATCAGGCGATCGTATCTTGGAATATCTGTGGTGGTTGTAAAGTAAATGTTATATCCCAGGTCCCAATTATTGTTTGGACGGAAGCGAAATTTCTGTAGGATATTTACCTGATCATATCCTGAATTTCTTTGAATTCTGGAATCGTCATTTGAAGCCATATAATCCATTGTATCTCCAGATACAACATAATCGGGTCTTAAATATTCATCCGGTCCATGTGAGCCCATTTTCAGGTCACCAAACTGACTAAATGTAATACTGGTTAAAGAAGCAAATTTTTTGTAACCAAGGTTTAAATCTACATGAATAGTTTTCTCTTCATTAGCCGTGGAATATCTCATAATAGCATTACCCGATACGTGATCGTCGGTAAATGATAGTGTTGGCTTTTTTGAACTGAATGACATTACTCCACCTAGAGCATCACTACCATATATGGTTGTTCCCGGACCATAGATGACCTCAGAAGATTCAAGTATAAAAGGATCAATTAAGATCACATTCTGTAAATTACCACTTCTGAATATTGCATTATTCATACGTACCCCATCCATAACCAATAATACCGAATTTGCTGAGAATCCCCTTAACATAGGACTACCTCCTCCTTGTTGACTTTTTTGGATGTATACTTCACCAGATTGCCCTAACAGGTCTGCGGCAGTTTGTGGGTTGTTGAATTCTATATCTCTTGAAGTGATCATTTTGATGCGGTTGGGGATTTCACCACGTTTTTCTTCCCATTTGTTAGCCGAAACAACAAATTTTTGCAATTCAATCGTTTTCTCTTTTAAGTAGACTACGAACTGATTATTCGCAATTTCAGTAAATGCAATTTGAGCACGGTAATAGGCCGGATGCTGAAAAAATAACTCTTCATTATCATTAAATACCGAAATGTCAAATTCGCCATGTGCATTTGACATTTGACTTGCCTTCATGCTTTTATTATAGATGAGTACATCTTCAATGGGTTTTCCACTATTTTCAGAATACACATTGGCCTTTTGTGCATAAACTGAGAATGAGGTTAATAGAAATAAAAATAGTATTAGTTTGTTCATAAATATTTGTATTATAGTATTTTAACTGGGTTTTGTCTTCTTGTAAGTTTGATATAAAATGTTTGATAGTTACAAAAATTACGCCAAACAAACCTCTGTTTTCGGTGTTTTCTTATAATGAATCTAATTCATCCCGGGTCTAATTAAACGCTCTAAATAACATGTAGACAAGGGGATATGCGAAGTCTTGTACTGTGGTTCAACAAAAAGTGATACGAGTTGTTAGATATAAAGATATGTACGTAGGTGGATAAGAGAATTAGTGTTAAATTTACTCACAAGTATAAATAACCAAACCCAAGAAAACTAAATTTTATGTTATTTGACCTTGATCTAATAAAAAGTGTTTACGACAAACTTCCGCAAAGGGTTGAAATAGCCCGGGAAATTCTCGGCAGACCTTTGACGTTAACTGAGAAAATACTGTATGGACATTTATCTGATGGTATCCCAAAGCAAATCTATTCCAAAGGCCGTGACTATGTCAATTTTGCTCCTGACCGGGTTGCTATGCAAGATGCTACAGCTCAAATGGCTTTGTTACAGTTTATGCAAGCGGGTAAAAGAAGAGTCGCTGTCCCATCTACGGTACATGCAGACCACCTGATCCAAGCCAAAGTTGAAGCCAATACAGATTTATCAGTGGCTAATGATAGTAACAGGGAGGTCTACGATTTTCTAAGTTCTGTTTGTAATAGATATGGTATTGGTTTTTGGAAACCAGGTGCCGGAATTATACATCAGGTGGTTCTGGAAAATTATGCCTTTCCCGGGGGGATGATGATTGGGACTGACTCACACACGGTTAATGCTGGCGGTCTGGGAATGATTGCTATTGGTGTCGGTGGGGCAGATGCTGTGGATGTTATGGCTGGTATGCCTTGGGAATTAAAAATGCCAAAGTTGATAGGTGTTAAGTTGATAGGAAGACTTAATGGCTGGACCGCCCCTAAAGATATTATTCTAAAAATAGCCGGATTATTAACTGTAAAAGGGGGTACTGGTCATATTGTTGAGTATTTTGGAGATGGAGCGCAAAGCCTTTCTGCAACAGGTAAGGGGACTATTTGTAATATGGGTGCAGAAATTGGTGCAACTACTTCCACTTTTGGCTACGACGAATCAATGGAAAGATACCTGAATGCAACCGGAAGAGAACAAGTTGCTCAAGCCGCAAATCAGGTTAAAGACCATCTCAATGCTGATCAGCAGGTTTTTGATAACCCGGAAAAGTATTTTGATCAGTTGATCGAAATTAATTTATCAGAGTTAGAACCTTATATTAATGGTCCTTTCTCTCCCGATCGGGCAACTCCTATCTCAGAAATGAAGCAGATGGTAAAAGAGCATGGCTGGCCTGCAAAAGTTGAGGTCGGTCTGATTGGTTCATGTACAAATTCTTCTTATGAAGATATTTCCAGAGCTGCATCAGTTGCTAAACAAGCAAAAGATAAAGATTTAAATGTGAAAGCAGACTTTACGATTACTCCCGGATCGGAGCAAGTTCGGTATACGATCGAACGGGATGGTTATATAGATGTCTTTAACCAAATAGGAGGGAAGGTGTTTGCAAATGCCTGTGGACCTTGTATAGGTATGTGGGCCCGTTCAGGTGCTGAGAAAGAAGAACAAAATTCGATCATTCATTCTTTCAATCGAAATTTTGCAAAACGAGCTGATGGCAATCCAAATACTCATGCATTTGTTGCTTCTCCGGAAATTGTAACGGCAATTGCTGTCGCTGGAGATTTGAGATTTAATCCATTAACGGATAAGTTGCTAAATAATAAGGGAAAAGAAGTTCAATTAGATCCTCCCTCGGGCTATGAGTTGCCTGTAAAAGGTTTTGAAGTAGAAAATAATGGTTATCAAGCTCCTGCTCCGGATGGGGCGTCTGTGGAAGTTGTGGTGAATCCGGATTCCGAACGATTACAAATACTTACTCCTTTCGTCGCCTGGGATGGCCGGGATTATAAGGGCTTAAATTTGTTGATTAAAGCAAAAGGTAAATGTACTACTGATCATATTTCGATGGCTGGTCCATGGCTAAAATACAGGGGGCACCTTGATAATATTTCAAATAATATGCTCATTGGTGCTGTAAATTATTTTAATGATTCAACCAACAATGTTAAAAACCAAATAACAGGTAGTTATGATAAGGTTCCTGATGCAGCGCGGCATTATAAAGATAATGCTGTTGGTTCAATTGTAATTGGTGATGAGAATTATGGAGAAGGATCTTCCCGGGAACATGCAGCTATGGAACCCCGTAATTTGGGTGTTAAAGCAGTATTGGTAAAATCTTTTGCACGTATTCATGAAACAAACCTTAAAAAGCAGGGAATGTTAGGGCTGACTTTTGTTGATAAAGCCGATTATGATAAAATTCGCGAAGATGATCGCATTGATATTCTTGGGTTGACTGAATTTGTTCCTGAAAAACAATTGAATATCGTTTTGAATCATAGCGATGGAACATCGGATACGTTTCCTGTGAATCATACTTATAATGAACTTCAGATTGAGTGGTTTAAAGCCGGAAGTGCATTGAACTTAATCAGAAGAAAAAACAGTTAGATAATAATTGAATTTATTTAAACCCCGGTATCAGTTCTGATTCCGGGGTTTTTATTTTTCAGAGTTACGATTTTCAGTTAACCTCACCTCATTATTTATATCTTTGATGAACTCATTAAACCAAAATTGACATGAATACTAAGATTGTAAATGGAATACTGTTTGTCCTGTTACTAAGTTTTTTTGCTTCTTGTGATTGCATTGAGGGTGAAGGTAAAATTACTTCCAAGTCGAAAGAACTGGGAGAGCTAAAAGGGATAATTCTGGATGTACCAGCAAAAGTATTAATCGAAGAAGGGCAAACTCAGGATGTGGTAATTTCTGCTCGAGAAAATATATTTCCAATAATCGATGTGTATCCTTCAAATGGGATTTTACGAATTACATCCGATGAGTTTTGTATCCACAATGCTGACATTACGATTAAATTCAGTGCAAAAGTGTTGGAACTTATACAGGTTCGGGGTTCGGGTGATGTGATTTGCAAGGGTGACTTTGATAGTGAAGATTGTGAATTGCGTATTGATGGATCAGGAGATATCCGTGTGGAATCAATCAATGCTGATGAAGTGCAAGCATCTATTAATGGAAGTGGTGATATTCGTGTTAATGGGAAAACCAAAGAGTTGGAGATCGATGTTAATGGTTCCGGAAGTATTTATGCTCAGGATTTGCAGGCAAAAAATGTAGGAGTAGTAATTAATGGCTCCGGTGATTGCCGCCTACATGCTAAAAAATATCTTGATGTGACCGTTCGTGGCAGTGGAGATGTATATTATCACGGAAGTCCTGAAATATCGACCAGCATTTCAGGATCTGGTTCTGTGAAACAAAAATAGTTTGATATACATATGATATAGCAGATCACAAGCTTATGCTTTGTGATCTTTTTTATGCCTCTTATTGACGAAGCATTTAACAGGTTCTACATAATATTTAACTAATTTTAGCGTTTTGAAACTTGTAAAACCTAAAGCTTGTTTTTTTGTTGTATTACAAAAACCGATAAATTGTGAAAAGATTTTTTATACTATTGGCAAACTTATTTGTCTTATCCAATCTTGTTCTTGCTCAATCAGGAGGATTGAGTACCTATCAGTTTATGGAATTTCCTGTAACTGCTCGTCATGCAGCATTGGGGAGCAATTTCTTATCTGTTAATGATGATGACCTTGGATTAGCCCTAACAAATCCGGCATTGATTAGTGATGAAATGAATAATGATATCCAGTTAAGTTTTATTGATGCATATTCTGATATCGCTTATGGTTCCCTGGCTTATGGTAGAAGTTTACCAAAATATGGAAACTTTGTTGCTTCATTACATTATATGAATCTTGGAACCTTAGATGCCCGTGACCAAAACAATATTGATAAAGCCGATTTTGGCATGGGTGATTATGCCTTTGGATTAGGTTGGGGGAGACAACTTCATCCAAACTTTTCTATTGGTGCAGATTTGCAGGGTATTTTTAGTTCCTATGGTGATGAATACAATGCTTTTGCTTTAGCTGTAGATGTTGCAGGGACTTATTTTAATCCAGATAATAACCTGTCTATTTCTCTTGCTTTCAGTAATATTGGACGTCAATTGAATACTTTATCCGAAATGCAGGAAAATCTACCATTTAACATTCAGCTTGCTTTATCCAAAAGATTGACGAAAGGGCCTTTCCGCTTTCATGTGGTTTTGAACCAATTGAACCGTTGGAAAAGTTTAAAATATCAGGATCCATACGATCCAGATTGGCAGCAAGATACATTTACAGGTGAAGTTCCTGGAAAGAGTTCCTTTGATGAATATGCTGATCTGGCCTTAAGGCATTTGATTGTTGGTTTGGAATTTATTCCTACCAAAGTAATTACTGTTCGAATGTCCTTCGACTATAATAAAAGAATGCAAATGCGTATGAGTGATCGTTTTGCTTCCAGTGGTATTTCGTTTGGTATTGCTCTGAAACTTAAAAAATTCAAAATTGAATATTCACGTATGGGGTATCATTTGGCTGGATCTCAGAACTTTTTTACGCTTTCAGCGAACTTGTAGAATCTAAAATACAGTAGAAAAAGCAAGCAATTTGTCGTAGGCAAGTTGCTTGTTTTTTTATGGGATATACCCAAAATTAAAATACCTTTGCTGAACATTATTTTTACCATGAAGTTAACCATTGAAATCGATAATAAGGCAGGTTTTTGTTTTGGCGTTGTCAATGCTATAAATGCTGTAGAAAAAGGATTGAGTGAACATGATCCGTTTTATTGTTTAGGGCATATTGTTCATAATGAGGAAGAAATTATTCGTTTGAATAATAAAGGACTTCAGGTGGCTGATAAGAATGAACTTGAATCGATTCAGAATTCAACTGTTTTGATAAGGGCTCATGGAGAACCTCCTGGGGTGTACATTCAATTGGCAAAAAACAGGAATATGATTGTGGATGCAACTTGTCCCATCGTACTCAAACTTCAGCAGCGTGTTAAGAAATCTCATCAGGAAGTTGCTCCAAAAAATGGAGTGGTTGTGATTTATGGAAAGAAAGGACATCCTGAAGTAGTAGGTTTACTTGGGCAAACCGATAATAAAGCGATTGTGGTATCGGGATTGGAAGATCTGAACCTGATTGATTTTACAAAACCCATCCGCCTATATTCCCAAACAACAAAAAGCAGAGAAGGATTTCGGGAAATATCAGGTGCTATTGAAAGACAGATGAAGATTGAACAATCGGTGGAAGATGTAGATTTTGAGTCTTATGATACCATCTGTGGACAGGTTGCTAACAGAGTTCCACATCTAAAAGAGTTTGCTCCTCAATTTGATGTCTTTGTCTTTGTTTCTGGGAAAAACAGTTCCAATGGTAAGTACTTATATAGTATTGTTCAGGAAGCAAATCCAAATTCGTTTGTTATAACTTCTAAAGAAGAGATAGATCCCAATTGGTTTTGCGGAATGAAATCAGTAGGGATAAGCGGTGCTACTTCAACTCCAGCTTGGTTGCTGGAAGAAATTGCATCCTCCATCGCTTCTTTGTAAATTCGATCAAAAGCAAAAAGAGAAATGTATTTACGATCACTCAAAATATCACAATTTAAAAATTACGTAGAAGCCGATTTGGACTTATCCCCAAAAATTAATTGCTTTATTGGTAATAATGGTGAAGGGAAAACCAATTTGTTGGATGCAATATACTATCTCTCTTTTTGTAAGAGTTATTTTTCTTCGCTTGATTCTCAAAATATTCTCCATAACCATGATTTTTTTGCTATTCATGGTTGGTATTCGAAAGAAGAACTGGAAGAGGATAAAATCAGCTGTTTGTTTCGAAAGAGTCAGCGTAAACAATTTAAGTTAAATGATAAAGAGTATGATCGCCTGGCCGATCACATTGGGCTTTATCCTTTAGTCATGGTTTCTCCTTACGATCGCGATTTAATTAATGAAGGAAGTGATGCTCGAAGGCGTTTTATTGATACGGTAATATCACAATTTGATAAGACTTACCTGAATGACCTGATTAACTATAATAAAGCCTTGGCTCAGAGAAATGCATGTTTAAAAAATGCAGCTGAAAGTGGTTTTTTAGATCGATCTCTGCTGGAACTCTGGGATGAACAAATGGCTCCTTTGGCAAATTCTGTTTTCAAAGCACGCCAAAATTTTATCGAAGACTTTTCTCCAATGTTTCACGCCTACTTCGAGATGATAAGTGATGGAAAGGAAAGTGTTGATATTGTGTACCAATCTGGGTTGCATGATAAAACAATACATGAACTATTTAACGATGCAGTTGAGAAAGATCGTGTGTTGAAATTTACAACTGTAGGTGTGCATAAAGATGATTTAAATTTTCAAATCAATTCTTATCCTGTTAAACGTTTTGGCTCACAAGGACAGCAAAAATCTTTTGTGATAGCTCTTAAACTTGCACAATTCGAATATACCCGTAATAAAATGGGGTATAAGCCCATTTTGTTATTCGATGATATTTTTGATAAATTAGATGACTTGCGTGTTGAACAGTTGATAAAATTGGTTTCTAATAATAGCTTTGGACAGGTATTTATTACCGATACTCAACAGGAACGAATTAAACGCTTGTTGGAGAAAGTGGATATTGATCATAAAATATTTCGTGTTGAGCAGGGCAATGCCGTGCTAATGAGTGATGATGAAGTTTTAAATTAATTCTAATTGTAAGATCATGCGTAAATCAAATGAACAAAGTCTTGGGGATGTAATAAAAGAATGGTTGAAGGCAAATAGAATGGATGGAAAGCTTCTCGAAAATAAGCTGATTCATAGCTGGGATCAGGTCGTGGGACCTATGATTGCAAAGCATACTACCGATATTTCCATCCGGAATAAAGTTCTCTATGTGAGATTCGATTCGGCTGCTTTAAAGAATGAACTTAGTTTTGCCAAATCCAAACTAATCGATAATTTGAATAATGAGGTGAAGGCCAAAGTAATTGAAGATATTCGATTCCTATAGGAACTTAAAATATTGCAAAAAAAAAGGTTGTCATTGCGACAACCTTTTTTTTTCTTATTCAGTATTATTGAATGATGATCTTTTCTGATCTCGTAGATGAACCATCTCTAACTGTTACCAGATAAACGCCTTTAGGATAAGCACTCATATCAAATGGTTTCTCGTAATTCGAGCCATAAATTGAAAGCTTTTCACTAAATAACATTGCACCAGTCATTGTTGAAATAGTCATTTGTGCATTCTTTGCATTATATCCGTCAACAGCAAGTATGAATTCCCCTGCATTCGGATTAGAAAGAACATTGATAGATATTGGATTCTCAATTTGTTCAATAGCATCACATGTTGTAATTGTAACAGTGATAGTAGAGTTATTTGCAGATGAACAAGGAGCAATTGGTTGAGCTACCATAGTCAGGTTAACTGTACCATTTGCAATATCACCAGGTCCTGGAGTATAAATAGGAGCTTCGATAGACGCGTTGTTGAACGATCCATCTCCATTTTTAAACCAGAAAATTGAACTATAATGATCTGCAGACGAATTCAACTGAAGTGTTGCGTCATGGCAGATAGTTGTATCATTACCCGCATTTGGAGTTGGTTCCGGATTAATTACCAGTAACAGGTCATCACTTTGTGATCCGCCACCAGCAAATCCTTCTGCTGTTAAAGTTAAAGTAACTTCTCCGTTTACTTTGTCTTCAGCTCCAAGCATATAAGTTGTAGATAAAGAATTAGCATCTGGGTTGAAATAGCCATCTCCGGAAGTACTCCATACAGAACTAATTGCATTTGAAATACTCGCTCCTTCGATAGGGAAGTTCTCATTACTACAAATTACACCATCATTACCAGCATTTACATCTGGAGCAGGAGCGTCTTCATCAAAATAGAATGAAGCAATACGTGTTCTCCAACTACCACCTGCGATTGAGTATTCGTTTGTGTGCCAGAACATGTTTGGATCTGTTGGATCTGGAGACATACAAGCATAATCTCCCCAACGACCACCATACCATGATTGCTGATTTCCACCACCAGGAATAATCTCCGTTTCCTGAATGTTCATATATCCCAGAGGAGCATCTGCTGTACGACCTGTAAAACGGATTCCTGGATAAGTACTAGGACCAGAAACAGTATATCCTAAAGCAATACTACCATCCGATTGCATACAAATACTACCCATCCAACGGTTATCATCGTCAGGAGAATATGTTCCTTGTTGATACATTTCCCATTCTTCTTCACCCATGCGTAATTCATACCAACGGATAGCCGAATGTCCATCAACAACAACTGCATGATTCATTACCATCGATTCATGTGTACCGAAGTTGCGATATTGCAGACGGAATAACAAGCGACCCATAAATGAATCAAGTCCTGAACCGTTTGGTTGCTCAACTTCAAAACTACTTGGAGCTGAGTATGATGCTGGAGATATTTCTGTAACTAACTCTAAAGAAGAGTTATCAGCATCATCCCAATCAATCGTACATTCATATACCTGAATCTTCTTGGCTCCTGAACGCTTCATGTGGCATAAATAATTAGGAGCATCTTCAGGAGGAAAGTCTCCATCAACGTCTGCACATAAAATACCATATGTACTTGTTGTCATTTGGAAGAATTGTGTAGCGGCATCTGGATCTCCAGCTAACATGGCTTCACGATCAAAGGCTGCTAATGCTGCACCTTCAAAAGTAGATGGACCACTAAACATATTATATGTACAGTAGTATGCATCAGGCCATACACTCATTTTTGGATAGTCATTCATATGTTCGTATTCATATGCATAACGGTACCATTCTCCTGTTGGGTCACCTGTTACTGAAACAGCAATAAGTTCGTAATCCCCACTACCAGGGATATCAACAGCAAATTGACTAGCAATCCAACGATCTGCTTCTTCATCATAAAGAATAATTGGATCACCATCATTATGACCATTCCATGGACCGTTAAAACCGTCCCAGATTGTACTGTTATCGGCAGGACCATAAAGGATATTTCCTGATTTGTCATAAATAGCAAATGAAACGTTAATCATTTGGAAATAATGGTCAGGTCCGCAATCACCATCAGTATCCGGTGGTGCTCCACCAAATAAATTGGATACGCCATCGAAATTTGATTCGATTCCACGATTTGCATTTGGGCCGTTTTCTCTTTGAACAGCATTGTCTTCTCCTTGCCAGTCAGGAGATTCAATAAAGATATTACCTACCAGTTTGTCCTTCCAACTTCGGTCCTTTTCACCGGGAAGGATAACTCGCATTTCTCGCAAAGGTTTAGTCTTATCAAAGGCTACAGGTTTTGCGACCTTAATTGGCTTAAATGATTCCATCTGTGCAGATGCAACAGTGAATACACATAAGAGCCCAATTAGTAAAGAAAATTTACGCATAGCTTTCTGTTTATTATGTTTAGTATTTGTAATTTCTGATTCAACTCATCATGATAACTAACAAGCTGACCTTGCTAATTGTTTCTTATTAGAAATGACAAAGTCTACGTTCTTAAAGTTGCGTTTTTTGGTGTCTTGTTTTGTGTCCGCAAGATAATTATTATTTTCGATGGTATATTTTTTATACCTTAATATATAATCATTTCAAAATATTGATTTAGAAGAGCCGATATCAGGATAAGTATTAAATTTGGTTACAAATGTAATTAATAATGCTATGGACTTGTTTGTTATGCTTTTTGGAGGAATTCTCGGGTTATCCGGTTTGGCTTTTTCAATCCAATCAATGCTTGAACGAGAAAAACGGGCAGCTGTTTTTTTTATGATTTCCACAATAATTTCATCCATCATGTTTTTAATTGTTCCATTTTTTTTGGAATCTGGAATTGAAATTATATTCGGAATATCATGTGTAATGATTGCCGGGGGATTTATTTTGCTCTTGCCTGTTAAAGGAAGGGGCGGAGTTGAGAGCATGCCATCTTCAAAAATTGATGAGCGGGATGTGATGTTTTCAAGGATGGAATTGGAGCCTGGGAGTGAGCGTTTTTCCCAGTATTATAAAAACAATCCCATAAAACTGGAGAAAGATGATAAGTTCAGACAAAAGCCTGGTTTGCTTTCTTCTGAGGCTTTGAAATTTAATAAATTGGCTTTTGCATCTGCAGATGCTAGTTTTCAGACAGTGAATCTTTTCAAAGCCAATGTTGATGGTGTGGTGAATGAAAAAACTGAAAATATTGATCCTGTAAAACTCTCTGAATATATTTGGGGGTGGGCGAAAAAGCTTGGTGCTGTTGATGTTGGTATTACTGAGATGAGAGATTATCACTGGTATAGTATCTCTGGAAGAGGGGGGCAATATGGGCAAGAGGTTCAGGCAGACCATAAATACGGGATTGCTATTACCGTTGAGATGGATAAAAGTATGGTGAGTTCAGCTCCAGATTCTCCGATCATTATGGAATCAGCTCAACAATATCTGGACTCAGGGCGAATTGCTATGCAAATTGCAGCTTTTATAAGAAATTTAGGATGGGATGCCCGGGCTCACATCGACGGTAATTATAAAGTAGTATGCCCACTTGTAGCAAGAGATGCTGGTTTGGGTGAAATTGGTAGAATGGGCTTAATGATGACTCCTCAATTAGGTCCACGAACCCGAATTGCGGTGATAACGACTAATGTTCCTCTACATTTAGATGAACCTGTAAAAGACCATTCTGTGGAGCATTTTTGTGAAATTTGTAAAAAGTGTGCTGATAATTGTCCATCGGCGGCTATTCAGGATACGGATAAGCAACTGGTTGATGGAACCAGAAGGTGGCAAATTAACTCTGAATCTTGCTTTACTTATTGGTGTACGATAGGTACCGATTGCGGTCAGTGTGTGCGTGTTTGTCCCTATTCTCATGAGAATAATTGGATGCACAAAATGATTCGGACAGGAATTAGACATTCTTATTTATTTCGGTATTTTGCACTTTGGATGGATAATGTGGTATATGGTCGGCGACCAAATGCACATAGAATTCCAAAATGGCTTGAATAAACCAAACCATTTTTTATTTTTGTTTATTAAACTAATTAGAAGCAAAACCGAAATTTCATGCAACGTTTTTCTATTTTATTTTTATTCATTGTCTTGATAGGAGTTTCTTCTTGTATTAAGAAACCGGATGTACCCAACACAACAAATACCACAACTCAGGTAGATCATTACGGAGGAGCTAAACTTGATAATGCCTTTTCCATTATCCAGACGGCTGACGAAGGTTATGCCATGATCGGCCATACTTTTAGTTTTGGAGATGGTAATCATGATGATATTTTCCTGGTTAAGACCGATAGTGACGCTAAGGAACTTTGGTCGAAGAATTATGGCGGGATTGAAGACGATAGGGGGAAAAGGATTTATCAAACGCTTGATGGTGGATATTTTATTCTTGGCAATACCAACTCTGAAGGTGAAGGAAGTAGTGATATGTTTTTCATGAAAGTGGATATGCATGGAAATCGTCAATGGATGAATACTTTCGGAGATGTGTTGTTTGATGAAGGTACCGCAATCGTTTCTATCGTTGATGATGGGTATTTTCTGGTTGGTGGAATTACGGATGAATTAACAGCTAAGAAAGATGTTTTTGTCGTAAAAACTTCGGCAGATGGAAACGAAACGTGGCGAAAACAATACGGGGGGGATGCCGATGAGTATGCTTTCGATGCCCTGGATGTTGGAGATGGTATCCTGATTTTGGGATTTAATAATAGCAAAGATTTAGTTGGGGATATATACCTGGTCAAAATTGATTACGAAGGAATGATGATGTGGGAGCGGATTATTGAAGATTCGGGTTATCATATATGTAATTCAATGGCAATGAGTAGTGATGGTGGTGTTATTCTTAGCGGAATCTATGAACATGAGGGAGCTGAAGAAAATGATGTGTACCTGATGAAGATTGATGTTTCCGGAAATACTATCTGGGAGAAAACATATGGAAGAAGTGGTAAGTGGAATTATGATGAAGCATATGATGTTATTGAATCCAGCGATCAGGGGATTGTGGTTTCAGGTAGGTACAAGAGTGCGATGCTTGTGATAAAAACGGATGCTGATGGTAATGAAATATGGAGGAAGACATTTGGGAATGATGACGCTCAGCTTACAAAAATTGCTTTTTCTGTGATTGAAAATTCGAATACCGAAATTGTTATTTGTGGTGGGCAGTTTGAAGGGGATAGTGGTGACATTATACTCTACCGACTGACTCAAGATGGTGAACGAATTGAATAAATATTAACCGAAAATAAAAAAGGCCTTCCTCCCGGAGGGCCTTTTTTGTTGAATAACCTAAAGAGAATTAATACGCCTGTAAGTGTTAAGTAGTTGATAAACAGGAATTCATGTGCTAGCTGAATTCTGCAATACTCAACTATTAATCTCTTCGACTAAATTAGTAAAAAAGTCGAAACCAAGGTAAAAAAAATTATTTTTTTAGAATACCGTTGAAAATGATATGTAGTATGGCATCAATACGCTCGTTTATGTAATCCTGATCGTGTTCTCCGGTAAACATCGGTATTTCAATCCCTTTCAATGCTGTTACGATACCGATCGCTGTTAATTTTGAATCAGCAATACTGAAAGATTCTTCGCTCATTCCCTTATCAAGGATTCTTTTTACCACTTCAATTTCTTGCCTATGATGCTTTTTACGTATCTGGTCAATGAAGCGGTATTGGCCCAAATAGTCACTCTTTAATGCATCATACATTAAGGTAACACGTTCTATCGCATTGAACCGACCTTCCACAAAAGCTGTTAGCTGACCTTTTGCAGTTGCTTCGGCTTGTATTTTTTTCTGTATAAAAGATTCCATGACCATTATTTCACGGGAAACAACGGCTTTATATACTTCTTCTTTACTTTTGAAATAATAGTATAAAGAACTTTTTCCTTTACCCATATCATGAGCAATGTCATCCATAGTGGTTTTCTTAAACCCAAAATGGCCAAATAGTTTTCGTGCAGAATCTAATATTTTATCGCAAGTAATGTCTTTCTGATTCATAAAATTGTATTTACAAGCCGGGCTCGTTATATCAAACAAGTAGCTTTAAAGAACCAACAAAATTAAACTTTTTTTATCTTCACCAAAAGCCTTGATAATTTACCTGTAGAGCATGATCGAAACTGCAAAAGCCAGCACTGAAATGATAATTCCATACATAAATATGGTGTAGGCTCTTCTGATCAGGTTGTATTTTTTTCCTAGTACTTTTCCATGAAAGTATTGATCATTTATAATATTCTTGAGAAGATTATCATAGGAGCTGATCATATCCTTTACGCCATCTTCATATTCATCTTGCTGGAGTTGATAATAGTTTCCGAAAAACAGAAAGTTAGCAGGTTTCTTTTTTACTGGTTCCTGTAAGTACTTCCTCATGGGGATGTTGGGTCGTGTTGCAAGAATAGCATATATCATGGTAATCAAACTGGTAAGCAATAGCATGGAGGATGGTAGGATGATATTCGGGTATTCTGTGAATCTTGTCAACAACATCGTTACAACTATTGATATGATGATTGAATTTACCGAGATCAAAATGTTGGCCTTATTATCGGCAATTGAACTCAGGTTGATTTGATTTCTGGAGTTAATTCGAAACATAATTTCAGCCATACGGGTTCCCGGAAATCCTTGATTGCCTTTTTGCTGGAGCTTTTTTACTTCATCCTTAAGTTTCTTAACTTTGTTCTTGTCTTTCTTCTTCCACTTTTTTATCTGATCATTTAATTGCTGTACATTTTGCTCTTTAGCAGGCTGTAATACATGTTTACCATATTCGGTGTGATATTGATGCATCCTGAGGAATACCATGCTTTCGTGGGCAAATGAGCGTTCATCAGCATTCACCTCACGTAAGCTTGCAACTTCTTCCAACAATAATCCCGACCGTTCCATAAAATTCCCCTGAGAAAGATGAAACATATCGGCATCTGCTACCACTTTTGCTGATACGGTTTTGGGTTGTTGTGGTATTTTTGTGGCATCAATACATTGATTTACCTGATTGATAAAGTGATCGCCTGAATTTTGTGTTCTCAAAAACTCACCGGCTATTTGCTTGCTTCGTTCTTCATGGTCTTCGTAAGTGAACAGATAACCGATATCATGGAACCAGGCGGCAACAGTAGAAACCAGTGTGTCATTCTCTCCTAGATTTTCTTCCTTTGCTAATTGACGCGTATAATAAACTACTTCCTGGGTATGAGAAATGTCATGATATTTTAGTGCAGGATTGATGTTTTGATCAAATAAATCGTGAATATAATTTTCTACTGTTTCTATAAGAGTTGCAGATTTGGTATCCATATGCTTTTTGATTAATTGTTCTGTTATTATCACTATAGCTTAGTTTTTCACATATCTGAGAAATTCTCTTAAAAGAAATAATATAACTGTTTAAGTTTGTCCTTGCTGTTATGTGAATTTTTCGTCCTTATAACCTACTATAGTAGATGTTGATTTTTCAGGACTTTAAAGGTATAAAAAAAATAGAAGTACCTTTGTGTAGGATTTTATAAGCATTGAAAATGAAGATATTTGGAGGCCTTGCCATTTTATTATCCGTATTGATTGTTATTTTGTCTTGTAAGCCACACGGACATAGTGTTTTGTTGATTCCATATAGCCTTGATCCATCCTATGAGTTTCCTTATGGTAATGGTGAAGTAGCAGAAATTTCCAATCTTCCTTTAAAGTTAAATGAGGTCTCCGGGATTCACTTTCTTGGTGATAATCTTATCGCCGCCGTTCAGGATGAAAAAGGTAAAATATATGTTTACGATCTGGTTAAAGGGGAGATTGTCAACAATTATAATTATGTGAAACAGGGTGATTATGAGGATCTGGAAATTATTGGGGATAAAGCATTTTTGTTAAGAAGTGATGGTAGAATTGTTTCTATTAATGGATGGGATAGTGAAGATCCTGAGGTGATTAAATTTAACACTCCTTTTACTGCAAAAAATAACTGTGAAGGGCTTTGTTTCGATAAGGGAAACAACAATCTTTTGGTTGCATTAAAAGGTAGACCTGGCTTCAATAAAACTCAAAAAAAGAGACCTGCAAAGGCTATATATTCTTTAAGTCCGGAAACTATGCAGGTATCGGATGAGCCTTTTCTGGAAATCGATACCGAATGGATTGATGAGATTTATAAGAAAGTACATTCTGAAGATGGTTTTATAAAGTTCTCTGAAAACCTGATTGGGCAAAAAGTAAACTTCAAACCTTCCGGGATTGCTATTCATCCTGAAAGCAATAATGTCTATGTGATCTCAAATACTGCTTTTATGATATTGGTCTATAGTCCTACAGGTGATTTGTTAGCCTTGGTTCGATTAGATCCAAAAGTTTTCAGACAGGCTGAAGGTATTTGTTTCGATCAACAGGCAAACTTGTATATATCCAATGAAGGTATAGGAGGCTCTGCTAATATTGTTAAGATTTATGTGCAACAATAAAATGATGGTTAAATGAAGAGTTTCGATTTTAATAAAGTAGCACAATCCTATGATGATTTTTACAAAACTGAATATGGTAGAAAGGTCGATCAGGCTGAAAAATCTGTCGTCAGGAAATATTTAAATAAACTACGGGTTTTTGGGAAAACTTTAGAAATTGGATGTGGAACAGGTCATTGGACCAGCTTCCTTGTTAAGGAAGGCTTCCGTATAAATGCAATTGATAAATCCGAAGAAATGATTCGTGTTGCGCAAGCAAAAAAGATACCACATGTTAGTTGGGGAGTGCAATCTATTGAATCTTTAAACTTCGAAAGTGAAAGTTTTGATAATGTTGTAGCCTTTACTTCTTTAGAGTTTATTGAGGATCTTGATGCGACTTTCCTTGAGATATCAAGAGTACTGAAAAATGGTGGTCATTTTCTTGTTGGTGCACTTAATGAAAACTCTCACTTGGGGAATATGCAGTCGGAACATAGCATCTTTAAACATGCCAGACTCTTTAATCAGCGAACACTTTTTGAATTTCTTGAACAATTTGGATCTCCTCATATTGAAGATTGTTGTTTTCTCACAGCTGAAAAAAATCTGGTTAAACGACGGACAGATCTTAAAGAAGAGGGAATGGAAGGTGCTTTTTTATTAGGATATGTAAGGAAAAGCGTCTGATTAAGTCAATAGCTTACCGTTTACTTAATTATTTAAGCCTTTAACTGATTGTTGGTTGAAATAAGACTTTTGCAGATGTATATTTGACTCAGGTTTTCCAAAAGCAAGATTGGAAGAGGAGATTTTCAAGATAAATATGTTTTCTGTTTGGCTGGGTTTTGAAAACATTTAGAAAATCTCCTCATTTTTTTTTATTCTATAAGATTATGATACCAATTTTTGTTTCTCTTCCAATTGGTCTTTTTTACAAAAACATTTTGCTGATTCAAAAAAAGGCTATATTTGCTATCTGAAAAATAACAAGATGAAGAATATTGCTGTTACATATTTCTGGTTTTACATTTATTTCTTTATGAGATAGAGGCGGGAACTGATATGTAATAAACGAAATAACATACATCAAAAAGCTCCCGCCAAAAACGGGGGCTTTTTTTGTTTTAATACAAATTGTAAAATACGTAACAATGAACATAAGCAGGGTTTATAATTATTTCTTTTTTTATTTCTGGTACTTCTATTTTAGAAGCTACCCGGGACCCTGTTGTGTATAGATAAGCGAATTATTAAATAAGGTTAACAACAAAAGCGTCCCGGGAGAAATTCCGAGGCGCTTTTTTTATTTAAAGCATATGCAAGTTAGTATTCAGGGTGTGAAAGGAGCCTTCCATGAGGAAGCGGCAAAACTCTATTTCGATGATAGAAATGCGGAAGTGGTTCCGTGTATTAGTTTCGAAGACTTAATAGAAACAGTAAAAGACGGTTCTGTTTCTTATGGGATTATGGCTGTTGAAAATACCATATCCGGAACCATTCATCAAAACCTGAACCTGATCAGACAGGCACAACTGAATGTTTGTGGTGAACAATATTTGAAAATTTCACAAAACCTTGCCGTATTTCCAGGTTCGCAAATGGAAAATCTAACAGAGGTTCGCTCACATTATATGGCCATCAACCAGTGCAGGCCTTTTTTTCAGGAGTATCCCCATATTCGTCTGGTTGAATCGGAGGATACAGCCTTGAGTATAAGAGAGGTTGCCGAAAAGAAACTCTGTCATGTGGGTGCAATCGGTAGCGATTTGGCGATAAAGCAATACGGTTTAGTGAAGTTGGCTGCAGATATACAAGCAAACAAAATGAACTATACGCGTTTTCTTGTGCTCAGCAATAACCCTTGCAAGGATGGTGAATCAGTTAATAGGGCTTCAATTTCTTTGGTATTGAATAACCACAAAGGAAGTCTGGCGAAAGTGTTGAACATAATATCACGCTATGATATCAACCTGACAAAAATCGAATCGTTGCCGATTGTGGGAGAACCCTGGCATTACCGGTTTTATATCGATCTGAGATTCGATTCCGAAGAACAATATCAACTGATGTTGGTTGCAACCAGACCACTTACCGATCAGCTGGATATTTTGGGTGAGTATCTTGAAGGGAAGAAATCTTTTAATCAAATTAATACAAAATCATGAATATACAGCTAGCATCTCGCATCAGCACGGTAAAGAAATATTTCTTTGCTTCGAAGCTGGAAGAAATACGCCGCATGGATGTTGCCGGTGACCGGGTTATCAACCTGGGTATTGGTAATCCGGATATTAGCCCGAATAATGAAGTAACTAAAGAGTTGGTATATTCAGCCTTTCAGCAAAGAAGCCATACATACCAGCCTTATCAGGGAAGGTCGGAGTTGCGTACAGCTTTCGCCGAATGGTACCTGCGCATCTATAATGTCGACTTGAAACCTGACAAAGAGGTACTTCCTCTGATGGGATCTAAAGAAGGAATCATGCATATCTCACTGGCATTTCTTGAGCCCGGTGATACTGTACTAATTCCCAATCCAGGATATCCTGCTTATGCTTCTGCAGCGCGTATGGCGGGAGCTAATGTATGCTATTATAACCTTAAGGCGGAGAATAACTGGTTTCCTGATTTCGACGAGTTGGAACGAAGGGCAGATGATACTTGTAAACTTATTTGGGTTAATTATCCTCATATGCCAACCGGAAAAAACGGTAACATAAAACTTTATCAAAAACTGGTTGAATTTGCAAACAAGAAAGGTATACTTCTATGTCACGATAACCCATACAGTTTGATATTGAATGATACTCCCATGAGCATCCTTAATGCTGAAGGGGCCAAAGAATGTACTCTTGAGTTGAACTCATTGAGTAAGTCGCATAATATGGCCGGATGGCGAGTGGGGGTACTGATTGGAAATGAAGATTTGGTAAGCAGTGTCCTGAGGGTAAAGAGTAATTTTGATTCAGGTATGTATCGCCCGGTTCAGGAGGCTGCAATTAAAGCTTTACAATTGGGATCGGAATGGTATAAGGCATTGAATGAGGTTTATAAAGTGCGTAGAACTAATGTTCTTAAAATAACCAGAATGCTTAATTGTAAGACTGATCAGGAAGCTGCCGGAATGTTTGTTTGGGCCAGAATTCCGGACACATACTCAAATGGGGTTGAATTGTCGGACTATCTGTTGAAAGAAGCGAAGGTATTTATTACCCCTGGTTCTGTTTTTGGGAAAAATGGTGAGAAGTACATACGCATCTCCCTTTGCGCTCCCGATCAAAAGATAGAAGAAGCTTATTGCCGGATAAAGTGTTTGGTGATGAGTGATTAGCGTTGGTTGGTAGCACCAGCTTGATATAAGGTACAGTCATATAATAAAAAAAATAAAATAATGATAACAACAATAATCGGTACGGGATTAATAGGTGGATCAATGGCAATTGATTTACGTAAAAGAGGTTGGTGTGACCATATAATTGGAGTGGAGCCCAATCCGGAACATGCAAAGCAGGCTCTTGAAACAGGTATTGTCGATGAAATATTGCCTATGGCCATGGCTATAGAGCAATCTAAGCTCGTGATATTGGCTACTCCGGTTGATGTAGCCATTGAATTGTTACCACGTATTATGGATAGGGTAACCTGCCAGGTTGTAATGGATGTATGTTCAACCAAGTGTGGATTAAGCGATAGTATTCGATATCATCCCAATCGTTGCAGATATGTTGCAACGCACCCCATGGCCGGAACAGAGTTTTCTGGTCCTATGGCGGCTAAAGCGGATATGTTTGACAGAAAAGTATTTGTTATTTGTGATGCAGATCAGAGTGATAGCCAGGCTTTAAGTGTTGTAGGAGAGGTGTCGGAAGTTCTAAATATGAAGAGGGTTGAAATGAACTCAAACAGTCATGATGAACATGCAGCATATGTTTCACATATCTCTCATATCACTTCTTTTGCCTTAGCATTGACGGTTTTGGAAAAAGAGAAAAGTGAGAAGCATATTTTTGATTTAGCTGGTGGTGGTTTTGATTCTACTGTTCGTTTAGCCAAAAGTTCAGCTTCTATGTGGACACCGGTCTTTAATCAGAATGCAAATAATATATTGGCTGTTATTGATGCATATATTCAAAAAATGAAGGAGTTCAGAGATGCCATTTCTAGTGGGGAGAAAGGGAAAATAGATGAGCTTATCAAACGATCAAATGCGATCGGAGATATTTTAATTGATGATAAGCAGTAAGAATGAATAACCGGAACAGATTAAAGAGAACGAGAAATATGAAACTAAATAATAAAATGGCTAGTTGGGGTGTTGGTGTGAAGGAGAGACCGATGGTTATAGCAGGGCCCTGCAGTGCGGAAACACCCGAACAAGTGGTTAAAACGGCTCTTGGGTTGAAAGCGATTGGGGTAAACATCTTCCGGGCTGGAATCTGGAAACCGAGGACCCGACCGGGATCTTTTGAAGGTGTTGGATCAGTTGGCTTGCAATGGATGAAAGATGTTCGAACGGAAACCGGAATGTTGATTTCCACTGAAGTAGCCAACGTGAAGCATGTATACGAAGTGTTGCGTGCTGGTATAGATATGATTTGGATAGGTGCCCGTACTACAGCCAACCCGTTTGCAATGCAAGAAATTGCCGATGCTTTGCAGGGAGTGGATTTACCGGTGTTTGTTAAAAATCCAGTTAATCCAGATGTAGACCTGTGGATCGGAGCATTGGAGCGATTACAAAAAGCTGGTTTAACCAGGATTGGCGCTATTCACAGAGGCTTTTCAAGTTTTGAATCCAGTATTTATCGAAACACACCTCAATGGCAATTGCCTATTGAACTAAAACGGCGACATCCTGAAATACCAATGATTTGTGATCCCAGTCATATTTCAGGAAAACGTGAGCTTTTACAGGAAGTCTCGCAGAAAGCAATGGATTTGAGCTTTGATGGTCTCATGATTGAATCACATTGCAATCCTGATCTTGCCTGGAGCGATGCAAAACAGCAAATATCACCGGAAGTCTTGGAGCTTTTATTGCAGAATTTGGTTATTCGTAAAGAGAACCCGGAAAATGCACCTAAGCATTCACTGGAGCAATTGCGTCAGCAGATTGATCGTATTGATGATGAGTTTCTGGATGTTTTGCACAAAAGAATGGAAGTGTCAAAAGGAATAGGAGGGTATAAAATGGAGAATAATATGACGATTCTTCAACCTGGAAGATGGGAAGATATTCTTAGTGATTGCATTCAAAAAGGACAACGCAGAGAACTCAGTCAGGCGTTCATAACGAAATTATTTAAAGCCATCCATCAGGAATCGATTAATAAGCAAACTGAGGTTATGAACAAGGGTAAGGTGTAGCGTATGTGGAGATAACATAATACATTATACATAATAATGAATACCTAAGACATAATCCTTAAATTTGAATGAATAAAAAAATGTAAATGAACAAAATTTGTGTTTCTGTTTCCGGGCCTGGGTTTCAGGAGTGTGTACGTCAGTTGGGAAATGAAGCGTTGGCTGAACTTCGTCTTGATTTAGTTAGGTTGAATAAACAGGAGATCAAAAATATACTGCAACTTCCGGTGGAATGGGTGGTAACCTGTCGACCGGGAACTTATAATGATAAATCCCGTAAGGAAATCCTTAGTTATGCCATTGATTGTGGTGCAAGCATGGTGGATGTTGAAACAGAGAGTTATCAGGGCTATCGGGAAGAGGTAATTCAAAAAGCCAAAGAGAAAAACTGTAAAGTAATAATATCCTTCCATGACTTCGAACGAACACCATCAAGGATAGAACTGGAAAAGATTACCAAAACAGTATTTGAACAAGGTGCCGATTTAGCAAAAATCATAACAACTTCCATTAGCCCTGATGATAATGCAACTATTTTAAGCCTTTATGATTCTTTTAAGAATTTAATTGCTTTTAGCATGGGAGAAATTGGTAAATTCACAAGAGTGAAATGTTTGAAACTTGGAGCTCCTTTTTCCTATGCTGCACCTGATTATGGTAAATCAACTGCAGTGGGACAGTTTTCAGTTTCAAAAATGAGAAAGCAGTTAAAAAGACTTGAGTTTATGAAACTAGGTGTAGCAGGCAATCCCATATTACATAGCCTGAGTCCGACAATATGGAATGCCATCCTGAATGATATGGAACTGGATGGGAATTATTTGAAAATTATGGCCTCCAATGCTGAGGAGGTAATTCAGATATTTAAGTCGGTTAGGCTTAAAGGAATGAGCATAACGGCTCCTTTTAAAGAGACCATCATTCCTTTCCTTGATCATGTGGATGATCGCGCCAGACGTGTGGGTGCTGTTAATACCGTAGCTTATAAGAATGGTGAATTATTTGGTTACAATACAGATATTGATGGAGTTGCCCGTTCAGTTGAGCAATACCTTTTTAATGGTAATGGTGTCGCACTGATCGGAACAGGTGGAGCCGCAAAAGCTGCTATAGAAGCGCTTGATGGGCTTGGAGCACAAATCACTGTGTTTGGTCGTTCTCCTGAGAAGTTGAAATTTTTTAAGGATAATTATAACTGCGAAATATTAAGTATTTCCCTTCTTGGTAAATACCTCAAAAACTATAAAGTCATTGTTTCTACTTTGCCTGCAGAGGCTGATGTTTTTGGTAATTTAAAATTGCTCCCTTTTCATATTGTTTTGGATGCAAATTATAAATCGTCAGCTTTGGAGAAATTGGCAAAAGAATCCCAGGCGACCTTTGTTTCAGGGAAGACCTGGTTGGGGCAACAAGCAAGTCCTGCATTTAAACACATCGTAGGTTTGGATGCCAGTTTGAAAGTTATTTTAGAGGCTGTTGAGAATCCAGGGAGTAACGATTTTGAACGAATTGTATTAACAGGATTTATGGGGGTAGGGAAGAGTTCGGTCGGAAAAGTACTGGCCAGAAAACTCGGATACCATTTTGCCGATACCGATCAAATGATTGAGGACGTAGAAGGACAAAGTATTAACGAGATATTTGATCTTAAAGGTGAAGAATATTTCCGGCGCCAGGAGAGTCAGGTTCTGAGAGAATTATTGCAAAGGGAGAACATTGTTATCTCATGTGGTGGTGGAATAACCGCAAGAAAGATAAATCAGGATATCATTCGCGATAAAAGTTTAAATTTTTGGTTGGATGCATCGTTGAAGCAATGTCTGGAACATGCAGATATCAGCCATCGTCCGAAATTGCAACATGTGAATACCGCAAAAACTGAACAACTTTTCCAAGATCGGAAGCTGGGCTATTCCAAATCTGCACATGTTCTGTTCAACACCGAAAACAAAACCATCGAAGAAATCAGTAACCGTATTTATGAAGAAATTACTGCAATCAAAAAAATATAAGGGAAGTATACTTGTTCCTTCTTCCAAAAGCTATATGCAACGAGCAATAGCAATAGCTACCCTGGCTCATGGAAGTTCGGTTCTCAGGTTTCCAGCATGGTGTAATGATACCCGTTCAGCTCTCAGTATGGCAAAAGAAATGGGTGCTGTTGTTGAAGAGTTTGAAGATCACGTTGTGATAAGAGGCCTTAGCAGATATAAAGCTAAAATGCTTAACGCAGGTGAATCAGGATTAGGCCTACGGATGTTTACACCAGTAGCTGCCTTGTCAAACGTTGAAGTTCAGTTGCAGGGGGAAGGTTCCTTAACAGGAAGACCCGTAACGATGCTTGAAGCGCCATTAAGGCAATTGGGGTGTTCAATCCGTACTAATAATGGATTTGTCCCTGTTTATGTGAAAGGCCCCCTTGAAGGAGGGACTGCAAAAGTTGATGGTCGAACCAGTTCCCAATTACTCACTGGATTGTTGATCGCTCTTCCTTACGCTAAAAAAGATACACAATTACAGGTTCTAAACTTAAAAAGTATCCCTTATGTGGATATGACCATGCAGATTATGAGATGCTTTGGTGTTGAGGTTGAGCATGAGGATTATAAAACTTTCGATATTCAGGGACAACAACAGTATAAAGCCTGCGAATATGAAGTGGAGGGAGATTGGAGTGGTGCTGCTTTTCATTTGGTGGCAGGAGCTATTGCCGGCGATATAACATTGAATCACCTTTCTGCTAATTCACAACAAGCCGATAAAGCAATCCTGGATGTATTACAAGCTGTCGGTGCAGAAATTGAATACAAGACAGATTGTATACGAGTTACCAAAAACAAACTAAATGCTTTTGAATTTGATGCAACCCATTGTCCGGATTTATTTCCTCCATTAGCTGTTCTTGCAGCTGCTTGCAAGGGTACAAGCAGGATTAAAGGTGTTTCTCGCTTAAAACATAAAGAGAGTGATCGGGCCAGGGTTTTGGTTAAAGAGTTGGGACAACTTGGTGTTATAATTAAACTCGAAGATGATTTCATGATAATTAGTGGTGGTTCCATAAATGGAGGGGTGATTAATTCTAATAATGATCATCGAATAGCAATGGCCGGAGCGATTGCCAGTCTTATTGCTGAAAAACCAGTGGCTATTGAACAGGCGGAAGCTGTGAATAAATCATATCCTGGTTTCTGGGATGATTTTGATGTTTTATCCATGTGAATATAAAATCAATTTGATGATATTTTTTTTTTATTAATGCAGGACTGCTTTAATCTCAGGTGATTATATATGCAGTTTTTGCAGATTTAAATTAATTTGTTAACTTACGGTCTTAAATTTCAATATTATATGAATACTTTCGGAAGAATTTTCAAAATTTCCATCTTTGGTGAATCTCATGGTAAATGTGTTGGGGTTACTATTGATGGTTGTCCAGCAGGTGTACCGCTTAATGAAGATGATTTTTGTGAAGATTTAAAACGAAGACAAAGTGGAGCGGTAGGAACGACTCCCCGTAAAGAACCAGATACTCCACAGATTATGAGTGGGGTATTCAATAATCGGACAACTGGAGCTCCGCTTTCCATTCTATTCGAAAATACAAACACCCAATCGAGAGATTATACACAACTTGCAGCACAGCCTCGTCCGGGGCATGCTGACTTTGTAGCGTGGAAAAAATACGGTGGTTATAATGATTATACAGGTGGGGGACATTTTTCCGGAAGACTTACTTTGGCTCTGGTTGCTGCAGGTGTTGTTGCTAAGAAAATATTAGATCAGGTAAATGTTAATGCTGAGCTAATTGAAGCTGGTGGCCAAAGTGACGTGCAACAGGCTGTTTTGAAAGCTATTGAAGAGCATGATTCCATTGGGGGTATTATAGAATGCAAAACCACTGGTCTGCCCATTGGGTTGGGAGAGCCTTTTTTCGATTCCATTGAATCTGTGTTGAGTCATATCGTTTTTAGTATCCCGGCTATAAAAGGAATTGAGTTTGGTAGTGGATTCCAGGCTGCACGAATGCTTGGGTCGGAGCATAATGATAATATTCTGGATGATGATGGGAAGACCGAAACCAATCATGCCGGTGGTATTAATGGAGGTATTAGTAATGGAAATGAATTGAAATTCCGGGTTGCGGTGAAACCAACCTCTAGTATTGAAAAACCTCAGAAAACACTCAACATAAAAAACGGAAAGCAGGAAGAACTTCGAATAGAAGGTCGACACGATCGGTGTATTGCCTTGCGAGTACCTCCCGTTCTTGAAGCAGCCACAGCGATTGTTCTGGCCGATTTTATGTTGATCGAACAGAAAGCCTGCCGTGTGAGGTGTGAAGAAATTGAAAAGTCTAAAATATAAGACGTCCATAATCACATAGGTATTTGATAATTTCTATATTTGTTCTTAAAATATTTTAATTATGGATTGGATTTGGATTTCAATTGGTGGAATACTTATGATTATAGGACTTATTGGTTGTGTCCTTCCTATTATTCCAGGACCTCCGATTAGTTTTTTCGGACTTTTAATGATGCAACTAACTGAGAAGTATGCATTCAGTGGGAAGTTTTTAATAATATGGGCTGTAGTAGCTACCGTGGTAACAGTTCTTGATTATGTCGTGCCGGTATGGGGTACCAAGAAATACGGCGGAAGTAAGAAAGGTGTTTGGGGTAGTATGATTGGACTATTCCTGGGATTAATCTTTTTTCCACCTTTGGGGATCATAATTGGACCTTTCCTGGGGGCTGTAGTCGGTGAGTTAATGGCCGGAAAACAATCATCCGAGGCACTAAGATCAGGCTTTGGTTCGTTCTTAGGTTTTTTAGCAGGAACATTATTGAAAATAATTGCATCAGGTTGGATGTTATGGGAGTTTGTAGCACAACTTATATAGGCTGCAGAGCAAGTGAACAAGTGTATTGATAATTGATAGGTGTGGGTGATAAGATGGCAGTAAGAATCAAGGTACTTATATTTTTCGTGTTTTGTCTGGGAGGGAATTCTCAGGCTCAGGTGGTCGATAGTTTGCAAAATTTACTCGATCTGGCCGATCATGATACGGTCCGGGTAAATATGTTTAATAAACTTTCGGTGCATTACAGCGACAACAATCCTGAAAAAAGTATGGAATTTGCGGGCAAAGCATTAATTGTAGCCAAGCGAAAAAAGTACAAAGAAGGGGAAGCTTATGCATATTTGAATATTGCGACCGCCCAAATGGGAATGGGTAACTTTCAGGGGGCTTCGCAATATCTGTTTGAGGCTTTACGTATCGAAGAAGAATTAGAAGACAAAGAAGGAATCGCTTTTGCATGTGCACAGATCGGGGTAATTAACTTCCATCTGGGTAATTACGAAAATTCACTTGAATTTCTTTATCGGGCGAATAAGCTGAATTTTGAGTTAAATGATAAACAAAATCAGGCCCGGGTTTTTAATAATATTGGGGCTGTTTACTTTTCTCAGGGTAATTATGAGAATGCGGTTGATTTGTTTAAAAAATCCCTGCGATTGAATCAGGAGTTGGGTAACAAGGACTGGGAAGCAGATAACCTGGGCAATATTGGTGAAATTTACCTCGAACGAAATGATCCCGAATCTCTCGATTATTTCAGAAAAAAATTACAAATTAAGCAACAGTTGAATGCTAAACATGGGATTGCCCGTGCACATGACCTGATTGGGGCCTACTTTGTCAAGAATAAAATATACGATAGCGCTCTTTATTATCTTGAAACAGGACTGGATATTGCCCGGGATATAAAATATCTGACCTTACAAAAAGATCTGGTTGAGAAATTGGCCCGCTCCTATGCCGCAGTTGAACAGTTTGGTGCTGCCACTTTGTACTATAACGAGCTCCTTGATTTGATGAATAAATTGAGTACTGAGCAATCATCCAATACCATGGCCCGATTGGAAATGGAGTATAATTTTGGTAAAGAGATGCGCGGTATAGAGCTCGAAAGACAGAAACAACAACGAAATTATGCTTTGATTGCTTTAGCTTTGGTCTTATTGATTTTGGTTGCTGCATGGATGTTTTTTGGACAAAAGCGAAAAGTGAAGCATGTTGAGTTAAAGCAAGAACACTTGAGGCTTGAACAAATTCGTTTGCATGAACAAATTGAGTATAAAGATAAAGAGCTTGTTACTAATGTGATGTATCAGGTGAAGAAGAATGAGATGCTTTCTGTTGTTGTTGAGAAACTTAAAAAGTGTAAATATAATTTCAAGAAAGAGAACCATCCCCTGATTGAAGAAATTATGCGAGATATCACCGATACACTCAAGGACGATATCTGGGAGGATTTCGAAATGCGCTTCAAAGAGGTACACAGCAGCTTCTATAAGAATCTGGAGAAGAAATTTGGTGAGCTTACTCCCAACGAAAAGAAACTATGTGCCTTTATTCGACTGGGAATGTCAACTAAAGAAATTGCAGCAATCACTCAGCAGAGTGTTAATAGCTTGGAAGTGGCTCGGACACGCCTGCGTAAGAAATTAAAGATTAGTAATAAAGATGTGAACCTGGCTGCCTTTTTGGCTAAGTTTTAGCATCATTATATATTATAAAGAAAAGCACCTGTTGAAATAATGATTTCGCAGGTGTTTTTGTTTATTCAAGTATTTATGGACAATAAAGATACCCTGTTATCATATCCTTTCGGTTCATAATGACTAAGGACTTCTTTGCTTTGATATGCCAAAACTAATTTGACTCGTGTACATTGAAGTTTAATGGTTATTCCTGTAACGATACAGGAATATTGAGCAGCATTACCGGTCTCTTTTTGTTAAAACTCTCCAATAGCCCAAACAATTGCAAGCATCACATAAGGAGTGGAGCCGGAGGAGATATTATCCTTATGCTTTACCAAATAGTTATATCCTGCATCGAGTTTAAGTGAAAAGTAATTTGTCGTTGGGTCTAGTGTGGAATAAGGTTTGAAGAAACTCTTTAATCTCACCTCGCTATGGATACCAGCACCCATTACAAAAGAGTCGAAAATTTCATATTCCAAGTCATCATCAGCAGTTTCATATTGATTGCTTTTCAGGTAACTGCCTGATATAGATCCATAGGGAGCAAAATGAAAGTTTTTACTTCTGACCACGAAGTAACCACCCTTTAAACCCATATCCAAATAGCTGAAAGCTTCATCTTGGCTAAAGTTCATACTGTCGCTCTCGTAATAAACCGTAAATGGATTCTTTAGCCTGAGGCCTCCACCATTCATATAAAGCGAAGAATATACCCTGTTTATGTTCACATCCATCGACATGTTTAGTGATATATTTGGTTTGAAATCAAGAGCGATATCTTTTGTAGGAAATACCATGCCTGAACCGAAAGCAAAACCAATAGATGTTTTATAACTCATTCCTGGCATGTAGTTGGTCAGGAAATCGTCATATTTTGAAGCCTTATATTCATTTTTGAATTCTTTAAGTTTAGTATTGTATTCTTCTCGTACAGTACCAGGTTTGATGACTATTACGAATAATTCAATTATTTTTTTGCTTTCGATATCGATGTTAGATTCTTTGCATACCCGAAGTAGGGAATCATAGTCTTGTGTACATTCTTCATACAGAAAGTATTCAATATCCGGTGTTGCTGGGTAGTTGACTTTTGTGTGTTGTTTTTCGATATCCAACATCAATTCATTAATTTTATTCCAGTCACCGATTAGAAAATTAAAATACAGGTCTTCATTAATATTGAAAGCTGAATAATTTCTGTTTTCGGTTATTTTACTCAGGTATTGGTAAACTTCTTTAGATTTTGTGTAATTCTTTTCAGAAATTGTATGTAGCAGCATCTTTCTGCCATTATTTACAATGGCCTCAGTACTATCAATAAATGCCTTGATTTCTTCTTCAATTTGTGCTTTGGTATGAGGGCTTATCAACATTATTAAAGCGATACCGATTGATGTGAGGAGTTTTGTTTTGAGTTTCATATTTTGGTTTTTCAATGACTTTATTTAGTGTTTATCATATACCTTGTATGTAAAATACTGTACTTATATATAATATGTATGTTATACAGACAAGATTGCTGTGCAGAAAGTATGCCAATTATTGCTAAAATTGAATTAAATCATATAATGATGTGCCAATTTGCTCTGTTTTTGTGTCTTATTAGATGAGTGGTGATTATAGTTGCTGCAGTTCATTGTTTGAATTGCAGGAGGAAGGTGTGACAATGGATCTAATAATGAAATAATGTTGTAATAACACAAAAAACAATTGCCATATGAGATTCTTATCTGTTTTGATTTTAGTTTTATTCTGTTCATGTCTTTTGTGTGCACAAGATGTAGATAAAGAAAGATCTGCAGGCGAATTGCTTTGGTATCATTCACTTTTTGATTTTTATATCGAAACTTCCGACCCCGTACTTTTACCCAACGCGAATCTGATTTGGGTGAGATATAAGGGTTCAGGCGTTCCTTATTCAAAGATTTATTGTAATACTCCAACAGGTGATACAGTCTGGGTGAAAGAATATGATGAACGATTTGAGATTACGCCAACAGTTGTTCCTGAATTGGGCTGGATAATAATTGGTAGTACAACAGGTGCTGATAAACTGTATTGCATAGGTCAGAATGGAATCCTTAAGTGGAAAACATCCATGCTTGAAAACCTAACCCAATCTCCTGCATTCATCAAATGTTGTTATCATGATTTATGATAATCTTGGTAACCAAATCTATATGGATAACGTAGATGGCCTAATGGGACATAATTCAATTGAGTGGGATGGAGTGAATGTCAAAACTGGAGTTTATCTGGTCGCTCTGTTAACTCCAAATCAAATTGATTATATTCATGTAATAAAATATTGAAGAATCTGAGCATTAATTTCTTTCAGGATTCACAAATACGACTTTGAGGGAGGATTTTTCGAATAGCTCTTATATCCCTTATTTAGAAACCACACATCAATATACTTCTGTATCTTTGCACGCTGAAAAAGAAGGGTTAGGATGAAGCTGAAGGATTATATACCGTTTTATAAAAGAAATTTAATGATAGCGATTCCTGTTGTGCTTTCACAAGCCGGGCAGGTGATGGTACAATTGGCTGATAACATGATGGTGGGACACGTGGGGACACGTGAACTGGCAGCGGCTTCCTTTGCAGGTTCGGTTTTTATCAACGGTCTTATTTTCGGCATGGGTTTTTCCTTTGGTCTGACACCTTTAGTTGGAAAGGCCTTTGGTCGTGGGAAATATCGTGAGGCAGCTTCATTGTTTCAAAACTCCATAGCCGTTAATGTACTGATGAGTTTTGTACTAATGGCCATCATGTTTGGAATTTCCTTATTTATGGATCGTATGGGACAACCTGCTGAGGTGGTGAAAATGGCTGTGCCCTATTACAATATTCTGGTTTTCTCCATGCTGCCCTTTCTGTTGTTCTTTTCTTTTAAGCAATTTGCCGAAGGTATTGGAAATACCAAAGTTGCCATGTTTATAACCCTGGCTGCGAATGTGATTAATATTGGATTGAATTATGTTTTGATATTCGGTAAATTGGGTATGCCTGAGTTGGGATTGATGGGTGCCGGATATGCCACATTAGCCGCCCGAATCATTATGCCGATTATTTTTTTCTACTGGTTTATGAAGAAGACCAGTTTCAGACGCTATCTATATTTCTTTGATATACGAAAATTCAGGCGTGAAATTTTACTAAAACTGAGTAAGGTTAGTTTGCCTATTGGTGTTCAGATGCTGATTGAGGTACTGGCCTTTAGTCTGGGAGCAATTATGATGGGTTGGTTGGGAGAGATTCCTTTGGCGGCGCATCAGATAGCCTTGAGTATGGCCAGTTTTACTTTTATGTTGGCTACGGGTATAGCCTCCGGTACAACCATTCGTGTAGCACACCAGTTTGGAGCCAAGCGCTACCAGGATATGCGCCATGCCGTCTTTGCCTCCCTGCATATGACTTTGGCTTTTATGTGTTTTACAGCCTTAAGTTTTGTGTTGTTCAGAAATTACCTGCCACAGGCATTTGTAAATGATCCTGAAGTAATTAAGGTCGCGGCATCTCTATTGATTATTGCTGCAATTTTCCAAATATCCGATGGATTACAGGTTGTTGCTCTGGCATCCTTGCGAGGTCTTGCTGATGTGAACGTTCCAATGATCTACGCTTTCTTTTCATATATTATGATCAGCCTGCCGGTAAGTTATCTGTTTGCATTTACCCTGAATGTTGGCCCCATGGGAATCTGGTTTGGATATGTGGCCGGATTGAGTGTGGCCTGTGTACTGTTTCTTACCAGGTTTAATCGTTTAAGCAAGAGAATGGTTAATCAGTAGATATTAAGTGGTTATTGATTAAGAGTGTAGTCTCAAAAAATATAATAATCAGGCCGGCAACTCTATGCCGGCCTGTGTTGTAAAAAAAACATAATCACTAAAACCGGTACATGATCCCGGCACCTATACTTAGGAAATCAAAATTTCCAAGCGTATATTTTAATTCACCGTTCAGGTAGAGTTGATCAGTTAGTGCATATCTCCCTCCGGCTCCCAGGTTCAAGCCAGTTTCAGTGCCACCAGTTTCAACAAGTGGAGCCCAGAGACTGCCATATTCAGGAGTTTCGAAGTCATAATTCCAAAAGGTAAAGTTCAAGCCTGCCAATGCATATAAGGTTTTTGTGTCATCATTCATAAACACATAATGTCCATCAAGATCCAACATGTTCCATTGAACAAAATCATTCTCAAATAAATAAGTAAATCGGGCACCTGCTTCCCAGGTATCATTAACCAGGTACAATCCATTGACTGAAAGTCCAAAACTGTTAATGTCTGAGGTATAACCAAGGCCTGCTCCAGCCATTATCTGAGAATCCTGTGCCGTTGAGTTTTTAGAAAAGAACAATCCGGAAATTAGTAAAACGGTTATCAGAATAAGATTCAAATTTTTCATAGTATTTAGTATTTTGTATGATTGAATTAGGTTTTATTTCGAAAGAGATGAATTGTTTGCATCGCAGCCATACTTAGCCCACTGGGCATTTTTTTGGATTCCTTTAGAGTTGGTGGAAATGAAGTAGATGTTTCCAATATCCCCAAAAACAATTGTTCCATCGCTACACATAGCCAGATCATTTGCCGCAAGACCATTAAATTCAATATTGGTAACACTTCCATTGGATGTATCGATGCAGTCAGGTGTTTGCAGGCAGCGGTAGATATTTCCATCAGCTCCCAGGATCATTTCACCGCGGACAAATATTTTTCCAAGATCAGATTTCCATACTTCATTTCCTGCTGCGTCAAATTTATACAGGTTTCCATCTTCACAGCCGATATACAAATTTTCATCAGCATCAATAACGCCATTATTGGCTGGATAATCAGGTAAGACAAGTTCCCATTTTTCATTCAGATTTTCATCCAGACATTTTAACAGAGAAGTATAGTCCATATCATTGTTCGAATGCATAAATACATCTCCTGAAGTATTGGCACATAAAAATTTACCGTTATAGTATTCGCCTATGATATTCAGGTTTTTAACATCGCCATCAAAAGTGAGAGCACAAGCAATTTCCTGTTCGTTGTTGACCATTATATATATGGCATTTGCAGTCGCTATGGGAGATGATAGTTTTATAAAGCGCTCGTTATAATCATCATCATTACTCACTAAATATGACCAGTTTATCTGGCCGGCGGGTGAAACAGAAATCACACGACCAGGAAAAGCATTGGCAAGATCAACACTCAGATATGCATCCATAGAAATAATAATATTCCCTTGTGGATCAATGCATGGTTTGTAGGTTAACTTTGAAGGATAGGAAGCGTCCTCATCTGAAATCTGTAGTTCCCAGGCTTTGTTCCCATCTGAAGCATTATATGCATAAAGCTTATTTTTGCATGCCAGATATAACTTACCTTCACTCATTACCACTTCTTTCGCAAATTCATCAGCAAGCACCGACCACTTTATTGTTTTATCAGCCCCCACACAAACAAGAGTTGTTTTTTCATTGAGGAAACCATCACCAAAGGTCATGTATACGTTGTCGTTTGCATCCACAACAGCAACTCCTGTTGCTGCCAGTTCTGTGTTTTCCAGATCCACTTTTTGTATGGAACTGACTGGATTATCATCATTATTCTGTGGATCCGGAGTGTCATCCTTTTTACAGGCATTCAGTAGAATAGCGACAATGGCTGCCAATAATATGATTTTGTAATTATTCATGGTTTTTAATTTTTAAGGATGGAATATGAATCAGAACTTAAGTTTATTGGTTATTTGCAAAAGTTGTTGTTTAGTCATTTCCGGTAAGGCAGCAATAATCACATGCATGTCATACGAGGGGTAATCCACAACGATAGCACTACCATCTTCATCTTCTATTTCACCATAATAGCAACGATGTCCATTGTGATTAAACTGTTCGTAGGTATCCATTTCTCCCTTTTCAGTATTCTTTCTCGACTCCGCCATGATCATAATACTATTCATGCCTTTTGTAAAAGTAGCAGCATGAATACCACCCCTTGAATTGGTACCCCTGCAGTTATAATCCGAATAAGAAAAACCATCTATTACTTTTTGGAATTTTTCGAATGGATAATTTACAGGAGCCATTTCATCATCGTCCTCTTCTTCATAATCTCCCAATCCACCAAAATAGTCCTGTTGTGCAGCATTCAAATCCTGATAGTTAAAATTACCTGGAGCTTTAAATTTTGAAGAAGGTACAGAGGTGTTCGGCTTAAACACAGTAAACATTTCGTTGTTTTTAATCCCCAATACTTTGGCCTGGCTCTTCAATGCGATCCCTTTGTAGATCCATGTTTTTGCACCCATCACTTTAAATACATCGCAGGTGTAACCATTAATCTTCTCGGTACCTTGTTTTTCACCACCTAGTTGAGCAAGAAACTCATCAGCAAAATCTTTTTGCTCCTGCTCACTCATTCCTTCTACCATATCTTTTCCTTCCTGATAAAAGGGGACGGTTCCTTTAGTACCCGTATTTTCGATATAATCCACAACCCAATAGCGATCTTTAACCAGGATTGTTAGCATATGCTTTTTCGTTACGTCTTTAATTCCGAACATTTTGGTGGTTGTGGTTGATTTCTCAAGCTCACACGTATTATTACCATAGTCATCCCACCACAATTCTTTGGTTCCGGTTGTACTTCCTGACAACTCCAGTTTCAGGTATCCCGATTTTACTGCATATTTTTTTGCTTCCTGTGCCTGTCCATTTACACAGATTAATACGATTACCAGTAGATTTATAAGTCGTTTCATAGTTGTTTAAGTTTTAAATGATAAAGGATGATTAAATTAAATTTCTCTGAACTGGGTTGTGGATATCATGTATCGAAAGGCACTATCTACAGTTTGATAATTTTCCTTGAATTTTGAGGTTTCTGTATATCCATTATCAAGAATAAACAAAGCTGTTGTTTCGTGATGAGGAACGATATAGCCAAGCATAAATGTGGTATAAGAACCATCGCCCAATGGTCTGATAATATCAATCTTTTTACATGTGATACCACTAATTATAACATCGCTATATTCTTCTTTGATATTTTCCTTCTTGAGAAAAACCCGCATAATATGCATTTTCTTAACGGCTTCCAGGCTGGCGTTGAGATCAGAAACAGACATATTCTTTGATGAGCGGAGTTTGGACACATCTCCATAAAGATAAATATGAGTTCCTTCATGAAGTAGACCTGGAACAGTTTCTCCTGCATCGTTCTTTCCACCGGAATTATTATTTTTTCTAAACCCCTTTCCTTCATATGGCATTTGTATGGAGGCAAATTGGTCGAAATTTGTGATTTGTGTAAATGTTATTCCTTCAGGAGGAGAAAGCAGGACTTTAGGTGTCTTGGCTACTTTATTACTTGTTGAACATGAAGCCAACACGAAAGAAATAATTGCTAAATAAATTACAGATTTGAATTTCATAGGATTAAGTTTTTAGATTTATTAATTTTTGATACTATTTTCAGAATGAGGTGATTCAACGTTATATACAAACAGTTTACCTTTTGCTCCATTAGCTATGATATACTTTGTATTTGCACTTAGAATCTCTTTAACCTCAATGAGGTTGGAGAATTTGTTGTACTTCTCGACTATTCCTGGTCGTGTTGCAATTGAGAAGCCCGACAGTGGCATCCCACTTTGGTTGTAGGCATCATTTGTCCAGTTGTAAGCTGGGTTTGTTATGGTTAACCCAGGCAGGATGTACTCATCGCTTTCAGAAGAGATCGATAACAATGAATTATAGCTACCAATGCACTCACTGATTTCACCATTTGTATTCATCACATAAACCGGAACGGTATCATCGTCGCGTAATTCGCTTTTTCGAAATACAACGAAGCCTTTATGTGTGTTGGACGTGCATAGCAATCGCAAATCCGGATCGTTACTAAAAGGTTCAAAATTCTCTTTGTTGACATCGAAAAAGCGAGGTTGTTTTTTTAATGCATTTTGTCTTAAGATCAGTTTTGTTCCCACAACTGATGCTGTATGTGGTAAGGGGGCATCATTCTTTTCATTATAAATTCTTTTAATGCGATCTTTTTTAGGATTAAAAGCATAGAGTGCATCAAAAAGTGGTTTACCAGATTCAGGTTCCTTTTTTATAGTAATGAAATAAATCAAGCCATTATCACAAGGCAGTAAATGAGCTATTGGGGTTTTTGGTAGTTTACTTTTGAATTGTCTGATGGGTTTTTGACTGTTCAAATTGTAAAGTGCCAGATTGGGTTTATCTGCAATATTTTCAACAACAAGCATTGTGTTTTGGTCGTTCATTAGTACGGCCGAACCACATTCTTCTAGTGAAAGTACCGGACTATATTTCTGTGCATAATTGAAATGGATACCACAGAAAATTATGAATGATAAGAGTATCAGTTTTTTCATGATTGTTTTTTTCTGTTCTATTCTTTTGTCCAGATTCTGGTATTCAGATTCATTTCGTGAATGATTGTAGCAATCAAGCCAAAGAGAAGGTACATATGTTCCACATCTTCAAAGTTGACCCCTGATTTACGGATACGAGGTTCAAATAAGGCTTTCTTAAAGCGGATTGCACAGTAGACCCGTTCACCGGTAAAAGAGAAGTACATCTTTTGTTTATACTTCTGTCTGATTAAGACCATAGCCTCCATCATAGTAGGGGTTAATACATAGCGGGCTTCCTGCTGACTTCCATAAACTACAAACTCTTTTTCGAATTCAGGGTTTTCAAGCTTCACCAGCTCACCTTTATCACTGTTCTTTTGTAGATTCTGTCCAAACTTTCCCAGTAGTTTTTCTGCCCGGTCGGGGAACACGAATGTTGAACTCTGTAGATGTTTGTTAAAGTCGGCATGAAAGAATAAGCCTTTAAAGATTGTATCAGTCTCAATTTTTCTTTGATCGTTCTCTTTGACTTCCCTCTGTTCAGAAACTTTCAACTCTGAGAATTTGAAATCTGTTTGTTCAATCGTTCCTGCAATAAAGTCATCTCCAAGGCACCGATTCGCATTCTTATCGAATATCAAACTCCGTTTAAAATCTTCGAGGCTAATATGTTGATTTGGATTATAGTGGTAATCAGGATTGATTAGTTTAACAACTTTTGTAACCACTTCCTGTTTAAAATCTTTGCGATAACTGAAATATCTGACGACTCCTTTGCCAAACATGAACAGCATCAGGAGAAAGGCGAGGCCACTTACAACAAATTGGATGATCGTGGTATTTTCTCTGGGAAAGAACAGGAAAAGTAAAATGGCAAGAATGGTCCCGATACGCCACATGTATTTGATTTGCTTGCGGCGCTTTTCCATACTCTCGAGCTGTTCTTTTAGATCAGTATCGTATAAGTTCCTTAATTCTTCAGTCGATTTCATAATTGATGATTTGAATTAATTACTCAAGATTAAAACAGCTCGTTTACTGCTACATTTTGACGTTCAACTTCAGGAATTACAAAAACAGCTTTGGTTTGCATGTTCATCATCCCGGCGATTATGTTCTTTGGGAATACTTGAATCCCATTGTTATAATCTGTGATAACAGCATTATATGTTCGGCGTGCAGCAGATATTTGAGATTCCACTTCATTAAGCGAACGCTGGAGGTTCATGAAATTTTCATTTGCTTTCAGATCGGGGTAGTTCTCGACAGCTACCACCAAACTCTTCATTCCTGCCGTAATTTGGTTATCCAAAGCCACCTTCTGGTCGTTGGAAAGTCTTCCGTTTGTGGCCTGTGCTCTCAACTCTGTGATATGTTCCAATGTGCTTTTTTCATGGGCTGCATATTGCTTTACGGTTGAGACCAGGTTCGGGATCAGGTCGTAGCGTTTTTTGAGTTGGGTGTCCATTCCACCAAAGGCATTGTCTACTTCATTGCGGCGACGGATTAATCCGTTATACATGATGATAATTCCAAGAATGGTTATGACAAGTAGACTTAAGATGATAATTGTATTGATACTCATGATTCAGTGTTTTTATGATTTATTGTTTGTTGTCCAGGTAATCAACAAGTTGTTCCAGGCTTTTTCGTTCTTCATCTTTTAACTCCCCATCTTTTCCTGTTACAGCTTTTGGGGCATTAAGAATAGATTTAGCTTTACTACCGACTTCACTCATGGAATATGATATATCGCGAACACGACTTCTCAGTTTCTTAATCCCAAAAACAATACTGGTAATAATCCCACCAAGAACAAGTAGGGGGAACAACACATCGATAAGGCCAAAGCCCTGGGAACCATCTCCATCATTCTGTGTCTGTTGGTTTTCCAGCCGTTGTTCCGGAGGTAGTTCCTTTTGGGCTTCTTCCCACGCGATTTGAGCTTCCGTTTTTTCTCTCTTGTGAGCCACTTGGTCATGGGCTTGTTCCAGTTCCATACCAGCAACTTTATGCTTATCCAAGTGCTGATCGATTTGTTGACAAACGCTTGTAAAAGCTGCAGTGTCCTTTTCTGGAATTTTATTCTTAATTGTTGCTTGCTGTTTTTGCAAATCCTTTAACTCAGTAGCTTTCGAATTCATTTGAATTGCGATTTTTCCAAGTTTTAGCATTTGGATGGCTGAAAGTTCTTCAGCATTTTCCACAGATCCTTCTTCACCGGCAATTTCAATAGCATCCTCCATAATCCGGATATAGGTTTCTGTAGTTGAAATTCTTCGATCCAAATATGACTTCACTTCTTCATTTTGAGCCAGCTCTGTTGGGATTTGTATTTGAATCTTTTCTGCCTTTTTATTTGAACAACTTGGAAACAAGATGCTCATTAGCAGACAGATGGTTAATGTTGACAGTTTCATAGGATGTTTCTTTATGATGGATTAAATTTTTACAAACTCAACACGACGGTTATTGGCTTTGCCTTCAGGAGTAGCATTGTTGTCAAGTGGTTTGCTTTCACCAAAACCCTTGTATGACAGTCTGTCTTTTGCAATACCCATTTCAATTAGCCGTTCCATAACGACCTTTGCACGATTTTCGGATAGGGTTTGATTGAATGCTTCATCGCCATCACTGTCGGTATGTCCTTCCACGCTGAATTTCAGATCGGGCTTCTTTTGCATCAACTGACAGATCTTATTAATGGGCCCCATACTTACAGGTTTCAGAGTCGCTTTATTTACATCAAAGCGGATTCCGTTACAGATGATTTTGCCGTCTGTCATTACACGATCGTAATACTTTACACCACCTTTGGCGATACGGAAGTTTTTGGCATAAAACACTTTATCCGATTTGGCGTCAGCAAAGTAGGGGTAGAAACCAAAGCCTGTTGGATTGAACTCATATCTGGGTATATTAATCAGGCGGGTGTCATCAAGGTATACCTTTAGCTTACCTTTGGTATATGCTAATGAAACATGGGTCCAGCATCCATCTTCACAGTATGTGTAGTCACGCCCTGAATGATTAACATTATTGCCATCAGGTGTATCCACTCTTATAGGGGTTACTTCAAATTCCTGACTATCACGACTTAACTTTGTTTGATTCTTCCGATCCCTCAAATAAAAACTCACGCGATTTCCACCTTTAGGTGTAAAGAAATCAAATTCAATGGTAAACACTTCAGGCAAATAGTCTTCGTTTGAATTTTCCAGATAAGGGATAATTTCACCACCATCCAGAAACATGATGACGTTCTCTCCGTTAACATTTGCAATTTCAACCTGCCCCTGAACAAGATCCCAACGGCTTGGAAATTCACCATTTTCTTCCATGATGTCCGGTCCATCTTCAAAGATCACTTTATCACCAGGGACAAAATCAAACTTCGACCATTGTACATCCATTGCAGGAGCTTGCTGAGCATGGTTTTCATTTTCCGAAGTTGTTGTTGGTTCATCCTGGTCATTCTTGTGATCAGATCCTTTTTTCTTCTTTTTTTTCTTTTTAAATAGTTTGCCGATTCCTTCTTCAAGCTTATCGAAACCAGCGTCAACGCCTTGTTCGATCTTATTATTTACCCGGTTGGTTCCTTGTCTTTTGGTTTCTTTCTTAGGATCAATTATTTGTGCATTGGTACAGATCCCGTTCAGGAGAAAGAGAATAACCAGAGTAAGTGATAGTAAATTTTTCATGCTTTTAGTGATTTTATGTTTTTCAGGATCAAAATTAGAAACTGTAATCTGGACTGATTGGGTATCTTTGAATCTGCTGTCATCGGATTTGAATTCGTATATTATTTTCCAGAAAGCGTGTAACAGCCTTTTTTCGACTTCTGGCAACTGGAAGAATAACCCCGTTGATAAGTGTTAGCTCACTCTTTCCTGAAAGCTGCATGCCTTTGATATATCTCACATTTACCAGATATTGTTTATGAGAACGTATAAAGGTTACTTTACCAAGTACCTGTAAAGCTTTGTTTATGGTAACCGGTACGATGATTTCCTCTCCATCGGCCAGGTAAAAACGGGTATGGGTATACTCTTTTTGGCAATACATGATCTGATCAGGAGATACCAGATGGTAAAAATCCCGACCGGAAAGTGCCACTTTTGAATTTTTCTGAAGGATCATTTCGCTGTTTTATTCAATGTTATTACAACGAAACTAGGGTAATACAAGAAATGCCGGCGTTCAAATTTGAATATGCCGGCATTTGCTTTGAATTCGCTTACGTGATCCGATCAAAGTCGTTCCAAATCATCCAGAATCATCTGTTTTCGCCGGGAAGATATTGGGATTTCAGTCCCATTCTGCATTATAATAAAACCACCATCTGTTTTATCAATTTTTGTAATGCCGTTCACATTCACCAGGTAGGACTGATGTGAGCGCAGAAATTTGTATTCAGCAAGAATGTCGGCATACTCTTTAATACTCTTAGAAACGATGATTTCACGACCATCATGCAGGAAGAAGGACGTGTAGCTGTTATCACTTTTACAATACAGAATTTCATCGATATTAATAATATGCATGGCATCGGCGGTGCGGAGCAACATCTTTTTTGATTGTATTCCGTTTGCATAATGGTCCAGGAAATTCTCTGTCTGCACATTGATTTCCTCCTTTTCGATACGAGCCATAGCCTGTTCGATGGCGTTACAAAACTCAAACTCATTTACAGGTTTCAGTATGTAATCGATTGCGCTGAATTTGATTGCCTTAATCGCATATTGATTATATGCGGTAATAAAGATGGGTTTGAAAGTATATGGTTTTAGGTTTTGTAAAACCTGGAAGCAATTCCCGTCCTTCAGTTCAATATCCAGCAATACAAGATGTGGATTGTTTTCTTTGATCACTTTTACAGCTTCATGAACCGTTCCGGCTTCTCCAACTACTTTAATATTTGGAAAGTTCTCTTTCAGCAGTAGCTTGTTGGTCTCACACAACTGGGGCTCATCTTCAATTATTACAACATTAATCATGGAGTCTGTATTCAGTTAATTTGGGTTATTAATTGTTTTATGCATTTACCGTGTTTCCAATGGGAAGTTCAATTCTGACAAGTGTTCCATGTTCTCCGGCTTGCAAGGTGGAGCGGTCAGTAATGTTGAACTTTATATCTGTTTTGTGCTTTTTTGCCAATAATTGGCGACGTTGCTCAAAGATGTTCATCGACATTGATTTGTGGCCATTACGGTCCTTTTTTTTGATTTGATCAATCCCCGTTCCATTATCAGAGATTTCAATGAAAAGTTGATCGTCCTGATCTGTAAACTTCACAATCAATTCGCCTTTATAATCAATGGGGCGAATCCCGTGTTTAATTGCATTTTCCACAAAGGGTTGTACAAGCATAGGAGGGATGCGGATAAACTCGGTATCCATCTCTTGATCGTAATCGATCCGGTATTCGAAGCCATTTTGCGATTGCATTTTTTCCAGTTCCAGATAATTGTGTATGGTTTCAATCTCTTCATCGAGGGTTATAATTTCCTGGTCGGAATGTTCAAGAATGGAACGTGTCAGACGAGCAAAATTATTTAGATATTGGGCCGCTGTACGTGCATCATTTTTATACATATAATTTTGAATACTGCCCAGGGCATTAAACAGGAAGTGTGGATTCATTTGTGAGCGTAATAATTGTTGTCTCAGAGTTTCCTGATGCTGTTCGTTGCGTTTCTTTCTTCTGATAAAATCCAGTACCCCAATTGCAACAGCAAGGATCAGAACAATGGTCATGGCAATAAACAACCACATCCGTTGATTCTTAATCTGGTTTTCATTCGTAAGCAAAGCAATCTGTTGTTCTTTAACTTGTGTCTGGAACTTGGTTTCCAGTTCAGCGATATTGTTTTGCTTTTCAACCGAATTAAGGGAATCAGAAATGGAGTGGAAGAGCTCCTTGTATTCATACGCTTTTTGGTAGTCACCCTGACTTAAATAATAGTCTGCGATTACCAGTAAAGCATTCTTTTTATCAACCAATAAGTCACATTCTTCGGCACGTTTCAATGCTCTGTTAGCAAAAAACAAGACCGAGTCTTTTCTTCCGGTATTGTTATATAATTCAGCCAGAAAGACATATTCTTCAGCAATACTCATACAATCATTCGTCTGTTCCGATAGTTTGAGTGATTTTTTATGGCAGATAATTGCACTGTCGGGCATGCCCATATCCTTGTATGTATCAGCTAAATTACCCAATCCAACAGCAATTCCCCGGGGCCAGTTTGCCTGCTTCGAATAGTATATCACATTTTTGTATGCCGTGATTGCACTATCTAACATGAGCCTGCCGCAATAGATGCTTCCCAGTTCATTGAAAAATATAGCCTTATTAACCTCATCAATTTCCTGAATGTTTTCAACCAAATCCTTAGCCATGTTCAGGTAATAATCCTGTTTTTCAACATTTTTGAGTATTTTTTGTAACTGAGCCATTTGAAGATAATTGTTGAATAAACGCGGGTGATTGATTGCTTTACGGATTTCTATGGATTGGATCTGATATTTTATGGCTTGTTCAATATCGCCCATATCCTTTACAGCGACTCCCATATTTTCATACATATCTGCAATGCCGGAAGAGTCATTTTGAACCTGATTGATTTCAAGTGCCTGAATAAAATATCCTACAGCAGCCTTGTTATCCCCCTGGTAACAGCTTGAGATACCCAACTGATTATAAACTTCTGCCAATTGTGCGGTATCGTTTTCATGTTCGGCTAACTTCAATTGCTGTTCAACCACTTGTTGATAAAGCTCCCAGTTTCCCTGATACTCATAAACAGTGGCTATCTGCCCTAAAAGATCTTGTCTGGTGTTTGAGTTGTTTGCCTTTTCCAGAAGTTGCCTCAGACTGTCCACAGTATGTTGTGGATCGCTTTGGGCCAGGATGCTTGTGGAAAGGGAAATGATGATTGTTGTCGTAAAAAGAAATGTCAGATATTTGTTTAATATGCATTGAATATAAAAAGAAACGAGTTTACTGTGCATAGCAAAAGGATTTGTTGGTTTTAGTTATCGATGCGCCGGTATTGTTTACAGGTATAAGCTTCCCGATGGGCTAATCGGATATCCAAATTTGCAACATATTTTATAATTCTACAAATTTTAATATCAAGTAATAAATCGAGGTCGGAGAATCGACAACTAATAACAATCAATAACCATTAATAACTAACAATACGATAAATCAGAGTTAAAGCACTGAATATTATTCAACCACATCATTTTCCAGCAAACCGTATATAACACTATCAATATACTTCCCGTTGTAAAGCCAGTTTTCGCGGAAATGGGCTTCTTTTTTAAAGCCTGCTTTTTCAAGGACTTTGATGGATGCAATATTTCCCGGATTTACATTGGCTTCTATGCTGTGAAGTTTTAATTCTTTGAAACCAAACTCCATCATCTTTTCAAAGGCTTCACTCATATATCCTTTTCCATGGAATTCAGGTTTTAGTGCATATCCGATCTCAGCACGGCATTGATCGGGCATCAATCGCCAAAAACCAAAGTATCCCATAAACTGATGACTGTTTCGGTCGATCATCGCCCAGCTGATGCCGTTTTTTTTCTCATAGGCTTCCTGTATTGCATTGATCATATTTTCCGACTCTGCCAGCTCCCGTTGCGGATCGGTATCCATATACTGCATCACTTCCGCATTGGAACGTACCGCAAATAATTCCGGGGTATCACTGAAAATAAAGGAACGGAAGTAAATCCTATTGGTTTGAATTTCAGGAAAGTTATTAAATATTTCCAGGTTGATTTCTGTGTTCATAGTTATGCGTGTTTTAAAAGAATGTAAAGTAACATAAAAAGGTTGGATTGTTGATTTATGATTAATTATTAGTGAGTAATGAGGGGAAGGTTTTAATGTCTTGCAAATCCTCAAAGGAACCTGTCATATTTCCGATAGTTACCTTGAAAGGAGACGTCTGGAGAGGTGAGTAGAGGTATAGAGTACGGTGTATGGCTTTCTACGAAACAAGTAGATTCTGTTTGACTTTTTACTCGCGCAAAGCCGCTAAGACGCAAAGAAATGATGGTAGAAAGGAAGTTTCTGCTTACTATTTTGAAACGTCATCGGTACAGTATTAAACATTAGATGTCAAATTGTTTTGATGTTTTAATTTTACATTATCCTTCTGAGAGCGAAATAATTTTATTTAGAAAACAAACCTTACAAACTATAAAGTCAAAGCGGTCATTAACTAAATGAAACTGAGCATTCGCAAAACCAACTGAAATATCATGCGTCATGATTGTATATTTAGTTATTATTTAACCAAATATAAAACCATGAAAACATTAACTCTCTGCACTTTGCTTGTGTTAGCATTTATGGCACCCTCTGCATTTGCACAGCTTACCCAGATAACTTTTGGTATTGGAAACGAATATCATCCCAAATGGTCGCCTGATGGGGAGACCTTGGCATATACCTTAAGGAACAGTGAAGGAAATTCCCTTTGGTCAATGCCTGCAAGCGGAGGGAATTCGGTATCGTTTGAGGTTGGATACGATGGCGATCTTTCATTCGATTGGTCGCCGGATGGAACGCACTTGGTTTTTGATGCTTATCCGGATAACGAACCTCCATGTGATCTTTTTCTTTTTGATATTGCCAATTCTGAAACACATCAATTGACTAATTATGTATTAGGAGATAATCATCCTTGTTTTTCACCCGATGGAACAATGATCGCTTTCAGCAGAGGAGGTGAAATTCATACCATGCCGGTAACAGGCGGAACAGCCGAACGATTAACTACAGGTTATGACGCCTGGCATCCCAGCTGGTCTCCCGATGGAACTACCATTGCCTTTACTTCCGATATGAATGGCAATGCCGACATTTATACCGTTCCTGCAGATGGCGGGACTGTAACACAATTAATCGATAACCCCACAAACGACGACCGGGCTGCCTGGTCACCCGATGGCTCCATGATTGCATTTACTTCCGAAAGGAGCGGTAATACTGATGTTTGGATAAAATACCTGGCTGGAGACTCCGTAAAGCAAATAACAACAAATCCTGCTTTTGATTCACATCCATACTGGTCTCCCGATGGTCGTAAGATTGCCTTTGCTTCTCTGCGGAATATGAATTTTGACATTTTTGTTCTGGATCTTAACCCAGCATGGATCAGTTTAAATAAACCTGAACAGCCAGAAACGAGCGTTCTTATTCAAAATGTACCCAATCCATTTCGTGATAAAACAGAATTCCGGTTTTATCTGGAAAGCAAAGCCCTTGTTTCAATCATGATTTATGATCAACAGGGAAGGCTGGTGAGAAAACTAATTGAGAATACGGAATGTCGGCCTGGTGATCTTCGTGTTTCATGGGATGGTACTGCTACATCTTCTAACACAAAACTTCCGGGTATATACCATGGTGTGATTACCATTAATAATAAAACCTATTACAGGAAACTGGTGTTGATGATTGGTTCATAAGATAAATTATTTTATTGGTCAGGTGTATCTATAAAAATACTCCTCCATTCGATTAAATGTTAGTACATTTAGATAAACCAAAGATGGAAAGATATGATCAAAAAAATAGTGTCAATATGTTTACTTCTACTCGTAACTCAGCTCTGTTATTGTCAACTTAATAATACCGGGGATTATGGCGTTGGATTTACCTGTTTTGAGGCGGTGGATGAAACGCGGGACTATTATACAGCGCATGATACTGTAAAACGGCCTATGTTGATTCATTTTTGGTATCCAAGTCAGAAAGAATCCGGATTAAAAAATATGTCATTCAAAGATTACATTGATCTGATTGCTATTAGAGAAGATTTTAAAAAAGAGCAACAGGCCATAGATAATACATCTGAAAATTTTATTAATGCCTACTTAGGGTTTTCCAAACGGGAATTTGGGATAGACACCTCCATAACGTCACAAGAGGTGTTACGTAGTCCTGTCAGAGCTGTTTATGATGCCAGGCCAATTCATGATCAATTTCCACTTATAATTTATGCTCCATCAAACAGTAAATCAGCAGTACAAAATCATATTCTTTGTGAGCATTTAGCAGCTAGTGGATATTTTGTTGTTTCGGTTGGTTCTGCGGGATATAAAACATTGAGACGCAATGATAGAATAAAAGCGGTATTGGCACAAGTTGATGATATGGAGTTTATTGTAAAACATCTTAGTGATTCACTGAGCTTAAATTATTCGGATATTGGATTGTTAGGATTCAGTAGTGGAAGTGTGGCGACAATCATGTATCAAATGTTAACCCCCGGAGTGAAAGCTATAGTTAGTCTTGATGGGAGCCATGAGTATTCATACTATTTAAACCTGAATAAAATGGACGGTTTTGATTATGGTAAAGCTAATACACCATATCTGATGCTTTCCAATAAGCATACAGACTTCTCAGTGTTCCCTTTTTACAATTCCATTTTGAGTCAGGATAAATATTTGTACAAGATGACTTCTCTGGATCATAACGGATTTATATCCTATTGGCAACAATTTGCTATGTGCGGAGACGATGGTGAGGCAAATAGCATAACTGATAGCTATACTACATTATGTAAGTGCGCTACTGATTTTTTTAATGCCACCTTAAAATCAGAAAATGAGAATCCAATAGGTTTTCAAATGCCGTTTAATGAATTGATTCAAAAAGATTCAACTGATTATGGTGTTGTTGTGAAATTGCTTAACCAGATCTTACAAGAAGGAATTAATCCTTCAATAATCGAGGCGAAATCAAATGTGTCATTGTATAAGGGGAAAGCCGATTTGCTAAATATAGTAGGTAGAATGTTTATAGGTTATGATGACGACATGGCTGCAAAAATTTTTATCGCTAATACTGAAATTCATCCGGATTCCTGGGAAAGCTTTTATAACCTGGCATATTCATACAAAGTGAGCAATCACATTGATTCTGCTAAAGTTGCAATTGCTAAAGCCAGAGATATTAATAATGATAATAAAGATATTCAGAGCTTGTATGATGAGATTATGAAAATGAAAGAAGAATAAAGTATTTTATGCCTTATTAATAAGTTTTCTAATGGCATGCAGAGCCAAGCTTGCCCCCGAAAATGTTCGGGAACGAACCAGTGAGCTAAAAGCAAATGCTATCTTTAGCAGGTTGGATTATAAATAATCGATACAGACTGTTTTTTTTAGGAAACCCAGTGTTGATTCCTGTCTTGTCCATGTTTACCACAGAAGTAGAATTTTATAATATATGTTGCGTGAAATTGTACCCTACATATTCAGAATATATAAGATTTGAATAGAAGGCTATCTGAAACCAATATGAGTCTGTTTCTTGTTATTTACTATTCTAATAAAGGTGAAATATGATCTGAATTCTACAGTTTCTACTATCTTGTTAATGTATTAATAAAATGTTGTATAAATCTATATATTAATAATAATTACCTATATTTGATTAAATAAGAATAAATCAGCATGGGTTTTTAGACGAACCATTGTCGCGACTTATGCAAGAAACAAATAACAGGAATGGATGAATTAGTAAGAGAAATGCTGTATCAAGACAAGGACTATTTAAGGCATTATTGTATAAATGATTCTCAGTACCTATTTGATAATAAGGATATGAAATTGTATAAAGTGCGTGGGAATTCAAACCAAAAAGAAAAATTTGTTCCAAGAGATAGTATTTCACTACCCATTTCAAAGCCAATTCCCCGGGCAATATATGATGGGTTGACAGCTATAATAGAATTGACAGATAAATGCAATTTAAGTTGTGTTTATTGTTATAGACAGGAGCAGTTGGATAGCAATTTTTTAGAAATGGATACCGCCGAAACTATTCTTTCACATTTCATTAAATTAGATAAAGAGAAATCAGTTTCCGGAGATACGATTAGAGTCGTGTTTTTTGGAGGTGAGCCTTTATTGAACTTCAAAACGCTTAAATTTCTCGTTACAGAATTAAACAAGAAGATTAAGAATTACATCGTGAAATATAATATTTCAACAAATGGGGTTTTATTATCTCCTGACAAATTAGATTTCTTAGTAGCTCATAGATTTACAATACAAATAAGTTTTGAAGGAGAAGAAATTGCTCAGGGAAAAAACAGACCATTCACTAATGGTACAAATTCATACAGCGACATTATAACAAATTTGTCACATATAAATAGAAGAAGTAAAGATTTAATAACACTAGCAATGTCAATATCAAAAACAACTCTTGATATTGATAAAACAATACTACGATATGTAGAACAGGGTTATTCGAAGTTCAATATACTATTCATTGTCGATGATATTATTAACAAGATAAATTTAACCTTTGAAGATATTGATTTCATTAAGGATTGTATTCATAAAATAACGAAAGTTTATTTTTCCTTGATAAAGGAACGAAAGAATGTCACGATACATCCTTTTTATGAAAATTTGACTTATCTACATACAAGGATACCAAGAGGAATTTGCAGTTCAACAAAAACTACAGAGGCTATAGGAAGTGACGGGAAAATATATCCTTGCCAGCGTTTTTTATCCATCAAAGAATTTAATTATGGCACAACTCAGCAAGGATATGATCAAGAAAAGTTATTAAAGATCCGAGATGAGAAGTGTTACTATCCGGAAGAGTGTTCTTCATGTTGGGTGAAGAATTTTTGCTCTGGAAAATGCGCATACCTACGTACAATACCCTCAAGAGAGGAGAAGGGTTATATTGGATGTGTTATTCAGAGCACTCTATGGGATGAAATAATAAAAGGATATATCTTATTAAAAGAAAATGAAGAAGAAGCTCTTTTTGAGTTTTTTAAAAATAAAATTGTTTAACTAAATAAAAGCATGATTATGGAAAATTATGAAGTTGTTGATGTTTTAAATCAACGCAGTGATGATGAGAACATAACATTACCAACATCAACATTAGAAGAAATGCAAATAATAGAAGATCAGACTGCAACTTCTATTTCTTGCTGTTGTAGTTGTGGAGACCAATACGGTGAAGTTAATTAAAGTGTTGGCTACACACATTGTGTATCTATTATAGGCTTTCAACTGTTGACCTTTAAGTGTATTATATCTCTTGAATATATTAGCAGTTTGATCGGGATGATGCCCGTAAATAACTATAGTAGATGCACTTTGCTGTTATACTGTGAGCATAGTGATAGTCGAGTATAAATATGAGTGTTGGGTTGATTCAATTGTAACGTTTACAAAAGGTACAACCTGAAGCATTGTCAATGTTTTTGATTTGCAGGATTTATAAAGTGTTTCTACATCAATTATTATCTGTGTAGTTACTATTGTGACACTTTTTGTATCGAATTCTGTGTATTAAGTTATTACGTTTTATCTAATAAATCATTAATAATATATCCCTTCAAGGAAGAATATTGCCCTATATTTGATTCTGAAATGAACTAACGAAGTTTTTTTTACAAGCTTGTGTTGGATCTAAATGTAAAGTTAATAGTGCTATGACAGGTTGGTCGGAGGAAGAAATCATATTGTATAAGAGCCAGTTTAATCATTTGAATGGGCTTATTGGAAAAACAATTGAAAGTGTTTATATGTATCTTGAAATGACCGATGTTTGCTTTTCAGAGCAACCGAATATATACGGTAAAAGTTTATTTAATGGGATTGATTTATTCATAGATAATCAGAGCTACTCAATTGGTAATAGATTCTCAGACCAAAGTTATGGATTATGCATTGATAAAGGAATGACAAAAGATTTTGAGCTTATTGAGAAAGAAAAAAACAGACAACTTTATTCAAGCTTATCTTGTAAAGGACAAGTAGTAATTGATGCTAATATTTATTGGGCAAAAATTCCATGGGAGAATTCTAGAGGATTTTATCCACAGGAAATTGAGATAAAAACAGAGAATGGTTACATCTTATTATCTTCAATTGAAATAAATCGCGGTGAGGTAAATATTGAATTTACAGATGAAATATTAATTGTTGAGGATGAGGTTTTAGCGAAAGAGTTGGGGCTAGGAGCTTATGGGGTGAGAAATTCAGGTAGGGAATTATTTGATGATTTTTGCGCACTAAGAAAGAAGCATATAACAACATGGTTATAATCCAGCAAAAAAAAGTGGAGAGAGGCTGCGTTTCGAAAAGCTTAACATGATGACTTGAGATGAACTATTAAATTTCGATTTAACGATGATAAAAGCAGTACTACTTACAACAGTTTTAATGTTATTAGGAGTTAACCAACTCAGATCACAATCTAATTCAGTACGATGGATTGATGATGATATTCGATTGACTCACCTTAAGGATTCAGTATTTGTACATACAACATGGGTAGAGATAGAAGGTTATGGTCGTGTTGGTTCGAATGGAATGCTTGTGATAAGGGGAGGACAAGCAGTTATGGTAGATACTCCTATGGGCGATGAAAAAACGCAGTTAATTACCGAATATCTGGAAGATTCACTAAGGGTACAGGTTGTAAAACTAATAGCAGGTCATTATCACTCAGATTGTGTCGGAGGTCTGGAATATTTAAAGACCAAAGGAGTAGAATCTGTTGCAAATTTTATGACCATCAATAAGTGTAAAGAGGTAGGTATGCCAGTACCAGAAACACCCTTTACCGATTCATTAAATTTTGAATTGAATGGATTAGAAATACAGTGTAGATATTTTGGAGCAGGTCATTCTTTTGATAATATAACGGTTTATCTTCCTGAGAAAAAGATTCTTTTTGGTGGATGTTTAATAAAATCATTATCAGCAAAGGATATAGGAGCCAATAAAGAATCCGTACTTTGTGAATGGGATCTAACGGTTAAACGAATCATAAACACCTATAAAGGAAGTTTGATTGTTATTCCAGGACATGGTGATTATGGTTGTGAGGAGTTATTAGTTCATACCGTTAAACTTGCTGAACAAAAGAAAAACAAGCAGTGAGAGATTAAAAGTGGCATATAGTCCAAGGTCGTTGTCTGGCTCAACTGGATGTTGGAGGGGACATGTGGCAACCTGGAAGATCGAGAATAACAGAAATGAGGCCTTTATAGTTTTTTCATTTAAGATTACTTTACAATCATAACAGGCTGAGCTTTTTTATTAAAAAGACATGAAAGAATAATGTTTTTTTGAGGAAACGAACAATTTTGTCAAACGTTGAAGTAGATAATTGAATTGCCTGAAACTTGTTGTTGTGATATACCTTTGAGTTACCTTTTCCTGTTCTGCCTATAAAGGTGAAATCAATCATTAAAAAATGATCATCTTATGAAAACATTAAGCAGAGTAATTTTGGCCATGTTGGTAATTGCTTTCATTTATGGGTGTACAAAGAATAATGATACGCCTGGCAATAATGAAAACAATGGGAATAATGAGAATCCGGAGTTGACGGAAACAAAGGGGAGATTGGCTATTCAATTAACTGATGCACCTTTTCCATCCGAATTGGTTTCAGAAGCCAATGTGACGATCAATAAAATTGAAATTCGAAGAGTTGATGATACTACAGGGAATCCATTCGTGATTCTTTCGGAGGAGGAGATGGCTTTTAATCTGCTTGAGTTAACCAATGGATTAACGGATACTTTGGTAGATATGGAGATTGATGCCGGTTCTTATGATCTTATTCGCCTATATGTCGCGGATGCGAATATTGTACTTGTTGACAGTACAATCTTTGATCTAAAAGTCCCTGGTGGAGCTCAAACCGGAATTAAAGTCTTTATCAATCCCTCAATTGAGGTAACCAGTGATACAGTTACAGAACTTCTTCTTGATTTTGATGTAAGTCAGTCATTTGTTGTCCAGGGGAACCCCAATACTCCAGCAGGAATCAATGGTTTTATTTTTAAGCCAACAATTAAGGCCTCCAATCTGGCTACAAGTGGGATTCTTTCAGGAGTTGTAACGGATAGCCTTAATGCAGGTATTGACGGTGCTATTGTAAATGTATATGCAGCAGATACCTTGAATACAAGTGCTTTAACCAATGAAGAAGGAGCGTATTCTGTATTGGGGCTTAGTGAAGGTCTTTATAGTGTTGCTGTGGAATACGGAGAATATCAACCGGTTGCTGTTGATGATGTAGAGATTTCTGTAGGAAACGAAACAACTGTCGATGTTCAGTTGACAGAATAGTTGTTGAGAGATTTGGATGTAAAGAGGCTTTTAAGGAAGCCTCTTTTTTTTGCTGTGACTTACCTTATTATCTCATTTCCATATCAGTTGGAAGTTAAACTAAGCTGGGTGAGATAAGCGAACAATACATTTCTATTTTTTCTTCTTTTCCTATTATGATAGCTAAAGCTTCATTTCTACTTTTATTGGTTATAGTAAATCGGTTTGGCGAAGCATTTTGCTTCGTCATTTCATTTTTTTTGTAGGCTGTGCCTACATTTTGAATCGAATGGAAGTTTTATATCTATTTTTCTTTTTGCTTTTACTTTCTCCTTGATGAGAAAGTAACAAAGAATCAAGACTGATTACCATTTCCTACCCCGAAAGCTTTCGGGGCTACACTTTGCAAGGCCTCGGTTTGGAATACGTTTAGCTTCGTATTATCAATAAGCCTATAGGGGAGATGATTATAGAACGTCTAAACCTACTTCTGTTTGTGGCATGCCCAAACCTCCACGCACCTGCCGAGCATTAAAGTAATTTGTATAGTCATACTAATTATCTTTACTTGAGAGTATCTACTAACCTACAATTCATGCCTGCACGTATTGCTACAGTGTAATATTCTAAAGGAATTGGTAATAGGTCGATCGCTGAGTTTATATCTATTTGGGAAGATTCATAACATACTGTTTACATTGTTATCCGTAAGAACTTTTGAAGAAATCAAATGACAGGTAATTCATAAAATTTAACCTCATGACCAGTTTAGGTAGAGCAACCTTTCTATATTTACCTCCAAAATAGATCCAATACCATGAAAAACCTAATAGTACTAATCTTTTCAACAGTAATATCGATAAGCAGTTTCGCTCAGGAAGTTTACCCGGATGAAAACTATAACCAACTGATCAGAGATACCGAGGGAGGGTGGATTGCTGCTGATGCAACCTATTCCATAGCGCTGCCTGATGGCCGGACATTGTGGTTGTTTGGAGATACCTTTATTGGTGCCGTAAATGCGGATAATTCTATAGTAGAAGGAGCGCAGATGGTTAGAAACTGCGGTGTGGTGCAGGATGGGGATAGCTGGACAAGCTTATATAACGGAACCTTTGAAAACCCTGAGGATTTGTTTCAATCGGCAGAGGATACTACATGGTATTGGCCCGATCATGGCATAGTGGAGAATGATACGCTGTTGATTTATATGGCAAAATACTATACCGATCCTGAAGGTCCTCCGGGCTGGAACTTTGTTTTTGCAGGTGTGGATATTGCACGCCTGAGATACCCCGAGCTGGAAGTGATTGATGTTGTGAATCTGGAATACACCAACCTTAACCATGTAAAATATGGCGACATGTTGTTTGTTGATGGCGATTACACTTATGTTTATGGCCGTAAGGAAGAAGATGTAAGTGGATATATTATCCCTTTTCCGCATGTGGCCCGTTATCCAGCTGGAAACTGGACCAGTAACTGGGAATTCTATGATGGCACCGGATGGTCAACAAATCCGGAAGATTCCCAACAAATCAATGACTACCAGGTTTCGCAGCAGTATGGGGTTTTTAAGTATTTTGATAAGTATGTTTTAATTAGTCAGGATATCTGGTTATCCACAGAGATATATTCTATTACTTCTGACACACCCTATGGACCCTGGGAGAATCAAACGGTATTGTATGATACACCCATTCTCTTCGATGGAACCTTTACCTATAATGCCTGGCCTCATGTTCAACATATGCAGGACCATGAGCTTTTGATCTCGTATAACTCCAATGGTGATTTCTGGGAGATCTTTGATAATGTTGAAATCTATCGCCCACGTTTTATCAGAGTACCCATGGAAATGATTGATCCTTATTTTGAGAATATTGATGTGGAAAAACATTCACAAACTAATAGTCTCAATGTATCGGTTTATCCCAATCCTTCACAGGGGAATCCGGTGATTGATGTGAAGTCCACCAGTGAGGCGGATATTAATATTCGTGTTTGCACAATGAACGGGCGGGTAATCTTTGAGGATACATACAATCACTTTGATAATATTAGACTTCCAGCTGGATTGTTATCCCGTGCGATGTACTCGGTTCAAATTCAGCAGGGGGAGCAGGTTTGCTTTGAAAAAATAAGTGTTATGTAGTGGTGGTTGAGCTAAGTTGAATATATTCTGGATTATAGACCTTTTAGTTATTGTATAACTCATGCATTATCATCGCTGAATTTTTGTGTTGCTTTGATGTTATACTATTACATATGTAAACATAGGATGACGGTCGTGGTTTGGCAAGGATTAAATGAAACTGTCCCAGTATTACTTAATTTGTACAGGGATGACAGGTGTTATATCACAAACCCCTCCGATGTAATCGGGATTATACTGGGGGGTAAAGGTTAACAATCGGAAACAAGACTTTAGTCCACCATCTTGTATTCATTTAAAAGATAAATTTGCAGAATGATCAAAATCATCTTCCTTGCCGATACCCATTTGGGTTTTGATTTTCCACTGCGTCCTAAAAAGGAAAAGCGTAGGAGAGGAGTGGATTTCTTTAATAATTTCGATTACGTATTGGATTATGCCAAAGAAAACAAGGCTGACTTAGTCATTCATGGAGGAGACTTGTTCTTTCGAACCCTGGTTCCAAATCCAATAGTGGATATGGTTTATGAGCGCATCTTTAATTTTGCAGAGACCGGAATTCCTATTGTGATCGTTCCCGGAAACCATGAAAGTTCCAGGTTACCGATCTCACTTTTTATGCAACATCCCAATATTCATTATTACAGCAAACCTCGGGTTTTTCCTTTCAATCTCAAAGGTGTGGATTTTGATATTGCAGGTTTCCCTTGCGTGCGAAAGGATGTGCTTTCTAATTTTCCGGAGATTGCTAAAGAGATTCAATCGGAACTTAGAGAAGAGAGTCTTAAATTCTTATGCATGCACCAATCCATCGAAGGTGCACAGGTGGGGCCTTCTGATTATACCTTTCGTCATGGCAAAGATGTGATTCCCATTCATGACCTGCCCACTAATTACGACCTGATCTTATCAGGTCATATCCATCGCTCACAAATCTTGTGGACACCAGATAAAACGCCAATCATCTATCCCGGCTCCATAGAACGAACTGCCTTTGCCGAAATGGATGAAGAAAAAGGTTTCTATGAAATCAATATTGATGAAAACCTTGAAATAAGCTATCAATTTATCAAACTTTATGCACGCCCTATGGTGGATGTGCTGCTGGAAAAGGATAGCTATACTTCCAGTACTCTAAAAGAGGAGATCCTAATGCAAATTAAAGATTTCCCTGGCGATAGCATTATCCGGTTCAAAATGAAGAACCCGAACAACCTTTCCTTTTTAACGGTGAAGTTTTTGGATGCAATTATTCCTGCTACTATGAATTATCAGGTAAGGTATGGCAAAACTATTTAAAGAACCGACTGTCATCTCAAATGCAATGAGAAGTCTCTGGGAGTATTAATAGGTTTAGTTTTGCATTGAGGATTTTGCAAGGCGAATGTCCTCCTTTTCTAAAGGAGGTGCCGAGGAACGAGGCGGAGGATTAATCTTGTTGATCCGGTGCGCAATGTGAAAGCCCCGTTTGGCGATCCCGACAGGTCGGGAGTGCTTCGTTATTTCATTTTTTGTAGGCTGTGCCTACATTTTCACTTATGAAAAGACGTGCCATGACGCGTCGCTACTATAAAGCTTCGTAGCCAAACAAATTTCATAGAATAATATCCATTGAAGATTGTTGATTTTAGAAGTGTTGTTCTAGATAATGTTGAAGGTAAACTTCTTTTCTGTTTTTATTTGCTATTGGAACTTGTATCGTTATTGAAGGTGTCATTCATTTTTGTTTTTTTTCTTTAAATCTTCTTTTCCTTGATGAAAAGAAGCACCTGCGAAGCACGCATGAACACTTTTAAATAAACAATGCGTGAATAAAAATCAAGACTTATTACCATTTCCTGAGAATATCTACACTTTGCAAGGCCTTGGTTTGGAATACGTTTACCTTTTAATAGTTAAATTAACTCAAGGGAAGAGGAACCGGCGTTTATAGAATCTGCTTCTCATATTGGCATGCCCAAACCTCTACACACCAGCACTCAAAATAGTAATCTGCTAAATTGCTTTGTTATTCTTTGTCTTTAGGTATCTGATTCGGTTTGAATATTGCCTGCGCATATTGCTGCAGTGTGATATTCTAGAGGAAATGGTAATAGGTCGGTCACAAACCTTAAACCTCAATTAAACCACCTCAACCCCTGACCCCTTCTCCTGAAAATAGGAGAAGGGGAACACGTTGATCAGATGTTTTGGGATAACATATACCAGGGAGCCAATCCCCCTCTCCATTTTCCTGGAGAGGGGGAAGTGAGCCTAAGCGAGCTGGGGGTGAGGTGAAATGAGGAGGTATCTGTTAGTCCTCCACCTTTTGTATCTCTTTCCCCAGTGAATCCATAACCTTGAAATGTGGGTTTCCATCGGTATCCATATATAACTCCGCGCGTGGTCTTCCTTGTTGATCTCTCAGGAATAGTCCATACTCACCGTCGGGTAATCTTCCTATAAACATTCTTGTTGGAGCCTGGTGATCCGGGTTCATAAAGAATTCTTTTTCTGCTTTATTGCGCTCGTCCTTGTCTTCAATTTCCGCGAGTTTGTTGTACTCTTTTACCAAAACGTCAATGGTTGGATTATCTGCGCGTTCCTGAAATGTCAGGCCATACGATTTTTGCCACTTTCCATTTACCAGTTCTTCATCACGTCGCAGACACATCACCTGGTCGTTTTTATGCTGATCATAAGTTAATAGCTGGTGACTGGATGAATCTGTGGCATCATAAATCAATCCCCCGATTTCATCACCAATACTGTTGAAGAAGATTAGTCCCGGACTGTCTCTTGTGGTTTGTGTTTCATCTACAAGCTTTCCTCCAATGGTTGGTAAAGCCTGCCTTTCCGGATTACTTAATACAATGTACTTATTCCCGTTCTCACCAACTACATTAATGCGTTGGACGGTCAGTTCCTCCATCACCACATTTTCCTGATTCTGATTTGTAAAGTATAAATACGATAAGATTGCAATTGCAGCTAAATAGACTGCGTCAATAATTCTAAATGATTTCATTAAATAGTAGTATTAGTTTTTGTATGTGGTTTAGACGGAAGGGGAGGTCTTTTGTTACAGGGGAGCTATTTTTTTTTAGTTTATTTTTTCTATTTCTAAAGCCTTGTCATTGCCGGTTAGAAATGATTCTCTTGCGACTTGTTTTAAGGTAAACAAAACGGTACCAGTCATCTCTGTAGATGTTACATATTACATAAACAAAAACCGATCCGTCATATCGACGAAGGAGATATCTAATGAAGAATCATAATGCTTTAGTCCTTATATTATGATAAGCTACAAGGCAAAATCTTATTAGGAAGATATCTAAAATTTCCCGTACGAGCTTCTAAAGGAATATAATAATATTAATAAGTCGGACACAAACCTTAACCTCAATTAAACCACCTCAACCCCTGACCCCTTCTCCTGAAAATAGGAGAAGGGGAACACGTTGATCAGATGTTTTGGGATAACATATACCAGGGAGCCAATCCCCCTCTCCATTTTCCTGGAGAGGGGGAAGTGAGCCTAAGCGAGCTGGGGGTGAGGTGTTCTA